>Ga0079305_1000067_pt1 | contig 229077 bp, 208 predicted proteins | sample LMS_cellobiose_e_FD_79183 | JGI IMG/M metagenome (GOLD analysis project Ga0079305, IMG submission 79183) | Rumen-fistulated moose microbial communities from Alaska, USA - LMS_cellobiose_enrichment | ecosystem: Host-associated > Mammals > Digestive system > Stomach > Rumen fluid ... | reverse complement strand
GGAAAGCATTGAAATTCCGCCTTTCTTTGATACTTCTATTGTACCATATCTCTGGCAGAATGTGGGTTTTTGACATGAGAAAAGGGCCACTTTTCTGTGACCCTTTGTCTTCAGTCTGAAGAGAGGTCTGAGCCTCTCTTTTTTCTTCGGTAAACGGTCTGACTACAGCCGTTGTTTTGCCTCTTTGCGGACGAGCTTGAAAAAGCGCGGTATCTGCGCCATGCGCGGAAGGCGCCAGGGCTCCTGTATGAGCCTGTATAGCCATTCGACCCCGAGTTTGCGGTATATGCCGGGAGCTCTTTTCAGAGTGCCGCTCCAGACGTCGAAGCTTCCGCCCACGCCTATGGCGGCTTTGACCTTAAGCTCCGCGCGGTGGTCGACCGCGAAGAATTCCTGCTTTGGGGAGCCGAGCGCAAGGCAGAGGAAGTCCGCGCCGGAGGCGTTTATTTCTTCAACGATCTGCGCTTCCTCTTCGGGCTTGAAGTAGCCGTCGTGAGCGCCCGCGACCGTGAGGCCGGGTATCATCTCACAGACGTTCTTCGCGGCGGCCTCGGCTATGCCGGGCTTTGCGCCTAAAAAGTAGGCGGTCCTGCCTGCGGAGGCCAGGTATTTGAGAGCCTCGAAGGTGAAGTCGATGCCTGTCACTCGCTCCTTCACGGGCGTGCCGAGCATCTGCGAGGCCTTGACTATGCTCACTCCGTCGGGTATGGCCAGCGCCGCCTCATTCAGCGTAGCTGCTATGCGTCCGTCCTTCTGGGCGGCGAGTATTATCTCGGGGTTGGGGGTCACTATGAGCGAGAGGCCGTCTTCGTCCAGGAGCTCCTTGAAGCGTTCCACGGACTGCGCCAGCGTCACGTCGTCGATGTTTATCCCCAGTATTTCTATCGTTTTTCTTTCGTGATCGTTCATACGATGATTTTAATTAATTCGCAGGCGCTTTACAAGCCCGAAAAAGCCGCGGCAGGATGATGCCCGCGGCAGGAAACAGCAGGTTGCGTGAACTGCCGGCGGTCGTGTAGTATTATATACGTATCAGGGAGGTAAGTATGAATACCAAAGACGTGATATATGAACTGCGGACTAAAAACGGGATGTCGCAGGACGAGCTTGCCGAAAAGGTCTTCGTGACCCGCCAGGCGGTGTCGCGCTGGGAGAACGGCGAGACAGTGCCCAATACCGAGACTCTGAAGCTGCTGTCGAAGCTGTTCAGCGTGTCGATCAACACTCTGCTGGGTTCCCCGCACAGGCTGGTCTGCCAGTGCTGCGGCATGCCGCTCGAAGACGGCATCATAGGCCGGGACAGGGACGGCTTCCTCAACGAGGACTACTGCAAGTGGTGCTACGCCGACGGGACCTATACCTACAGCGATATGGACGAGCTCATCAACGTTTGCATCCCGCACATGAAGGAGCAGGGCTTCAGCGAAGAGCAGGCGCGCGAATACATGAAGCAGATGCTGCCGACGCTCGATTACTGGAAGCGCTATGAGGAGCTCAGCGACGGGGGCCAGTTCGAGGAGTTCAAAAAGCAGCTGATAGATGAGATAAACGCTCTTAAGATCGAGGGAATGCCTAAGCTGGAGAGCCTTAACGCCCTTGTGGGCAATTACGTCAATCTCGAGTACAGGCTGCCGAACGGGAACGCGGTGAAGTTCCTGGACGACGGGACTACTTATCTGGGCAACCAGCTGGAGCCGGAGTTCGGCGGGGAGCGCTGCTTCGGGGTTTTGGCGAACATGGATTTCATACTGATATGCACTTACGGAGATGGCGGGTCGGATCCTGAACTGGTCCTGTATAAAAAGCGCTAAAGCTTTGGACCGGCGGGACCACGGGACCGCAATTGCCGAACTATAAAACAGTACCTTTGAGGCAATATTCGAGAATATGCGAATGTTGCCTTTTTGCTTGCCGTATTCTGTGCGGAAACAGGCCTTTTTTGCTTTTTGCGGAGCGGGCCGGGGCGTATAATGATCGTGCAAATACAGCCGCGGAGCCTTGATATGCGTCACAGGCCCGGCGGCGGAAAATAAAACAGGAGTAAAGGCAATGAAAAAAGTAGGCATCATAATGGGCAGCGACAGCGACAAGCCGACAGTGCAGAAAGCCGCCGATATGCTCAGAAGCCTCGACGTACCCTTCGAGGCACACATTTACTCGGCACACAGGACTCCGGAGCAGGCTCGCGATTTTGCGGCGAACGCAAGAGCGAACGGCTTCGGAGTTTTAATTGCTGCGGCAGGCATGGCGGCCCACCTCGCCGGAGCCGTCGCGGCGAACACCACTCTTCCGGTCATTGGCATCCCCTGCAGCTCTGCCAATCTCGAAGGCCTCGACGCTCTGCTCTCGACCGTGCAGATGCCGCCGGGAGTCCCCGTGGCGACCGTTGGCATCAACGGGGCAGCCAACGCGGCCCTGCTCGCGGCTCAGATCCTCGCCGTTGAGGACGAGGCTCTCGCGCAGCGCCTCGCGGCGAAGAAGGCCTCAGACGCCGCGAAAGTTTTAGCAAAAGACGAAGCATTGGAGTTGTAATATGGGCGGTTTTTTCGGAGCAGTTTCAAAGAGCAAGAACGTCGTCCTGGACGTTTTCTTCGGGGTCGACTATCACAGCCACCTCGGCACAAAGAACGCCGGCCTCACTTTCTTTGACAAGGAAAAGGGTTTTTCCCGCGAGATACACGGCATAGCCAATACACCGTTCCGCACCAAGTTCGAGAACGACCTTCCCGAATTCTCGGGCCTTGCCGGCATAGGCTGCATCAGCGATTCCGATCCCCAGCCTCTGCTCGTGCGTTCCGGCCTTGGGCTCTACGCGATCACGACCGTAGGCATCATCAACAACGCCGAGGAGCTCATCGACAGGTGCTTTTCAGGCAACAACCGCCAGTTCATGGCGCAGAGCAACGGCAAGATCAACTGCACTGAACTGGTTGCGGCGCTGATCGATCAATGCGATAATTATACTGACGGGATACGTAACGCCCAGGCGCTCATAGAGGGCTCAATGAGCATCATGATACTCACCGACAAGGGAGAGATAATCGCGGCGCGCGACGCCCTCGGACGCACGCCGGTGCACATAGGCAAGGCCGACCACGGCTACTGCGTCAGCTTTGAGAGCTTCGCTTACCACAAGCTCGGCTACGACGACTACTGCGAACTTGGCCCGGCCGAGATCGTTAAGATGACCGGCGAAAGCTTCGAACAGCTCTCGGCTCCCGGCGAAAAGATGAAGATCTGCGCCTTCCTCTGGAGCTACTACGGCTACCCGAACTCCACCTACGAGGGCCGCAACGTCGAGATGATGCGCTACCGCAACGGAGAAATCATGGCCCGCGACGAGTTCAACAGCAGGCGCATGCCGGACGTCGATTACGTTGCAGGGGTCCCCGACAGCGGCATATCGCACGCAATAGGTTACGCCAAGTTCTGCGGAGCTTTCTTCGCGAGGCCCTTCGTTAAATACACGCCGACCTGGCCGCGCAGCTTCATGCCCGAAGACCAGAGCGTCCGCAATCAGGTCGCAAAGATGAAACAGCTGCCTGTCGACGAGCTGATACGCGGCAAAAAGCTGCTCTTCGTCGACGATTCGATAGTGCGCGGCACCCAGCTTCGCGAGACGGTAGATTTCCTCTACGAGAGCGGCGCGAAGGAAGTGCATATGCGCTCCGCCTGCCCGCCTATCATGTACGCCTGCAAGTACCTCAACTTCAGCCGCGGCAATTCAGACATGGACCTGCTCGCCAGGCGCACCGTGAGCGAGCTTGAGGGCGCGGAAGGGCAGAAGCATCTCGACGAGTACGCCGACGCCGGCACCGAGCGCGGACGCTGCCTCGTAAAGACGATCTGCGAAAAGTTCGGATTCGACTCGCTTGAATACCAGTCCCTCGACGGACTGCTCGAGGCTATAGGCCTCGACAGGGAAAAGGTCTGCACCTACTGCTGGACCGGAAAAGAATAACTCAGTTACATACAGAAAGGACAGTCCCGCAAGATGAAGAATTCTCACTCCGAAGCATACGCCGCCGCAGGCGTCGACATCGAGGCAGGCTACAGGGGCGTTGAGCTCATGAAAAAGCACGTGCAGCGCACGTTCATACCCGGCGTGGTCTCAGACATAGGAGGCTTCGGCGGGCTCTTCGCGCCTGACGTAAAAGGCATGGCCGAGCCAGTGCTCGTCTCAGGCACCGACGGCGTGGGCACCAAGCAGCGCATAGCCCAGCTCATGGACAAACACGACACCGTCGGCATAGACTGCGTGGCGATGTGCGTCAACGACATCATCTGCTGCGGGGCGAAGCCTATATTCTTCCTTGATTACATCGCCATCGGAAAGAATATACCCGAGAAGGTCGCGGAGCTCGTTAGCGGCGTGGCTGAAGGCTGCGTTCAGGCGGGATGCGCGCTCATAGGCGGCGAGACCGCCGAGCACCCGGGCACCATGGCCGCCGACGATTACGATCTGGCGGGCTTTTCCGTGGGAATAGCCGACAAGGCAAAGCTGCTCGACAACAGCCGAATGAAGGCCGGCGACGTCATCATCGCTCTTCCGTCCAGCGGGATCCATTCCAACGGTTACTCACTGGTCCGCAAGGTCTTCGACGTTGAAAACGCAGACCTGGGCAAGACCTACGACGAACTTGGCGGCAGGAGCCTCGGAGAGGTGCTGCTGACCCCGACCCGAATCTATGTAAAGCCTGTGCTGGCGGCGATCGCCGCTGCCGACGTGAAGGGCATAAGCCATATCACCGGCGGAGGCTTTTACGAGAACATCCCCCGCGCGATACCCGACGGGCTCTGCGCCCGCGTAGAAAAGGCAGCTGTAAAGACGCCCGGCATCTTCGCTCTGCTTCAGCGCACGGGAGGCGTGGGCGAACGCGACATGTTCAATACCTACAACATGGGCGTAGGCATGAGCCTCGTGGTCTCCCCGCAGACTGCTGATAAGGCTATCGAAGCTCTCAGGGCAAACGGAGAGGACGCCTACGTCATAGGCGAGGTCGCTGCAAGCAGAGAAGGGGAGAAGATAGAGATATGCTGACACGCATCGCGGTATTCGTCTCCGGCGGAGGCACTAACCTTCAGGCTCTGATCGACGCCGAAAAGAGCGGAGTCATCCACAGCGGAAAGATAGAGCTCGTCATCTCGAGCAAGGCCGGCGCGTATGCCCTTGAAAGGGCAAAAAACGCCGGAATAAAGGCCGAAGTCGTCCCCAGGAAGGAACTCTCACCCGAAGAGTTCGAAAAACGCATTCAGGCCCTTCTGGAGGAAAACGGCATAGACATGATAGTCCTCGCGGGCTTCATGAGCATACTCAGCGCAGATTTCACGAGGCGCTGGCCCGAGCGCATCATAAACGTCCACCCGGCACTCATCCCGAGCTTCTGCGGCGAGGGCTTCTACGGGCTCAGGGTCCACGAAAAGGCCCTTGAGTACGGCGTAAAGGTCACGGGCGCCACGGTGCACTACGTGAACGAGGTCCCCGACGGAGGGCGCATCATACTGCAGAAGGCCGTCGACATCCTTGACGGCGACACCCCCGAGGTGCTGCAGAAGCGCGTGATGGAGCAGGCCGAATGGAAGCTGCTCCCGCAGGCAGCCGAGCTCGTGAGCGCGCGCATAATGAAAGAAAAACAGGGATTATAAAAGCGCAAGATGCTTCCTCAAGCGGACTCTGTTTTTAGCCGGCACTTAGCGACTGGCGAGCCGCAGGCGAAGACAGAGCTTAGTACCGTTGCGTCCGCGAAGCGGAAAAACGAGAAGCGGGAGCGTGTCCGCGGAGGAACATCTTAAGCTTTGAATCAATAGTCAATAAAGTTTAGTTTACACTTTAGTATATTTGTGCAGAAAGGGCAGAAACATGACCGATCTTCTCGAGTTCCTCAGGAACACCTCTTATCCCGGACGCGGCATAGCCGTGGGCAACGGAAGGGTCTATTATTTCATAATGGGCCGCTCGGAAAACAGCAGAAACCGCATCTTCAGCCTCACTGACGACGGCATCAGGACCGAGGCCTTCGACCCGGGCAAGGTCAAGGATCCCAGCCTCATCATCTATCATCCGGTAAGGTCGATGGAGGGCGGAAAGCTCGTCGTCACCAACGGCGACCAGACCGACACCATCGTCGAGACCGGCTGCTTCCGCAAGGCTCTGATGAGCCGCGAATACGAGCCGGACGCTCCCAACTTCACCCCGCGCATCAGCGCCATACTGAAGGAGGACGGCAGCTTCGAGCTCTCGATTCTCAAGCACAAGGACGGACGCTGCGTGCGCGAGTTCTTCTGCTACGAGGGAGTCGATGAAGGCAAGGGTTATTTCATAAGCACCTATCAGGGCGACGGAAGCCCGCTGCCCAGCTTCGCCGGGGAACCGCTCGAGGTCACCATGCCGGAGCCCGAAGAAGTGTGGCAGGCGCTCAACGCGGACAATAAGGTCTCGCTCTACACCAACGTGCACGGCGAGGTAAAGCTTTTCAACAAGAATCTGGGGGACTAAGCGATGAACAAATTCGAACTCAAGTACGGGTGCAACCCGAATCAGAAGCCTGCAAGCATCTACATGAAGGACGGCAGCGAGCTGCCCGTAAAGGTCCTCAACGGCAGGCCCGGATACATCAACTTTCTCGACGCTCTCAACAGCTGGCAGCTGGTAAAGGACCTCAAGGAGGCCACCGGAATGCCCGCAGCCGCAAGCTTCAAGCACGTTTCGCCGGCAGGAGCCGCCGTTGGCTACGAGCTGAGCGAGGTTGACCGTAAAATGTATTTCGTAGAACCCGGCGCCGAGCTGTCTCCGATAGCCTGCGCCTACATCAGGGCCCGCGGAGCCGACAGGCTCTCCAGCTTCGGCGACTGGGCAGCTCTCTCCGACGTCTGCGACGCCGCTACCGCTGCATATCTGCGCAGGGAAGTCTCCGACGGCATCATCGCCCCGGGCTACACCGACGAGGCGCTTGAGATCCTCAAGCAGAAAAAGAAGGGCGGCTACAACATCGTCCAGATCGACCCTGACTACGTCTGCGCCGAGCAGGAGTGCAAGGATGTCTTCGGCGTCACCTTCGAACAGGGCCACAACAACTTCGCTATCAACAGGGAGCTTCTGGGCAACGTCGTGACAAAGAACAAGGATCTGACCGACAAGGCCATGATCGACATGATCGTCTCGCTCATCACCCTTAAATACACTCAAAGCAATTCCGTCTGCTACGTAAAGAACGGCCAGGCGATAGGCGTGGGAGCCGGCCAGCAGAGCCGCATCCACTGCACAAGGCTCGCCGGCAACAAGGCCGACAACTGGTATCTGCGCCAGAGCCCGAAGGTCCTCGGCCTTAAGTTCGTCGAAGGCATCGGCCGCCCCGAGCGCGACAACGCCATCGACGTCTACATCTCCGAAGAACACGACGACGTGCTGCGCGACGGAGTATGGCTGAACATCTTCGCCGAGAAGCCCGAAGTCTTCACCATGGAAGAAAAGAAGGCCTGGATCGCCACCCAGAGCGGCGTGACCGTGGGCAGCGACGCGTTCTTCCCGTTCGGCGACAACATCGAAAGAGCCCGCAAGAGCGGAGCCCAGTACGTCGCTGAACCTGGCGGTTCCATCAGGGACGCCAACGTCATCGAGACCGCTGACCGCTACGATATGGTGATGTGCTTCACCGGAATGAGACTGTTCCACCATTAATGAAAACGGCGGGCCGCGGCCCGCACCTTCCTTTCGATCAGGAGAGATGAATATGAAAATACTTGTAGTAGGCGGAGGCGGCAGGGAGCACGCCATCATCAAGAAGCTTAACGAAAACCCGGCCGTGGAGCATATATGGGCTCTTCCCGGCAACGCCGGAATGAAGGCCGACGCCGAGTGCGTGCCCATAGGCGCTATGGAGATAGACAAGATAGTCGAATTCGCTAAGGCGAACGCGGCTGATTACGCTGTCGTGGCTCCCGACAACCCGCTCGTGGCGGGCTGCGTGGACGCTCTCGAGGCCGCCGGGGTGCCCTGCTTCGGTCCCCGCGCGAACGCGGCCATAATCGAAGGCAGCAAGGTCTTCTCCAAGAACCTCATGAACAAGTACGGCATACCGACCGCGTTCTACGAGGTCTTCTGCAGGCCCGAGGACGCTTACGAGTACGTCAAGACCTGCAATATCCCCATCGTCATCAAGGCCGACGGTCTGGCGCTCGGCAAGGGCGTCATCATAGCCGAGACCCGCGACGCCGCGGTCGACGCTGTCGCTTCCATCATGGAGCGCAGGCAGTTCGGTGATTCAGGCAACAGCATAGTCATCGAGGAGTTCCTCGAAGGACCCGAAGTCACCGTGCTCGCGTTCACCGACGGAAAGACTGTGGTCCCCATGGTCTCTTCGATGGACCACAAGCGCGCTCTCGATAACGACAAGGGCCTCAACACGGGCGGCATGGGCACCGTAGCCCCGAACCCGTTCTACACTCCCGAGGTGGCTGAGCGCTGCATGAAGGAGATATTCCTGCCCACAATCGACGCGCTCAACAGGGAAGGCCGCACCTTCAAGGGCTGCCTGTATTTCGGTCTGATGATCACAAAGGACGGCCCGAAGGTCATAGAGTACAACTGCCGCTTCGGCGATCCCGAGGCCCAGGTGGTTCTGCCGCTGCTCAAGACCGATCTGCTCACAGTGATGCAGGCCGTGACAGAGGAAAGGCTCGCCGACCTGTCCGTCGAGTTCTTCGACGGCTGCGCGTGCTGCGTCATCATGGCTTCGAAGGGCTACCCGGAGAGCTACGAGAAGGGCTTTGAGCTGCACATCCCGGCAGACGCCGCTCCTTACACCTATGTGGCGGGAGCCGCTGAAAAGGACGGAAAACTCGTCACTAACGGCGGACGCGTGCTGGGCTGCACGGCTGTCGCGAAGACCCTGCCCGAGGCTATCGAAGCCGCCTACGGCATAGTCGAAAAGATAAGCTTCGAGAACGCATATTACAGAAAAGACATTGGAAAGAGGGCTCTTTCCGCTTTTGAGGCATAGGAGATATGGTTTACAGAATATTCGCGGAAAAGAAGAAGGAATTCGCGGCCGAGGCGAGGGCGCTCAAGTCCGAAGCTGTCGAGCTGCTCGGCATCAAGGGCCTTGAGGCCGTGCGCGTGCTCAACCGTTACGACGCGGAGAATATCAGCCCCGAGCTCTTCGATTACGCCTGCACTACGGTCTTTTCCGAGCCGCAGGTCGACGACACCTACACTGAGCCTGAGTTCGGCGATGCCAAGGTGTTCGCTGTGGAGTTCCTGCCCGGACAGTTCGACCAGAGGGCGGATTCCGCTGCTCAGTGCATACAGCTGATATCTCAGGGCGACAGGCCTCTCGTAAGGTCTGCAAAAGTCTACGCGCTCTACGGGGCGCTGTCCGACGCTGACGCCGCAGAGATCAAAAAATACGTCATCAACCCCGTCGAGGCCCGCGAGGCTTCGATGGAGCTCCCGAAGACCCTTGCGATGGATTACGCGGTCCCCGACCACGTAGCGACGCTGGAAGGCTTCCGCGGCCTTGACGCGGAGGGCCTTTCGGCTCTCATGAAGAGTCTGGGTCTTGCCATGGACCTCGACGACATAAAGTTCTGCCAGGCCTATTTCAGGACCGAGCAGCGCGACCCGACCATCACCGAGATCAGGGTCATCGACACCTATTGGTCCGATCACTGCAGGCACACCACCTTCGGAACGATAATCGACGACGTGAAGTTCGAGGACGAGATGCTGCAGGGCGCGTGGAAGCGCTACATGGACGTGAGGGCGGAGCTCGGGCGCACCAAGCCGGTCTGCCTCATGGACATCGCGACCATAGCGACCAAGTATCTGAAGAAGCAGGGCAGGCTGCCAAAGCTCGACGAGAGCGAGGAGATCAACGCCTGCACGGTGAAGATCGAAGTCACCGCCGACGGAAAAAAGGAGCCCTGGCTGCTGCTCTTCAAGAATGAGACTCATAACCACCCGACCGAGATAGAACCCTTTGGCGGAGCCGCCACATGCATCGGCGGAGCCATCAGGGACCCGCTCTCCGGCCGCGCTTACGTATATTCGGCCATGCGTATCACAGGCGCTGCCGACCCGCTCAAGCCCATCAGCGAGACCATCCCTGGCAAGCTGCCTCAGCGCAAGCTCGTCACCACGGCCGCAGCAGGTTATTCGAGCTACGGCAACCAGATAGGCCTTGCGACGGGCATAGTAGACGAGCTCTACCATCCCGGCTACGCGGCGAAGCACATGGAGATAGGCGCAGTGGTAGGCGCTGCGCCCGCTGAGAACGTGAGGCGCGAAGTGCCGGCTCCGGGCGACGTTGTGATACTTCTCGGCGGAAGCACCGGACGCGACGGCATAGGCGGAGCGACAGGTTCCTCCAAGGCACACGACTCTCATTCAGTCGAGACCTGCGGAGCCGAGGTGCAGAAGGGCAACGCCCCCGAGGAGCGCAAGCTCCAGAGGCTGTTCAGGAACGGCGAGGCGACCCGTCTCATCAAGCGCTGCAACGATTTCGGCGCGGGCGGCGTGTCCGTCGCCATAGGCGAGCTTGCCGACGGCCTTGAGATCGACCTCAACAAGGTCCCCCGCAAATACGAAGGCCTTGACGGCACCGAGCTTGCTATCAGCGAATCTCAGGAGCGCATGGCCGTAGTCGTGGCTGCCGGGGACGCGGAAAAGTTCCTCGCGCTCGCTGCTGCCGAGAACCTGCAGGCCGTTCAGGTCGCGGTCGTAAAGGAAGACCCCCGCATGACCATGAACTGGAACGGCGTGAAGATCGCAGATCTTTCCCGCGGGTTCCTCAATTCAAACGGCGCGGAAAAGCATATATGCATTGAGCCTGCGGCTGCGGACGCCTGCGCTGCCAAGGCTCCAAACGACGGAAAGGCTCCTCAGGGCAGCTTCGCCGAAAAGTACAAGGCGACTGTCAGCGACCTCAACAACTGCTCCAAGCGCGGGCTTTCCGAGCGTTTCGACTCGACCATAGGCGCGGGCAGCGTGATGATGCCCTTCGGCGGAAAGAACCTGCTGACCCCGGTGCAGGCCATGGTCAACAAGGTCTCGTCCGAGGATAAGCACGTCGACACCTGCAGCCTCATGGCCTGGGGCTACGACCCCTTCGTCATGGAGAAGAGCCCGTACCATGGAGCTTACCTTGCAGTGGCAGAGTCTGTCTGCAAGCTTATCGCCACCGGCGCGAAGTTCGAGGACGTATATCTGAGCCTTCAGGAATACTTCGAAAAGCCGGGCAGGGACCCGAAACGCTGGGGCAAGCCGCTCGCGGCGATTCTTGGCGCGCTTGAGGCCCAGCTCGACTTCGGCATAGCAGCCATCGGCGGCAAGGACTCTATGTCCGGGTCCTTCGAAGACCTCGACGTTCCCCCGACCCTGGTATCCTTCGCGGTCACCACGGAAGAGGAGGGCTCCGTCGTAACTCCCGAATTCAAGAACGCGGGCGACAGAGTCGTGCGCATAGCTCCGGCTGTGACCAAGGCAGGGCTCCCCGACGCGGAATCTCTCAAGGCCGTGTTTGAGCAGGTCCACGGTCTGCTCGCGAACGGCAAGGCTGTTGCCGCCTACACCCCCGGAAAGGGCGGCGTAGCTGAAGCTGTGTTCAAGATGGCGGCAGGCAACGGGCTCGGTTTCGCCTTCAGCGAAGACCTCAGCGAAGACGGGATCTTCTGCAAGGATTACTGCAGCTTCCTGCTTGAACTCAACGACGAGGCCGACGAGAGCGAGGACGATTCCCCGCTGCCCGAAGGCGCGAAGCTTGTCGGCATCGTTGCCGACACCCCGGCGTTCACTTACAGGAACAGCTACATCGGCGCTGCCGATCTGCTCGCGGCATACGAGAGCAAGCTCGAGAGCGTATACCCCTGCAACATCCCGCAGAGCATAGGCGAAGTGGCCGACGTCACTTACGCAGCAAAGCCCGAGGCGCGCAGGGCTCCGGCCATTAAGACCGCAAAGCCCGTGATGCTGATACCGGTGTTCCCGGGGACCAACTGCGAATACGACAGCGCCAAGGCTGCCGCTGACGCAGGCCTCGACCCGCGCATCATGATAGTGCGCAACCTCAGCGCGGACGCCGTAGCCGCAAGCGTCGACGAGTTCGCGGAAGCTCTGAAGACGGCCCAGATGGTATTCATCCCAGGCGGTTTCTCCGGCGGCGACGAGCCCGACGGAAGCGGCAAGTTCATTACCGCGTTCTTCAGGGGAGCCGCTGTCAAGGAGGGCGTCACCGAGCTGCTCGAAAAGCGCGACGGCCTCATGCTCGGCATCTGCAACGGCTTCCAGGCCCTGATAAAGCTCGGCCTCGTGCCGTACGGCAAGATCATCGACACCGACGCCGACTGCCCGACGCTCACCTATAACATAATCGCGCGCCACCAGAGCCGCATCGTGCGCACCCGCGTGGCGAGCAACAAGTCGCCCTGGCTCGCGCTCACACAGCCCGGCGAGATCTACAGCGTTCCCATCTCCCACGGAGAGGGCAGGTTCGTGGCTTCGCCCGAACTTATCGCGCAGCTCGCCGCCAACGGCCAGATCGCGACCCAGTACGTCGACCTCGACGGCCACGCCACCGCAGACGTCCATTTCAACCCGAACGGCTCCGCCTGCGCCATCGAAGGCATCACCAGCCCCGACGGCCGCGTGCTCGGCAAGATGGGCCACAGCGAACGCGTCGCCGCAGGCCTCTACAAGAACGTTCCCGGCAACTACGACATCAAACTGTTCGAGTCCGCCGCGAAGTACTTCAGGTAGGGCGGGAGCGCTTAATAAGGAGATGTCAGATGAAAGACCCGGCGCTTGATTCTTCCGGATTTGTTGTCCTTGCAGACTATGTGCAAGGCATCGTCCAGGAGATCAGATACCATTCTGCGTACAACTTCATAGGCGAACGCGTCGACGGCTACGAAGAGCCGGTCGCTCTGCTGTCGCTGGAGGCCGCAAGGGCTCTAAGATCTGCATGCAAGGAATTCTACGTCATGGGCTATATGCCCAAGGTCTTCGATGCCTACAGACCCGCGAGAGCTGTAAAGCATTTCGTGCTCTGGGGCATCGAGGACACCGACGTGCGCATGAAACCTTATTTTTATCCCGATCTGGTCAAGCAGGAACTGTTTTCGCGCGGCTACATCGCAAAACAGTCAAGCCACAGCCGTGGAAGCGCGGTCGACCTTACTCTGCTCGATATGAGCACGGGCAAAGAGCTCGATATGGGCAGCCCGTTCGACTTCTTCGGAGAGGTATCGCATCCCGATTACCGCGGAAGCGGCATCACCGACGCTCAGTACTCCAACCGCATGCTGCTGCAGTCTGTCATGAAGCGCAGCGGTTTCATCGGCCTGGACTGCGAATGGTGGCACTTCATGCTCGGCGACGAGCCGTACCCCGACACCTATTTCGATTTCCCGAACTGCATGGCCTCGCTCAGGAGATAGAATTAGCCAGCAGAAGGGCTCTAATTCAGGGCTTTTAATACTTTTAAACTCGTTAAAGAAAATTTTTTGAAAAAATTGTTGACAAATTAAAACTAGGTGTGCTAAATTAATGGCGTATTAAGGGAACTTAATACGGATGAAAGGGCAAAACCGGGGTGACCCGGTGGCGCAAAACTACAGGGACTCGAAAGAGTCAGCCAGTTGCCGAACCATAAAGGAACCGACAAAGGCAAACCCGGGGCGACCCGGCGACGCAAAACTAGAGGGGCTCGCAAGAGCTAGCCAGTTACCGAAGTTGTGTCTCGAAAAAGGCAAAACCGCGGTGACACGGCGACGCAAAACTATAGGGACTCGAAAGAGTCAGCCAGCTGCCAGACCATTATTCATGGTCCGGTTTTTTTATTAGTCAGTCCTGGTCAAAAGAACGGCAGATCCCGTTGAGAGATCAGATCCTCACCGCAAGACGGGTGGGGGAGAAAGAATCTCAACCGGGCCCGGTGGGAGTGTGATCTGTCAGCAGGAAAGCCGACACAAGATCAGGACGATAGTTGGCAAAGGAGGTAAACAAATGTCAACAAAAGCTTTAAGAAAGGAGCTCCTCGCGGCGATCGCAATGGTCATCGTTGCTGCTATCGCACTGTCCGGCTCCACCTATGCTTGGTTCGCAGTGAACAATATCGTTACTGCAACCGGTATGACCGTTAAAACTCAGGTAAGCAACAATCTGTTCATCGCCGGTGACGAGCTTGCTGCAAAGGATACTCCTGCTACTAAGGAGTTCAAAACTGCATATGTAACTAGCCTTAAAGCATTGCTTCAGCCTACATCTACTACTTCAGGCAAAGCTGATGAGTTCTGGTACACCAGCACAACAAATGTTAAAGGTTTAGGTGATGTCGCAGTTGCTGAATATAAGGATTATGATGTTGATGGTCTTGCTGCTGCCAATGACACCACAACTTATTATAATGCTTTTTCAGAAAACGCGGCTGTTACCAAGGCAAATGCCAGTGCAGCTTCTGCAACCGATGCCGCGCTTGGGTATGTTGATTACGTATTCCAGCTGAAGGCTGTTAATACCGGCAATAATATTGCAAATGTCAATGTAACTGATCTTAATCTTGTCTATGGTAATAATACCACTACCGGAATCAGTGCTTTCAGAACGGCGATTCTTGCTGAAGAGATTGCTTCTGAAACGACTGCTCCTCAGAATGATTTCCTTCCCAAGAGTATTCTTAAGCCTGCAGAAGGGAGCTATTTTACCAATAACAGCGCTGTAAAAACAGCTTCAACGGTGGACGCTGTAGATAATCTTAACGCGAAGGCTGTTATTGGAACGGTTCCTGCTGGAGCGACCAAGTACTTCAAGGTCGTCGTTCGTCTCTGGCTTGAAGGTGAAGACAGGGCTTGCAATAACGGTACATTTGCATCGCTTAATGACTCCTGGGCACTGGATGTAAAGATGGTTCTTGAAGAAGGTAATACTAATGCGATTACCGCTATGGATACCAGCACTAATGAAAAGACTAATATGTCTGGCGCAACGATTGATGATTCGCAGACCGCAGTCATCGATGGCGTAAACTACTACAAGACTAATAAACAGGTCGGCGGCGAGGATGTTTACTCCTCTACCAATCCTGTTGCGGCTGGAAGCAGATACTTCGTCATCAGAGATGCTCATCCGATTGAAGTTACTAACCAGACTAAGTTTGAATAGTATTATCAGTACCTAATAGTGTCCCGCCAATGGCGGGGCACTTCAAAGGGCTCAATTCCGAAAGTTTGAACCCTTTGAAGTGTAGATTACTTGGGAAAAAGAAAGGAATCACAACGTGCTGTTCAGAAAAAACAACACACAAGTGAATAACGAAGATATCCAGGAAGTCAGTGCCGCGGTTCGCGTTCTGCAGCTTCGCAAGAAGATGCACACACAGCTTGCTTTTATTGCCTGCTGTCTTGCGGTGCTCAGTATTTCAAGTTATGCTTTCATAACAAGGGCATGGTTCTCCAATAACAGAGAAGTCGTTCAGGATAGTACCCAAATAACTGCTGATGCCGCATCTGCGTCCCTCTATATCAGGCCGACTGACGGTGCCAAGAACTTCGACGTGACGCTCTCTCAGCAGGCGACCGGGGATTGCAAGCTCTTCCCGATCTCCACAAAGGATCTGACAAACTGGTATTATGTGAGCCAGTTTGGCTTCGAATCCATGACTGAAACTGTTAACGGTGTTGATTACATAGTTTCCAGGCAGATCGCCACTGGTTATACGCTTGCATCTCCGACTGACAGTGAGGGTAAAGGTGTATACACCTATGTAAACAGTTATGAGTCATCCACAAATAATAGCGTGACAAAAGTCGCGTATTTCAAGTCAACCAGCAATCTCTATTCTCTTGGCGGTGATCTTGCTGTATACCTTGACCCAGACGAACCTATCACGGTATCAACTGCTGCAATCGGTACTTCCCGCGCGGGCTTCTATGAATCCGTACGTGTCGGAATCAAGGCTTCCGGCGGCGCAACAATTATCTTTGCACCTGTGGCAGAATCCGGCAGCGGAAACAGCACCGGTTCCGCGTTAAACAAGTTCCAGGCTATAGTTGCCACTACAGGTGCTCCTGATGACGCAAGCAGCGTTGTCAAGCTTACCGCAGGCCTCAGCGATTTCCAGGGAGTTGATGAAGGCAACGGTTTCTATTCGGCGCCGCAGGGCGGAACTTCGATCGGTACCGCGACATCCTACGAAGAGGGCGGTCTCGATGTAGAGATCTTTGTCTGGCTCGAAGGAACCGACGCTCAGGCTCTGGTAGGTGTTGCTGACGGTTCAGTTGCTACCGATCCGTTAGACGTGTCGGTCAAGTTTGTCGGCGTGGATCCGAGTTAACAGAGTGTTTACCTCCTGAAATATCAAACTGCTCCTGAAGCTGAAAATGCTACAAAAGGAGCAGTTTTTACATTTTTTGTATTGACTAATCAATCCTTTGTGATATGATAAGCATAACAAATGGTGCTGCCGATAGACGGCCAGCCCGATAACCTTTTTATCACAAAGTGATCGTCAGTTTACGAGGACCAGCGATCACTTTTGTGATTTATCTTTGCTTCCGATGGTATATCCCGCCATGAAAGCGGCAAAGCATAGGCTAAGCACAGCTATCAGACCTTCAATAGTCATCATAGGCATCGACCTCCTTCCTTCGAGATTTCATGACCTGGGCCAGGAGTCTTTCCGTTAGGAGTATCACCCCCTTTCCGCAAGGGGCTGACCGCCATATCTATTGGCAACACCTGTAAGAATATTACAATATCATTATGGTAATTTCAAGATGCTTTAAGTAAAATTTACATTTTATTCTTTCGCATCCAGGGCAATTGATCCGAGCTAATTATAGTGTTTACCTCTTAGGGAAAAACTGCTCCTGAAGCCGCAATTGCAGCGAGACGGAGTAGTTTTTAATTATTTGCCATATATATTGTAGAAAAGTTCGGATAATCTATTGACATCAAGGCTTTTTGTATGCTAAATTAACAGTGTATTATTGGAGAAATAATACGGATGACAAGGCAAAGCTGCGGCAACGCAGTGACGCAAAGCTACAGGGGCTCGAAAGAGCCAGCCAGCTGCCGAACCATATCGGATGAAAAGGTAAAACCGGGGAGACCCGGCGACACAAAGCTATAGGGGCTCGAAAGAGTCAGCCAGTTGCCAAACCAGTAAGCGGTTTGGTTTTTTTATTAGGTAAAGGGATATCGATCGATGGAATTCATGCCCGAGGAAGCCGTTAAGGCTCCCGAAGAGATCGAACTGAACAGCGAAGAGATAGCAGCCGTCAAGGCTGTTGTTGCAGCGAAGGTCGCAAAGAGCGGCCCCCGTTACATTACGCTGCAGGCCTTCCTTACCGTTTGCCTCGTGCTGGCGCTGGTAGGCGGTACCTTCGCATGGTATTCCAAAAACCGTCAGGTTAAGGACGGCGCGACCATGCTGCAGAGCGATACTCTTACATTTGCTATAATCGGGATGAATACTTATCATGCCAACACTCAGTATGAGTTTGATGACGAGGGCATGATCAAGTATATCAAGATCGGCGCCAACGGCGAGATACTGCTTGATGAAAACATACCTTATGAAGATCTTGGAAGCAGCGTTGTAAAGCTTAATCCTTACGACTCGATCTTTTATAACAACGACTATACGAAGATCTTTCTGCGCGTGAGGGTCAAAGGCGATGATATCGCTTCGGGCGCAGCCATTACAGTCAGTCTTACATGCTCGGAATCCGCAATAAAAATGAACGGATCCAACACCATTGCGCAGCACATGTCAAATTTCCTGAACGTGCGATGGGCGCAGATCGCTGAGGCTGAAGCTGAGAATATCACCCCGCAGCAGGCTTATACTGCAGCGAAAAACTACAGCGGCTGGCAGGGACCCGCAGGTGTAAACGATACTGATATCAACGGCTACCGCTACCTTGATTACGCCGGGGTAGGGCGTGATACTTCAGTAAGCACAACAGAAAAGAATACGACTCTGTCGTTCGATATCCCTAAGGGCTACAGGCTTGCCGAAGGGACTGACGATGAAGCCGTGTTCTTTATCGAACTTGACTATAACCCCAACCTTGTACAGGCATATCTGAACAGTATGTCTGCTTCATCCGGCAGGCTGTTTGCCAGCGACCTGATACCGGTAAGCGGAGACCTGCTCGAAATAGTTATCGGGAGCAAGGAAGAATGAGGAAAGCTTATTCACAATTGAGTTTTGCGAAAAGGCATGCTGCAGGCGCGGTTCTGTTCCTGCTGCTTTCGTTTGCGCTGCTTGCCTCTGTAACCTTTGCCTGGTACGGGAACGTAGTCAGGACTCCTATAGGCGGAGTCAGCGGCCATATCATCTATCTTGCGCGTTATTTTGAGAGCGGCAACGGTCAGGCTCCGGCTAAAATAACCTCGGGCTACGATGCGAACGGGGACTGGATCGCTTCACTTAAGGATCCGTCAGATCCATCCAGCGCCTACACCGAGTCTGAATTTGAAAGTCCCGACACCAACGCAGCCTTCGAGATAAAGACTCCCACCCAGCTTTACAACCTCGCATGGCTTCAGTATCTGGGCTATTTTGCCGAGAATGCTGATCCGAACAATACCTCAGAGGGGCCTGTTTATTACTTCTACCTTTCCAGCGACCTTGACATGACTGGTTATGTGCTGCCTCCGATAGGCTCCACGACATACCCGTTCATAGGCAGCTTCGACGGAAACGGTCATACGATCAGCAATCTCAAGGTCTCGAACGATCCTGCCGAGTTCAAGGAACCAAACAGCGAGACCAGCTTCTCTGAAGCCCCCAAGGTCATAAAGGACGAGCTGCTCTACGGCGACGCCGAGCAGCAGAAGCTAAAGAATGTCGAGGTCGTGGGACTCTTCGGCGTAGTTGGCGAGCGAGAGGGGAGCCAGACCTATAACATCACCTCAGCCGGCATTGCTTCTGTCTCAAACGTCATAATCGACGGCATAGATGTCGTAACTCATGATCAGGAAAACGGCACTCTTGCCGGTCTTGCTGCGGGTTATGTTAACGCTCCGGTAAGCAATGTCAAGGTCATTGGCGGCACCATTACATCAGAGGGAAGCGCCAGCGCGTTTGCAAGCGCTCTGACCGATAATCTGAGTGATTTTACGGCTGTGGGCTACTGCACCGATCCATACAAGACTAAAAATGAGATCTCGACCTTTAGGATCTACGATCCTCAGGTCATGAGCACAGGCGGCAGCGGTTCGCAGTCCGGCGGAACCGGCAACTGGGGCGGCAGCGTGGATATGATGGCCATGTATAACGACCTGAACGGCATCTATCAGAATGAAGGCGACTCCAGCGTTGAATATGATTCGCAGGTACGTATATATCACGCCCTTGACGGCAGCGTTACCGAGACAGTCACCGCTACCGCCGCGGCAACCCTCTACGACGGAGCCTATCCGGTGCGCATGAGCGAGAAGACCTCCGGCGGGGCTGTCGTCGCTTCATATTCACTCATCGAGCAGGACGGGACCCAGAACTTCGTATACCTTGACGGCGCAAAGCTTGCCGCCACCGTAACCACGGATGTCACCGACGTTTATGAGATACAGACCGTCTACATCTACAGCGGCACTGATGATTATCTCATGATGACCTCTGACGGCTTTGAGAATACGACTAACTCTGCACTTGCCACCAAGTGGATCATTGACGCCTCAAACCACATCTATACCATAGACTCCTGGGGCGATACCTATTATCTGACTAAGAACTTTTCCAACGGTCTTTCAAGGAGCGGACCGGAGAACGCTGTTGTCTGGGAGATCGGTACCAACACCATTCAGAACAATGGCTATTACCTCTGTTATTACGACGGCGTATGGCAGCTCAAGGCCAGGTCTGTAAATTACATAACTGACCACAACTCTGTCAATTATCTTTCCGTTTCGGGCGGAGCTATTGTCAATACCACCCAGCTGGGCGCGAGCTCCTGGGTCAAGGGACCCTCCGGCTCGGGCTTTACACTGTCCGTGATCGAGGGCGGCGTAACATATTATCTGATGGGCGACGGCGAAAAGAACCTGACCCTTGCGGCAGCTCCCGATGCTCCTACTGTCTGGTACGAGGCCGATCTGAACACCGAGAATCCCAAGCTCTATTACAAGATTAGCGAGTCTAACGGCTACGCACTTTACTACGACTCCACTGCCGGCAACTGGAATCTGACCGAGTACGTCCTCAACTCCCAGGGCAATGATTGGGGCGGAAGTATTGATATGTATTCTCTGAATCAGAGACTGTATCACCTGCTTAGCGGCCCCGATGCTACCATTCACTCAACCGGCTCCTATAAGAGATTTATGTCCTACTCTGATATTTATGAGTCTGTTTCTGTTTACAGGGAAAATGCTAATACATATTATTTAAAGAATCCGGCACAGGAACAGGTCTTCTATGCCTTGCTAGGAAAAGGACTTCATACTAAAAGGATTTCTGCAAAAAATTATACTGTAGATTTCCCTGGTTCAGTATTACCGCTCCTTGTGAATGATGAGGCATCTGATAATTCGCATTCATATTCTACATCTGATAAAAATACCGGATACATTATAGGCGGATCTATGAATGGGGATCCAGGTACATCGACAATAAGGTCTTCAACGTACCAGATGCGGTTCATCAGCAATTCGTTGAATGATGCAAATAATTCAAATGTTCAGGTCAGAACTGGTTCAGGTGGTACATATCCTGATTACTCAGCTTCATATGTTGAAATACTTACAAACAAGCAAGTCGCCTATAATCAAAATGGAACAGGTTCTTCTAATTATGTTTTGATTAAAGATGAACTATCTGGGAAAAATGCAAATCATAATCCTAGTGCTTCTTCAGCTGTTGCTGGATATACAAAAAGTGATGCCACAACTCCGACAGAACTTGGCCTGACCAAGTATAACGAAGCTCGCGAAGCTTTAGACAGCATAATGACCGGTGAAGATTTCATCCATGGTCTACATTTTTACTACGCCAGCGGAGTTACGGTTTCAGCCAATAATACAGTTACTATTGATAATGCAATTATCAATGGCAGCGATCCTATGGATGATTATGAACTGCCTGTTAATACCATTGATTTTAATCTTAAATCTGCAGGTAAGATCAACTTTTTTGCAGGATCATATTATAACCAAACGACTACAAGCCTTGGTTCCTATGCCGACAGTTTCTTCTCTATCTATGAAGTTACGCGTTCCGGAAGCGACATAACTGCTGTAACCAGGATCGACTATGTTTACAAAAATAATGATTATAACAGTGCAGATCCATCCAGCAAGCCGTATGTGTATCAGTACCAGAACGGAAGCAAGCCGTCAAATGCCGGAGAAATGGTGTTTGACATGAACTATATGTACAATACTCCGCCTGTGGCGAATGCTTTATACTATTTTGAGATTTCTGTAAACTCCGGAGAGTATGCAATGAGCTGTGTGAGCGGCAAGGAAGCCGGTTCATACCTTATGTATCTTGATATTTCAGCTAACGCCACAATCGAAGGCGATGCCAGGCTTCTGGCCACCGTGTACGAGGGGCTCTACGCAAAGAGGGAGGACGGCGGCTATATCACCGAGGAATTCAGTAGCACGAGAGATGTTGAGCTGAACACTCTGCCGACTTACTTCCCTCTTGCTTGGGAAGAGGACGGAGAAGGCGCAAGGACGGGCGCTGTGGCCTCCAACAATACGGGCTATGTGATCTCCGGGGCAAATACAGCTTCCACACCTCCGGGCGATATCCGCGTTTCCCAGTATATAAAGTATGCCAACGGCAACTGGGCCTCCATACGCAATTCACTGACCGCAGCCAACAACAACGGCATTCTTAACAATGCCCGCGTTTATACAATAGTTGGCGGCAGGCAGCAGAGCATAGCCGCCTACGGCATCGGCAACCAGTATACCCTGAACTATCAGCGCACTGCAGCAGAGGTCAATGATCTGCTCAGGGGCCAGCAGTATGTTTACGGCCTGCACTTCATGCAGTCCTCCATAAGCGCCGGCAATACAGTAACTGTGCCTTCCGCGGTGATCAACGGAACCGAGTATACGGATTATGTAATGCCGCAGGATTCCGTTGACTTCAACGTTCAGGCCCGCGGGCGCATCACATTCTACGCAGGCACGTATTTCAGCGGATCCGGCGGAACTCAGAGCTTCTTCTCGCTCCACCATATCATACGCAGTGGACAGGATATACAGGCCATATACGAGCTGTCCGGAATTTATGGAAACGGCAGCAGTGACCAGTATATCTACACTTACAATGATGCGGAGCATACAGGCTATTATTGGTCTGACGGAACCGAAGTTGAGGGCGGGGCTCTTCCGGAAGGCTACAGCCTGCTGTTTGATACTGCGGTAATAAGCGATCCGAATTCGGTGACTGGCGCAGGTTCCCTTACCCAGAACTCCGTATACTACTTCGAGATACCGGTCGATGCGGGAGAGTTCGCGCTTGGCTCATCTGACAGTGATGGGGCTTACCTCATTTACCTCGACATCGCGGCCAACGCCCAGTTCGACGTGAAGACCGTCATCACAGAGGCTACAGAGACAGAGGTCCGCAGCCTTGAATATCCCAATGGCGTCGCGTTTACCGATTCGGCAAGCTCCAATAGGTTCAGCGATGCAAACGGAAGCGCAGATCCCGCAAAGTCCGTCTTCCTCAGCCTGCCGATAAGCAATTCCTCCGGAACCACCTCGATCAGCATGTCCGCTGCCGGGGCTCTCACTGTAACGAACGGCGAATCGAGCCTGGCCGGTTGGACTGCTGCAAGTATACCGGAGGGCACTTCGCTGTCGGTCAACGGCAGTGCGGCCGTTGTTCTGACAGGCAAGTATATCTGGACTGAGACCGTCACCGAGATCAATTCCGACCCCAACGGCACGACCATCATCACCGTTACCGAGACTACCCAGATTACTGATGGCAGCGTCCCGTCCTCAGCAACAATAGCCAGCGGCAAGACAGTCACTACTGTTACAGAGACTGTCAGCACTTATATGGGCGGCGTTCTGACCGGTGAACCTGTCGTTACAGATAAGAGCGCCGGATTCGACGGCAGAGTGCTCGGGGCTCCGGCTGATTATACCGGAACTGTTGAGACTGATGCCGGCGTGATATTCGAGTTTACATTAGATCCGGGCGGATATACAGGCTTCACTATCACTGCTGTACGCGAAGGTGATCTGTACTTCGAGGAGGTCATCACCAATGGTTCGCCTGTAACGCATACCCAGACAGAGACTGTCAACGGTGTTGAGACCGAGCTGGTCTATACCATAATGGATGTTCTGGCTTATACCCAGACCTCAGACTCAGGAGATGCTCCTGTGAGCATGCCCGGCGGCGTATATTATGTGACCATTGCCCGCAGCGGAGAGGGCAGCGCCCAGGCCGGAACCTATACCGTAAGGGTCACCGTAATGGACGGCGAGTTCAACTTCTACCTCAACGAGGTGCTGCTCGACGATACCGCTCCATTCCCCGAGCTGGCCGCAGTTCAGTAGGCCTGCAGGCTAAGATGCGGCTGTGATATAATAATCAATAATAGTATTTACGGATAGCTTAGGATTTGGACAGAAATACTCTGAAACTGAAGAGACAGATGGCGATAGCGTCGATAGTCATGCTGGTGGCACTGCTGGCAGCGGCTTCGGCGACTTTCGCGTGGTATATATACAATACCCGCGCGCATACCACGAGCGTGCACATGGCTGCGGGCTCCAACGTTTCGATAGAGATAAGCAACGAGTACAACGGGACCTACGGGTCCTCGACCGTGCTCGACAGTTTCGTCGGCTATCTTGCTCCGGTCTCTACCGATCAGATAATTGCCAATGGTTCTGCAACTTTCCAGAAGGTCGAAAAGTTTGTCGATGGTACCGGTTCTCAGGCTAAACAGGTCGCTAAAAATTTCTCCGCCGCTAAGGAGACCGACTTTTACATGACCTCGATCTTTATCCGCAGCAAGAACGCTGACGCAGGGCTGTATATTTCTGATCTGACCTTCGAGGACGGAGATGAGAAGAACCCGATCTCCAGCGCTATAAGGCTTGGCTTCGTGGTGCATGAATCCGGCCAGAACAAGTCTGTTGAGAATGAATACATATTCGTGATCAGCGATGCGAAGAATCCCCAGAGAGAGTACAACACGTTCAACGGAGTGGAAGGGCACGTTCTCGACCACCGCTATACCGACGGTACTACCATAAAGTTCGATCCTTACACCAAGGACGCCTTCGTTGATTACAACAACGATTCCGGCGAGATAACTATAAAGACCGGTTCGGTCAAGCTCTGCGATCTTAAGAACGACGTTCCGACCCAGGTCGACATCTACATCTGGCTCGAAGGCTGCGATGAAGACTGCATCAGAAATCTTGAGGGCACAACGCTCAAGAACATAGCCGTAGCATTCGCTGGCTACACCGAATAGCTGTTCCGCACGCAGAGCAGCAAGGCAGGTACATTGAATAAGAAAGCCGTAAAAAGAAGCACGATAGTTGCGGTCATATGGATACTGCTCGCGCTCCTCGCGCTGACAGGCGCCACTTACGCGTGGTTCACTTTCACCACATGGACGAAGGTGACCCCGATAAGCGGTACCATCAACGACGAGGGCATTCAGCTGCTCATTTCCAACAACTACGCGGGTCCGTTCGACAGAACGACCGAGCTCATTTTCAGCCGCGACATAGACAGGCTCCAGCCGGTCACTACTGCGAACCTCGGCTCGTTTTACGTGCCTTCCGGTCAGGATTCCTCAGGCGTTCCGACCGGTTACCGCGATGTCACCGCGACTGCCGACGAGTTCCTGATCCACGGTATTCTTTATCTTGAATCACTCGACGCGGGCTGCCGCGTTTATATGCACCGTGAGGGCTGCTATTTCGGAAACGACATCCAGGCTATGGCCGCAATGAGGCTCGGTCTGCGTGTTACTACAAGGAATGAAGGCGTTCAGACCTTCATTTTCAGGCTCGATGACTTTATCGACACGAGCTCGGCGCTCGCGCGCAACACCGTTATCACTCCGGGAACCGTTTACGGCGGAAACTACGTGAACGACCCGGCTATAAGCATGCAGGGATTCTTCGCAGGCGGGACCGACGAGGACCCGACCCCGGGCGAAAGGATGCTCTGCACCCTCAACGCGGACGAGATCGGCACCGTCGAATACTGGTTCTGGCTTGAAGGCTGCGACGTACATTGCTACAACCCGGTTCAGAGCCGCGACCTCGGAATACAGTTCGGCTTCGCCGGAGTTGAATAGACTGAAAGATGGCAGATCAGAGGAAGCTTATAAAAACGGCCATAGTCGCCGTCATATACGCGATCATCATCCTGCTGACTTTGAGCGTTTCGACCTACGCGTGGTTCACAAGCAACCGCACCGTTGGCACGAACAGGGTGAACGCTAGCGCAGCCCAGGCTGATATCAGCCTTTACGTGGGCTCGTCTGCGAATGCTGTGAATTCCGACGTCTGCGATATCGCGCACGTCAACACCCACGACCTTGAGAACCTCAGGCCGGTATCGACCTCCGACCTTTCTACCTTTATATATAGCGTCGCAGGGAAGGGCTTCAGCAGGGTTGATGACGAAAAGTACATCTACCACGGCAGAGTCTACATCCGCGCGGTCGCAGAAGGCACCACAAGCTACAGCAGGCTGGCGCTATACTTTGAGAACGCGGGCGACCTGCTCAAGGCCGACGAGGGCAGCCATCTGCTCAACGCAGCCCGCCTCGGCTTCACCTTCGACGGCAGCAGGCCCGTCATACTCAATCTCTCCCAGGAGAGCAATGGCGAAGGCCATACCATCAACAACACCTATCTGAACGGAAGCGCAACTGCCATGGAGGCTGGCAACGTCCTCACTTATTCGGGCGACACGGTCACTCCTGTCAGCGATCCTTCTATATATATAGGTGACACCGTGCTCGGCGAAAACGGCCGCGCTACGCCTTTTGCTTACATCGATCTCAACCGCACATACGCGATGGATATATACTTTTATCTCGAGGGCTGCGACCCCGACTGCTCGGATTACGTGCAGAAGGACGGCGTGACCCTGCAGCTCTATTTCAGCGGAGTGGCAGAATAAAGCATGGAAAAAGGGACCGCAAAAAAACAGAATAAGACCGGCTCCAACCTGCTGACTTCGCTCCTGCTGCTTTTAGTGGCGCTGGCGGCGATATCGGCCGTGACCTACGCGTGGTTCACGCTTTCCGACAATACCAGGCTCAACACCCTGCGAATGGACGTGACCACGGGTCTTTCGCTGCGCTTCGACCTCGACCCGCATACCGAGTTCACCGATTATAAGCAGACCCTTACCTTCGAGGAGATCGCCGACCGCATACTGCTCGAGCAGGGCTTTGATATGCGCGAGGTCCCGCTGGACCCCGTGACCAGCAGCGACGGCAAGAATTTCTTCCTCGAGAACGGAACCGGAGTGCTTCCGACCAGCGGCAAATACCTCGAGTTCACGCTGCACTTCATGGCCATGAGCGACATGTATGTACATATAGTAGATTTCGGCTCTGCGGCAGGGGAGAACAACGGCACCCTCATCTGGAGCAATTCCGAGCCCCAGCTCGGCCAGGCCATGCGCATGAGCTTCACCTGGCAGGAGGGCGACCACATTTACAGCTACAGGAACGGTATCAATTACAACGAGTTCAATTACGACAACAGCCTGTTCTTCCTCCCGGCGGATACCGATAAGCCCGTGCTGGTCCGCATCTGGCTAGAAGGGAACGACCCGCTCTGCACCAACGATCTGAAGGGCGCAGACTATTCGATCCGCATGAGGTTCGAGGGTACCGACGAGAACAACCAGCCGCTCCAGGACTCCCGCGCGCAGCGGCGCAATTAAGGCAAGAGTACCAATTCTGTTAATTGTACTTGATATTATTCAAAAAATGGAATATCATATGAAATAGGTGTATATTAATACGCGTTGTTTTGTATGTATAAGAGGAATCATATATGAAAGCAAGTAAGGTCTTTTCCACAGTAGCAAGCGTGCTTCTGTGGGTAGTCATATTGGTCGCGGCGCTGTTTGCGTTCACGACTCTGGCGACCAGAGACCAGGACAACGTCTCAAGGCTGGCGGGCTACACGCCCCTGACGGTGCAGACCGAATCAATGGCTCCGACTTTCCACGCCGGCGACATGATAATCATCAAGAAGGTCGACACCTCAACGCTCAACGTCGGAGACATAATCACATTCCATACCATAATCGAGAATCAATACGCGCTCAATACGCACAGGATAGCTGAGATCTCAGAATCAGGAGGGGTCAGGTCCTACACCACAAAGGGTGACAACAACCAGATAGCAGATACTCACATCATCAGCGATAACGATATAGTCGGCAAGTACGTCTTCAAGCTCGCGGGCTTCGGAAAAGTCATCGAATTCCTCTCCAGCTCGGTGGGCTTCCTGCTCATCATCGTGCTGCCGATGCTCATCTTCTTCATCTATCAGGTATATCACCTGATTACTGTCAGCATCAGCTTAAAGAAGGCCGAGGCTTTGGAACTTGAAGAAGAAAAGGCCAAGATAGCGGCCGCAGGCGGAGACGCAGCCGTTGCCCAGGCAGCAGCCGCGAAGGCAGCCCAGGACGAGGCGGCGAAGGCTCTGGCCGAAAAGGAGGCCGAGCTCGAAAGGCTGAAGGCCGAGTACGAAGCGAAGCTCGCAGCGGCGGGCAGAGCTGAGGCTCCCGCGGGCGAAGAAAAGCCTGCTGAATAGACAACTCTGAAATTACTTGACATACAAAGGATCTTACGCAATAAATGAGTGATTTTCTGAAATTTGCTTTTGAGCTGGTCTCGCAGATCGTCTACAATCTGGTCGCGTGGCTGGTGAGCATAGTGGGCGGCTTCCTCAAGCTGTTCTTTACCGGCGTGCCCGATTACTACGCCATCATAAAGTCTTATTTCAGCACGCTCAGTTTTGCTGGTAAGATCCTTTCTGTTATCCTCATACTTATTCTGATCGCGATACCGGTGGTTCTTATCATTCTGCTGGTTCGCCATATCATCCTCAAGGCCAGCCTCCGCGCGAAGTCGGACGACAACGTCGTGCTTTACAAGGAGATAGGCCGTCTCAACAAGCAGGTCATGGACCTGATGGATGAGAAGAACAAGATACTTGCGCTCAAGACAGGCGCCAATACCCAGAAGGCTGTAGGAGCCTTTGCGGGAGCGGGCGGCGGTGATCTTGAGCTTGAACCTGGCAGCCCTGCGGCGCTTTCCGCGGGAATGGCAGATCCGCTTGCTGACGGAGCTTCAGGCGCCGTAGGCGTAGGCGTGGTCGGAGGCGTCGGCGGTGTAGCCGGAGCCGGCGGAGCGGTCGTTGCGGGCGGAGTCGCCGGAGGCAACGTTTCCGTCAGCGGAGGCAATATCGGCGAAGACGCGATAAGCAACGCTGCAGCTGCAGCTGCTTCTGCCGCGGCGCAGGCCAGAGCGAAGGCTGAAGAAGAGGAGAGGGCGGTAGCCAACCGTTTCCCGAAGCTCCACAACGTCGACGTCAAGTACGAAGATTTCGCCTTCCCCGAATACGACGACAACATCTCCCTCGAAGATTTCGTCGAGAACTACAGGCTCTTCGCGAGCAGCCAGATGCACCTTTACTATACGCCTGAGATCATCCGCAGGTTCGTCGCCGGTATGGCGGCCTCACACCTCCTGATACTCGAAGGTATCTCAGGTACAGGTAAAACCTCGCTGCCGTATTCGTTCAGCCGTTACCTCGATTATCCCGCGACCCTCGTTTCGGTCCAGCCTTCCTACAGAGACCGTACCGAGCTGCTGGGCTATTTCAACGAATTCTCCAAGATGTTCAACGAAACCGAGTTCCTGCGCGCCCTCTACGAGGCGGGCTACCGCAAGGAACCGAGCTTCATAGTTCTGGACGAGATGAACCTCGCCCGTATCGAGTACTACTTCGCAGAGATGCTCTCCGTACTCGAAATGCCGAGCCACGACGAATGGGTCCTCGACCTCGTTCCGACCGCATGGCCCGGAGACCCGGTCCGCATGGACGGCGGCAAGATAACGGTCCCCGAGAACGTCTGGTTCATCGGTACCGCGAACAACGACGACTCGACCTTCACCATCACAGACAAGGTCTACGACCGTGCGATGCCGATAGAGCTCAACGAGCGCGCCGACGCGTTCACCTGCGACCTGCAGCCCAGGTGCCCGGTGAGCTTCGAGCACCTGAACGACCTCTTCATTAAGGCCAAGGATGACCACCCGATCAGCGAGAACACGATGGCCAAGATGGTCAAGCTCGACCAGTACCTGCAGACGAGATTCCAGCTAGCCTTCGGTAACCGTATCGTAAAGCAGATGTACGACTTCATACCGGTCTACGTCGCCTGCGGCGGCACAGAGATCGACGCCTTCGACTACATCATAGCCCGTAAGGTGCTGAAGAAGTTCGAGTCACAGAACCTCACCTTCATAAAGGACGAGATCAAGGGCCTCGTCGCCTACATCGACAAGACCTTCGGCGAGAACCACATGAAAGACAGCAGAAACTACCTGCTGCGCATACAGAACCTGTACTAGTTTATCGGCTGCCGCCTGAGCCCTGCTTGGGCGGCTGATTTTTAAGGAACATGGCAGACTCGTTAAACGATCTATATCTTAAGATAGCCAGCGAGATAGAACCCGCCCTCGAGGAGGACGGGTATTTTCAGTATCTTTATGAGCTGATACAGTCCGGCGAGACGACGATAGATCAGAAGACACAGATAATGCATAAGATAGTGGACGAGGAGTGGCTCCAGATCACCGAGGACACTATCGACTCCATATACAAGATCATCTCTGCGCCGCGCAAGTTCATAAAGCGCTCCGAAGAGATCGTTCCCGTCGATCTCGCGAAGAAGATCACAGCCGAGAGCGTGCGCCATCTGTCGATGAACACCCAGTTCATACAGGCTACCGATGACGACGACGTCCACCCGACCAGGGTCCTCAACGTTACCAACGAAGAGACCTACGACCTTTACGAGAACCGCTTCATCTTCCACCTGATACTGCGCCTTATTTCTTTCATAGATAAGCGCACTGACATCATCTTCTGGTCGACCGGCGATGAGATACGCAACAATTTCACCCTCGAGAGCAGTTTCGAAGACGACTTCGAGGACATCAAATACAAGCTCGAGATAAGCATACTCGACCGCAAGAGCATGGCCCAGTCGCAGAGCGACAACATGGACATATTCATGCGTATCGACCGAATCAGGCGCCTGGTGCTCGGTCTGAGGTCGAGCTTCTTCTACGAGGTAATGTACGGCTGCAACAAGGTCAAGAGCCCGATACAGCGTACGAACCTGCTCGTCAAGGACCCCGACTACCGCAAGTGCTACGCGCTGTGGAAGTTCCTCGACCGCTACGAGGGAGTGGGTTATACCATACAGACCGAGAACAGGGCCCTCGCCATGGACGAGGAATACCAGATCCAGGTCTTCACGAACATGATCACCAATTACACGGTGTTCAAAAGCCTTCTGTCGGAGGACGGGCGCGCGCCTTCGGAGCTTCTAAAGAGGCGCTTCAGGCAGCGCAAGCCCAGGTTCATCAGGACTGTGAGCGAGCTGCCGGCCGCGGCGAAGGACGTGGAGGACGTTGAGGTCCGCCGCGTGTTCGTCGAGGAAGTTACCAAGGCCCAGCTGGAGGCCGAAGCCGAGCGCGACCGCATGCGCGAGATGATGGTCATAGCGCAGGCGTCTGCCGCCGAGAGCGACAGGCTGCGCGAAGAAGCCCTGAAGAAGCGCGACGAAGCGATGGAGCTCGTCAACGAGACTAAGCTGAAGGCGCGCGACGCGATAAACGGCGCACGGGTAGCTGTCGCCGAGGCGTTCGGGACCGCGCGCGAAGCCGCGGAACAGGCTTTCGCCGACGCTGCGGTAGAGATCGAATTCGTAAAGCACGACGAAAAAGAGCGTGCCGACAGGGGAATAGCGGCGGCGGAAGCCGACCGCGATACAAAGGTCGCAGAAGCCCGGGCCGACAGAGATGCCAGGGTCGCGGCTGCTGAGAAGGACAGGGACGATAAAGTTTCGGCCGCTGAGGCTGACAGGGACGAGAAAGTCGCTGCGGCGCAGACTGACCGTGATACCAAGGTCGCCGCGGCTGAGGCTGCGGCTGCCGAAAGGATAAGCGCCGCCGATGCGAGCAAGGCTGAGGCTGACGAGGCTAAGGCGCGCGCCGAGAAGTTCATCGAAGAATCGCGCGTGCAGCTTGAAGAAGCTGTATCGCGCGCAAAGGCCCGCGTAGAGCAGGCCGAAAAGGATATAGCCTCCGCCGCTCAGCGCGAGTCAGAGGCGCTGGAGGCAACGACCAGGGCAAAGGCTGCGGAATCCGAAGCTGCAGGCAAAAACGCCGAGCTCGACAGGCTTCTTGCGGAGGCCGCCCTGACTAAAGCTTCAGCGGACGATATGCTGCGCTCGGTAAAGGAAGAAAAAGCTGCCGCCATGCTCAGCATCAGCGAGGCCAAGAAGGCTGTCAGCGAGAGCGAGGCCGCCGCAGCGGCCGAACGGAAGGCTTCGGCCGAAAGGCTCACGAGAGCGGAATCCATCATGCGTTCCGCCGAGAGCCGCTACAATTCCGCCGCCAAGAGCCTCGACCAGAGCAACAAGCGCATGGCAGAAGCTCAGCGCATTCGCGACAACGCTGCTGCTCTCGTTTCTGCCGCTGAAAAAGAACGCAGTACCATGGAGCGCAGGCTCCAGCAGATGCAGGAACGCCTCGACAAGGAGATCAGGGCTCGCGAGAAGGCCGAAAAACGCCTCAGGGAGGGCTCCTTCAGCCAGTCGCTGGCAAAAGCTCTGTTCGGACGTCAGACCCCGCCGGAAAACGGCGAAAACGGCCCCGGAGAGGAATAATATATGGCAAAGAAAATTTTAGGTAAAGTATTCAACGTTATATGTGTGCTTATCATCGTCTTCGCGCTCTTCATCCTCTTCTGCGTGGTCACCACTCCCGCGGGGCAGCAGCCCAACGCTTTCGGTTATTACCTGTTCAGGGTCCTTACCGGCAGCATGGAACCGGAAATACCCACTGATTCTATTGTCCTAGTGCGTGAATGCGATCCATCGGAGATCGTGAATGGCGACGTTATAAGCTTTTATTCGCCCGATCCCGAGCTCGGGGGCGCTGTAAACACTCATAGAGTCGTTGCGGTTGCCATTGACGGCGACGATTTTATGTTCACTACCGCCGGCGACAACAACACCGCGATCGATAAGTACCCGGTTAACGGTAAAAGTGTTATCGGAAAGGTCGTCTGGGTATCGCATTTCATCGGCACTATCGTGCATCTGCTTCAGAACCCGATAGTTTTCGGCGCCGCGATACTCATCCCTCTCTCTGTGATATTGATAATCAACATCTCCGGCATGGTCAAGGCCACTAAGGATATCGAGCGCGAGGAGATAGAGAAGGCTCTTGAGGAGGCACGTAAAAAGAAAGCGGAGGCCGAAGCCGCCCTTGCCGACGCGAAGAAGGCATACGACGAGTCCGCAGCGGCTGAGACTGAAACTGCTGAACCCGAAGCGCCTCCGTTAGATCCGCTTGCGGATACCCCTGCGGAGCCGGAACCGGCAGCCGAACTCGAAGCTCCCGCAGAGCCCGAACCTGCCGAACAGCCTGAAATCGCTCTCGAATCCGATGTTCTTGCCGAGCCCGAACCGGCCGAGGAAGCAGATGACGATGACGACGATTACGTTCCTAACGGGTCCGTCATCCTCACCCGCCGCTTCTGATCCGCGGCGCGGCATTACGCCTTCCGGCTCGCTTCAGCCAATCAAAAAACACAAAAGCAAAGGCCAAAGACCTTTGCTTTTTTATTTGCATGGTTTATGTAAGCTGCGGATGCATTCTGATCGTGTCGTCCGCATCCGAAAAAACGCTTACAGCCAGCACGGAGATCGAAGAACGGTCGCTACCGATAATACAGATTATTTAGCTGTATCTCAGTTTGTCTGAGATCGATCCCTCCGCCCGGCATTTCGAAAGTGATCATCAGGTCGATGCCAGGCATAATGCCAAGATCGATATAAGTCAGCAGTTTTTCGATATTGCTCCGCATATAATCCGCGTCGTCCGGTCTTCCGAAGTGCTCATGAAACAGAAAGCTTCCGTCCGGCCTCAGCAGCACGAAATCGGGAGAGATAAAGCGAACTGTGCCGTTTGGATCGTATTCGGTCCTCTGCAGATACCAGAATGTCTCGTCATAGTGGTACAGAATTCCCTCAGATTCGTAGAATTCGATATAACCGGCCTCGCTCTTGCTGCGCGCGAGCAGCCCGTTGGCCGCTGCAACTGTCTTGCTTTCAATGTATTTGGTATTCTCGCGGTAGGGCAGCACCGCCCACTCATCGGGCGTCAAAAGAAGACTGGCTGCCCGTCCGTCACTCCCAAACCGTCCAGTTTGAGCCTGATCGATATAGTCGCTCAAATTGCGCGGGATCTGCATGTATTCTACAGACCCGTCCCGGACAGGGCGCGGCACCAGTCCGCTGTTTCTGCGAAACGCTTCCTTGGGCAGTTCCCTGAAGGCGGAGGGCAGTTTGCTGATGATAAGCTCCGGCGCGTTGCCTGTAATACGTTTCATTGCATCCTGCATTATTCTGATGTCTGCATCGAGAACGGAAGCGTCTGTTTTTACATACCGTTTACGCAGAAGCTTTCTGACCAGGTTCGTGTTGCGCGTAATGCCGTGCCGCTTGCGTACGCCTTTCACATAGCGTTCAAGAACATATCTTTTCAGCGAGCCGTCACGGAAGATGTATACATTTCCTCTTGGGAGACTTCCCAGTTCGATCGTGCCAAATGTCCTCATACGGCACATCATTTCCACGGTTTTTTGCAGGTCTGTTTTGTAATCCATAATGATCTCTTTCTTTCGGTTGACATAATGCGGTGATAGTTAATAATTTACAGGTAAATAATAGCATTACAATTGAAAAATGTAAATATTTTCAAATAAAGAAGTGGAAATTTTCATCTGCGATTCTTTTCTTGCGAAAGAGCGAGAAAAAAGAGCCTGGTTTTTGTCTATTGGCACGTTTGAGTCGGGAAGTGCGGGCAAGGTGAGGATTGATCGTGGAATGAAGTACGAAGTCAGTTGAGAATTGATCGGTGAATGGAGTGTGGCGCCAGGTGAGAGTGAAAGTGGAATAGAGTACGGAGCGCATGGCGGAACTGATCGGAATGCGAAGCGTGGTGCGCTGAGTGCGCGGTGGAAATTGATCTTTTAGCGAAGCGCGGAATTGGAACAGGTATACTGCGTGGTGCCGGGCGGGAAACGGTCATGAAGAATATCGTACGCTTGCTGAAAACTGGTATTATTCATGGGCGTAAACGCATGAAATCATAATGATAGAGCGTATTTCACGACATCTTCATGAATAAATGTTTGCATTTTTTCGTGAACTGTGTTAAAGTTTCGGGCGATGTTTAATTTTAAGGGAAATGAACATGCCGCAGAAAGCGGTATAGAAAAACTGAATAGTGTTGAGAAAAACGGGTCCAAATCATCAATTGAAGGAGCCGTGCGCGGAGCTTCGGTCAAGTCAACGGCCGGGCGCGGAGCCACTGTCAGAGCGGTCGCAGCCGGAGCCGCGGCAGTAGTATTGGCAGCCGGAATATCTGCTTCAGGCATGGAAGGGTATTCTTCGACAAGCGCGCAGTCAAGGCTTTCACAGCTGTACGGCAGCAGCGCATATAAAATTAACGAAAGCTTATTGTCAGCTTCGTGCGTGGAAGGCGACGCTTCGTGCGAGACTTCAGACGAAGGAGTATTAGCCGGTCTCGCCGCGGAAGATCTGACGGAAGAGCTTTCTGCAGCAGCAGAAGAGATGCTGGTCCAGGCCCCGCATATCAAAGGCGCCGCAGCCGGGGAGAAGACTCCTGAGGTCCCGGAAGGCGTAGAACTGGAAGAGGGCGAGGAACTCCCCGAGCTTATAGATCTGCAGCTCAACCGCCTGAACGCAAGGCTTGAGGCATATGAGGAAGAACAGGCCAGGCTCGAAGCCCAGAGGCTCCGCGGAGAGACCATAATCGCAGCAGGCGAGCGTTACCTCGGCACGCCTTACTTGATGGGCGGCAACAGCCCCGCGGCGTTCGACTGCAGCGGCTACGTCATGTATATCCTGCACGGCCTCGGCTATCCGCAGAAGGGCCGCAGCGCCCAGGACGTGTATAACATAACGATGCGCATCAGCGAAGAAGAACTGATGCCGGGCGATCTGGTATTCTTCAAGCGTTCCACGAACAACTTTGTCTCGCACGTCGGCTTCTACGCGGGCGACGGGAAGATGCTTCACATGGGCACCGGCGGGTGCTGCTACACAGACCTGACCATCAGCTACTGGCAGGAATGGCTCTACGGCTACGGCCGCATGGAATGGCCTGAATCTGACGCCGAGGAATCCGAAAAGGATTTCGAGTAGAAAGGCCCGCGCATCGAAAAACACATAAACTCCACAAATCCCCTGTTGACATATTGACGGCAGGGGATTATATTATACCTGGTTGTTAGCACTCAGCATAAAAGAGTGCTAACAGAGCGGACCCGGCAGAAAGCGCCGGGCTTCTCACAGAAGGGAGAAGGGCTTGATGGAGCTTAGTGAAAGAAAACTGAAGATTCTCCAGGCCATAATCGCAGACTTCATCGCGTCGGGCGAGCCTGTCGGCAGCCGCACTCTTTCGAAGCGGCTCGACATGAACATCAGCCCGGCTACGATACGCAACGAGATGGCCGATCTCGAAGATATGGGCTATCTCACTCATCCCCACACTTCGGCGGGCAGGGTCCCTTCGGATATGGCTTACAGGCTGTACGTCGACCAGATGATGCAGCACTCGGAGCTCCCCGAAGAAGAGAAGAAAGCGATCTCTCAGAAGATGGCTGACAGCGCGGTCGAGCTCGACAAGACCATAGAGCACGCGGCAGAGATCCTCTCCGAGATGACCAACATGATGTCGTTTGCCATTACGCCGAAGGCGGACGAGCGCAAGCTCAAGTACATCAACTTCCTGCCTGTGGACGAACGCACCGTGGTGCTCATGATAGTCGCCGAGGACGGCAAGGTCTCCAACACCGCGATCAAGCTCAACTGCGACTACAGCGAAGACAATCTCGAGCTGATGTCGAAGGTCATGACCCACAACTTCAGGGGCCGCACCGTGAGCCAGGTGCTTACGATGGACATCATCGACATGTTTGAGTCAGACATCAACGCTCTCGGAAATCTTCCCGGCAGCGTAATGCCGAGCTTCATTAAGACTCTCGAGAACATGCTCAACGTAGAGCTCTACATGGACGGCTACACAAACATCTTCGACCTGCCTGAGTACAGCGACGTCAACAAGGCGCGCAACTTACTGCAGCTGGTCGAGAACAAGGACGAATTCACCCAGGTGCTCGTCAACCGCGACAGCGGCCTGGTCGTGACGATAGGCGACGAAAACTCGCCTGATATGAAGGACTGCAGCCTCATCACCGCAGACTACAAGGTCAACGGCAAGCTCGTTGGCAAGCTGGGCGTCATAGGGCCCAAGCGCATGAAGTACGGCGAGATAAGCTCGGTCATCAAATATATAACAGATAACATAAGCAAGACTTTCCAGATAGAAGGTCCCGCGGAGGGGTCCGAAGATACGGACAGCGGTCCGCATGAAAGCGGGGCAGAAGCGCCGCAGACAGAGGACGGAACGCGGGAAAACGATAAAGGAGCAAATGAGTAATGTCAGAAGAGATCCTAAAGGATAAAGAAGAGCAGACAGAGCCTGAGGCGGAGAAGGCCGAAGCCGGGACCGAAAAGGCCGCTGAGGCCGAAGAGGCAAAGGAGCCTGAAGCTGAAGCTGCGGAAACCGGCGAAAAGGCTGAGGGGCCCAAATCCGAGGACGCGAAGAAGCAGGAAGACCTGCAGATGCAGTACATGAGGCTCGCGGCGGACTTCCAGAACTTCCGCAAGCGCACCGAAAAGGAAAGGGCTGATATATACGCCTTCGCCTGCGAGGGCTTCGCTTCGGACCTGCTCAACGTGATGGACAACTTCGAGCGCGCCATGGAGGCGGCTCCCGAAGACGACAAGTTCGCGGAGGGCATGGGGCTGATATTCAAACAGCTCCAGGACGTTCTCAAAAAGAACAAGGTCGAGGAGATAGCCGCTCAGGACGCGGCGTTCGATCCGAACTTCCACAACGCAGTGATGACGGAGCCCGCGCCTGAAGGCGAAGATGGCGGCAAGGTCACAAAGGTGCTGCAGAAGGGCTACACGCTCAACGGAAAGGTAATAAGGCCGTCCATGGTGGCGGTGTCACAATAAATCAGTTAAAGAATCATTCAAATAAACAGAAACCGGAGGAAACAAAATGGGTAAAGTCATAGGAATCGATCTCGGTACCACCAACAGCTGCGTAGCAGTGCTCGAAGGCGGCGAACCGGTAGTTATCGCAAACGCGGAGGGCAACAGGACGACCCCGTCGGTCGTCGGCTTCACCAAGGGCGGCGAAAGGCTCGTAGGCGAGACTGCAAAACGCCAGGCCATCACCAACCCCGACCGCACTATCGCTTCTATCAAGAGGCACATGGGCTCCACCTACAAGGTGAGCATCGACGGAAAAGATTACACACCGCAGGACATCAGCGCCATGATCCTCGCCAAGCTCAAGGCTGACGCCGAAAGCTACCTGGGCGAGAAGGTCACCGAGGCGGTCATCACAGTTCCCGCATACTTCAGCGACGGCCAGAAGCAGGCCACCAAGGACGCTGGCAAGATCGCAGGCCTCGACGTAAAGCGTATCATCAACGAGCCGACCGCGGCAGCTCTTGCCTACGGCCTCGACAAAGACAACAAGCATCATAAGATCCTCGTATACGACCTCGGCGGCGGCACCTTCGATGTATCCGTGCTCGAACTGGGCGACGGCGTCTTCGAAGTACTCGCTACCAACGGCGACACCAAGCTCGGCGGCGACGACTTCGACAACTGCCTCATCAACTTCATGGCAGACCAATTCGCCAAGGAGAACGGCGTAGACCTCAGGTCCGACAGAATGGCGATGCAGAGGCTCAAGGAAGCCGCTGAAAAGGCCAAGAAGGAGCTCTCCAGCAGCCAGACCACGAACGTCAACCTGCCGTTCATCACAGTAAACGCCAACGGCCCGCTCCACCTCAACATGGACATCACCAGGGCAAAGTTCGACCAGCTGACCTCCCACCTCGTAGACCGCACCATCGAGCCTATGCGAAAGGCCATGGCTGACGCAAACGTCACCACCGCTGACCTCGACAAGGTCATCCTCGTCGGCGGTTCCACCCGTATCCCGGCAGTCCAGGAGGCTGTAAAGAGGATTACTGGCAAGGAACCGTTCAAGGGCATCAACCCCGATGAATGCGTCGCTGTAGGCGCTTCCATCCAGGCGGGCGTTCTGACCGGCGAGGTCAAGGACGTTCTGCTGCTCGACGTAACCCCGCTGTCGCTGTCCATCGAGACCCTCGGCGGCGTAGCTACCAAGCTGATCGAGCGCAACACCACCATCCCGACCAAGAAGAGCCAGATCTTCAGCACCGCGGCCGATAACCAGAGCGCTGTAGACATCCACGTAATGCAGGGCGAGCGCCCGATGGCAGCCGACAACATCACCCTCGGAAGGTTCCAGCTCACCGGCATTCCCGCAGCACCGCGCGGAATTCCTCAGATCGAAGTAACCTTTGACATCGACGCCAACGGCATCGTAAACGTAAGCGCAAAGGATCTTGGCACCGGCAAGGAGCAGCACATCACCATCACCTCCAGCACCAAGCTGAGCGAGGACGAGATCAACCAGAAGGTCAAGGAAGCCGAGCAGTACGCTGAGGCGGACAAGGCCCGCAAGGAAGAGATCGAGACCCGCAACCAGGGCGAGACCCTCGTTTACGAGACCGAGAAGAACCTCAAGGAGCTCGAGGGCAAGCTCGACCAGGCTGAGGTCGACAAGATCAACGCCGCGAAGACCGCGCTGCAGACAGCTCTCGAGAGCGGCAGCGTCCAGGATATCAAGGAGAAGATCGAGGCGCTCACCAACGAGTACCACACCATGTCCGAGAAGCTCTACGCTCAGGCCCAGCAGGCTCAGGGAGCCCAGGGACAGCCGGGAGCAGGCCCCGATATGGGCGGCTTCGGAGGCGCAGGCTTCAACCCGGGCAACATGGGCGGCTTCGGCGGAGGCCAGGGCGGCGCAGGAGCCGCGGGCGGCCAGAACGCCGGAGGCAACGACAACGTAGTCGACGCCGACTTCGAGGTAGTGGACGACAAGTAGTCCGAAAAGGTTTACATAATACACGAAAAGGCCGGGGCGCAAGTTCCGGCCCGTCGTGTTGATAAGATATCGTTTTTCAGAGAACACAATGGCTGAAGATAAGAGAGACTATTATGAAGTGCTCGGGCTCCAGAAAGGGGCAAGCGAGGACGAGATAAAATCGGCTTTCCGCAAGATGGCAATGAAGTACCACCCGGACCGCAATCCGGGCAATAAGTCTGCCGAAGAGAAGTTCAAGGAAGTCAACGAGGCGTACTCAATACTGTCCGACCCGGACAAGAAGCAGAAGTACGACCAGTTCGGTTTCGCGGGCGTGGATCCCAACGCGGGATTCGGCTCGGGCGGAGCGGATTTCGGCGGCTTCGGAGGCTTCGAGGACATATTCAACATGTTCGGCGGCGGCTTCGGAGGCTTCGGCGGAAGCACCAGGTCGGCGCGCAGCGGCCCGATGAGGGGCGCGGACATCCAGAAGCGCATGAGCATCAGCTTCAACGAGGCTGTTTTCGGCGCGAAGAAGGAGATACGCTTCACCAAGGACGTCACCTGCGAAGACTGCGGAGGCAGCGGAGCGGCTAGGGGTTCAAATAAGAGGACCTGCAGCTACTGCGGCGGAAGCGGCATGGAGACCGTTGTGCAGAACACCATGTTCGGCCAGATGCAGACAAGGCGTACGTGCACGCACTGCGGCGGCACCGGCAAGATAATAGAAAAGCCGTGTCCGACCTGCGGAGGCAGCGGCCACGTGCGCAAGACGGTCAATATCACCGTGAACATCCCGGCAGGCATCGACAACGACCAGGTGATAACCCTGCACGGTCAGGGCCAGCCCGGCAGCAACGGCGGTCCGGCGGGCGATCTGTACATAGTCATGAACGTGCAGCCGCACCCGATGTTCATCCGCAAGGGCGACGACCTGTGGCTCCAGGTGCCTATCACCTTCAGCCAGGCGGCTCTGGGCGACGAGATCACCATACCGGGGCTTAAAGAAAAGCTCAGCTGCAAGGTCCCCGCTGGGACCCAGCCCGGCACGGTGCTCAGGCTCAAGGGCAAGGGCGTTCCGAACGTGCGCAGCGGCAGGCCCGGCGACATCTTCGTCGAGATCAACGTCGAGGTGCCGACCAAGCTCACGGGCGAGCAGAAGAAGCTGATAAAACAGTTCGGCGAGAGCAAGGGGCTCGAAGGCTACAGCAAGCGCAAGAGCTTCAGCGAATCGCTCAAGGATCTGTTCAAATAATGAAGACAGTTGCGTTTTACACTTTAGGGTGTAAGGTAAATCAATACGAGACCCAGGCTATGGCCGAGGCCTTCAGGGCAAGAGGATACTCGGTCCTTTCCGAAGAGGAGAGGGCCGATGTTTACGTTGTGAACAGCTGCTCCGTGACAGCGCTTGCGGACCGCAAGAGCCGCCAGTACGCGAGGCGCATGAAGCGCCAGAACCCTGAGGCCGTGGTCGTGATGGCGGGCTGCTATCCGCAGACCGGCATTGAAGCGGTCGAGGAGATGCCCGAGGTCGACATTATCCTCGGTACAACGCAGAAGAGCAGGGTGGTCGACCTGGTGGAGGCCTTTGCCGCGGAGCGGTCTGCAAACGGCGGCGCTGCGGCCGCTGCGCGGCCGTCGTACGTCGAAGACCTGTGGAAAGGGACGGCCGCGCCTGAAAGCGCGGGCTACGGGCCGCGCGCCTACGAGAGCGACGGCATAGTCACCGGTATAGACGACAAGACCCGCGCGCTGATAAAGATACAGACCGGCTGCAACCGCTTCTGCAGCTATTGCGTTATACCCTACGCGCGCGGCCCGGTCGTGAGCCGCAGCGCTGCCGAGGTCAAAAAAGAGGCCGAGAGGCTCGTTTCCGCGGGCTACCGTGAAATTGTACTTACAGGCATCAATACGGCCCTCTACGGGGCGGAAAAGGGCTTTACAGACGACCTTGACACCGGCGCTAAAGGCATTGAGATAGTCGTGAGGGCTCTCGAGGACATCCCCGGAGACTTCCGCGTGCGCCTCAACTCGCTCGAGCCTACGGTGGTCGACGCGGAATACGTAAAAAGGCTCTTCCCCTACGAGCGGCTCTGCCATCACGCCCATCTTTCGGTGCAGAGCGGCAGCGACAGCGTAATAAAAGCGATGAACCGCCATTACACCCGGGCTCAGTATCTTGAGATAGTCGACGCCCTGCGCGGTTTCGACCCCGATTACGGCATCACGACAGACATCATAGTGGGCTTCCCCGGAGAGACCGAAGCGGACTTCGAAGACAGCCTCAGCCTCGTTGAAGAAGCGGACTTCCTCAAGGTTCACTGCTTCCCGTATTCGAAGAGGCCGTTCACCGCGGCCGCAAAGCTGCCGGGACAGATCTCCCCGCAGGTCAAGAAAGAGCGCAACCGCAGGCTCATAGAGCTCTCAGATAAGGTGTCTGAGCATTTCCGCGGTCAGCTCGCCGGTTCCGCCCGGCGGGTCCTCGCAGAAGAGCGTAACGGCGGCCTCTGGAAAGGGCACGCCTCGAACTTCTGCCCGGTCTATTTCGAAGCTCCGAAAAACATCGAGCTCTCGAACCGATTTGTTGATATAATGATCAAGGAAGTATATTCCGACGGAGTAAAAGGAGAAATGATATAGAATGGACGACTGCTTATTCTGCAAGATAGCGAAGGGCGACATTCCTTCGACCAGGGTCTACGAGGACGACAAGATCTACGCGTTCCGCGACATCGACCCGCAGGCTCCGAGCCACGTGCTCATCATCCCCAAGACCCACATCGGCTCCCTCGATGAGGCGTCCGAAGCCGACGCAGAGCTGCTTTCCTACCTGCTCCTCAAGGTAAAGGACATCGCTGCGCAGGAAGGCCTTGAAAACGGCTACCGCGTTGTCATCAACACCGGCGCCGACGGCGGACAGACCGTGCACCACCTGCACATCCATCTGCTCGGCGGCAAGGCTATGGGCTGGCCTCCGTATGCGGAAGCATAAACCTATCTCAAAGGAGACCTACGGGCAGATCTATAAGATGCTTGACGCTGTCTCGCCTTTCGACTGCGATTGCGGCGCCCTTTGCGGGGCTGCCTGCTGCACGGGCGGGGACGGAGACATGGGCATCTATCTGCTTCCGGGCGAGGAAGAATACCTGAAGGATTCCGGCGACTGGCTGAAATGGAGCGAAGAGAACGCTGAAGATTACGACTTTCCCTCATCATGGACGGGCAAGGTCTATTTCGTGCAGTGCAAAACGCCTCCGCACTGCCCGCGCGAACGGCGTCCCATACAGTGCCGTTCTTATCCGCTGCTGCCGCATCTGACGCGGGGCGGCGAGCTCAGCATGGTCTACTGCGACGTCGAGACCCCTTACCGCTGCCCGCTCATCGAAGAGGAGATGCCTCTCAACGACGACTTCGTCGAGGTGACGAAGCAGGCCTGGGCCATGCTCATCGAGGACCGGCGCATATACGACCTGGTCCGCATGGATTCCAAGGCCCGCGAAGACTCCGCCCTTGAGCTGGCCGAAAAGCTTGGACTGTAAAACAAAAGGGGACCGGTCTCTGCAAGGGACCTGTCCCCGAAATATGTAGCTGCAAAGAAAATGAGCCTCAGAACGGGGCTCAATCTTTTTTATAACCGAAGTTCGCTATAGCAACGGCGTTGTCGCGCCAGTTTTCCTTGACCTTGACGAAGAGCTCAAGGAAAACCTTTGTGCCGAGCAGGGCTTCTATCTCGAGGCGCGCGGCTTTGCCCACGCCTTTTATCTTGCGGCCTCCCTGGCCGATGATTATGCCCTTGTGGCTCTGGCGCTCGCAGTAGATGACTGCCGAGATCTTCGTGATCTTCGGCTCCTCGGAGTAGCTTTCGATCTCGACGGCGGTGCCGTGCGGTACCTCGTCGTCCAGGAAGTTCAGCAGCTTTTCGCGTATGATCTCAGACACGAGGAACCTCTCGGGGAAGTCCGTGATCATCTCGGGAGGGAAGTACATCGGGCCTTCCTCGGCTTTTTCGCAGAGGCGGTCGAGCAGAACGTCTACGTTGCGGCCTTCTAGGGCATTCGTTCCGACAATGAAGTCGAAGATGCCGAGCTCTTCGTACTGCTTGTAGATGCGCTCGAATTCCTCGGGGCCGATCTTGTCTATCTTGTTAATTACAAGGATCTTCGGGGTCTCAGTCTTCTCGAGGAGCCCGAGTATATAGCGGTCCGCGGAGCTTCGCTCTTCGAGCTCAGTGTCGACGAGAAAAAGTATTACGTCAACCTCGCTCAGGGTGCTCACGGCGACGTCTGTCATGTAGCTTCCGAGCTTGTTCTTAGGCTTATGTATGCCCGGAGTGTCTATGAATATCAGCTGGCACTCGGGCTCGCCGTCCGCGGCGCTGCGCGTGTAGATGCCGCGAATGGTGTTTCGCGTGGTCTGCGGCTTATTGGCCGTTATGGCGATCTTTTCTCCGAGTATCGAGTTGAGAAGGGTGCTCTTGCCCACGTTGGGGCGTCCGATTATTCCTACAAATCCGCTTTTCATTATCTGAGTATCCCGAGTTCGTTCATGACTGACTCTTCTTTAGCGCGCATCTCGGCCTTGTCCTCGTCGTTCATGTGGTCGTAGCCGAGCAGGTGGCAGACGCTGTGCACGAAAAGATAGATGAGCTCGCGCTCGTAGCTGTGACCGAACTCGTCTGCCTGCTCGCGGCAGCGCTGCTCGCATATTACCACGTCGCCTATAGCCATCTCTTCGCTGTCGTCTATCCCGTCCATCGCCGCGAATTCAGCGTCTTCCTCGGCAAGCTCGGGGTCTTCGAGCTCGTCGTACAGGTCGAAGAGGGAATCGTACTGCGGAAAGCTGAGTACGTCGGTGACCTCGTCGACTCCGCGGTATTCGCGGTTGAGGCGGCGTATCTCTTCGGGTTCAACGAAGCTTACGCTCACGGAGAACTGCGCGGGGTCGAGCTCCTCGCCCTCGAGGCAGAGCTCCGCTGCGCGCTTCATGGTGCGCGCGGTGCCGGGGTAGACTTTTTCTTCGTCGTCAAAATATATCGTCATATCTTCCCTTTATTCCTCCTGCCATTCGGGGTGGGCTTCGATGTAACGGTCGTAGGCGCCGACTATGCGGCGGACCAGCGGATGCCTCACGACGTCGGTGTCGTTCAGACGGCAGAAGGCTATGCCTTCGACGTTCTTAAGCACCTTCATCGCGTCGACCAGGCCTGAGCGTTTGCCGCGGGGAAGGTCGATCTGGGTGATGTCGCCGGTCACGATTATCTTGGAGCCGAAACCCATGCGGGTGAGGAACATCTTCATCTGCTCCTTGGTCGCGTTCTGGGCCTCGTCGAGGATTATGAACGAGTTGTCGAGGGTGCGTCCGCGCATGTAGGCGAGGGGGACGACTTCGATGCTCTCCTTTTCTTTGAGCCTCAAGGTCGCTTCGCGGCCGAGTATGTCGTACAGGGCGTCGTAGAGCGGGCGCAGGTAGGGGTCCACCTTCTCCTGCAGGTCTCCCGGCAGGAAGCCCAGGCGCTCGCCGGCTTCAACGGCGGGGCGGGTGAGTATCAGCTTTTCGACCTCTTTGTTCTTGAGGGCGGAAGCAGCCATGGCGACTGCAAGATAGGTCTTGCCAGTGCCGGCGGGGCCTACCCCGAAGCAGACGTCGTTGTGCTTTATGGCTTCGACGTACTTCTTCTGGCCCATGGTCTTTGCCTTGAGCGGCTTTCCCCGGTGTGTGAAGCATATCACGTCTTTGGCGAAGTTGCTCTCGGTGTAGGAGACTCCTTCGCGGGCGAGCGATATTATGTAGCCGAGCTTCTGAGCGTCGATATCCTGGCCGCTTCCTGCGAGCCGGAACATCTCCTCGACCGTTTTGCGGGCAAGCTCGGGGTCCTCGCCGCGGATTATGATCGAGTCGCTGCTGCTGACTATCTCTACGCCGCATTCGCTTTCTATCGTCCTGATGTTCGCGTCGAGTATGCCGAAGACCTCGGCGGGGGACGCGGTCTCAGGGGGTGTTATCCTAAGCTCTTTCAATAATACCTCCGTACCGTTTCGCGGCATCTGCGCCGCGTACTTTTCAGCTATTATGATAACATAAAAACGGCTCCCGTGAGAGCCGTTTTCAGCATGTTTTAATATCTCTTGTTAGCCTTCTTACGAGCTGCCTCAGACTTCTTCTTACGTCTTACGCTGGGCTTCTCGTAGCATTCTCTCTTCCTGAGCTCGGCCATGACACCGTCTCTGGCGCAAGAACGCTTGAATCTCTTAAGAGCGCTTTCCAGGTTCTCACCTTCGCGAACGACTACCTGTGCCATCTGGTCTCACCTCCTTGCTCTGTTGGAAGCTATAGAGCTTCACGCGTTAACAGGTGAATTCTACACCTTTGAAAAACGATATGCAAGCGGTTTTTTGAAGTCCCGAGGACTTTTTCGGTCGGAGCCTGAACGTACAGATTTCATCAAAACATCACATCTTTCATTGAAAAGAGGATCTTCGTTATGATATAATCAATGGAATTTCACAGACAGCAAGACATAATACCACGTAAAGAAAGTCAGACACATAAAAATGAAACATGTATTTATCGCAAACCCCATAGCAGGCAGCGGCAAGCTCGATAAGGGCCTGCTCCCCAAGCTGCACGCTTTTCTCAAACAGACCGATCTCGACTATGAGATACACCGCACTCTCAACAAGGCCGAGGTCGGCACTTACGTAAGACAGCGCGCTTCGCAGGGCGACGAGATCAGGTTCTACGCCTGCGGCGGAGACGGCACCATCTGCGACGTGCTCAACGGAATGATGGGCTTCGACAACGCCCAGATCGCCGTTTATCCCTGCGGCACCGGCAACGATTTCGTCCGCAACTTTACCAACCGCGAGAATTTCAACGATTTCGCCAAGCTCGTGAGCGGCGAGGTCATTCCCTGCGACGTCATCAGGATGAACGAGCGCTACAGCCTCAACATGCTGAACATAGGCGTCGACAGCGATATAAACGAAGAGGTGCACAACCTCCACATGAAGGTGCTCGGCGGCGCTTCCTACGCGGTCGCCGCGGTCAAGGTGCTCTCGCATCACAAGCTCTACCGCGTGCAGTACGAGCTCGAAGGCAGGCAGGTCACAGAAGACCTCATGCTCTGCGCGATAGCGAACGGAAAGTTCTGCGGAGGCGGGTTCAAGAGCAACCCCCTCGCCAAGATAAACGACGGGATGATAGACGTGTGCATGGTAAAGCCCGTGCCTTTCGCCAAGCTTCCGGCTCTGCTGGTCAATTACCACGGCGGCAAGCACCTTGACGCGCCTGTAGCCCAGCCTTACATCACTTACTTCCAGGCTCCGCATTTCAAGCTCACTCCGCTCTGCGACCTGCGAGTAACGGTCGACGGCGAGGCCGAGGACTTCTATGAATCAGACGTGGAATGCCTGCACAACGCCGTAAAACTCGCTCTCCCCGCCGGATGCGCACCTATCGACCCGGTATAGACTGAACCTGATGATCGTCCGGCATCACGCGATGCCGGATATTTATTTATGAACGACAGAAACATCTACAAACTTACAGCTTTAGACATGGACGGGACTCTGCTGACTCCCGATAAGAGGCTCCTCGACGAGACGGTCCGCGATATCGCGGCTTACGCGCAGGCCGGAGGCATTCCCGTGTTCTGCAGCGGGCGCACCGCTACGGAAATAGGACCTTATCAGAGCATGCTACCGACAATGCGTTACGCGGTGTGCGAGAACGGCGCCCTGATCTGGGATTACAAAGAGCAGAGGAGCCTGAGCGAAAGGCCGCTTGACCTGGCTTTCGCGGAGCGCATCATCGAGGTCGGGAACCGCTTCGACGGTATGCTGCAGTTCCTTACCCCGGACGCCTCCTGGACGAGGCGCGACCAGGTGACCCACATGGCGGACTTCCTTATGGCCGCCTACCAGCCGATCTATATGAAGGTCGCGAGGCTCGCGGACGACATGCTCGCCCTTGCGAGGAGCCTTCCGAAGATCCTTAAGATCAATATCTACTTCCGCTCGCCCGAAGACAGGGCTGCGGGCTATGAGCTGCTGAAGGACATGAACGTCAGCTTTGCCTTCACCGAGATCGCCGTGCTCGAGATGAGCGCGATCGGGGTGGACAAGGGCTCCGGGCTCGAGATACTCGCTGAAAAGCTCGGGATCCCCATGGAACAGACCATGGCCATAGGGGACGCGGGCAACGACCTTGAGATGCTCAAAGCCGCGGCGTTCCCGGTCGCCATGGGAAACGCAACCGACGAAGTGAAGGCTCTGTGCCTTGCGGTCACCGACGACGATCTTAACAACGGCGTCGGAAAGGCTATAAGGTGCTGGAGCGGGCTGTTTGACGAAGGTGCAGCAAATGCCGACTGAGACTTACAAAAAACCGAGAACTATACTTGAACTGAAATATTTCTGTCAGGATCATAACATCCCGGCGGAAAAGATGCACTTCTTCATCGGCGAGGACTACCGCGGACCTAAGGCTTACGGCGTCTATCAGGATGAGGACGGCCATTTTATCGTATATAAGAACAAAGCCGACGGAACGAGGGTAGTGCGCTACAGCGGTCCTTACGAAGACATCGCAGTCAACGAGCTCTATGAGAAGATGAAAGCCGAGGTCGAGGCCCAGAGGGGCGCCTTCAGGGAAAAGAAGCAGGCGTACACCGAGAGCGCGGCTCAGCGCAGGGAATACAGCGCCTATAACGCAGGCTCCCGGACTAAAGGAAACGACGACGGCATCTACCGCGAAAACGTCGAAGACAGGCCTTTGAGCTACAGCTCCGGTTCCGGCTCCAACTCCGGTTCCCGCGGCAGCGAAGGGCGGGGGCAGTACCAGGCCTACAGTACGGGTACTTTCGACCGCGATTCAAACGGACATGGCAGTTACAGCGCTTATTCCGGATACAGGACGGCCGGCGGCAACCAGGGCGGCTGCAGCAAAGGCTGCAAGTGGATAGTGATAGGCAGCCTGATATTCTTTGCCGTGATAGCGGTCATTTCCGTCATTCTTTATACTTTCGGGTTCCGCGTCGAAGACAAGCCCAAGCGCGGCTATTACAACTACAACGACCGCGAGTACTATTACTACGATGACGACTGGTACTACTACGACGACTACGCCGGCGACTGGATCTACTGGGCTGAACCCGACCCGTACTTCACCGAGAACTACGACGACTATTACGACGACTATTCATACACCGAGGGCGAAGGCTACAGCGATTTCAGCGATTCGGAGTATTATGACGACTCGTATTATTCCGACTACGACGATTATAACTGGGACTCTGACGACTACGACTACGATTACGACTGGGACTGGGACGATTACGACTACGATTACGACTGGGACTACGACGATTACGACTACGACTACGGCGACTGGGATTCCGACTGGTAGGGCCAGGATGTGATCCGGAGGTTAAAATGCATTATCACGGACCTATAGTGAGGCCGCAGACCGACGCAGACAGCCTTTTCATCGAACTTACGGTCGGCTGCACGCACAACAGCTGCACTTTCTGCAATTTCTATCACGGTTATGATTTCAAAATAGCCCCGCTCAGCCAGGTCGAGGAAGACCTGAAAGAGGCGGCGGCTGTCTATCCTTTCGCGCGTAAGATATGGGCCTCGGGAGGCAATCCTTACTGCCTGCCGACAGGGCATCTGGTAAAGTGCGGACAGCTGTTTTCGAAGTATTTCCCGGACGTGCCTGTCACGACCTACGCGCGCGTGGACGACCTGCTGCGCAAGAGCGTTGAAGAGATGGTGCAGATCAGGGAAGCCGGCATCCACAAGCTGGTGGTCGGCATCGAGAGCGGCGACGACGAGGTGCTTGCGGCCGTGAAGAAAGGCTATACCGCTGCCGACATACTCGAAGGCTGCGGAAAGCTTGAAAAGGCCGGGGTCCCGTACCGCGTGATCTATCTGAGCGGGCTTGCGGGGCACGGCAAGGCTCACGAAAGCGCGGAGCGCACGCTGAAGATACTCAATCAGCTTCACCCGTACATGATGATACTCACTACTGTGGCGCTGCTGCCGGGCACTGAGCTTTACAAAGACTGGAGGGAGGGGCGCTTCGAGGAACTGACCGAGCGCGAGCGGCTCGACGAGTTCAAGGTACTCATGGAAGGCCTGCAGAACCCGATAGAGGTCTTCTCGGCGACGTCCACGAACTCCGAACCCTTCTGGGTGAGGCTCCCCGAGGAACGGGCCTCTATAGTGGCCGATCTCGAAGGCTCCATCGCTGCCATGACCGAAGAAAAGGAAAAACTCTGGGCCGCCAGACGGCACCGGATGACGACCGTATAGCATACCATTGGGCAGCTGAGCAGGGCATTGCACTGGGCAAGGGCGGAGGCGTCTTCGACCCGGACGGCGGATGCAAGCGTTCCGAAGTCGTGACCTTCATCTACAGGGCTTTCGCGAAATAACGGCATCTATTGAGCGGGAGGCGTACTGCGCTTCCCGCTTTTTTATTGCGGGCTGATATGGTAAAATGTGCCTATGGACATAAACAGTGACGACAGGAAAAAAATACTGCTGCACAGCTGCTGCGGACCGTGTTCGACCGCGGTCATCGAGAGGCTGCTGCCGGACTACGATATCACGGTGTTTTACTACAACCCGAACATCACCGACCCGGCGGAGTATGAGCACAGGCTGGCTGAGCAGAAGCGTTTCATAAACGAATTCCGCGAAAAGACCGGGGCTTCGGTCGAGCTTATAGAGGGCCGCTATGAGCCTGCGGAGTTTTTTGATGCGGTAAAGGGGCTCGAAGGCGAGCCCGAAGGGGGAGCCCGCTGCCGCGAGTGCTTCAGGCTGAGGCTGCGCGAGACTGTGCGGAAGGCTCTTGAGCTTGGAGCCGACTGCTTCGACACGACTCTGAGCGTAAGCCCGTACAAGAACTACACGGTGATCTCAGAGACCGCGGAGGAAGTGCTCGCAGAGCTTGATATTTCAACGGTTCCACGCACCGGCACCGGTGAGTTTGTTGACAGTAATTTATATTATGTATCAGGCAACTACAAGAAAAAAGAGGGCTATAAGCGCTCGATAGAACTGGCGCGCGAGTACGGTCTCTACCGCCAGCACTACTGCGGCTGCTGCTTTTCCGAGAGGGAAGCTGCCGAAGCTGCCGTGCGCATGGCGCAGGACGGGGGCTCTGTATGAAGTACGTCGATGTTATAGTTGACAACAATACGGATGCCACCGACGGGCTCTATTCATACAGGTGTTCTTTTGACGAGGTCCGTCCCGGGGCCTCGGTTTCGGTTCCTTTCGGCATCCACAACAAGCAGATGACCGCTTACGTTGCGGGCGTCAGCGACGTTCCGCCCGAGGGCGTGAAGCGCTTCAAGGACGTTTCCGAGATCATAGACGGCGCGTGTCTTACCGAAGAGGCTATGGATACCGCGCTCTGGATGCGCGGGCGCTGCCTTTGCCGCTACATCGAGGCTGTGAAGTGCTTCCTTCCGGGATATACGCCCGGCAAGCGCAAGACTAAGGATCCCTTTGCAGGAATCGAGGCGGAGCCTGACGAAGCCAGAGAGCTCAACGAAGAACAGGCCGCGGCTCTCGCCGCGATAAACAGTGCGACAGACGCGGACCGCGGCGACATCTTCCTGCTGCACGGAGTCACAGGCGCGGGCAAGACCGAGGTATATCTTCAGGCCGCGGCGCGCTGCATAGAAAAGGGAAGGCAGATCATCATGCTGGTCCCCGAGATCTCGCTCACTCCGCAGACCGTAAGCCGTTTCATGAGCCGTTTCGGCCGCGAGGCTGTAGCCGTCATACACAGCAGGCTCACTCCCGCCCAGAAGGGCGTCGAGTACGCCAAGATACGCGCGGGGCAGGTGAAGCTCGTCATAGGCGCAAGGTCAGCCGTTTTCGCTCCCTTTGAAAACATCGGCCTCATCATCATAGACGAGGAGCACGAATCATCATACAAGTCTGACAAGAGCCCCAAATACAGCGGGATAGACGTCGCCGCAAGGCGCGCGATGAAGCACGGGGCGGCCCTGGTGCTCGGAAGCGCGACACCTTCTGTCGAGAGCTACAGCCGCGCGCAGAGCGGGGTGTTCAAGCTCATAGAACTCAGGGAACGCTACAACAGGACTCCTCTGCCCGAGGTCGAGACTGTCGATATGAGCCTTGAGGCAAAGCGCGGGAACCGCGGCATGCTCTCGCAGAGGCTCGCGGAGCTGATGCGTACTGAGCTTGACGAGGGACGCCAGGTGATACTGTTCCTTAACAGAAGAGGCTATTCGTCCTACGTTTCGTGCAGGGACTGCGGCTACGTCGTGACCTGCCGCGAATGCGGCATCTCCATGACCTGGCACAAGTCCGAGAACGCCTGCATCTGCCATTACTGCGGCAGGCGCGTGAGGCTCCCAGAACGCTGCCCGTCCTGCGGAAGCGGTATGCTCGGGCGCTTCGGAAGCGGTACCGAGCAGCTCGAAGAAAAGGTCGCGGAGCTCTTCCCCGACGCGAAGGCGGAGAGGCTCGACATGGACACGACCGCGAAGAAAGGCGCCCTTGAAGCAGTCCTTTCACGCTTCGAAAAGAAAAAGACCGACATACTCATCGGCACCCAGATGGTCGCAAAAGGCCTTGATTTTTCAAACGTCGGGCTGGTCGGAATAGTGAACGCCGACGTGACCCTGAACGTTCCGGATTTCAGGAGCCAGGAGAGGTGTTTTCAGCTGGTCACCCAGGCGGCGGGAAGGTCCGGGAGAGGCGAGCTGCGCGGACGCGTCGTGATACAGACCCTGCAGCCTGAGGCTCCCGCGCTTGTCTACGCCGCAGGCCATGACTACAAAGGCTTCTACGAGCACGAGATAGGTGTGCGCAGGGCTTCGTCCTACCCGCCGTATTCGGATATCTACCAGCTCGTCGTGATGGATGAAGACGAAGCCAAGGCCCTTTCCGGCGGAAAGCGCTGCGCGGAGTGGCTTAGAAAAAAGCTCGGCAGCGAGGTCCCAGTGCTCGGTCCGGCGCCTTCGGTCCTCAAGCGTGAGGACGGCCGCTGCAGGTACCAGATACTGATCAAGGCAAAGCCCGGTTCCCGCAGGGAGCTCGCAGGTGCGATAGCAGAGCTGCGCAGGAAGTTCGGCAGTGCAAAGGACACTGCGGAGCTTCTCACCGTGGACGTCAACCCGTATTCGTTCATATAGGCCGCGATTGATTATTGCGGCGATAAAGGGTATCATATAAAGGTTAGAGCAAACTTGATCCACGGAGGAAATATGGCACTCAGAAAAATAGTTACAGAAGGCGATCCGATACTTACGAAAAGATGCAGAGAGGTGCCGCAGGTGACAGACCGCGTGCGCCAGCTGATAGACGATATGGTCGAGACCATGCACGACGCCGAAGGTATAGGCCTTGCGGCTCCGCAGGTGGGCGTGCTCAGGCGCATAATAGTCGTCGACGTTTTCGACGGAAATACGTATGAGCTCATCAACCCGGAGATCGTGGAACAGGAAGGCGAGCAGTACGAGGAGGAAGGCTGCCTTTCGGTGCCCGGACTGGTCGGTTTGGTCCACAGGCCGGCGTACGTTAAGGTGAAAGGCCTCGACAGGAACGGCGAGCCCGTGGAATACGAGGGAACGGACCTTCTGGCGAGGGCGTTCTGCCACGAGATAGACCACCTTGAGGGGACCCTGTTCAACTCAAAGGCGGATGATCTGCATTATCCGACCGAAGACGAAGAGGAAGAAGCCGAATGAGGATAATATACATGGGGACCCCTGATTTCGCGGTCCCGGCGCTCTGCGCCCTGCACGATGCGGGGCACGAGGTGCTTTTTGCGGTAACGAAGCCGGACGCTCCTGCGGGCAGGGGCAAGAAGCTCAAAGCCTGCCCGGTGAAGCTGAAGGCTGAAGAGCTAGGCATACCCGTTCTCTCGCCCGAAAAGGTGAAGGGGAACGAGGAGTTTTATGATGCCGTAAACAGCGCGGCGGCGGATCTTATCGTCGTTGCCGCGTACGGCAAGATACTGCCGAAGGAAGTGCTTGACGCTCCGCGCCTCGGCTGCGTCAACATCCACGGCTCGCTGCTCCCGAAGTACCGCGGGGCGGCGCCCATACAGAGGGCTGTGCTTGAGCGCGCCGGGGTGACCGGCGTCACTCTCATGTACATGGCAGAAGGCATGGATACCGGCGACATGATCGCAAAGGCCGAGACGCCGGTCGCCGAAAAGACCGCGGACGGTCTTTTCGCTGAGCTCGCTCAGCTCGGCGCGCAGCTCCTCATGCAGCAGCTGCCGCTGATAGAAAACGGCACGGCGGCCCGCGTCCCTCAGAACGACGCCGAGGCCACCTACGCGCCAATGGTCAGCAAAGAAGACTGCATCCTTCGTTTTGAAAACTGCCCCGAAGACGAGGCCGCCCGCGTAAGGGCGCTCGGAGGCATAACGCTTCTGAACGGCGAGACCTTCAAGGTTCACGCCGCCCATGCTGAAGACTGTTCATGCGGGCTCCCCGCGGGCACGGTCGCCCGCGCCGACAAACACGGCATCGCAGTCTCCTGCGGGGGAAAGCTGCTCGTGCTCACGAACGTGCAGGCTCCCGGCAAAAAAGCCATGGACGTCTCAGCCTTCCTTTTGGGCAATAAAATTGAAATCGGAACCGTTTTAGGTTAAAATATAATGTCATGCAGTTATGACAGAGAACTCGCATACCTTGCTCTGAGAGATATTGAAAGCGGCAGCTGGTCCAATCTTGCTCTCAAGCAGCGCCTCGGCGGCGGGAAGCCCGGCTCTGAAAAGAAAGTGGCCGGCTCCCCGGCTTTTGTGCGCGAACTGGTATACGGCACCCTGCGCAATCAGATACTGCTTGACGCCAACATCGACCGATTCGTAAAGAAGATTAAGACGCCGGAGCGCATAATACTGCGCATGGGCTTCTACCAGCTCTGCAGGATGGATTCCGTCACGCAGTACGCCGCGGTGAACGAGAGCGTCGAGCTTGCAAAGCGCTACGCGAAAGGCCGCGAAAAGCTCGTGAACGGGGTGCTCCGCAGCTTCATCAGGCAGGGCGGGCAGCTCAGCGCCGAAGACGACCGGACTCTTTATTCGGTTCAGCCCTGGATCTGGGACGTGCTCTGCGAAAGCTACGGCGCCGAAAAGACAAAGGCGATGCTCGGATCCTGCCTCGGACCCGCGAAGCTCTCCCTGCGCCGCAATCCGCTCAGGTGCGGCGAAGTAGAGTTTGAAGCGCTCCTCGAAGGAGAAGCCGCGTCACTGTTAAGCTCGGAGGCTTACAAAAACGGTCTCTTCAGCGTGCAGGGCCAGGCCAGCCAGAGGGCTGTCAGGGCTCTGGCTCCGCAGCCAGGCGACTTCGTCATAGACATGTGCGCGGCTCCGGGAGGCAAATCCTGCGCGGCTGCCGAGATGATGCAAAACAGCGGCAGGGTGCTGGCCTTCGACCTTTACCCGCACCGCGTCGAGCTCATTAGAAAAGAAGCCAAGCGCCTAGGTCTCGATATTATCGAGGCCCGCGAAGCAGACGCTTCAAAGCCTCTCGACGTTCAGCCTGCCGAAAGCGCCGACTGCGTAATCTGCGACGTTCCCTGCAGCGGGCTCGGCGTCATCAAAAAGAAGCCTGAGATCAAGCTGCGCGCCTCGAAAGAGGAAGCCGAGGCTCTGCCGGCCCTTCAGCTGGCGATACTCGAAAACGCGGCCTCGTGCCTCAAACCGGGCGGCAGGCTGCTCTATTCGACCTGTACGGTCATTCCGGCCGAGAATACGGCCGTTAAGGATAAGTTCATAAAGGGGCATCCGGAGTTCGAGCTCCTCGCAGAGAGCCTCACGCTCCCGGATGAAACGAATGACGACGGATTTTATTTCTGTGTATTGAGGAAAAGAAATGGTAAGTGTAGGTTTTAAGACCGACCGCGGCAGACAGAGGCAGAACAACGAAGACTCGCTCTTCGTGCTGCCCGAGCAGCAGCTCTACATAGTCGCCGACGGCGTCGGAGGACACAATTCAGGGGAGCTTGCCAGCCGCATGTCAGTGGGATACATGGCCCAGTACGTGGCCATGAACCCCATGGAAGGCATAAAGCAGAAGCGCGAGCTGAAGCGTTACTTCAGGACCTGCTTCGAGGGTGCCAACGACCTGGTCTTCAAGAAGGCCGGCGGGGACGAAGTCACCCTCGGCATGGCTACGACGACCGTGCTCTGCCTGCTCAGGGAGGGCAGGGCTTTTGTTGTTAATGTAGGTGACAGCAGGGCCTATCTCATCCGCGAAGGAAAGATAATGCAGGTCACTACGGACCATACCTGCGTTCAGGAGCTCATCGATCAGGGGCTGATAACTCCCGAACAGGCCAAAAATCATCCCGATAAGAACATGATAACCCGCGCCATAGGCGGGGACGCCAGGATACGTCCCGATTATTTCGATTTCGAGACCTTCCCGGGCGACGTGATCATACTCTGCACCGACGGTCTCTACGGAGAGATCGGCGACGCGGGCATACTCAAGGTATGCGAAAGCTCAGTGACCATGCACCAGATGGCCAAGAGCCTGATCGACGAAGCAAACAGAGCGGGCGGCCGCGACAACATCACTGCCGTCTGCATCAGGATACAATAACGGAGGAACACATGGGCAGCAGGATACTGGCAGGCAGGTACGAACTGCTTGAAAGGATAGGCGAGGGCGGCATGGCCGTGGTCTTCAAGGGCCGCGACAGACTGCTCGGACGCATGGTGGCTGTAAAAATACTCAAGCCCGAATACACCAAGGACTCCCTGTTCGTAGAGAGCTTCCGCAAGGAATCGCAGCTCGCGGCGAGCATGGTGCACCAGAACATAGTCAACGTCTACGACGTAGGCCAGGAAGGCAACATCAACTACATCGTGATGGAGCTCATAGACGGTGAACCTCTTTCGGAGATCATCAAAAAGGACGCTCCGCTGGAGCCGCACCGCGCGACCAATATCGCCAAGCAGGTGCTCTCCGCGCTTTCTACTGCGCACAAGCACCAGCTGATCCACAGGGACGTAAAACCTCACAACATACTCCTCACGACCGACGGAGTGGCCAAGATAACCGACTTCGGCATAGCCAAGAACGTCAATCAGGACACCCTCGTCGAGGACAAGGAAGCCGTTATGGGCTCCGTCCATTACTTCTCGCCGGAGCAGGCGAGGGGGGCTTACGTCGACGAGCGCTCAGACATATACAGCCTCGGCATAGTGCTCTACGAGATGCTCACCGGGCAGGTCCCCTTCGACGGGGAGACAGCGGTCGAAGTCGCCGTAAAGCACATGAACGAGGAGATGCTGCCTCCGACCAGGCTCAACCCGGACATCCCGCAGGACCTCGAAGACATAATCATGAAGGCAACTGCCAAGCTCCAGGTCAACCGTTACAAGAGCGCGGACGACATGATTATGGCCCTCAACTTCGTGAAGTTCTCGAAGCACGCGCCTTTCCCCGAGGAGACCAAAAAGGACGAGGAGCCCGAGGAACCGGTCACCAGAGAAAAGAAGGAAAAGTCTTCGGACGCCGAAAAGAAGTCCAAGGTCAGAGGTAAAAGAAAGTTCAAGCTCAGACATCCGCAGAGCTTCATCGCGATAATCATCGCGGCTGCGCTCGCGTTCCCGGCTTCGAGCTTCGTGCTCAAGTATTTCGACGATCTGCTCGACCGCAAGCCAGCTCAGCAGAGCGGCAGCCAGCAGACCTCCAGCGGCCCGGGCATCTTCACGCCTACCAACGAGACCGTTAAGGTCCCCTATATAGTCGGCCTTACCGAAGAAGAAGCCAAGTCGCTGCTCAAGCAGAGCGGCCTCAACCTCGAGATAGATCTCGAGCTGGCTTCGAACGACATCGACGCCGGCAAGATCATGAGCCAGAAGCCCAGCGCGGATTCCGACGTAAAAGCGGGCTTCACGGTCAGGGCGAACATCAGCCACGGCCCGGTCGAGAACAAGGTCCCCGGCCTCGTCGGCAAGACCGTCGAGGGAGCCAGGCAGATCGCTACCAGCTACGGCTACGATCTGAGCAGCGTGAGCTACAGCTTCCATGACGATATACCTAAGGACACCGTTATCTCGCAGAAGCCCGAGAAAGGCCAGAGCCTTGAAAAGGGCGGCAGCATAAGCATAGTCGTGAGCAAGGGACCCGAAGAGACCGTTGTGCTCGGCTCGCTCAAGCTCACCGGCCTGTCTCTTGAGGAAGCTCTCAACGAGATCGAGGCTATAGGTTCGACCGTCGGCAGCATCACTTACACCGCCAACAGTTCGGTCGAAGCGGGACATATCATCAGCCAGAACCCGGCTGAAGGCGTGGTGCTCGGCGACGGCCAGAGCGTAGACCTCGTCGTCAGCGGCGACGCTTCAGACGCGCCCAAGCCCGATCTTCCGAAATACACCGTCGCCATCGACGTCGATATCTCGGCTGCTACCGAGAGCCCGTTCACTCTGAACGTGATTCTTCAGGACGGCGGAGACCCGGTATCCCTGCCTCAGGGCGAGTTCTACCCGGAGGAGCTCTCTGCTGTAGTGACCGTGACCGGTTCCAGCGAGACTGCGAGGGTGCTTATCAGCTTCGGCAACCAGCTCATGTACAACCTCGACGTCAACTTCCCGGCAGGCACCTACAAGAACCACGAGTAGCATGAGGGGAGTAATAGTAAAAGCGCTTTCGGGCTTTTATTACGTGGAGTCTGAGGACGGCAGCGTCACGGAATGCCGCGCCAGGGGCCTTTTCAGGCTGGACGGCACGACGCCCCTTGTCGGCGACAGGGTGGAGTTCTTCGTAAATACCGTGACTCAGGTGCTTCCCAGGCTCAACGCTTTCGACCGTCCGCCATGCGCGAACGTCGAGACCCTTGTGATTTGCTGCGCTGCGGCGGATCCGGACCCGAGCTTCGAGGTCATAGACAAGCTCAGCGTCGCGGCCGAAGCCGCGGGAGCCCGCGTCGTGATCTGCGTCAACAAATCTGACCTGCTCACGGACGAGCTTCGCGGAAAGTTCGAAAAGATCTACGGTAACGTATATCCGCTCGTTTTCACCTCTGCCCTTGACGGGCAGGGCACGGAAAGGCTCTCGGAAGAGCTGCGCGGCTCCCAGGCCGCGCTCTGCGGGCCTTCGGGCTGCGGCAAATCGAGCCTCACCAACCTGCTCACCAGGAGCGAGGCTTCGCAGACCGGCAGCATAAGCGAAAAGACGGGCAGGGGAAAGAACACCACCCGCCACACGGAGCTGTTTGATGCGGACGGTTTCATGCTCTTCGACACTCCGGGCTTCACCTCCTTCGACGTTCCGGAGCTCGAATCGGAGCAGGTGCAGCACATGTTCCCCGAGATACGTCCCTATATAGGAAAATGCGCCTTCAGCGACTGCGCCCACCTGAAGGAGCCCGGCTGCGCCGTCACCGACGCGGTAAGGGCAGGCTTCATAGCAAGGGCGCGCTACAGATCATACAGGACCATATACAGCTCTGCGAAGCAGCGGGAGGAGACCCATGGCTAAGCTTTCACCGTCGATACTTTCGGCCGATTTCATGCACCTAGGCGAGCAGGTCAAGCAGCTCGAACAGGGCGGGGCTGATTACATCCACTTCGACGTCATGGACGGCTCCTTCGTCCCGAACATCAGTTTCGGCGCCCCGGTGCTCAAGAGCCTTACCGGAAAGACCAGCCTTCCGTTCGACATCCATCTGATGATAGAGCATCCCGAGGACCGCATCCCTGACTTCGTTACTCCGCAGACCGCCTTCATAACCTTCCATCACGAGGCCTGCAGGCACGTGCACCGCACGATACAGCTCATCAAATCCTTCGGCATCGGCGCCGGCATCGCGATCAACCCGGGCACCCCGGCAGCGCTGCTCGAGCCGGTATTCGAGGACCTCGACCTGGTGCTCGTCATGGCTGTCAATCCCGGCTTCGGAGGCCAGACCTTCATAGAATCGAGCTTCCGCAAGATCAAGGTCCTGAACGCCATGCGCGAAGAGCTCAATCCGAACCTGCTGCTCGCTCTTGACGGAGGCGTCAAGCTCACCAACGCCGCCCGAATAGCCGAGGCAGGCATAGATATCATCGACGCGGGCTCCGCTGTGCTCAACGCGGAGGATATTGCGCAGACAGTCAAAGATTTTAAGGCGCTTATCCGTTGAAGTTCCTGCCTTTTTGGTCTATAATGGCTGAAAATTCTTTTTGGAGGTCTTGTTATGAACAAGACGAAAGAGACAGGACATAAATACAGACTGCTCGGCGTCATGGCGATGTTCGGACTGCTGGGTCCGATCGTAAGGGCGATAGGGCTGCCTTCGGCGGTTACCGCCGGGCTGCGCGAGTTCATCGCAGCTCTGGCCATCATCGCATACGCTCTCATCATCAGGCACGAGTTCGACTGGAAGAGCATCAGGGCGAACCTTGTTCCCATGCTGCTCGGCAGCGTCTTCATGTCGCTTGACCACATATTCTTTTTCAGGGCATACGAATACACGACTGTCGCCGTCACGACCCTGTGCTATTATCTGGAGCCGACTATAGTCGTGATAGCTTCAGCGCTGATGCTGAAGGAAAGATTCAGCGCCAGGCACTGGATCTGCGCCGGCGTGGCGTTCCTGGGAATGATACTGGTCTCGGGCGTCGTGGGCGGCGGAGACCAGATCGGAGATCTCCGGGGCGTGATATACGCTCTGCTTGCCGCTCTCTTTTACGCCGCGATAGTGATGATCAACAAGATGTATCCTTACGAGGACGCCCTTGTGCGCACCATGGTGCAGCTCGCGGGCGCCGCGATCATCACCACAGTTTACGCTTTGGCCTCCGGAGAGTTCTCCGGCGTCACGTTGAGCCTGAAGTCCGTGCTTCTGCTCCTGCTGCTGAGCATCGGCTTTACGGCGTTCCCGTATATAGTGTTCTTTAAGAACGTACCGCTGATACCCGCGAATACCGTCGCGATATTCAGCTACGCCGACCCGGTGGTCGCGGTGCTCGTCTCAGCGCTGCTGCTGGGCGAGCCAATGACTCTGTTCGTCGCCGCGGGCGCTGTGCTGATCATAGGTTCGGCGATCGTCAGCGAGATAGATCTGAAAAGAGGTTTGAAATGAAAAGACTTGGATTCGGTTTTATGAGGCTCCCTTATACAGTAAAAGGGGATCCCGGCAGCATCAATATCGAAAAGGTCAACGCCATGGTCGACGAGTTCATGGCGCGCGGCTATAACTACTTCGACACAGCCTGGATGTACCAGAACTTCAAGAGCGAAGACGCGATAAAGACCTGTGTGGTCGACCGTTACCCGCGCGAGAGCTTCACCGTCGCGACCAAGCTTCATTCAGGATTCTTTGATAGCCGCGAAGACATAGAAAACATATTCAGCGAGCAGCTCCGCAAGACCGGGGCAGGGTATTTCGATTACTACCTGCTGCACGGCCTCGACGAGGAGATGTACGAAAAGCACGAGAAGTTCGACACCTTCAGCTGGCTGCTCGAAAAGAAGGCGCAGGGGCTTGTGAAGCATGCAGGCTTCTCCTTCCACGCCGGTCCGGAGCTTTTGAGAACTATCCTGACCAAACACCCCGAGATGGAGTTCGTCCAGCTGCAGATCAACTACCTCGACTGGGAGAACCCCGCGATCGGCTCCAAAGAGTGCTACGAGGTCGCGACCGGGTTCGGCAAGCCCGTCATAGTCATGGAGCCAGTAAAGGGCGGGACCCTCGCGAAGGTGCCTCAGGAGGTCGCCGACTTCCTCGCGTCTAAGGATCCTTCGCGAATGCCGGCTTCTTGGGCTCTGAGGTTCCCGCTCAGCCTTGAGAACGTTATGGTAGTGCTAAGCGGAATGTTCAAGCCGGAACAGATGACGGAGAACCTCGACACCGCAGACAGCGCCGGCCCGCTCAGCGAGGACGAGCTGCAGACCCTGCACGAGGCTGTGCGCATCATGAACTCTCTCGGCGGCATCCCGTGTACGGGCTGCTCCTACTGCACCACCGGCTGCCCGATGAACATCCCCATCCCGCAGTACTTCGCGCTTTACAACGCTGATATACAGGAGGTCAAGACGAAAGGCTGGAACCCGCAGGAAGCTTACTACGGCAACCTGGCCCGCACTTTCGGAAAGGCCAGCGACTGCATAGCCTGCGGCCAGTGCGAAGGCATCTGCCCGCAGAAGCTGCCCATAATCGAAAACCTGAAAACTGTAGCTGAATATTTTGAGGGCGGCTCCGCATACGGGTATACCGAAAAGAAATAAATGATAAGCCTGACACAAAACAAAACACTAAACGCTGAGACCGAGCAACGCAATATGGAGGTGATCAACGCTCTGGCGAACGATTACACGTCTTTGTTTTATCTCGATCTCAAGACCGGAGAGGTGTTCATATACAACATGAACGCCAACGTTTCGAAAAAATATGAGGAAAAATTCAAGTCGCTCGATTACGAGGAAGCGAAGAGTGTGTACGCCGAGCGCGACATCTGGCCCGAGGACAGGGCGGAGTACCTCCGCAAGATGGATCTCGACTATCTGAGAGACAAGCTGATAAGGTCCAGGGATTTCTCTTTCATTTACCGCATGCAGGTTCCGGGCGGCTACGAATACTGCGAGGTCAAGCTCATACGCATCCTGAAGGAGGGCGAGCTTTCCGCCGCGGTCATAGCCTACGCCAACGTCGACAAGCGCGTAAGGAGCGACCGCGAGCAGATGAAACAGCTGCAGGCTGCGCTCCACTACGCCGAGACCGACGCCCTCACGGGCATACTCAACCGCGGGGGCGGCGAGATAAAAGCAAGGCAGATGATAAGCTCCGGAGCGAAGGGCGTCTTCTTCATGATCGACATCGACGGCTTCAAGCGCATCAACGACACCTACGGCCACCAGATAGGCGACAAGGCGCTCATCGAAGTCGCTTCGGCGCTGAAGTATTCGACTCAGCCCGGCGACATAGTGATGCGCTTCGGCGGCGACGAATTTTCGGTCTGCATGAGGGATGGAGCCGACGCGGACGGTATCAGGGCATTATGCGAAAAGCTGTTCGGAGAGATCGACAAGATAAAGATCACAGGCCTCGGAGAAAAGCTGTGCATCAGCGTTGGCGCGACGCTTTTCCCGTCCGGCAGCTTCGACAGCTTCGAACAGGTCTATTCCAGGGCAGATTCAGCGATGTACCTGAGCAAAAAGCAGGTTGGCAACTATCTGACGATCGGATGAAGACCGGGCCTGCGGCACATTCATTACAAAAAAGTAAAAAACCGGGGAGACACGATCCCGGTTTTTTGTTTCGCATTTAACTTATGCGCAAGTGGGACGGGTGAGATTTACTCCGCCTTTGCCTTGTTGTAGGCGAGAGTCATTCTGGAGACCTTGCGGCTTGCGGCGTTCTTATGGATAACGCCCTTAGCGGCTGCCTGCATGAGCTTCTTCTCAGCAAGCGCGAGATTCTCCTTGGCCTTATCGAGTTCGCCGGCTTCGAGAGCCTTGTAGAAGGGCTTGATGATAGCCTTGAGGCCGCTCTTTACCTTTCTGTTCTCAAGAGTCTTCCTTTCGATAACGCCGATTCTCTTCTTAGCAGACTTAATGTTTGCCATGTGCGATTTCACCCCACTTTCATAAAATATCGCCTAAACAGTATAAGTCAGGGCGGCTTGCAATGCAAGCACTTTTTGTCTATAATCTATTTTTGTTAAGGAAATAACGAAATGATTAGGCGTGCGGCGGTCAAGATCAACGGAATAGTGCAGGGTGTGGGCTTCAGGCCCTTTGTGAGCAGGGAGCTCAACGCCCTGGGGCTGTGCGGGTGGATCCGCAACACCTCGGAAGGGGTGGAGCTCGAGCTGGAAGGGGAAAAGTCTGCGATAGAGGACTTCGTCTCCGGTCTTTCAGTGCGCGCGCCGAAGCTTGCAATGATAGACAGCGTTTTGGTCGAGTGGCCCGAAGGGCTCGCGGGCTACGAGGGTTTTGAGATAAAGCCGAGCGCGGCGGGACCCGAGCGCAATACTCTGATCTCTCCCGACGTATGCATCTGCGATGACTGCCTTCGCGAGCTCAGGGACCCGGCCGACAAGCGCTTCCGTTATCCGTTCATAAACTGCACGAACTGCGGGCCGCGTTTTACCATAATCAGGGACGTTCCTTACGACCGCGCGAAGACCACGATGGCCGGCTTTCCGATGTGCCTGCCCTGCGACGCGGAATATCACGATATAACCAACAGGCGCTATCACGCCCAGCCGACCTGCTGTCCCGACTGCGGTCCGAGGCTCTGGCTGGCGGACGCCGAAGGGCGTGAGGTGTCGGAGTCAGACCCATGCGGGACCGACGCCGTAAGGCTTGCGGCAGAAGCGCTGAAAGACGGAAAGATAGTAGCTGTAAAAGGGCTCGGAGGCTTCCACCTGGCCTGCAGATTTGACGTTCCGGGGCTTGTTAGAGAGCTTAGAAGGCGCAAGAGGCGCGATGAAAAACCCTTCGCGGTGATGTGCTCCGGCACTGAAGCTGCGTCGCGCTACGTGAAGATATCTGAGGACGAAAGACGGCTGCTCGAGAGCGCGCAGAGGCCAATAGTGCTGCTCGAAAAGCGGGGCAAAGGCGCCGCTGTGAGCGAAGAACTGCTCCGCGAGGTCTCCTGCAACGGGCGCCTGGGAGTAATGCTTCCTTACACGCCTGTTCACTACTTGCTGTTCGACGCGCTTGCTGCGGCGGGCGGTCCGGACGCGCTGATAATGACCTCGGCCAATCTGTCCGATCTGCCGATAATTTATAAAAACGAAGAGGCGCTGAGCGGGCTTCACGGCATTGCCGACGCCTTCCTTCTCAACGACCGCGACATACACGTCCGCTGCGACGATTCGCTGGCGGCCGTATTCCGCGGAAAGCCTTATTTCCTGCGCAGGAGCCGCGGCTGGGTGCCTTACCCGGTGCCCGTAAGTGGGCTCGGTGTTTCAGGACGGAGCATACTCGCCTGCGGGGCCGAACAGAAGGCGAGTTTTGCCCTGAGCAAAGGCCGTTTCGCGTTCTGTTCGCAGCACATAGGCGACCTTAAGAACATCGAGAGCTTTGAGAACTATTCGTTCCAGGCTGAGCATTTCAAGAGGCTCTTCGACATAGAACCGCAGCTTGCGGTCTGCGACCTTCATCCCGACTATCTTTCCACCGTCTACGCGGAGGAGTCGGGGCTTCCCGTGTTTCGCGCGCAGCATCACTGGGCGCACATGGCTTCCTGTATGGCTGACAACGGCCTTGAGGGACCCGTCATAGGCATAGTCTGGGACGGGACCGGTCTCGGAACTGACGGCAGCGTCTGGGGAGCCGAGTTCCTGACGGGCGGCTATACGGGTTTTGACCGCGCGGGCAGCATCAGGCAGATACCGCTCGCGGGAGGCGATATCTGCACAAAAGAGCTGTGGCGCGTCGGCGCCGCGCTGCTCGAAGCCAGCGGCGAAGACCCTGCGGAGTTCTTTGCCGAAGACCTTTGCAAGGCATATTCCGCGGCGATGAGGCTGGGCGTCAACGTTCCGATGGCTTCTTCGATGGGGAGGCTCTTCGACGGGGTCTCCGCGATACTCGGCATACGTACCGACGCGGGCTATGAGGGGCAGGGCGCCGTGCTGCTTGAGGCTGAAGCCGCGGAAGGCTGCAGCCGGGAATACCCGGTAAGGCTTGAGTCCGTGCAGGCCGGCGGCTCCGCGCCAGACCGCCCGAAGTACGTGTTCGACTGGCGTCCGATGATAAGAGAGATATGCGAAGACCTGCGCGCAGGGGTCCCGAAGCCTGAGATCGCGGCTGGTTTCATGAATACCCTGTGCTCGATGGCTGCTGCTTTGGCGCTTCGTATCTCGGGTGAGACTGGTTTACATAATATTGTTATTTCCGGGGGAAGTTTTCAGAACCTTTACGTCCTGAACAGGCTCGTCCCCATGCTTGAAGCTCACGGCTTCAGCGTATATACTCATTCAAGAGTGTCCTGCAACGACGAGGGGCTGTCCCTCGGGCAGCTGATGATTGGAGAAAGATATGTGTCTGGCAGTACCGCTGAAGATAACTGAGATAAACGGGCTCGACGCAGTCGCCGAGTACAGCGGCGTGAGCCGCAGGGTAAGGCTCGATTTCATAAAGGATCCCAAGGTGGGCGAGTACGTCATGGTGCACGCCGGTTTTGCCATCGAGCGCGTGAGCGAAGACCAGGCCTTCATGGACTGGGAGGCCGCCGCGGAACTGGAGGAAGCCCTTGAGAGCCTGTAAAATCATGGAGGTGTGCGGAACGCACACTATGTCGATAGCGAAAGCGGGGCTGAAGAAGCTGCTCCCGCCTGAGGTCGAACTCATATCGGGCCCCGGATGCCCTGTATGCGTGACCCCGGCTTCGGTCATCGACGCCTATCTTGAGCTCGCTATGAGGCCGGATGTCATCATCACTTCCTACGGAGACATGCTGAAGGTGCCGGGTTCCGTGCGCGGAGATAATCTCGCCGCCAGAAGGGCCCGCGGGGCAGACGTGCGCATAGTGTTCTCTCCCATGGACGCGATCGACATCGCTGAAGCGGAACCTTTAAAAGAGATAGTCTTCCTCGGAGCGGGTTTTGAGACCACGGCTCCCGGGACCGCGGCATCCGTAGTCGCTGCTGCAGGCAGGGGAGTTAAGAACTTCTCGGTCCTGTGCATGCTCCGCACAATAGAGCCTGCCATAAGGGCTTTATACGCCGAACCGGACTTTTCGATCGACGCTTTTCTCTGCCCGGGACACGTCGCTACGATTATAGGCGAGACCGGCTTTGAATTCATACCGCGCGAGCTCGGCCTGCCTGCTGTGATCTCGGGTTTTGACGGCGAAGACATTCTGATCTCGGTCTCACGCATACTCAAACAGCTTGAGAAAGGCGAGGCGAAGCTTGAAAACGAATATACCCGCGCCGTCGCAAGAGACGGAAACGGGTTGGCGAAAGCCATGATAGAAAAATGTCTGGAGCCCTGCGGCGCCGAATGGCGCGGGCTGGGGACCATACCGGCCAGCGGGCTTAGGCTCCGCGAAGAGTACGCTGCGTTCGACGCCGAAAAGAAGTTCGGCCTCGTTTACAATGAAGCGGCCGGGCTTGCGGGCTGCCGCTGCGGCGACGTCATATGCGGGCGCATTGCTCCGCGCGACTGTCCGCTCTTCGGCTCCGTCTGCACAGCTGAGGATCCTGTCGGTCCCTGCATGGTATCATCGGAAGGCGCCTGCGCCGCCGAATACAAATACGGTGAATGAAATGGATGAATTGATCACTCTTGACTACGGAAGCGGCGGAAAGAAGACCGCCGAACTCATCGAAAAGCTCATAGTTCCGAAGATGGACAGCGAAGCGCTCTCGCAGCTCGGAGACGCCGCCGTTATCGGCGACCTCGTGTTCTCGACGGACAGTTTTGTCGTATCGCCGCGCTTTTTCCCGGGCGGAAATATAGGCAAGCTCGCGGTCTGCGGCACGGTCAACGACATTTCCGTCGCGGGCGGAAGACCTGAGTATCTGTCGCTCTCCTACATCATCGAGGAGGGGCTGCCCGTTGAGGAGCTTGAAACGATAACGGCTTCCGTCGCGGATACCGCGAAGGAATGCGGCGTAAAGATAGTGACAGGCGACACAAAGGTCGTGGAAAGGGGCAGGGGAGACGGCATATATATCAATACCGCCGGCATAGGAAAGCTCGTGATACCCGGCCTCGGTTCCCAGCGCATGCAGGAGGGGGACGTGGTGATAGTCTCAGGAAGCGTGGGCGACCACGGCACAGCCGTGATGCTCGCGAGGGAGCCCGGCCTTCTGGGCTCTGAGATCGAGAGCGACTGCGCTCCGCTGAACGGCCTCACCGCCGCGCTCGCGCCCTTCGGGCGCTCGCTGCGCGTGATGCGCGACCCGACCCGCGGCGGCCTCGCCACGACCCTCAACGAATTCATCGAAAACAGCGAAGTCCTCGGCATCGAGCTCGACGAGCGCTCCATTCCCGTGAGACCGTCTGTACAGAGCGCCTGCGGCATACTCGGCCTCGACCCGCTTTACTGCGCCTGCGAAGGCAGGCTTATAGCCGTCGTCGCTCCGCATATCGCCCAGATAGTCGTCGATACCCTGAAAAACTGCGGGTGCGGCGACGCCGCCGCGATAGGCCGTGTGACCTCAGATCACCCCGGCCGCCTCGTCATAAAGACAAGACTCGGCGGCTCCCGCATAGCCGCCAAGCTCACCGGAGCCCAGCTGCCGCGCATCTGCTGAAATAAAAAGTCCCGCCTCCGCGGCGGGACTTATTTTTTTCTTTTAGTATGTACTAGCCTCTCTTCCTCAGCATCTTCATGATGCCTGCGAACATTCCGAAGGCTACGCCCGCAACGGGCCATATTATCCAGGTGCGGTCCCAGCTGTTCGTTATGAAGCTCCACCCGAGGAAGACCGCGGTCACCGCACACCAGTAGATGCTTGCGAAGGGCCCCATCCTTTTGCTCTCGAGCTTTTCGGCGGGGGAGTAGTCGTCCTGCTGGAGCAGCATCTTGAAGCCTCCCCAGATGATGCTGCACTTTACTATCAGGAACACGCCGACAGCGATGAGGGCGAGCATCACCGCGACCGCGACGCTCATCGCGAACTCCTCTTCTCCGAAGAACAGAATGCCGGCGAATATCGCGATCACTGCCGCCACGCAGAGCACGATCCCGATGCTGAGCATGCGGTCGTGTTCTCTCCTGAAGCGTTCCATGCGCTCGTTGACCATTCCGTCGACGCCGTAGGCGGTGTCGAGTATGCTGTTCTCAAGATACTCGAATCTGCTGCCCCTGAGTCCCGTGGTCACGAAGAGCGCAACCGCGGCGGCTATCATCGAAAACAGGATTATAAGCCCCAGTCCTGTAGTCTGGTTCCCGTTCAGGGAGATCCTTCCTGTCTCGCAGGCGCCTTCGAGCGCGATCAGCAGGCAGGGCGACATGATGCAGAGCATCACGCCGAGGGCTATGCGGCCCGAGCTGTAGTTTTTGTGGGCGAGCATGGCGTTGGCCTCTTCCATGCTCACCCTTACCGTATCTAGTGCGCATGAACTGTCTTCATATATTACAGCGTCCGCGTTCCCTGCGGGCGAGCCGTCCGAAGGCTCCTCTAAACTGTCTATAAGAAGATAATCTGTGCTGACTCCGAACAGCTGCGCCAGCGCTATCACTCGGTTCATGTCGGGGACCGACTGCGCGCTCTCCCATTTGCTGACCGACTGCCTGCTGACTCCGAGCTTGTCTGCGAGCTCCTCCTGGGACCAGCCTTCCTTCTTTCTGAGATCTGTTATCTTGTCTGCGAGTATCATATTTCCCTCCCGGCGCCTCGCGCCGCATGCTGTTTTGTTTTACACATACAGCATACAGCAGGGGAGCGGTTGCTTCTACCAAGGCGGCTTTGAACATTGTCAACCGGCGGTTGCGATGCGCCAAAATATCGATTTACAAGGCTATTATATCAGAAATCTGATCGGCCGGCAGGCCGGCAAGCGTCTTTCGTATAGATGTGCAAAAGATGAATAAAAAAGTGTTCATATTGTTAAATAATTATTTAACAATCAAGGCAGATATGATAAAATAATATGATTTAATATTGTTTGTTTATTTTTTAACAAAGTCCGGCTTCAAAACGGCCGGGCTGAGTAAAAAAGTGAGGTCAGGATGCAGGAGTATAAGAAGATCAGCATCACGAAAGACGAGGTCGTTCCCGTAGCGCGCCGCATGCGCGAAGCAGGCGTTCCTCTGGCGATGATCCACGGTTTCATCAACGACGCGGGCAAGCCGAACATCTCCTACGAATACGAGGTGGGAAGCGGTATCGAGTCCTACACTGTCGACGGCGAAGACGTTCTGCCGTCCATCGCTGGCATTTACGATCTCGCGGCCGAATGGCCGGAGCGCGAGATCATGGAGCTGATGGAGATCACGTTTGAAGGCGTAGACACGTCCCAGCGCCTGTTCATGCCCGAGACCATGATCGAAGGGCAGGGACACATCATCGTAACGCCAATGGACGAGCTCATCAAAAAGAATCTGGGTCCGAAGGAACCCGCAGAAGAGCAGGGAAAGGAGGCCGAATAAATGAGTTACATAGTACCTATCGGTCCGTACCATCCCGCACTTGAAGAGCCGGTACACGCAAGGCTCTACACCGACGGGGAAGAGATCAGCAGGGCTGAGGTCTTCATCGGCTACAACCACCGCGGCATCGAAAAGCTCGCTCAGCAGAAGAACCACATCCAGACCCTGGTCATGGTGGAGCGCGTCTGCGGCATCTGCTCGCATTCCCACGCTTTAGCCTACGCCATGGCCTGCGAGTCTATCGCCCAGATGGAGGTCCCCAAGAGGGGCCAGTACATCCGCGTAATAACCGCGGAGCTCGAAAGGCTGCACAGCCATTATCTGTGGCTCGGCATTGCCCTGCACATCATAGGCCACGACAGCCTCTTCATGCACACCTGGGATGAGCGCGAGACCATCATGGACATACTTGAAGAGGTCTCCGGCAACCGCGTCAACTACGGCATGGTCACCATCGGCGGTTCCCGCCGCGACATAAGCGACGAGACGAAGACCCACATCCTCGAGATGCTCGACTTCATTGAAAAGAGCAATCTCAGGCTCAGGGACATCCTGCTGGCAGACAAGACCGTCGCCCTTAGAACACAGGGCGTAGGCGTGCTCACCACCGCAGACTCGAAGCGCATCGGAGCCGTAGGCCCGCACGCGAGGGCTTCCAACGTGCCCGTGGACGTGCGCAAGGACGCTCCGTACAGCAGCTACGACGACTTCGATTTCAACATCGCCGTCTGGGACAGCTGCGACGTCTTCGCAAGGGTCGTCGTAAGGGTGCTTGAGAACATCGAGTCCATCAAGATCATCCGCCAGGCGCTCGAGATGCTGCCCGCAGGTCCGGTCAACCTCGGCCTCAACAAGCTGCCGAAGATACCCGCAGGCGAGTACATGGTGCGCCACGAGGCTCCCCGCGGCCAGCTCTGCTACAAGGTCGTCAGCGACGGAGGCCAGAACCCCAAGCGCGTAAGCATCCACGTTCCGACGTTCAAGAACGCGCCGACGGTCCCGACCATGCTCAAGGGCAATTCTGTCGCGGACGCAGGCCTCATCATCGCCAGCATCGATCCCTGCTTCAGCTGCATGGACCGCTAGTCAGAAGCGATGCACGAGCTTGCGATAACCGAGCAGATAGTGCGGAGCGCGGTGCCTAAGGCCGAAGCCGCGGGCGCAAAGCGCATCCTCGCCATCAACCTCAGGATAGGCGAACTGTCCGACATAGTCCCGTCCTGCATAGAGCATTACCTGCAGTACGCGGCGAAGGGAACCCTTGCCGAGGGCGCTTCGATAAAAGTCGAAGCGATACCCATAAAGATAGTCTGCCGCGACTGCGGAAAAGAAAACGAGATAAAAAGGCATGTCTTCTCGTGCCCTGCATGCAATTCAAGCAATTTCAGGATCATTCAGGGAAGAGAATACTATATCGACAGTTTAGAAGTTGAATAAGTTTGTTTTTACGGGTGACGCGAGGCTGATAGCTTGCGCGAGGACAGTCAGCCCGCAGCGGAAGCTGACGAGCGGCAGGACCCGTTAAAACCACTATATTACAAATGGAGGTAACAGTGAAAAAGGCAAGTTTTGCCGATGTTCTGTCAACAGCCGTGATGTGCTACATCTTCTGGCTGCTGGTCACCGGACAGCTGGTGGCGCTGATACAGGGGTCTCCAAACATACAGTCCCTGATCGGCGGCGCTGTCATCAGCATCGGCGTCGCGCTGTTCTGCGCGAGATTCTTCATCCACAGGAGTCCCTTTTACCTTTACAACCCCGTGAGGCTCCTCACGCTGCTGTTCTACTGCCTCTGCGTGTTCATGATCGAGCTCGCCAAGGCAAACATAGACGTGGCGAGGAGGGCGCTGTCACCGAAGCTTCCGGTCAATCCCGGCTTCGTAAAGGTACCCTCTGACATGAAGTCGGAGTACGGGCGCTCGATGCTCGCGAACTCCATCACCCTGACCCCGGGAACCATCACCATGGACGTGACCGAGGAGAAGGGGCAGACTTACTACTACATCCACTGGATAGACGTTGCGACTCAGGATCCAAGAGAGGCCGGCGAGGCCATCAAGGGGACCCTCGAAAAATGGGTAAGGAGGATATGGGAATAATGAATAATTCACCGCTTTTATTCTTCGCCGTATGCTTCCTCTTCCTGGCGCTGACGCTGATCATCAGGCTCGCCAAGGGCCCGAGCGCGGCCGACCGCGCTGTCGCAGCTGACAGCATCGACATACTCGGCGACATGGCGCTGATACTCTTCGCGCTCTACAGCGGAAGGGGAGTCTACCTCGACATCGCCCTCGTTACGGCGGTGCTGGGCTTCATCGGAACTACGCTTATCGCGAAATATCTGGAGGGCAGGCTATGATCTACGTAATATATGTACTTATCGGTCTGAGCGTCTTCTTCGCCCTGGCCGGCGTAGTGGGAATGCTGCGCATGCCCGACGCCTTCTGCCGCATGCAGTCGAGCACCAACATCGCCACCTTCGGCGTGCTCGGCGTCATCATTGGCGGCATACTCTACAGCGCGATATATCTTCAGAACGGCGGCATGGCCGTCAAGCTCGCGGTGATGGGAGCGTTCTACATCGTGACCAACCCGATCGCGAGCCACGCCATCGCCAAAGGCGCTTACCGCCACGGCGTAAAGCCCTGCGATAAGACAGTGTGCGACAAGTATGGGGAGGATATGGAATAATGCTGTTTACTCTTAATACTCTCGTGCTTTTAGGCATGATAGCTTCGGCTGTCTGCGCGGTCGTTTTCAAGAAGCCGCTTAGCTCCGTCATTGCCCTCGGCGTCTGCGGAGCCTTCGCAGCGCTCGAATTCGTAGTGCTGCACGCCCCGGACGTAGCCATTTCCGAGGCTGCCGTCGGAGCCGTGCTCTCGACCGCCATATTCGTTATCGCCGTCAGGCTGACCACAAAGAAGGAGGATGAGGAAAAGTGATAAAGAAATATCTCTCGATCTTCGCCTGCCTTCTCGTCCTGGCCTTCGGATGCTGGGCTATGGCCTACGCATATTTCGAAGTGCCCATGACCTATGACGGCAGCGACGTCGATGTGACTGAGCTATACAAGGATCCGTCCTCCTACGACATCAACGATCCCGACGGAGTCGCTGACATCATCGTAAAGACAGACCTTGAGCAGACCCGCGCCCAGAACGTCGTGGCCGCAGTAGTCTTCGACTACAGAGGCTTCGACACCATAGGCGAATCGTTCATACTTCTTGCCGCAATCGCGGGCGCCTTCGTGATACTCCACGGAGCCGTGAAAAAGGGGAAGGAGGCTGAAAAGGAATGAGATTCAAAGACGGTATCACAGAGCAGAACGTCGTAGTAAAGTGCGGTTCTGACTTCATGCTCCCGTTCGCCCTCATGTTCGGCTTCATGGTCATCTTCTTCGGAACGACCAGCCCCGGAGGAGGCTTCCAGGGCGGCGTCATGGTGGCTTCGGCAGTGCTGCTCGTCTACCTCGGCTACGGCCGCGAGGCGGCGCAGAGCGTCATCAGCAGCGAGTTCATCCGCGTGAACGAAGCTGTGGGCGCGATCATCTACGTGGCTCTTGCTATGTGCGGCATCTTCGCCGGCGGCATGTTCTGCGAGAACGTGTTCTTCCGCCTCTTCAACATAGGCGATCCGCTCTCCGCGGGAACCATAACCTTCATGAGCTACGCGGTAGGCTACAAGGTGCTCACAGGCGTGGGCTTCCTCCTTCTGCTGCTCGTTGGGCTCCTCGCCCTTGATACGCAAGAGGAGGTGGACGCCTGATGATGCTCGCTAACTATCTGACCGCTATTATACTGATAGTGCTCGGCCTGTTCTGTGTCATAACCAAGAAAGATCTTATCAAGATCGTTCTCGGCCTCGGCATTACGGATTACGGCATCAACCTCTTCATCGTGAGCCTCGGCTTCAACGAGGGAGGCACTTCGCCGCAGTTCGCCATGAGCGAGATCATGCACGGCGCGTACTTCGTTGACCCCGTGCCCCAGGCCCTCACTCTTACTTCGATAGTTATCGGAGCCTGCGTTGACGCGATGGCTCTGGCTTTCGTCGTGATGCTCTACAGGCATTACGGCACCACTGATTCTACAAAGATAAGGAGGCTGCACGGATGAGTCATATTCATTTCCCCGTTGTGGCCGTCATGTCGATGTTTGTCGGCGGCTTCCTTATCGCGATATTCGGCGCGAAGCGCAGAAAGCTCTCACAGGGTATAGCCCTCGTGACCATGCTCTTTGCCGACGTGCTCGTTTACTCGCTCTTCAGCCCGGTGATCCTTCACGGAGAGGTCATCTCTTACTGGATGGGCGGCTGGAAACCCGTGGAAGGCTATGCTATCGGCATAGGCTACGAGGTCGACCAGCTGAGCCTTTTCTTCGCGATGCTCATCTGCTTCGTGCTCACGATGTCGATGATCTATTCGATCAGATATCTTGAGAAGGACAGCGCTCTCGATCACTATTACACGCTCAACCTGATGCTCGGCGGAGCCCTGCTCGGCATAGTGATGACAGGCGATATCTTCAACATGTTCATCATGATCGAGATAATGACCTTCACCGCGGCGGCTCTGACGGCTTTCAGAAACCATAAGGCCATCTCTGTCGAGGCGGGCTTCAAGTATCTGGTGCTCGGCTCGGTCGGTTCCGGCTTCATACTCTCGGGCGTTGCGGTGCTCTACGGAGTCGCGCACACGCTCAACATGGCCCAGCTCTCGACCGTGCTCTCGCAGAACTACAACCCGTCGACGATATTCGCCTTCGCGCTGATGTTCAGCGGCTACGCTCTCAAGTCGTTCCTGATGCCGTTCCACACCCCGGTCCCCGACGCCTACAGCGCGGCTCCTGCTTCGATAGGTATGCTGCATTCGGGCTCGCTCAACAAGTGCGGCATCTACGCTCTGATCAGGCTCACCTACATACTGTTCCGCGTCATGGGTCTTCCGGCGGTACAGACCATGATGGTGCTCATCGGCGCCGTCACGATGTTCGTGGGCGTTACGATGGCTCTCGCGCAGCACGATTTCAAGAGGCTGCTCGCGTTCCACAGCATCTCGCAAATGGGCTACGTTGTGACCGCTATCGGTCTGGGGACCGCGATCGGCCTCACCGGCGGACTCTTCCACGCTATCAACCACAGCATGTTCAAGGGGCTGCTCTTCCTCTGCGCTGGCGCTGTATACTATGCCGCCGGCACCACCGACCTCGACAGGCTCGGCGGACTTTCCAGGAAGATGCCCTGGACGACCTGCTGCTTCATCGTAGGAGCCTTCTCGATATCGGGCATCCCGCCGTTCAACGGCTTCGCCTCCAAGTGGATGATCTACCAGGCAACTTACCAGAAGGCAGTCACTACCGGCAATATCGGCTACGCTCTCGTGACCGTCATCGCGGTGGTCGTCTCGGTAATGACCCTGGCCTCGTTCATCAAGGTCACCCAGGCCGTCTTCTTCGGCCAGGAAAGGCCGCAGCTCTCAGCTGTGCGCGAGGTACCGGCCCTTATGAGGGTCCCGATGGTCATAATGTCGCTGATCTGCGTGCTCTTCGGTACCTGCTACAACCTGGTCAACGACTTCCTGCTGTACCCGGCCGTCTACGCGACGCTCAACACCCACGGCTACGTCGACGCCATGATGGGGAAGAACTACGCTGCTGCTTCGGGAATGCCGTTCGTAAAGTACGAACCGGTGCAGTTCAGCTTCTGGAACCCCGTCACCTGGCTCGTGCTCTTCGTGATAGTACTGCTCGCCGTATTCGTCGTCATGATGACAGGCGAGAGCGACCGCGGCAGGGTCCTGGCGAACAAAGGCGAGGAAGCCGACGGCAAGTTCGCGACATTCTTCTCGGGCGAAAAGAGCCTGCCTTCACACGTCGGCGGTTCCGACCTGTTCTGGGGCTTCAAGAAGGACTTTAAGAAGTATTTCAAGGTGGTGCAGGGCATACATTCCGGTATAGTCAATGATTATGTGCTCTACGCGGTATGCGGCCTCGCCTTCATCACCGTGTTCATGTTCGTGTTCGTACTGGGGAGGTGAGTGAGATGATACAGGATACTTTGATGGTACTCTTCCATATACTCGTTTTCCCCGGACTTCTCTTCGTCTGTGTCTGCGGGCTGCTGCTCGCCGGCATCGACCGCAAGGTTCTCGCCCATATGCAGAAGCGCGTCGGCCCGCCCATCGTGCAGCCGCTGTATGACTTCCTCAAGCTCATGGGCAAGGAGACGATAGTGCCTCAGGCCGCTAACCGTACGGTGTTCCTTGCGGCTCCGGTCATAGGCTTCGCCGGCCTGGTCGTAATGATGCTCTTCATCCCGGTCTTCGGCTACGGCACATTCAACGGTTCTGCGGACCTCATCGTGCTGCTCTACCTGCTGACCATCCCCGCTGTTGCGCTGATAATCGGCGGTTCCGCCTCAGGGAACCCTTACGCGGGCATAGGCATCAGCCGTGAGATGGTCACGATGATGGCTTACGAGTTCCCGCTGATCATGGTCTTCCTCGCTGTAGCGAGAAAGGTCGGATCTGTAGGAGCCCTGAGCTTTTCGATGCTCAATATCGAAAAATGGCAGCAGGTCAACGGTTCCCTCATCACTCACTGGGCGATGATACCGGCTGCGATAGCGATGCTGCTCATCATCCCGGCCGAGGTCGGGACCCAGCCCTTCGACGTCGCGGAGGCCGAGACAGAGATCTGCGAAGGCCCGCTCGTCGAATACAGCGGAGCTCCGCTCGCGATGTTCAAGCTCAACACCGCGGTAAGGATGTTCATAATGACCGCGCTTTTCACCATGCTCTTCCTCGGCGGCATCACCACCGGTATGGTATGGCTCGATGCGATCATACTCGTCGCGATCTGCGCGCTCGTCACGGTCTGCACCATGACTCTGCTGCACGGTATCTGTGCGAGGCTCAAGATAGAGCACCTGTTCAAATTCTACTGGACCGTGGTCGCGGCGCTCTCGCTGCTTAGCCTGGCTCTCGTGTGGTGCGGACTGTAAAGGAGGATCTTCGGAATGTTTAAAAAAGCGATAGCAAAAAGCATGGCGAAGTCCCCGTGGCTTTACCACATCAACACCGGCAGCTGCAACGGCTGCGACATCGAGCTCGTGGCCTGCCTCACGCCGCGCTACGACGCTGAGCGCTTCGGCTTCAAGCTCACAGGCTCCCCGCGCCACGCCGACATCGTCGTGGTGAGTGGCCCCATCACCAGCCAGTCGAAAGACAGGCTCGTGCGCACTCTCGCCCAGGTACCGCAGCCTTTCTGCGTGGTATCTCTCGGGTCCTGCCCGCGTTCGGGCAACGTGTTCAAGGGCAGCTATTCGGTCGAAGGACCGCTTGAAAAGTACGTGCACGTGGACGTTTCAGTCGCAGGCTGCACGCCCAAGCCCGAAGCGATAATCGAGGCTCTTTACAAAGCCGCAGGCATACTTGCCGAGAAGAGGGAGGCGATGACGAAATGAAGCTTCCGTTCCTGAAATACGCCGTAAAGAACGTTTTCTCAAAGCCCAGCACCGTAGGCTGGCCGGCAAAGAAGGGAGAAGCCGCTCCCGAAGCAAAGCCCGAATACCGCGGCCGCATCAGCTATGACGCGGCAAAATGCGTCAACTGCGGCATGTGCATACGCGTCTGCTCCCCCGGAGCCATCACCCGCGTGGTCAAGCCTGTGGAAGAGGGCGACGAGATCACTTATACATTCGACCTCACCAGCTGCACCTTTTGCGCCACCTGCGTTGATTTCTGCGGAACCAAGGCAATTCAGATGACCGACGATTACCACATGGTCGGCACAAAGCATGAAGACTTCCTCGTGACCGGGACCCGCGTCAAAAAGAAGGCCAAGGGCTTCCCCGAGTGCGATCAGGACGTATGCGTATACTGCGGCCTCTGCCAGAAGAACTGCCCGGAAGGCGCCATCGTCGTCGACAGGCCCAACAAGACCTGGACCCTCGACAAAAAAGAATGCGTGCAGTGCGGAATCTGCATCCAGAAGTGCCCGAAGAAGTGCCTGAAGTTCGGCGTGCCCGGAGCAAAGAAATAACAGCAAAGTGTCAGTGACTTCGATTTTCACTGACACTTTTTTAGTGTATAATAACAATATCATTTATTATCAGTTTCAGGAGTGAATAATATGTGGAACAGAGCAGAATTAAAAGCGCGCGGTAAATTCGCGTTCAGGGCAAACTACTGGAGATGCGTGATCGTCGCGCTTATAATGACGATCCTTTTCAGCGGCGGAGCAGCCCGCGGCGCGCAGCAGGCAGGCAGCGGCGACGTCAACATCAACTTCAACGGCGGTCCTCTGATCGAGTTTGACAGTCTTCCCCCGGCCGTCACCGGCGCTATAATCGCAGGCGTTGCCGTCGGAGGCGTCATCGGCATCATCATCGCCGTATTCCTTCTGAACCCGCTGAATGTAGGCGGACAGCGCTTCTTCATCGTGAACGCCAAGGAGCCCGCGGAGCTCAACGAGCTCGGATGGCCTTTCAAGAACTGCTACGGAAACGTTGTAAAGACCATGCTCCTCACAGACGTTTACGTCATCCTGTGGTCGCTGCTTTTCATCATCCCGGGCATAATCAAGGGCTACGCGTATATGATGGTCCCTTACATCCTCGCTGAGAACCCCTCGCTCGACGCCAACGAGGCCATCACGATCAGCCGCCGCATGATGGACGGCAACAAGTGGAAGGCCTTCGTATTCGATCTGAGCTTCATCCTCTGGGATATCGCCTCGGTCTTCACTTTAGGAGTCCTCGGGATCTTCTACGTCGGACCTTACAAGTTCGCCTCCAAGGCCGAACTGTACTACGCGATCAAAGCGCAGGCAGGGTACTGATACTTACAGAGCAATTAAGAGCCGTCGCGCACGGCTCTTTTTTATGTTATAATTTTGTTTATGGAAGATTATCAGAAATACATACGCAATTTCAGCATAATTGCGCACATAGACCACGGCAAATCAACGCTCGCGGACAGGCTCATAGAGAGCACCGGAACGGTCGCGCACAGGGACATGAAGGAGCAGTTCCTCGACAACATGGACCTTGAGCGCGAGCGCGGCATAACCATCAAGCTGCAGACAACGCGGCTCGTTTACAACGCCAAAGACGGCCACGAGTACATCTTCAACCTGATCGACACACCGGGCCACGTAGACTTCAATTACGAGGTCTCGAGGAGCCTTGCTGCCTGCGAGGGCGCGGTGCTCGTCGTCGACTCGACCCAGGGCGTGGAGGCCCAGACCCTGGCGAACGTTTACCTTGCGCTCGACGAAGACCTCGAGATTCTGCCGGTGCTGAACAAGATTGACCTGGCTTCCGCCCACCCCGAAGAGGTGAGGCAGGAGATAGAGGACGTCATAGGCCTCGACGCTTCAGAGGCACCGTGCATCTCCGCCAAGGAGGGCATAAACATCGGAGACGTCCTCGAGGATATCGTTAAAAACGTGCCGGCTCCAAAGGGCGACCCGGAGGCTCCGCTCAAGGCGCTTATCTTTGACTCTTACTATGACAACTACAAGGGCGTCGTCATCTACGCGCGCATTTTTGACGGCAGCGTAAAGACGGGCGACACCATACTGCTGATGAACACCGGCAAGAGCTACGACGTCACCGAGGTAGGCGTGAACGCGCCGTTCCAGACCCCGGTGGCGGAGCTTTCGGCCGGCAGTGTAGGTTATATCTGCGCCAGCATCAAACAGGTCAAGGACGCCCGCGTCGGCGATACCATAACTCTCAAAGACCGCAGGGCGGCCGAGGCTCTCAAGGGCTATAAGAAGGTCCAGCCCATGGTCTACTGCGGCATATATCCGACCCCGGACGAAAAGTACGAGAACGTCAAGGACTGCCTCGAAAAGCTGCAGGTCAACGACGCGGCTTTCGTATTCGAGCCCGAGACTTCACAGGCTCTGGGCTACGGCTTCCGCTGCGGCTTCCTCGGCCTGCTGCACATGGAGATAATCGTCGAAAGGCTCGAGCGCGAGTTCGACCTTGAGATCATAACGACCTCCCCGAGCGTTATCTACAAGATAGTCAATCACGACGGAAGCGAGTGGTACATCGAGAACCCGTCCAACCTGCCCGAGCCCTCGTCATACGACCACATCGAGGAGCCCATGGTAAAGGCCGAGATCATGGTCCCGAAGGAATACGTGGGCTCGATCATGGAGCTCTGCCAGGAACGCAGGGGAGTTATGGACCACATGGAATACATAACCCCGACCCGCGTGCAGCTCGAATATATGATGCCCCTCAACGAGGTCATCTACGATTTCTTCGACGCGCTGAAATCCAAGACGCGCGGCTACGGTTCCCTCGATTACGAGTTCGACCACTACGAAAAGTCGAACCTCGTCAAGCTCGACATACTGCTCAACCGCGAGCTGGTCGACGCCTTCTCGATGATAGTCCACGAGAGCAAGGCCTACGCGCGCGGCCGCTTCGTATGCGAAAAGCTGAAGGAGGTCATCCCGATGCACCAGTTCGAGGTGCCGATCCAGGCCTCGATAGGGCAGAAGGTCATTGCCCGCGAGACCATACGCGCCTACCGCAAGGACGTGCTCGCGAAGTGCTACGGCGGCGACATCTCGCGCAAGAAGAAGCTGCTCGAAAAGCAGAAGGAAGGCAAGAAGCGCATGAGGCAGTTCGGAACGGTCGAAGTGCCCCAGGAGGCCTTCACCGCCGTTCTGAAGTACGACGACGGCAAGCAGTAGGGCGGGATCTTTGAACTGACATGAGACCGCTTGGGATATACGTTCACATACCGTTCTGCGTGAAGAAGTGCAATTACTGCGACTTCAGTTCGCACGCGCCGCGGGACCCCGGCGAGATCGAAAGGTACTTCGCTGGTCTGGCGGTGCCCGGAGATTCTGAAGGGACTCCGGAAGAAGAAAAGCACTTTGTCGACACTGTCTTTTTCGGAGGAGGAACGCCGTCCTTCGTGGAGCCCCAGTATATCGCGGGAGTCCTTGAAAAGATACGCGCGGCTTATCCGGTGACGGATGACGCCGAGATCACGATAGAGTGCAATCCGGAGAGCCTCACTGAGGAAAAGCTTGAAGCTTACCGCGGGATGGGCGTGAACCGGGTCAGCATAGGCGTGCAGAGCCTTGACGATACGGTGCTTCGCAGGATGGGAAGGGCCCACGACGCTGAAAAGGCAAGGGCTGCGGTGAGGCTGGCAGTCAGCGCCGGCTTCAACACCAGCTGCGACCTCATCTTCGGGGCTCCTGAGCAGAGCTTTGAGAGCTTCAGTACCGGCCTGGACGAGCTGCTCGGCATGGGCATAAAGCACATAAGCTTCTACAGCCTTCAGATAGAGGAGGGGACTCCTTTCTACATCGACTACCGCTTCGGCTCGCTTGCGCTGCCTTCATGGGAAGAGAACCGGAGAATGTACCACTACGCTGTCGACGCCGTGAAGGCGGCAGGGTTCCGGCATTACGAGGTCTCGAACGCCGCAGTTCCGGGCTTCGAGTGCAGACACAACCTCAAGTACTGGACCATGCAGGAATACCTGGGAATAGGCAAAGCTGCACATTCGTTCATGGGAGGAAGGCGTTTTGCGGGCGGACAGCCGGATCCTGACGGTTCCACAGATGTCAATGAACTTAAGACAGACTTCATCTTTACCGAGCTGAGGCTAACGGACGGCTTCGATAAAAACGCCTATTTCAGCCGTTTCGGAAGCTCTTTCGATAAAGACTTCGGCGGGGCGGCAAAAAGCCTCGCAGAGGGTGGATTTTTAGCTCTCAGAGGGGAAAGCGTAGCGTTCACCCCCAAGGGGCTCGATAATACAAACAAAGTTATGGAAAAGCTGATCAACGCTTTGGAGGACTAGATGGCCAAGAAGTACGTTTTAGCCCTTGATCAGGGCACAACAAGCTGCAGATGCATACTCTTCGACAGGCAGGGGAACCAGGTCTCCGTCGCCCAGAAGGAGTTCCCGCAGATCTATCCCAAGCCGGGCTGGGTCGAGCACGACGCCATGGAGATCTGGTCCACCCAGGTCGGCGTAGCCCGTGAAGCCATGCTCATGGCCCGCGCAACTGCCGACGACATCGCGGGTATAGGCATCACCAACCAGCGCGAGACCACCATAGTCTGGGACAAGAACACCGGCGAACCCGTCTACAACGCCATCGTGTGGCAGTGCAGGCGCACCGCGGAGTACTGCGACAAACTGGTAGAGCAGGGCTATACCGACATGATACGCAGCAAGACCGGTCTGAAGATCGACGCTTACTTTTCCGGTTCCAAGATCGCCTGGATACTCGACAACGTACCCGGAGCGCGCGAGAGGGCCGAGGCCGGAGACCTCATCTTCGGTACCATCGATACCTGGCTCATCTGGAACCTGACGGGCGGAAGGGTGCACGTTACCGATTATTCCAACGCTTCGCGCACCATGCTCTTCAACATACATACGCTCGAGTGGGACGACGAGATACTGCAGCTGCTGAACATCCCGAAGTCCATGCTGCCCGAGCCCAAACCGAGCTCGTACATCTACGGCGAGACCGACCCGTCCATCTCGGGCGGAGCGATACCCATCTCCGGAGCGGCAGGCGATCAGCAGTGCGCCCTGTTCGGGCAGACCTGCTTCAACAGCGGCGACGCAAAGAACACCTACGGCACCGGCGGTTTCCTGCTCATGAACACCGGCGAGAAGCCCGTCGAGTCTAAGAACGGACTTGTCACCACCATCGCCTGGGGAATCAACGGCAAGGTCAATTACGCCCTCGAAGGCTCGATCTTCGTTGCCGGAGCCGCCGTGCAGTGGCTGCGCGACGAGATGCAGCTGATCGAGAACGCCGCGGCTTCCGAAAAGTACGCCTCCGAGGTACCCGACACCGGCGGAGTCTATATGGTACCTGCATTCGTAGGCCTTGGAGCCCCTCACTGGGACCCCTACGCGCGCGGCACCATCGTGGGCATCACGCGCGGCACCAACCGCAACCACATCATCCGCGCGACTCTCGAGTCGCTGGCTTACCAGACCTGCGACGTGCTCTCGGCCATGGAGGCCGACAGCGGCATCAAGCTGCACTCGCTCAAGGTCGACGGCGGCGCCTCGGCCAACGACTTCCTGATGCAGTTCCAGGCTGATATGATACACGCGGAGGTCCGCAGGCCTTCGTGCATAGAGACTACGGCGCTCGGCGCCGCCTACCTGGCGGGCCTTGCCACGGGCTTCTGGGAGGACATGGCCGACGTGAAGAACAACTGGCAGATCTCCGGCAGCTTCGTCCCGAAGATGTCCGAAGCCGACCGCCGTCAGCGCCTCGCGGGCTGGGCCCGCGCGGTCAAGGCCTCCGGCGGCTGGGCGCTCCCGTTTTAGGGTCCGGCTCCACGCGGTGCTCCGGGCTCACGCGGCACCCGTTTCAACACGAATTCTTCATTTTCTATTTCATCGCTCTGATGATATAATTAATCGAAAAGGTAATTTATCGCTCAGGTTGTTTAAAAAGGAGACCAGATATGAAAAAGTATGTATGCCCCGTTTGCGGTTACGTCTATGAAGGCGAAGAGATGCCCGCAGATTTCAAGTGCCCGCTCTGCAAGTGCCCCGGCGAGAAGTTCAAGGAAATGGACGCTTCCGCTCCGCTCGCGGCTGAGCACGTTTTCGGCGTAGGCATGAACCTCGACGCCGTTCCTACCGAAGAAGAGAAGAAGTTCATCGTCGACCAGCTCAAGGCCAACTTCACCGGCGAGTGCTCCGAGGTCGGCATGTATCTCTGCATGGCCCGCATCGCTCACCGCGAAGGCTATCCCGAGATCGGCCTCTACTGGGAGAAGGCTGCTTTCGAAGAAGCCGAGCACGCCGCCAAGTTCGCGGAGCTCCTCGGCAGCGAGCTTGAGCCCAATATGACCGCATCCACCAAGAAGAACCTCGCTTGGAGAGTCGAGTGCGAATATGGCGCCACCGCGGGCAAGTTCGAGCTTGCCAAGATGGCCAAGAAGTACAACCTCGACGCGATTCACGACACCGTTCACGAGATGGCTCGCGACGAGGCTCGCCACGGCAGAGCTCTCGAAGGCCTGCTCAAGAGATACTTCAAGTAGACTATTATCACCCGGCAGCGCATTCAGCTGCCGAATATCCGCAGGACTGACCTCGCTTCGGCGGGGTCGGTCCATATAAGGAGACTTTTATGATCGACTATAAGTTCCTCTGCGAGGCCCTGAAGGGTTTCATAGAAGCCGATCCGTCATATATTCCCGTTCTGAGCAACGCTTCGGCGCTGCTGTTCGACGCGCTTGCGGATCTCAACTGGGCCGGGTTTTACATTGCACGGGACGCGAAGGGCGGGGCGGCGGACGTCTGCCAGACAGGCACCGCGCGCGAGCTCGTCGTCGGACCGTTCCAGGGCAAGCCGGCATGTATAATCATTCCGTTCGGCAAGGGAGTGTGCGGCACCGCCGCCGTAAAGGACGAGCTGCAGCTCGTTCCCGACGTGCATAAGTTCCCGGGCCATATCGCCTGCGACAGCGCTTCCAATTCCGAGATCGTTATTCCGATCCACCGCGCCGTCCCGGCCGCGGACGGCCCGGCGCGCCGCGAAGTTGCTGCCGTGCTCGACATCGACAGCCCGCTCTTTGAACGCTTCTCGCAGAGCGACGCCGACGGCCTGCAGGCCTTCGTCCGCGTCCTCGAAGAAGGCGTGGTCTGGGAGTTCTGAACCAATGCAATAAAAAAGCACCCTTTCCCGGGCGGGAGAGGGTGCTTTTACTTTATAAATACTTTTCCCAGACGACTCCTATGCGGTCTTTGCGGGTCCGGCCTCCGGCTTCCTTCAGGACCGCTTTTCCTTTGCCCCTGAGCACCAGCTTGCAGCCTTCATCGAGCTGTTCGTCGGGTTTGGTCGCCTGCAGGCCGTCGGCGAAGACCAGGCCAGCGCGTATGGCTTCCTGCGCCTTGCCCCGCGCCATGTCGAAAGCCGACGATACAAGGCTGTCGAGCCTCAGCGAGGCGACGGTGTCGCGCTTGAGCGCGGTCCTTAATTCTCCCGCGGCTATCGCGGAGCAGGGCAGCAGCTCGCAGCTCAGCGAGGCGCGCCCGGCTTTTTCATAATTGCTTCGCAGGTATTCGCCCATGCTCTTCAGCACAACGATGTCGGCTCCGCGCTCATGTACCAGAATATCTCCGGTCACCGAGCGGTCGATGCCCAGCGAAAGCAGCGAGCCGAGGTAGTCGCGGTGGGTCAGCGCGCGCGAACCCTTAGGCGCAGCGACACGCAGTATCTGCAGAGGGTCGTCTTCTTCGCTCAGCCCGGGGCCGTCCGCCTGCGTCCCGTTTCCTTCGGGTCCCACTACCTGTATCCCAACGCTTCCGGGTCCCGCGGCCATATACTCCGGCAGGAACAGCGCCACGCAGCGCTCCGCGTCATCGTAGCCTCCCCAGAACATGCAGCCGAAGGTCTTGTACACAAGAGTCTTCTGCCTCATATCAAGAAAGCCCGAGTGCGTTAGCATGCAGCGGTCCGCGGACTGTCTTTTTTTATCTTCGATCTCCGCAAGCAGAAGTTCGTCTTCTCTGTTCATCGTCCGTTCAATATATTAAAGTGACGCAAGGTATTCGCGCCCGAGCCTGTCGGCCTCGATCACGGCCTTGGCGTAGGCGTCCTTGCTCACCTTATAAGGGGTCGCGACGTATTCGGTAGTGGTCGCTGCCAGCTCCGTTATCGCGCCGACGTCGTCAAGAGTCAGATCCATATCGGCAAGGCACACGGGCAGGCCTACGGAATGCTGGAACTCCAGGAAAGGCCTTACCATGTCGAGCTGTCCGTCGAGCACCATCAGCACCAGAATGCCGAAGGATACCTGCTCTCCGTGCAGATGCTCCTTTTCGCGTGGCACCGCGGTGGTGCCGTCGTAGAACGCGTGGGCGGAAGAGCTGATGTAGAAGTAGTTGCTGCCGTCTTCGTTTGTCCCGGTGCACATGCACGAAACGATGGCTGAGGTGACGATAATATCGAGCGCGGCTTCCTGAAGCTCGTTGCCGCATTTCTTTTCTTTGATCTGCTCAAGAGCCTTCTTGCTGTACTTAAAGAGCGGCTTGGTGCAGGCGGGGGTGAGGGTGTCGCCCATGGTCAGGACGTGGTTTTTTTCCTCGGCCCTGGTCGAGAACTCGACCTCATATTCCTTGGCGAGGGTGTCGCCTATGCCCGCCCAGAGCAGCTCGTAGGGCGAATCCGCGATAATGTCGGTGTCGATGAAGCAGTGCTTGGGGCAGGTCTCGCCGTAGTAAACGTCGACGTACTTGCCGTTGTTGTCGTAAGTGACCGAGATCGAGGTGGAAGCGGCGCAGTTTGAAGCGAGAGTGGGGAAGGTGAACAGCGGCTTGCCTGTCCTTCCCGCGACCAGCTTGCAGCAGTCCACTGCCTTGCCTCCGCCGACTCCGAAGATCATGTCGGATTCCTTTACTTCCGGCATTTCAGAAAGGACCGCTGCGTTCTCGTAAGAGGGGCTCCCGAGATACCAGATGGGCTCGGAGAGCTCGATATCCGTTTCCGCAAGCGCGGCCTTGAGCCTCGGATAAGCCTTGCTCATAGCGGTCTTTCCGCCTATGACGGCAGCCTTTTTCCCGAAGGTCCGGGTGTACTGATAAACTTCTTTGTAAGCGTCCGGCCCGATGCTCCAGCAGGGCAGTGCAAGTGAAAAGCTCATGTGGTTCCTTTCTGACATAACAGTCGTTCGATAATACCGAACAAAGTTTTACAATTCCGCATATAATATACAACAATCCGCCCCGCAAGACAAGGACAGGACTTGCGTTTTCCCATTGTAAGTATTGCCCGGAGCGCTTCGCATTTACGCCGGCTTTCTACGGAAACCGCCAAAGGGCGATCCGTGAGACATCACATGATACGAACGCCCGATCACACAGTTATTGAAACCTCGCAATCCGCTCAAAAGCCGTTTCGTGAGACACTGCTTATAACAAGCGCCCGATCACTCAGTTATTGAAACCATGAAACCCGCCCAAAAGCCTTTTCGTGAGACAATGCCTATAAATAACGTTCGATCACACAGTTATTGCACCCACGAAACCCGTCCAAAAGCCATTTCGTGAGACAATGCCTATTAACGTTCGATCACACAATTATTGCACCCCTAAAACACGCTCAAAAGCCGTTTCGTGAGACACTGCTTATAACAAGCGCCCGATCACTCAGTTATTGAAACCATGAAACCCGTCCAAAAGCCTTTTCGTGAGACAATGCACAGATACAATATATAGTCTCACAGTTATTGCTACCAAATTACGCTCAACGGATAAAAATGGTAAAAGTTGCAAGGTAATATTTGACATAACCCTCGAGATCGGCTACAATTTATGTAAATAAATGTAATCATTTGATTTGATTGGAGATTGAGATGAGAGAATATTACGAGGGCTTTGAAATAAATGTGTCAAATCTTCGGGCAGAACGCACATTTCTCACGAAAGAGCTTTCCCGGAGCCCTGACGGCCGTCTGATGGCTACCATCGAGGATCGCTATCCACGCTTCTTCAACACTCTTGCCCCTGACGGTTCATATATGCGCAGGGGAATAACCAGAGACCTTGAGTTGGTAGACGGTCTGGGACATAAAGACTTCGTCGAGGAAAAGCTGAGGCGCGTCTGCGTCGATCTGGCGCTTGCGGAAGAGATGCTCAGGCGCAGCGTTTCACTTGATACGGACAGTATATTGAGAGCGTTGCCGAAGCATTTTGACCTTCTTAACAGAGAATATCTGATCTCGGGGCGTTACGCAGGATACCGCTGGCCGAATCCTTCGCGTGCCCCAGGGCTTCAGCCGTTGTTCCCGCCGCTTGATACTGGCGATCTGACCCCTGAGGAATGGGGCGCTTTGCCTTATCTTGAGAATTTGGCTTTTTGGGATAACAAGGTCTACTATACGACCCGGGGACTGGCCTGCCGTTCGAAATCGGAGGCAGGCATACTGCCGATATATGACGAACTCGGTATACCGTTTCATACGGACGAGTCGATGCAGGTGTACGGGGAGCCGCTCGCTCCTGACGTGATCGGAGCGCGCCGCGACGGAAAACTGATATATCACGAGCATTGCGGCGTCAATGACGAGGGGTATTACAGGCGAAACGCGCACAAGGCAGATCTTTACGAGCGCGCAGGAATCATTCAGGGCAGGAACCTCCTGCTCACCTTCGACCATGATGACGGCAGCATCGATCTCGAATTGATCAAAATGCAGATCAAAGATATATACCGGCTATGACAAAAGTGCAGACGGCCGGTACCGTGCGTTTGATTGATCGGATTTTAATGCAAATAATTTTTGATTGTATACAAATATTTATTGCGTTTAATACATAGATTAGAATATTATTATTTTGTAAGCTAGTTTCTTCTGCACAATGATAACTGGGCTTTTATTTTTGTAGGAGGTCTTTATGAAGACTAAACGAATGCTCGCGTACATTGTCGCGATATGTATGCTGATAGGGCTGATGCCCATGAGCGTATTCGCGGTTCCTGCTTACAACGTCAAGTGCCAGGTGACTACGGCAAACGACGCAGGCGGGACTGTCTATTACAAGGTCGATGAAGGGGACTGGACGGTGCTTCCGGCGCCGGGCAGCGACGGGATCAGTAATATCCCGCTGCCTGACCTTGAAAGCCCGGGGGCTAATGACTGGTTCCTGTTTTTGAAAGCGGTACCCGACACTGATTTCTTCGTAAACTCCTCGACATCATACTTCCATGCCGATTATGAAGGCGCGGGGGATGATTCGTTTAATATGGACGAGCTGCTTTCAGAAAACGGTCAGCGTTTCATAATCATCGGACCCGACGACTGGTTCTTTAAGATCGAGTTTGACAATAACGAAGGCGGACCCGCTCCGGTAGGATTTTTCAGCACGCCTGAAGCTTCCGAGCAGAGCGAGATCGACACTTTCACCCTTACTGAAGGGCAGAATTATTTCTATTTGATAAACCTTGATGAAAACGAAGTGCTCACTTCTGTAGTATTCGACGCTGAATACGCCAGGTTTTCTGACTACGGTAATTTCCTGACTATTGAACCTGTTACTGAAGGTCAGGTCTACAAGATTACTGTCAGCAGTGAGATATATAGATGGGAATGGGCAAATTTTAATGTTGGATATAGCGTAGGTGGTGTTGAGGCCGAAACACCCCATGGTGTAGGCCTTGAGATCGTGAACGGGCTGCCCTGGTTCGGACATCTGGAGCCTTATTATGACGGACAGGGTAATCCCAGTGTACCTGTATTGAATGAGAATAATGACCCCTATGTTTTCCGCGGCATAGGCTTGCCCGCACATAGGGGCTCTGATTTCGCTTTGTATTATAACGATCAGCCGGTGACCGACATCACTATGCTTCACCCGTCAGATTATCTGACCGTGGAGCCGACAGAGACTTCGGGCATCTGGACTCTGACTCTTACCGACTGGGAAGAGGCTCAACTGATCTACGGCAGCGAAACGAATGATCCGAGCAGACGCAATTTCCTGAATATCCATCCCTATGTTCCGGATTTCGCGGCTTATGCAACGCAGAATGCGGCAGCGACCGACTTTATTGATGACTTCGAAGTCACTGCTGATAATAATTCATTCTTTATTGTCAATCATTCAAATGAGATAACCCTTACAAGCGTTGCTCCCCAGTCCTGGTGCGCAGACTATACATCCGTTTCGAAGATCAGCGATACCGTTTACAAGGTCGAGATCGACAGGTTCGCTGATTATTCCGGTACGAATCTTCAGGTTGATTATGATTATACTGATTACCAGGGCAATCCAGCGAGCGATCATGGTGACATTTATGTCAGACTTAATAACAGTATACCCAGACTGCTGTTCGAATATGCGAGATATGATAACAATGCTCAGAAACATGTCTACCCGACAGAAAATGACGTATACTGGCGCAGTGAACTCGCGGATTTCCCCGAGGGGACCGCAACTATAGCGATCGCGTTTGACGGAACGCCTGTGACAGAAGGGCTCAGTGCAACAGGAATAGATCTTGCACCGAATGCCGACGCACCCGGTCTGTATGATGTGACCATCGAAAAGGGCGCGTCAGGAACCATAACCTATTCCGGCGCAGACAGCTATAATACGATCACGGTAAGATCGGTGCTTCCCAACTCCGGACTTTACAGTTCAGCGACTGCGAGCTTCGATACGCTTCTCAATTCTTACAACGACGTTAAACTGAGCATGGCAGACAGCCTGTACTGGATATTCACAGTTCCCGATCTGGATGAGAGCGCTGTCGAGGTCACTATGAGCGCGATCGAAGGCGCTGTAAGTATCGGAACTAAACAGGCGGGCCAGAACGGTATCACCGTCTATCCGATTACCTTAAATAAGGACGTTATCGACGGCAGAGATCTGAGTTTCTACATTCACAGCAGTTTCGCCGTGCTGGGAGGCCTGAGCGAAGACAGTTATGAACAGGTGAACGTCTGGGCTCCGGAAAGCATTACTTTCGTGTATGACGACCCGGCTCACGGTTCGGGTTCTGCGGATCCCGAGTCTGCGTATAAAGATGACGAGGTCACAGTGACCATCACTCCGGACAGTGGCTATGAGATCGCCAGGTATACAGAAGGCAATTTCAACGTCGAGTTCGCCCATGGCGCGGCTGACGGAGGAAGGCTGGTGATGAAGAGCGAACAGGAGCCTGACGGACAGTACACCGACAACGGCGACGGTACATTCACCGTGATCATGCCGGAAGACGGCCTTTGGGTGCTCCCGCATTTCGCTCTGGCAAATTACACCGTGAGCGGAACAGTTGCAAACGCAACTACAGGTTCGGTCAATGTATCTCTCATTCCCGATGAGAACCCTGATTCTCCATTCAACTTCAGCACAGATGCTGTCGGCGCGGACGGAACAGTTGAATACAGCTTCGATAACGTGACATTCGGCCGCTATACCGTGACTGTTGAGCAGGGCAACAAGAGCGTTGTCGAATCGATAGACGTCGCAGACGACACCGAAGTTCCGACTATCACTCTTCCCGACCTCAATATAAAGACCGAGGTCAACAATACCTCGAACCTGACCGTTTCTGTAAGCGGACTCAGTGAGAGCGCGGAGGACGACGTTGAATCTACAGTGGATGACGCTGTTGATAAAGTTGATGCGGCAGACAGCCCTGAAGACCTCGATATCAAGGTCACCATGACAATCTCAGGTCTCAGCGCGGCCTATGAGAACGCTGCAAAGACCACTATCGCAGCAGTCGCGGCTGAAGGCGTCACGATCGCCGACGTGGTCGATATCACCATAGCAGTAGAGACCAAGGTCGGAAACGACGACGTGACAAACCAGCTGGACGAAGAAAACCAGAACGTGGCAAAGACCAGCAAGGTCATTGATATCGTTCTGACTTACAACGTGGCCGGAAAGAGCATCACCGTATACAGGATCCATGACGGGCAGGCCGCCGCGTTCACCCAGCTCGCTGCGTCTCCCGCGAAGGGCTCTGAGCAGGACGGAACGTTCTACGTAGACGATTCTGCCGGGCAGATCCACATCTATACCGATAAGTTTTCCGTTTACGCGATAGGTACCGAGAACGCTTACGCGCTCACCGGGTCCGGCACAGGCGGTACGGTCAGCTTCACCGTCGACGGCATCGCTGCGACCCAGGCTGCGAGCGGAAAGACCGTCACCATCGTTCCTTCTCCGGCAAGCGGATACCAGTTCGCTTCGGCTTCGGCGATAGGCGAGAGCGGCGAAGAGCTTGCGGTAAGCGGAACCACCTTCACCATGACAGGCGAGGCAGTGACCGTCACCGCGTACTTCAATCAGACCCAGTCCGAGAGCGGCGGTTCCGGCACAGGTGGCTCCGGTGCTGCGGCTTCCGACCTCATCAGCCCGGCTCCTGCAACGCCCGCGGCAGTTCAGTTCACCGACGTTGCGGATAACGCATGGTATAAGGAAGCTGTCGGTTACGTCGCTTCCAAGGATTACTTCAAGGGCGTTACTGCCACTGAGTTCGCGCCTGACAAGACCATGAACAGGGCGATGTTCGCGACCGTGCTCTACAGGATCGCAGGCGAGCCCGCGTTCAGCGGCACTTCGAGCTTCAGCGACGTTGAGAGCGGCAGGTACTACAGCACCGCGGTGGCATGGGCTGAGGCAAACGGCTTCATGGGCGGCAAGGGAAGCGGAAAGTTTGATCCGAACGGCGACATCTCCCGTCAGGAGATGGCTGTAACGCTCTACCGCTACGCGAAGAGCAACGGACAGGGCTTCACCGGCCTGTGGGCGTTCAAGCTCGATTACAGCGACGCGGATCAGGTGGCCGACTGGGCATATGAGGCGATGTGCTGGCTCACCATGAACAAGGTCATCAACGGCAAGGGCGGCGGCATCCTCGACCCGCAGGGCAACGCGAAGCGCTCCGAAGTCGCTCAGATGATAATGAATTTCGACAAGCTGTCCGAATAGTGTTCCCGGGCCTTCGGGCCTTCGCAGGACAGCAGAACATGGCGGCTCCTCGGGCGGGGAGCCGTCATTTATGATTTCTTAACATCGGCACTTTTAATCGGATAAAGCATGTGATATAATACCTTTAATTACCATGTGCGTTTTTGTTGTTGGCAAAAACGCCTTGCGGACAGAGGATAGTATATGAGTAATACCCTTAACAACAAAAAGAAGTTCAGCTTCGGCATGTTCCTCGTCACCATAGGAATAGTCTACGGCGATATCGGGACCTCCCCGATGTACGTGATGAAGTCCATCATGGAGGGGAACGGGGGCATCAGCAACGTCGATGAAAACTTCATCGTAGGCTCGCTCTCTCTGGTCATCTGGACCATCACGCTGCTCACTACCATCAAGTACGTTCTCATCGCAATGAAAGCCGACAACCACGGCGAAGGCGGTATCTTCTCGCTGTACGCTCTGGTAAAGAAGTGCGGCGTCTGGCTCATTTTCCCGGCTATGCTCGGCGGAGCCGCTCTGCTCGCCGACGGCCTGCTCACCCCGGCGGTTACGGTCACTACAGCCGTCGAAGGCCTGCGCAGCATCGAAGTGATGAACCGCTTCCTCGGCACGGGCCAGGCAAAAGTAGTTATCATCACTCTGCTGATCATCGGGACCCTGTTCTCGGTGCAGCATTCAGGCACCAGCAAGATTGGAAGCGCCTTCGGACCCGTCATGCTGCTGTGGTTCACCTTCCTCGGCGGCACCGGCATCCTTAATATCACAAGGCTCCCGGTCGTTCTCAAGGCGTTCAACCCGGTCTACGCGGTAGAAGTCCTGCTCAGCCCGTACAACAAGTCCGGACTCATGATACTCGGCAGCGTGTTCCTCGCGACCACAGGCGCGGAGGCCCTCTATTCAGACATGGGCCACGTCGGCCGCAACAACGTGTACGCGAGCTGGCCCTTCGTAAAGATCTGCCTCATCATGAACTACCTGGGGCAGGGCGCGTGGATCATCAATAACACCGGAAATACCGCTCTCCACGGCATCGAAGACCTCAACCCGTTCTATATGATGCTCCCGGTGGCTCTCAGGCCGTTCGCGGTCCTGCTCGGCGCAGCCGCCGCCATAATCGCGTCACAGGCGCTCATAACCGGTTCCTACACCCTCGTTTCGGAGGCGATCAAGCTTGACCTGCTGCCGCATCTCGACATCAGATACCCGTCCGACACCAAGGGCCAGATGTACATTGGCACAGTCAACACCATACTGTGGATAGGCTGCAGCTGTGTGGTGCTCTACTTCAGATCGGGCGCACGCATCGAGTCGGCCTACGGCCTCGCGATAACCGTGACGATGCTCATGACCACGGTGCTGATCTCCGTATATCTGCGCAAGATCAGAAAGAAAGGCGTGCTCTCCTGGGTGGTCCTCTTCGTGTTCGGCGCGATAGAAGGCGTCTTCTTCGTATCGAGCCTCGGCAAGTTCGTGCACGGCGGCTACGTCACCGTCATCATCACTCTGCTTATCCTCTTCGTCATGGTCATCTGGCACCGCGGCACTGTTCTCGAGCAGCGCTACAGCACCTCGCTCAGCTTCCGCGCGCACATTAATGACCTCAACGATCTGCATAAAGATACCAGCATCCCTCTGCTCACCAACAACCTCGTCTATCTCGACGGCAGCAGGAGCACCGAGATGATAGACCGCGACATACTCTACTCGATACTCGACAAGGAGCCCAAGAGGGCTGACGCCTACTGGTTCGTCAACGTCAGGGTCCTCGACGACCCCGACACCAGGCGCTACAGCGTCGAGACCTACGGCACGGATTACATCTACCGCATACGAATAGAGCTTGGCTTCAAGGTCGATCAGAGCATCAACGTCTTCCTGCGCCAGATCGTACATGATCTGCAGGAGGCAGGGGAGCTCCCCGACCAGAAGAAACGCTATTCGATCTATCCAGATTCGAAGATCGGTAACTTCATGTTCTGCATCATACACAAGTCGGTGCCGACCAAGACTACGCTTTCGGGCCTCGATCAGTTCGTGCTCAACACCAAGTACGCGATCAGGGGAGCCGTTGGCTCGCGTGCGAAGTGGTACGGGCTCGAGACCTCCACGATCATAAACGAGAAGGTACCTCTCTTTGTGGACCCGAACGCGAACGTATCCAAACTGGAGCGTTACATACCGCTCAAGTAGCCCTTAACCGGCAACGAAATTCACGAAATAATTGCGCCGCTTTTCGCGAAGCGGCGCTTTTTTCATGGTATAATTCAGGTATGAACAGACCGACTGTAATAATAACCGATTGCAAATACAGAAGCTCGATAGCGGCCGTGAGGGCGCTGGGCAAGGCTGGCTGGAACGTCGTGGGCGTACAGACCGTATCAGACTGCCCGGATGCCCCGCCCGCTTTCTATTCGCGCTATATGCGGGAAAAACGCCGCATACTCGACACCGCGAAACACCCGGAGTATCCGCAGAGGCTGCTCAGGCTGCTGAAGGAATACGACCGTCCCGTGCTGCTGTGCGTGGGAGCGGCGTCCCTTAAGGCTGTAGCGGAGCACCGCGACAGATTTTCCGAAGCCGCGGGCTTCCTTATTGCCGAAAGCGGCATTCTTGCGCAGCTCAACGATAAGGAGGTCGTCCACAGACGCTGTCTGGAGCTCGGCATCCCCGTTCCGAAAGAATACGAAGGCATCCCCGAAAGCTACCCGGTCATCGTCAAGCCGCATTTTGGCGAGCAGTTCGGGCTCAAGGCTTCAGAGCGCTACGCCGTCGCCCGCGGACCGAAGGAATTCGGGCGCTATATGGCGAAGATGGGCAAATACGACCAGGCTCCCATAGTGCAGCAGAAGGTCGAGGGCGAGGGCATGGGCGCAAGCCTGCTCATCGACAGGGACGGGCGTCTCATCTCAGCCATCTGCCACAAGCGCATCAGGGAATACCCGATCACCGGCGGTCCGTCGACCTGCTGCGAGAGCTTCTACGACGCGAAGCTTATTGACAAGGCTTTCGCGCTGCTGAGTTCCTTCGGATTCACCGGAATGGCCATGGTCGAGTTCAAGGGCGGCTATCTGCTTGAGGTCAACCCGCGCATCTGGGGAAGCTATCCGCTCACGGTCTGCGCAAAGAGCAATTTCACCGAAAACTACGCGAGGGCATCCATTGGCGAGACCCTCGATTATATACCCTGCGATTATGAGACGGGCGTGCGAATGCGCTTCAAGCTGAACGATACCCTCGCCGCCTGGGATTATCTCGCGCATTTCAAATTCGGGCGGCTGTCCGATTCGCTGATAGACGCCGGGAGCGCCTGCGAGGCGCTTACCGACCCCGAGGACCCCGAACCTATGAAGCAGTACATGAAGTCTGCCGTCAGGAGGATACTGCCGTGAAGGTCAATTTCGACATGCACGTGCATACCGAAAAGTCGTACGACGGGCGGATGAGTCTCGAGGAGGCAGTCAGGCTCGCGAAGGAGCGCGGGATGAACGGCATAGCGGTCTGCGACCACGACGAGGTGATGGAGGCTGTGCCCGGCTTCGGAGATTTTGTAGTGATCCCGGGTACGGAGGTGAGCTGCAAAGAAGGGCATCTGCTCGGTTATTTCGTTACGGAGAAGGTCACGGCAAAGACAGTCGCTGAGGCAGCCGCGCAGATAAAGGCGCAGGGCGGCATAGCCGTGCTTGCGCACCCATTTGAGCACGCGGGAGGCCAGGAGCGCTTCGCGGAAGTCGCTCTGCTCATGGACCACGTCGACGGCATCGAGGTTATGAATTCGCGGGCAGACCGCAAGGTACGCGGCGCGAACAGGCTCGCGATGTCGCTCGCGCATACAGATACAAGCACCGGCAAGGTGTTCAGCGTCGCTGACATAAATCTTGCCGTGGCTCCGGAGGACAGAGTCTCCGAGCCTCTGCCCGCAGCGTTCGCGGGCTCCGACGCGCATCTTCCGGAGGAGGTCGCGGCCTGCTGGATGAGCTTTGAATGGGACGGTGAGAGCGCCGATTCCCTCAAGGAAGCCCTCCGCAGCAGCGATAACAGCAAGTTCGTGCACGGAAAGCGCAGCAGGGCGGTATGCACCGCTCTCAGCGGCTATACCGCGCGCAAAAGGCGCGGAGCCTCGATCGCGGGCTGGTGCAAGTGGCTTGCTTTTTACTGCAAGTGCGCGTTCGAAGATATAAAGTATCGCAGAGACAGAAACATTTTGGGACAGTAACGGTTCCTGAGGTCGAAATATGTCATTATTAGTGAGAGCAGGGAAGGCCGGAAAGGCTTTCCTGAAGAAATACATACTTCCGCCCGCTGTTCACCACGTGAGCTACACGAGGCGGCTTGAGCGGGTCAAAACGAACAGGCGCATCTGCGCCATGACCTTCGACGACGGGCCGTTCAACATGCCCTGCAGTCCCGACCGTTTCGACGGGCGCACGCTTACCGACGTTCTGCTCGATACGCTGGCTGAGTTCGGAGCTCACGGAACTTTTGACGTGGTCGGAGACACCTCGGAGAACTATCCGGACAAGGCCGGGCGCGAAGGAAGCCCGGAGTGGGGCGGCGTTAAGTACGATCATTATCCCGACATCGAAAAGGACGCCTTAGGCGGGGCCGTTCACAATGAAAGGCTCATCCGCCGCATGATTGACGAGGGCCATCAGATAAGCTCTCATTCGTACAGACACTTAATTTACGGTAAAATGAATTATGTTTACCGGGGACGCGAGTTCCTGGGGAGCCTCGACGCCGCGGTCGACGACCTCAAACGCCTTGATCTTTACATGTTTGACCGCTACGGCTACAAGATCACCATGCACCGCCCGCCGCACTACGTCGACAAGATAGGCGACGGATTTACGAGCTACGACGTCTGCGACCGCATGGATTATCAGTACATGGCCGCGAGCTTCGACGGAGCTGGCTGGCTTCCTCTCGCCGATTACGAGGCTGAAGTCGAAGCCATGGTCGCTCCAATGAAAGCCGCGCTCGAAAAGGACCCCGACTTCTTCTGCGGACAGATCATCTTCCAGAAGGACGGGTATAACATGGCCCGCCGCACGCCTGTGGCCGACGGCCTCAGAAAGCAGCTTGAGCTGCTCGAAAACTTCGGCTACGAAGTCGTCAGCGTTGAAGAGCTCTGCGCCGAAACTCCCTTTGCCGACGTAGGCCAGGAGGACTTCGACCTCGGCCGCTTCATCGAGATCTCAAAGACCCGCGGCATCGCGTTCTCAGACAACACTCTTCGCCTCAGCCAGCCCATGACCTACGGCGAGCTTGCGATGCTCATGGTTCCCAAGGAGGAAGTGCTCAAGCAGCACATGCGAGCTTATCCCGCTGCATTCTCCTGGGCGCAGAAGATAGGCTTCGTCCCGGCAAATAAAAAGGAGAGCGACCGTGTCGAGTCGCTCCCCATGGGTATCTTCGGTCACACCGCGGACTTCACGCGCCGCAGCGTGTACGAGGCCTTCAGAGGCTGATCACAGCGCCAGCGCCTCTATAGCGTCGGCGAGCATCTTGCAGTTCATAACGAGCTGCTCTATGCCTATGAACTCGTTGGCGACGTGCACGCCCGATTCGCACATGTAGCCCTCGGGTCCGAAGCTCACGGCGTTAGGCAGCTCGCGCGCGTAGGTGCCGCCGCCTATCTGCTTGGGCTGTGCGTCCGCAAGGCCTGTTCGGTCCCTGAAGACCTTGAGCAGCTTCGTGACTATCTCCGCGTCCTCGGGTATGGAATAACCGGGGCGGAAATCCCATCTGACTATCTCAAAGCCCGGAAGGGCTTTTTCTATTGCCGCGCGAAGCACTTCTTCCTTCTGGCTGGTGGGGCAGCGCATGTCGACGGTGAGCTTTATTCCTTCGGCGTTCCATCGCAGCACGCCCGGGTTGACGGTCTGGCGGCCCGAATAATCGCTGTAGTCCAGCCCGAGCCTTTCGCCGTTGCAGCCTCCTCCGAAGGCGGCGAGCAGGGCGTCCGCGACGGCCTTGTCTTCGGGCGCGATGCCCTCGACCGTATGCATCTCCTCAAACAGCTTGAGCATGGCGTTCACGCCGTCAGCAGGAAGGCTGCCGTGAGCGGTCACGCCTTTGGCGGCAAGCTTTTTTACGCCGCTTCCCGCGGTCTTGACCAGGGCTTCCGCGTAATCGGGAACGATGTTTGCTGCTTCGCCTGCGGCCGCGGAGACGCCTGAAGCGTACTTCTTTTCGACCGTAAAGTGCAGTATGGTCTTTTCGGAATTGGTCAGCGGGTATTCGCTGTCAGGGGAGAACGAAAGCGCGGGGATCTCCTCGTTTGCAAGATAGTACTTGAGGCAGCCCATATTGGTCTCCTCGTTGCAGCCGAGTATGATGCGGACGCGGCGTCTGAACTCTGCGCCGCTTGCCTTTACGGCAGCCAGGGCGTAGATGGCCGCAAGGGCAGGACCCTTGTCGTCCACGGCTCCGCGCGCGTAAATGCGTCCGTCATGTATCTCCGCGCCGAAGGCGGGGTGGTCCCAGCTTCCTCCCGCGGGAACCACGTCAAGGTGGGCAAGTATTCCCAGCAGCTCGTCACCGGCTCCCGCGTCGAGGCAGCCTACGTAGTTTTCGCAGTTCTTCGGAGCAAGCCCGAGCTTTGCGCCCGTCGCAAGCACGTTCTCAAGGCAGTCCGCCACTACAGGCCCGAAAGGCTTGCCGGGCTCGGCGGCTCCCTCGAGGCTCGCGAAGCGCAGCGCGGCGCGCAGGTCCTCCACCAGTCCGTCCTTGTGATCATCTATCCATTTGTCTGTAAATCTGCTCATATCAACCTCTTATTTTGCTGTAAAGATAAAAATATAGCTGTCTATTTACAAATTATACACCATTGTACTTAAAAAAAATGTATAATATCATTGTATTGTAAGTTAAAGCTTTACTATCTCAACATACAGGGGGTATTTGCATATGGGCAGAGGCGGAGGCGGCGGAGGCGGCTTCTCCGGCGGAGGCGGCGGCAGAGGCGGCAGCTTCGGCGGAAGCAGCAGGAGCTATTCCGGCGGCCGTTCTTACAGCGGGTCGCACCACAGCAGCGGCGGTTACAGACCGTCGAGCAGTTACAGGCCGTCCGGCGGATACTACCACCATTCCGGCAGCAGCGGAAACAGCTGGCTCCTTCCGTATATGGTAGGGCGCATGTCGTCCAATAACGGCGGAGGCGGCGGAAACTACAACAACTATAATAATAACAACAACGGAAACAGTAACAACGGAGGCGGCGGCAACAGCGGATGCTTCGGAAGCGGAAGCGGCTGCCTGAAGGTCTTCCTCATCGTGATGATAGTGGTCTTCGCTATGGCTCTGCTGGGCTTCCTCGTCTCGAAAGATGAGGAAACGGTGCAGCGCACTCCGCTCACCGGCACTGCGGGCGTCAGCGGAAAGATCACCGACCCGATAGGCATCCTTGACGAAGACAAGCTGACGCTTTCCAACGCGCTCAATTATTTCCGCGACGAGACCGGCGTCGTAGCCGACGTCTATGTGTGCGCGTACGACGACATCACTACCCTCGACGAGACCGCGGACCTATACGGAAGCCTGTTCGGCAATGACGAGAGGCACCTGCTGCTGGTCTACAGGGCGAATATCTACACCGACGACGATGACGGCTACTTCTTCTTCGTAGGTGAGGCCGCGGAGACCGTGATGGACGACTCAGCCCAGGACGTCTTCGAGAACAAGCTGGTCTACTACTATAACGATCTCGATCTCAGCTACAGCGAGTTCCTCGCCAAGGCATTCAGGACCACGGCTGACACTATCATGGCCGGCCCGGATGACGACACGGGCGCGGCGATATTCGTAGGCGTGCTGCTCCTGATGTCGTGCCTGGGTCTTTTCCTGCTGGTCCGCAAGGAAAAGCAGATCGAAAAGGCCGCGAAAGACGCGGAGATCCTCAATACTCCTCTCGAGAACCTCGCCGACAAGGAAGTCGAGGACCTCAAGAAGAAGTATTCCTCGGAACAGTACAGCTCGTACGGCTCCGGCCAGGGCAAAAACTCTTCGACTGTATCTGATCTCAAAGATCAGTACGATAAATAAACCGTTTTCGATTTAAGTTTCAATAGGAGGAACCAAATGGGCATTTTATCCAGATTCGCAGACATCATCAAAGCTAACATCAACGAGCTTCTCGACAAGGCTGAAGATCCGAGCAAGATGATCAACCAGTATCTCATCGACGCAAAGCAGGACCTTGCTGAAGTCAAGAGAGAGACCGCGAGCGTAATGGCTGAAGAGACCAAGGCAAGAAGGGCTCTCGACGAGGCTCAGGCCGAGGCTGACAAGCTCACCGGTTACGCCAAGAAGGCTCTGCTCGCAGGCAACGAAGGCGACGCCAAGATCTTCGTCTCCAAGAAGCAGGATCTCGAGTCCCAGATCAAGAGCCTTGAGCTCGCATATGAGACCGCAAAGGCCAACGCCGACAAGATGAAGCAGCTCCACGACAAGCTGACCAACGACATCAAGGAGCTCGAGGCCAAGAAGAGCGCCATCGAGGCAAAGGTCTCCATCGCAAAGACCCAGCAGACCCTCAACAAGTTCTCCGGAGCTTCCGACAAGCTCGACGAGACCATGGGCGCGTTCAAGAGGATGGAAGAGAAGGCCGACAAGATGCTCGACGAAGCAGCCGCTATGGCAGAGCTTAATACCAGGCCGGTAGATGAGGCTGAAAATCTCGAGCAGAAGTATGCCGCTGACGACACCCCGTCCGTAAACGACGAACTCGAAGCCCTCAAGAAGGAGCTCGGCCTCGCTGAGGAGTAGTCCGTAAGGCGCAGAACTCTTCAAAGAAAAGCATGAAACGGTCACGCGCAGAGCGTGGCCGTTTTTCTTTGCGCGGTCAGTTAGAAATATTTAACTAATTCTATTGACAAGTTAAAAACCTCTAACTATAATATGGGCTGTAGTTAGTTAAAACTAATTAGAGAGGTTAAACAACATGATGCCACTGAATCTTGCGCCTCAGGGAGAAGAACAGCTCATAAGGAGGATAGGGGGGAGCCCCGAAGTAAAGCTCCACCTCGAAAACCTCGGTTTCAACATAGGGGGCAGCGTGACGGTAGTCTCCGAGCTCGGAGGCAACATCATCGTTAAGGTAAAAGAGTCAAGGATCGCGCTCGACAAAGAGCTCGCGAGAAGAATAATGGTATAACTTTGTTCAGGAGGGAAAGCTAAATGAAAACACTCAGGGAAGTCAGTATCGGCGAGACCGTGAAAGTCAAAAGGCTGCACGGCGAGGGAGCCGTGAAGCGCCGCATAATGGATATGGGCATTACCAAGGGCGTGGAGATCTACGTGCGCAAGGTCGCGCCGCTGGGAGATCCGGTCGAGCTCACCGTACGCGGCTACGAGCTGTCGCTGCGCAAGGCCGACGCCGAAATGGTCGAAGTTGAGTAAAAGGGGCTGAGCCCCATTTATTTAGAGCAGGTGTTAGATTAATCTAACTAACGGGTCCGTCAGTCTTCAGGACCCGGCTCAGGAAAGAGAGGAATAAGATAATGAACTTAAGGATCGCGCTCGCGGGAAACCCCAACAGCGGTAAAACGACGCTTTTCAACGCGCTGACCGGTTCCAACCAGTTCGTCGGAAACTGGCCCGGCGTAACGGTCGAAAAGAAGGAAGGAAAGCTCAAGAAGCACGATGACGTTACGATCACCGACCTTCCCGGCATATATTCGCTTTCTCCGTACACACTGGAGGAAGTCGTTGCGAGAAACTACCTCATCGAGGAGAGGCCCGACGCCATACTTGACATAATCGACGGCACCAACCTCGAGAGAAACTTATATCTGACCACACAGCTCACCGAGCTCGGCATCCCCGTGGTGCTCGCGGTCAACATGATGGACGTCGTACAGAAGAACGGCGACAGGATCAACCTCGATGAGCTCGGCAGGCAGCTGGGCTGCAAGGTAGTTCCCATCTCCGCGCTCAAGGGCACCGGCGTCATGGATGCCGCAGAGGCGGCAATCGAAGCGGCAAGGCGCGGCAAGACCGTACCGATGCACAGCTTCAGCGGCCCGGTGGAGCACGCGATCGCACACATTGAGGAAGCCGTAGTCCACGGCATGCCCGAGGAACAGCAGCGCTGGTACGCGGTAAAGGTGTTCGAGCGCGACGAGAAGGTGCTCGCGAAGCTCAGCATAGACAAGGACACTCTCGATCACGTCGAGCAGGATATCGCGGCGGCTGAGGCCGAGCTTGACGACGATGCCGAGAGCATCATCACCAACGAGAGATATCTTTACATCGCCGAGGTCATCAAGGCCTGCTACAAGAAGGCAAAGGCAGGCGAGCTCACCAAGTCCGACAAGATCGACAAGGTCGTCACCAACCGCTGGCTCGGACTTCCGATCTTCGCCCTCGTGATGTTCCTCGTTTACTGGATCGCCATGGTAGGCGTAGGCGCTCCCGCGACCGACTGGGCAAACGACGGCCTGTTCGGCGACGGCTGGCACCTGTTCGGAATAGGTTCCAAGGCCGCGGAAGAGGCAGCGGAGGAATACGGCGACGCTTACAACGTAGTCGACGCCTTCCTCGGAGCGGATGAGCTCATGAACGAAGACGAGGCCATTGACCTCGGAGCTCTCAGAGAGGCTGCCGCGGGTGTCGCCGCGGGCGCGACCGCAGATTACACCCTCGAAGACGAGGAGACCCTCGCCACTGAGGACGTAACGTTTACTTACGACGAACTGCAGGATTCCCTTGCGGTCATTGAAATATACGAAGGCGCTGAACCCGATCCGGCTGAGTACGGCGTATGGGTCCCGGGCATCCCGGTGCTCATCGAAGGCCTGCTCGATTCGATCGGCTGCGCCGACTGGCTCAAGGGCCTCGTTCTCGACGGTATAGTCGCCGGCGTAGGCGCGGTGCTCGGATTCGTGCCGCAGATGCTCGTGCTCTTCCTGATGCTGGCCTTCCTCGAAGCCTGCGGTTACATGGCGCGTATCGCGTTCGTGCTCGACCGTATCTTCAGAAGGTTCGGACTTTCGGGCAAATCATTCATACCTATGCTTATCGGAGCAGGCTGCGGCATTCCGGGCATCATGGCCTCGCGCACAATTGAAAACGAGCGCGACCGCCGTATGACCATCATGACTACCACGTTCATCCCGTGCGGAGCCAAGCTTCCGTTCATCGCGATGGTCGCGGGCGCCATCTTCGGCGGAGCGGCCTGGGTCGCGACATCCGCTTACTTCGTCGGCGTAGCCGCCATAGTCATCAGCGGCATCATGCTCAAGAAGACAAAGATGTTCGCGGGCGACCCGGCACCGTTCGTAATGGAGCTTCCTCCTTATCACTGGCCGACGCTTGGAAACGTACTGCGCAGCATGTGGGAGCGCGGCTGGTCCTTCATCAAGAAGGCCGGTACCATTATTCTTCTCTCCACCATCGTTATCTGGTTCCTGAGCAACTTCGGATTCGTTGACGGCGCTCTCTCGATGCTCGAAGAAGACCAGCTCGACATGTCGATACTGGCAGTCGTCGGAGGCGCGATAGCCTGGCTGTTCGCGCCTCTGGGCTGGGGCTTCTGGCAGGCTGCCGTGGCTTCGATCACCGGCCTCGTCGCGAAGGAGAACATCGTTGGTACCATGGGCGTGCTCTTCAGCGGCGGAGAGGGGTCGGTATACCAGACCATCGGCTCGATGTTCACCACCGTCACCGGTTACAGCTTCCTGGTGTTCAACCTGCTCTGCGCACCGTGCTTCGCGGCTATCGGAGCCATCAAGCGTGAGATGAACAGCAGAAAGTGGACCTGGTTCGCGATCGCTTACCAGTGCGGATTCGCATACGCCGTAGCTCTCATGATCAACCAGTTCGGCGGACTGTTCACAGGAAACGCGAACGTGATCGGACTGATCGCCGCTCTGGCCGTACTGTGCGTGATCGTCTACATGATCTTCTTCAAGAAGTACACCGAAGCTACCAAGCTCACGGCTGAGGTAAAGATCAAATAATATACGCCATCTTTAGAACTCCTGAAACCTGAGATCTTTTGGGGAAGGGCGCGGGCTCTTCCCCGGCTCCCCGGAAAGGAGGCGGATGAAATGAATATAGGAACTTTAGCAGTATTAATAGTGCTCGCAGCCGTAGTCGCGCTCATAGTGCGCTCGATGGTGCGAAATAAAAAAGCAGGACGCTCAAGCTGCGGCAGCGGATGCAAAGGCTGCCCCATGAGCGGATCCTGCCATAAGAAAGCAACTTAGAGTTACTTGAAGATCCTGACAGCCGAATGCAGGTTCGTGATGTTCACGATGTTCCTGCCTTCGGCTTTTTCGCCGTCGAGAGACCAGGGGATAGGATCGTCCATGATGAACTTGGCCTCTTTGCATTTTACGTACTCGAAGGCGTCGGACGTGAAGTCCGAATTCGCCGCGCCCGCGATGATCTTGTTGACGTCAAGGGCGCTTTTTATTTCCTTGACCAGCAGCAGCTCGAAGAGCCCGTCGTCAAGATCGACCATGTTGTAGTGGAGTATCCCCGCGACGCGGGTCGAATTGCTCACGGCCCCGAAGACGTAGCGGCCTTCGAACTCGCGGCCGTCTGCTATGACGGTCATCGCGTGGGGCTGTATGCTGCCGAGGTCCTTGAGGCCTTCGACCAGGTAGGCCAGGTAGCCGTAGGTGTTCTTCAGGTTCTGGTCGACGGAGTAGGAGACCGCAGTGAAGGCCCCGAAGCTGGCGACATAGTTGAAATACCTGTCGTTGAACTTGCCTATATCAACCGGGACGGGCTTTTCCTTTGTGATGGCGCGGGCTGCCTGTTCGGGTATCATAGAAAGGCCGAGCGCGGTACCGAAGTCGTTGGTGGAACCGCATGGAATATAACCGAGGGGTATGCTGCTGTTGCTTTTGAGTATGCCGCCTACGCATTCGCAGGCGGTGCCGTCTCCTCCGGCGCAGACCACGGCTTCGTAGCCTGCTGCCTGGGCTCCCGCGGCAAGGTCTTCAGCGTGGCCGCGGTACTGGGTGATCTTCGCGGTCACGTCGTAATCTTTTTTGTTGAATTCGTTGAGCACGTCGAAGAGGGCGGCCCTTGAACCGAGCCTCCCGGCGACGGGATTGGTGATGAATAAAACTTTTTTCATTCCTTTTGACAGTCTTCTCTTTCAGTATTAAAATTGACAATAGATTATAACATTTTTCAGATAAAGGAGATAGATATTATGAAAGAAAGCAAGTTCGCAAGCGAATTCAAGGCCTTCATAACCCGCGGCAACGTCGTGGACATGGCTGTCGGCGTTATCATCGGCGGCGCGTTCACAGCCATCGTGAACTCCCTCGTAAAGGACATGCTCATGCCTATCATCGGAGCTCTGTTCGGAGGCATCAACTTCAACAACCTCAAGATCGTCCTCAGAGAGGCTACCGAGACCGCTGAAGAAGCCGCCATCTGCTACGGCGCCTTCATCCAGGCCATCGTAAACTTCCTGCTCGTCGCGCTGTGCATCTTCCTGCTCGTCAAGGCTATCAACAAGGCACGTGACGCCGCGGAGGCAAAGAAGAAGGCAGAGGAAGAGGCAGCTCCGGCTCCGGAACCCGAAGAACCGGTCATTCCCGAAGACATCCTGCTGCTCCGCGAGATCCGCGACTCCCTCAAGAAAGACTAGTATTATTACATGGTCGGCAGGGTCTGAAGGCCTTGCCGACTTTTTTATCTTATTTTTCAAAAAGTGCTTTACAAGTCGGGACGTCGGTGCTATTATAGTCAAGTCGAATTCACCACGCGGTAGTGGCGGAACTGGCAGACGCGTACGGTTGAGGGCCGTATGAGTAACATCGTGGAGGTTCAAATCCTCTCTACCGCACCAAGTAAAGAACGAGGAGCTCAACTCCTCGTTTTTTCATAAATCGGAAAAATCCGCGGGGCGTGAACTGTCCGCCCGGAGCGGACGGAGGCTGTGTATGGAATACAAAAATATGAGCAGGGAAGCCCTGCAGGCGGCTTATGAGGCTGAAAAGGCAAAGTACGAGGGCTATAAGGCACAGGGCATGAAGCTCAACATCGCGAGGGGCAAGCCTGGCGCGGAGAACCTCGATCTGGTCACTCCGCTTCTTACTGTGCTCTCGACTCCCGAAGACTGCATCGACGACGGTCTCGACGTCCGCAACTACGGCGAGCTTTCCGGCGTTCCCTCGGCCAAGCGCTACTGGGCCGAGATACTCGGCTGCAGGCCTGAGAACGTATTCGTCGGAGGCAACTCGTCCCTGAACATGATCTACGACTTCATGACCAAGGTATTCATCTTCGGTCTTCCCACTTCGCCCAGACCCTGGTCGCAGGAGAAGGGCCTCAAGTGGATCTGCCCGGCTCCCGGCTACGACAGGCATTTCCTCATCTCCGAAAAGCTGGGCTTCGATCTCATCACCGTTCCCATGACGGACGACGGTCCCAATATGGACATGGTGGAGGATCTGATCAAGGATCCGCTCGTTAAGGGCATGTGGAACGTTCCCAAGTATTCCAACCCGGGCGGCGTCATCTACAGCGAGGAGACCGTGAACCGCATAGCTTCGATGAAGCCTGCCGCTCCGGACTTCGTCCTCATCTGGGACAACGCTTACTGCATACACGAGCTCAAGGGCGACTTCGTGCCTTTCCCCGACATACTCGGTCTCTGCGAAAAGTTCGGCAACGACGGCATGGCATTCGAGTTCTCCTCGACCTCGAAGATCACTTACCCCGGCGCGGGCTTTTCCGTCATGGCTTCGTCCGAGAAGAACATCGAGTACCTTGACACCCTCATCGGCGTACAGACCATTTCCTACGACAAGATGAACCAGCTGCGCCACGTGCGTTTCCTCAAGGACAAGGCCCACACTCTCGAGCTTATGAAAAAGCACGCTGCCGTGCTCGGGCCCAAGTTCGCGGCCGTAGACGAGATACTCCACGCCGAGCTCGACGGGCTTGGGATAGGGGAGTGGAACGAACCGACCGGAGGCTATTTCGTGTCGTTCAACGCCGTTCCCGGAACCGCGAAGCGCGTCAACGCTCTCTGCAAGGAGGCCGGCCTCGTCATGACCGGCGCAGGCGCGACCTTCCCGTACGGCAAGGATCCCGCTGACAGCAACCTGCGCATAGCTCCGAGCTATCCGCCTCTCGCCGAGGTACGCAAGGCCATGGAGGTCTTCTGCTGCTGCGTCAGGCTCGCAAGCCTCGAGAAGTTTCTGGCGCAGTAAAAAAGTGCTTTACTTTTTCAGAAGCTTGCAGTAATATATTTAGGTGCTTGATGCATGCGTCGGTAGCGCAATGGATAGAGTACCTGACTACGAATCAGTAGGTTGGGGGTTCGAATCCCCCCCGGCGCACCAAGTCAAAGCCTTGAAGCTTCAACAACTTCGGGGCTTTTTTCATGCCTTGAAAAACTGTGGAAAACTCGCGTGCATGCAATTTGGTGCTATTGATACGTTTATTAACTCGTATTAATGTGCAATAGAGAAAAGTAGCGAAGAAAACTATAGTGGCCTTTGTAGCTGTAGTCTTTCGCCGTATGTCCTTTACGCCTGGGCATATAAAACTGCCGATAGCGTAACCGACAGTAGAAATAATCACATTTTCGTGATATGCTGAATGCTACAAGGTGTAGTCGCCTAACGGAGGTTTAGAATGTCTGTTAGCTATAAAAAACTATTTCATATGCTGATTGACAGAAATATGTCCACGGCGCAGTTACAGAAAGAAGCCGGATACAGCGCAAACATTTCAACACGGTTAAGGAAGGACATATATGTTTCTTTAGAATCCGTGGAGAAGATATGCAGAGTTCTGAACTGCAAAGTTGATGATATTGTTGAGTTCATCCCAGATGAGACACGATATACTAAGTGAGATGAAATTGCCTGATTATTCTAGTTTTGTTGTAAGGAGAGCAATATGACTCCAGAAGAAAAAGCCAGACAGTTAATCGATTCACGACTTGAACAGTCAGGTTGGGTTTTACAGGACCTTAAAAGTGTGAATCCTATGGCATCGCTCGGCGTTGCGGTTAGGGAGTATCCTACTAGCACAGGGCCGGTAGATTATGCTCTTTTTGTGGATGGCAAGCCAGTCGGTGTTATTGAGGCAAAGAAAGATGAACTCGGTGAGAACATTACTGTAGTCGAAGGTCAATCCGGACGCTATGCAAACAGTACATTTAGATACATAACAGTAGAATACAAGATCAGATTTGCATATGAAGCAACAGGACAGCTTACTCGCTTTACGGATTATAACGACATAAAATACCGTTCCCGTCGTGTGTTTTCATTCCACAGACCTGAGACGCTTCTTGCTTTGCTCACTAAGGACGATACAATCCGAAATAACATGAAACACTTCCCTTCTTTCGACACGACGGGGTTTCGAAAATGTCAGATTATTGCGATTCAGAATCTGGACGTTTCCTTCGCAGATAACCGTCCCAAGGCATTGGTTCAGATGGCGACCGGCGCTGGGAAAACCTTCACGGCAATCACGGCGGCATACCGGCTTTTGAAGTATGGCAAGATGCGACGTATTCTGTTTCTCGTGGATACCAAATCACTGGGTGAACAGGCCGAGCGTGAATTCCTCGCATATACGCCAAATGACGATAGTCGATCCTTCGCGCAGCTTTATGGTGTGCGAAGGCTGAATAGTTCTTACATACCGAATGATATACAAATCTGCATCAGCACAATTCAGCGCATGTACTCCATCCTGAAGGGTGAAGAAATGGATGAATCCGCAGAGGAAGAATCTCTCTTCGAGCAGACTGGCGCAGATGCACAGACCGCTAAAGAGGTCGTGTATAACGAGAAGTATCCGCCAGAATTTTTCGATTGCATTATCGTCGATGAGTGTCATCGGTCTATTTATAACGTTTGGAATCAGGTGCTAGAATATTTTGATGCTTTTATCATCGGACTAACGGCTACGCCGGATAAGCGCACATTTGCTTTTTTTAATCAGAATATCGTCAGCGAGTATTCTAGAGAGCAGGCCATTATCGATGGCGTCAATGTTGGTGAGGACATCTTCCTTATTGAAACGAACGTCACGAAAAACGGCGCTCATATCATGAAACAGCAGATCGAATACCGTGATCGCCTGACACGTGCAAAACGTTGGAAACAGATGGATGAGGATATTGACTACAACGCGTCCACGATTGATCGGGATGTGGTCAATCCGAGTCAAATCCGCACGGTTACTCGAACCTTCAAGGAATGCCTGCCCACGATGCTTTTCCCGCATCGCCACGAGGTACCGAAGACGCTGATATTTGCCAAAACCGACAGCCATGCGGATGACATCATTCAAATCGTCCGTGAGGAATTCGGTGAGGGCAATGAATTCTGCCAAAAGATCACCTGTCAGGCGGATCGCCCTGAAACCGTTCTCAGCGCCTTCCGCAACGATTACTATCCTCGCATTGCCGTGACCGTTGATATGATCGCCACGGGCACGGACGTGAAACCTATCGAATGCCTGATCTTCATGCGCGATGTCCGCAGCAAGAACTATTTTGAGCAGATGAAGGGTCGCGGCACCCGTGTGCTCGGCAAGGACGATCTGCAAAAGGTAACTCCATCGGCCACCGAAAACAAGGACCATTTTGTGATTGTGGATGCTGTTGGCGTTACAAAATCCAAGAAGACTGAGACCCGCACGCTGGAACGCAAACCCTCCGTCAGCATGAAGGAACTGATGCTAAATGTGGCGATGGGTGCGAAGGATGAAGATACGCTTACATCGCTTGCAAACCGTGTGATCCGGCTCAACAGCCAGATGACCGATAAGGAGCGTACAGAATTCAGCAACACGGTCGGCAGCAGCGCCGGTATCATTGCCCAGCGCCTGTTGGACGCCTTTGACCCGGATGTCGTATCCGGCAAAGCCGGGGTCGATCTGTCCGACGATCATGAGCCGACCGAAGAAGAACAGCGTCGTATGGACGAGGTAAAGAAAGACCTCATTAAGGGGGCCGTGCAGCCGTTTTTCAATCCCGACATCCGCGATTTCATTGAAAATGTGCGCCGCAGCCATGAGCAGATCATTGACTCTGTGAACATCGATTCTGTCCTTTTCGCCGGGTACGATACCGACAAGCAGGCAAACGCAGACCGGATTCTCAAAACCTTCCATGAGTTTATCGAGGAAAACCGGGATGAGATACTGGCCCTGCGAATCATCTATGACCAGCGGTATAAGGATCGGCCTATGGCGATCACGCAGCTCAAAGCGTTGTATGAGAAGCTGAAGGCGCAGAATATCACCATCGAACGTCTGTGGGATTGCTATGCCATCAAGAAACCGGAAAAGGTACGGCGCGGCACGGTGTCGCAGCTCACCGACCTTATCTCCATTATCCGTTTTGAGATGGGCTATGCCGATAACCTCACGCCGTTTGCGGACAAGGTGAACTACAACTTTATGCAGTGGACGCTGCGCCGGAACGCCGGTAATGTGCATTTTACGGATGAGCAGATGGAGTGGCTACGTTTGATCAAGGACCACATCGCGGTTTCTCTCAGCATTGAACCGGAGGACCTTGATCTCAGCCCGTTCGACCGGAAAGGCGGTCTGGGCCGGTTTTACGTTATTTTTGGTGACCAGTACGAGATTGTTCTCCATGAAATGAACATGGAACTTGTGGCGTAAGGAGGGTGGACTTTGGAATTGATTGAATTAGGCACTATTCTCGAAATGGAAAAAGGGAAAAAGCCTGTAAACCAAATTTCTGAGCCAAAGGAAGGCTTTCTCCCTTATGTCGATATTGATGCTTTTGAAAACGGTGTGATCAAGCAATATACCGAGGGTACAAGATGTACACCGTGTGAGGACGGAGACATTCTGATCGTTTGCGATGGCTCCCGATCCGGTCTTGTGGGTAGGGCGGTTAAAGGATATGTAGGTTCAACTCTTGCAAAAATCTATGCTCGCGGTCTGAACAGCGATTATCTGTATCATTTTGTTCAGGGAAAATATGCGCTGTTAAACACGCGAAAAAAAGGTACCGGAACACCTCATTTGAATCCAGAATTATTGAAAAAACAAAAACTCATTGTTCCTGATACAGCGGAGCAGGAGCGCATCGTTGCCCGGATTGAGGAACTGTTTTCCCAGCTCGATGCTGGGGTGGAAACACTGAAAAAGACAAAGGCGCAGCTTGCGGTGTATCGGCAGGCTGTGCTGAAGGAGGCTTTTGAAGGGAGACTAACAAGTCACTTTCAGGTTAATGTTTCTCTGCCATGGGCGACTATTGGAAAAGATACATCCTTGCCACTGCTTCCAGATGAATGGCATTATATTCCATTGAAAGAGCTGGGTGATCTTGGTCGTGGCAAATCAAAGCACCGTCCAAGAAATGACCCCAAATTGTTTGTTGACGGTAAGTATCCGTTCATTCAGACAGGTGACGTGAAAGCTGCACGAAAATACATTACTGACTATTCAAAAAAATACGGTGATTTCGGATTAGAGCAAAGTAAACTCTGGCCCAAGGGAACGCTTTGTATAACGATAGCCGCCAATATTGCTGAAACTGCATACTTGGGTATTGAAGCATGTTTTCCTGATAGCGTTGTAGGGTTTACTCCTAACGATAATGTACTTGTGGAGTATATACGGTATTTCGTTGAATCTCAAAAATTACGATTATGGGCGTTTGCTCCAGCGACGGCGCAGAAAAACATAAATCTTGACACATTAGAAAACCTGATTGTTCCTTACTGCAGTATTGAAGAGCAGGGTGTTGTTATCTCAGAAATTGAATCCCGCCTGTCCGTCTGTGACAGTATTGAGCAGACAGTGGATACGGCTTTGCAGCAGGCAGAAGCCATGCAGCAGAGCATCCTGAAAGATGCCTTTGAAGGGAGGCTGTGATCATGAGTGAGAATTCTTCCGCTATCATTTCTAAAGTCTGGGGCATGTGCGGCCCGCTAAGGGATGACGGTGTTTCCTACGGCGATTATTTGGAGCAGCTCACCTATCTAATCTTCCTGAAAATGTCGGATGAGTATTCCAAGCCTCCGTACAAAAAGCAGACCGGTATTCCCGAAGGCTACGGCTGGACGGATATGAATACCCTCACCGGCGCGGCTCTGGAGGAGCAGTACAAAAAGACACTGGAAAAGCTGGGTGAGCAGAGCGGCATCCTCGGCCAGATATTCAAAGGCGCGATTAACAAGGTGTCAAATGCTGCGATTCTGTATCGGATCGTTCAGATGATCGACAAGGAAAAATGGGTATCCATGTCATCGGATGTGAAGGGCGAGATCTACGAGGGCCTGTTGCAGAAAAACGCCGAGGACGTGAAATCCGGCGCTGGTCAGTATTTTACGCCTCGTCCGCTGATTCAGGCGATGGTCGCCTGTGTGCGTCCGGAACCCATGAAAACCATCGCGGACCCTTGTTGTGGCAGTGGGGGCTTTTTCCTCGCGGCGCAGTCGTTCGTTTCCGATCCAGAGAATTATGCGCTTGACCGTGAGCAGAAAGAATTCCTCAAAAACCAGACGTTTTTCGGAAATGAGCTGGTGGCGTCCACGTTCAAACTGTGCTTGATGAATCTATATCTGCACAACATCGGAGATATTTACTGCAGCGTTCCCGTCGCTCACGGCGATTCGCTGCTTACCGATCCCGGCTATCGCGTGGACTATGTTCTGACCAATCCGCCCTTCGGCAAAAAGTCATCTCTCACTTTTACGAATGAGGAAGGTGAACAGGAGGAAGAGGACCTCGTCTATAATCGGCAGGATTTCTGGACGACGAGCAGTAACAAGCAACTCAATTTCGTACAGCATATCAATACGATTCTGAAAGCCACGGGCAAAGCTGCCGTCGTTGTGCCGGACAACGTGCTGTTTGAGGGCGGCGCAGGTGAGATCATCCGGAAAAAGCTGCTCCAAACCACCGATCTGCATACGATCCTCCGGTTGCCCACGGGTATCTTCTACAAGCCGGGTGTCAAGGCGAATGTCATCTTTTTTGATAAGCGCCCGGCCAGCGCCGAGACGCAGACAAAAGCCGTATGGATTTATGATTTCCGTACCAATGTTCATTTTACGCTGAAGCAGAATCCGATGCAGTATTCCGATCTGCAAGATTTCATCTCATGTTATCACCCGGAGAATCGGTATGAGCGCACCGAGACATGGAGCGAGGATAACCCGGACGGACGTTGGCGCAAATTCGACATTGCCGATATCCTTGCGCGAGACAAGACCAGCCTCGATATTTTCTGGATTAAAGATAAATCCCTTGCCGATCTGGACAATCTTCCCTCACCCGATGTGCTGGCCAATGACATCATCGAAAACCTGCAGAGCGCACTGGAGAGTTTTCAGGAACTGAAAGCACAATTGAAGTAAGGAAGAAGTTCTCTTATTCTAAAGGAAAGGTCAGAAAACCTCATGCTGTATAATGTTTATTGCGATGAAACCTGCCACCTTGAACATGATGGTATAAATGACATGGTTATCGGTGCAGTGTGGTGTCCTCAGGAAAAATTGAGAGAGATCAATCAGCGCATTCGAGAAATTAAAATCCGAAATGGTATTTCAACACATGCGGAATTAAAATGGACGAAAATTAGTCCTGCTAAGGTTGTGGCATACAAGGATATTATCGATTATTTCTTTGATGATGACGATTTGCATTTTCGTGCCATTATTATTCCAGATAAGTCCAAGTTGAATCATCAGGCCTTTCATCAGACGCACGATGATTGGTACTACAAAATGTATTTTGATATGCTGAAGGTTATTCTGTCTCCGGCAGATAGGTATGATATTTATATTGACATCAAGGATACGCACTCCTATCGGAAAGCGCAAAAGCTCCGAGAGGTATGTAGCAACTCAATGTATGATTTCTCTCAGTCCGTCATTCAGCGACTACAGCCAGTCCGATCTGATGAAATCCAGATCATGCAGTTGGTAGACATTCTAATTGGAGCTGTTGGGTATCAAAACCGCTTGTTTCCGGATGGTTTTGTCAAAAGTCAAGCAAAACTTGATATTATAGATTTAATCAAGAAACGGTCCAATTATACGCTGACACGTACAACACTTTTGCGAGAAGACAAATGCAACCTGTTCGTATGGGACGCGAGGGATACATTATGAATGAGACCTGCTGGCTTCCGGCATTAGAATACTTTGACGAATACGGAAATGATTGGGCTACATATGAAGCAGCTCTTTACAATATTTTTAAAGAAGATTTTCTCGAAAGCCACCCATTTTTCAGAAATACAAGGGTCAGCGTGAAGCATTACCCCATAGAATATGGTAAGGAAGAGGCTTTCTTCCATACGACCTGCAAAGACTATACTGGCGGTGGCGAACGGGTTCCAGATTTCAGGCGCTGTGAACGAATTCGGTGGATTCGTGCCTTCATTGAGAACTACGACTGTGACCCGACACAGTGTGAGGACTGCAAGGGCGTAAAAGCATGGAATGAGCCATATAAGAGCAAAACTCGCGTTCATCTGCTCCTCGAAGAAGAGAGATACATGGTAGTCCTTGAAAAGCGTGAAGGGTATTATCTGCTGATCACAGCTTTTTATCTCGACTATGATAATGCTCTTAACAAGCAGCTGAAGCACTATGAACAGTACCGAGGCACATAATTGGCTCTTTATCAAGAGGTTTTCAAGTTAATTTTCTGGGCCCTATTGACTGGACGTCAAAACAAGGTATAATAAGAGTATCTCATCTGCCATGTGTAGAAAGAGTCTTCGAAGACGTCTTGTTCATTCAAGGCGTCTTTTGCTATTGCAAAGCAATTTTGCACCCACTTATGCCGGAGGGTGCATTGTATCAACCATTAGGTCCAATGCTAAGTTTTTCACCCGCAGATCAGACGATTTGCGGGTATTTTATTGCTCTGCATACACTTGCTGTTGCGGCGTTTTTATTGTACAATAAGCTATTGATTTGCGGAAAGGGGAGGCTCCGGCACATGTCCGGGGCAGACAGATATGAGCAGACTCATCATTCCCGAAGGCTACAGCGCGAGGCTGTCCGCCTATGATACACAGACGGCTATAGGCCGCATACATTCCGTTTTCGAGCGCGAGCTCTGCAAGGCGCTGAATATAAGGCGCGTCTCGGCTCCGCTGTTCGTTGAGGCCGGCACAGGGCTCAACGACGACCTCAACGGCGTAGAGCGCAAGGTCGATTTCGATATAAAGGACGGCGGAAAGCACTGCCAGGTCGTGCAGAGCCTCGCAAAGTGGAAGCGCATGGCTCTTAAGAACTACGACTTTTACGTGGGCAACGGACTTTACACCGACATGAACGCGATAAGGCGCGACGAGGAGCTCGACAACCTCCATTCGATCTACGTCGACCAGTGGGACTGGGAGAAGGTCATCTCCATGGAGGACCGCAACGTTGAGTATCTCAAGAATACCGTACGCCGCATCGTCTCCGCTATTTGCAACACCGAGGACGAGCTGCGCTATCATTACCCGGAGCTTAACTCGCTGGTCCCCAAGGACCGCAACGTGAGCTTCATCACCAGCCAGGAGCTGCTCGACATGTATCCCGGCCTCAGCTCAAAGGAGCGTGAGAACGCTTATCTCAAGGAGCACCGCACCGCCTTCATCATGAAGATTGGCGGTAAGCTCAGCAACGGCGAGCCGCACGACGGCAGGGCTCCCGACTACGACGACTGGGAGCTCAACGGCGACATCATGTTCTGGAACGATACCCTCGAAGAGGCTTTCGAGATATCGAGCATGGGCATCAGGGTCAGCCCCGAGGTCCTCGACAGGCAGCTCACTCTCGCGGGCTGCGACGACCGCAGGGAGCTCCCGTTCCACAAGGCCCTGCTTGCCGGCGAACTGCCGCAGACCATAGGCGGCGGCATAGGGCAGAGCAGGCTCTGCATGCTGCTCATGGGCAACGCCCATATAGGCGAGGTGCAGGCGGCCATCTGGGACGAAGAGACTCTCAGGGCGTGCGCCGAAGCAGGTATCAGAATTCTTTAAGAAAAAGCGTTGCCGGGCCTGGCCCGGAGGAAAAATGGATCTCAGAAAAGCCCTTACGGGCAACAAAAAAGGAATAAGCTCGTTCACGCTGAGGCTGATAGGCTTCGTGTTCACGTTCATAGACTGCATCTACATCTCCGGCCTTGGCCGAAACTGGATGGCGAGCATGAGGTGGGCGGCTTTTCCCATATTCGCTTATCTGCTGACCGAGGGCTACGAAAAGACCACGAGCAGGCAGCTTTACTTAAGGCGCCTCGCTCTGTTCACGGTCATAGCCGAAGTGCCTTACGACCTGCTGTTCTTCGCGCAGCCTGTGCGCTGGCAGTCGCAGAGCGTTATGCTCACGCTGCTGATCGGCTATATCGCAGTCTGGCTCACTGATATCATACGCAGGAAGGTCGACAACCTTGTTGTCAGCATACTCTCGATCATAGCCGTCACCTGGGGCGCTTCGGAGCTCGCGGAGTTCACGCATTCGTATTTCTATAAATACGGCATCATCATAATAATGCTGTTCTATGTCGCGAACCACGTGCCTTACAAGAAACTGCCCGAAGCCGCGCTGTTCATCTATCTGGCTCTGATGATCGAGACTGAGTACGCTTTCTCGCTGAGGCTCGGCGGCTATATGTACGAGATCCCGAGGCAGATATTCTCGATACTCGCGCTGGTGTTCATCTGGATGTACAACGGCGAGAGGGGCCCGAAGGGCATCGCTTTCAGGCTCGGTTTTTACCTTGTATATCCGCTTATGATGCTGCTGATAGTGCTCGTGAGGCTGATCATAGTCTGAGCGACAGGAAGGTCTTATGTTGAACAGAGAAGATTACGAAGAACCGCGCTGCCCGTTCGATACCTCGGCTTACGCGCCGCAGCCGCCTGTGGAATCCGTTCCTATACCGCGCATCATCGAAAAGCTTGACGAACATCTGGGCAGGAACGACTACGAGGCCGCGGAAAAGCTGCTGCTCTACTGGGAGCAGGAAGCTATAAACGGCAGGGACGAGAAGGGCCTTTTCTCTCTCAAGAACGAGATGATGGGGCTCTACCGCAAGCTGGGCAGAAAGGATGAGGCTCTGGCGAGCGCCAAAGAAGCCCTTGAGCTCATGGAAAAGCTCGAATACGGCGATACCGCCGCGGGCGGGACCTGCTGCATCAATTCCGCCACGGTCTATAAGGCTTTCGGCATGGCCGCAGAGGCTCTGCCGCTGTTCGAGAGGGCGGAGAAGATATATCACGAGGTGCTCGACAAGGACGACCCCCAGATGGGCGGGCTCTACAATAACATGGGGCTGGCAATGGTCGACCTTGGCCGCTACGACGAGGCGTCGATACTTTACGCAAAGGCGCTCAACATCATGGAAAAGGCCGATCAGGGCGAGCTCGAGTGCGCCATCACCTATCTTAACATGGCGGACGCCATAGTCGCGGGAGGCCGCGAGAACGCGGACGAGCAGCTGGCGGCTCTCATGGAGAGGGCGTACAATCTGCTGAATTCGCCCGGTCTGCGCCGCGACGGCTACTACGCCTTCGTTCTCGAAAAGTGCGCGCCGATCTTCGGCTATTACGGCCTGAAGGACTGGGAAGAAGAACTCAAAGAAAGGGCTTATCAGATCTATGCGCGGTCTTGAGCTTTCAAGAAAATACTATGAAGAATACGGAGCTCCGATGCTGGCATCGGAGTTCTCTTCGATAAGGGACATGCTGGCTGTGGGGCTTGCGGGAGCGGGTTCCGAGTGCTTCGGCTTCGACGACGATATCTCGCAGGATCACGACTTCGAGCCGGGTTTCTGCATATTCCTGCCCGGTGAGGATGTCGTTGACAGACAGACGGCGTTCAGGCTGGAGCGCGCCTACAACGCTCTGCCCAAGGAGTTCATGGGCTTTAAGCGCAGCTACGTCAGCCCGGTCGGAGGAAAGAGAAGGGGAGTCCTGCGTACCGCGGAGTTTTACGAGGAGCACACAGGCTTTGCCGCGGGACCGCAGTCGAATGAAGAATGGCTCAGGGTCCCGGAATACGCCCTCGCGGAAGCGACCAACGGAGAGGTCTTTGAAGATAATTACGGAGAGTTCTCGGCAATCCGGACAGCGCTGCTTGAGATGCCCGAGGACGTGAGGCTCAAGAAGCTCGCAGGCAGGCTGCTGCTCATGGCACAGAGCGGGCAGTACAACTATGAACGCTGCCTCGCGCACGGGGAGACCGGAGCCGCCCAGCTCGCGCTCTTCGAGTTCGTAAAGAACGCGCTCTCAGCGGCGTTCCTGATAAACCGCAGGTACATGCCTTTCTACAAGTGGGCTTTCAGGGCCATGAGGGATCTTCCCGCGCTCGCGGAGACCGCGGGCGACCTCGAATATCTGATCAGCACCGCTAACGCCTTCGGCCTTGAAAAAGAAAAAGCCGTCCTCATAGAGAAGACGGCGTCCGCGTTCATTACTCAGCTTCAGGAGCAGGGCATCACCGACGCGATATGCCTTGAGCTTGAAAAGCACGCGTATTCGGTGAACGACCACGTAAAGGACAACGGCCTCAGGACAGCAAACGTGCTGTCAGCAGTCTGACAAGCTCGCAGCATTCGCGGTATTGCGGGCCTTCTTCGTCCTTGAGCACGAGGTAGCCGCTGTGATGACCCGCGAGCCCTTCGAAATAAACTGTATCTACAGGCAGCTCTTTGAGATCGACGAAGAGCTGCTTTTCATTTTTGCGCAGGAAGACCTCAAGAGTGAAGTTGCCCTTGACGTCGCACTCGAACTCGAAACCGTCCGCGAAGATGCTTGCCGGCATCTCCTGAGGGACCGTTTTCCCCTTCACAGCGAGTTTTTTGCCGTCGATCGATATCTTTCCCGTCTTCAGCCTTTTCCCGCCGCAAACGGCCAGAAAACCGCCTTCAAAGGCTATCCTGTGGTAGGGGAGGAAGCTCAGCTTCTGCGTGATGCGCGCGAGCTGCCTCACGTCGTCTCCGTTGTGCAGAAGGATCTTCTCTTTCGCGTCACAGTCGCGGCGGACGAGCCAGCTCTGGTAGAGTGGAATGCACTCGCCGCCGTCTATCACGTCGTCACGCTCCGGGCTCAGCCCGAAGACCTCCTCGACGTCTTTCTGGCGCAGATGCTCAAGGCGCTTCGCCAGAGGCCAGTAGTATTTGAGCCATCTGTAGATGTCCACCGACCAGAACAGCGGAAGCTTTCCGCTCATGCCGTTTGCCTTCAGCCGCGCGGCGACGAAGGGTATGTCGAAGCGGTTGCTGTTGTAGCCGATAATGACGTCTGTCTGAGAGAAGACGTCGTAAATCGTCTTAACGACGCGGGCCTCGTCCCCGGGGCATTCCGCGAACAGCTGAAAAAGGCCGCTGCCGTCGGGTTCCACGAACGACGCGCTTATTATCTGAGACCTCAGCGGGTCCAGACCTCCGGTCTCGATATCGAAGACCAGGCATCTGAGGTTTTCGAAGTAAGGGTTGATCATGTCTAGATTATAGCATAAATCGGCTGCGGTACCCGGACGATTTCGGGTAAAACAAAACAAGCTGCAGGGGAGCAGCTTGCTTTGTTCAAAAGGGGTATTGGGATTAGAAATCTTTCGCGGTCATCAGGGGGATAACCGCACTATCATTGTAGCTAAATATTTAATTTTTTGCAAGCATATTGTGCAGAAAAGCTATTGTCTTTCTTGAAAATTGCGACTAAAATTAAGACGTTAACATAATATATATTATAGTTTTTAGTGTCAAATTTGTAAATTATTGCACATCTGGAGGTTGCAATGACTTTCGACGAATCTTTCAGTGAATATCTGAAAAACGAGAAGGGGAAGGCAACAACGACTATCAAGGCTTACTGTGCGGACGCTGCCGATTTCTGCGAATTCATGGAAAGTGAAAGGCACCGTTCACCCCTCAAAGCCGGCAACGCTGACGTTGCCGCATATCTGATGAAGCTCAAGGACGCCGGCAAGAGCTCCGCCACCGTCAACCGCAAGCTCGCATCGATACGTTCCTATTACACTTTCCTCGTCGGCAAGGGCGAAGCTGAACTCGACCCGACAGATAACATAAAGAGCCCCCGCATCCCCCGCAAGGAGGTGGAATATCTTTCGGTCGACGAGATCGACAGGCTCCTCTCGGCTCCCGACGACAGCGACAAAGGCCTTCGCGACAAGGCCCTGCTTGAGGTCATGTACGCTACCGGCATGCGCGCCAGCGAGGCGGCTGCCGCAAGGCTTTCTGACCTCAACCTCCGCATAGGCTTCATCTCGGTCACATCCGAGAGCGGCAAGACCCGCATCATCCCCATCGGCCGTCCCGCAAGGGCCGCGCTCGAAAAGTATCTGGACGGAGTGCGCCAGCGTTTCGTCGGCGAGGGAGAAGACTGCGGCGCCCTTTTCGTCAATTATCTCGGCCAGAGCCTCTCCAGACAGGGCATCTGGAAGACCATACGATATTACGGCGCGAAGACCGGGCTGGGCGAAGACCTCAACCCGCAGATACTGCGCAACTCATTTGCCGCGCATATGATACAGAACGGGGCCGACCTCAAGTCCCTCCAGGATCTTCTCGGCCACGAGGACATCACCGCGACAAAGATATTCCTGACCGTAACAAAGAACAGGATAATGGACGTTTATGACAGGAGCTTCCCGCGTGCCTGACAAAGCGCGCCAAAGCAAACAGATAAACATGTCAGAAGGACCAATTGCCAGGCAGCTGGTCCTTTTTTCGCTGCCTTTGCTCGGAGGCGACCTCCTTCAGCTGCTGTACAACACCGCAGACATGCTTATAGTCGGCCGCTTCGTGGGAAAGGAAGCCCTTGCCGCGGTCGGTTCCACCGGGACCACCATCAACGTCTTCATCGCTTTTTTCAGCGGGGTCTCGCTGGGAGCCACGGTACTGATATCGCGCGCCTACGGCGCAAAGGATAAGGACGACCTGCAGAAAGCTGTACGTACTACGGTGTGGCTGTCTCTTGTGAGCGGCATACTCATAACAGTGCTTGCGGTCATGCTTACGCCTGCGATGCTACGCCTGCTCAAGACCACCGACGATGTGCTCCAGGACGCGACGGACTACCTTCGCATCTACTTCATGGGGACCCTTGCGCAGGTGTTCTATAACATCTTCGCCGGAATACTGCGCGCGGTAGGCGATTCGCGCAGGCCGATGTACGTGCTCGGGCTTTCGACGGTGCTGAACATTGGCTTCGACCTGCTGCTGATCACTCAGTTTGGAATGGGTGTGCGCGGAGCCGCTCTTGCGACCGTCATTGCACAGCTGATCTGCGCTTTGATCCTGATGCGTCTGCTCTACACCATACCTGAATTCCATCCGCTCTCGCTCAGAAAGCCCTGTTTCGATGTGCGCAGCCTGCGCATCATCGCGCGCGTCGGGCTCCCCTTCGCCATACAGAAAGCCGGAATCGCTTTCTCGAACACGATAGTGCTATCGTTCATCAATTACTTCGGTTCCAGCGCCATGGCGGGCTGGAGCATCTACGGCAAGATAGACCAGATAACCATACTCGCGACCCAGAGCATCTCGTCGGCCATCACCACCTTCGACTCGCAGAACCTCGGCGCGGGCAAGCCCGAGAGGGTCCACCGCGGCAACATGACAGGCATCTGGCTGAACGTCGCGGTCTGGTCGGTAATGATGGCCTGCGTGCTTCCGTTCAGACGTGAGATCATCAGCCTCTTCAACACCGACGCGCGTGTTATCTATTACGGCGCGAAGATATGCATCCCGATGATGACACTGCATATCATCAATACGATCAGCCACGCGTATTTCGGCATGCTGCGCGGCCAGGGCCACGGAACAGCTCCGACAGTCATCTCGCTGTTCTCGCTGGTCGTCGTCCGCCAGATCTATCTCCAGGTAGGCTGGAACTTCACGAAATCCTTCGATTTCGTTATCATGGGCTTCCCGCTCGCGTGGGTCTTCTCGCTGGGCCTGACGCTTGGCTACACCGCCCTGGCAAAGAAGAAGGATCCGGATCTTATAATCTGAGCATTCTTTTGGAATAAAATGTCCACATCTAAGGAAACTCCGTTTTAATCCAGCATTTCGCTGAAAATTACGCACCTATCTGGTATAATTGAAACATGAAAAAAGCGGTGCAACCCATGCAACAACAAACATTTAATGATTAAGTGAATATTTTTGCGTGACGTTTATACATATAGCTCATAATAAAACATAATAAAACAAATATAAAAGGTTTTTAATCAAAAAGTTAGGAGGAACTGATTATGCGAAAAGTATTCATACTACTGCTTTTAACAATTATTGTTGGGCTCAGCGTATTAGTTGCATACTGCGATGATACCATGATTCCCAACAGCGAACTGCTCAAAGATTCAAGTATTGAAACATTATTACAGGAACAAGCTGCTGCAAAGAACGCTTATAAGCAAATAATTGATAGCTTACCCAAGGATAGTAATAACAATCCAGTTTTTCCTGATTGTTACGGTGGTGCATATTATAAAGATAAGAGGCTACATATAAATATAACACCAAATGGCTATATTATAAAAAAACAGTTCGCGGAGGTAGTTGATGATTCAAAACTACTTGTTTACCATGAAGTGGAGTACTCGTACAATTTCTTACTATACATTGAACAATTGCTTTGTGATACGTTAGATCAACAAACGGTTAGTTATATCTGTATAGACGAAATCCATAATATGCTTGAAATTGGGATTAATCCGAATGCTCCTTTTTATAATTCTATGTTAGAGGATGAAATACTAGCTGTCTTTGAAAAAGAAATATTAATAGTATTAAACAAAGCGGGCATTGATTATTCAAATGATAACTCTTTATTCTTATTAAAGCTATCTACACCGCCTCAGTGCGCAACAAATCTGATAGGAGGAGACAAGATTTGGCCAGTTGGATATTCAACATCATGGTTTTCATTGGGAATATGTGGAACCTATTTTAACGGTTCATCAAGTGTTCCTGCAGTTTTAACATGTGGACATGGCAATCAGTCATTAGGGAATAATATTATTTTCAATAACGGTCTTTATCTGGGACCCGTTACAATTAGACAATTTGCTTCTTCAGAGTATTATGATTATTCAATTGTTACATTAACTAATACATCCAATTTTTCAACTACAAACCAAGTTTATTCATCACTATCCACAATAAGTATTACAGGAACTACTACTTATCACCTTATTGGCACGTATGTATTTAAATATGGAGCCAAGAATTATTATGGATTAGGAACTATATCAAACAGTGCATATGTTGCAAATTACTCAGAGAACATGGGTACCAATTTCTATGTTTATGGACTAATAAAAGTCGATAATGTCTCTGGATGCGTATTACCTGGAGATAGTGGTGGGCCTGTCTTTTCAGGTTCAGTATTTTATGGCACCATTTCAGGATGTGACACATCTGATGCCCATGAATACTATATCTATTCTCCGATAACAGGTGTCAATAGTGCGTTTTCAATTTTAACAAACTAGCAACAAATGAGAATGTTTCATAAAAGCATCTTTATCCTGCTGCTAATTGTTGTTTTGCTTTTCATCATAAACAGTCCAAAGGTCCATTATTATAAACACAATGACATTTACGTAGAAAGCGAATTATTAACGATATCAGATGTGACGATCCGAGATTATTCAATACAATATACGATTTATAACAATTCCGACGAATCTATTACGGTTTTAAACCCTATAGTTATTGAACAATTCATAAATAACCGTTGGTTTGAGCTATGCTATCATGGAAAACATCGCGAATCGCCGGCTGTGTTGAGTGGGCAAAATGAAATGCTAGCCCCAAAAGACAATAAATGCTTTATTTACAAATACCCTAAATGGTACAAAAAGCTTAAAGAAGGTTCATACAGATTAATTGTGCCATTTTATATAAATGACACATCCAAGTTCTATGTCTATGTAAACTTATATAATGGAGCTCCTTTTTTCTTTTGATAGTTTTAACAAAACGGTACATTACAAAAGGCGGTGATTCAAAAATCCGCTTGCAAAGGGCCTTTTGCTGTGCTATATTAGTTGAGCGTATTACGGACGTTCCGCTGACAGAGCTTGCAAAACAAAGGTTTTGAGCGTTTGGATGTCATGAACTTCTATGAGGGAAGGAGGACACGAACAAATGGATTTAATGAAATCTATAACTGAAGAGTATGAAAAGAAGGACATTCCCGAATTTTCCGTCGGTGACACTGTAAGAGTGCACATCAAGATCAAGGAAGGCAACAGGGAAAGGATCCAGGTCTTCGAAGGCTACGTTCTCAAGAGACAGAACGGCGGCATCAACGAGACCTTCACAGTCAGACGTATCGCCAGCGGCGTAGGCGTCGAAAAGACTTTCCCGCTTCATTCTCCGCGTATCGAGAAGATCGAGTTCGTCCGCAAGGGCGACGTTAGAAGAGCTAAGCTCAACTACATGCGCGAGAGGACCGGCAAGGCTGCCAGGATCAAGAGCAAGGAACAGTAAAAAGTCAGGAGAGTCCTTCGGGGCTCTCTTGTTTTATGAGTATGGAAAACATCAACTGGTACCCCGGGCACATGAAAAAGACCCGGGAGCTGATAGAGGAGAACCTGAAGGCGGTCGACGTCGTAGTCGAGGTGCTCGACGCGAGGATACCCGTCAGCAGCAGGAACCCGATAATCGGCGACATAACAGGCAATAAAAGGCGCATCATCGTGCTCAACAAGGTCGACCTTGCCGACGACACGGCCACGGCCGCGTGGGTGAAGGGGCTTTCCGGCTCGGAGTGCGACGTGCTCGCGATGAACTCCAATTCGGGCGAGGGAGTAAAGGCTCTTCTGAACCTGCTAGTGAGGCTTCGCGACGAAAAGAACGAGGGCAGGGAGCGCAAGAGGGCTCTGCGCCTTATGATAGTCGGCATCCCCAACGTCGGCAAATCTTCGCTGATCAACCGCCTCGCGGGCCGGAAGGGCGCAAAGACCGGCAACAAGCCGGGCGTGACCCGAGGCAAGCAGTGGATAGCGCTCGGCCAGGACATAATGCTCCTCGATACCCCGGGCATACTCTGGCCCAAGTTCGAGGATCCCAGCGTAGGCCTGGACCTCGCATTCTGCGGTTCCATCAAGGACGAGATCATGGACCTCGAGACGCTTGGGCTGCGCCTCATAGAAAAGCTCAGCGATATCGCTCCGGATATGCTATGCGCACGCTACAGGCTCGAAGGGATCTGCGATACGGGGCTCGGGACCATGGAGGCGATAGCCGCGAAGCGCGGTTTCATACTGCCCGGAAAACGCGTAGATTACGAGCGCACGGCGCGAACGGTGCTCGACGAGTTCCGTTCGGGAACAATAGGCAAAATTTCTTTAGAAATTTGCAAATCGTAGAGTAATATTTTAGAAAATCATGTATAATAACTGTGGATATAAACTTTTATCCGCAGTTTTTTCACATTTTTATACATTTTCCCAGAGAGGCAAAAAATGAGATTCAGCAGACAATCGAAGATCCTTGAGCTTATTTCCACACAGGAAGTAGATACCCAGAACAGGCTCGCGGAGCTGCTCCGCAGAGAAGGATTTGAAGTCACGCAGGCGACCGTCTCGCGCGACATCAAGGAGCTCAATCTTGTAAAGGTCCAGGGCGAGAACGGCAGGAGCCGCTACGCCCAGCCCAGTACGCGCGAAAAGAGCGATAACGTGCGTTTCCGCAACATACTCAAGGAGGTCGTGCTCAGCGTCACTCCTGCTGAAAACCTCATAGTCGTGAAGACCGTAAGCGGATGCGGCAACGCCGCCGCGGAGGCCATCGACAATTCCAACGCTCCCGGGATACTCGGGACCCTTGCCGGTGACAACACCGTACTTGTTATCGTTGACAGGAAGGATGACGTGCCCGCCATACTCGACAGGTTCAACGAGGCTATTAAATGATCTCAAGGCTTTCGATACGCGATTTCGCCGTTATCAAAGAGCTTGAGCTCGAGCTCCACCCGGGGCTCAATATCATCACCGGTGAGACCGGCGCCGGCAAATCGGTCATAATAGAAGCCGTGAGCATGGCGCTCGGGAGCAGGGCTGATACGGATTATATACGGCACGGTGCCCAGAAGGCCACCGTGTCGCTTCTCGCGGAATGGGACGACACCGCTCTGGCGGAGTTGCTGGAGCAGGAGGGTATACCAGTGGAGAGCCCTCTGGTCATAAAAAGGGAGATCAGTTCCCAGAGCCGCAGCCTTTGCAGGGTCAACGGCGAGATAGTGCCGCTGTCGGTGCTCAGCGCCATTTGTAAGCACATCGCCGATATACACGGGCAGTACGACCACCAGTCGCTGCTCGACCCCGAAAGGCATACCGCGGTCCTCGACATGTACGGCGGCGATGAGATAAAGAAGGTCCTGGAAAAGACCTCTGAGGCTTACAGGGCTTATTTCGACGCGTCGTCCGAGCTTATGAGGCTGCGCAGGACCCTCAGCGAATCGAAGAGGGAGCGCGAGCTTCTCACGCACGAGCTTGCGGAGATAAAGGCCGCGGGCATAAGCGCCGGAGAGGCGGACGCCCTCGAAGACGAGATACGCATGATGAAGCACAGCGGCCAGATACGCGACGCCGTGTGCGGAGCCTACGACGACCTGTACGGCGGAGATTATTCGGGCGATTCGGCTCTTTCCAGAGCAATGTCTCAGCTCAGCGCCGTAAAAGACTTTTCGGCAGATCTCGCCGAGGTCTCCGAGGCCGTCGAGAGCGCGTATTATCAGATAGACGAGCTTTCATCAAAGCTCAGGCATCTTCGCGAGAGCTTCAGCTTCTCTGAGGCCGAGCTCGACGAAAAGATCGAAAGGCTTGAGCTCATCCACGCGCTCGAGCGCAAGTTCGGCGGCAGTGAGGAGAGCATCCTGAAGTACGCCGAAGACGCTGAAGAAAAGCTGAGGCTTATAGAAGATTCGGACGGACGCATCGCGGAGCTCGAAGCGACGATCAAGTCCGCTCGCGAGGCTTACGACATCTGCGCCGCAAGGCTCACTGCACTTAGGACCCGGACAGCTGAAGACGTCAGAAAAGCCATTGATAAAGAGCTCTCAGAGCTCAATTTCAGCGGCGCGAGCTTCGGCGTAGAGTTCACTCCCTGCGGAGTGAGCGAGGCCGGTTCCGAGAAGGCACAGTTCATGATAGCCGCAAACCCCGGCGAGCCGCTCAAGGCGCTTGCCAAGGTCGCGAGCGGAGGCGAGCTGTCGAGGGTGATGCTCGCGCTCAAGCGCATACTCGGCGACGCCGACAGCATCCCGACCATGATATTCGACGAGATAGACACAGGCATAAGCGGGGCTACCGCCGGGATCGTAGGTGAAAAGCTGCGCTCGATATCGAAGGAGCACCAGATAGTCTGCATTACGCATCTTCCGCAGATAGCCTGCCTGGGAGACCATCATTACCGCATAGAAAAGAACATTTACGAGAGCAGCGCCGAGACCACGGTGACACCGCTGGGGCGCGAAGAACGCATAGAAGAGCTCGCAAGGCTCCTCAGCGGCACTAACGTCACCGACAGCGCAAGGAGCCGCGCAGCCGAGCTGCTGAAAGAGGCTGGGAATTGAGGATTTTGGGAATAGACCCCGGATATGCTATAATGGGTTACGGCGTCATCGAAAAGAAGGGCAGCCGTTTCTTTCCCGTTGCCTACGGGGCGGTCACGACGACTAAAGACATGACCATGCCCGAGAGGCTCAAGGCTCTCTACAGCGGCCTCATGGAGGTCATAGCCGAGTATCAGCCCGAAGAAGCTGCGATAGAAGAGCTGTACTTCCAGAACAACGCCAAGACGGCTATAGCCGTGGGCGAGGCGAGGGGGATAGCCGTGCTCGCCTGCGCGAACAGCGGGCTCGAGATATTCGAATATACCCCGATGCAGATCAAGACCTCGGTCACGGGCAACGGCCACGCGGGCAAGGAACAGGTGCAGCTGATGGTCACCAAGCTCCTGCAGCTCGAGAGCGTCCCCAAGCCCGACGACGTGGCGGACGCCCTTGCCGGCGCGATCTGCCATTCCTTTACCGGAGAAGCGAAGAAGAGGCTTCTTAAACTGAAATGATACATTACATCAAAGGCGTTATCACCGAGCAGATGCCCGGAATGGTATGCATCGAGAACAACGGAATAGGCTATGAGGTGAACGTCCCCGACAATCATCTGCACGTGCTGCCAGGCAGCGGCGAGCAGGTGACGCTATTCACAGCTATGGCTGTGCGCGAGGACGACATCAGCCTCTACGGCTTCGGCGACCGCGAGACCCTCGCGGCGTTCAGGCTGCTGCAGACAGTTTCGGGCGTGGGCGCCAAGGCGGCGCTCGCCATCCTTTCGGCACTCAGCGTCAGCGAGCTGAAAAAGGCGATAATCTTCGAGGACGTCAAGACCATCTGCAGGGCTAACGGCATAGGCAAAAAGATCGCCCAGCGCGTGGTGCTCGAGCTCAAGGAAAAGGTCGGGGTCCCCGACGAACTTCCGGCAGGCACCGCCGAAGTCATGAGCGCTCCCGACGGAGCGAGGGACGAGGCCGTAGCTGCGCTCGTCGCGCTCGGCTTCAGCCGCAGCGAGGCTCTCACAGCCGTCGTAGGAATGGGCGGCGAAGGGCTCAGCGCTGAAGATTACATCAAGGCCGCATTGAGACAGAGACGATGATAGAACACGAAGAAAGAATCACAGACGTAAGGCCCCTGAACGACGACGAGCTTTTAGAGGCCTCCATAAGGCCGAAGCGCTTTGAGGAATACATAGGACAGACCGCGGTCACCGACAACCTCAAGGTATACATCGAGGCTGCAAAGATGCGCGGCGAGCCGCTCGACCACGTGCTTTTCTACGGTCCGCCGGGCCTTGGAAAGACGACGCTCGCGGGCATCATCGCCAACGAGATGGGCGTTGACATGCGCATAACCTCGGGTCCCGCCATAGGCAGGGCCGGAGACCTTGCGGCCATACTCACCAACCTCAACGAAGGCGACGTTCTCTTCATCGACGAGATACACAGGCTCAACCGTTCAGTGGAGGAGATACTGTATTCCGCGATGGAAGATTTCGCGATAGATATCGTTACGGGCAAGGGTCCGATGGCAAATTCCATCAGGCTCGGGCTCCCGAAATTCACTCTTATCGGCGCGACGACGCGCTCCGGCAGCCTTTCCGCGCCGCTGCGCGACCGTTTCGGGGTCCTCGCGAAATTTGACCTCTATACGGAAGACGAACTTAAGCGTATAATAAAAAGAACGGCCGGCATTCTCGGGGTCTCTATAGACGACGAGTGCGCAGGTCTTCTGGCGTCCCGTTCAAGGGGAACGCCGAGGGTCGCGAACCGCATGCTCAAACGCGTGCGCGATTTCGGCCAGGTGAAGGGCGACGGAAGCATCAACCCGGAGATCGTGAACCTTACTCTCGATCAGCTCAGGGTCGATGAGCTCGGGCTCGAAGAGCTCGACAGACAGCTTCTGAGGCTCATCATCGAAAAATATCACGGAGGCCCGGTAGGCATAGACACTATCGCGGCTTCAATAGGTGAAGAAAGGGTCACCATCGAAGACCAGTACGAGCCCTATCTGCTTCAGAAGGGTCTGCTGCAGCGCACCCCCAAGGGACGCATGGCTTCGGACGAAGCCTACAGGCATCTGGGGCTTGCGGTACCGCAGCACGACAAGGCCGGCGAAGGTGACGAACAGTTGAGCATACTATGAAGAAAAAAGCTTTAGCATTGGTATTGACGCTGCTCATAGTCATGGGCTGCGTAACGTTCTCGGGAGCCGAAGAGCTGATATCTCCGGCGCCTGTTGCGGACACCTATATCTACGTCGGCCTGTTCTATTCGAACAGCGCGGTCAAAGAAGCCACCTTCACCAGCGACGAGGGCTTCATCATCGCGAGCCATTCCCGCAGCGGTTATTCCGAGATCCAGGATCTGCGTTATTATAAGACGCTCGTCGCGAGGGTGGAGAACGGAATCATAAATCTCTACGACGCCAACGGCAACTCCGTGCTCGATACTTCCGTGGTTCCTTCGGGCCTCGGCAATTCGACCGCTCTCATCAGCGCCGCCACCGAGACCGATTCGCGCATCATCACAGTCAACGGCAAAAAGTATCGCGAGGGCGTGGTATTCGGCGCGTATGCGGCCGACCAGGGAACCATGGCTGTCGCCAACTACGTTACCCTTGAGCATTATCTTTGGGGCGTTCTGAACAGCGAGATGGGCTACGAGAACCATATCGAAGCTCTCAAGACCCAGGCTGTCGCCGCCCGCAGTTTTGCGATCTCCAAGATCGGCTATCACGGCGGCGGGGCGCTCGGCTTCGACGTCTGCACCACTACTCACTGCCAGGTCTACAGCGGCATGGCCGGCGAGCATCTCAAGACCACCGAGGCCTGCCAGGCGACTGCCGGCAAGGTCATAAGCTATAACGGCAAGGTCGCGACCGCTTATTATCACGACAATAACTTCGGCTACACCATGAGCGCCGACGAATACTGGGGAGGCAGCAACGGCTGGTGCCAGTCCGTGCGCGATCCCTACAGCAAGCCCTACGAGTGGAAGACCGATTTCACCTTCGAAGAGCTCGAGACAAGGCTTAAGAACCGCGGCAAGAGCGTAGGCACCATCAAGTCCGTCCAGGTCACCGAGCGCTATGACAACGGCGCAGTAAAGAGCCTGCTCTTCAAGGGCGACGAGGGCGAGGTACTCGTTTCTGGCAGCAATATCACCAGCTGGTTCAACCTCAGGTCTCTGGGCTTCTCGATGAGCGGTAACCCCGACCCGGCCATCAACAAGGGCAGCTCGGGCGGAATGTACGCCAAGAGCAAGACCGCCAGCGAGGTCCTGAACAGCACCATCAGTGTCATGGGCGCCTCCGGCGAGGTCCAGAACATAGATATCTCCGCGATCCAGATATATAACGGCAAGGAGACCACGTCCGCTCCGTTCCGTATCACAGATCTTTCGGTATTCACTGACGAGCTCGTGACCAGCGGAAGGCTCTATCTCAAGGGCCTCGGCAACGGCCACTGCGTGGGCATGAGCCAGTCCGGCGCCCAGAACATGGCCAAGGCGGGCTATACCTACGAAGACATACTCCATTACTACTACACTGACATTGAGATCTGCAATTACACCGATCTGTAGAACTGATGAACGTAAGCGATTTTGATTACGAACTACCAAAAGAACTGATTGCGCAGCAGCCGTCCGATACCCGCGACGGCTGCCGCCTTTTAGTGATACATAGAGACAGCGGGGAACTGGAGCATAAACGGTTTTACGATATACTAAATTATGTTAACCCGGGAGACTGCCTCGTTTTCAACGATTCCAGGGTCATCCCGGCCCGCATCTTCGGCGTGAAAGAGGGCACGGGAGCCGCTATAGAATTCCTGCTTTCCAAGCGCCTCGAGGGCGATACATGGGAGACCTTAGTCAGGCCCGGAAGGCGCCTGCACGTAGGCGACAGGGTCGTATTCGGTGACGGAAAGCTCTTCGCGGAGATCAAAGGTTACGGCGACGAAGGGACCCGGATAGTCGACTTTACTTACAACGGAGTCTTCATGGAAGTGCTCGACGAGCTCGGCAGCATGCCTCTTCCGCCTTATATCGAGCGCGCCGCTGACGACTCCGACAAAGACCGTTATCAGAACGTCTACGCGAAGAACGACGGTTCCGTAGCATGCGCCACCGCCGGGCTCCACTGGACCCCGGAACTCATCGCAGCCGCCGAAGCAAAGGGCGTTAAGACCGCGTACGTTACCCTGCACGTGGGCATCGGCACCTTCAGGCCAGTAAAAGCCGAAAAGGTCGAAGACCATCACATGCATTTTGAGGAATATACCGTGAGCGAAGAAGCCGCCCGCATCGTAAACGAGGCGAGGGCAGCCGGCGGGCGCATCATTTCCGTAGGCACCACTGCCTGCCGCACCATGGAGAGCAGCTGCACCGACGACGGAAAGCTGATCGCCCGCAGCGGCAGCACCGGAATATTCATCTATCCGGGCTACAGGTTCAAAATGGTCGACGCTCTCATCACCAACTTCCATCTGCCCAAATCGACTCTTCTGATGCTCGTCTCGGCTCTCTACGACCGTGAGCACATGCTGGCGGCGTACCGCGAGGCCGTCGAACAGCGCTACCGCTTCTTCAGCTACGGCGACGCCATGCTGATCGAATAAACTGCCTTCTTTCTTCTGCTTTCATGACCATGCTCTAATACGGCCCCGTTTGATAAGCGGGGCCGTTTCTGTTATAATCGTTCTAATCAAATCAGTCATTGAAACCCAACGTAAGGATCAACGTAAATGAAGCACGCTGTAACCTACGAATTACTGCATATCGACAAAAACTCAGGCGCCCGCCGCGGGGTGCTGCACACGCCCCACGGCGATATCCAGACGCCTGTTTTCATGCCTGTAGGCACCCAGGCGACAGTCAAGGCCGTCAAGCCCGAGACCGTAGCGGCTCTGGGCGACGAAGGCGCAGGCATAATCCTCGGAAATACATATCACCTGTATCTCAGGCCCGGCCACGAGCTCATACGCAAGGCAGGAGGCCTGCATAAGTTCATGAACTGGAACGGCGCCATACTCACGGATTCCGGCGGGTTCCAGGTGTTCTCGCTCGGAAAGATGCGCAAGATAAGCGAGGAGGGCGTGCGCTTCCAGTCTTACATCGACGGTTCGAAGCACATGTTCACTCCCGAGCTTTCGATGGAGATACAGCACGCGCTTGGCTCCGACATCATGATGGCTTTCGACGAGTGCGCTCCTTACCCGGCCGACAGGCGCTACGTGAAGGAGAGCCTTGAGCTCACGACCCGATGGCTCAGGCGCTGCAAGGCCGCGCACCGCAATATCGAAGAACAGTCTCTCTTCGGCATAATGCAGGGCGGAACATATAAGGACCTGCGCGCCGAGAGCGCAAAGCAGATAGTCGACCTCGACCTTCCGGGTTACGCCATCGGCGGCCTTTCCGTCGGAGAACCGAAGGAACTGATGTGCGACGTGCTCGATGACTGCGTAGAGCTGCTGCCGAAAGACAAGGCCCGCTATCTTATGGGTGTAGGCACTCCCGACTACCTTTTCGAGGGCGTGGAACGCGGCATAGACATGTTCGACTGCGTGCTCCCGACCCGAGAGGCGAGGCACGGCAGGGCGATGACGTCCCACGGATATCTGAGCATCAAAAATGCTTCCAATTTCGATGATTTCAGCCCGCTCGACCCCGAGTGCGGCTGCTATACCTGCCGAAATTACAGCAGGGCGTATCTGCGCCACCTGTTCAAGAGCGAGGAGATCCTCTCCGCCATGCTGCTTTCCGAGCACAATCTGCACTTCCTGGTGCACCTGATGGAGCAGATAAGAAAGTCCATCGAGGAGGACAGGTTCCTCGAGTTCAAGAAAGAGTTTTACGAAAAGTTCGGAGAGTTCTGATGTCCATCGCTGACCGTGAAAAATGCATACATTCCGCGAACTGCGGAGGCTGCGCCTACCAGGGGAAGACCTATGAAGAGCAGCTCGCGGTAAAGGAGCAGTTCGTGAGGGACTGCCTTGCTTCGCAGGGCATTTCGGACGGGATAATGCGGCCCATAGTCGGATGCGGGAGTATCTACGATTACCGGAACCGCATGGATTACAGCTTCGGCAACGAGACGAAGGACGGTGATACCACGCTGGGGCTCCACAAGAGGAACAGCTTCATGTCGGTCTTTTCGGTCGATCATTGCCAGATCGTCCCCGGGGATTTCAACCGCATCGTTTCCGCGACCATAGGTTTCTGCCGTGAACGCGGCTATACGCATCACAACATAAAACAGCACAGCGGCCTGCTGCGCAGCCTGGTGCTGCGCTGGGGGACCCGCACCGGCCAGCTTCTCGTAAATATCGTAACAACGTCTGAGAGCGTATTCGACTGCGAATCTTACCGCGATCTGATACTCGGCCTGCCGCTCGAAAACAGCGTCGCGGGCATACTGCGCACGATCAACGACGGAAAGGCGGATGCCCTCAACTGCGACCGGCTCGACGTCCTTTACGGCGAACCGTTCTATATCGACGAGGTGCTCGGTCTCAAATTCAAGGTCGGCGCGTTCTCTTTCTTCCAGACAAACGTCGAAGCTGCGGAGCGGCTTTACCGCGACGCGCTGAGCCTCATCCCTGATATCGAGGGAAAGACTGTATACGATCTGTACTGCGGTACCGGCACCATCACCCAGGCCATGGCGCTCAAGGCTCGCAAGGCAATAGGCGTAGAGATAGTGCAGAACGCGGTCGATTCAGCCCGGGCCAACGCGGCCCTCAACGGCCTTGACAACTGCGAGTTCATCTGCGGCGACGTTCAGGAGGTCCTCGCTTCTATCAGTGAAAAGCCCGACGTAATAGTCGTCGATCCTCCGCGCATGGGCATGACTCCCAAAGCTCTCAAACAGGTCTTCTCATATGGGGTTCCGCAGGTGCTCTACATAAGCTGCAACCCCAAGACCATGGCCGAGAACCTTCGCAGCGCGGCCTTCTACGGCTACCGCACAGACGTCCTTACCCCTTACGATAACTTCCCGTTCACCAAACATGTGGAGAGCGTCGCGCTTCTGTCCAAAGCCTGACCGAAAGGCGCCGGACAGTTTTACCGGAGATCTTTGAGAATGGATATTACGCAGACCTTTTATGACAGTTTAGCCTCGCAGTATGACAAGCTGTTTCTTGACTGGAACGAGTCCGTGCGTGAGCAGGCGGCCATACTCGACAGGATCTTCAGCGGCCTGGGCTTTGACCGCGGCGCTGAGATACTTGACTGCGCGTGCGGCATAGGGACGCAGGCGACAGGTCTGGCCGCGCTGGGATATCATGTGACCGGCTCCGACATCAGTGACGCGGAACTGGCTGAAGCCCGCAGGCGGGCGGATGACAAGGGGGTCCGGGTGCGCTTTGAGCACGCTGATTTCTGCGCTCTGGAGGACGTTTTCCCCGGGCAGTTCGACATCGTGATAGCTATGGACAACGCTCTGCCGCATATGCTCACGCGCGAAGCGCTTGAAAAAGCCGTACGCAGCATAGCAGGACGCGTCAGGAAAGGTGGGCTGTTTGCCGCGAGCATACGCGATTATGACAGCCTGTTAATAGACAAGCCGCCTTATTCACCGCCGTATATCCATAAGACAGGCAGCGGGCAGCGCGTATCTTTTCAGACATGGGACTGGAAGGGCGAGATTTATCACCTGAAACAGTATATAATAGAGGACGGGGAAACGCTCGGAGTCAGCAGCTTTGAATGCGACTACCGCGCGACCCGCAGGGACGAACTTACCGTGCTGCTCAGAAAGTACGGATACGGCGAAGTGTCATGGAAGTTCCCTGAAGAAACTGGTTTTTATCAGCCTGTAGTCGTTGCAGTAAAATGAAACGTAGCTGAGGCCATAAATAATGATATTTGAGAATTTTGAAAATATCATATCGCTGCTTTGTATAATCGCAGGTCTTTTATACTGTGTTTTCAAGTACATCGAGACCCCCAAGAGGGGATTCCTGTACATCACGGTCTTTTTCCTTGCGAACTTTCTGGGTGAATATTACTGGACGGTCTATGAGCTCGTCATGCGCTCGTATCCGGACGTGTCAGCTTTTGCCGCATATCTGGGCTGGAACGTCGCCATAGTCTTCCTGCTTCTCGCGGTGCTGTCGATGCGCAGAGAAGGGGCAAAGCGCTTTTTCCATCCGCTCATGCTGCTTCCCGTTCTTCTCAATATCCCGCAGTTTTTGATTTATATACAGTACGGCGGGATACTGAACAATCTCTGGCAGGTGGGCGTCACTACGGCAGCGATGGTCTTCTGCCTGCAGTCCATACTGTTCCACATTAAAAACAAAAACCAGCGCAGAGATTTCCCCTGGTTCTCTCTGATGGTCCTGCTTTATCTGTTCTTTAAATACGGTATGTGGACCTCCTCGTGCTTTGACATGCCCGGCGGGTTCGGCAATCCATACCTGTATTGTACTGTGATCAGTTCGGTCATCAGCATATTCTTCGCCTACGGGGCTGTAAGGTTCTATGAAGACGGCGATCATGCGGTCCAGTCAAAGAGCATGGAGATGCTCAGGTCTCAGGCTCTGGTGCAGTCTGTCGCTTCTATCGTTATTATCGTTATCTGTGCCGCCGGATTCTTTATCGCTTTCGGGCTAAGAAAATCTCTGACATCCGGCAAAGGCATCATACACAGCGAGAGCGAGCTTGTGATCTGCCTTTTCGCCATATCGGCGTTCCTGATACTTCTGGTACTTGCATTTCTTTATCTGCTCAGTACCCGCTTCAGCAGGCCGTCCGGCGCCATGGGCATAAGTGACAGAAAGCGCAACAAGCTCAACTTCATCGTCACGCTTGCAGTGACCTTTGCCCTGATGGTCTTCGCGGTCATATACAACAATATAGTGCTGTACAGATCTGCTGTTTTGGGCGTTTTCGAGGATGCCGAAGCGGAGATCAAGACTACAGCCACAGAGCTTGAGAACTATCTTACCGTCGCCTCGACTACTTTAAGGATTGTGGCCGACAGCGTAGGCCTCATGGAGGCGGGCGGAGCTTCAGTAAAAGATATCGAAAAATATATAGTTGACCAGACGACGATACAGGCCGAACAGTTCGACGAGAACTTCACCGGAATATATGCCTACATCAACGGGGCATACCTTGACGGTCTCGGCTGGGTCCCGCCCGAAGGGTATGAACCCACCGAAAGAGACTGGTATACTACTGCCGCGGCAGCCGGTGGGGAGATAGTGATAGTCTCGCCCTATGTAGACGCGCAGACCGGCTCTGTCGTGATCACCATAGGCAAGAGCATCTCTGACGCCGCTTCGGGTTCCCTCGGGAAGAAGAACGTGGTCTGCCTGGACGTGATCGTAAATCATATACAGGATGTCACGGAAGAGGTCGAGATCTCGGGAAAGGGCTTCGGGATAGTCGTCAACGACGACGGCTTCATAATTGCGCACCGCGACGCTTCTTTCAACGGTCAGAATGCCGCAGACGTATATAGTCCGGAACTTCTCGCCACTATCCTTAATACAAAACAAGGCAGGGTCAATACGACTATAGACGGCGAAGAGACCGCGCTGTTCATCGCGCCTGTGATGGATCAGTGGTATTCGGTGATCGTTATCGGAAACTCCGAGCTGCTCGAAGAGACCTATTTACAGCTGCTCATAAACATCATGGTCTCGCTCATAACCTTCTGCCTTATCTCGTTCTTCTACTACATGAGTTACAGGAGCGAGCAGATGTACGGAAGAAAGGTCGCGGAGATGAACATCCAGGTCGTCACTGCGCTAGCGACGGCCATAGACGCCAAGGACAATTATACCAACGGCCATTCTTCGAGGGTCGCTGAGTACGCGAGGATGATCGCGGAACGCGCCGATTATTCCAAGGAACAGCAGAACGAGATCTACATGACAGGCCTGCTGCACGACGTGGGCAAGATCGGCATCCCCGACGAAGTGATAAACAAGCCGTCCAGGCTGACGGCTGACGAATACGAGCGTATCAAGGACCATCCGGTGATAGGCAGCGAGATACTCGGCAGCATCAAGGACAGGCCCAAGCTTGCCGAAGGCGCGAGATGGCATCACGAGCGCTACGGAGGCGGCGGCTATCCTGACGGCATCTCGGGTGAGCAGATACCCGCAGAAGCGAGGATCATCGCCGTAGCGGACGCCTACGACGCCATGACGAGCAGGCGCAGCTACCGCGACGTCATGACTCAGGAAAAGGTGCGCTCGGAGATTGAAAACGGCATGGGAACGCAGTTCGACCCGTCGTTCGCGAAGATAATGCTTGCGATGATCGACGAGGACAGGGAATATACCATGCGCGAAAAAACAGTTGATCAGGCATAAATGAAACAGGAACTTTCCTCAGGAAACAAGCATAAGAAATGGTACCGCCTCGATACGGCGGCGCTGATATTTCCCGCTATAGCGAGGCTCGACTGGTGCAACGCGTTCAGGGTCTCCGCGACGCTCGACGAAGAAGTGGACCCGTACGTGCTGCAGCATGCGGTCGACGACATGCGCGGGCGTTTCCCTTCGTTTTTTGTGACCCTTCACAAGGGCTTCTTCTGGTGCTATCTCGAGGAGAGCAGCCGGAAGGTCGAGGTGCAGCAGGACTACTCTTATCCGCTGACGTTCATGAGCAGCAGAGAGCTCAAGACGAACTGCCTGCGCGTTTTGTATTACAAGGACCGCATCGCGGCCGAATTCTTCCACTCGCTGAGCGACGGACGCGGAGGGAGCGTTTTCCTCTGCAATCTTGTCGCGCGCTATCTTGAGCTGAAGAAAGATATCAGCATACCGAAGGGCGGCATTATACGCGATCTGGGCGAAGCTCCGCCGAAACAGGAGCTTGAGGACAGCTTCCTCAAGAACGCCGCCGAAGTCGCGGCGGGGCGCAGCGAGGCAAGGTCCTATCACCTCCACGGCAGAAAAGAGCAGGACGGCTTCAAGCACCTGACCACGGGTATAGTCGATACTCAGGCGCTGCTTGATAAGTCTCACGAGATAGGGGTGTCGGTGACCGCTTTCCTCGCGGGCGTGATGGCGAAGAGCATCATGGATATGCAGGACCTCGAAAAGCCGAAAAAGAGGCAGCGGCCGGTCAAGATAACCATCCCGGTCGACCTGAGAAGGCTATACGGAAGCGACACTCTGCGCAACTTTTCGCTCGTCCTGAACCTCGGCGCGGATCCCCGCTACGGCGATTATACCGTAGAGCAGCTCTGCCGCGTTATCTGGCACCAGCTCGGAGCGACGGCGACGCCGCAGAACATGGCGGGGCTGATTGCGGCAAACGTCCAGCCGCAGCAGATGACGGCCCTCAGGCTGGCTCCTTCGTTCATAAAGCATATCGCCATGGACATGGTCTACAGGAACAGCGGGGAGAGCGGCGGGAGCCTCAACATCTCGAACCTCAGCAGCGTCGATCTGCCGGAAGAGATGGCAAGGCACGTAAAGAGGATGGAGTTCATCATCGGCCCTCAGCGCAGCTATCCAAACAACTGCTCGGTCCTGAGCTACGGAGGGAAGACCTACATCAACATGATAAGAAATATACGCGGTTCCGAGCTCGAGAGGCGCTTCTTCAGCCGTCTAGTCGAGATGGGTATCGCGGTCGAGATAGAGAGCAACAGGAGATTGACATAATATGTATTGTGTAAAGTGCGGCGTCAAGCTGCAGGAAGGCGCGGAAAGCTGTCCGCTCTGCCATACACCGGTCTGGAACCCCGAAGGGAAGACCGAAGAAAGGACTTACCCAGACAATATGCCCCCGTATCACAGCGACAGGGACGCTGCGGGCGCGCTGGCGATGACGGTTCTCTGCCTCATCGCTGAACTTGTCATACTTACTGTATGCCTCAAACTTTACGGAGAGCTCAGCTGGGGCGGCTACGCGATCTTCGGCATACTGCTGTTTTATATCGTCGTGGTCCTTCCCCGCTGGTTCAGAGCTCCCAGAGCGGAGATATTCGTCCCTGTGGATCACGCCGCGGCGGCGCTTTATCTGCTCTACGTCTGCGTGAAGACCGGCGGGCACTGGTTCATGAGCTTCGCGTTCCCTGTTATACTTATCGGCTGCCTTATCGCGACGGCCATGATCTGCCTGCTCAAGTATGTCAGAAACGGCAAGGCCTTCATCTTCGGCGGTTTTCTGCTGCTCCTGGGCGGTTTTTCGATGCTGATAGAGTTCTTTGAGCACATCACTTTCGGGACCGAGATGTTCCTCTGGAGCCCGTACTCGCTTACTGTTTTCGGACTTTGCGGCCTTGCGCTGCTTATAGCCGGAGCTATCCCGTCGCTTCGCAGGGAGCTCAGGAAACGCTTTTTCTTCTAGGTCGGTCCGATGGCTAGACATCTGTTCTTAACTCAGAAGAGGATCATACCCGTAGGGAGCCATACCATAAAGCTGCTCATACTGCATCCTCTGGACAAAAGCGCGGAAAAGGTCCCCGGAGTGCTTTGGATCCACGGCGGAGGCTATCAGTCCGGCTCCGCGAAGGACGTGTTCGCGACCAGGGCTCTGTCTCTTGTCGTAAAGTTCGGAGCCGTTCTTGTTGCTCCCGAATACCGCCTTTCTAAGAAACATCCTTACCCGGCGGCTCTCCACGACTGCTACGCCGCTCTGCTGTACCTGAAAGAGCACGCCGACGAACTTGGCGTGCGCAGCGACCAGATCATGGTCGGCGGCGAGAGCGCTGGCGGCGGGATGACAGCCGCTCTGTGCATGCTTGCCAGGGACAGGGGAGAGGTGAACATCGCTTTCCAGATGCCTATATATCCGATGCTCGACGACCGCGACACGCCTTCTTCGCGCGACAACCACGCGAAGAACTGGAACACGAAAAAGAACCGCCGCGCCTGGAAGCGCTATTTGCGCGAGGCCTACGGCACGGACCTCGTGTCCTGCTACGCGGCTCCCGCGCGCTGCACAGATTACAGCGGCCTTCCTCCTTGCTATACCTACGTCGGAGACGTCGAGCCTTTTTACTGCGAGACGCTCGACTACGTTAAGCACCTGCGCGAGGCGGGAGTCGAGGCCGAGGCCGATGTGTATCACGACTGGTTCCACGCCTACGACATATTCTTCCCGGCCAAAAAGATCGTGCGCGAGGCGATAGCGAGTTTCGAGGAACATTACAAATACGCCGCGGAGCACTACACCGCTCCTCAGAACGTCTGACTCAAGGCCTTGCGGCTTATTGACCGCCCATAGCGTGCGGCATATAATCAATTGATAGATCACTGATATATTCGAAGGTGACAGATGGTCAACAGACATGATTTTACACGCGACAGGTTCATGCTCCACGGACCTCTCGCAAGCTGCGGATACGACTGGTGGTGGCACAGCTTCACCGGCCAGGATGAGGAGACCGGCGAGGACCGGGCTTTCTTCATCGAGTTCTTTGTATGCAACCCGGCACTTGCCGAGGACGTGCCGGTGCTCGGGCAGCTCCCCGCGAACAAGGAGGCGGGCAAAAGGCCTTCTTACCTGATGGTCAAGGCGGGCAGCTGGGGCAGGGACAAGTCCCAGCTCCACAGGTTCTTTGCCTGGAAGGACGTAAAGCTCGCGGACGGGTATTCGTACCGCATAGAGGCGGGCGACTGCGTCTCGTGCGAGACCGTGCTGAGAGGCAGCGTGGATATAAGTCCCGAAGACGCGGCTGCCCATCCCGAGTGGATGTGCGACCCCGGCAGCATGTCGTGGGATCTCACAATAGACAAGCAGATAGCCTTCAACGTGGGCTACGGGGCGAGCAAGCCTCTGCGCGAGGCCGAGGCCTTCCAGATGTACTGGCACGCGGAGGGAATGAAGACCGCTTATAACGGAGTCGTAACTTACAACGGCCGCAGATACCGCGTCACTCCGTCCGGATGCTTCGGCTACGCCGACAAGAACTGGGGACGCGATTTCACCAGCCCCTGGGTCTGGCTCTCCTCGAACTGCCTTACCAGCAGGAAGACCGGAAAACGCCTCTACAGCAGCGTTTTCGACATCGGCGGCGGAAGACCCAAGGTGTACTTCGTTCCCCTCGACAGGAGGCTGCTGGGGGCCTTCTGGTACGAAGGAAAAAGCTACGACTTCAATTTCTCCAAGCTGTGGCTCAAGGTGAAGACAGATTTCAGCTTCGAGGAACTCGAAGACGAGGTGCACTGGTATGTGCGCCAGGAGAATATATACGCCGTGATGGAGACCGAGATCCGCTGCCGCAAGGAGGACATGCTCTTCGTGAACTACGAGGCTCCCGACGGCAGCAAGCGCCACAGGCGCCTGTGGAACGGCGGGAACGGCTGGGGCACGGTAAAGCTCTGGGACAAAATAAAAGGCGAACTGGTGCCCGTAGACGTCATGGACTGCACCCATGCCGGCTGCGAGTACGGCGAATATGATGAGGAGAACGACTGATGGAACTTGATGATTACGCTGATCAGATAGTAAGCGGGGATGACCTGCTGCTCGAAGTGATAAACCTTTATCCCGAGGTGCTCGATTTCTTCTACGAGCTCGGGATGCACTGCATAGGCTGCGAATCGGCCTCTTTCGAGAGCGTGCGCGACGCCTGCAGGGCCCACGGCCTCAACCCGATGGCGGTGGTAAGGGAACTCAATAACATAATCGCGGGCTGCCCGACCTGGAATCAGGAAGCCGGCGGCGAAGAAGAGTAGGTGAGGGAAACATGCAAAACGTAAAGAACCTGTTCTACGAGCGGACAGAAGACGAAAACGAGGTCCGCATCACCTGGTCCACGGCTCCGACAGTGATCCTGTACGGCGCGATAGCCGTATTCATACTGCTGAGCGCTTTGTCGAGGCAGTATCCGGACTACGCGGCCCTGCTGATCAACTGCTCGAAGGTGCTGCTGCTCGTGCTCCTCGTGTTCTCTGTGGTCTATTTCGCGACGACCCGCAGGGTCAACGCCGAGAGCCGCGAAGCCATGAGGCGCGGCAACATAAAGATCGAAGGAGGAAGGCTGTCCTTCAAGAGCCCGTTCACCTGCGTGATCCCGAAGATAAAGCCGGAGGAGGAGCGCTGGTCTGAAGAGTCGGAAGAGCCTGCCGGGGCTGAAGAGACCGAAGCGCCGGAAGAGACGGAAGAGCCCATGAAGGACGAAGAAACGGAGGAAAACAATGGCTGAAAACAACGTTCAGGCCGCGGCACCTGAAAAGAAAGAGAAGGCTCCGCTCGGAGTCTACGCGAAAAGGGTGATACGCTACGCGGTAGCGCTCGTGCTTTTCCTTGTGATAACCAATCCCTCGGTGCTGTTCTTCCTGCCGGAAGGGACCAGGGAGAACCTCAGGAACACATGGAGCCAGGTGTTCGGCAACGTGGAAGGCATCAAAGAGGCTGTACGCATCGACTTTGTCGCGATATTCAAGATCATAGCCATAGTGCTGATGCTCCTGCTGCTCGTGAACCTCGTAAGGCTCATCATCAGCAAGCTCACACCGAAGACAGGCAAGGGTCACAGCATCGTCTCGATGATCGGTTCCTTCGTCACCTACGCGGCTGTGCTGCTCGGCATCATCATGGTGCTCAGTTCGCTGGGCGTCAACATGAGCACGATATTCGCCTCCATCGGGATAGTCGCCCTGATCATAGGTTTTGCTGCCGAGAGCCTCATCGCAGACCTGATCACGGGCATCTTCCTCGTGTTCGAGGACGAGTTCAACGTCGGCGACATCGTCGAGATCAACGGTTTCCGCGGAACAGTCACAAGCATAGGCATGCGCGTCACCACTGTCACCGATATGGGCGGCAACATGAAGGTCATCAACAATTCAGGCATCAAGGACGTGCTGAACCGTTCAAAGGCGGCGTCCAAGGCTGTCTGCGACGCTCCCGTGGCCTACAGCGAGAACCTCGAGAACGCCGAGAAGGTGCTCAACGCCATACTCGACAAGATACCCGAAAAGTATCCGGAGAAGTTCAGCAAACGCCCCGAATATATAGGCGTCCAGGCCCTCGACAGCAGCTCCGTCAATCTGCGCGTGGTCGCCGAAGTCGCTGAAAAAGACGTGTTTTCTGCTGCCCGCGTGCTCAACCGCGAGATCAAGATAGGCTTTGACGCCGCAGGCGTGGAGATCCCGTTCCAGCAGGTAGTGGTGCATCAGGCTAAGTAATGAAAGACACGGAATTCGGTTACAACGCCGCAAAGGAGTTCAATGAACTCGGCGGCAGCGAATTTCATATGAGCGAAGACGCGCCGAAAGCTCTTAAAGTGCCGGAGATCTCTGTTGACGCGGCGAAAAAGGAAAAGGAGCGCAAACTCTTTATCCGCAGGGCAGCTGTCAGGGTTGCCGCGGCTATGCTTACAGTCGTTTTAGTCGCGGATTCCTTCGGCATGGATATTCTGGGCAGCAAAGAGAGCGTGCAGCCTGTCCCGTCTGAGCCTGCGCAGAGCATCGACGTTGGACAGGCAGAGCCTGAGCCTTCGGTCGTTCCTGCGGTCACGGAACCTGTTTCTGACGAGCCGGACGAGCCCGAAGAACCCGCTGCTTCCGACGGGCCGGTCATCTATGAGCTGGCTCCCGAGTATATGAACTTCCTCGCGAATCTCTACCAGGCCTGCAAGACAGAGGATGAGAGCAATGTAGGCATACTGTTGCAGGAAGTCCCCGAAGGCTTCCCCGAGATGACAGTCTATTATGACGGCGAACGCGCCATGGACCGCATGGTCGCGGGGACCCCGACGATGAAGTACAGCTGGACTACCTATGAGGATAAGGACAGCTCTGTACCGTTTAAGGCTTCTGACAGCAGGGTCGGTTTCTACTTCAAGGGTAAGGTAGAAGAGGGCAGCCGCGTCGTTTTAGGATATTTCATCGACCAGACAGACTACTGGCTGGAGGAGCCCAGTTATCACAGCTATGAGAGCTTCGCCTCTTTCCACAGCATAGACGGGATCAACGACCAGGATACGTTTACGGCAACGGGCTTCGCGACAACGATAGAGTACGAAAAAGTGAACTCGTATAATGACAGCACCGTCATCGTGAGCAGCAGCGGCACTTATGTTATCGACAACGGTGAAGGATATCTGGAAGACGGCGACATGATGATAATGTGGTCGTGGCCGATGTACGACGACCGAGGCAGCGTCTCCGTATCGGTCGCCGGCGGAAGCATCCTGGATAAGGACAAGTTCGAGATCGAAGAATCGAGCGTCCGCTATATCCGTGTCAAAGGCAGCAAGCTCGACAGGTGGACAGACTCCGAGACAGATCCGTTCTATCATTCGATCTACCAGGAGATCTACTACCTGACGGATATATTCGATGAGCTCTACGCGGAATGGAAGGCTGAGCGGTAGATAATTTAGTGCTTTACAACTTTAGCATAGTAAAGTATAATACGTGAGTACCCGTAATTGAGGTGCTCACGTTTTTATTGGAGGATAATATGAAAAAGTTTATTGTTATAGCGCTCGCGCTTGTTATGGTATTAACTCTCGCGGCCTGCGGCTCCAAGCAGCCCACCGGTTATAAGTTCCTCGACGAACAGCTTGGCGTCGAGACCTACGGCATCGCTTTCAGAAAGGGTGACACCGCGCTCAAGGATCAGGTGGAAGCCGGCCTCAAGGCTATCGTAAAGAACGGCACCTTCGCAAAGATCGCCGACAAGGAAGACTACGCTGACATCAAGCCGTATCTCTGCCTCAGTCCGGACGATTTCAGCGACGCGGAATGCGCCGTACAGGGCAGCGGCGATCCGAACTTCACATTCAAGCACGGCTTCGACCTTGACTACCCGCCCTACAGCGGACTTAAGGACGACGGCAGCGTAGGCGGCTTCGACGTAGAAGTCTGCCAGGCGGTCTGCGAATACCTCGGCTGGAAGTACGAGCCTGTTCCCTTCAACTGGGACGCCAAGGACGCCGAGCTCAACGCGGGCAGCTGCGACTGCATCTGGAGCGGCATAACCGTCGAGGGCAGGGAAGACGATTACACCTGGGGCATGGTTTATTCCAACAACACCCAGATGATCATGGTCCCCGACACCAGCAAGATAAAGACTCTCGCAGACCTCAAGGGCAAGAAGGTCGGCGTCCAGACCTCGACTTCGGCCTATGACATGCTCGAAGACTCCCAGGCGGAGCTCGCCGCGACCTTCAGCGACCTGCTCGTATATGAGTCCTACACAATAGCATTCAACGACCTTAAAGCGGGCGCCATCGACGCGATCGCGATCGACGTCACTACCGGCACCTATCTCATGAACAACGACAAGAACAAATAAAGCTTTTCCGACATGACGTTCCAGACCATGCTCTCGACCATGGGAGCCGGAATGCTGCGGACCTGCGCTATCTTCTTCCTGACGCTGATAGGCTCACTGCCTTTAGGCATGATAGTCTGCCTGCTCAGGAACTCTAAGATCGCCCCCGTGCGCGGCATCATAAAAGTCTATATCGCGATCATGCGCGGGACCCCGCTCATGCTCCAGCTTCTAGTTTGGTACTTCGGGCCTTACTATCTTTTCGGCTGGGGCATAGGCGGCTGGAGGTTCCCCGCGATAATCGTCGCCTTCGTGATGAACTACGCGGCGTATTTCGCAGAGATCTACCGCAGCGGCATCGAATCCATGCCGGTCGGCCAGTACGAGGCGGCACAGGTGCTCGGATATACAAAGGTCCAGACATTCTTTAAGATCATTCTGCCCCAGGTCATCAAGCGCATCCTTCCCGCTGTCACCAACGAGGTCATAACCCTTGTAAAGGATACTTCGCTCGCGTTCACGCTCGCTTACGGCGAGGTGTTCAGCATCGCCAAGCAGATCTCCGCTAAGGAGACTTCGTTCGTTCCGTTCATCATAGCCGGCGTGTTCTACTTCGTGGCCAATTATGTCGTCGCGTTCGCGATGGAGCGCATAGAGAACTCTCTGCGCTACTACAAATAGGAGGGGCTCATGGTATTACTCGAAGCGAAAGATATCAGGAAGTCCTTCAGGGACGGTGCAGTTCAGGCTCTCTGCGGCGTAGACGTCACGGTGGAGCAGGGCCAGGTGCTGTCCATCATCGGACCCAGCGGAAGCGGCAAATCGACCCTGCTGCGCTGCCTTACCGGGCTCGAGCAGCCCGACAGCGGCGACATACGCATAGACGGAAGAGTGGGGCTGGTGTTCCAGCAGTTCAACCTTTTCCCGCACTGGAACGTGCTTAAGAACCTCATGGACCCGCAGATCTCGATACTGAAGAAGCCTAAGGCGCAGGCCGAGGCCTTTGCGAGAGAGCTTCTCGTCAAGATCGACCTCGCGGACAAGGCGGACGCCTATCCCTGCGAGCTTTCCGGCGGACAGCAGCAGCGCGTCGCCATCGCCCGCACGCTTGCCATGGAGCCGCGCGTCATCTTCTTCGACGAGCCCACCAGCGCGCTCGACCCCGAGCTCACCGGCCAGGTGCTCAAGATCATCCGCGACCTCGCCGAACAGGACATGACCATGGTCATAGTCACTCACGAGATGGCCTTCGCGCGCGGCATAAGCGACCGCGTCATCTTCCTCGAAAAGGGCAGCATACTCGCCGAAGGCACTCCTCAGGAGATACTGCGCGACCCGGACAACGAGCGCATAAAGAGCTTCATCAGCCTGGTCTCCCGCGAGGAGGAAGAGGAGAGGATGCAAAAGCATTAAAAAATACGCGTTTACGCGCAAAAAACGCTTGCAATCGAGCGCACGCCGATGTATCATATCGCGTGTGCTCTTTTCGTGCACACGCAGTTTTTATTTTGCACATCCCCGCCTTATGGCCTCAGGTGCCTTGAAAGATCAGGGTTTACAGGCTTTGAGGGGCAGGGGTGGAAGTTTAACCGGGAGGTAAATTCAATGGCAGTTATTTCAATGAAACAGCTCCTCGAAGCCGGTGTACACTTCGGTCACCAGACCAGAAGATGGAACCCCAAGATGGCTCCGTACATCTTCACCGAGAGGAACGGCATCTACATCATCGACCTTCAGAAGACCGTCTACAAGATGGACGAGGCCTATGACTTCGTTAAGAGCGTTGCCGCAGCAGGCAAGCCGGTGCTCTTCGTAGGCACCAAGAAGCAGGCCCAGGCCGCAGTCCAGGACGAAGCAGTCCGCTGCGACATGTATTTCGTCAACGAGCGCTGGCTCGGCGGAATGCTCACCAACTACAAGACCATCAGCACCCGTATCAAGAGGCTCGCTGAGATCCACAGGATGGAAGAGGACGGCACCTTCGACAAGCTCACCAAGAAGGAAGTCACCAAGCTCCGCCAGGAGATGGAAAAGCTCGAGAAGTACCTCGGCGGCATGAAGTCCATGAAGGGCATGCCCGGCGCACTCTTCGTAGTTGACCCGAAGAAGGAAAAGATCGCGGTCAAGGAAGCCCGCACCCTTGGTATCCCCATCGTTGCTATGTGCGACACCAACTGCGACCCGGACGACGTAGACTACGTCATCCCCGCCAACGATGACGCTATCAGAGCGGTCAAGCTGATCGCAGGCAAGATGGCTGACGCAGTCATCGAAGGCCGTCAGGGCGAATCCATGGCTGAGGCTCCGGCTGAAGCTCCCGCAGAAGAGGCAGAGGCTGAAGAGGCCGAGGCTCCCGCTGAAGAGTAATTTGAGTAGATAAGGAGATACATTATGGCTATCACAGCAGCACAGGTCAAGGAACTGCGCGAAGCTACAGGCGCAGGCATGATGGATTGCAAGAAGGCTCTCGTAGAGTGCGACGGCGATTTCCAGAAGGCCGTTGACTATCTGAGAGAAAAAGGTCTGTCCAAGGCCGCCAAGAAGGCCGGCCGCATCGCTTCCGAAGGTCTCGTCAGAATGGCATTCAACGCTGACGGCACCCAGGCAGCCGCTATCGAAGTCAACTCCGAGTCCGACTTCGTCTCCAAGAACCCCGAATTCATCGAGTTCGTAGAAAAGCTCGCAGCCATCGCTCTTTCCGCCGACAAGGTCGACGAGAACAGCATCCTCGAGATGCCGTACGGCAGCGAAGGCACCGTCAAGGACGTGCTCACCAACAAGATCGCTACCATCGGCGAGAACATGAACATCCGCCGCGTGGTAAAGTGCGCTACCCCGGGCATGAAGTACATAGGCTACAGCCACCAGGGCGGACGCATCGGCGTCATCATCGGTCTCGAGACCGAGGCTTCCGTAGAGGAAGTCACCGTCTGCGGCAAGGACGTTGCCATGCAGACCGCTTCCATGAGACCCCAGTTCGTTGACGAGAACGGCGTTGATCCCGAGTACCTCGCTCACGAGAAGGAAGTCCTCACCGCTCAGGCCCTCAACGAGGGCAAGCCGGCCAACATCGTCGAGAAGATGATCCAGGGCCGTCTCAGAAAGAGCCTCAAGGAAGTCTGCCTCGTAGATCAGGACTTCGTAAAGAACAATGAGCTCACCGTCAAGAAGTACGTAGACGGCGTTGCAAAGGAGATCGGCAAGGCTATCAGAGTAGCTGAGATGGTTCGCTACGAAGTAGGCGAAGGCCTCGCGAAGAAGGAAGAGAACTTCGCAGAGGAAGTCGCAAAGCAGATGGGTATGTAATCATACGCAGAAAACTGAAAAACACAAAAAACGGTCCTCACGGGCCGTTTTTTTATGGTATCATTTAAGCATGAAGAGTTTTACTGATTATGATGCGTGGCTTTTCCACACCGGAAAAGACACCGCGGCCTATCAGAAGATGGGCGCACACCTTACAAACGAGAACGGTCAGGACGGCACGCGCTTTGTCGTGTGGGCCCCTCACGCGCAGCAGATAAGCGTTATTACTTCGCGCAACAACTGGGATCCGCTTGCGGCCCCGATGCAGAAGACCAGCGAGGAGGTCTGGGAGCTTTTCATACCGGGAATGCAGAAGTACGATTCCTATAAGTACGTGATCGTCGGAGCCGACGGGGTCTCGCGCTACAAGGCCGATCCTTACGCCTTCTGGAGCGAGAAGAGGCCTTCGAACTCCTCTGTTGTCTGGAGCCTCGATTCGTACCAGTGGCACGATCAGGCTTATCTTGACGCCGTGGACCCGAACGCCGTGCGCAGCAAGCCGATGTCTATCTACGAGGTCCACCTCGGTTCCTGGAAAAAGGACTACCGCCTTAACGAGGACGGTTTCCTGAACTACGGCAGACTCGCGGACGAGCTTGTAAACTACGTCACTTACATGGGCTTTACGCACGTCGAGCTCATGGGCATCTGCGAATACCCCTTCGACGGTTCATGGGGATATCAGGTCAGCGGCTATTTCAGCCCGACCTCAAGATACGGCAACCCCGATGATTTCAAGTATTTCGTAGACCGCATGCACCAGGCCGGGATAGGCGTCATACTCGACTGGGTCCCCGCGCATTTCCCGAAAGACTCGTACTGCCTTGAGACCTTCGACGGCACGCCGCTCTATGAATCGGCCGACCCGCTGCTCGCGGAATACCCGGAGTGGGGCACCAAGGCCTTCGATTATTCAAAGCCTCAGGTCCGAAGCTTCATGATGTCTAGCGCTTTCTACTGGGTGAACGAGTTCCATGTGGACGCCCTGCGCGTCGACGCGGTCGCCGCGATGCTCTTCACGAGCTTCAGCAGGTCTGAATGGCGGCCTAACATCTACGGAGGCGACGAGAACCTCGACAGCATCGAATTCCTCAAGCAGATAAACTACGAGCTGCGCACCCGCACGAAGGGCTACATGATAGCCGAAGACTCGTCGATACGCGCAGGCATGACCGAAGACGTTGACAAGGGCGGCATGGGCTTCATGTTCAAGTGGAACATGGGCTGGATGAACAACACGCTCAAGTACATGAAGAAAGACCCTGTCTACCGCAAGTACCACCACGGCGAGCTCACCCACACCGCTGACTACGTATTCACTGAATATTTCGTCAACGTGCTCTCGCACGACGAGGTCGTCCACCTGAAGAACTCGATGCTCGGAAAGATGCCGGGCTCAATGGGCGACAAGTTCGCCGGGCTCAAGACTCTTTACTGCTACCAGTGGCTGCACCCGGGCAAGAAGCTGCTCTTCATGGGCCAGGAATTCGCCCAGGAGCGCGAGTGGAGCGAGGCGCGCGACATAGACTGGGGCTGCGCCGAAGACGTATGGCACAGGGACGTCATGCAGTGCGTCAGGAACCTCAACGCGCTCTATAAAAAGTACCCGTGCCTGTATTCAGACTCGCTCGACCCCGTGACCTTCGAATGGGTCAACCGCGACGACGCATCGCGCAGCACCATAAGCTTCATGCGCCGCAACCCCTGGAACTGGGACGGTTCGCTTCTCTGCATCATAAACTTCACCCCGGTCTATCTGGAAGGTTACAGCTGCGGAGTTCCAATCGACTGCAGCCTCCAGCGCGTGTTCAGCACTTACGACAGCCTGCCCGGAGGAGGGGAGATCTCGGCGGACGTCCCGCCACAGCACTCCTGGAAAGGGCACTGCGACCATTACGAATACGGCATGACTTACAACCTCAGACCATTTGAGTGCGCCGTTTTCGAACTGAAGTAGTATAATAAACAGGTTAATGTTTTAAACGGATCGGGAAAGGAGAAAAAACACATATGATGCTCGATAAGTTTAATTTAAGCGGCAAGGTCGCGGTAGTGACCGGTGCCAATACAGGTATAGGCCAGGGTATCGCCTGGGCTATGGCGGAAGCCGGCGCCAAAGTCGTAGGCGTAGGACGCAGCGACATGACCGCCACCCGTGAATATATTGAGAAGATAGGCGGAGAATTCAAGGAAGTCATGGCAGACCTCTCAAAGCCCGAAAAGGCCCAGGAAGTCTTCGACAACTGCCTTGCATGCTTCGGAAAAGTAGATATCCTCGTCAACAACGCAGGCGTCATCAAGAGACACGACGCTCAGGATTTCCCCGCTGACGACTGGAACCTCGTCATCAACACCAACCTCAACACCATCTTCTTCCTCTCCCAGGCGGCCGCAAAGTACTGGATCGCCAACAACATGAGGGGCAAGATCGTCAGCACCAGCTCTCTGCTCGCTTATCAGGGCGGCATCAGAGTTCCTGCCTACACCGCTTCCAAGCACGCAGTCAGCGGCATGACCAAGGCTCTCTGCAACGACTGGGCGAAGTACGGCATCAACGTAAACGCCATCGCTCCGGGTTACGTAGTGACCAACAATACAAGCGCTCTGCGCGCTGACGAGGCCCGCTACAACGCCATACTCGAGCGCATCCCGCACGGCCGCTGGGCTCAGCCCGCAGACATCGCGGGAGCCGCTGTGTTCCTCGCTTCTGAGGCTGCAGACTACGTCAACGGCATAACCCTGCCTGTCGACGGCGGCTGGCTCGCAAGATAATAAACACCTACACTCAATAATCATTCGGAGGTTTACAAATGCCTGCAGGAAAAGCAAAAGAGGGAAGGGCCTTCCAGGCTCCGTCAAGATATATCCAGGGACCCGGAGAGATCAGCAATATCCCCAAGTTCGCGGCTAATTACGGTAAATACGCTCTCGCCATCATCGACGGGTTCTTCTATGATGAGTACAGCGTCAAGTTCGCCAGGATGTTCGAGGAAGCCGGAATGAAGTGTGACGCGGTAAAGTACCCGGGTCACCCGACCGACGCTGTCTATGAGGAGCTCATAGCTTACGTTGACGGCCTTGAACAGGTCCCCGACGTATTCATCGGCATGGGCGGCGGCGCCTGCTGCGACATCAACAAGATGGTCGGCGCGCACTACAGAAAGAGCTGGTTCAGCGTTCCAACGGCGCTCACTACCGACGCTCCGACAGCCATGCACACCGTCATCCATAATCCGGGCGAGCAGTCCGATCTGAGGTTCCATTATAAGAATCCTGACTACGTAGTAGTCGACACTGAGATAACCATCACTTCGCCTGCGTTCATGCTCGTCAGCGGCATAGGCGACGCTCTGTCCACATATTTCGAGTCTCTCGCTTCGTTCGGCAACAACAACGTCTGCAACGCGGGCAGGGGAGAGTACCATCCGTCCATGCTCGGCATGGCCGCTGCCAAACTCTGCTACGAAGTGCTGCTGCGCGACGGTGAGGCTGCCGTAAGGGGAGCTAAGAAGCATCTGCGTACGACCGCTTACGAAAACATCGTCGAGGCTACCGTTCTGCTCTCCGGCGTAGGTGTTGAATGCACGGGCGTTTCGATCGCTCACGGCCTCGAGGCCGCGTTCTTTACCATGAACCTGCCCAAGCCGCTGCTCCACGGCACAGGCGTAGGCTACTGCACGCTGATCCAACTCATCGTCGAGAACAATCCCGAGTTCGACAGAGTATTCAAGTTCTGCAAGTCCGTCGGGCTTCCCGTCTGCACCGCAGATCTCGGCCTTACCGACGAGACCCGCGACGCGGCTCTCAACGCCCTTGTGGACGCTGTCTACGGCAAGCGCTGGAACGTTTCCAACGAGCCTTTCTTCTTCACCAGACAGGTGCTGCTCGACGCGTTCTATTATCTCGATCAGTACGCAGAAGAGCATAAATAGAAATATATTTTATAAGATTTTTGAGGGCTTGCGGTCATTATCGCCGCAAGTCCTTTATTTTCAAGGAGTGTTTTACGCTTTAAAGCGATTTGTATATAAAATCTTAATGTTGTGTTTTTCTTTAGCCGCTAGTATAATTACTTCGTTACGGTAGTTGTGTGTTTGCAGGCTCGAAGTCTGCGTTTCCGGAGAATGAAAAAAGTCTATATAACTGAGATAAAAGCCGAAGACCGCCGTTTTGCCCTTCATGACGGCGACGGTATGGACGCTATCAACAAATCAGTATTCTATGCCTACGCGGTATGCCGCATCAAGACTGATGCAGGCATAGATGGCGTAGGTTTTTCAATGGATCTCGGTCCGGGCAACGATCTGATCTGCAAGGCGATCGAGTATATGTCGCAGAAGCTCGTCGGCATGGAGATAGGGGAGATGATGGCAGATCTCGGCCGCATCTCTGCTTCCATCTACGAGCAGTTCGACTACAGATGGCTCGGCCCGCACAAGGGCGTCGTACATCTGGCCGCCGCGAGCATAGTCAACGCCTGCTACGATCTGTGGTGCAAGGTGCAGGGCGTTCCCCTCTGGAAGGCTCTTACCGACTGCACTCCGGAGCAGCTGGTCGCCATGTGCGATTTCAGATATCTCGAGGACGTCATCACGAAGGACGAGGCTCTCGCGATACTCCGCGCCGCGCAGAAGGACAAGGCTGAGCGCAGCAAGATCATCGAGACCGGTTATCACGCATACGACACATCGGTAGGCTGGTTCGAGTATTCGGACGAGAAGGTCGCGGACAACGCCAAAAAGTCGATGGACAAGGGCTTTACCTACCTCAAGATGAAGGTCGGTTCCCCGGACCCCGAAAGGGATATCCGCCGCACTCTGATGCTCCGCGAAGTAGTCGGACCCGAAGCCCATATCATGGTAGACTGCAACCAGCAGTGGACCCTCAAACAGGCTCTGGACATCATCCCGAGGCTGATGGAGGCCGATCTGTTCTTCGTCGAAGAGCCGACTCATCCCGACGACATACTGGCTCATCAGACGCTCAAGAGGTGCCTGCCTGAGATGACCCTCGCCCTCGGCGAGCACGTCCCCAACAGGATCATCTTCAAGAACTACTTCCAGGCCGGCGCAGTCGACATCTGCCAGGCGGACGTCACAAGGGTCGCGGGCATCAGCGAATACATAGTGATCTCCCTTATGGCCAGGAAGTTCGGCATACAGATGATACCGCACGCCGGCGACATGGGGCAGATACACCAGCACATGATCATATTCAACAATATCAGCGTGGGCCATGAATCCAAGTTCATGGAACACATACCTCACCTGAGAGAGTACTTCAAATACCCGATCAACGTGGTCGACGGCAAGTTCGTCACTCCTCAGGAGCCCGGCATCTCAGCCGATTTCAAGGACTGAGACCTGTAAAGCGTCAGCGTCACCAATGGTGCTGAAATATATCCGTTTCACTTTTTTAAGGAGGAAGAATTTTATGAAGAAGCTCATTGCTATCGTCCTCGTGCTCGCTATGGCACTCGGACTTGCAGCATGCGCAAAGAAGGAAGCTCCGGCAGCAAACGCTCCGGCAGCTACTACCCAGCCCGCAGCCAGCGGCAGCAGCTCTCAGCCTGCAGCCGGCGGCAGCAGCACCCCGGCAGCCGCCCCGAGCGTAAGCATCCAGGTAGGCTACGGCAACAACCCCGGCGAGCCCACTGACCTCGCTATGAACTATTTCGCTGACCTCGTCAAGGAAAGGTCCAACGGCGAGATGGAACTCGTGACCATGCCTTCCAGCCAGCTCGGCTCCCAGGCTGACGTTACTTCCAACATCGCTATGGGCGAGGGCGCAGTCATCGAAATTTCCGACGGCGCTTTCCTGCAGGACTACGGCAACCCCGAGATCGCTGCTATCGCCTGCCCGTACCTCTTCGCAAACTGGGACGAGTGCTGGACACTCATCGACAGCGACTGGTACACCGAGCAGAAGGAAGCTCTCAAGCCGAACGGCATCCACGTTCTCGCAGCCAACTATGCATACGGCGCTCGTGAGCTCATGACCGTAAAGCCGGTCCGCCAGCTCGCAGACCTCAAGGGACTCATCGTCCGCTGCCCGTCCACCCCGTCCTACGTTAAGGCATTCGAGTACATGGGCGCTGCCCCGACCGCTATGGCTCTCGGCGACGTTTACACCTCTACTCAGCAGGGCATCGTAGAAGGCATGGAGAACCCGTTCGCAACTCTGTACGGCCAGGCTTACTATGAAGTAGCCAAGTACATCACCATGACCGACCACATCCTCTGCGAGACCTGCTGGATCATCAACGAAGATTACTTCCAGGGCCTCACCGCAGATCAGCAGGCTATCCTCGAGCAGGCTTGCTATGACGCCGGTATCTACAACAACCAGAAGCAGGATGAGATGCTTGCAGACTACAAGCAGAAGATGGTCGACAACGGTGTTGAGATCATCGACCTGACCGACGCTCAGCGCAAGGAATTCGCTGACGCAGCCGCTCCCGTATTCACCGACCCCAGCATTTCCGAAGGCTGGAGAGACGGTCTGTATGAATACCTCTGCGGTATCATGGGAAAATAGTTGATCGCTTTAAGATCGTAAGCTGAAGAGGGGCTATATTCACAGCCCCTCTTCTTTCAGAAACAATTGAGGTCATCAATATGAAAAAAGAAAGCAAAGGGCTTTCATTGCTCAAGAATCTGGATCTGGCCATTGCAGGAGTTCTCCTCGTTGCGCTTATATTCCTGACCTTCTTTGGTGTGGCCCGCAGATATCTGTTTGGAAAGCCTCTGATTTGGATGGAGGAGTTCCAGGGACTTCTGTTCCTGTGGATCACCTTCCTCGGTGCCGGCGCGGCGTTCCGCTACGGTTCACACGTCAAGATCGACATGGTCCTCGACGCTCTTCACGGCACTGCCCGTAAAATTCTCGAGATCCTTGACCACATTGTTGAGTTCGGAGTACTTATCTATTTCTTCTATCAGTGCTGGACTTACTACTTCAGAATGATAGACACAGGAAAGAAGACCGACCAGCTCCGCTGGACCTATGACAAGGCCTACTGGGCTGTTCCCGTCGGCGCGGTACTCATGATCCTGAGCTTTCTGATCTCCATCTATCTCACTTATTTCAGAAAGCCGAAAGATGAAGAAAATGCTGTGAAGGAGGTGGCATAAATGCTTAGTACTATCGGTATTGCAAGCATCATCATGCTGATCCTCCTGTTCTGCGGAGTTCCCGTATTTCTTTCGGTGCTCGCGGGCAGCGGCATCTATTTCGCGATGAACACCAACGTTTCGTCGTTCATCTTCGCGCAGCGCGTGATCTCTTCCGTACAGAGCCTCACGCTTCTGGCCATCCCGTTCTTCGTCTGCTCCGGTATCTTCATGAACTACTCGGGCGTAACGAAGAGGATAATGGATCTGTGCGATCTTCTGACCGGACGCCTCTGGGGCGGCCTTGCGCAGGTCAACGTAGTGCTCTCCACCCTGATGGGCGGTCTCTCCGGCTCGGCTCTCGCTGACGCCGCCATGGAATCGCGCATCATGGTCCCGCCCATGATGAAGAAGGGTATGTCCCTCGAGTTCAGCTCGGTAGTTACCGCCGCTTCCTCGATGATAACCCCGATCATCCCGCCGGGGATCGCTATGATACTTTGCGGATCTCTCGCGAACGTATCCATCGGCAAGCTCTTCGTATCAGGCATTGGCGTAGGCATACTGCTCTGCTTCGGACAGATGCTCACCGTTTCCATCATCTCTCATAAGAGAGGCTACAGGCCGACAAGAGAGAAGGGCATGCCCTGGAAGGAAGCCTGGCCCATCGTTAGGGCTTCGCTCGCTCCCATGTGTCTGCCGCTTGTCATCATCGGCGGCGTACGCTTCGGCGTGTTCACCGCTACAGAAGCAGGAGCCGTCGCGGTGATCTATTCGCTGATCCTCGGTCTCATCTATAAGGAGATCAACCTCGATACCATAGTCGGAGCCGTCAAGGAGACCGTTCTCTCAACTGCTTCCATCATGATGATCATCGGCGCGGCCTCCGCTCTCAGCTGGGTACTCACGAAAGAGCAGGTTCCCCAGACCCTCACCAGAGTCATGGTCGAAGCGAGCGGCACCAAATATGTGTTCATGCTCCTGATGAACCTGTTCCTGCTGTTCGTAGGCATGTTCATCGAAGGCAACGCGGCGATGGTAATACTCGTTCCGCTGCTCTTCCCGATATCGCAGGCCTTCGGCATCAACGAGATCCATTTCCTGATGGTATTCATCCTGAACATGGCTATCGGCTCGCTGACCCCGCCGATGGGCACGCTGATGTTCGTGGTATGCAACGAGACCGGCTGCAAGATAAAAGATTTCATAAAGGAATCGCTGCCGTTCTATATATGCATGTTCGCGGAGCTTCTCGCGCTCACGTTCATCCCGGTCCTGACCACAGGCCTCGTGGACCTCGTATATTAGTTTCAGAAAGTGTCAATTAAATGAAAAATACTCAGATAAAAGATATCCGTATATATCAGGCAACTTCAAAGCTGTCGCATCCTATCGCAGATTCGACCCACGACATCAGCAAGATCGCGTTCTACGTGCTCGAGCTCGAGACCGCGGGCGGAGTAGTGGGGCAGGGCTATCTGCTCAGCTTCCATTACAGCCCGAACGCCATCGAGGGCGCTCTCAAGGACCTCAAGAAGTTCGTTCTGGACCGCGACTATCACATCTATGAGACCGCGCAGCTCCAGAAGGACTACGAGATCGAGAGCGAATACTTCGGCATCGTAGGCCTGCAGCGCTGGGCTCTCGCGACCCTGAACGTCGCCATGTGGGACGCTTGGGGCAAGTACAACAAGCAGCCCGTGTGGAAGCTCTTCGGCTGCCACAGAAAGCCCATCCCTGTTTACGGAAGCGGCGGCTGGATCAGCTACAGCGACGAGGAGCTCGTCGAGGAAGTCACGAATTACAAGAAGCGCGGCTTCACCGCTGTCAAGATCAAGGTCGGCAGCCCCGACATGGAGCGCGACATCCGCAGGCTCAACCTCTGCCGCGAGGCGCTCGGCCCGGACGTCAAGATCATGATGGACGCCAACCAGGGCATGGACGTTCCTTCGTCAGTCAAGCTCATCGCCAACGTTGAGCATCTGGGCATCTTCTGGTTCGAGGAACCGGTCAAGAACACCGACTTCGAGGGCTACGCGACCATCCACGCAAAGACGAAGATCAGCCTCGCCATGGGCGAGCGCGAGTACAACACTGTGGCTCTGCGCGAGCTCATCGGCAGAAGGGCGCTTGACCTCTGGCAGCCCGATCTGATCAGGCTAGGCGGCGTCGAGGCGTGGCGCGACAGCGCTGCTCTTGCCAACGCGTACAACATCCCGGTGCTCCCGCACTACTACAAGGACTACGACGTTGCGCTGCTTGCGACCGTTGCCAACCCGTACGGCGCTGAGAGCTTCGACTGGATCGACGCGATCATCGACAAACCTCTCGAGATCAACAACGGCTACGCCATCCAGCGCGAAGGCGACGGCTGGGGCTTCAGGTTCCTCCACAAGTTCATGAAGGAAGTCAAATAAAGCCTTATAAGACAATAAAAAAGAGTCCGGAGTGATCCGGACTCTTTTTTCATTGTTCTACTTAGTCGCGTTGAAGGCGGCTATGGCTCCGTCGGCGCAGGCAGTTACGACCTGGCGCAGGGTCTTGACCCTGATGTCTCCGATAGCGTAGACGCTGGGGATAGAAGTCTCCATGTCTTCGTTGGTGATTATGTAGCCGCGTTCGTCTTTGATCGAGGCGGGGAAGAGGGCACTGTTGGGAACGAGGCCGATGAATACGAACACTCCCATGGACCTGTCCTCGCCCGGAGTGAGCTCTCTGCGCTCGCCTGTGGTGGTGTCCTCGACTATGATGCTCGTTAAAGCCCCTTTTCCGCCTATTTCAGCGACTTTTGTGTTCCACATGAAAGAAAGTCCGTCCGTGGCAAAAGCCTTCTCCTGGATCGATTTTGCGGCTCTCAGGGCGTCGCGCCTGTGTATCAGCGTGACCTTCTTTGAGAAACGGGTGAGGAACATCGCTTCTTCGACTGCGGAATCACCTCCGCCGACGACGTAGATCGGCAGGTTCCTGAAGAATGCTCCGTCGCAGGTGGCGCAGTAGGATACGCCCATGCCTGTGAACTCGGCTTCGCCGGGGCAGCCTATCTTGGCGGGTGATGCTCCTGTTGCGATAATGACCTTGTCGGCCTCGTATTCCGCGCCGCTGCAGACTATGCGCTTGGGCTGTCCTTCGAGCTCGACGGAAACAACATTATCGTAAACCAGCTCCGCCCCGAAGTGCTGAGCCTGCGCGAGCATGCGCTCGCAGAGGGTATAGCCGCTCTCGCTCTCGAGCTGGCCGGGGTAGTTCTCGATCTCGGCAGTCTTGATTATCTGCCCGCCGGTGGCTTCGCCTTCGATGACAAGAGTCTTAGCCATCGCGCGTCCCGCGTATATAGCGGCGGAGAGCCCCGCAGGGCCACCGCCGATTATCACTATATCGTACTTCTTAACTTCACTCATTATTTCATTACCTCATCCATCACGGCTTTGCGGGCCTTGTGAAGCTCTTCGGCCTTTGCCTTGTCGTCGCCCTTGATGCCGTAATAGACCTTGATCTTCGGTTCGGTTCCGCTCGGCCTTACCGCTACCCAGCCTCCGTCCTCAAAGAAGAACTTGAGAACGTTGGAAGAGGGCAGTCCGTCGATACCGGGCAGGTAGTCCTTGACCTCGGCGATTCCGGGCATGAGGTCCTTTCCGGTCTTTCTGAGCTGGTCCATGAGAGCAGCCATGTGCTCGATGCCTTCCTTGCCCTTGAAAACGTAGGAATTGACGGCGTCGAGATAGTAGCTGTGGTCGGCGTAGAGGTCGTTGAGGACGTCCACGAGATCCTTGCCGCGCTCCTTGTAGTATGCAGCCATCTCGGCGATGAGCATGCTTGCTACGACAGCGTCCTTGTCGCGGGCGTGGTCGCCTACCAGATAGCCGTAGCTTTCTTCGTAACCGATGACGAACTCGCCTTCGCCGGTCTTCTTGAGGCGGTTCATGACGCCGCCTATGAACTTGAAGCCGGTGAGAACTCTTTCGACCCTGAGGCCGTAGCCGCTCGCGATGTCGGCTCCGAAGTTGCTCGTGACGATGGTTGTTATTAGGGTCGACTTTTCGTTCAGGGTCTTTTCGCGGCGCAGCAGCACGTAGTCGACGAGCAGGGCGCCTGTCTGGTTGCCGCTGAGCAGCTGGAAGTCTCCGTCATGCTTTACGGCGATGCCCACGCGGTCGCTGTCGGGGTCGGTCGCGATGACTATGTCAGCGTCCTTTTCCTTGGCGAGGGCGATTGCCATCTCAAGCGCGCTGTGTTCCTCGGGGTTGGGCGACTTCACGGTCGGGAAGTTGCCGTCGTGCACGCACTGAGCCTCGACCTTGTAGACCTGGGTGAAGCCCTGGCGCTTGAAGATCGCGGTCACGGGGACCAGGCCGGCGCCGTGGAGCGGGGTGTAGACTATCTTGAGGTCCTGGCGCGCGGTCACGTTGACGTGATGAGCCTGGGTCTCGACCGCGTCGAGGAACTTGTCGATGACGTCGGTGCCGATGTAGGTGAGCAGGCCCCTCTGCTGGGCTTCCTTCTCGTACATGACCTTGGCTTCCTTGATGTCGAGGGCGTTGACCTTTTTGATGACAGCCTCTGCGTCTTCGACTCCGAGCTGGCAGCCGGTCTCGTCATAAGCCTTGTAACCGTTGTATTCCTTGGGGTTGTGGCTCGCTGTGACGACTACGCCGCCCACGCAGTTCAGATACCTTACGGTGAAGGAGAGCAGTGGGGTAGCCGAGAGGCATACGTAAAGGTAGGCCGGGATACCCATGGCGCACATGGTGAGAGCGGTCTCCTTCGCGAACTCGTCGGAGTGGTTGCGGCAGTCGTAAGCTACGGCGATACCGCGCTTTCTGGCGTCGTCTCCGAACTTTTCGAGCAGGAACTGGGCGAAGCCCATGGTGGCGCGGCGGATGATGTATTTGTTCATGCGGTTGCTGCCCGCGCCGAGTATGCCGCGCAGGCCGCCGGTACCGAACTCGAGGTCGCGGTAGAATCTCTCCTCGATCTCCTTTTCGTCGGTGAGCGCCGCAAGTTCAGCCCTTGTCGCGTCGTCAAAGAACGGATCGTTTTTCCAGAGTTCGTATCTTTCTTTGTAATCCATTTTACTTTCTCCCCAGAAGTGCAAACATGTTTTTCTTATATTCCTCAACGCCCGGCTGGTTAAAGGGGTTGACCTCCTGCATGTAGCCGGATACCGCGCAGGCGGTCTCGAAGAAGACTACCATATCGGCGAAGCACTCTTCGCCCGGCTTGGGAGCCTTAAGCGAGAGTACGGGAACGCCTCCGGTGATGTGGGCGCGCTTTATGCCTTCGGCCGCCGCGGCGAAGATCTCGTCATAGCTCTTGCCCGCGATGTAGTTGAGTTTGTCCTCGTCGGCTTCGATGGAGGGGACCTCTACCTTAACGCGGCTCTCGTCGAAGGTGATCATGCTCTCGAAGAGCATGCGCTCGCCGTCCTGGATGTACTGGCCGAGGGAGTGGAGGTCTGCCGTGAGCTCGCAGCTCGAAGGCCAGATGCCCATCTTGTCCTTGCCCTCCGATTCGCCGTAGAGCTGCTTGAACCATTCTGCCATGAAGCGCATGTTCTCGCCCGGGTAGGAGAGGACCTCGACCTTCTTGCCCTGTCTGTACAGGTACTGGCGGGTGGCTGCGTAGACGAGGGCGGGGTTGTCCCCGCTCTCTTCAAGGTAGCGCTTCATGTTCTCCGCGGCGGAAGCCATGACTTTGTCGATGTCGATGCCTGCGACTGCCATCGGGAGCAGACCTACTGCTGTGAGAACGCTGTAGCGTCCTCCGACGTCGTCGGGAACTACGAAGCACTCGTAGCCGGCCTTGTCTGCAAGATCCTTGAGCACTCCGCGGGCCTTGTCGGTCGTGGCTATGATGCGCTTCTTGCACTCTTCTTCGCCGTAGGTCTCGACCATGTATTTGCGGAAGATGCGGAAGGCCGCGGCCGGCTCGAGAGTCGTGCCGGACTTTGAGATGACGTTGACGTAGAGCGACTTGCCCTTTACGAGATCCATGACCTCCGCAAGGTCTTCGCCGCTGATGCCGTTGCCTATGAAATAGACCGCGGGGCCTTTCTTCAGTTCATTGTAGCGGGGCGAGCAGAGGAGCTCTATCGCGGCTCTGGCTCCGAGATAGGAACCGCCTATGCCGATGATGACAAAGGCTTCGGCGTCCTCGCGTACGCGTTTTGCGGCCGCCTTTATGCGCGCGAACTCATCCCTGTCGTAGTTTTCGGGGAGCCCGACCCAGCCTATGAAATCGTTTCCCTTGCCTGTACCTTCCTTGAGGACCTTCAGCGCAGATACCGCTGCCTGAAGATCGGGAGCGGCATTGACGCCGCTGAGATCAACTTTGATCATATTGGATCACCTCTGTCTTGTGCTTACTGCTGCTGCCGCAGCACCTGTTAGAGTAGTGTCGACGGCCTTGACTATGCGAAGGTCTATGCCGTGACTCTGAATGATATATTGCCTTACGTATTCATAGACCCTGCTCTGCAGGAGCTGAGCCTTCATGAACGTGGAACCCTCGACGCAGACGAAGGAGGGCAGAGCCCTGTCGGCGCCGCAGTGTTTGAGTATCCCGAGCATCCAGCTGACGACGCAGCGCGCGGCGCGGTCGTAGAGCAGCTCGTGTATACTGTCTTTTTTATCGCTTCCGTACTTTTCGCAGAGCATGTCGGTGAGCATCGAAAGGTATCTTCCGCCTGTCATCTTCTCTGCGAGCTGTTCGCCCGCGTAGGCGGAGCCTTCGTCTAGCTCGATGTCAGCCTCGCTCCTCGGGAAGCCGTCGTAATTGCCGCATTCGGTGTTGATTATCGAATCCTTTTCGACGTAGCACATGTTGCAGCCGGTACCCTGTATGAGGGCCATTGCGCAGCCGTGGCGCTCCCTGAGCCTTTCCGACGAACCCAGAAGCACTGCGACCGTATCGTTGAGGACGGTGAACTTTCTGGGCTTTGAGCCCATCTTTACGAGGAACTCGTTGATGCCGGCTCCGAGCACTTTGCCTTCGATGCCTGTGATGAATATCTCCTTCGTGACCTCGACTATCTCGGCGTCGTGGTCCGGGAGGACCCGTCCGGGGTAGGAGAAGCAGAAGCCGACTTCTTCGCAGTCATAGGCGCTTATGAGCTTCGCCATGCGTTCGAAGAACTCGTCGCTGCTTATCTCTTCGCGGAAGCCCGGCATCATCATGTCCTGCACCTCGCCGACCCTCATGCCTTCTTTTTCGAAGAAGACCTCGGCTATGCGCAGATGGGTGCCTCCGGCGTCTATCGCCAGGACGCTGCCTTCCTCCGGAAGCTTTTCAGGCACGGAGACGTAAGCGGGGAGCATCTTGAGCGAAGAGGGCTTTCCTTCAAGTCCTCTTTCGAGCTCCGCCCTGAACGCGTCGGACGCGGCTTCTATATCTATGGTCTTGTAATCTATTCCGTACATATCAGACCGTTATCCCTTCGATCTCCTGCACCCTGATGCGTATCATAAGCACAGAGCAGGGAGGTATGTGCGCGGAGACCCTGTCTCCGTTGAGTTCGACCGACTTGCCCGTGAGCACGTTGGTGGCGCTCACGCAGCCGGGGTATTCCTTTTCGTAGAGCAGCTCTTCGTCAGATCTGTTGGCGAGCACAAGCATCATCCTGCCGCTGTCGCAGCGCTCGAACGCAAGTATGTCGTCTCCCGCGAGCAGGGGGATGAAATCGCCGTCGATGAGCACGTCGTGCTGTCCGTAGAGCTTACCGAGCAGTCTGTAGTGCCTTATGAGCTCTTCGTCCTCATGGCCCCAGGGGTAGGCTCCGCGGTTTTCGGGGTCCGCTCCGCCTTTCATTCCGGCCTCGTCGCCGTAATAGATCACGGGAACGCCGGGCAGGGCGTAGAGCAGGGTGCTTAGCAGCATCAGCATCTTCTTGGCCTTTTCGGGCTTGTCGCTGCAGTCGAGGCGGGTCAGGACCCTTGCCCTGTCATGGCTGTCGATGAGGTTGAAGTCGGCCATGAAGTTTTCCTTCGGGTAGTTCTCCTTGAGGCTCATGATGCGCCTTAAGGTCATTACCGAGGGCTCCTCGCCGTTGGCGAAGGACAGCAGGGCGTCGCGCAGCGGATAATTCATGACGCAGTCGAGCTCGTTTCCGTAGAAGTACTTGCGCTGCTCGCCGTGGCTGAACTTGTTGCTCGCGTCCTCCCAGACCTCGCCCATGAGGACCGCGTCAGGGTCTTCAGATTTGAGCGCTTCGCGTATCTTCACTATGAAGGCGTCAGGCAGCTCGTCTGCAACGTCGAGCCTGAAGCCTTTGGCTCCGGCCCTTATCCACTTGCGCACCACGCCGTCTCTGCCGCAGATGAATTCCTCGTAGTCGCGGTCGAGCTCGTTGATCTCGGGCAGGTCCCTCACTCCCCACCACGATTCGTAGGTCCCGTCCTCTTTGAGGGTGAACCATTCGGGGTGGTCTTTGACGTAGCTGCTGTATATTCCGCAGTGGTTGAAGACGCCGTCGAGTATTATCGAGATGCCGCATTCTTCGGCTCTTGCGCAAAGCTCGCGGAAGTCTTCTTCGGTGCCGAGCAGGGGGTCGATCTTCATGTAGTCGAGGGTGTCGTATCTGTGGTTCGACCATGCCTCGAAAATCGGGTTTAGATAGATGCCTGTGACGCCGAGCGACTTGATGTAATCGAGCTTTTCGATGATGCCCCTCAGGGTGCCTCCGTAGAAGTCCCAGACGAGTATCTCGCCTTTCTTGTCTTTTTCGTAATCGGGAGCTTTGTCCCAGCTGACCATGCGTCTTGCGGGAGCTCCCGGGATCTTCGTATCGATGAGCTGCGGATCTTCGCCCCCGGCTTTCGCGAAGCGGTCGGGGAAGATCTGATAAAAGACGGCCTCCTTGTACCAGTCGGGCACGGGGGAGTAGTCGTATACGGTTATCTGGAACGAGAATTCGGGCTTTTCGCTGTACAGCTGCCCTATGCCGCCGAGGCTGTCCTCGTTGTTGCCGTAATAAACGGTGCCGCCGTCATATGTGTGTATAACAAAATAGTACCAGACTAGGCCGGTCTCTTTGGGGAGCCTTATGACCGTGCGGAACATTCCGTAGTCGGGCTCCATCTTTATTAGCTGTTCACCGCTGGCGGCGCTCCAGACCCGCAGGAATACTTCGCGGGCTCCGTCAGCCCTTATGGCAAGCCTTACGCGGGAGCCCGAAACGGCCGCGCCGAAGGGCTCCCTGAAGCTCAGATCGTGTGAATCGTGATATAAATTCATGCAGATTATTTCGTAAGCTCTTTGTAAAGCTGTCTGTATTTCTTAGCGGAAGCCGTCCAGCTGAAGTCCGCGCTCATCGCGTTGTTGATGAGCCTGTTCCAGTCCGCCGGCTTTTTCTTATAGATCTCAATGGCGCTGTCGATGCAGGCGAGCAGTTCGTGAGCGTTGAAGTTCGCGAAGCTGAAGCCCGTGCCTTCGCCGGTGTACTTGTTATAGGGCTGTACGCTGTCCCTGAGGCCGCCTGTCTCGCGGACGACGGGCAGGGTGCCGTAGCGCATGGCCATCATCTGGCTGAGCCCGCAGGGCTCGAATCTCGACGGCATGATGAACAGGTCGCTGGCAGCGTAGATCTCGTGGCTCAGGCTTACGTTGAAGGTATCGAGGAAGCAGAACTGCTTCGGATACTTTCCCGCGTACCAGCGGAAGGCGTCCTCGTACTGCCTTTCGCCCACGCCGAGTATCACGAGCTGTACGCCGCGCTCCGCGAGGTGGGGCAGTATGTATGTAACGAGGTCGAAGCCTTTCTGTTCGGTGAGCCTGCTGATGATGGAGAGCATCGGGGTATCCTTGCTCTTGCGCAGGCCGTGCGCCTTCTGGAAGGCTGCCTTGTCCTTCGCTTTGCCGCTGAGGTCTGACGCGCTGTAGGTGTTGGGGATGAGCTCGTCCTTTTCGGGGTCGTACTCGTTGTAGTCTATTCCGTTGAGTATGCCGCTGAGAACGGGCTTTCTCTCCCTGAACAGGCCGTCCATGTGTTCGCCGTAGTATTCGGTGCAGATCTCATCCGCGTAGCTCGGGCTCACGGTCGTGATCCAGTCGGCGTAGTGCACGCCGCCGGCCATGAAGTTGACTCCGCTTCCGCTTACCATCTGGTGCTCTGCCGGGGTCCCGGTGAGCCCGCAGATGTCGTGGAAGATGAAATCGCTGAACTGGCCCTGGAACTTCAGGTTGTGGATGGTGAATACCGTCTTGATCCTGTTGTAGCCAGGCATGTCTCTGTAGAACTCGCGCAGGAAAACAGGCGACAGGGCAGTGTGCCAATCGTTGCAGTGAAGTACGTCGGGCATGAAGTTCGGCAGGTACTGGATGGCCTCAACGACGGCCTTCGAGAAGAAGGCTATGCGCTCGCCGTCGTCGAACTCGCCGTAGACCTGCATGCGCCTGAAGTAATACTCATTGTCGAGGAAGTAATATGTTATCCCTCCGAGCTTCATCATGAACAGCCCGCAGTACTGCTTGCGCCAGCCGAGCGGAACGTCGAACGAGCGGACGAAGGCCATCTGGGCCTTGTATCTTTCGGGTATCGCAGAAAGTTTGGGCAGTATGACCCTGATGTCATACTGCGGGGCCTTGATGTAGGAGGGAAGGCTTCCGGCCACATCTCCCAGTCCGCCGCTCTTGAAGAACGGCAGACATTCAAACGACGCGAATAAGATCTTCATATCAGAAATGCCTGTTCTTTCCTATGATGTGAGGTTTGCTCTTGCTGCCCTTGATCTCCACACCTTCTTCGATGGTGACGTACTTGTCGAGTATGGTGTTCTCGATCTTGGCGTCCTTGCTTATGACGCTGTGCTGCATCACGATGGAGTTCTTTACGGAAGCGCCTTTTTCTATGCGGCACGCGCGGAAGATGACGCTGTTCTCGACGGTGCCTTCGATGACGCAGCCTGCTGCGACCAGCGAATTGGATACCTTCGCTCCGTCCTTATAGATCGTGGGCGGCTCGTCCTGGACCTTGGTGTAGACGAGGCGTTCGCTCGCGAACAGTGCGTCGTTGACCTCCGGCTCCATCATCTCCATGTTGACCCTCACGTAATCGGGGACGCTGCTGACGACGCCGAGGTAACCGTCGTACTTCCAGGTGTTGACGTCGAACTCGCTGAGGTGATCTTCGATGATGTCGGTGATGTCCATGTTGTCGATGGCGTCATACCAATTCATGAAGTCGAGCAGGAACTGCTTGTTGAAGATCATGCAGCCTATGAACATGTGGTCGGAGTCTTCGCCGGCCTTCCTGAACTGGGCTACGTGGCCGTTCCTCTTGAGCTTGAGGTACTTGAAATCCTTGTGGCCCGGCTCGTCCTTGTACATGAGGGTGATGGGGCTTCCGCTCTTGACGTGAGCCTCGATGAAGGGCTGGTAGTCGATGTTTGATACGTTGGAGCAGGCGGAGATCAGCACGTAATCAGCCTTGCTCTTGTCGAAGATCATCCTGTTGCGGATGAAGTCCCTGAGTATGAACTTGCTCTCGCTGTTCCTCTGTCCGAAGACGGTGCCGGGCAGTATGAAGAGCCCGCCTGTCTTCTTCGCGAGGTTCCAGGGCTTGCCTATGCCTACGTGGTCCATGATGGATCTGTAGAAATAGGGGGTGATGAGGCCTACGGTGGTGATGCCGCTGTTGACCATGTTGGAGAGGGCGAAGTCGATGAGCCTGTACCTGCCGCCGTAGGGGACGGTGGCGATGGGGCGGTTCTCGGTAAGTTCGCCGAAGCCGGCCGGGTTATAGTTGGCCGAGATGATTCCTAATGTCTTGGTCTTCATGGTCTACCTCCTGCGTCCCGCGCTCTCGACGAAGGGACTGTCGCTTCCGATGACGGTGATCTCGCCGTCCTCGCTGCCGATGACGCTGCCTTCCTTGATGCGCAGGCCTTCATTGATGATGGCCCTCGTCACGACGCAGTGCCTGCCTATCTCGGCGTTGGGAAGGATGATAGAATCCTTGACCTTGCTGAAGCTGTGGATGAAGCAGCCGGTGCCGAGTATGGAGTGTTCGGCGTCGCCGTTGAGCAGGGCTCCGTTGCACGCGATGCAGTTGTTGACGCGCGCCTTCTTGCCGAGCTTCATGGGCGGCTGGAGGTTGGTGTTGCTGTAGAGCGGGGAGTCGTGGTCGAAGATGTCGAACTCGGGGTTCTCTTCGAGCAGCTCCATCTGGGTGTCGTAGTAGCTCTTGATGGTCCCAATATCCTGCCAGTAGCCCTCGAACCTGTAAGCCATCAGCTTTTTCTTGGCCTTGAGCAGCTTGGGGATGATGTTCTTTCCGAAGTCCTTCTCGGAATTCGGGTCGTCGTGGTCCTCGAGCAGGGCCTGCCTCATGAGCGGCCAGCTGAAGATGTAGATGCCCATGCTCGCGAGGTTGCTGTCGGTATGCTTGGGTTTTTCCTCGAACTTTGTGATGCGTCCCTGTTTGTTGACGCTCATGATGCCGAAGCGCGAGGTCTCTTCCCAGGGCACCTCCATGACGGAGATGGTGAGGTCGGCCTTGTTCTTCTTGTGCTCGATGAGCATCTTGTTATAGTCCATCTTGTACAGGTGGTCGGCAGAGAGTACCAGTACGTAGTCGGGGCTGTAGGAATCTACGAAATCGATGTTGTGGTAGATGGCGTCTGCCGTGCCTTCGTACCACTGTCCGCCTGTCTGTGTAGCGTAGGGCGGGAGCACGTGGACGCCGCCGTCCGCGGAGTCGAGGTTCCACGCTTCGCCTGTGCCGAGATACTGGCTGAGCACGAGGGGTCTGTACTGTATGAGCACGCCGACGGTATCAATACCTGAATTAACACAGTTCGACAGTGAAAAATCGATCATGCGGTATTTGCCTGCAAACGAGACCGCCGGCTTGGCGATCTGGCTCGTCAGCGCGTAAAGTCTGCTTCCCTGTCCGCCGGCAAGCAGCATCGCGATGCAATCTTTCTTTCGCATAATTCCTCCTTTGTTTTAGATCAGTTGCAGTTGGTGTGCCAGATATCCTTTACATACTCCCTGATCGTACGGTCACTCGAGAAGAAGGAAGACATGGCAATGTTGTTTAGTGACATCCTGCCCCAGCGCTGACGGTCGGAATATATCTTGTCGAGCCTTGCGAAGGCGTCGGTGTAGGATGCGAAATCCTTGAGAACGAAGTAGGGGTCGTTCTGTTCTATGAGGTCGTTGAAGATGCCCCAGAACGTGTAGTTGCTTGCGTTGAAGGTGCCGTTGATGAGGCTCTCGGTGAGCCTCTTCAGCTTCGGGTCTTCTGCGGCGAGCTGCCTGGAGCTGTAACCTCCGTGAGTATAGAAGTGTTCGGTCTCTTCTGCGCGAAGGCCGAAGATCATGATGTTGTCGTCCCCGACGAGCTCGTGGATCTCGACGTTGGCGCCGTCGAGCGTGCCGAGGGTGATGGCGCCGTTCATCATGAACTTCATGTTGCCGGTGCCGCTGGCCTCCTTGCCCGCGGTGGATATCTGCTCGCTTATGTCGGCGGCAGGGTAGATGAGCTGCGCGTTGGAGACGCAGAAGTTCTCGACGAACACCACCTTGAGCTTGCCTTCCATGGCCTTGTCGGAGTTGACGAGGTCCGCCACGGAGCAGATGAACTTGATGACCTCCTTGGCAAAGGCGTAGCCCGCGGCTGCCTTTCCGCTGAAGATGAAGGTGTAGGGGTGGATATCGAGGTTAGGCTCTTCCTTGAGCTGGTAATACAGGTCTAGCACCTTGAGGGCGTTGAGGAGCTGGCGCTTGTAGGCGTGGATCCTCTTGACCTGGACGTCGAAGACGGATTCGGGGTCGATCGCTATCTCGGAAGTCTTCGCAATGAAGCCCGCGAGCCTCTCCTTGTTCTGCTTCTTGACCTCGAGCAGCTTTTCGATGAATGCGGGGTCGTTCTCAAACTGTTTGAGCTCCGCGATGCGGTCGAAATCTGACTGCCAGCCTTTGCCTATTGCTTCGTTGATGAGCTTTTCGAGGCCGGGGTTTGCCTGTATCATGAAGCGCCTGTGGCTTATGCCGTTGGTCTTGTTGTTGAACTTTTCGGGGTGAAGGGCGTAGTGGTCGCTGAACACGTCCTTGATGAGGATGTTGGTGTGCAGGGCTGCGACGCCGTTCACGTGATGGCTGCCTACGATGGAGAGGTCGGCCATGTTGACGCAGTCGTTCCTGAGTATGGCTGTGGAATTGACGTGCTTCTGCCAGCTTTCGTCGCGGGGGATGGAATCTTTCCACCTGCGGTCTATCTCTTCGATGATCATGTAGACTCTGGGAAGCAGCGACTGGACCATGCCCTGGGGCCACTTTTCGAGGGCTTCGGGAAGCACGGTGTGGTTGGTGTAGGAGCATACGCCGCAGGTTATCTCCCAGGCCTGGTCCCACTCGAGGCCTTCCTCATCCATGAGGAGGCGCATCATCTCGGGAACGCAGAGAGCGGGGTGGGTGTCATTGGTGTGGATCGACACGTGCTTGGCCATCTCGTCCCACTTGCCTTCGCCGTAGGTCTCTCTGTACACGCGGAAGATCGAAGCCATGCCCGCTGAAACGAGCAGGTATTCCTGCTTGAGCCTGAGCATCTTGCCCTCGTTGGTGTTGTCGTTGGGATAAAGGAAGCAGGTGATGGCCTCGGCGTTGTTGCGCTTTCTCATGGCGTCGCTGTAGCGGCCGTTGTTGAAGGCGTCGAGGTCGATCTCGTCCCTGAAGGGAACTGAGTGCCAGAGTCTGAGGCTGTTGACGTCCTTGTTGCCGTAGCCGACTATGGGTACGTCGTAGGGAACGGCGAGGACGCTTTCGTAATCGACGTGCCTGAAGCCGAGCTTTCCGTTGTCGAAATATCTCTGGATCTGCCCGCCGTAGCGCACTTCGACTGCTTCAGCCGGCTTCGCGCTCTCCCATGCGTAGCCGGTCTCGAGCCAGTCGTCCGGTTCCTCGAACTGTATGCCGCTGTCGATGCGCTGCTTGAAGAGGCCGTACCTGTAGCGCAGGCCCATGCCTACGCCGGGAACGGCGAGCGCCGCCATGGAGTCGAGGAAGCACGCGGCAAGTCTGCCGAGGCCTCCGTTTCCGAGGCCCGGGTCTTTGTCGATGCTGTACAGGTCGAAGGGGTCGATGCCGAGGTCTCTGAGGCCCTGTTCAGCCTCGTCCCTCATGCCGAGATTCAGTAGATAATTCTGGAGAAGGGGTCCTATAAGGAACTCCATTGAGAAGTAATAGATCTTTTTGAGCTTTGCGTTTCTGTGTCTGAAAGAGGTGTCTTTTCTGACGGGAGCGATCTGACGCCTGAGCATTCCCACGAGAGCGTCGTACTTTTCGCTGTTGGTACAGTCATCGAGAGGCTTAGCGAACCTGTCGTTTATCTCGCTGACGTATTCCAGCTTGAACTGTTCTGCTGTCATCATAAAATTGCAAAATCCTTTGTATTATTTGGCCATAATAGACCACATTGATTATATCATGAAGCGGGGTCATTAATAAAGGGGCAGTATGCTATTGATGAATAAAAAACATGTATGGAATTGAGTACAGCGTTGTGGTAAAATCACTTGGTAGGTCTTTTTTACAATACGGAGGAATTATGCAAAGCATTTATAAAAGAATATTGCTCAAGGTAAGCGGCGAAGCCCTCGCGGGTCCGACCCACACCGGCATCAGCGAAGAGATGCTCTCCAACGTGGCGTCCGACGTAAAGACGCTGGTAGACAGCGGCGTTGAAGTCGCGGTCGTGGTCGGCGGAGGCAACTTCTGGAGAGGGCGCACGAGCCCCAACATGGACAGGGCTACCGCAGATTACATGGGCATGCTGGCTACATGTATCAACGCACTCGCTCTTCAGGATTCCTTCGAGCGGGCAGGGCTGCAGACCAGGGTCCAGACAGCCATCGAGATGCGCGAGATCGCCGAGCCTTATATCAGGAGAAGGGCTCTGCACCATCTTGAAAGAGGCTACGTCGTGATCTTCGCGGCTGGCATAGGAAGCCCGTTCTTCAGCACCGACACCTGCGCGGCTCTCCGCGCGGCCGAGATGAATGCCGACGTCATACTGTTCGCCAAGAACGTCGACGGCGTTTACGACAGCGATCCGGCCACCAATCCGGACGCGAAGCGTTACAAGACCATAACTCATACCGAGGTCCTCGAGAAAGACCTCAAGGTAATGGACGCCACTGCGGCTTCCCTCTGCAGGGACAACAAGATCAAGATCCACGTCTTCGGCCTCGCCGAGCCCGACGCTATACTCAGGGCCTGCGCCGGTGAAGACATCGGAACTCTCATCTATTGATGAAAAAGGAGGTACAGTATGGGACCTAAAGATGTTTATCAGGAAAAGATGGACAAGACCATCAGCGTTTTGAAACAGGATCTCAACACGGTCCGCGCGGGCAGGGCGAATCCGGCTCTCCTCGACCAGATCAGCGTTGAATATTACGGCATGCCGACCCCGCTCAAGCAGATCGCGAACATCTCCGTTCCCGACCCGCGCAGCCTTCTTATCGCGCCTTTCGACCCCAAGAGCATCAAGGACATCGAAAAGGCCATACAGATCGCCAACATCGGCATCAACCCGTCCAACGACGGGCGCACCGTAAGGCTCGTCATCCCGCCCCTCACCGAGGAGCGCAGAAAAGACCTCACCAAGCTCATCAAGAAGATGGGCGAGGAAGCCAAGGTAGCCGTCCGCAACTGCAGGCGCGACGCCAACGACGAGGTCAAGAAGATGGAGAAGGCCGGCGAGTTCACCGAGGACGACGTCAAGGACGAGCTTGACGAGATCCAGAAGATGACCGACAAGTGCATGAAGAACATCGACGAGATCATCGCAGCCAAGGATAAGGAGCTCATGGAACTCTGATGCCTGAACTTATCAGAGACAAAGAAAGGATACCGCAGCACGTTGCCGTCATAATGGACGGCAACGGCCGCTGGGCTAAGGAACGCGGAATGGCGAGGGTGCAGGGCCATAACGCCGGAATGAAGGCTCTCAAGGAGATAGTAAAGCATTCCGACGTGCTTGGAGTGAAGTATCTGACCGTTTACGCGTTTTCTACTGAGAACTGGAAGAGGCCCGAGGACGAGGTCAGCGGCATATTCAGGCTGCTCGTGCTTTACGTCGCGCAGGAGCTCAAAGAGCTGCATCAGAATAACGTAAAAGTTCAGATATTGGGCGACTGGAGCGCTCTGCCCGAAGACGCAGTCAAGGCCGTTCGAAAAGCGCTTGACACTACAAAAGACAATACCGGACTCGTCTTCAGCATAGCCATCAATTACGGCGGAAGAGCTGAAATTGCAAGGGCTGCGAGGCTTATCGCTGAAAAGGCTGCAGCCGGCGAGCTTGATCCGGAGGCGGTTGACGAAAAACTTATTTCTGACTACCTGTATACTTCGGACATGCCGGACCCCGACATGATAATAAGGACTGGCGGAGAGCTCCGTGTCTCGAACTTCCTGATATGGCAGGGGGCTTACAGCGAGCTCGTAGTGACCCCGGTATACTGGCCCGATTTCACACCCGAAAGATACGAAGAAGCGATAGCGGAGTTCCAGACCCGAGACCGCAGATTCGGAGGTATTAAGTAATGGCTGACGAAAGGCCTGAGGCAAACGGCGCCGCTGAAAGCGGCCAGAATAAAAAGAAGGGCAGCGATCTCAAGACGCGCGTCATTTCCGCGTGCTTCATGCTTCCGCTGCTTGTTTTTCTGTGGCTGGGAGGCTTCTGGCTGCTCGCCGTTATTATCCTTCTCTCCGTGCGCTGCATGCACGAATTCTATAACGGTTGGGAAAAGCTCGGCATCAGGCCTGACAGGCGCGTAGGCTACGTTTCATACGGTCTCTGGGTTCTGCTAGGCGTTCTCCCGTTCCTTCTCGATTCCAAATGGCGTGCGGTGGCAGACAGGTTTGCCCGTCCCGACAGGATACCCGCCGTTTATCTCTGGCTCTTTATTACCATGGCGCTCGCGCTTTGCGTGTGCATATTCGACAAAAAGAACGATCACAGCATCGCTTCCGGACCGGTAGGCGCGCTTGGCTCGCTCTATATCGGCTTCCTCATGAGCCATATCGCCCTGGTGAGGTATCTTCCCAGAGGAGAAGTCCTCGTCTGGCTCACCTTCGTGATCTCGATATTCACCGATTCCTTCGCTTATTTCGGCGGAAGGCTCTTCGGCAAAAAGACCGGGAAGATGGCTCCCGCCATCAGCCCCAACAAGACCATGGCGGGCTTTTACGCGGGCTGCATAGGCGGGCCGCTCGCCTGCTTTATATTCGCGCTTATCGCGGCTCCCGAAATGAAGCTGCACTTCGCGCTGATAGGCTTTATCGGAAGCTTCTTCAGCCAGGGCGGAGACCTTGTGGAATCTGCCTTCAAGCGCAAGATGGGCATCAAGGATTTCAGCAACCTTATACCCGGGCACGGAGGCGTGCTCGACAGGCTCGATTCAGCGATGTTCACGAGTTCTTTCGTTTTTTATTACTCCGTATTCATACTCGGAGTGTTAAATAATACTGTAGTTACATCCGCATGAAGAATCTTAGCGTACTCGGTTCAACGGGCTCGATCGGCACTCAGACGCTCGACGTGGTCCGCGAAAACCCCGGCGAATTTAATATATCCGCGCTCACCGCGGGCAGAAACATGGAACTCTTCCGCTCTCAGCTGGCGGAGTTCTCGCCGCTTTACGCCGCTGTCGCAGAGGAATCCGACGCCGCGCGGCTTGCGGCAGATTTTCCGCATATCAGCTTCGGCTGGGGGTTGGAAGGCATCTGCACCGCCGCGGCGCTTTCCGACGCGGAGATGACGGTCAACGGCCTGCTCGGGATGATGGGAATTAGGCCTACTCTTGCTGCTGTGGAAGCGGGAAAGGACGTCGCCTTTGCGAATAAGGAGACGCTCGTGGCGGGCGGATCCATAATAATGGACGCCGTAAAAAGGCACGGCGTTAACTTCCTGCCGGTAGACAGCGAGCATTCGGCCATCTTCCAGTGCCTTCAGGGCGCCTCGGGCAATCCTCTCAAGCGCATACTTCTGACCGCTTCCGGAGGCCCGTTCAGAGGCTTCACGAAGGATCAGCTCAGGAACGTTACGCTCGAGCAGGCCCTCGGACACCCGACCTGGAGCATGGGAGCCAAGATCACCGTTGATTCGGCTACCATGATGAACAAAGGCCTTGAGGTCATCGAGGCGAGCTGGCTCTTCGGCACGGCTCCGCGCGACATCACGGTCGTCGTTCACCCGCAGAGCATAGTACATTCGGCTGTCGAGTTCGAAGACGGCGCGGTCATCGCCCAGCTCGGCGCGCACGATATGCGCGTGCCCATCGCTTACGCGCTCTCGTATCCCGCAAGGCTCCCCGCGCAGGGGCGCAGCATAGACCTCTTCGATATCGCAAGGCTCGACTTCGAGGAACCTCATCCCGAGACCTTCGAATGCCTGGCTCTCGCCTTCGAGGCGGCAGAAAAGGGCGGAAGCTGGCCCATTGTTCTCAACGCGGCCAACGAGGCGGCCGTTGCCGCTTTCCTGAAGGGAAAGATCGGCTTCACGGCTATCGCGGACAGCGTCAGGGCAGCTCTCGACCATCACGATGGAGCGGGCGCGGCATGCGTGGACGACATACTTGAGATACAGAGAAAGACTGAAGAATATCTATGTCAACAGTTGTTACGATAATACTTGCCATATTGCTGTTCATGTTCCTGATCGCGTTCCACGAGTTCGGGCATTTCAGCATTGCCAAATACCTTGGCGTCAACGTCTATGAGTTCGCAGTGGGCATGGGTCCGGTCATCGCCAGCAAAGAAAAAGGCGGGACTACCTACAGCATCAGAGCCTTCCCTATATGCGGCTTCTGCGACCTCGACGGCACCGAAGTAGAGGTCATGGACGGCGAAGACGGAGAAGATGAGATCGAGCTGAAAAGGTCGGAAGACCCCAACGATTTCATCAACCAGCCGGCCTGGTCAAAGATACTGATCCTTCTTGCCGGGCCTATATTCAATATCATTCTGGCGCTCATCATCATGACATCGGTGCTCATGATAGCCTCATCGGTGAAGATGAGCTTCATCGACGCGCTCAAGGATTCCCTTGCGACAGTCGCGTATTATTTTGTCATCATCTGGCGCACCATAGCCGGTCTGTTCACCGGAAAGACCTCCGCTTCGGAGTTCTCGGGCGTGGTCGGTATAGTCAACATAATGGCCCAGGAGGCCAGCTACGGGCTCGCCAACCTGATATATTTCATGGGAGCCCTGAGCGTCAATCTCGGCGTGATGAACCTTCTTCCTATCCCGGCTCTCGACGGGGGGCGAATAGTGATCACCGTCGCAAGAAAGCTCTCGGGCGACAGGCTCAGCGAGAGGGCGGAAGCCATTATCAACGGCGCCGGCATGGTGCTGCTGCTCGCCCTGATGGCGGCTCTTGTGGTAAAGGACGTACTTAACCTGATATGAAAAGACGTATTAGCAAAAGCGTAAACGCAGGCGGAGTAAAGATCGGGGGCGGGGCTCCCGTATCCATACAGTCGATGTGCAACACCGATACCCGCGACGCCGCAGCGAGCCTCGCGCAGATAGAAAAGCTGGCTGAGGCGGGCTGTGAGATCATCAGGCTCACGGTCCCTGACATGAAGGCTGCGGAGAGCTTCGGCGAGATAAAAAAGCGCAGTCCTCTGCCTATGGTCGCCGACATTCATTTCGACTATAAGCTGGCTCTTGCCGCGATGGACGCGGGAGCTGACAAAATACGCGTAAACCCCGGCAATATCGGTTCCGAAGAAAAGGTGAGGGCGGTCTTCGAAAAGGCGAAAGCCTGCGGAATACCCGTGCGCATAGGCGTGAACGGTGGCTCTCTCGAAAAGGGCATTATAGAAAAGTACGGCGGAGTCACAGCCGAAGGCATATGCGAGAGCGCTCTTAAAGCCGTGGAATACGCCAAAAGCTTCGGTTTCGAAGATCTCGTCATCTCCCTCAAATGTTCGGACGTGCAGATGAATCACGAAGCCACGCTGCTTTTCGCGGAAAAGTCCGATCTTCCGATACACATCGGCCTCACAGAGGCGGGAGCAGGAAGGCTGGCTGAAGTAAAAAGCTCGGCAGCCCTCGGCGCACTCCTTCTTGCGGGGGTGGGCGACACGATGCGAGTCTCTCTTACCGGAGATCCCCTGCGCGAAGTCGTTCTTGCTAAAGAGATACTCGCCGCGACAGGCATACGCCGCGCGGGCATAGACTTCGTATCGTGCCCGACCTGCGGACGCACCCAGGTCGACCTTGAAAGCATCGCTTCGCGCATAGAGCGCGAGCTTGCTCCGTATTCCGAAAAGCTCGCCGCGCAGGGTCGCTTTGTAAGGCTTGCGGTCATGGGCTGCGCGGTCAACGGACCCGGGGAAGCGCGTTCCGCGGACCTCGGAGTCGCCTGCGGCAAAGGCGAGGGCCTTATAATCAAAGGCGGAGAAATAGTTAAAAAAGTTCCTGAAGATTCTATCGCAACGGAACTGATAAATATGATAAAATTGCTCTGTTAAACTTAAGTCAATTCTTTTAAGGAGGAAACTATGGGAGTTGCTATTTCACTTGCAGGCAAAAATGCTCTTGTAACCGGCGGCGGAGGCGGAATGGGCCTTGTTACCGCAAGAATGCTGGCAGAGGCCGGCGCCAACGTTTTCGTTTCTGATATAAGGGCCGACGCGGCCAAGGCAGCCGCCGAAGGCATCGCCAAGGATTTCGGCGTAAAGACCGGCTGGTGCGTATGCGACGTTTCCAAGAAGGCCCAGGTCGACGCCATGGTAGCACAGTGCGTCAAGGAATTCGGCAGGCTCGACATCTGCAACCACATCGGCGGCATCTTCATGGATATGGACTTCCTCACCGCGGGCGAAGAAGAATATGACGCTATGTTCGACGTAAATACCAAGGGCACCTTCCTCGTAGACCAGGCCGTCATCAAGGCTATGATCCCGAACGGCACCGGCAAGGTTGTCAATATGTGCTCCCAGGCAGGCAAGTGGGGCTTCCCGACCAACGTAGCCTATACCGGCTCCAAGTTCGGCGTACACGGCCTTACCTGCTCTATCGCCCAGCACGTTGCAAAGTACAACATCAACGTCAACTGCGTTTGCCCGGGCATCGTAAAGACCCAGATCTGGACCAAGGTCATCGACCATATGAACGCAGAAGGCAAGGACGGCGAAGCTTACTTCCAGTCCAGGCTCGAAGGCATCCCCCTCAAGAGGGCGCAGACCATGGAAGACATAGCTCATATGTTCCTCTATCTGTCCTCCGATTGGGCAGACAACATGACCGGCCAGTCGATCAACATCACCGGCGGAAAGATCATGGACTAAAAAACTGCTTGCATTTGCTGCGATTAGTGCTATTATATTAACGGTATACGTTATTTCAAAGAGTGAGCCGGGAGCTCACTCTTTAGTTTTGAAAGAGGCTCAAAGTGGCTAAAACAAAGATCACAGACCTCATAGAGGCCTGGATGCTCGAATTCGGAAGCGAAAACGGATACGAGCTCTCGCGCAGCGAGTACGTTAAAGAAGGCCGTGACAGATACCTCCGCGTCTACGTAGATAAGCTCGAGAACGGCGAATACTCCGTGATGAGCACTGACGACTGCGAGACCGTCAGCAGGTACCTGAGCGAAAAGCTCGACGAGGCCGACCCCATCCCCGAAAACTATTATCTCGAGGTATCTTCGCCGGGGCTCGACAGGCTCCTCGTAAAAGACAAGGACTTTGAACGCTTCATGGGCAGGCAGATAGAGATCTGCCTCTACAAGGCCATGGACGGCAAAAAGCTCATCGAAGGCGAGCTCACCGGTTACAAGGACGGGACCGTTACCGTAAAAACAGCGGAAGGCACCGAGCTCTCTGTCCCGCGTGAAGCCGCGGGCAAGATCAATCTGGCAGTCATATTCTAAGGGAGGACCAGTAAATGAATATGGAATTTCTCGAGGCGATCGACGCACTCGAAAGGGAAAAGCATATTTCCAAGGATATGCTCATCGAAGCGATCGAATCTGCACTCGTATCGGCATACAAGAAGAACTTCGGCTCTTCTCAGAACGTCCGCGTCAGCATAGACCGCGAGACAGGCGACATCGACGTCTTCATGAGACGCGACATCGTCGAGACCGTAGAAGATCCTTACTCCCAGGCCAGCCTTGAAGAGGCGCAGGAGATCGACCCCGCCTACGAGATAGGCGACGTCATCGAATATCAGGTCACTCCGAAGGACTTCGGCCGCATCGCCGCCCAGACCGCAAAGCAGGTCGTGGTGCAGCGCATTCGCGAGACCGAGAGGGGAATGATCTACGACGACTATATCAGCCGCCAGACCGAGGTCGTGACCGGCTACGTGCAGCGCGTCAGCAACAACATCGTATTCATCAATATGGGAAAGGCCGAGGGCATACTCTCTCAGAACGAGCAGATCCCCGGCGAAAAGTACAGGGCTAACCAGAGGCTCAAGGTCTACGTCATGGACGTCAAAAAGACCACCAAGGGCCCGCAGGTCTTCCTCAGCCGCACCCATCCCGGACTCGTGAAGAGGCTCTTCGAGCTCGAAGTTCCCGAGATCCAGGAAGGCGTAGTCGAGATCAAGAGCGTGGCACGCGAAGCCGGAAGCCGCACCAAGATCGCCGTCTGCACCTATGACGAGAACGTTGACCCAGTAGGCGCCTGCGTAGGTCCGAGAGGGTCCCGCGTTCAGGCTGTCGTAGACGAGCTCGGCGGAGAAAAGATCGATATCATCAACTGGTCCGAGGACCCCGGAAAGCTCATCAGCAGCGCTCTTTCGCCCGCCAAGGTCGAGATGGTGCTCATCGACGAGAACGAGAAGTCTTCGACCGTCGTCGTTCCCGACTACCAGCTGTCCCTCGCCATCGGCAAGGACGGTCAGAACGTAAGGCTCGCCGCCAAGCTCTGCGGATGGAAGATAGACATCAAGAGCCACAGCAAGTATTACCCCGAAAACGGTGAAGCCGCAGCGGAAGAGACCGCTGAGAGCGATGAATAAAGATAACGCCGGAAAACTGCCGCCCATGCGAAGGTGTGCGGGCTGCGGAAAGTCAAGGCCAAAGCAGGAACTCGTCCGCGTCGTATATACGGGCGAAGGCCTGAAGGCCGACCCGGCTTCAAGGCTCGACGGCCGCGGCGTGTACGTCTGCAGGAACGCCGAATGCGTCGAAAACGCAGTCAAACGCAACGGCTTTGCCAGAACCCTCAGACGGCCGGTGAGCAAAGACGAGCTTGATTCGGTAAGAGCTCAGTTAACTGAAATAATATGCGGGTGAAGCGGAAGCCCGTATACGGATAAAAGCATAACAACAACACTCGGGAGGTGTTTTAATGCCGCAGGAAAACGACAACAAAAAGACGACTGAAACCAAGATCGTCAAGGTGGAGTCCAAGAAAGACAACAGCAGGGACTCCGGCGCGTCAAAGGTCCAGATAAGGGCGGTAGACGTAGCGATAATCGAGGCGCAGAGAAGAAAGCAGCAGAAGAAGGCGCAGCCGCAGCAGAAGCCGGCGCAGCAGGCTCCGAGGAGCAGCTCTTCGGGCACAGGCGCGGTTCCCCCCGTGGGAAGGCCCATGCCCAAGCAGAGCACGGCTCCCGCGCGTCCGCTTCCCTTCGGAAAGCCCATGCCCAAGAACGCAGTTCCTATGAAAAAGAGCGAGGTGCCGCAGGCTGAAAAGAAAGAAGTCCAGCCCGCAGCAGAGACCGCTCCTGTTTCCGATGCTCCCGTAAAGGAAGCTCCGGCCGAAGTCAAGGCTCCCGAGGCAGCTCAGGCTCCCGCCGAAAAGCAGCCTGAAAGGGTAGAGATCGAACTGCCTTCAGTCAAGGTAGTCAAGACCGCGGCTGAAGCTGAAGCCGAGGAAAAGGCCGCCGCAGAGGCAAAGGCAGCAGCTGAGGCTGAAAAGGCAAAGAAGGCGGAGGCTGAAAAGGCCGCCGAAAAGAAGGCCGAGGAGAGAACGGCAGAAAAGCCCGCTTCCGAAAAGGCAGCTGCTGAAAAGCCCGCACCCGTCGAAAAGAAGCCCGAACGCAAGGTCGATTATACTCCCGGTATCGGCCTCAAGATCATCAGCAGGGCTGCAGACGAGCCGAAGCAGGAAAAGAAGCCCGTTGCCCCGAAGAAGAAGGAAGACCGCAAACCCAAGGAATTCGTGGGCAAGAAGCCGCAGGGCCAGAGCCGCGGAAACGACAGGCCGGCTCCCGCTTCGAACCGCAAGAAGGACGCCACAGGCCGCACTCAGGGCGGCAAGGTGGTAGCATATACCGCACCCGCGGGCAGCACCGACACCCGCAGAAAAAAGAAGAACAAGAACGACAGGAACTTCGGAGGCCGTGAAGAGTACGATTACAATCCCGAAGCTCTCGTCAAGACCGAGCGCAAGAAGCACAGCAAATACAAGGAAAAGTTCGAGGCTCCGGTCGAGAGCGCCATCGAGATTGAAGCAAGGCAGACCGACGGCATCATAATCAACGTGCCTATCACTGTCGCAGGCTTCTGCGAACAGGTCGAAAAGCCGACTTCCGCAGCCATCATGGCCCTCATGAAGATGGGCATTATGGCCAACATCAACCAGAACCTCGATGAGGAGACCGCCGTCCTGCTCGGCATGGAGCTCGGCGTCAACGTTCTTGTCAACAAGGCTGAGGAGATAGTCGTAGAAGAAGGCATAGACAACCACGAAGACGCCGAATCCGAGCTCAAGCCGCGTCCGCCCATCATCACCGTTATGGGCCACGTAGACCACGGCAAGACCTCGCTGCTCGACGCCATCAGAAGCACCAACGTCACCGCAGGCGAAGCGGGCGGCATCACCCAGGCCATCGGCGCCTCCGAGGTCGAGATCAACGGTCAGAAGATCGTCTTCCTCGACACCCCGGGTCACGAGGCCTTCACAGCCATGCGCGCAAGAGGCGCTCATGTCACGGATATCGCCGTGCTGGTAGTCGCAGCCGACGACTCCGTAAAGCCGCAGACCATCGAATCTATAAGCCACGCCAAGGCCGCTGGCGTTCCCATCATCGTTGCTATCAACAAGATGGACAAGCCCGGCGCCAACCCCGACAGGGTCAAGAAGGACCTCGCCGACCAGGGCGTCCTCGTAGAGGACTGGGGCGGCAACGTCATCAGCGTTCCCGTATCCGCAAAGACCGGCCAGGGCATCAAGCAGCTGCTCGAGATGATACTGCTGCAGGCTGAGATGCTCGAGTTGCGCGCCAACCCCGACAGGCTCGCGAGCGGCACCGTCATCGAGGCAAGGCTCGACAAGGCCAAGGGCCCCGTCGCGACCCTGCTCGTAATGAACGGTACTTTGCAGACAGGTTCCGCCGTGGTCGCCGGTATGGCAGCAGGCCGCATCAGGGTCATGACAGACTTCAAGGGCAATATCATCAGAAAGGCCGGCCCGGCCACCGCTGTCGAAATCACCGGTCTTACCGAGGTCCCGGTCGCGGGCGACGATTTCAATATGGTCCGCGACGATAGAACCGCCCGCGAGATAGCCGCAAGGCGCCAGCAGAAGCTGCGCGAGGACGTTCTCGCCAAGAGCAGCCGCACCTCTCTCGAAAAGCTGTTCAGCCAGCTCAAGGAAGGCGAGGTACAGGATCTCAACATCATCGTCAAGGCAGACGTACAGGGCTCCGTCGAGGCGGTGCAGAACTCCCTCGAAAAGCTCAGCAACGAGAACGTCCGCGTCAGGGTCATCCATTCCGGCGTAGGCGCGATCAACGAATCGGACGTCATGCTCGCGGGCACCTCGAACGCCATCATCATAGGCTTCAACGTAAGGCCGAGCTCCGCGGTTCAGGCCCAGGCCGACCAGGACGACGTCGAGATCCGCACTTACAGGATAATATACGAGATACTTGACGATATCGAAGCCGCAATGAAGGGCATGCTCGCTCCCGAGTTCGAGGAAGTGCTGCTCGGCAAGGCGGAGGTCCGCAACACCTTCAAGGTGCCCAACGTCGGCATCATCGCGGGCGCTTATGTCATCGAGGGCAAGGTCAGCCGCAACGCGAGCGTCAGGCTCGTGCGCGACGGCATCGTGGTCCACGAAGGCACCATCTCTTCGCTCAAGCGTTTCAAGGACGACGCGAAGGAGGTCAACACCGGCTACGAATGCGGCATCGGCATCGAAAAGTTCAACGATATCAAGGAAGGCGACATCATTGAAGCCTTCACCATGCAGGAGGTCAAGAAAGACTGATGGGAAAAGGTCACAGACCGCGCATGCTCGCCCAGGAGATACAGCGTATCGTGAGCAGCATGCTGCTCAAGGGTGAGCTCAAGGATCCCGCTTTCAGAAATATGATAGTCATCACGGGCGTCGACCTAACGAACGACGGAAGCTACGCGACGCTCTACGTGACTTCGTCTTCGTACGATCCCAAATGGGCTCTCACGGACGACGAAAAGAAGGCTGTCATCACTGCTTTCGATAAGGCAAAGGGCTTCATAAGGGGAGAGATAGGCAAGCAGATTAAGCTGCGCCACGTTCCCGAGCTCATCTTCAAGCAGGATACCTCTTACGAATACGGCATGAAGATGGACGCGCTGCTCGACAGCCTCGACATAAAGCCGGCCGAGCCCGGCGAAGTACCGTCCGAAGAGAAGGACGAGTTTGCGGAGGAATTCGACTGATGAGCCGTTTTTCTGAGCTTGCCGCCGCGCTGCTCGCGGCGGACGGCATCGCTGTTTACACACATACCAATATGGACGGAGACGCTGCGGGTTCATCCGCAGCGCTTTGTGCTGTAATGAGAAAGCTCGGAAAGCGCTGCGCGGTCGTCATGGAAGACGAAGTGCCTGGCTATCTGCGCTTTCTTGAAAACGCCGAGGATCCTTATTTTGTGAGCGACCCTGGCTTTGCGCCCGACCTTTCAGCAGCCGTAGATATTGGTGAGGAACAGCGTCTTGGCATGCGCTCCGCTCTGTTTCACTCAGCCCCGCGCTGCATAGTCATCGACCATCATGAGGGTGAACCGGATATAGGAGATCTGGCCGTGCGCGACCCAGGCAGCGCCGCCGCGGCCTGCCTCGTTTATGAGCTCATCAGAGAGCTTGAGGCTCAGAGCGGGAGGCAGCTCATCGATAAAGAGACAGCCGAAGCGCTGTATGTCGGCGTCGTCACCGACACGGGATCTTTCAGGTATTCCAATTCCGATAAGAACAGCCTTAAGGTCACGCTGGCTCTTTATGACTACGGCATAGACTATTCTGGCATCTGCAACCGCATATACAACAGTTATCCGATGTCCCAGCTCAGGCTTGAGGGGCGCGTGCTTTCGAACGCGGAGATCTTCGCGGGCGGAAAGGCCGTAATTTCGGCCTGTCTGCTTGCAGACCTCGACGCTGTTGGGGCTGAAGAAGACCAGACCGACACCTGCATAGACAGGCTCCGCAGCATCGAAGGCGTCGAAGTCGCGGCGCTTATCAAAGAAAAGGAAGAGGGCTTCTTCAAGCTCAGCATGAGATCTAAAGACTATGTAAACGTCGCTAAGCTTTGCGCTGATTTCGGAGGAGGCGGCCACGAAAGGGCTGCCGGAGCCCATTTTCACGAGGCACTGTCGTCGTGCTGGCCGAAGGTCAAGGAAGCCTGCATAAAAGCGCTTTCAGAGGCTGACAGCTGATGGACGGCATACTCGTTCTCGACAAACCCTCGGGATATACGTCCTTCGACTGCGTCGCGATAGCAAGGCGCGCCGCACAGGAAAAACGCACCGGCCACTGCGGGACCCTGGACCCCGAAGCGACAGGCATTCTGGCGATATGCTTCGGTAAGGCCACGCGCCTTATCGAATACATGGACGACGTGCCTAAGACCTACCGCTGCGGCTGCCTGCTCGGGCTTGAGACCGACACCTGCGATATCTGGGGAAACGGAGAAGCCGGGGACAGGCTCACGCACAGCGACGAAGAGCTTGAAGGCACATGGCCTTCCGAAGATGAGCTCAGAGCCGCTTTGACCGGCTTTACAGGCGAGATCGAACAGACTCCTCCTCTGTACAGCGCCATTAAGATCAACGGAAAGAAGCTTTATCAGTACGCCCGCGAAGGCAGGGCTGTCGAGATCCCTTCGAGGAAGGTAAGTATCTTCTCGATCGATCTGCTTTCTTACGACGCCGTCAAAGGCGAGATGTCCATGGACGTAACATGCAGCCGCGGAACCTACATCCGCAGCCTCTGCCGCGACCTCGGCAGGGCGCTCGGGACCTGCGCCTGCATGAACAGTTTAAGGCGCCTCTCCGCCTGCGGTTTCAGCGCCGAACAGGCCTTGACCATCGACGAGCTGAAGACGATAACTCCCGAAGAACTGCAGAAAAAGCTGCTTCCGCCCGAATATGCCGTAAGCTCGCTTGAACGCGTCGGGCTGAGCGATACAGAGGCCGCGAGGTTCCTCAACGGCGTGTCTGACAGAACGACCGAAGCTCCCGACGGGACACCGTTCTCTGTATGGAACGGCGACGTCTTCCTCGGGATAGCCAGGGCGGATGCGGGAAGACTGAAAGCACATAAAGTATTCAATTGAAAGCTTTACTATGAAAGTATTCATGTACATAGATGACATATTCGATCTGGGGCCTACGGCTGTCGCGCTGGGCAATTTCGACGGCGTGCACCTCGGGCATCAGGCGCTCATTAAGAGCATGGTCAGTTACGCCGGAGAACGCGGGCTCACGCCTGTGGTCTTCACGTTCCTGAACCATCCTATGAACGTCATCACGGGAAAACAGACCGTAAAGAACATCCAGACGATATATGAAAAGACGGAAGCCATCGAGGCTCTCGGCGTAGAATATCTCGTGACGGCGATATTCGACGAAAACGTGATGAAGCTGCCGCCCGAAGATTTCGCGGCACTTTATCTGCGCGACGCGCTCAACTGCAAGACCGCTTTCTGCGGATTCAATTACAGCTTCGGCTATAAGGGGCAGGGGAGCCCCGCGCTGCTCAAGCTCTACGGTGAGAAGATGGGCTTCGAGGTAAACGTTCTGCACGCCGTGAGCGTCGAAGGACAGACCGTCTCGAGCACGCTCATACGCGGCTTCATCGATAAAGGCGACATGGAAAGTTACCTGAAGTATACCGGAAGGCTCTATTCGATAGACGGCAAGGTCATGAAGGGCCAGCATCTCGGCACCCGCATGGGCTTTCCGACCGTCAATCTTAACCTTTCCGACGAGATGGCTCTTCCCGCGAACGGGGTTTACGTTACAAGAACTTATGTAAACCATAAACGCTACGATTCCATCACCAACGTTGGCAATAAACCGACCGTCGGGATCTTCGGAAAGAACGCCGAGACCCATATCTTCGGCTTCAGCGGCGATCTTTACGGGCAGAGCGTGCGCGTCGAGTTCATAAAGATGACACGTCCCGAGCGCATATTCGGCTCGATCGACGAGCTCAGCGCCCAGATACAGCGCGATTGCCTCGAAGCCCGCGAATACCATGAAAATCACAGAAAATAGTGCTTTACAAGGCACTGATGCTGTGCTAATATAATTTGTCTTTTAGTTACCCGGGCTGAGTGCTCCGAGGCTCCGACGAGTTCCCGGTCCAGGGCGGATCACAGAAAAGGAGAAAAACAATGATCACTAAAGAAAAGAAACAGGCAATCATCAGCGAGTACGCTACTAAAGAGGGCGACACCGGTTCCCCTGAAGTACAGGTAGCCATCCTCACTCACAGGATCAACGAGCTCATCGAGCATCTCAAGGCCAACCCCAAGGACTTCCATTCCAGAAGGGGCCTGCTCAAGATGGTCGGTCAGAGAAGAAACATGCTCGCTTATCTCAAGGACAAGGACATCGAGCGCTACAGAAGCCTCATCGCCCGTCTGAACCTGAGAAAGTAGTCAGAAGGATTTCCGGAGGCGGGGAGTGGCTCCCCGCTTCTTTGTTGTTATGGTAGTTGGAGAAAGAGAAAAGAAAAAATGAGATTTACAGATTACAGAACATTCAGGACCGCCGTAGGCGGAAGACTCCTCGAGATCGAGATCGGCAAGGTCTGCGAGCAGGCCACCGGCCAGTGCTGGGTCCGTTACGGCGACACCGTTGTCAACTGCACCGCGACCTGCGCCAAGGAGCCCAGGGCAGACGTCGATTTCTTCCCGCTCAGCTGCGATTTCGAAGAGAAGATGTACGCTGCCGGAAAGATCCCCGGCGGATTTATAAAGAGAGAGGGAAGGCCGACCGAAAATGCCATCCTTTCCTCCAGACTTATGGACAGACCTCTGCGTCCGCTCTTCCCGAAGGGCTTCTACAACGACGTCGAGGTAGTCGCCACCGTAATGAGCCTTGATCAGGACTGCAGCCCGCAGTTCTGCGCCATGGTCGGCTCCAGCATCGCTCTGGCGATCTCCGACATTCCCTGGGACGGCCCGACCGGTTCGGTAGTCGTTGGCAGAGTGGACGGCAGGCTCGTAGTAAACCCGACCCAGGCAGAGCGCCAGGTCAGCGACATCAACATGACCGTCGCCGGTACCGCAAACGCCGTAATGATGGTAGAAGCAGGCGCACAGGAAGTGCCCGAGAGCGTGATGCTCGACGCCATCATGTTCGCTCACGAAGAGATCAAGAAGATCGTTGCCTTCATCAACGACATCGTAGCCGAGGTAGGCGTTCCCAAGAGGGAAGTCGTGCTCTACAAGCCGGCTGAAGAGATCGACAGCGCTGTACGCGAATACGCGGTCGCCAAGATGCACGACGCCATCCTGACCAAGGACAAGCAGGAGAGGCTCGACAACATGGACGCCGTCGAGGCTGAGACCAAGGAGCATTTCGCGGAGATTTTCCCCGAAGGAGCCAAGGACATCGACGCGGTCCTCTACAACATCACCAAGGAACAGGTCCGCGGCATGATCCTCGACGAGGGCATCCGTCCGGACAACAGAAAGTGCGACGAGATCAGGCCCATCTGGTGCGAGACCGGGCTCCTTCCCAGGGCTCACGGCACCGGGCTCTTCAAGAGAGGACAGACCCAGGTCCTCAGCGTCGCGACCCTCGGTTCCATGGGCGACGCCCAGTCTCTCGACGGGCTCACCGACCAGACCGAGAAGAGATATATGCATCAGTACAACTTCCCCGGTTACTGCACCGGCGAAGCCAAGCCGCTGCGCAGCCCCGGAAGGCGTGAGATCGGCCACGGCGCCCTCGCTGAGAGAGCTCTGCTGCCCGTACTGCCGAGCGTAGAAGAGTTCCCGTACGCCATCAGAGTGGTGTCCGAGGTCCTCTCCTCCAACGGTTCTTCCTCCATGGCTTCCACCTGCGGAAGCTGCCTCGCCCTCATGGACGCAGGCGTTCCCATCAAGGCTCCCGTCGCGGGCATCGCCATGGGCCTCATCGAGCGCGTCAAGGAAGACGGCTCCAGCGAGTACGCCATCCTGAGCGACATCCAGGGCATGGAAGACTTCCTCGGCGACATGGACTTCAAGGTCACCGGTACCGAGAAGGGCGTCACCGCCATCCAGATGGATATCAAGGTGCACGGACTTTCCAGAGACATCCTTGAGAAGGCTCTGAAGCAGGCGAAGGAAGGCCGCATGTACATCATGGGTCAGATGCTCGAAGAGATCCCCGAGCCGCGCAAAGAGCTCAGCAAGTACGCTCCGCGCATCATAAGCATGACCGTACCTGTCGACAAGATCAGGATAGTCATTGGCTCCGGCGGAAAGACCATCAACGGCATCATCGACAGCACCGGCGCCAAGATCGATATCGACGACGACGGCCAGGTCTTCATCGCGGGTCCGGACCTCGAGTCCGCGGAAGCCGCGAAGAAGCAGATCGAGCTGCTGATCAAGGACGTCGAGGTAGGCGAGACCTACACCGGCAAGGTAGTAAGGCTCATGCAGTTCGGCGCGTTCGTCGAAGTGCTTCCCGGCAAGGACGGCCTGCTGCACATCAGCAAGATCTGCAAGGGCAGAGTCGAGAAGGTCGAAGACATGCTGAACATCGGCGACACCGTCACCGTAAAGGTCAGCGAGATCGACAGCCAGGGCAGGGTCAACCTCACCCGCATCGGCCTCGAGAACACTCCGATAATCAAGGCTGGACAGGAAGAGTAAAAATGCTTTAAAATGGACCGTAGTATTATACTGCGGTCTTTTTTATTTCAGAATGAAAGACTTAAAAATTATCGTTTATGACTCGAAAAGCTTATAGATGTATCCTCTGAGGAACGCCTGGGAACCCGGTTCTTAGCGACTGGCGAGCCTGAGGCGAAGCCAGAGCTTAGAACCGCTGGGAGGGCCCCGGAACGAGGCGAGAGCCGGTTCCGAAGAGGATCATCTAAAGCTTTATATATTAGGTTTATTATCAGTTTTATATGATCGAATACAAGAAACTCGGCTGCGGAGTCGGCCTTGTAACTCAATATGAACCGGACGCGCAGATGGCGTGCCTGGGCGTGTTCGTAGGAGCCGGAAACTGCCGCGAGACCGCGGAGAACAGCGGAGTCTCGCATTTTATAGAGCACATGTTCTTCAAGGGCACCAATACACGCAACGCCCTGCAGCTCGCTCAGGCAGCCGACGATCTGGGAGCGGCCATAAACGCTTATACGGGCAAGGAAGAGACAGTATATTACATCAAGGCTCTTACCGGGCTCTTTTCCCAGGCTTCTGAGCTTCTTCTCGACATGCTCTGCAATTCGGTCTTCGATCCGGCGGAGATACGCCGCGAAAAGGGAGTCGTTCTCGAAGAGATGATGATGGCGGAAGACACTCCCGACGATATAATCATCGACCATCTGACCGACAGGGTTTATTACGGCACAAGCCTGCAGAGGCCGGTGCTCGGGACCCGCAGCAGCCTCCGGCGCCTGGACCGCGGGACCATACTTGAGTATATCAACACTTACTACGCCAAGGACAATATCGTCGTAGCCGCGGTGGGAAATTTCGACGAAAATAGGCTCGTTTCGCAGCTCGATGAGTATCTGGACGGCCTGGCCGAAAAATCGCCGCAGAGAGGCGAAATAAGGCCTTCCGGCGTGAAGCGTTTCAGGGACATATCCCGCGACGTGAGCCAGAGCCATATCGCTCTCGGCATTCCGACCGTTTCTGTGGGTTCCCCCGACTATTACGCGCAGTCGATAGTGCTCGACGTTTTCGGCGGAAGCATGAGCTCGCGCCTGTTTCAGACCCTGCGCGAAAAGCTCGGACTTTGCTATTCAGTCTACAGCTCTCCAGAGAGCTTTACCGACAGCGGCATGATGTATATCTACAGCGACGTGACGCAGGGCAAGGAAAAGGAGGCAGTCGACGCCATAGCCGGCGAGCTTGAAGACCTTGCAGATAAAGGCATCTCAGAGGAGCAGATCGAGCTAGTGAAGCGCAGGCTCAAGAGCGGGTATATATTCTCGCTTGAGCGCATCAACGGGCGCATGCACGTGCTGGGCAAGAACCGCCTGCTGCTGGGCCGCAATTACACTCCCGAGGAGAATATGGCTGAGATCGACGCAATTACTCCGAAGCAGGTGAGCGATTATATCTCCATGATAGCTGATATACACAGGTATTCCGCGGTCAGCATCAGCAAGGAAAAACTTGACATCAGAAAACTGATAGGGTAATATAATTTTATGGAAAGAATTGCCAGATTTGAAAAAGTGTCCTTTGGTCAGTTCGAAGCCGACGTGCCCGCTGTATGCGGTGACGCGGCAGCGGCGTATGATCTTATCAGCCTGCCCGTAAGGGCTACCGCGGGGAGCGCGGGCTACGACATAAAGTCTCCGTTCAGCTTCACGCTGGAGCCGGGAAGCAGCATCCGCGTCGCTACAGGCCTGCGATGCAGAATCTCCGAGGGCTGGGTCATGATGATCTTTCCCAAGTCGGGTCTCGGCTTCAAGTTCCGCGCGCAGCTCGACAACACTGTCGGCATAGTCGATCAGGATTATTACGGCGCCGACAACGAAGGGCATATACTCGTCAAGATCACCAACGATTCAAAGGAAGGCAGGACCTTCAGCATAGATAGCGGAAAAGCCTTTGCCCAGGCCGTCTTCGTTCCTTTCGGCATAACTGAGGACGACGAAGCGGACGGAAAAAGGACAGGGGGCTTCGGTTCCACCAACGCGTGATACGGCGGAAAGGCGGCAGCATGGTCACACGGGAGATACTTGAGCAGCAGGAATACGAGAGGCTTTCGCCCTACGCGGCAAAGGCCGCGGAGAGCAGGGGAAGGGCCGTGCCTGAAGAAAAGTGCCCCATGCGCACCGATTTTCAGCGCGACCGCGACCGCATAATCCACTCCAAATCGCTCAGGCGCCTCATGCATAAGACCCAGGTCTTCCTCGCTCCCGAGGGCGACCACTTCCGCACGCGCCTCACTCATACCCTTGAGGTTGCTCAGATCGCCCGCACTATCGCGCGCGGGCTCGATCTAAACGAAGACCTTACCGAGGCCATCGCCATGGGCCACGACCTCGGCCATACTCCTTTCGGCCACAACGGTGAAAGATACCTGGCCGAAAAGCATCCGGGCGGCTTCGCGCACAACGTTCAGAGCCTACGCATAGTCGACGTCATCGAGGTCAATTACCGCGGGCGCACGATGAACCTCACGGCGGAGGTCCGCGACGGTATCGTGAACCATACCGGTCCGAACAAGCCCTGGACCCTCGAAGGCCAGATCGTAAGGTTCTCCGACCGCATAGCCTACATCAACCACGACATTGACGACGCCATACGCGGCGGCATCATAAAGCAGGAAGACCTTCCGGAGGACTGCGTCTACTATCTCGGCCATGACCACGGCACCCGCATCGACACTCTTGTAAAGGACATCATAGTCAACAGCGACGGCAGGAATGAAATAATACAGTCCGAAGAAGCCGGCAGGTATATGAACCAGCTGCGCAGCTACATGTTTCAAGCCGTATATAACAGCAAGGTAGTCAAGGCAGAATCCGAGATGGAGAAGATACGCAACCTCATATTCAGGCTTTATGACTATTACCTCGCTCATCCAGATCTGCTGCCTGACGAGCTCGCCCGCCTCATCGAAAAAGACGGGGTCGAGGAGGTCGTAAAAGACCACGTCGCAGGAATGACCGACCGTTACGCTATCAATGACTTCACCCGCATCTTCGTCCCCACAGGCTGGACGGGAGTGCCGGAAAAGTTTTGATGAGTTATACATAACAATATCTATCCGGAAAATATAAAGGGCGTACCCTTAAGGGTCCGCAGAAGGAGAGGATCAATGCTGACAGAAAACATCGAAACAGTCAAACAGAAAGACCCCGAGATCGCGCGCGTTCTTTCGCTGGAACTGAAGCGCCAGCAGAACAATCTTGAGCTCATCGCTTCGGAGAACATCGTAAGTCCCGAGGTCATGGCTACCATGGGAAGCGTTCTCACGAACAAATACGCTGAAGGATATCCCGGACACCGCTATTACGGCGGCTGCGAATACGTCGATATCGCGGAGCGCATCTGCATCGACAGGGCGAAGAAGATCTTCAACGCCAATTTCGCAAACGTACAGGCGCACAGCGGTTCGCAGGCCAACTTCTGCGTATATCTCGCGCTCTGCAAGCCGGGCGACACCGTGCTTGGCATGGACCTCTCCATGGGAGGCCATCTGACCCACGGCAGCAAGGCAAGCTTTTCCGGCAAGTTCTACAACACGGTCTTCTACGGGCTCGATCCGCAGACCGGCTTCATCGATTACGACGAGGTGCGCCGCAAGGCCGAGGAATACAAGCCTAAGATGATCATCGCGGGAGCTTCCGCTTACCCGCGCATCATAGACTTTGAGAAGTTCGCCGAGATCGCGCACAGCGTAGGAGCATACCTGATGGTCGACATGGCCCACATCGCGGGCCTTGTAGCAGCGGGAGAACATCCAAATCCGCTCCCTTACGCCGACGTCGTCACTACGACGACCCACAAGACCATGCGCGGCCCGCGCGGAGGCATCATCCTGACCAACAACGAAGAGATAGCCAAGAAGATCGACCGCGCCATGTTCCCGGGAACTCAGGGCGGCCCGCTCATGCACATCATCGCGGCTAAGGCCGTAGCAATGGGAGAGGCTCTCCGTCCCGAGTTCAAGGTATATCAGCAGCAGATCGTGAAGAATGCTCACGTGCTTGCGGAGACCCTTTTGGACGGCGGCATCGACCTTGTGAGCGGCGGCACCGACAATCACCTGATGCTCCTCGACCTGCGCAAGCTCAACATCAGCGGCAAAGACCTGGAAGACAGGCTCGACCGCGTACACATCACCGTTAACAAGAACTCCATCCCCAACGACCCGCGCCCCGTCTCCGAGACTTCGGGCATACGAGTCGGAACGCCCGCGGTCACTACCCGCGGCTTCGGCGAGAAGGAGATGAAGGTCGTAGGCGATCTCATCCTCAAGGCGATATTCGATTTCGACGTCTGCAAGGGCGAGATAATGTCGGCGGTGGACGAGCTCTGCACCGAGTTCCCGCTTTACTGATTACTGCCGGTCATAAAATTATTACAGTATGCAGCCTCCCTCAAAACGGGAGGCTGTATTTTTTACCGCAGCGCAAAAAAACAATAAAGGAAAATCCTCTTTCGCGGCGAATAGTATTAGCAGGAGGGTCTTGATGGATCACGTAAGCTATTCGAACGCAGTTGAAGAGATAAAGAGCAGGTGCAACATCGTCGATGTGATATCCGCCGTCGTTCCGCTGAAGCGGTCCGGTGCGAGGTTCAAGGGCTGCTGCCCGTTTCACAAAGAGAAGACACCTTCTTTTTTCGTTTCCGAGCAGACCCAGTTCTACCACTGCTTCGGATGCGGAGAATCGGGCGACGTTCTGAACTTCGTGATGAAGTACTATAACATCGGCTTTCCCGACGCGGTCGAAAAGCTCGCTGCGCAGTACGGTATCACTATAGACAAGGGTCCCGCGGACCCGAACGCGCAGAAGAAGGACGTGCTCTACGACGCGAACAAGAAGGCCGCCAGGTTCTTCTTCGGCGAGCTTACCAGGCACGCCAACCCGGGCTATACGTATTTTAAAGGCCGCGGGCTTAGCGACGAGACGATAAGGAAATTCGGCCTCGGCTACGCCGACGACGAGTGGCAGACGCTCACCGACGCGATGAAGGGCCAGGGGGTCGCGGCAGATGTGCTCACGGAGCTCGGCCTGAGTTCGACCGCAAAGGACGGACGGCTCTACGACAGGTTCCGCGGAAGGGCCGTTTTCCCCATCATAGACACCAAGAGCAAGGTCATAGGTTTCGGAGCCCGCATCATCGGGCAGGGAGAGCCGAAATACCTTAATTCTTCGGAATCTTCGGTCTTCCAGAAAAAGAACAACCTCTACTCGCTCAACCTGACCCGCAGCGAGATTCAGAAAGAAGGCTTCGCCATTCTGGTCGAAGGCTATATGGACGTCATAGGCCTTTACCAGGGAGGCGTAAAGAACGTGACAGCTTCGCTCGGGACCGCTCTCACGGAGCAGCAGGCCAGGCTCCTGAAGCGCTATACGGATAAGGTCGTGCTTTGCTACGACTCCGACAACGCGGGCATCAAGGCAGCGTTCACCGGCATAGACGTTCTCCGCGGCGCCGGTGTAGACGTGCGCGTGATGCAGGTCGACGACGGCAAGGATCCCGACGAATACATGAAGCGCCACAGCCGTGATGAATTCATAGACCTCGCGCTCAATAAGAGCCGCACGGATATCGATTACAAGATATTCATCATTTCGACCCGCTACGATATGGACGACACGAAGCAGCGGGTGAAGTTCCTGGAGGCCGCTGCCGACGTGCTCAGGGCTCTGCCCCCGGTCGAACAGGACGTTTATATAAGCAAGGTCGCAGCTGACTATCACTTCTCCGAAGGCGCTCTGAGGCGCCAGGTGGAGGAGGGCGGAAAGTCCGCGGCGCCGGTCGTTGAAAGGGTCAGGGACCCCGAAAGCAGCGGTGATGCTCCCGCGCCGAACGCGGCCGAACTGCTGGACCCCGCCATGCTGCAGATCGAAAAGAACATAATCAGGCTCCTGCTGCTCGACCCCTCGTATCTGCAGCAGCTTGCCGGCCACCCCGACGCGATAGTCTCGCCGCAGGGCGTCAGGATAAGGGACGCGCTGCAGAAGCTAGCGGCATCGGGTGAAGAGGCAGACATTTCGGTGCTCCGCGATTCGCTGGGCGACGCCGAAGCCAATTATCTCGACGAGATACTGCTCGAGATACCTGTGGGCGAAAAGGACGGGGACGCCTTCGCCGACTGCCTGCGGCAGCTCGATATACGCCGTGCGAAACGCCGCCAGAAAGAGATAATGGACATCCTTGCTCTTGACGACGGGACCATAGACCACAAACAGCTCGACGGGCTGATGAAGGAATACACTACTCTGGAAAGGATTCAAAAGAGGTAATCATATGTCATTTGAAAACGAAAACATCGACAAGAGCGTTCTCGAACAACTCGGAGGCTTTCTCGAAAAGGCCAAGAAGGACGGCAGCGTGAGCGTGTCCGAGGTCGAAGAGGTGCTCGCCGAGTTCGACCTGGACATCAGCCACAAGGACACGATCTATGAACAGCTCGAGAGCATGGGCATAGAGGTCGTCAGCAGCACGAACCCTGACGATATCCTGACCTTTATCGACGACGAGGCTGAGCCTTCCGACACCGACGACATCGAGGAGATCGCCACCGAGGCCCTTCAGGAGGACCCCGAAGACCTGCCCAAGGGGCTTGCTGTCGACGATCCTGTAAGGATGTATCTAAAGGAGATAGGTAAAGTGCCCCTCCTGAGCGCCGACGAGGAGCTCGAGCTCGCGAAGAAGATCGAGTACCGCATGGCCGCAGAGGCTGCTATCGCAGACCACGGCGACACCATGGACGAGGAAGAAAAAGAAAAGTGCCGCATAGCCTTCGAAGAGGGCGACGAGGCCAAGAAGAAGCTCTGCGAGGCCAACCTCAGGCTGGTAGTCTCCATCGCTAAGCGCTACGTAGGACGCGGTATGCTCTTCCTCGACCTGATCCAGGAAGGCAACCTCGGCCTTATGAAGGCCGTCGACAAGTTCGACTGGCAGAAGGGCTTCAAATTCAGCACCTACGCGACCTGGTGGATACGCCAGGCAATAACGAGGTCGATCGCCGACCAGGCGCGCACAATCCGTATTCCGGTGCATATGGTCGAGACCATCAACAAGCAGATCCGCATCACCAGGCAGCTGCTGCAGGAGCTCGGACGCGACCCGTCCCCCGAAGAGATCGCTGCAAAGATGGATATCAGCGTCGAAAAGGTGCGCGAGATCTCCAAGATCGCTCAGGAGCCCGTCTCGCTCGAGACCCCGATAGGCGAGGAGGAGGACAGCCACCTCGGCGACTTCATCCCCGACGAGGATATGCCTTCGCCGGCTGACGCAGCCGCTTTCAGCATGCTCAGGGAGCAGCTCGACGAAGTCCTCTCGACTCTGACCGACCGTGAGCAGGAAGTGCTCAGGCTCAGGTTTGGCCTTGACGACGGCAGGCAGCGCACCCTCGAAGAGGTGGGCCAGCAGTTCAAGGTCACCCGCGAGCGCATCAGGCAGATCGAAGCCAAGGCTCTGCGCAAGCTCAGATATCCGAACCGCAGCAAGCGCCTCAGAGACTATCTCGACTGATATGAAGCTGTCGGCAAGGATGCAGAAGATAGCCGATCTTTGCGTCGGCACGTCTGCCGCGGACGTCGGCACCGACCACGGTCTGATACCCATCTGGCTCGAAAAGTACGGCGGTTTTGAAAAGCTGATACTGACCGACATAGCCGGGGGACCTCTTCGCAAGGCCATGCAGAACGTGGCCTTCTACGATTCCAAGATAAGAGATATCAGGCTCGGAGCCGGTCTGGCTCCGCTTGCGCCCGGCGAGGCCGATACAGTGATAATAGCGGGAATGGGCGGCGAGCTCATAGCGTCGATACTTGCTGGTGACCCTGAAAAGACGAAGAGTTACAGGCGTTTCGTGCTCCAGCCCCGCAGCAGGGAATCGTCGCTAAGAAAGTCGCTTATCGAGCTCGGCCTTCCCATAACAGGCGAATATCTTGTTAAGGAAGTGGGCCGCATATGCCAGATCATCGTGTGCGAGCCTTCCGCGGAAGGCGGAGAGGTATTCGCCGATCCCCTGGCCGACACCGAGGTCCCGCCGATGCTCTTCGAAGCAAAGGATCCGCTGCTCGGAGAGTTCCTCGACCGCAGGATAAAAGGCGAGGAGAAGATCATCTCGCAGATGCGGAGAAAGAAAGATCCTTCCGCGCACGGTTCCGCGGAACTTGAAAGACATATATCGCTCTCGGCTGTTTACGGAGCGATGAAGGAGAAGTTATGAAAACATCAGAATTCCTCGAGATACTGAACAGGATCGCGCCTCTTGACCTTCAGGAGGAGTGGGACAACAGCGGCATGCAGATAGATCTCGGCCGCGACGAGGTCACCAGGGTGATAGTAGGGCTGGATATCAACAGCGAGATCATAGAGGAGGCCATCACTAAAAAAGCTGATTTGATAGTGACTCACCATCCGCTCCTTTTCGATCCCATAAAGACTCTGGGGCCGGACGACGTCGTTGGCGGCTTCGTGATCAGGCTCGTGAGGGCAGGGATATCCGTTTATTCGTCGCATACATGCTTCGACGCCGCGCCTTACGGCAATAACGAATATCTGCTGAAAAAACTGGGCGTCCAGCAGATGTTCAGGCTTCCCATCCCCGGTCATCACATCTCTGAAGCTATGGTGGCCCGCATCGGAAGCTATCAGCAGCCTGTGTTCTTCAGCGAGTTCTGCGAAAAGCTGAGCAAGGTGCTCGGCCAGCCCGGAGGCATCAAGGTCTCCGGCGCTCCCGAAAAACTGATTCAGAAGGTCGCGGTCTGCACGGGTTCCGGCGGCGAGTTCTGGGAAGCCGCAAAGATCGCGGGCGCGGACGTGTTCGTAACGAGCGAGGTAAAGCACCATCAGGCTCTTGCTGCCCGCGAATGCGGACTCTGTCTGGTCGACGCAGGCCACTACGGAACTGAGAATCTTTTCGTAAGAAATATGGCCAGGCAGCTTCGCAAGATGTGCGATGAAAGCGTTGAGATCATCGAGACTTCGGCTGATCAGGACCCGTTTGACTGTATACTGTAAATAATTTTATGTAAACCTGATTTTGGAGGAGAAACATGGAAAATAAGATCAAGATCGGGCAGATAGAGCTCGACGACCGTATCATTTATCCCCCGATCTATTCAGCTACCGGCGACGTGAGCGGAAAAGCCACCGATAAGATGTGCGAATTCTACGCGCTGCGCGCCGCAAACCCAAACGTGAGCCTCGTCATCACCGAGCACAGCTATATCGCAAAGAACGGCAAGGCGCGCATCGACCAGCTCTCGTTGGCCGACGACTGCGATTTCGACTCGCTCAGGCGCCTCGTCGACACGATACATGAAAACGGCGCCAGGACCATCTGCCAGCTCAACCACGGCGGAGCCGCATGCGAAGAAGCTATCACTGGCTTTCAGCCTATAGCTCCGAGCGCGGTGCTCCATACTGCGTTCCCGCCTCAGCCCAACCGCGAAATGCCGCGCGAGATGACCCGCGAAGATATCGATTATATCGTTTACTGCTTCGCAGCCGCTGCCGCCAGGGCCAAGGCCGCGGGCTACGACGGCGTAGAGATTCACACAGCGCACGGCTATCTGCTCAACGAGTTCTATTCGCCGATGTCCAACAAGCGCAGCGACGAATACGGCGGAAGCCTTGAGAACAGGCTCCGCATACACCGCGACGTCATCAGGGCGGTCCGCGCGGCCGTAGGCAGCGATTATACCGTTGCCATACGCGTCGGAGCCGCCGATTACGCCGAAGGCGGCAATACCGCCGAAGACGGAGCCGCAGCCGCGAAGATCTTCGCGGAAGAGGGCGTCGACATCATAGACGTCAGCGGCGGCATGTGCCGCTATAACAGGCCCGACTGCAAGGATCCGGGCTATTTCCAGGAGCTCTCCAGAGCGATCAAGGCGGTCGTCGATCTCCCGGTCATCCTTACCGGCGGCGTAAAGACCGTCGAACAGGCAAGGGCTCTCATCGCGGACGGGGCCGCAGACCTCATCGGAGTCGGCAGGAGCCTCCTCAAAGACCCGTACTGGGGAATGTAAGATTTCTGTCTGCCTGTCACTTGACAGGCTGTGCTAAAATATACTCCGTGAGTGGCCGAGACGGCCGCAGGCTCCGCAGGGATGCGGGGCGTGAGGAAAGTCCGGGCTCCGCAGGGCAAGGATGCCGGATAACGTCCGGCGGGGGCGACCCCAGGGAAAGTGCAACAGAAAATAACCGCCGCGCGAGCGGTAAGGGTGAAAAGGCGGGGCAAGAGCCCACCGGTCTGGCGGTAACGTCAGGCGTCAATGTAAACCCCATCCGGAGCAAGACCAAAAAGGGAGGCAACTGCTGAGGCAAAGTACCTGAAAGACGGCTGCCCGCCGTTTCCCGGAAGGTAGGTCGCTTGAGGCCGCAGGCAACTGCGGTCCTAGAAAGATGGCCGTTTCATACAGAACCCGGCTTATTGGTCACTCACGCTTTTTTATTACTCATTTCAATGATCGCGTATGCTTGAATTCAGACGTTTTCTGCCGGGAACGGGCGGAGACTGCATCTTAATAACAGGCGAAGAAAAGACCGCTCTGTGGGATACGGGCATGTTTTACTGCGCGGACGAGGCTATAAGGCTCACGCGCGAACTTCTCAGCGGCAGAGATCTCGATCTCATCATACTTTCGCATACCCACTACGACCACATCGGCGCTCTGAGCGAGCTTAGAAGCGCGTTTCCCGGGGCGAAAGTCATAAGTTCCGAGTACGGGGCTTACGTTCTCGGCCGTGAAGGCGCAAGGAAGGTAATGAAAGACCTTTCCGAAGTCGCGGCGAAGCTTTACATGGAAGACCCTTCATGCATGAAGCCCTTCGACGCGTCGGGGTTTTACGCGGATCTGACCGTAAAGACGGGCGATACGATAGATCTCGGCGGCGGAAGTCTTCATGTTTTCAATACTCCGGGCCATACGAAATGCTGCATCAGCCTCTGGGAACCCGATACCCGCACCCTCATCTGTTCCGAGAGCAGCGGGGTCTATAACGGCAATGAATACAGCCACCTTCCGGCTCTCACGAGCATCAGGGACTGCCTTGCCTGCATCGATCTCATGGATTCCCTCGGAGCCGCAAGGCTCTTCATCCCGCACAGCGGAGAACTGACTGAGCTTTCTCCCGAAGAGTATTTTGCCCTTATGAGGCGCTCGGGGCAGTATTTCATGGATATGGCGCTGGACTGCCTTAAATCGAAGCATATGAGCGACGAAGAGACTCTGCAGTACCTTCTCGTAAACATACACGACCGCTATATCGACGACGGCCAGCCGGCGGAGGCTTTCATGCTCAACACCACGGCTTATCTTAAATCGCTGCGGGCGGAGTTTCCGCAGTATTTCCAGGGAGAATGACATGAAGATCATTACGTGGAACGTAAACGGTATACGCGCGGCTCTCGGCAAGGGAGCCCTCGATTATTTCAGGGATTCCGACGCCGACATCATCTGCGTTCAGGAGACCAAGTGCCAGGTCGGCCAGGCCGAGGTAGATCTTCCGGGCTATGAACAGTATTGGAACGCAGCGGAAAAGAAGGGCTATTCGGGGACCGCGATCTTCACGAAGCAGGCTCCCGTTTCAGTCAATTACGACATAGACGCAGCAGGCCACGACACCGAGGGAAGGGCGGTCACGCTTGAGTTCCCGCAGTTTTATATGGTCACGAACTATACTCCCAACGCCCAGGACGGACTTGCGCGCATAGATTACCGGCTCAGCTGGGAGGCAGCCAACCGTGAATACCTCAAGAAGCTCGACGCCTCCAAGCCCGTTATTATGTGCGGAGACCTCAACGTCGCGCACAACGAGATAGACCTCAAGAACCCCAAGACCAATATCGGCAACGCGGGCTTTTCATACGAGGAACGCGGAGCCTTCGGCGAGCTGCTGGACTGCGGCTTTACAGACGCCTACCGTTATCTGTACCCCGACAAGGTCGAATACAGCTGGTGGAGCTACCGCATGAAGGCGCGCGAGCGCAACGTCGGGTGGAGGATAGACTACTTCATCGTTTCGGACCGCATCGCGCCGCAGATCAAGGACGTGGTCATTCGCGGCGACGTCTACGGCAGCGACCACTGCCCGGTTGAGCTATTTATAGAAATATAATATTAAAGTTAAAGAGAAAGCGGATGGGTGCTTCCTCAAGCGGGTATCGTCGATAGCCGGCACTTAGCGACTGGCAAGCCGAAGGCGCAGACAGAGCTTAGTACCGCTGCGTTTATCGACAATAGCGAGAGCGTGCCCGCGGAGGAACACCCGAAGCTTTCATGATTTTGTTAATAAATTAATTATTCTTGACGTACCGTCAGTATTTTGTATAATGACCATGTTGGGCGCGGACCTTTGAGAGGCCGCGACCCGGAAAGGATAAAAATGAATAAACTTACCAAAGAACAGAAGCATGCCCAGTGCATGAAAGAGATCAAAGGAACTCTTATCGTGGTGCTGCTGTGCGCGCTCTGGCACATCGGCGCTGCATTCATACTGAATGGCAGCGGTCTTTACTTTTTGGGGATGCCCGCCTGGTTCTCTGTTTCGACTCTCGGGTGCATCGTTATCGCGCTCGTCGGTGTCGCCTACCTTCTGAAAAAGGTGTTCGTCGATTTTGAATACGACGACGAAGAAGAGGGAGGTGCGAAGTAATGGAAAGGAACCAGATCATCATCCTCGCGATCCTCATCGTCTACCTTGCAGCCAACGTCATCATCGGCCTTATATACGGCAAAAAGCGCGACAGCGCAAACACTCTCAGCGACGAAAAGAAATACTTCATAGGCGGACGCGGAATGTCCGGCCTCATACTTGCCATGACCACCATGGCGACTTATACGTCCGTAAGCTCCTTCGTCTCCGGCCCGGGAGCCGCCGGCATGACCTACGGCTACGCCCAGGTCTGGGTGGCGGCCGTTCAGGTCCCCGTTACCTTCCTTGTTCTCGGCGTGCTCGGCAACAAGCTTGCCCTTGTCGCGAGGCGCACGGGTTCCGTCACTATCGCGGGCTTCCTCAAAGCCCGTTATAAGAGCGACCTGCTTGTTATAGTCACGAGCATCCTCATGGTGGCTTTCCTCATAGCACAGATGATCTCGCAGTTCACCGGCGGAGCGACGCTCATAACTTCGATCACCGGCCTGCCGTTCACGACCTCGCTGCTGATATTCGCGCTCGTAGTAGTCGCGTACACTGCCTTCGGCGGGTTCACGGCTGTTGTCATCACCGATACCATCCAGGGCATAATAATGTGCATCGGCACCTTCCTGTTCATCTTCTTCGTGCTCAGGGCAGGGGGAGGCCTCGCAGGCATCGACGCGGGCCTGCAGCAGAACCTCCCGGGAGTCTACGACGACCTCTTCTCGAAGTATAAGCCCGGCTCGCTGCTGAGCTTCTGGATACTCGTCGGTTTCGGCACTCTCGGCCTTCCTCAGACCGCCGTCCGCGCCATGGGCTTCCGCAACACCAAAGACCTTCACAAGGCCATGTGGGTGGGAGCCATCACCTGCGCGTTCATAATCGTCGGCATGCATACCGCGGGAGCCTGGTCCGGCGCACTCATCGGCGGCGCCCAGCTTCCGAGCTCCGACTACTATCTGCCGTACATCATCCAGAAGATCATGCCCGTGGGGCTTGCAGGCATCTTCCTCGCGGCTCCCATGGCCGCGGTGATGTCTACCGTATCTTCGCTGCTGATACTCGCATCGGCTGCTATAGTCAAGGATCTCTGGCGCAACTACGTGGTTAAGGACGACCCCGTGAAGATCGCCCGCTACGAGAAGAACGTAAAGCTTTCGAGCGTGATCGTGACCCTCGTCATCGGCATCGTCACCATGCTCCTGACCATCAACCCGCCCGACATCATCTTCTTCCTCAACCTCTTCGCCTTCGGCGGCCTCGAGTGTTCGTTCTTCTGGCCCCTGGTCGGTGGCCTGTTCTGGAAGAAGGGCACAGGCACAGCCGCGGCCGCTTCGTCGATAGGCGCCGCTGCCGTATACGTGTTCTGCTACTATAACGTGAAGTGGCTCGGCATCAACGCCGTCGTCTGGGGCCTGCTCGCGGGCGGCATCATCTACTTCCTCGTCGGGAAGTTCTCCAAAAAGCCGCTCGATCAGGACATTATAGAAAAGTGCTTCTGATTTTCCGAACTGTTACTTAGAATTCTGCCATATATGATACGATACATACTGTATGTTGTGTCATATATGGCTTTTTTCGTTCGACATCACACATCCCTTTCATTTGACGAGCGCTGCTGTTCGGCTTATACTTAAAGAGCGAAAAATGATAGAAAAGGCATAATGATGGCTGACAGCAAAAAGCTCTCGCGCGAGCGTCTGATGGGTTCCGCCCCGATGCTCCCGCTTATTATAAAAATGTCCCTGCCGTCGATGTTCTCGATGCTTATCCAGGCTCTTTACAACATCGTCGACAGTATTTTTGTCTCCCGCCTGGGAGAATACGCGCTTTCCGCGGTATCGCTGATCTTCCCGATACAGATGCTCAACGTAGCGGTAGGCGTCGGTACCGGTATAGGACTCGCTTCGCTCATCTCGCGCAAGCTGGGCGAGCAGAATTACGAACACGCGAACATCTCAGCAAGCCACGGCGTATTCCTCGCGGTCTGCTCGTGGGCCGTATTTGTGATAGTCGGCCTTTTCGGGGTCCCCGCGTTCGTGGGAGCCTTCAGCAAGACCTCTGAGGTCACAGCCGCCGCTGCCGTCTCGTACGGGCAGATAGTCTGCATAGGAAGCCTTTTCGTGTTCAACGCGATGGCGGTGGAAAGGGTGATGCAGGCCTGCGGCGATATGATAGCGCCGATGTTCTGCTCGCTTACGGGCTGTATAACCAACGTGATACTCGACCCGATCATGATCTTCGGAAAGCTGGGCTGCCCGGCCTTCGGCGTTGCTGGAGCCGCATACGCCACAGTGATCGGCCAGGTCGCGAACTTCACCGTCGCGATGATATTCCTCAGATCGCGCAAGCTTCCGGTCAAAATAGACATGAGGGGCTTCAGGCCGAGGAAGACCGCCATAGCGCAGATCTATCAGGTCGCGCTGCCGTCGATGATGATACAGTCGATCGGTTCCGTGACAAACATCGCTCTCAACGCGATACTTATCGGCTTCAGCGAATCTGCCATGGCCGCGCTGGGCATCTACTTCAAGCTTCAGAGCTTCGTGTTCATGCCGGTCTTCGGCATGAACCAGGGCGTTATGCCTATCATGGGCTACAACTTCGGCGCCAGAAACAGGGCAAGGCTCATGGACTGCTTCAAAAAAGCGGTCGTGATAGCCTTTATCATCATGTCGGTCGGGACCTTGATATTCCAGATCTTCCCGGCAGAGCTGATGAGGCTCTTCGACGCGGAGGGAGACCTTCTCGCCATAGGCGTCAAGGCGTTAAGAACGATATCTTACAGCTTCCCGCTGGCTGCTGTCTCGATAATCTGCGGGACCATGTTCCAGGGGACCGGCCACGGCGTCAATTCGATGATAGTCGCGGTCCTGCGCCAGCTCGTAGTGATAGTCCCGGCAGCTTTCCTGCTGTCGAAGGCATTCGGCGTTATGGGCGTCTGGTACGCTTACCCGCTGGCCGAGATCATGGGCATCACCGTGAGCCTGCTGCTGTTCAGGAAGTTGTATGACAAAGAGATAAAGACCATGCAGAGCGTGGTTTAAATAAAATCATTAATTCAATAAAGCTATAAATAAACCGGGAGGGAACGATGGAGTACAAGTCTGATATCCAGATAGCTCAGGAATGTGAAATGAGAAAGATCACCGAGGTCGCAAAGACCGCAGGGATCGACGAGAAGTATCTCGAACAGTACGGAAACTACAAGGCAAAGGTGGATTACAGCCTGCTGAAGGACAGGGCTGACCGCCCCGACGGCAAGCTGATACTCGTTACCGCCATCACCCCGACCCCCGCGGGCGAAGGAAAGACCACCACCTCGGTAGGCCTCGCGGACGGCCTTCGTAAGATCAACAAGAACGTGGTGCTCGCACTTCGCGAACCCTCGCTCGGACCGGTCTTCGGCATCAAGGGCGGAGCCGCCGGCGGCGGATACGCGCAGGTGGTCCCGATGGAGGATATCAACCTTCACTTCACAGGCGACTTCCACGCCATAGGCGCAGCCAACAACCTGCTCGCAGCCATGCTCGACAACCACATGCAGCAGGGCAACTCCCTCGGCATCGATCCGAGAAGGATCACCTGGAAGAGGGCGGTAGACATGAACGACAGGGCCCTGCGCAACATCGTAGTCGGCCTCGGCGGCAAGGCCAACGGCGTTCCCAGAGAAGACGGCTTCGACATCACCGTAGCTTCCGAGATCATGGCAGTACTCTGCCTTTCCTCCGACATCACCGACCTCAAGAAGAGGCTCGCGCGCATCATCGTCGGCTACAACTACGCCGGCGAACCCGTGACCTGCGGACAGCTCAACGCCCAGGGCGCAATGGCTGCTCTCCTTAAGGACGCTCTCAAGCCCAACCTCGTACAGACTCTCGAAGGAACTCCTTCTTTCGTGCACGGCGGACCGTTCGCCAACATCGCGCACGGCTGCAACTCCGTGACAGCGACCCGCATGGCTCTCAAGCTCGGCGATTACGTCGTTACTGAGGCAGGATTCGCCGCGGACCTCGGCGCCGAGAAGTTCCTCGACATCAAGTGCCGCATGGCGGGGCTCACTCCCTCCGCGGTAGTCGTCGTCGCCACTGTACGCGCTCTCAAGTATCACGGCGGAGTTCCCAAGGCCGAATTGACCAAGGAGAACCTCGAAGCGCTCGAGAAGGGCCTTCCCAACCTGCTGCAGCACGTCGGCAACATCATCAACGTTTATGGACTGCCCTGCGTGGTAGCCATCAACGCGTTCCCGACCGATACCAAGGCTGAGCTCGACCTCGTCGAAGCGAAGTGCAGGGAGCTCGGCGTCAACGTCGCTCTCTCCGAAGTCTGGGCGAAGGGCGGGGAAGGCGGCATCAAGCTCGCCGAAGAGGTCGTAAGGCTCTGCGAGCAGCCCTCCGACTTCCGCTTCAGCTACGACACTGAAGACAGCATCGAAAAGAAGCTCAACGACATAGCCACCAAGATCTATCACGCCGACGGCGTAGACTTCATCGGCAACGCTCCCAAGCAGCTCAAGGAGCTCGAAGCGCTCGGCTTCGGCAAGCTGCCCATCTGCGTAGCCAAGACCCAATACAGCTTCTCGGACGACCCGGCCAAGCTCGGCGCGCCGAAGGGCTTCCGCATCGCCGTGCGCAACCTCAAGGTCAGCGCGGGCGCGGGCTTCATCGTTGCTCTTACCGGCGACATCATGACCATGCCCGGACTGCCCAAGGTCCCGGCCGCAGAGCGCATCGACGTCGACGAGAACGGAAAGATCAGCGGCCTGTTCTAAACGTAAGGAAATACTATTGGTTGCGATATAATGAATTCTGTAAACCAGGAAAAACCTGAAGATATGCTCGAACTGAGCTGCTACGACTTCATGGAGGTCCTTGCTTCCGACGCCCCGGTCCCCGGCGGCGGGGGAGCATCGGCCCTCTGCGGGGCTCTTGCTATGTCTCTCGGGCGCATGGTAGGCGAGCTCACTGTCGATAAGCCGAAGTACATCGACGTCCGTGACGATATCAAGGCTCTGCTCGACAGGGCTGAATCGCTGCAGGCAAAGCTCTGCGACGCCGTTTCACGCGACGCAGAGGCGTTCGAGCCTCTTTCAAAAGCTTACGGCATCCCCAAGGATGATCCTTCCCGTGCCGAAGTCCTCGAAAAATGCCTCAGGCAGGCGGCTGCTGTCCCCATGGACATCGCCGTGCTGTGCTGCGAGGGCATCGAAGTGCTCGAAGGCTTCGCCGCTAAAGGTAGCAAGATCATGATATCCGACGCAGCTACGGGGGCGGCTTTCGCCAGGGCGGCTCTTCAGGGCGCAGCTATAAACGTTCGCGTCAACACGGCTCTCATGAAAGACCGCGAATACGCGGAGCGTCTCAACGCGAGACTGGCTGATCTCACTGACAGATATACGGCAAGGGCGGACGCGGTCTGCAGCGGGGTCCTTGAACGCATCGGCTGATAAGTATTTTGCATTAAAATTTCAGCCGTACTTGAATACTTTAACATTAAATGGTATGATTATGTCAGCACATAATGAAAGGGGCTGATTCCAATGGGCAGACATGGAACGATAGCAGGAAGAAAAGCGGCTCAGGACTCTAAAAGAGCGGCCGTTTTTACCAAATACGGAAGACTGATCACAGTAGCGGCAAAGGCGGGCGGAGACCCCGATTACAACCCGACTCTGAGGACGATCATAGATAAAGCCAAGGCCGAAGGTATGCCTAACGATAACATCAAGAGGGCTATCATGAAGGGCACGGGCGAACTGGGCGGCGAGAGCTACGAGCCCGGCACTTACGAAGGCTACGGAGCCGGCGGTGTCGCGGTCATCGTTGAGGTCCTCTCCGACAACAAGAACAGGATCGCTTCAGACGTCAAGCACGCGTTCGATAAATTCGGCGGAAACCTCGGCGTTCCGGGCTGCGTCTCTTATATGTTCAACCGCATGGGCGTCATCGTCATCGAGAACGACGGCGAGCGCACCGAAGACGACATCATGGAGATCGCTCTTGAAGCCGGCGCGGACGACGTCATCACCGAGGATGACTGCTTCGAAGTCCGCTGCGCTCCCGAAGTTTATCCGGACGTAGACGCCGCGATCAGGGCAGCGGGAATAGTTCCCGTAGATTCCGATATCGAGCAGGTGCCTTCGATGAGCTCGACCCCGACAGACCCGTCGGTCATCACCAATCTCAAGAAGATGGTCGAGATGCTCGAAGACAACGACGACGTACAGAAGGTCTACACCAACTGCACGGTAGATCTCTACGAAGAGTAAAAATAAAAGACAATATAATCCTGGGGTGTACGTTAAGGCTGTAATTCAACCTACAGCATATTCACGGGATGCCGGACGTCCGATACAGATATGTCAAGCCTCCGTTCGTAGTGGAAGACAGATTCTTGAGGCAGGCGACCCACCTAACTGAGGTTAGGGCGTGAATTAAGCCTGACGGCACTTTGGGATTATACTTTTTTATGGGGCCGCGCGCAGAAACTTACTGAAATGCGAATAATAAACATAAACGAGATAGAGGGCTTCAAACTCGGGCACGCGCAGGAACGCGAAGCGATGACCGGATGCAGCGTCATACTTGCTCTTGACGGAGCCGCGGCGGGCTGCGACGTAAGGGGCGGGAGCCCCGCGACAAGGGAGACCGACCTGCTCAGTCCGGAAAAAGCAGTCGACAAGATCTTCGCCGTATGTCTTTCCGGAGGCAGCGCCTTCGGGCTCGACGCAGCCAGTGGCGTCATGGGCTTTCTCGAAGAGCAGGGCAAGGGTTTTGACACTCCGGCAGGCGTCGTTCCCATCGTCTGCGCGGCTTCACTGTTCGACCTCGCTCTCGGCGACGGCAGCGTAAGGCCCGACGCCGCGATGGGTTATGAGGCCGCTAAGAACGCTTTCCTCGGAAAGCCGTTCATGCAGGGCTCCGTGGGAGCCGGGACAGGCGCTTCGGTCGGCAAGCTTTACGGAATGGACCGTGCCTCCAAATCGGGCATCGGTTATTTCGCCTGCCGCGAAGGCGACCTGGCTGTAGGAGCCATCGTTGCTGTCAACGCTTTGGGCGACGTCTACGACGAGGACGGCGAGCAGATCGCGGGCCTTCTTTCGAAGGACCTCGACGAGTTCATCAGCACCGAGGACGAGATCATAAACAACTGGAACGTGAGGCACGACGCCTTCAAGGGCAATACGACCATAGGCTGCATACTTACGAACGCAAAGCTGAGCAAGGCTGAGTGCGGCAAGATAGCCACTCTCGGTCACAACGGGCTCGCGAGAGCGATAAGGCCGGTGCATACGGCCTTCGACGGCGACACGCTGTTCTGCATGGCTTCCGGCAGGGTCGAGGCAGACCCCCTCGCCGTGGGAGTTCTAGCGGAGCGCATGGTCGCGAAAGCGATAAAGAACGCGGTGATCAACGCGTAGCGATATATGGCAGGGTCTGAAGAAAAGATAGTCATAATCGACGGAAACAGCCTTGTGAACAGGGCTTATTATGCTATCCAGAGGCCGATGATAACCTCTACGGGTTTTTACACCCAGGGCATCTACGGCTTCCTTAACATGCTCTCCAAGATCATGAAGGATTACGCGCCCACCCACATGCTGGTCGCTTACGACCGCAAGGCTCCGACCTTCAGACATATTGAGTTCGCTGACTACAAGGCGGGGCGCAGAAAGATGCCCGAAGAGCTCGCGATGGAGCTTCCCGTGCTCAAGGAAGTGCTGGACGCCATGGGCATAAGGCAGTTCGAGATAGACGGCTTCGAGGCGGACGACATCATCGGGACCACCGCGAAGATGGCCGAGGACGCCGGAATGCCCGCAGTGATCATCACGGGCGACAGGGACGCGCTGCAGCTTGCGACTGATACTACATCCGTCGTCATTACCAAGAAGGGCATCAGCGAGTTCAAGCTCTATGACGACGCCGCGATGATGGAGGAATACGGCTTCGACCACAAGGCCTTCATCGATTACAAGGCTCTGCGCGGAGACCCCTCGGACAACATCCCGGGCATACCGGGAGTGGGCGACAAGACAGCGACTCAGCTCATTCAGCAGTTCGGCTCTATAGAGGCTCTCATAGCGGGAGTCGATAAGGTTGCTTCTGCGAAGCTGCGCGAAAAGATCGAAGAGAACGCCATGTCCGCGGTCATGAGCAAGCGCCTCGCGACCATAGTGACCAACGTGCCGGTCGATTACAGCATAGATGACTGCCGAATAAAGGACGAAGACACCGACCGCCTGATCGATATATATACCAGGCTCGAGTTCAGGACCAAGCTCGCTTCGCTGAAAGCTAAAAAGCCTTCGGCGCCGGATGGGCAAAAATCGCCCGTTTCAGAAGAAAACAGCGCCAAACGGGTATTTCCTCAGGCGGAGCAGATTAACGGCCGTGAAGAGGCGGAAAAGCTGCTCAGAGGGCTTCCCGAAAGCGTGGTAATAGATATAGACAGCGACGACAGCCATATACATGCCCCGAAAGTGGGATGCGTGTCGCTTTATTATAAAGGCAAAGCTTACGATATAAGCGGTATTGAAGGCCTCGGGCAGCTCCTGGCTGACTGCCTGAGCGGCAGGACCCTGAAACTCACGGGCTTCCACCTCGGGCGCCTGTATTACGTGCTTCTTTGCTACGGCTGTGACATCAGCAATATTACAGCGGACTTCGACTGCGCGATCGCGCAGTACGTGCTCTCGCCGAGCAGTTCGGCTCCCGGGCTCGAAGCCATGTTCATGGCGGAGTTCCATGAGAGCCTGCAGGCTCCCGAACAGCAGATGTCTCTGCTTTCGGATCAGCCTCAGTCCGACAGCGGCAAAAAGCTCGCTCTGCTCGCGGAGCTCAGAACGCGCCAGGAAGAGCGCATAGAAAGCGAAGGCCTCGGGACCGTCCTTTACGAGATAGAGCTTCCTCTCTGCAAGGTACTCGCGTCGATGGAGCATGACGGCATCACCGTCGACCGCGAAGAACTCGAAAGCCTCGGAAAGATGCTCAAGGCGGGAGCCGCGAAGCTCGAAGCGGAGATCAAAGACCTCGCGGGCGAAGACTTCAACGTCAATTCACCGGCCCAGCTCGGGCCCATACTCTTCGAAAAGCTCGGGCTCCCCGCGGGAAAGAAGACGAAGAAGGGTTATTCGACCAGTGCGGACGTTCTCGAAAAGCTCGCTCCCGAGCATCCGATAGTGGCGAAGATACTTGAATACAGAACTCTCAGCAAGCTTGCGAGCACTTATGTCGACGGAATGCTTCCGCTTATCGCCGACGACGGCCGCATACACTGCCACTTCCAGCAGACGGTCACGGCTACCGGCCGCATAAGCTGCACCGAGCCGAACCTGCAGAACATCCCTGTCCGCAGGGAGCCCGGCAGGCAGCTGCGCAGGGCGTTCACCGCGGACGACGCGGGCCATGTGCTCATAGGCGCGGACTACTCGCAGATCGAGCTCAGAGTGCTTGCGCACATGTCGAAGGATCCGACCCTTATCGAATGCTTCAACGAAGGTCTCGACATACACCGCGAGACCGCGTCGAAGGTGTTCGGGGTCCCGCAGGACGAAGTCACTCCGCTGATGCGCTCTGCGGCCAAGGCTGTCAATTTCGGAGTCATCTACGGGATGAGCGGCTTCGGCCTCGCCAGCGACCTGAACATCAGCAGAAAACAGGCTGAACAGTATATAAAAGACTATTTTGAGCGCTTCCCGGGAGTAAGGGCATATATGGACAACTGCGTCGCGAGCTGCAAGCGCGACGGCAGCATACGCACCCTCTACGGCAGAAAGCGCAGCGTTCCCGAGATCCACGCCTCGCAGTTCATGGTGAGGCAGCTGGGCGAAAGGCTCGCGATGAACACCCCCATACAGGGGACCGCGGCCGATATAATCAAGATCGCTATGATACGCGTTTACGACGTCCTGAAGGCGGAATGCCCGGGCGCGAAACTCATACTTCAGATACACGACGAACTGATCATCCACGCTGATAAGCGCGATGAGGAAAAGGTAAGCGCGCTGCTCACGCGCTGCATGGAGGACGCGGCAAAGCTTGCCGTGAAGCTCGAAGTGTCGCGCAGTTCGTCCGATAACTGGTATGACCTTAAGTAACACCCATGGCTTGACAGGAAAGGCAGAAGCGAAATGATCTACGGAATCACAGGAGGCATTGGCGCAGGCAAGAGCGCCGTAACCAACTATCTCAAGAGCAAGGGCTGCAGAGTGCTCGACGCCGACGAGATCTCAAGGGAGGTCGAGGCCAAGAACGCTCCTCTGCTCCGCATACTCGTCAAGGATTTCGGCATCGACATCATACGCGAGGACGGCGAGCTCGACAGGCGCCTTCTCGCAGAGAGAGCTTTCTCGAGCCAGGAGAACACAAGAAGGCTCAACGACCTTGTTCAGACCGCCGTGCTCGTCAGGGCTCTTGAGAAGATCCACAGGATGGGAGTCAAGTATTCAGACGACATCGTGTTCTTCGACGTTCCCATGCTCTTTGAAGCCGGCTGGGATAAGTACTGCGACCAGGTCTGGGTCGTCACGGCTCCCGAGGAGACCCGCATAGAGCGCGTCGTCGCGCGCGACGGACTGACCTTCGCTGAGATCAGGCAGCGCATGAGGCTGCAGATGTCGGACGAGGAAAAGATACAGCGCGCTGACGCCGTGATCAACAATTCAAGCGATTACGAAAGCCTTTACAGACAGATAGACCAGCTTCTGTCCGGCCTTTGCGAAAGTGAGGATAAATGATGGCTGAAGACAAAAAGAAGTCAGCTAAGAAAACAACGTCTTCGAGAAGCGCTTCAAATGCTTCGAAGAAGCCTTCAAAAGAGCAGCTCGCGAAAGAGGCGGAGCTCCTGAGAGAGAAGAAGAAGCTGCATGACGAGGTCTTTGCGGTCATATACATCGCTGTGGGCCTTTTCCTCGTGCTGAGCCTGCTCACTGACTCCACCGGAGCCCTGGGTCTTGCGATACAGACCTTCATGTTCGGTCTCTTCGGCAAGGTCGCCTATATACTCGCGGTGTTCTTCATCTTCTACGGGATATTGATATTCGCCAAGAAGACGGCCTTCATGACGGCGCGGTCCGTCATATTTGTCGTGCTCCTGTTCCTGCTCATAACATCGCTGTTTGCGGTAAGCTATGTCTCCGCACCGGAATTTGTATTCAAGTGGGGCCTGGTCAAGGAGGTCTACGGCCTGGGCAAGAACGGACCCGGTTCGATAGGGCTGCTCGCCGGGACCCTGATATTCAAGCTTATAGGAAAGACCGGTCTTTACATCTTCAGCATCGCAGGCATACTCGTCTCACTGCTGTTCATCTTCCAGACGCCGGTCTCCGACCTCTTCGACAACATGCGCGTGAAGCGCGAGGCCGCGAGGGCGCTCAGAGAAGAGGAAGCCGAGAAGATCAGGGATTACGAGCAGCAGCTCAGTATGGAAGACATAAATCCGGTGCCGAAGAAGCCTGCTCCCAAGCCCGCACCGAAGCATGAGGTGACCGATCTCGAGGACATCGAGCCTCCGGTGAAAAAGAACGACGAGCCCAAGCTGGATCTCACAGGCATCCACAATATGCATCCGGACAGCCTAGAGGGCGGAAACGCGCCGCAGCTTGAGGCTCCCGATAATACCGAGCCCGTCAGCCTGCCTTCGTATGACGACCCCGTAGTTCCGAGGCAGCCCGAGGCAAAGAAGGCTCCGGCGCCCGATTTCTCCGCCTACGCGGACAATCAGAAGCAGATACTCGACTACGTGGCGGACGACGATCTTTTCGCAGGAAAGAAACCCGCCGAAGGCTACGGCCTTGACGGCACGGCGGCCGCTCCGGTAAGCGAGTTCAAGCTTGAAGATATAATGCCAAAGAAGAAGGAGGAACCTGTCCCCGAGGAACCCAAGCCCGCGGAGCCTGCCGAAAAGCAGCCGGCTCCCGGCAGTTACAAGTTCCCGCCGCTCGACCTCCTGAAGAAGCCCTTCGGTCAGAAGAACAGCGGCAGCGGCAAGGCTGAGGAAGACAACGCCAGGCTCCTCGAAGAGACTCTGGCCAGCTTCAAGGTGCACGCGACCGTATCCGACGTCATAAAGGGACCCGCGGTCACCAGATACGAGGTCATCCCGGCCACAGGCGTCAAGGTCAAGAGCATCGAGAACCTTCAAAACGACATCGCCCTCAACCTCAGGGCGAAGAGCATACGTATCGAAGCTCCCATCCCCGGCAAGGCAGCCGTGGGCATCGAGGTCTCAAACGACAGCATCAGCACCGTGATGCTCCGCGAGATCATAGAATCGCAGGAGTTCAAGAAGGCGAAATCCAAGATCTCCGTCGGCCTCGGCCGCAGTATCTCCGGCGGTAGCGTCGTAGCAAACCTCAAGGACATGCCGCACCTGCTGATCGCGGGCGCGACCGGTTCCGGCAAATCGGTCTGCATAAACAGCATAATCATCAGTTTGCTCTATAAGGCAAAGCCCGACGAGGTCAAGCTGATACTCATAGACCCGAAGGTCGTAGAACTCAGCAATTACAACGGCATCCCGCACCTGATGATACCTGTCGTGACCGACCCGCCCAAGGCTTCGGCCGCTCTCGGCTGGGCAGTCAGCGAGATGAACGAGCGCTACAACAAGTTCGCAGAAGTCGGCGTCCGCGACCTGGAGAGCTACAACGAATACGTCAAGGCAAACGACGAGCCCGACAAATATCTGCCGCAGGTCGTCATCATCATCGACGAGCTTGCCGACCTCATCATGGCCGCCAAGAACCAGGTCGAAGATTCGATCTGCAGGCTGGCGCAGAAGGCCAGAGCAGCGGGCATGCACCTGATAATCGCGACCCAGAGGCCTTCGGTCGACGTCATCACAGGCGTCATAAAGGCCAACGTGCCTTCGCGCATCGCTTTCGCGGTGTCTTCGGGCATCGACTCGCGCACCATACTCGACATGAACGGCGCAGAGAACCTGCTGGGCAAGGGTGACATGCTCTTCTTCCCGAGGGATATCCCGAAGCCGGTCAGAGTACAGGGCTGCTTCGTCTCCGACCACGAGGTCAACGACGTCATCGAGTTCGTCAAGAAGAACAGCGGCGAGAGCAAGTATTCTTCTGACATCGAGCAGGCCATCAAGAACGCCGGAAGCAGCGCTGCCGCAGGCGGCGGAGGGGACGACGAGGACGACGACCTGCTCATGGACGCCATCGAATGCGTCGTCAAGGCCGAGATGTGCTCGGTCTCCATGCTGCAGAGGCGTTTCCGCATAGGTTACAACAGATCCGCAAGGCTCGTCGATCTCATGGAGGAGCGCGGCATAGTAGGCCCCGCTGACGGCTCCAGGCCCCGCAAGGTGCTCATGACCCCGGCGCAGTTTGAGATGCTCGAAAGGCAGCTGAACGGCGACGACGGCAGCGTTCCCGAAGAGATCGATTAGAAAGGCAGAGCATTGAAGGTCTACATTAAAACCTTAGGATGTGACAAGAACACATGGGATTCAGAACACGCGGCCGGCCTGCTTCAGGCCGCCGGCTGTTCGTTTACGGACGATCCTTCGCAGGCTGACGTCATGATGGTCAATACCTGCGGCTTCATCCGCGACGCGAAGACCCAGTCCATAGACACGATCTTCGACCTTATCAACATCAAGACAGATAAACAGAAGCTCATAGTCAGCGGCTGTCTTTCTCAGCGTTATTCGAAGGAGCTTGCCAAGGAGATGCCCGAGGTCGATCTCTTCCTGGGCGTCAACGATTATGCCAGGCTCCCGCAGATTATACGCGAAGAGAGCTCAGGTGTGTTCTGCTCGCCTTATTCCAGAAGCTTCGAGGAACTCGGGGAACGCAAGATAGGCGAGGGCTGCTACACCGCCCCCATAAAGATCGCAGAAGGCTGCAACAACATATGCAGCTACTGCGCTATCCCGTTCATAAGGGGAAGATACCGCAGCAGGAAGGAAGAGGACATAATCGCCGAGGCTGAAGCTCTGGCGAAAGCGGGCTGCAAAGAGCTCGTGGTCATAGCGCAGGACGTTACTGCCTACGGCTGCGACCTTGATGGCGGAAAAACCCTGGCCGGGCTGCTGAGAAAGCTCTGCCGCGTTGAAGGCCTCGCATGGATAAGGCTGATGTACTGCTACGAGGACGAGATCACGCAGGAGCTCATCGACGTCATCAAAGAGGAACCGAAGATCTGCCGCTACCTCGACATACCCGTCCAGCACTGCAGCGACCGCATACTCGCCTCGATGAACCGCAAGTCAACGTCGGATTCCATCAGGTTGACAATAAACAATTTACGTAAACAAATTCCCGATATCGCGATCAGAACGACTCTGATCACGGGCTATCCCGGTGAGACCGCCGAAGATTTCAAGGAGCTGCTCGATTTCGTAAAAGAGTTGAAATTTGAACGTTTGGGTGCCTTTGCTTATTCGAAGGAAGAGGGAACCGCCGCCGCCAAACTTCCCAAACAGGTAAGAAGCGACGTAAAGGAACGCCGCAGAGACCGCATCATGGAAGCCCAGCGCTCCGTTTCCCTTGAGCATAATCTCGCGCTCGTCGGACGCGAGCTCGAAGTCATGGTCGACGAGGCTGACGCCGAGGGCTCCTACATCGGAAGGACCCGCTTCGACGCTCCAGATATCGACAATTCCGTTATATTCACCACCGGTAAAAAGCACGTTCCCGGCGATATAGTCACCGTCAGGATCACCGACGCCTTCGATTACGACCTTACAGGAGAAGAGATATGAATCTGCCGAACAAGCTCACTATGCTTAGGATAATCTGCGTACCTGTGTTCTGCGTGCTGTACGCCAAAGGCATGTACGTCGCCGCGCTCATAGTCTTCGCAGCGGCGTCACTTACAGACATGCTCGACGGCTACATCGCGCGCAAATACGACCTCGTGACCAATTTCGGCAAGATAATGGATCCGCTCGCTGACAAGATACTCGTTTATTCTGCGTTCTGCCTTATGATACAGGACATGACCATACCTGCCTGGATGCTGATAGTCATACTGTTCCGCGAGTTCCTCGTCGCGGGCATGCGCACGGTCGCGGCCTCCGAGGGCATAGTCATCGCAGCCGGCATCACCGGCAAGATCAAGACCGTGCTGCAGATGTTTGCGGTCCTGATGCTCATCCCGCATTTTCAGGGCGTCTGGAACACTGCTGCGCAGGTGCTGCTCTGGGCTTCGGTCGTCATGACAGTAGTCTCGGGCGTGGAATACGTATGGCAGAACAGGCAGGTCTTCAAGGCATAGCTTAAGGAGGCAGTCATGAAGTGCACTATCCTTACCGTAGGAACAGAGATACTCTTCGGTTCCATAGTCAATACCAACGCTGTTTTCCTTTCTAAAAAGCTCAACGAGCTCGGCATAGACGTCATGTATCACATGACGGTCGGCGACAATACCGGGCGTCTGAAAGAGGTCCTCGCGCACGCATATGAGGACTGCGATCTTATCATTACTACGGGCGGCCTCGGACCGACCCAGGACGACCTCACGAAGGAGACCATAGCCGAGTTCTTCGGCGTCAGGAACCTTCGCAACGACGAGGAGCTGCGCAAGCTCAGTGAGTGGTTTGCCTCCGCCGGCCGCGTCATGGCCGAAAACAACAAGAAACAGGCGAATTTCCCCGAAGGGGCCGTGATACTCAACAACCCGAACGGTACGGCTCCCGGTTTTTATCTTGAAAAGGACGGGCGCTGCATAGCCTGTCTGCCCGGGCCTCCGTTCGAGATGCAGCCCATGTTCACCAACGAGCTGGCTCCGATCCTGAGCACTCACAGCGACGGCTATCTGTATTACAGGATGGTCCGCACGAGCGGGATAGGGGAGTCGGACCTTGAGACAGCTCTGCTTCCGCTCATCGACGGTCAGACCGATCCGACCTTCGCGACCTACGCGTCAAAGCACGAGTGCTCGCTGCGAGTCGCCTCAAAGCGCCAGACCCGCGGGGAAGCCGAGGCTGCCGTAGAGGAAGCCATGAAAGAGGTCAGAAGGCTGGTCGGAAAGTATATCTACAGCGAGGACGGAGAGGAGATATCCCACGTCGTGCTGCGCACTCTGCTCGAAAAGAACATGAGCCTTTCGTGCTGCGAGAGCGTCACCGGAGGCCTTTTCGCAAAGACTGTGACCGACATGCCCGGCATCTCCGCGATCTTCGACCGCGGCATAGTCACGTACAGCAACAGGGCCAAGCAGGAGGAGCTCGGCGTTGACCCAGCGACCATAGAAAAGTATGGACCGGTTAGCGAACAGACCGCTTATGAAATGGCGGAAGGGCTGTATAAGGTCACCGGAAGCGACGTATGTGTTTCTGTCACAGGCCTTGCGGGACCCGACGGAGACGGATCAGATACTCCTGTGGGGACCGTATACATCGGCGTCTGCTTCAGGGGAGAGACAAAGGTCTTTTACCACTTCTTCAGACGCAACAACAGGGAGTTCGTGAGGACCGGCGCGGTCAGCTGGATGTTCAGAGATATTTACAGTATTTTACTAAATTGACTTGACAAAATAGTAAATATATGGTATTAGATTTTATGCGAAAAGTTTTTCTATTCGCTTGACTCCGCAGAAGTTTTCGGGTATTATAATAAAGAACAAACGTTCTTTCGGAGGTAAATATGGCGCAGAACAAAGCTGAAATGAGCGATAAGGACAGGGCTCTTCAGGAAGCTCTTCTCCAGATCGATAAGAAGTTCGGCAAGGGCTCTGTAATGAGCCTTGGCGATAAAAACGCACGCCTCGACATTGAGGCCATCTCTACCGGTTCCGTCAGTCTCGACATCGCCTGCGGAATAGGAGGGCTCCCCAAGGGCCGCATCATCGAGATCTACGGGCCTGAATCTTCAGGCAAGACCACTCTGGCTCTCGAAGTCATCGCTTCTGCTCAGAAGCAGGGCGGCAAGGCCGCCTTCATCGACGCAGAGCACGCGCTCGATCCGATATACGCAAAGGCTCTCGGCGTCAACATCGACGATCTTCTCGTCGCCCAGCCCGATACAGGCGAAGACGCACTCGAGATCTGCGAGATGCTCGTGCGCTCCGCAGCTATCTCTGTTGTAGTCATCGACTCCGTCGCGGCTCTCGTTCCGAAGGCAGAGATCGAAGGCGACATGGGCGACAACCACGTCGGCCTTCAGGCAAGGCTCATGTCCCAGGCTCTCAGAAAGATCACCGGCGTCGCCAACAAGACCGGCACCATGGTCATCTTCATCAACCAGCTGAGAGAAAAGATCGGCATCATGTTCGGAAATCCCGAGACCACCACGGGCGGCAGAGCCCTCAAGTTCTATTCGTCCGTACGCCTCGACGTACGCCGCGTAGAGTCCATCAAGCAGGGCGACAGCGTCATCGGCAACCGCACAAGGGTCAAGGTCGTAAAGAACAAGGTCGCTCCTCCGTTCAAGATGACAGAGTTCGATATCATGTACGGCAAGGGCATCTCCAGAGAGGGCGACATACTCGACTGCGCTGTCGAGGCCGGCCTCATCGAAAAGTCCGGAGCCTGGTACAGCTACGCCGGGGAGCGCATAGGCCAGGGAAGGGAGAACGTAAAGACCTATCTCTTCGACCATCAGGATCTCCTGAACAAGCTCGAAGAGGAGATCAAAGACAAGTATATTCCCAAGCGTACCGAAGAGACCGAAGAGGACGACGATATTCTTGTCGACGAAGACGGCGTGATCATTGATAAAGCTTAATAAATACTGTATCATTTATACAGACGGCTGCTGCGTCAATACCATTGGCGCAGCATTCTTAAAATATGGAGGTAGACCATGAAGTATGAGATCAAGGGCGAACCGATGCCTGTCGTCATCTGCGAGCTTGAAAACGGTGAGACTATGATAAGCGAATCCGGCGCGATGAGCTGGATGAGCCCCAACATGGAGATGCAGACAAGCGGAGGCGGAGCCTCCAAGGTGTTCGGAAGACTGTTTTCCGGGGAGAGCCTGTTCCAGAACTACTATACCGCAAAGGGCGGAGACGGCACTATCGCATTCGCGGCGAGCTTCCCCGGTTCCATCAGGGCATACGAGATCACTCCCGAGCATCCTCTAGTAGTTCAAAAGAGATCTTTCCTTGCCTCTACAGCGGGCGTTGAACTCAGCGTGTTCTTCCAGAAGAAGCTCGGTACCGCTCTGTTCGGCGGCGAAGGCTTCGTAATGCAGAAGCTTTCCGGCCACGGCCTCGCGTTCATCGAGATCGACGGTTCCTCCGTCGAATACGAGCTTGCAGCCGGCCAGCAGATGGTGATCGATACCGGTTATCTCGCCATGATGGACGCCAGCGTCAGCATGGATATCCAGCAGGTCAAGGGAGTAAAGAACGTCCTGTTCGGCGGCGAGAGCCTGTTCAACACAGTAGTTACCGGCCCGGGAAGGATAGTCCTCCAGACCATGCCCATCACCAGTTTCGTGGGAGCTATTTCCGGTCTGCTTCCCACCAAAAGCAACTGATGAACTAATTTGAAAAACAGCTGAAAAACTGTTTGACATCAAACCTCCTTTATGCTATAAATGTACCGTTACCGCTCTGAGTGGGTATTTTTGAAGTGCGCTAAGCCACCTACAAAAGGCGAGATCGCATATACAGGAGGTTTTTAATATGTATGCAGTAGTACAGACCGGCGGAAAGCAGTACCGCGTTTCCGAAGGCGACGTCATCAACGTTGAAAAGCTCAATGTTGAAGAAGGCTCCCTGGTCACTCTCGATCAGGTACTCGTCGTAGGCGGCGAGAACGGCACCGTTATCGGCAAGCCCTTCGTACCGGGCGCCAGCGTTGCGGCTAACGTAGTTGGCAACGGCAAGGCTCAGAAGGTAGTAACCTTCAAGTACAAGGCAAAGAAGGATTATTCCAAGAAGATGGGTCACAGACAGCCCTACACCCAGCTTGAGATCACCCAGATCCTCACCGGCGGAGACAGACCTTCCAAGAAGGCTGAGGCTCCCAAGGCAGAAGTGAAGGAAGAGGCCGCAAAGGAAGCAGTCAATTTCAAGGCTATGAAGAAGGCTGAGCTCGTGGCTTACGCAGAAGCTAACGGCATCGCTGTCGACGCTAAGGCTACCAAGGACGTCATCCTTGCAGCCATCGAGGCAGCTCAGAACTAATCAGATCGGAGGTCAATATTTATGGCAAGTAAAAAAGGTGTAGGCAGTTCCAAGAACGGCCGCGACAGTGAGTCTAAACGACTTGGCGTAAAGAGAGCTGACGGTCAGTTTGTCAGCGCAGGTTCCATCCTGGTCCGCCAGAGAGGCACCAAGTTCCATCCGGGCAACAACGTAGGCATCGGCGGCGATGACACTCTCTTCGCAAAGGTCGACGGCGTTGTAAAGTTCGAAAGAAAAGACAAGACCCGCAAGCAGGTCAGCGTCTATTCACAGGAAGCTTAAGGAAGGCAAGCCCCTAAGGAACACTTAGGGGCTCTTTTCATATAACGGTATGTTTGTAGATAAAGCACAGATAAAGATAAGATCGGGCAAGGGCGGCAACGGCAGCGTCTCTTTCAGGCGCGAGCCCTACGTTCCCCAGGGCGGTCCGGACGGCGGCAACGGCGGGCGCGGAGGCGACATAGTCCTTCTTGCGGACCGCAATCTCCGTACGCTCATGGACTTCCGCTACAAGACCAAATACGAGGCGGAAAACGGCGAGGACGGCCGCGGCAAGAAGTGCTACGGCAAGGACGGAGCTGACCTCATCATCAAGGTCCCCGTCGGAACGGTCGTCAAGGACCTTTCGACCGGCCGCGTGATGGCTGACCTCACTAAGGACGGAGAACGCTTTGTCGCAGCAAAAGGCGGCAAGGGCGGAAAGGGCAACGTCTTCTTCAAGAACTCGGTGCGCCAGGCTCCAAACTTTGCGGAGGCCGGCGGTTTTGCCGTGGAACGCGAGATAGAGCTCGAGCTCAAGCTGATAGCTGACGTAGGCCTTCTGGGCTATCCGAACGTCGGCAAATCGACTCTGCTCTCGGTCTCGACGAGCGCCGCTCCCAAGATCGCGAACTATCATTTCACGACCATCACGCCCAACCTCGGCGTAGTCAATATGTACGACAGTTCCTTCGTAATGGCTGATATTCCCGGCCTTATCGAAGGAGCTTCCACCGGCCTGGGCCTCGGCCTCGACTTCCTCAAGCACATCGAGCGCACCAGGGTGCTGATCCACGTCGTCGACGTCTCCGGCAGCGAGGGACGCGACCCCATCGAAGATTTCGAGAAGATCAACCTAGAGCTCGCCGGCTACAGCAGCAAAATGCTCACAAAGCCCATGATAGTCGCCGCGAACAAGACGGATCTCGCCGATCCCGAGACTCTCGCGGAATTCACGGAATATATCCATTCAAAGGGCCTTGAGGTCTATCCGATCTGCGCTCCCATAAGCGAGGGCGTAAGCGAGCTGCTTGGCGCGGCTAATAAGCTTCTTCAGGAGCTCCCCGAGGAAGATGTACAGATCGAGGAATACTTCGAGCCTGTCTCTCCGGAGGAAGAAGAGGATTACCGTGAAGTATACGTAAAGCGCGAGGACGACGGCAGCTTCACCGTGAGCGGAAAGCAGCTGCTCAAGATCTTCAATTCCACGAATTTCAACGATGCGGGCTCCCTCAGATATCTGTATAAGTACATCGAAGAAAAGGGCGCGATAGAGCGCATGCTCGACATGGGGCTCGACGAAGGCGACACCATAAGAGTCTTCGATTACGTATTCGAGTATTACGACGAATAATGGCGTTCAGTAAGGCTGACAAGGGCATAAGGGACAGAAAAGACCTGTTTATAAGGCTGCTGACCATAGTTTTATCGGCTGTCTATATTCTTATCATGCACGCGGCGGTCTCAAAGAACGTCAAAGTGTTCGACGTCGAAGGTGCTTACGCCGTGAAAGCCGAGGTCTCCGAGATGGCTGAACTCGTCACCGACGTATACGAGGCCGGGTCCAGCTATGAGACGGCCTCTCAGTACTTTTACGCTAAAGTTCTGAGCGGAAGCCAGAAGGGCGAGCCCGTAGTCGCGGTCCAGACCATAGACAACTATTCGGCCTTCCAGGAAGAGACTGTAAAGCCCGGAGATAAGGTCATACTCTATAACTACGATGACCCCGAAGGGGACGCGGGCTTCATTTTCGGCGGCTATGAAAGGCTCGACCTGAACATAGTGCTCGGCTGCGTGTTTTTCGCGCTGCTCCTGCTGTTCGGGAGGCTCAAGGGCTTCCATACCATAGTGGCGCTCGTTTTCACCTGCCTTGCGGTATTTTACGTATTCGTTCCCGCCGTTCTTGCCGGATATAACGTTTACGTAATGACCTGTCTTACCTGCGTCTTTACGATAATAATGACCCTGCTGATAACCAACGGGGCCTGCGGAAAGTCGCTGACGACCATACTCGGCTGCTGCTTCGGCGTTCTTGTCGCGGCGCTGCTGACGGTCCTGTTCTCAAAGCTCATGAGGCTCACGGGAATACTCGACGAGCACTCGGTATATCTGCAGTATCTGAGCTCCGGAGTCGAGATCGACCTGAGGGCGCTGATCTTCGGCATGATAGTGATAGGCGCTCTCGGCGCCGTCATGGACGTTGCTATGGACATCTCATCGTCGCTTTCCGAAGTCCATCTTCAGGCTCCGCATCTGCGCTTTTCAGAACTGTTCCGTTCCGGGATACGCATAGGGCGCGACGTCATGGGGACCATGGCTAATACTCTTGTGCTGGCCTATATAGGAAGCAATCTGTGCGGCATACTGCTGCTCATAACGTATTCATCCTCGATGCTCGAACTGCTTAACCGCGAGAGCATAGCAGTGGAGCTGCTTCAGGCTATTATAGGCAGCCTGGCGATACTTCTTACCATACCGCTCACCTCGCTGGTCTGTGCCGCTCTTTATACCGGAAAACCCGGAAATACAGCAGTGTATACCGGTAAGCATTCGACGCGGGAAGGCTGAACACAAAACAAAATACACCTTGACTGTAAATATATGCTAATGTATAATTTTTACAGCCCGGAGGTGTATTGTGAAGAGATTCCTTGAAAAGATCGATATCAGACTGGTCAAGAAGATCGTCATCGCGCTCTTCTGCATATATCTTGCTGTCTCGAACGTGATACTGTATTCGCGCAATATGACCGTGAGCAGGCCTGAGATCATCTACGGAGATCACGAAAGCGTCTCTGAAGTACGGCAGGCACCGGACGTGCCTTTGACCGTCGAGGCTGAACCTTTGGTCATCAAGAGCGAACAGGCCGACGGCAGGGCGTCCGGTGGACTCATAAACATCAACACAGCAGGGCTTGAGGAACTGCAGTCTCTGAAAGGCATAGGGCCGGCCAAAGCCCAGGCGATAATTGATTACCGCGATAAATACGGGGGATTCGTGAGCCCCGAAGAGATAACAGAGGTAAAAGGGATAGGCGAGGGGACCTATCAGAAGATAAAGGATGCTATCTGCATCGACTGAGGTAATATGATAACAGATGAAGAGATCGCCCGCATTAACGAGCTGGCGCACAAGAAAAAGGCCGAAGGCCTCACTCCCGAAGAAGTAAAAGAGCAGCGCGCGCTGCGCGAAAAGTTCCTTGAGAACTTCCGCGCGGGCTTTAAGCAGCAGCTGGAAAACATAGAGCTCGTGGACCCTGACGATCCGCGACTCAAAGGCAAAAAAGGAATGCGCATTATCAGTTGATAATTCTGCGCATTCATTTTATAATTAAACGTTAAAATTTTTGATATCGTGAGGTATTTATTATGAGATACATGGGCGTAAACGAGATCAGGGAAAAGTTCCTTTCTTTCTGGGAAAGCAAGGGCTGCCTCAGGCACGAGAGCTATTCGCTGGTCCCGCAGAACGACAAGAGCCTTCTGCTCATCGCTGCCGGCATGGCACCGCTCAAGCCTTATTTCGCCGGTACAGAGGAGCCTCCCAGGCACCGCATGACCACCTGTCAGAAGTGCATCCGCACCAACGACATCGACAACGTCGGCCACACCGCTCGTCACGCGACTTATTTCGAGATGCTCGGCAACTTCAGCTTCGGCGACTACTTCAAGAGAGAGTCCCTGAGCTGGGGCTGGGAATTCGTGACCGGTGAGGAATGGCTGGCCATCCCAAAGGAAAAGATCTGGGCCACCGTCTACGAGGACGATGACGAGGCCTTTAATATCTGGAAGGACGAGATCGGTATGCCGGCGGAGCGCATCGTGCGGCTCGGCAAGGACGACAACTTCTGGGAGATCGGTACCGGTCCGTGCGGACCCTGCTCCGAGATCTATTATGACCGCGGACCCGAGTACGGCTGCGGCAAGCCTGACTGCAAGCCGGGCTGCGACTGCGACCGCTACATGGAGTTCTGGAACCACGTGTTCACCCAGTTCGACAGGCAGGAGGACGGCTCCTACCTCGAGCTCGAGCATAAGAACATCGATACCGGCATGGGCCTCGAGCGCATGGCCTGCATCATGCAGGGCGTCGACTCCATCTATAACGTTGATACCATGCAGGCCATCCTTCAGGAAGTCTGCAGGGTCAGCGGAGTCAAGTATCAGGACGGAGCCGCCCCGAGTGACGTATCCATCCGCATCATCACCGACCACATCCGCGCGGTATCCTTCATGATCTGCGACGGAGTACTGCCCAGCAACGAGGGCAGGGGATACATTCTCAGGAGGCTCCTCAGAAGGGCTGCCCGCCACGGCAGGCTGCTCGGCATCAAGGGCACCTTCCTCAAGGATCTCTGCGACAAGGTCGTCGAGACCTCCGGCGACGCGTATCCCGACCTCGTGAGCCGCAGAGATTACATCAAGAAGATCATCGGCATCGAAGAGGACAAGTTCGCACAGACCATCGACAAGGGAAGCGACATCCTAGACGGGTATATCGCGGAGGCTAAGAACGCCGGCCGCGATACACTCAGCGGAGAAGAGGTCTTCAGGCTCTACGACACCTACGGCTTCCCGTTCGAGCTCACTCAGGAGATCGCGGCAGACGCAGGCTGCAAGGTCGACGAAGAGGGCTTCAAGGCCAACATGCAGGCGCAGAAAGACATGGCCCGCGCCGCCCGCAAGGACGACGAGAACCAGGGCTGGCTCGACGAGTCTTCGATGTTCCACGATTATCCGGACACCGAATTCATCGGTTATCAGAGTCTCGCTGACAGTGCGAAGGTCCTCGGGCTCGTGCGCGGAATGAACGCTCTCAAAACCGCGTCCGAAGGCGAAGAGGTTCGTATCGTTCTCGACCGCACTCCGTTCTACGCGGAAAGCGGCGGCCAGGTCGGCGACACCGGCGTCATCGAAGCCGACGGCTTCAGCGCTGCAGTTACCGATACCTACAAGGTCGGTAAGGTATTCGTCCACAAGTGCGTCATCAGCTCAGGCGAGGTAAGCGTAGGCGACAGTGTCACAGCGTGCGTCGACGTACAGAGACGTCACTCCATAGCGCGCAACCATACCGCTACACACCTGCTTCAGAAGGCCCTGCGCATGGTGCTCGGCGATCACGTAGAGCAGTCCGGTTCCCTCGTTACCGAAGAAGCGCTCAGGTTTGACTTCACGCATTTCGAAGCGATCAGCGCAGAGGACCTGGCGACAGTCGAAGACATAGTCAACAGCGAGATCCTCAAGTTCACTCCGGTAGAGACTCAGGTCATGCCTATCGAAGAGGCTAAAAAGCTCGGAGCCATGGCTCTGTTCGGGGAAAAGTACGGAGCTGAAGTCCGCGTCGTGAACGTTCCGGGATTTTCGCTCGAGTTCTGCGGCGGCACCCATGTGGCAAATATCGGCCAGATAGGTTCCCTGCACATCACATCCGAAAGCGGCGTAGCCGCGGGCGTCCGCCGTATCGAGGCCGTCACAGGCCTTGCTGTCAAGGATGCTCTCTGCGCCGGCGAAGAAAAGATTGCAGACGTCTGCGCGGCTCTCAAGACAAATAAGGACAATCTGCAGAAGAGGGCAGAAGACCTCATGGCGGAGCTCAAGGCCGTAAAGAAGGAGCTCGAAGAGCTCAAGGCACAGAACGTTTCTGCAGGACTCGGTGATCTGCTCGCTTCAGCTGTCCCCGCAGGCAGCGCAAAGCTCATCTGCAGGAGCTTCGAGAATACTCCGGCAGACCAGCTCAGGGAGATCTCAGACCAGCTCAAGGCTTCCGAAAAGTCTCTCGTCATGGTATTTGCGGCTCTCAACGGCGACAAGAACAGCATGATGGTCTCCGTGACAGACGACCTTACGGCAAAGGGCGTCCACGCCGGCCAGCTGATCAAGAAGCTCGCGACCCTCTGCGGAGGAGGCGGCGGAGGCAAGGCTGACATGGCTCAGGCAGGCATCAGGGATACCTCTAAACTTCCCGAAGCTTTCGCACTTGCACAGGAGCTGTTAAAAGAATATAATTAAATAAGTAAGGAGGGGTAATCTATGGATAGAAAGACCATACTTTTCAATAATCCTGACAGATCAGGCGAACAGACTACTGAGGAGATACTTCAGACTGTATATGAGGCTCTTGAAGAAAAGGGCTACAATGCCATCGACCAGATGGTCGGGTACATCCTTTCCGGAGACCCCTCATATATCACCGGTCACAACAATGCGCGCAACCTCGTTCGCCGCATCGAGCGTGACGATCTCGTAGAAGAGCTTCTGCGGAAGTTCCTCAACAAGTAGTATTTCAAAACGGAGCGGCTGACTGTATCAGTCCGCTCCGTGATTTTTTGTTTGATGGACAGGATCATCGGCCTCGACGTAGGCGACAAAACAATAGGCGTAGCCGTGAGCGATCCTCTTATGATCTCGGCCCAGGGCGTGACCACCATAGAAAGGGTGGGGGCCCGCAAGGACTGCGACAAGGTTATCGCTTACGTTAAGGAGTACGACGCGAAAACGGTAGTCTGCGGGCTTCCGCTGATGCTCGACGGTTCCGATTCTCCCCAGACCGAAAAAGTCAGGGAATTCGCCAAGCTGCTCGAAAACAAGATGCGGAGCACGGGTCTTAAGGTGAAGCTCGAATTCTACGACGAGCGCTTTTCGACCAAGATCGCCGAACAGGTGCTCTTCGACGCTGGCTACAAACGCAAGGAACGCAAACAGTTCGTCGACAAACAGGCGGCTGTAGTTATATTAAGCTCATACATGGACAGCCTGCGGCTCAGCGGCAGGTGATGAAGGAGGAAATATGAAAAGACTTGTAACCAGAAGCGATTTTGACGGTATCGCGTGCGCGATGATGCTCAAGGAGCTCGGAATGATCGACGAGATCAAGTTCGTGCATCCCAAGGACGTTCAGGACGGCAAGGTAGAGCTCACCGAGAACGATATCACCACGAATCTTCCTTTTGACCCGCGCGTCGGCATGTGCTTCGACCACCACGAGAGCGAGCTCGACAGGCTCAAGGCTATAGAGACCGGAAGCAAGCTCATAATCGACGAGAACGCGCGCTCGGCGGCAAGGGTGCTTTACGATTACTACGGCGGAGCCAAGACCTTCAAGAGAGTCTCTGAAGACCTCATGACCGCTGTAGACAAGGGCGACAGCGCCGATTTCACGCTTGAAGAGATCCTTCATCCTACCGGATGGACCATGCTCCACTTCATCATGGACCCGCGCACAGGTCTCGGAAGGTTCCACGATTTCCGCATCTCCAACTACAGCCTTATGCTCGAACTCCCCGATATCTGCCTGAACCACACTATCGACGAGATTCTTGAGATGCCTGACGTAAAAGAGCGCGTAGACCTGTATTTCGAGCAGGAGAAGCTCTTCGAGGATCAGATGCACAGGCTCGTCAAGATGGACGGCAAGGTAGCGGTCATCGACCTCAGAAACGAAGAAGTCATCCATGCAGGCAACCGTTTCCTCATCTACGCTCTGTATCCTGAGATCGAAGTCACCATCCACGTCGCCTGGGGCTTCAGAAAGCAGAACACCGCGCTGATGGTAGGCAAGAGCATCATCAACAAGGGAAACAAGGCTGACATCGGCGAGATCTGCCTGAGCTACGGCGGCGGCGGACATTTCAACGCCGGCACCTGCCAGGTCGAGAACGACAAGGCTGACGAGATCCTCAAGGATATCATTGTAAAATTGAACGCTTAAAAATCAATATACTGCTAATATAATTGTTTAGATAGATAAAGCACAGAGCAACCTGATAATGTGGGTATTATTTAAGCCTTTGTGCTTTTTCTATTATTTGCTTTTTTATCATCATTTCAATTCTGTTAACATTATAATTATTCATTTATTACTAATGATTACTTATTGATTTAATAAGTATTACTTATTTCAGACTGAAGACAAAGACTGCTGCACCAAATAACGGGTACAGCAGTCTTTATTCTATGTAATCGATTTTTCACGAGTGGAAAGAATACTTGTTTTCTGAATCTGAGAAGAATTATGCCTTT
>Ga0079305_1000058_pt1 | contig 240021 bp, 192 predicted proteins | sample LMS_cellobiose_e_FD_79183 | JGI IMG/M metagenome (GOLD analysis project Ga0079305, IMG submission 79183) | Rumen-fistulated moose microbial communities from Alaska, USA - LMS_cellobiose_enrichment | ecosystem: Host-associated > Mammals > Digestive system > Stomach > Rumen fluid ... | reverse complement strand
CTGACGATAGATTTCTGAATCATCGGTTTTGATCCTTTCCGATCTGCTTGCGCAGATCATTTCCACATGCAAGATACCACACCCGCCGTCCCCTGTCAACAGAAAAGTCCCGGAAACTGTTGAGTTTCCGGGACTTTTGACTGTTCTGATATTCCGATCAGCGCTTGCTGAACTGCGGAGCGCGGCGTGCGGCTTTGAGGCCGTACTTTTTGCGTTCCTTCATTCTCGGGTCGCGGGTGAGGAAGCCGGCCTGCTTGAGAGCGGCACGGTAATTCTCGTCCACGAGCAGGAGCGCGCGGGCTATGCCGTGGCGGATGGCGCCGGCCTGGCCGGTAACGCCGCCGCCGGTGACGGAGACCTCGATATCGAACTTGCCGACGTTGTCGGTGGTAACGAGGGGCTGGCGGACGAGGAGCTTAAGAGTCTCAAGGCCGAAATATTCGTCGATATCTCTGCCGTTGATGGTGATCTTGCCGGTTCCACCGGGGAACAGGTGCACTCTGGCGACGGAGGATTTACGCCTGCCGGTGCCGTACATATAAGGCTTCTTGCTGGTATACATTATTCTTTACCTCCCCTTAACCGTTCCAAACTTCGGGCTTCTGAGCAGAATGCTTGTGTTCATCGCCGGAGTAGATCTTGAGGCGGGTGAGCTGAGCTCTGCCGAGAGAATTCTTGCCGAGCATGCCGCGAACGGCCAGCTTCATGGCGAGCTCCGGACGCTGCTCCATCAGGCGCTTGTAAGGAGTTTCCTTAAGGCCGCCGATGTAACCGGAATGAGTGCGGTAATACTTCTGATCGAGCTTCTTGCCCGTCAGCACCGCCTTGTCGGCGTTGATGACGATAACGAAATCGCCGCAGTCGGCGTGAGGGGTGAAAGTGGGCTTGTGCTTGCCGCGAAGAAGGACCGCGGCGGTGGCGGCGGTTCTGCCGAGAGGCTTGCCGGCCGCATCAAGGATATACCATTTTCTTTCGATGGTAGCCTTGTTTGCCATAAATGTGGACATTGTCTGACCTCCGTATAATAAATAAAAGCTTTGACAAAAAGTGTTTGCGCGCATACAATTTTTGCGCGGCTTAATACTTATACCACAACGGATTTAGGCTGTCAAGATGTTTTTTAAGCTTGCTTTTCAGAACTCGTTTATTCTCACGTATACTCTCTAAATCTCTTAAATACTCATTTTTGATTTTAAAAAATTTTTACCGGGGGTGTCCAAATGAATAAATTTGCCGGAATAGTCCGCCGCTGTGTGGAGGATTACGACATGATACAGGAGGGCGAGCGCATAGCCGTCGGCATATCCGGAGGCAAGGATTCGCTGGTGCTCCTGCTCGCTCTGAAAAAACTGCAGGAGTATTATCCACGGCGTTTCGAGCTCGAGGCAGTAACGATAGATATGGGCTTCGAGGGAATGGATTTTTCTCCGGTAGCGAAGCTCTGCGAGAAGATAGACGTGCCGTATACCGTGGTGAAGACCGGTTTCAAGCAGATAGTTTTTGACGAGCGCGAGGAGAAGAATCCCTGCTCGCTTTGTTCCAAGATGAGGCGCGGCGCGCTGTGCGACGCGATAAAGGCCAGGGGGATTTCGAAAATAGCCCTCGGCCATCATTTCGACGACGCCGTTGAGACCTTCATGATGTCGCTTTTCTACGAGGGCAGGATATACTGCTTCCAGCCCGTCACGTACCTTGACCGCTCCGGAGTAACGCAGATACGCCCGATGCTCTATGCGCGCGAGGGCACCATACGAAACCTTGCCGAAAGACTTGAGCTGCCGGTGGTCAAAAGCACCTGCCCGATGGATAAAACGAGCTCGCGCGAGGACGTGAAGGCGCTTATCAAGAGGCTTTCAGCTGACTACCCAGACCTAAAAAACCGCATCTTCGGCTCCATGCAGCGCCTTCCGCTCAACGGCTGGGCGCCCATAAAGCCGCGGAGGCTGCGCAGAAAAGGACAAACGGAATAATGAAAGCCGGACGCCCGAAGGCGTCCGGCTCTTTTGATCTTTAAAAGAAGGCTCAGTATTCCACATCAAGCTCGGTGGTGTAGACCATATCATAGTTTTCAAGATACTGCGTTACGTAGAAATGAGCGGTGCGGCCTTCGCCTTCCTCCAGCGAAGCGGGGCGGGGGATGACGAGGCCTGAGTAGTAGAAGGAGATGTCGATCTCTTTTCCGGAGGCGTCATAATAGGTGTATCCCTCTTCCTTTTCAGAGTACGATTCGCTGTAAAGCATCTCGAACTGCTGTCCGTCCGCCTCCATGAGCACGCTTATCACGCCGGGCCTTCTTACCTTTTCAGGCTTGTTGTAAAGCACCCTGAGAGGATAGAAGCTCTCGTAGCTGCGCAGCGCGAAGCAGCCGGGGTGATTCCAGTCGTTTGCAGGCGTATCCTCGCTCCAGTAGGAGATGGACCAGCCCTGCTCCGGAGCGGAGTCGCGGCTGACGGTCATCGTTTCTGTGCCGGAGTCTGTTTTATATTCCATGGTCACCGTGGCGTTGGTCGACTCGGGATAGGTAGACGCGGCCTCGTATTCTTCGCGGTGGCGATCGTAGATCTCCTGAGTCCAGAAGGGCTCTATAACGTATTCCCTTTCGTCTATGGCCTCTCGCGGGATATCATAGGTATATTCAACGTCGCCGGTAAGTATATCGCGTATCTCAAGCTTGGCGGAAACGATATCCGCCGGGCCTTCAAAGAGCACCTTCCCGAGCTGCTGCGCGGAGAAGGCGATATATACAAGCTCGCACGACGGCTCTTCTTTCACGCTTTCGGCAGGCTCGGGCTGCTGCACGGGAGCGAGGGTCTCTTCGCCGCCGGAGGAAGGAGCGGGAGCCTGCTCTTTTATTTCGCTTTGAGGGCTCTGTTCGGTGGAAACAGGCCCGGCTTCAGCCTCCGCCTTTACCGGAGCGGAGAGATCATCGGCTGAGCTTCCGCCTCGCCCGAATAAGCGTGCGCCTCCGAGAACGCAGACAAGGAGCAAGGCTAAAGATATTATGTAAAAAAGCAGCTTTTTCCGCCGGCCGCCGGAGGATGAAGGCTTGTGCGGATAAGCGCCGGGTAATACCAGCTCCGGAGCGGGAGCCGGGAACTCCTCCGCAGTGCCGGCAGACGCTGGCGCGCCGAAATCCTCGTCCATAACGGCGAAGTCTGGCGCGCGGGGCATGAGGAAATCATCCGGAGGGGGATTGAATTCCTTGCCTTTGTAAGAATTATCGATATAAGCCATAAGCTATCCTCCGGACGCCTACTTGCTGTGAACGTCCACCTGGGGGAAGGGGCATTCAACGCCCGCTTTGCGGAAGCAGAGGAACAACTCGCGGTTGAGCATGCGGCTGGCGCTGTATATGTATTTGTCCTCTACTTCAACGATGAATTTCAAAACCACGGAGGAATCAGCAAGCTCGTCCACACCCAGGTATACGGGAGCGGCCATCATGACATCCTCGTGACGGGAGGCTATGCCCGGCAGCATTTCCGGAAATTTTGCCTCGAGCGCTTCGAGATCGGTCTCGTACGGGATCGCTATTGTGCTTACCGCATAGGAGCTGTGATCGGAGCGGTTGAGGAGATTGCTCATATCGGAGTTGTTAATGATTTTTACGTTTCCTCCTGCGTCCTCCAGGCAGGTGGTGCGTATGCCTATGCTGGTGACCTTGCCGCGGAATCCGCCGACCTCTATGTAATCGCCGACGTTGTACTGGTTTTCAAATATCATGAAAACGCCAGTGACAGTATCGGATATCAGCTTTTCGGCGCCGAAGCCTATAATAAGGGCGAGTATCCCGACGCCGGCGACTACTGTGCCCACGTCGGCGCCGAGGATAGTAAGTCCCCAGCAGATTATTACTATCGCAGCGACGTATTTAAGAGCGTTGCTTACTATGCTTATGATGGTCTGGGCGCGGCGGTTATTCGTTTTTATCAGGCTCAGTATGAAGATAATGAGGTGCTCGACAGCCAGAACGAGCGCGATCATAATGATCAGACGGATAAGGGCGTTCCAGCTGAAACGGATAGTGTGGAAAGCGGCCTGCACAGAGCCGAACATACCTGTGCCGACGCCTATTCCGAGCGCGGCGGCGCAGACTGCCAGGCAGACTGCCAGCTTGATAATGGCCTTGGAGCTGCTGATCTTTTTCATAAGTACATTTCTCCTTGACGTATGTTATTCGGGAGAGCGGAACCGCGCTCCGTTATTTCTATATTTTATCATGGCGCAGGATTCCTGGCAAGGAAAAGCCGCGGCAGAGAGAAAAGGACAGACAGAACAGGAAAACCGGACGCCTCGCGGCGTCCGGTTTTCTTATGTATGCACGAACCAGCGCAGGATAAGAAGAAGGGCGAAGCCCGGGATACCCAGGACGCCGACGATGAGAGCGTTCGGTATGTTTACTCCGAGATCGAGCCCGAGAGGATCGCCGAGAAGATCGAGCGCCACGAGCAGAAGGAGCCCGAGGAATGAATTGAGAAGCAGCTTGAACACCAGCTTCAGCTTCCCGCCGGCGAGTCTTGCGCCGGCGGAGAGAGCAAGCACGGCGATAAGGGCAAGAAGCCCCGTGCGCACGGCTGTCATTGCGGGTACCTCCTTTGCGGAGGGATATGCGTTATATCCAGCTCCTTGGCGCGGCGAAGAAGATAGGCGTAGCGCGAGTTCAGGGAATTAATCTCATATACGCTCGCCTCTATAAGCTCCGGCTCGCTGGTGGAATTGAATTCGTACTGCGCGGCGGCGAGACGGGCGCCTATACTGTCAAGCTGCTGCATTATGTTTTTCTTTTCCGCGGATCGTTTATCGCGTTTGGGCATGACCATCACCTCTGACGGTATTGTATTCACAAACGCGCGAAATTAAACCCGGAAAAAGCAGACGCCCTGAAAGGGCGCCTGCTTTGAAGGATCATCAGCCTATAATAAACGGTTCGCTTCGGCTCAGGATTATGCCGACCTCAGATACCTGCGCGGCGTACACCGTGTCGCCAGGGGAGAGAGTCAGTTTATCTGTCAAAAGAGTGGAGCTGTCTACGAAACGGGTGTCGAGCTCTTCGTCGTTAACGTATATGCGTGTCCAGGGCGTAAAATTCTCGCCGAGTACGCAGACGGCGTCTTCGCGTTCCAAAACGCTTTCCACCCTGACAGCAGCCGTGCCCATGGCCATTTCGGTCGGCTCGAGCGCTTCGATCCCGCCGTAAACGTTGTGTTCGCCGTAAAGCATGTCGTATTCGAGCATTTCGAGAGCGGCGCTGTAATCCTCGCCGTCGGCGGCGCTCTGGTGCAGCTTGGTCAGAACGCCGTTGTCATAGCCGAGAAGCGACATAACGTACGCGGAGAGCTGGTACGTGCACAGGTCCCTGTCGGCCGCCTCCAGATAGAAGTTTGACCATATTGCGTATTCGGTCTGAAACAGTCCGCAGCCGCCGAGGTCTTCTTCGCTTATGTTGAGCGCGGGGAGATGGTCGCCGTAAACTACAAGAAGCGTCGGCGCTCCGTTCTTTTTCAGGGCGGCTATGAGATCTTTAAGGAAGGCATCCATTTCGCGTATCTCGTTTACGTAGTAACGCATGGCCGCGAGATCCTCTTCACTGAAATCGCCGGAGACGGCTATTTCATATTCGTCCCGGATATCGGAGGAGGGATAGTTCCCGTGCCCCTGAACGGAGATGGCATAGATAAAATCCTGCCCCGGAGTGGAATCAAGAGCCTTGAGTATCTCGGCCGTCAGGACGCTGTCCTTTGCCCAGCCGAGATCGTTGAACTCCACATCCTGCATATATTCCAGCGAGGTGAAGGAATTATAGCCGAGATTGGGGAATACCTCCCAGCGGTCATAAAAGGTGCCGGTGTTATTATGTATGGCATGAGAGGTATAGCCAAGCTCCGAGAGATTGTAGCAGATGCTCTCGCAGGTGTTATCCTGCAGAACGGTTTTGTAGGGATACTCGCCTATTCCGAAAAAGTCGAGACTCATGCCGGTCATTATCTCGAACTCCGTGTTGGCTGTGCCGGAGCCCATATACGGAACTGTCAGAAAACCGGAGGGATATTCCTCCTTAAGGCGCGTAAAGCAGGGAATGGGCTCTTCGGATATCTCAAGATCTTTTATATAGGACGGCTCAAAGAAGGATTCGAGCTGCAGGAATATTATGTTGGGTGTGAACTCTTCGGCCTCCGCGGCGGGAAGAGGATCGTTTTCTCCGATTTCAGTGAGTATCTTGTCGACGGCGGACTGCTCGTAATCAGCCGGCCTGGAGATGCCGCGGTCAAAGAGACTGACAGAAAAGCTGTAAAGGAAGCCGTTTCGGGAATATGCCGAGGAAAGGTTGGTATAATCATTGGATATCAGCCCGGAGAGTATGCTTCCTGACAGGCAGGCGGCGAGCACAGCCGCCGAGATAAGTACGGTGGAAACGGCGAGCCTGGGGCGCGGAGGATATTTCCCCGATCTAACAGCCGATAATACGAGAAATGCAACGACTGCCGCAAGCGCCGCAGCTATGAGTATCATCTGCGGGACGGAAAGATATACGTCTATCATCGTAAGCACGGACGGTATGACGGATATATCCACCGCGGCGAGAGGAGTGTTGCGGAAACCAAGAAGCACGCCGTTGGCGATGCCGAGGAGAAGGATGGGCACGCTTATGAGCAGCAGAGCGAAGCGCCGCTTCCTGAAGAGCAGAGAGATGCTCAGCAGTACCATAACTATAGCGCAGTTGCATATAAAAGCAGCCGGCCGCAGCACCGAAAAATTAAGTGCCGAAATGAAGGAATGACGGCTGACAAGCTCTATGAAGAACGTATAGATGAGAGAAAGAATAATAAGCAGAATGACCGGGCGGCGAAGAAGGGGATCAGCCCCTGAAATATCTTTGTTCCTTTTGCCGCGACCATTTGCGGCGGTCCTGACAGACCTGTCTTCAAACGTGCTGATCACCCCGTATCGCAGAGAAATAACTGGCATTGACAATAATACAACAAAACAGACGTTTTTTTCAATAGAAAGAGGCGCAGTTGATTTGTAACCTTTATTATTATATAATAATTTGTCAGAGAGCAATAAGGAGCAAAGGAGCTTCCGGATGAATAACAAGAATTACGATAACGAAAGCATATCCACTCTGAAAGGCGCGGAGCGTGTGCGCAAGCGCCCGGGAGTCATATTCGGCTCCGACGGGCTCGACGGCTGCCAGCACGCCGTTTTTGAGATACTCGGAAACTCTATAGATGAGGCGCGAGAGGGCTACGGAGACCTCATTATCCTTACCCGTTTCCAGGATAAGTCGATAGAGGTCGAGGACTTCGGGCGCGGCTGCCCGGTGGACTGGAACGCCGCAGAAGGGCGTTACAACTGGGAGCTGGTCTTTTGCGAGCTCTACGCCGGCGGCAAGTACGGCGACGCGGAGGGGGATAACTATGAGTTTTCGCTCGGACTTAACGGCCTCGGCGCCTGCGCGACGCAGTATTCATCCGAATATATGGACGTAACCGTCTGGAGAGACGGCTTCAAATACAGCATACATTTCGAAAAGGGCGAGCCTGTGGGCGAGATGCTCAAGGAGCCGACCGACAGGAAAAAGACCGGCTCGCGCATCCGCTGGAGGCCCGATCTCGAGGTATTTACGGATATAGACGTGCCGGCGGAATATATAACGGATACGCTTAAAAAGCAGGCCGTCGTTAACGACGGCATAACTTTCCGCTTCAGGAACGAAAATCCGGACGGCAGCTTTGAGACAACGGACTTCCTGTATAAAAACGGCATTATAGACTACGTGAGCGAAAAGGTCGGGCTCGACGCTCTCACGCAGCCGCAGTTCATTTCCGCCGAGCGCAAGGGGAGAGACCGCGAGGACAAGCCGGAATACCGCCTGAAGATGTCGGCGGCGTTCTGCTTTTCCAACAAGGTGAACCTCATAGAGTACTACCACAACTCCTCATGGCTGGAGTACGGCGGTAGCCCGGAAAAGGCTACGCGCAGCGCCTTCGTCTCCGCGATAGACGCCTACATCCGCAAGATGGGGAAGTACCAGAAAAACGAGAGCAAGATCAATTTTTCCGACGTACAGGACTGCCTCGTTCTTGTTACGAACTGCTTCTCCACTCAGGCCTCCTACGAGAACCAGACTAAAAAGGCCATAACCAACCGCTTTATCCAGGAGGCGATGACGGAGTTTTTGCGCAGCCGCCTGGAGGTCTACTTCATAGAGAACAAGACCGAGGCCGACAAGGTGGCCGACCAGGTGCTCATAAACAAGCGCAGCCGCGAGAGCGCGGAGAGCGCAAGGCTCAACATCAAGAAAAAGCTCACCGGAGGGCTCGATATAGCCAACCGCGTGCAGAAGTTCATAGACTGCCGCAGCCGCGACGTATCGCAGCGCGAGATTTATATCGTCGAGGGCGATTCGGCCGCCGGCGCCTGCAGGCAGAGCAGAAACGCGGAGTTCCAGGGCATAATGCCCGTAAGAGGCAAGATACTCAACTGCCTCAAGGCCGATTACGACAAGATATTCAAGAGCGAGATAATAACCGACCTCATAAAGGTCCTCGGCTGCGGAGTGGAGCTCGAGACAAAAAAAGCAAAGAACCTCAATCAGTTCAGTCTGGACGCGCTGCGCTGGGGAAAGATAATAATCTGCACCGACGCCGACGTAGACGGCTTCCAGATACGCACGCTGATCCTGACAATGATTTATCGCCTCATGCCCACGCTGATAAAAGAGGGGTACGTCTATATAGCCGAGTCCCCGCTGTTCGAGATAGAGTGCAAGGGGAAGACTTACTTCGCCTATTCCGACCGCGAGAAGGCGGAGATACTTGCCGGCATAGACGCCTCGAAGGCAAAGATAAACCGCTCGAAGGGCCTCGGCGAGAACGATCCGAAGATGATGTCTCTGACGACTATGGACCCGGCGACGAGAAGGCTCATAAAGGTGATGCCGAGCGACGCGGAGCATACCGCGGCGGTCTTCGACCTGCTGCTCGGAGACAATCTCGCCGGGCGCAAGGAACATATAGCCGACGAGGGCTATAAGTATATAGACCTTGCGGACATATCCTGAGGAGGTGTGAGAAATGGCCTCGAAAAAAGGGAAAAAGCCGGTTGAAAACAAGGTGCCGGAGGACGTCGTCGGTCTTCGGGCGGAGGTGCTCGAGCAGCCGATAGTGGACACGCTCGAAACCAACTATATGCCCTACGCCATGAGCGTTATAGTATCCCGCGCCATTCCGGAGATAGACGGCTTCAAGCCTTCTCACAGGAAGCTGCTTTACACGATGTATACCATGGGCCTGCTTTCCGGCGGGCGCACGAAATCCGCAAACATAGTCGGCGCCACGATGAAGCTCAATCCGCACGGAGACGCCGCGATATACGATACCATGGTGCGCCTTTCCAAGGGATATGAGGCGCTGCTCGCGCCGTTTGTAGACTCCAAGGGAAACTTTGGCAAGATCTATTCGCGCGATATGGCCTACGCCGCCTCGCGCTACACGGAGGCGAAGCTCTCCGCTATATGCAATGAGCTCTTCCGCGATATCGGCAAGGACACCGTCGACTTCGTGGACAACTATGACGGTACTATAAAAGAGCCGACACTCCTGCCTACCACCTTCCCGAACATACTGGTCTCCGCCAACCAGGGCATAGCCGTGGGTATGGCGAGCTCGGTGTGCGGCTTCAATCTGGCCGAGGTTTGCCGCGCGGAAATAGAATATCTCGAGGACGAGAATTTCGATTTGATGAGCGTCCTGACCGCTCCGGATTTTCCGACCGGCGGCGAGATAGTATACAACCGCGAGCAGATAGAGAGCATATACAACACCGGCCGCGGCACCTTCAAGCTGCGCGGAAAATGGCGTTACGACAGCAAGCTCAATCTTATAGAAATAACTGAAATCCCGTATACTACTACCGCTGAAGCGATAATTGACAAGGTCGAGGAGCTTATAAAGAGCGAGGGCGTCAAAGAGATCGCCGACATGCGCGACGAGACGGATATAAACGGCCTCAAGCTCACCATAGACCTCAAGCGCGGCGCTGACCCGGAAAAGCTCATGAAGCGCCTCATGAAGCAGACTACGCTGGAGGACAGCGTATCCTGCAATTTCAACGTGCTTATAGCCGGCGCGCCGAGAGTCATGGGCGTGCGCGAGATACTCGAGGAGTGGACGGCCTGGAGGATAGAGTGCGTAAAACGCAGAGTGCACTTTGAGCTGACCCGCAAGAAGGAGCGTCTGCACCTTCTCAAGGGCCTGGGAAGGATACTCCTCGATATAGACAAGGCCATAAAGATAATCCGCGAGACGGAAATGGAGAGCGAGGTCGTGCCGAACCTGATGATAGGCTTCGGCATAGACGAAGTACAGGCCGAGTACGTGGCCGAGATAAAGCTGCGCAACATAAACCGCGAGTATATTCTGAAGCAGACCCGCGAGACGGACGCTCTTGAAAAGGAGATCGAAGAACTCGCCGCCATCCTCGCGAGCAAAAAGCGCGTGCGCGGCATAATAAGCTCTGAGCTCAAGGAAGTAATAAAGAAATACGGCGAGGAAAGAAAGACCGGCATCATATACGAAAACGAGATAGAGGTCTACGATCCCGAGGAGCATATAGAAGATTATCCCGTAACGCTTTTCCTTTCCCGCGAGGGGTATTTCAAGAAGATAACTCCGCTCTCCCTGCGAATGAGCGGCGCGCAGAAGTACAAGGAGGAGGACGGCCCGTTCCTTTCAATGGAGGCCTCGAACAAAAACGAGCTTCTTGTTCTGAGCGATAAGCAGCAGATGTACAAGACCCGCGTCAGCGCCTTTGAGGACTCGAAGGCCTCGCTGCTCGGCACTTATCTGCCGCAGGAGCTGAAAATGGACGCCGACGAAAAGGCGGCGTACATGCTCGCGCCGGAGGACTACAAGGGTTTTCTGCTCTTCGTATTTGAAAACGGCAAGGCGGCGAAGGTCCCGCTCAGCGCATATGAAACGAAGACGAACCGCCGCAAGCTCACGGCCGCCTATTCGGATAAAAGCCCGCTGGCAGGCGCGCTGTATATGCGCGAGGACGCGCTCGTGGCCGTTTATTCAACGGACGACAGGACTCTCGTTTTCAACACGGCGCTGCTCGCACTCAAGCCCACGAGGAACTCGCAGGGCGTTTCCGTAATGTCTGTAAAGAAAAAACATAAAATCAAAAAAGTCTGTCTGGCCGGGGAGACGTCTATCAAGAACCTCTCCCGCTACCGCGTCCGCACACTTCCGGCGGCAGGCGCCCTGCTTAAGAGCGAGGACGCCGAGGAGCAGCAGATGGAGCTGGATATATGAAGCTGAAAATCGGGAAAAAGGATCTGTTCAGGTTTTTCAGGATAGTTGTAGGCGCGGCGGTGTACGCCGTGGGCGTAAGCCTTTTCCTTAAGCCCACGGGGCTGATAACAGGCGGAGCCACGGGTATAGCCATGATGCTGAACTACCTTATCAAGACTCCTGTCGGCGTAATGGTAGTCGTTCTGAACATACCTCTCTTCATCCTGGCGGCAAAGGAGATGGGCAAGGGCTTTCTCATCGGCTCCGGCCTCGGAACGCTCTTTGCCTCTATCGCGCTGGATACGGCGGAGAAGGTCTTTCAGAGCTTTACCGGAGATATGCTGCTCGGCGCCATATACGGGGGCGTTATCACCGGCGCCGGCATAGGGCTTGTTTTCACAGCGGGCGCCTCCATGGGAGGCACGGATATCGCCGCAGGCCTTCTGCGCAAACGGTTTCCGTATATGAAAATAGGCGTTTTCGTGTTTGCGGTCGATCTTGCGGTGATCGCCTCATACGCGGTGGTTTTCAAAAGCTACGACGCGGCGATGTATTCCCTAATAGCAATTTTCATTTCCTCGAAGGTGCTCGATACTGTGCTTTACGGCCTGGATTATTCAAAGGCGGCATTCATAATAAGCGATAATTACCGAGAAATAACCGCCGGGATAATGCATGAACTCAACCGCGGAGTCACAGAGCTCAGCGGCCGGGGAGGCTACTCCGGGAACGAAAAGACAGTCCTTTTCTGCGCCATAAAGCGCAGGCAGATAGTAAAACTCAAGGAGATAGTAAAGAGCCGCGATCCGAAAGCGTTCGTTATAATAGCGGACACGAGAGAGGTCCTGGGCGAGGGCTTCGCAGGATTTGAAACGGAGCAGTTTGGAGGCTGAAATTTTGAAGCGCATATCACTTCTGATCCTTGCCGTTTTGACGGTTTTCTTCTGCACAGGCTGCGACAGGATGCTTGAAAGCGAATATGTTTCCGTAACTCCGTATGAGGAAAAAAAGCCAGCCAGCGAGGAGCACGGCGCGGCCGACGTGGATGTGCGCAGCTATTCCGAGCTTCGCAGCAAGCTCCTCTCCCTGGTGGAGAACTGTGCGGAGCATGCGGTGCTCTCCGTGAACGAATACGAGAACGCTGTAGGCGATATGTCGAAAGCGTGTCTGGAGGTGACAAGGAACACAGCCATAGGCATCTACGCCGTAGACTATATGACGCATACTTACACCAAGTATCCCGGATACTATGAAATGGAGCTCTATATAACCTACAAGCGCAGCATAGAAGACATATTCTCGATAAAGCGCGCCTCCAGCGCTGCCGAGGCCGTGGATATACTCAAGGAAATGCTCAGAAACAATGAAAAGAAAACCGTCATTCAGATAAGCTCCTCCATAGTTACCGCGGAATATCTCTGCCGAAGGCTTGACGAGCTTTATTACTCCATGCCGGATGCGCTTCTTCTGAAGCCTGCGCTTGCGGCAACGGAGTACCTGGGCAGCTCAATGGACAAAATAATCGAGCTTAAGGCAGATTATATATTTGCGGAGGAGCAGGTGGAGCGGCGCATGAATATGCTGCACGAGCAGACAAAAGCCATATGCTCCGAGGTGAACGGAGATACCCAGGCGGAAAGACTGGCACAGGCGTGCGCGCTTGCCTTCGAAAATGCAGGAAGGCCCAACGCCTATTACAGCTTTGCCCTTGAAAAAACGGCGTATGACGCCGTCTGCGGCGGAGGAAACAACCCCGAGGCCATAGCCATGGGGGTGCAGCTTCTGTGCTCAGAGCTGGGGATAGAGAGCTCGGTTGTGTTCGGAACGAAGAGCCGGCGGGAATATGTCTGGAACGAGGTAAACGTAGACGGAGAATATGTTTATGTCGATGCACTCAGAGAGGATATATACGTAAGCGGCACTGATGAATATGGGCCTGCCGCAGAATATCTGCCCTATGGCGAAGGAGCGGACAAGGGACCGAACGAAAACTGAAATTCAGTATTGACAAAGAATAAAAATATGGTACAATATCCCTTGCTCGGGCCTTCCCGGGCGTTTGTACCATGCGGGCATAGCTCATTTGGCAGAGCGCCACCTTGCCAAGGTGGAGGTAGCGAGTTCGAATCTCGTTGCCCGCTCCAAAAGCCTCTTTTGCAAAAGCAAAAGAGGCTTTCTTTTATTTGACATTGATCCTTTGGGAATCTATAATGAAACCATAAAAAATAAAGGGGACATAGATATGGATATCAACTCATTGATGAGCACCATCCTCAGCGGGGACAGCATAGCGAACATGAGCCAGCTCGTCGGCTCCTCACAGACGGAAGTGGAAAGCGTTCTCAACTCTGTTCTCCCTTCTCTCCTCAACGGAGCGCAGGGCCAGGCTGAAAACGAAAGCACCGCAGCGGGCTTCGAGGGAGCCCTGCAGGACCACGCGAAGGCGGATACCTCCGACCTCGCCTCCTTCATCTCAAATGTGGACCTTGCCGACGGCGGCAAAATAGTGGCGCATCTGCTCGGCGGCGAGCAGGAGGAGACTACTCAGCGCGCGGCTGAAAGGGCCGGTCTCGATATCGGCAAAACGGGCCTTATCCTTGCGGCTGCGGCTCCGCTGCTCATGAGCCTGCTCGGCAAGCAGAACGCGCAGGCGCAGAACGATCAGGCCTCCTCCGGCATCGGCGGTCTGTTCGGAAAGCTGAACCTCGGCTCTCTCCTCGGCGGATTGTTCGGCGGCAAAAACTAAGGTTTAAAAACGCGGCGGCCCCTTTTGCCTTGTAAGGCAGAAGGGGCCATTGCCGTTTTCAATGGGAATTTTTGCGCGCCCGGCGGCAAAACGGCATCTTGCGCTTGCATTGAGAAGCGTAAGTGATATAATATTCCTTAAAGTACAATAGGACTGGAGCGGCCTGATGGTATTTATCAGCAAGAGCGAAAAAGAAACCGAGCTTTTCGCGCAGAAGCTGGCGGAACGGCTGAGCCCCGGTGCGGTGATAGCGCTGAGAGGAGACCTCGGCGCCGGGAAAACCGCGTTCGTCAGGGGTCTTGCGCGAGGCCTCGGAATAGAGGCGCGCGTAACGAGCCCCACCTTTGCAGTGGTGAACGAATATCCGGGCGCGATACCGCTTTTCCATTTTGATCTGTACAGGCTCGCGGACGAAGAAGAGCTTTACGATATAGGCTGGGAGGATTACCTCTCCCGCGGCGGGGTCTGCGCCGTGGAGTGGAGCGAGATAGCTCCTGCAGCCTTCCCGGAGGGAACGCTGACCGTGACCATAGAGCGCATAGACGAAAATACGCGCATGATAACGGAAGGAGGGGCGGAGGATTGAGGATACTTGCAATAGAGTCTTCTGCCAAAGCCGCGTCTGCCGCGCTCTGCGAAAACGGGAAGCTTACGGCGCAGTACTTTCAGAACTGCGGGCTGACTCATTCGCGCACGCTCATGCCGATGGTCGAGGCACTGCTGAAAAACTGCGATCTGGCGCCGGCCGATATAGATCTGTTTGCCGCAGCCGCCGGGCCAGGCTCGTTTACAGGGATAAGAATAGGCGTGTCGGCCGCAAAAGGGCTGGCCTGGGGCGCGGGGAAGCCGTGCTGCGGGGTGTCAACGCTCGAGGCGATGGCATGGCAGACGGTTTACGCGAAAGGAAGCGTCATCTGCTGCGTTATGGACGCGAGAAGGAACGAAGTTTACAACGCGCTTTTCCGTACGGACGGCGAGCGGCCGGAGCGCATCTGCGAGGACAGGGCGATTTCCCTTGAAAAGCTCGCGGAGGAATACACGGGCGAGGCCCCGTGGCTCTTTGTGGGGGACGGCGCGGAGCTGTGCCGCGATTATTTCGATAAGAAAGGCCTTTGGGGCGCTCTCGCGCCGGGGCATCTTATAATGCAGAGCGCGTGGGGCGTAGCCCGCGCGGCTGAAACCAAAGAACCCGTAACGCCGGAGCTTTTAAAGCCGGTGTATCTGCGGCTTTCGCAGGCGGAGCGGGAAAAACTTGAGAAAGAAGGACGAAGCAATGGGTAATGTTTTTGTTATGGACCATCCTCTTGTTCAGCACAAACTCTCGATAATCCGCGATAAGGATACGGGCGTAAAGGAATTCCGCGAGATCATCTCCGAGCTTGCCGCTCTCATGTGCTACGAGGCTACAAGAGATATGCCTACTCAGGAAGTGGAGATAACCACACCGGTGGCAGTGGCAAAGGCACGCCGCCTTGCCGGCAAAAAGATGGCTGTGGTGCCCATTCTTCGCGCCGGTCTCGGCATGGTAGACGGCATTCTGCAGATGATCCCCTCCGCAAAGGTCGGCCACATCGGTCTTTACCGCGACCCGGAAACTCTCGAGCCGGTGGAGTACTACTGCAAGATGCCTCCCGATATCCAGGAGCGCGACGTTCTGATAGTCGACCCCATGCTCGCTACGGGCGGCTCCGCCGTGGCGGCAGCTCAGTTTATAAAAAACTACGGCGTCAGCCATATAAAGCTCATGTGCATAATAGCCGCGCCCGACGGCGTAAAGGCCATGCAGGAGGCTCATCCGGACGTGGACATTTACGTTGCCGCCGTCGACGAAAAGCTCAATGAGCACGGCTATATCGTGCCCGGCCTCGGCGACGCGGGCGACCGCATCTTCGGCACCAAGTAAGGAGAGGACCAGCAATGAAAAAAATGATACTCACAGGCGACGAGGCCGTAGCCAGAGGCGCATGGGAGGCCGGCTGCAAGGTAGCGGCGGCTTATCCCGGCACTCCGAGCACGGAGATACTGGAGAATATCGCCCTTTATAAGGACGATATCTATTCCCAGTGGGCCTGCAACGAAAAAGTGGCCGTGGAGATAGTCTGCGGCGCGTCCATAGGCGGAGCGAGAGCCCTCGCCGCCATGAAGCACGTAGGCCTGAACGTCGCGGCCGACCCGCTGTTTACAGAGTCCTACGTAGGCGTAACGGGCGGCGTGGTGATCGTCACGTCCGACGATCCCGGCTGCCATAGCAGCCAGAACGAGCAGGATAACCGCCATTACGCGGTGGCCGCGAAGCTGCCGATGCTCGAGCCCTCCGACAGCGCGGAGTGCAAGGACTTTACAAAGATCGCTTACGAGATAAGCGAGGAGTTCGATACTCCCGTTCTTCTCCGCATGACCACGCGCATCTGCCATTCCAAAGGTATAGTTGAGCTCGGCGAGCGCGAAGAGATACCCATAGTTCCCTATAAGCGCAGGGCGGACAAGTACGTTATGCTGCCGGCCTACGCCCGCGTGAGGCACGCCAACAAGGAGCGCCGTCTCGCGGAGATGGAGGACTACTCCAACAAGTGCCATATGAACCGTATAATCGGAGACGAGGGCGCGAAGATAGGCGTCATCTCGAGCGGCATCTCCTATCAGTACGCGCGCGAGGTGTTCGACGAGAAGTTCGGCGATAAAGTGAAATACCTCAAGCTCGGCTTTACGAACCCCATGCCGCGCGACATGATAAAATACTTCGCCGCCGACTGCGACGAGGTGTATATCGTAGAAGAGGGCGACGGCTTCATCCAGGCGGCCGTAGAGCGCCTCGGAATAAAGTGCATAGGCAAGCAGAAGATAACTCCGCTGGGCGAGCTCAACAGCGAGATAGTGCGCCGCAGCTTCTTCGGCAAAGGCCCTGCGGAAGGCTATAAGACGGACGTTCAGGCTCCGCCGCGCCCGCCTGTGCTCTGCGCCGGATGCCCGCACAGGGGCTTCTTCCACGCGCTTAAAAAGCACAAGAAGGATATAGTCGTCTTCGGCGATATAGGCTGCTATACGCTCGGCTGCAATTCCCCGCTCGACGGCTTCGATACAACGATCTGCATGGGCGCAGGCTTCTCCGCTGCGCTCGGCGCTTCCCGCGCGTTCGAGATGGCGGGAGACGGCAGAAAGCTCTTCGGACTCATGGGCGACTCCACGTTCTTCCACAGCGGAATAACGGGACTTATAGACATAATCCACTCCAAGGCGAACGTCTGCGCCTGCATACTCGATAACTCAATAACCGCGATGACGGGCCACCAGGAAAACCCCGGCACCGAGCGCGACCTCATGGGCAACGAAGTGCCGGCCATGAGCATAGACAAGATCGTTCTCGCCACCGGGCTCGACCCCGAGCACTTCGTCGTGGTAGATCCCGTTGACCAGAAGGGAATGGACGCCGCGGTAAAGGCGGCCGTCGCGGTGAAGGGGCCGTTCGTCATCATAGCAAGACGCCCCTGCGCGCTGCTCAAGGAATTCATAGCGGCGAACAAGGGCATACACTGCGAGGTAAACAAGGAAAAATGCGTCGGCTGCACAGCCTGCATGAGCATAGCGTGCCCGGCAATGGCAATGAAGGACGGGAAGGCCGAGATAGTCGATACCGATTCCTGCACGGGCTGCACGCTCTGCGCCCAGCTCTGCCCCAAGGGCGCTATAGAAAGGGTAGGTGTGTGAAAATGGTAAAGAGCATACTTCTCGTAGGCGTCGGCGGACAGGGAACTATACTTACCTCCAAAATACTGGCCGCAGGGCTCGTGGAGCTCGGGCACGACGTAAAGATGTCCGAAATACACGGCATGAGCCAGCGCGGCGGCAGCGTGGTGACGCAGGTGCGCTACGGCGACAAGGTCTACGCTCCCGGCATAGGCGACGCCGAGGCCGACGTTATAGTGGCATTTGAAAAGGTAGAGGCCCTGCGCATGCTGCCCAGCCTGAAGAAGGAAGGCGTGGTAGTTGCCGACGAAAGGGAGATCTATCCCGTTTCCGTGCTCGCCGGCGGAGCGCATTATCCTTCCGACGCTCTGGAAAAGATGAAAGAGGCGGGAGTGGACGTGCGCGTCATACCTGCCAGCAAAAAGGCCGAGGAGCTCGGCAATATGCGCGCGCAGAATATTTGCCTGCTCGGCGCGCTGGTAAAGGTGCTCGGGCTCGAGGGAGTGGACTGGCGCTCTCTCGTGGCGCAGTACGTGCCGGCAAAGGCGAAGGAGCTCAATCTCAAAGCCTTCGACGCCGGGTTTGAAATGGTATAAGGCTGCACTTAAGCGGCGCGGGATATCCCGCGCCGCTTTTTGTGCTTTAATTATTACGTGCGCTGTGGTAAAATAATCTGATCAAATCAAGTTCCGGAGAGTAAACATGGCGGTCTTATCGGTAAACAACATAGTCAAGGCCTTTGAGCAGGGGAATAATATACTCGACGGCCTGAGCTTCACGGTGCACGACGGCGAGCGCGTGGGCATACTCGGCAAAAACGGCGCCGGGAAGACCACGCTTTTCCGCATAATAACCGGCGAAACAGAGAGCGACGAGGGCACGGTGGCGGTATCCTCCGGGGCAAGGCTCGGGCTCATATCACAGGTACCCGTTTTTCCGCGCGGCTTTACTACGGAGGACGTGCTTGATTCGGCGTTCGAGCGCCTGGCGAAGATTAAAAACAGGATGGACGAGCTTACCGCCCTGATGGCGGAGGACACCTCGCCCGCAGTTATGCACGAATATGATTCCCTTTCGACGGCGTTCGAGACCGCCGGCGGCTACGATACGGAAACGGTTAAAAACAAGGTCGCAAACGGCCTTATGATATCGGCAAAAATGCGCGCGCAGAGCTTTGAATCGCTCTCGGGCGGCGAAAAGACGCGCGTGAACCTCGGCCGGCTGATCCTTGAGGATACGGATATACTCCTTCTCGACGAGCCCACGAACTATCTCGATATGCGGGCAGTGGAGTGGCTGGAGGAATATCTGCGCACGTTCAAGGGAACGGTGCTCGCTATCTCGCACGACAGATACTTTCTTGAAAACGCCGTGAACCGCATAGTGGAGATAGTGGACGGCAAGGCCGAGCTCTACAGCGGCAGCTATAATTTCTACGTTGAAGAAAAGCAGCGCCGCTTCGACGAAAAGATGAAGGCCTATGAAAAGAGCCGCAAGCAGATAGAGCAGCTGCAGAGAGCGGCAGACGACCTGCATCTCTGGGCGTTTATGGGAAACGACAAGCTCCATAAGCGGGCGTTTTCTATAGAAAAACGCATAGAGCGCCTTAAAAAGCACGAGCGGCCTGCCGTGGAACGGGCGATGAAGGCCCGCTTCGGAGAAAAGGAGCTTCTGAGCGACGAGGCGCTTGTGATAAAGGACCTTAAAAAGAGCTTCGGCGAGCGCACTCTTTTTGAAGGCTTCAGCGCCGAGGTGGCCCCGGGCGAGAGGATCGCCATAATAGGCGACAACGGCGCCGGCAAGACCACGCTCCTGCGCATGATACTCGGTGATGAGACTCCGGACAGCGGCTTTATCCGCTTCGGCCCGGCTGTAAAAAGAGCATACCTGCCGCAGATAGTAAGCTTTAAGCATCCGAATCTCTCGCTGCTCGATACGCTCATAGTCGACGAAAACCTGCCTCCACAGACCGCGCGGGACAGGCTGGGGGCATTCAAGTTCAGCGGGGAGGACGTTTTCAAGAGCGTATCCATGCTTTCCGGCGGCGAAAAGAGCCGCCTGCGGCTCTGCGCGCTGATGAAGGACGATATAAACTTTCTCATCCTCGACGAGCCGACGAACCACCTCGACATTGCCTCGCGCGAATGGATAGAGGACGCGCTGGCCGATTACGGCGAGGCGCTGCTGTTCGTTTCGCACGACAGATTCTTCATAAACGCCTTCGCCACGCGTATCTGGGAGATACGCGACGGGAAGATAACAGACTTCAAGGGCGACTACGAAAGATACAAGCGGGTAACGGCCCTGACCGAGGCCGCCAAGCCCGAAAAGAGCCCTAAAAGCCCGGAAAAGAAGAAAAAAGAGAGATCTCCGGCCAATACGGAAAAGCTCCTCAGGAGCGCCGAGAAGGAGATAGCCGCGATAGAAGAAAGGCTCGCGCAGCTCTCTGCGGAGGAGGAAGCCGCCGCGAGCGATTACGTGAGACTTTCCGAGATATACGAGGAGAGGGAAAGCCTTTCAAAACAGCTCGATGAAGCTTATGAAAAATGGGAAAGCCTCAGCGGTTGATGTTTACTTTTAGGCCCGTCTGTGGTAATATCAATCGGATAAAAATGAGTTGGGGATATATATGCTTGAGAAATTGAAGCTCATAGTCGAAAGGTATGACGACATAGAGAAGAGGATGACTCTTCCCGAGGTATATAACGATCCTCAGGCCGTGGCAAAGCTCATGCGCGAGCAGAAGGAGCTTGCGCCCGTGGCGGAGGTATGCAGGAGGTATATCAAGGCGGACGGCGATATCGCCGAGGCCAAAGAGCTGCTTGAAGGCCGCCTCGAGCCGGATTTCCGCGAGATGGTGCAGGAGGAGTTCGACAAAGCCAGAGAGGAAAAGCAGAGGCTCGAGCAGGAAATAAAGATCCTCCTTCTTCCCAAGGACCCGAACGACGAGAAGAACGTCATCATGGAGATCCGCGGCGGAGTCGGCGGCGAGGAGGCGGCGCTTTTCGCTCACTCGCTTTTCCGCATGTATTCAATGTACGCCGAAATGAAAAGGTGGAAGATCGAGGTAGTGAACCTCAATGAAACGGAGCTCGGCGGAATAAAGGAGATAAGCTTTCTCATAGAAGGCGCAGGGGCCTATTCGAGGCTCAAGTTTGAAAGCGGAGTGCACAGGGTGCAGCGCGTGCCGGATACGGAATCCTCCGGGCGCATACACACCTCGGCCGTAACGGTGGCGGTGCTGCCCGAGGCGGAAGAGGTGGAGCTGGAGATAAACCCGAACGACCTGCAGATAGATACCTACCGCAGCAGCGGCGCCGGCGGGCAGCACGTAAACAAAACCGAGAGCGCCATAAGGATAACGCACATCCCCTCCGGCATAGTGGTGGAATGCCAGGACGAGCGCAGCCAGTATAAGAACCGCGACAGAGCCATGAAGATACTGCGCTCCAAGCTCTACGATATGGAGCGGCAGAAGCAGGATTCCGCCATAGCCGCCGAGAGAAGGAGCCAGGTAGGCAGCGGCGACAGAAGCGAGAGAATAAGAACCTATAACTTCCCGCAGGGCCGGGTGACAGATCACAGGATAGGCCTTACGCTTTATAAGATAGACCAGATTATGGACGGAGCCCTCGACGAGATAATAGACGCGCTCATAACCGCCGAGCAGGCGGAAAAGCTGCGCGCGAGCGAGGAGCAGTAATGAAGACCGCGGTAATGAAGACCGGCGTTGATGACGCCGCGCTCGTAAAGGCGGCGGCGGAAGTGATAAAGGCAGGCGGACTTGTGGCCATACCTACGGAAACGGTCTACGGCCTGGCGGCCAGCGCGCTCGATACCGCGGCTGTGGCAAGGATATTCGAGGTAAAGGGGAGACCGCAGGACAACCCGCTCATAATCCACGTTTCCGGAGCGGACGAGATAGCGCGCTGGTGCGTGAACGTGCCGGATGCGGCCTATGCTCTCGCGGAGAAATTCTGGCCCGGGCCGCTAACGATGGTCCTCCCCAAGGGAGATATAATACCGCAGAGCGTCTGCGCGGGGCTGCCGAGCGTTGCGGTGCGCTGCCCCGAGAGCAGGATAACGCGCGAAATAATAGCCGAGGCGGGAGTGCCGCTGGCGGCGCCCTCGGCGAATCTTTCCGGAAAGCCGAGCACGACGTCCGCGGAGCACGTGAAGACAGACCTGGACGGGAAAATAGAAATGATAGTGGACGACGGGCCATGCCGCATAGGCCTCGAATCCACAATAGTGGATCTCACGCTCGACCCGCCGCGCATACTGCGCCCCGGCGGGATAACTCCGGAGCAGCTTGAGAGCGTGCTCGGGAAAGTAGATATAGACAAGGCGGTCTATTCTCTTCTCTCGGCGGACGAAAAGCCGCGCGCTCCGGGCATGAAGTACAGGCACTACGCGCCGAAGGCGGCCGTCACCATAGTAAAGGGCGAAAGCGCTGCCGCGGCGGAATATATAAACGCGCGCACCGATGAAAAAACGGCGGTTTTGTGCTTTACCGGCGAGGGAAAGCTCTTTACGGCCGGCACAGTGCTGGAATACGGCGGCGAGGAAGACGGCCCGACTCTTGCCGGAAATCTTTTCGCGGCGCTCAGAAAGCTCGATACGCCTGAAATAGGCAGGATATACGCGCGCTGCCCGCAGGGGCAGGGAGTTGCGCTCGCCGTAAGGAACAGGCTGCAGAAGGCGGCGGCTTATGATATAGTTTCTGTTTGAGGAGGCGAGGCCTTTGCTGAGGATAGGGATAACCGGAGGCAGCGGTGCCGGAAAGACCACTCTTCTGCGCGAGCTGGAGCGGCGGGGCGCGGTATTGTTCGACTGCGATGAGATTTATCATCAGCTCCTTGAGGAAAACAAGCAGATGCTTGCCGAGATAGCGGAGAAATTCCCCGAGGCCTTTGCCGGCGGCGAGTTTGAAAGAAAAGAGCTCGGGAAAATAGTATTCAGCGATCCGGAAAGGCTCGAGATACTTAATAAAATAACGCACCGCTTTGTCGACGAATACGTGGACAGAGAAGCGGAAGAGGCCGCGCGCCGCGGAGTGAAGACAGCGGCGGTGGACGCCATAGCCCTTTTCGAATCCGGTATGGCAGCCAAATGCGACGTTACCATAGCCGTGCTGGCGGAGCCGGAAACGCGAGCGAAAAGGCTGGTGGCAAGGGAAGGCATAAGCTACGAGTATGCGATCTTGAGAATAAAGGCGCAGCAGCCGGACAGCTTCTTTGAACAGAGATGCGATTACGTGCTGCATAACGACGGAGGAAAAGAACAGTTCCGTGCGGATTGTATCCGCCTTATCGATAAAATAATGGAGATGAGATCTGTGAGCATTTACGAAGAAATGGAATCTGAAGTGCGTTCATATTCCAGAAGCTTTCCCACGGTATTCACAAGAGCAAAAATGAGCAAGGTCAGCGATGAAAACGGCAAGGTGTATATAGACTTTTTCGCCGGCGCCGGAGCGCTCAACTACGGCCACAACAACGAATACATCAAAGCAAAGATAATCGACTACCTTGAGAACGACGGCATTATCCATTCGCTCGATATGTTCACGAGCGCGAAGACAAATTTCCTTGAGACCTTCCGCGACAAGATACTCATCCCGCGCGGAATGGACTACAAGGTGATGTTCTGCGGCCCCACGGGCACGAACGCCGTAGAGGCGGCGCTCAAGCTCTGCCGCAAGATAAAAAAACGCGACAACATTTTCGCCTTCATGGGCGCTTTCCACGGCATGACGCTCGGCAGCCTTGCGCTCACGAGCAACAGAGAAAGCCGCGAGGGAGCCGGCACAAGGCTCGACGGCGTGACCTTCGTTCCGTATCCGGGAGTTTTCGGGGACGATTTCGATACTCTGGCTTATATCGAAAAGCTTATAACAGACGATCACTCCGGCGTTCAGAAGCCGGCGGCGATATTCCTCGAATCCGTCCAGGCGGAGGGCGGCGTCAACGTGCCCTCGGCGGAGTGGCTGCGCGGATTGCGCGCGCTGTGCGATAAGTACGATATCTTCATGGTGTGCGACGATATACAGGTCGGCTGCGGCCGCACCGGCCCCTTCTTCTCTTTTGAGAGAGCTGGAATAAAGCCGGACGCCGTGGTCCTTTCAAAGTCCATAAGCGGCTACGGCATGCCTATGGCGATATTGCTTTTCCGCCCGGAGATGGATATATGGAAGCCCGCCGAGCACAACGGCACCTTCCGCGGCTTCCAGCTCGCTTTCGTCGGCGCGGCGGCGGCTCTCGAGTACCGCGAAAAAGCGCAGCTCGAGAAGACGACTCCCGAAAAGGGAAAGATAGTTGAAAGCTTCGTCAAGGAGCGGATACTTCCTCTCTGCCCGGGCCTCAAGCACCGCGGCATAGGCCTGCTTCACGGAATTGACTGCACGGACGCCCCCGTGGAGCTGCTGGCCAAGAAAACGAGCGCCGAGTGCTTCAAAAACGGGCTCATAATAGAGCGCGCCGGGCGCGGAGATCACGTTCTGAAGATAGCGCCTCCGCTGGTCATAAAGGACGACGAGCTGCTGCGCGGTCTGGAAATAATAGAATACTCAATGAAGAAAGTTTTGGAGGGATAAGACGGTGGCCGATAAGGAAAAGCTGTTTTATACGCAGAAAAACGTATACGACATAATAAGCGAAGACGAAAAGAAAAAGGTATCAAAGTACAGCGAGGACTATAAAGCCTTTATCACCGAAGCGCGCACGGAGCGCGAGTGCGTGGACCTCGCGGTTCGCCTTGCCGAGGCGAAGGGCTTCAGGGCCTTTGAGCCTGGCATGCCTGTAAAGGCAGGCGAAAAGTATTACCGCGTCAACCGCGGCAAGGCGCTCATGCTTGCGGTAATAGGCGAAGAGGGCCTTGAAAAGGGCATGAATATTGCCGCCGCGCATATAGACAGCCCGCGCCTTGACCTCAAGCAGCTCCCGCTTTATGAAGACGGCGAGATGGCATTTTTCAAAACCCACTATTACGGCGGCATAAAGAAATACCAGTGGGTCACTATACCGCTGGAGATCCGCGGGACCGTTGCTCTTAAAGACGGCGGCGCCGTAAAGGTCTCCGTCGGCGCCGACAAGGGAGACCCGCAGTTTGTAATAACCGACCTCCTTCCCCACCTCGGAGCGGACCAGATGAAAAAGACAGCCAGCGAAGTGATTGCCGGCGAAGCGCTCAACGTCCTCATCGGCAGCACTCCCGTAGAGGGCGAGGGCGCCGACAGGGTAAAGCTCGGAGTGATGGCGATACTCAACGAAAAATACGGCATCACGGAAGAGGATTTTCTCTCCGCCGAGCTCGAGGTAGTACCCGCATTCGAGGCGCGCGACGTCGGCTTCGACCGCTCGCTCATCGGCGGCTACGGCCATGACGACAGAGTCTGCGCTTATGCGGAGCTCGCAGCCGTGCTCGAAACGGAAAAGCCCGCCAGAACGGCCTTCTGCATCCTGGCGGATAAGGAAGAGATCGGTTCCATAGGCGTGAGCGGCATGAAGTCCGCGGCTTTCGAGCTGTTCGTGGAAGAGCTGTGCGACGAGCAGAGCGTAAAGCTCAGCCGCTGCCTGGGCAATTCCTTCTGCATTTCCGCGGACGTCTGCAACGCGTTCGACCCGAACTACCCCGAGGTATCTGAGAAGAGAAACAACGCCAAGGCGAATTACGGCGTGGGCATATGCAAGTTCACCGGCGCGAGAGGCAAGTCCGGCTCGTCCGACGCCTCGGCCGAGGTAGTGGCAAAGCTCAGGAAGATATTTGCCGAAAACGAGGTGGTCTGGCAGATGGCGGAGCTCGGCAAGGTTGATCAGGGCGGCGGCGGCACCGTTGCGGCTTATATGGCCGACCGGAATATCGACACGATAGACGCCGGAGTCCCGGTGCTTTCGATGCACGCACCCTACGAGGTGGTAGCCAAGGCGGACTGCTACATGACGTATAAAGCCATACTGGCGCTTTACAGAAGTTGAAAAAGAAAAGGCCGGCCTTTTTGAGAAGGCCGGCCTCTTTTTGCGCATAACGGGAAAACGGACGCAGATACTAACCGAAAAGGGAGGTATCGCGCATGGAGACGGAAGAGATATACCAAAAGGAGCAGATATACGATATGGCCTCTGCCACGGTAAGCTCGCAGGGCGCGGCCATACACTGCCTCACGATAGCCGGGCAGATAGAGGGCCACAGCCTGCTGCCGCCCGAGAGCAAAAGCACGAAATACGAGCACGTCATGCCCATGCTCGCCGCCATAGAGCAGAGCGACGAGGTGGACGCGCTCCTGATACTGCTGAACACCGTAGGCGGAGACATAGAGGCCGGGCTCGGGATAGCCGAGCTCATAGCCGGCATGAGCAAGCCTACGGCTTCTCTCGTGCTCGGCGGAGGGCATTCAATAGGCGTTCCGCTGGCCGTTTCGGCAAAGCGCTCCATAATAGCGCCCTCGGCGGCAATGACTATCCATCCGGTGCGCCTTTCGGGAACGGTGCTCGGCGTGGCGCAGACCTTTACCTATTTTTCGAAAATACAGGAGCGGATAGTGGGCTTTGTAACGCGAAATTCACGTATAAGCGCTGCGCGGTTTACAGATCTCATGCACGAAACAGGCGAGCTTGCGGCGGATGTCGGCAGCGTCCTGAGCGGAGAGCAGGCAGTAAAGGAGGGGCTTATCGACGCCGTGGGCGGCCTTTCGGACGCGCTCGCGTTTCTTCGCGCAGAGGTGCATGCACGAAAGCATATTGAGTAATCGGAATGTTTGTGATAAAATATAATGTAACGATGTTGACAGGAGGCGGGGCCTATGAGTTTTCTCAGCGCGATACTTCTCGGAATAGTGCAGGGGATAGCGGAATTTCTTCCGATATCCAGCTCCGGGCATCTGGCCGTTCTGCAGAATCTTTTCGGCGTGAATGACGTTACGCAGAGTCATCTGCTTTTTGACGTTATGCTCCACCTCGGCACGCTCATCTCAGTTATCATAGCGTACCGCCGCGATATACTCGAGATACTCCGTTCCCTCGCAGGGCTGATAACCGGCAAGGGCGGCAGAAGCCTCACGGCCGAGCCGTACGGCCCGCCGCGCCGCTTCGTGCTGATGATAATAGTCGCGACTCTGCCGCTTCTGCTTGTGTTCCCGGTAAAGGACGCCATAGAGTCGCTCAGCGGCAACACGATATACATAGGCATAATTCTTATACTCACAGGCGTTATGCTCTTCGCGGCCGACAGGATAAAGCCCGGCAGGAAAAACGAGAAGAACATGACTTATCTTGACGCGCTGCTTATAGGCTTCGGCCAGGCCGTGGCGACAGTGCCGGGCCTTTCCCGCTCGGGCACAACGATATCCGTAGGCATGGCGCGCGGGCTCGACAGGGAGTATGCAGTAAAGTTTTCGTTTATAATGTCGCTTCCGGCAATACTGGGAGCCAATATCCTCACCATAGGCAAGGCGGTGAAGGCGGGTATAGACGCCTCCGTTCTGCCGGCATATATTGCGGGTGTGATCGTTGCCGCTGTGGTTGGGCTGTTTGCCATTAAGCTCATAAGGCTTCTCGCGAAAAAAGGCAAATTCGGCAGATTCGCGTATTACTGCTTTGCCGCGGGCCTTGCGGCCATAATTCTTGCGCTGGTTCTGTAGGGAGGTAAAAATGCCTAAACAGAAGAAAAAAACCGCCGCCTCAAAATCCTCTAAATCCAAGCAGAGTACAAGGGCGGCAGGAAACGCAAAAAAAGAAACGCCGAGGATAGATCACTCGGCAATAATGAAAAACCGCATGACCGGAGCGATAGTATGCTTTTTTCTCGCCATATTCGCTGCGCTCGGCTATTTCAGCGGAGATGGTCTGTTCATAAGCTTTTTCAGAAAATTTCTGAGCGGGCTCCTGGGCTGGGCCTTCTATGCCGTTACGCCCGCGCTGGTCATAGCGGGGCTGCTTCTGGCGCTTGAAAAGAGCAGGCCGGTGAAGCTCAGGGTAGTCTTCGTGCTGCTTGTGCCGGCCATACTTTCGGCGCTGTTCCACGCGCTGATATGCAAGGAAAAGTATGCCGCAAAATTCAGCATCTTCGGCCAGCTTTATAAAAGCGGCAAGGCCGGGGAAAGCGGCGGCATAATCGGCGGTATAGTCGGCGGCGGCTTCAGGGCGCTCTTCGGAAAGGCCGGAGCGGCTATAGTATTTATATGCCTGCTGATAGTGGCGCTGTTCATAATCATCAACCGTACGCCCTCGGAAATAATCGCCGCTCTGCGCAAGAAAAAGGTGGCGAAAGAGGAAAAGCGCGCCGCTTATTACGATGCCTACATGCAGTATGAGCAGGAGCAGGAGGAAAAGAGAGCGGCCGCCGAAGCCGCGTCCGCTGCCGTGACGGCGAAATTTGCCGGCACGAAGCGCCCGGTCATTGATATCCCGGTGGACGATCCTCCGCCTGCCGGAGAAAAACCGAAAAAACAGGCGGCCAGGAAGGAAGGCTTTTTCAACAAAACTCCCCGTGTCAAAACTCCGGATCAGCTTTTTGCAGATGCGGAGGCCGCAGCCAAAGACAGCAGCGTTCCCACGCAGCAGACTGCCGGGGAGGAGGTACCGTTCCAGTTACATACGAGCGTTCCCAAGTCTTCGCCGCAGCCTGCAGGGCCTGCGCAGGAGCCTGTGAGCATAAGGCCGGGCAGCGTGAACATAATGCGGCGTGAAAGCAGGCAGGCTGCCCCGCCGGAGCCGCTCCCACCGGAGCCGGCTGTACAGCCGCTTACCATACCGGAGCCGCCGGCATCCGCCGGGCCGGCGCAGACGGCCCAGACGGCCAAGCCGGAGGGCGCACAGAAAAAGGTAACGGCCGAGGAGGCTGCCGCGGAGCAGGCAAAGATCGCCGAGAGCATAGAGAAAACTATGGAAAGCGTTCCGCAGCAGCCGCAGTACATATTCCCGCCCGTAACTCTGCTCGACGCGGGAGACGCCGGCGGAGGAAGAGACGGGCGCGAGGAAGCAAGGCTGAATGCCGGCAGGCTCGAAAGCACGCTCTCAAGCTTCGGTATAAACGCTCAGATAAACAATATCGTGCAGGGCCCGGCCGTAACGCGCTACGAATTCGAGCTTGAGCAGGGAGTAAAGCTCAACAGGCTCACGAACCTTTCCGACGACATAGCTCTTTCGCTCGGAGCTTCGGGCGTGCGCATAGCGCCTATTCCGGGCAAGATAGCCATAGTAGGCATAGAAGTGCCGAACAAGCTGGTGAGCACGGTCCACCTGCGCGAGATAATAGAATCGTCCGAGTTCAGAAACAGCAAGTCGAAGGTATCCTTCGCGCTCGGCAAGGATATAGGCGGATCGTATATAGTGGGAGATATCTCAAAGCTGCCGCATATGCTCATAGCCGGCACCACCGGCTCGGGCAAATCGGTCTGCATAAACTCGCTTATAATCAGCCTGCTCTACAAGGCGAAGCCCGAGGAGGTGCGCCTCATCCTGGTGGACCCGAAGATGGTAGAGCTCGGAGTTTACAACGGCATCCCGCATCTGCTCATCCCCGTGGTGACGGATCCCAAGAAAGCGGCCGGCGCGCTGCAGTGGGCCGTGAACGAAATGATGAAGCGCTATCAGCGCTTCGCCGACGCCGGAGTCAGAGATATTCAGGGCTATAACGCGAAGGTGGCCGGGGACCCCGAGGTCAGTCCGATGCCGCAGATAGTTATAGTCATAGACGAGCTGGCGGACCTTATGTTCGTAGCGGCCAAGGAAGTTGAAGAGGCCATCTGCCGCATAGCGCAGCTAGCGCGCGCGGCCGGCATGCACCTCGTCATAGCCACGCAGCGTCCGTCCGCGGACGTCATAACCGGCATAATGAAGGCCAATATCCCGTCAAGGATATCCTTTGCGGTGGCCTCCGCGCTTGAATCGCGCATAATCCTCGATTCGCCGGGCGCTGAAAAGCTGGTAGGCCACGGCGATATGCTCTATGCGCCGCTCGGCGCCGGGAAGCCGCTGAGAGTGCAGGGTACTTTTATCGACAGCGAAGAGGTGGAAGCCGTAGTAAACTTCGTAAAGCAGAGCAGCGCCGCCAATTATGACGACAGTATAATAAGCGATATCGAGAACCGATCCTCGGAAAAGAAGCCCGCGGAGGAAGAAAAGCCCGCCGCAGCTGACGATGTGGACGAGCTGTTCGACGCTGCGGTAGAAGTCATCCTCGAGGTGGGACAGGCGTCAGTTTCCATGCTGCAGAGAAGGCTGAAGCTCGGTTACTCCCGCGCCGCCAGGCTGGTGGATCAGATGGAGGAGCGCGGCATAGTGGGCCAGTTCGAGGGCTCAAAGCCGAGGCAGATACTCATAACGAAAGACCAGTGGAACGAGATGAAGTTCATAAACGGCACCGCATCCATTGGAGAGGCGCCTCCGCCGGAGGACTACGAAAAGGAATAAAGCCATAATAAAAAGCGGTATGCCGAAAGGCATACCGCTTTTTATCGGTTCGGGGGATCATAACAGATTATTATCATTACAAAGCGTGGCATGAGGGAACAGAGATCTGCGGGGGTTGTCTTTTTTTGCGGAATGTGGTAAACTCCTTGCATGGATTACATCCCCCGTGGGGGGATGCGGATATTATAAAGCTCGCAGTGTCCGCCGCGCCGGTAAAGCGCGCCGGAAGAATAGGGAACCGTGTGCAAATCACGGACGGTACCGCCGCTGTAAACACGGACGGGCAGATCATGGCGAAAGCCAGTCATTGGGGCAACCTGAGAAGGCTGATCTGCTCGGCAGGAGTTTTCTCCGGAACGTGTGAGTCAGAAGACCTGCTGTGGGAGTTCATACACCGCGTGTTGGCGCGGTGTATACGTGCGCTATGGGAAAAACGGCAGTGGCGATGGCACATTGTGCCATTGCCGCTGTTTTTTGTTTGGAGGAGTTTATGATAAGTGGAAATGCATACGGCGGGGCGGTTGCCCGGCGGTATGAAGCGGAAGTATTAAGGAGGCGAAACGGTGTCTTTTTACCCAATATTGCTTGACTGGCAGGGCATCCCCTGCCTCATCGCCGGCGGCGGCGCCATCGCGCTGCACAAGGCGGAGCTGCTCTGTGCCCACGGCGCCGACGTGACCGTGGTGGCCCCTGCGGTCTGTCCCGAGGTGTCGGCTCTGCCGGTTACCATCTACAGCCGCCGCGTGACAGCGGAGGATACGGCGGGCAAACGCCTGGTGATAGACGCCACCGGTGACGAAGAGGCGGAGCGGCTGCTGCGGCAGGCCTGTCGTGCACGCGGCATCCCCTTCAACAGCGCCTGCCGGGTGGGCGACTGCACAGCCGTTTTCCCGGCGGTGCATGAGACGGGGCGGACAGTGGTGGCGGTATCCACATTGGGAGCCAGCCCCGCCGCCTGTACCCGCCTGCGGGATGAGCTGGCCGCCCACGTGCCGGAGGAGATGGACTCCATCCTGGACGGCATGGCAGAACTGCGGCCTCTTTCGCGGGAGTGGTTTGACAAGCAGCCCGCCAGAAGGCAGTTCCTGTACCGGTGTCTGGATGAGATGCTGAAAAAAGGAAAGCCACTTGTTCCGAGGGAAGCGGAAGCGCTTCGGCAAGAGATCATAAAAGAAAAAGCAGCGGAGGATGATAAAGAATCATGAAAAAGCATGTGAGAGTTTTGGCGGCGCTGCTGTGCGCCTTGACGCTTGCGTCCTGCGGGACAAAGCCCGCCAAGCCGGCGGAGCCAGATAAGAGTGATGAGGGCGCCGAATGGGCGGCCATGACCATAAAAGACGATCTGGAGCGGGAGGTTACGCTGGAGAGTCAGCCTCAGCGGGTGGCCGTGCTGATGGGCAGCTTTGCCGAGACGTGGCTCCTTGCAGGCGGAGAGCTGATCGCCGCCCCAAAGGACGCCTGGGAGGATTTTAATCTTGACCTGGGCGAGAGCGTCACGAATCTGGGCAGCTATCAGAAGATCAGCATCGAAGCTCTCTTCGGCCTGGAGGCCGATCTGATCATTGCCAGCGCCAACACCAAGAGCCAGGTGGAGCTGAAGGAGACGCTGGAGGCTGCAGGGTTGAACATACTGTATTTCAACGTCAACGGTTTTGAGGATTATCTGCGGATGCTGAAGGTCTGCACCGGGATTACAGGTCGGGCGGATTTGTACGAGACCAACGGCGCAAAGGTGCAGGAACAGGTGGAGCAGGCCAAGGCTGCCGCCTACGCCGCCCTGGAGGGCAAGGAACCCCAGCGTGTGCTGTTCATACGCACCGCCGCCTCCGGAATTCACGTTAAGGGCAGCGACGGCACCGTGCTGGGCATGATGCTCAAGGATCTGGGCTGCGTGAATGTGGCTGACGGCAGCGACCTGCTGGAGAATCTGAGCATCGAGAAGATCATCGAGGAGGACCCGGACCGGATATTCATCGTCATGCAGGGGAGCGACCAGGAGGGCGCTCGGAAGACCCTTGAGGAGACACTGACCGGAAATCCCGCCTGGGCCGGTCTCACCGCCGTTAAGGAGGGCAGAGTCCACTATATGGACAAGACCCTCTATCACCTCAAACCCAACAACCGCTGGGGTACTGCCTATGCAGAACTTGAACAGCTCCTCTATGGCGAGTAAGCGGGGGCGGATGCTGATCGGCGCCGCGGCGTTCGTGGTGATCGCGGCGGTGCTTAGCATCTGCCTGGGCGCGGTGTCGCTCACGCCCTCTCAGCTGTGGCGCGCTCTCCTTTCGGGTCCGGACAACACGGCCGCCGCCCGCATTCTGTGGTACTCACGCCTGCCCCGTACGGCAGCCAGCCTGCTTGCCGGCGCGGGTCTGGCGGTGTCCGGCACGGTGATACAGAAGGTGCTGGCCAATAATCTGGCCTCGCCCGGTATCATCGGCGTCAACGCAGGCGCCGGTCTGGCCGTGGCGGCCTGCTGCGCGCTCGGCACTTATGCGGCGTGGGCTGTGGCCGGCGCCTCCTTTCTGGGCGCTATGGCGGCTACCTTCATGGTAGTGATCGTGGCTCGGAAGAGCAACGCTTCCCGCACCACCGTGGTGCTGGGGGGTGTGGCGGTAACGGCTTGCCTCAACGCGGTGACGGAGACCATAATCACCATGGTGCCCGACGCAGCGCTGGCCAACGTGGACTTTCGCGTGGGCGGCTTTTCCTCTATCAACCAGACCCGTCTGCTGCCCGCTGCTATCTTGATCCTGGCAGGCATTGTTGTGATCTGCACGCTGACCAATGAGCTGGACGTGCTGTCCCTGGGGGACGACGCCGCCCATTCCCTCGGCCTGCGTGTGTCCCGCATGCGCAACGGCATGCTGACCCTGGCGGCGTTGCTGGCGGGAGCCAGCGTAAGCTTTGCCGGGATATTGGGCTTCGTCGGCCTCATCGTGCCCCACATGGTCCGGCGTATCGTTGGCAACGACAGCGGGCGTCTGATTCCCTTCTGCGCCCTGCTGGGAGGAGGCTTTGTGACTATTTGCGACCTGGCGTCCCGAATGATCTTTGCACCCTATGAGCTTCCAACCGGCATTCTGATGAGTTTTTTGGGCGGGCCGTTTTTCGTCTGGCTTCTGCTCAAGAGAAAGGACAAACAGCCATGATCTCCATTTCCGATTTGCGCGCATCCTATGAGGGTGCGGAAATCCTTCACGGGATCAGCGCCGCTTTCCCGGAGGGAAAGATCTCCGTTCTCATGGGGCCCAACGGCTGCGGCAAGAGCACCACGCTGCGTTCACTGATGCGCATGGTGCCTCAGACGTCCGGTTCCATGACTCTGAATGGACAGGAGCTGGGATCGATGACGCCGCAGGAGCTGGCCCGGCAGATCGCCTATCTGCCACAGAGCCGCAACGTGCCGGATATCTCCGTGGAGCGGCTGGTGCTCCACGGGCGTTTCCCCTATCTCAGCTATCCCCGGCGCTACCGCAAGGAAGATTGGGAGAAGGTGTGGCAGGCTCTGGAATGGGTGGGGCTGTCAGGTATGAGAGAGCGCAAAATGGAAAACCTCTCCGGCGGACAGCGGCAGAAGGCATATCTGGCCATGGCCCTGGCCCAGGACACAAAGGTGATCCTCATGGACGAACCCACCACCTTCCTGGACATCAAAAACCAGTTTGATATGCTGGATCGGGCCAGATCTCTGGCGAATGGTGGCAAAACGGTCATCATGATCCTTCACGACTTTGAATCCATCCTCCATTATGCTGACTACGTGGTCCTTATGGCAGAGGGGAGGATTTTGACCGTCGGAGGTGCCGAGACCGTGCTTCGCTCGGTGGAAATCAAGGAGGCCTTTGGCGTGCAGCCCTGCTTCTACGAGACTGATGATGGAGTACACTGTTATGTGAAGCCATAAAAAAGGATCCGCAGCCAAGCGGCTGCGGATCCTTTTTTATGTTATTGCGATGGAGGAGAGGATGCGACGCGTTCCTTTTCCGCCCGGTGCGTGCCCGGGACGCTGAGAAAGACGTCCGCGGAAACACACCCGGAAAAGGATCGCTTTTTATGATTAATTCCCTCAGTTGGCTTTTTTCTTCTTTTTAGGGGTCCAGCCGCGGAGCACGGGAACGAGCGCCTTTACAAGGATCACGTTCAGGAATGCGTCAACGGCTGTTACGGCCAGCTTCACGGGGAGCCTCGCGCCGAGCAGAACGAAGAAGGGGCTGTGGTAGAGCCAGTGCAGAGCAAGCGAGCCCCAGAGATAGTTGCCGAGAAGATCGGCCAGGCAGGAGGCTATTGCAATCTTCCACCATTTTGTGTCGCCCTTGAATACGAGCTTGGCCATTATGCCGGCTATAACGCCGGCGAGTATCGGGCCGACTGTCAGCGGAGGGAAGAAGCCTATTCCGAAGAGTATTGCGCCGAGAAAATCCGAGAGGCCGCCGACTATTCCTCCGTATATCGGGCCGAAGAGTATGCCGGCGAGGATTATCGGGAAATACTCAAAGCTTATGCGCAGCGAAGGCGTGATATAAAAGCCGAGCAGACGGGCGAGGATTATGCTCACCGCGATGAGCATGGCCATTACGGCGATCATGCGTGTGCTGATTTTCTGTTTCATTTTTCCCTCCTTGCTTACATCTGGTGGGTGTGATTCGCACCGGCAAAGCCGAAATACGTGCGTATATCTCCTATCTGATAAAGCGAGCCGCAGGCGATTATTACGTCGTCCTTTGAGGCCTCCTTAACGGCCATGGCCACGGCTTTGGTCACGCTCGGGCAGGGAGTTACGGGACCGTCGTAAACGGTGCGTATGGCCTCCGCAAGCTCTTCCGGCTTCATAGCCCTGCCGGGCATAGGCGGCTCACAGGTATAGAAGCGGGAGGCGAGCGGGGCAAGGCGCCTGATGTTGCTGAAATAATCCTTGTCGCGCATGACGCCCATTATGAAGGTATACTTTCTATCGCCGAAGATGAGCTCCAGTGTGTCTATCAGGGCGTCCATAGCCTGGGGGTTGTGAGCGCCGTCTACGATGAATACGGGATCCTCGTTCATGAGCTCAAAGCGGCCGAGCCAGCGGGTGGCGGCAATACCATCTCGTATATTCTTGTTGGTGATCTTCCAGCCGCGCTTGGCCAGTACCCTTGCCGCGCATACGGCGGCGGCGAGGTTCTTGACCTGATGGCGGCCGAGCAGGACTGTGTGCAGATGCTTGAAGTACGGTACGCTGAAGGTCATGCCGTGGATATCAACGCTTTCGGGGCCGGTCGCGCCGGTAGCTACCTTGAGCTCGGAGCCGCGTTCGCGGCATATCTGCTTTATAACGTTCACAGCCTCGTCGCCCTGGTCGTACATTACCACGGGGCAGCCGCCCTTGATGATGCCGCCCTTCTCGGCGGCGATCTGCGCTATCGTATTGCCGAGCTGATCTGTGTGGTCAAGCCCGATGTTCATTATTACGGCGCACTCGGGCGGGTCGATGACGTTCGTTGCGTCAAGTCTTCCGCCGAGGCCCACTTCGAGGACCACAATATCGCATTTCTGCCTGCGGAAATATTCAAGCCCGGCGACCGTCATAAGCTCAAAGACCGTGGGGTGGTGGGCTCCGGCGGCGACTATCTCGTCTGTCTTTTCGGCAACGAACTCAACGATCTCGGCCAGATCTTCCTCGCTGATATTGCGGTTGTTTACCTGTATGCGTTCGCCGAATTCCTGCACGAAGGGGGAGATATAAAGGCCGGTGCGGTAGCCGGCGGTGCAGAGGATAGTGGAAATGGCCGAGCAGACAGAGCCTTTGCCGTTCGTGCCCGCAACGTGCACAAACTTGAGGGAATCCTGCGGGTTGCCCATTGCGTTCAAAAGAGTGCGCATGGTGTCAAGCCCGAGGACCGACCCGTATTTCTCGGCGGAGTAGATGAAATCAAGAGCTTCGGTAAAAGTCATTTGTATGTTCCTCCATGCCGCACGGTGCGCGGGAATTCGGGAAGTCCGGATACTATTTGAGCAAAAAGGAAAGCCTCCTTTTGCTGTCACAAAAGGAGGCTTTTCATTAAGCACAGCCCAAGTGCCAGCGGACGCGCCGACACATCACAAGCCAAAGCTTTTCGTCCGTCGGCAACTTCCCATCCGACGGCACTTAATGTGTGCCGGTTACTCTGACATTGATATTATAGACTATATTGCCAAAAAATGCAATATAAAGATTAGAACAGGCCGGAGATCCTGCCTTCGGCGTCTACGTCGATGCGCTCGGCGGCCGGAGACTTCGGCAGGCCGGGCATCGTCATGACTTCGCCGGTAAGAGCGACTATGAAGCCGGCGCCGGCGGAAACCTTAAGATTCCTTACAGTAATCTTGAAGTTGGTCGGAGCGCCGAGAAGAGCGGGATCGTCGGAGAAGCTGTACTGAGTCTTCGCCATGCAGACGGGCATGTTGCCGAAGCCGAGCTCCTCGAGCTGCTTGATCTGCTTAACGGCAGAGCCTACGAGGACAGCGCCGTCAGCGCCGTAGATGCGGGTAGAGATGGCGTTGATCTTTTCCATGATGGACATATCCGTGCTGTAGCAGAACTCGAAATCGCTGGGCTGCTCGCAGAGACGAACGACTTCGTTGGCCAGGGCTATGCCGCCTTCGCCGCCCTTGCCCCATACTTCGGAGAGAGCAACGTTGACGCCCAGCTCGCGGCATTTATCTTCAACAAGCTTGAGCTCGGCTTCGGTATCATCCGGGAAACGGTTGATAGCGACGACTGCCGGGAGCTTGTAGACCTTGGTGATGTTGGAAACATGACGAAGGAGGTTGGGCAGGCCCTTTTCAAGAGCTGCGAGATCCTCTTCCTTGAGATCCGCCTTGGGCTTGCCGCCGTGCATCTTGAGCGCGCGGACAGTAGCGACTATTACGACCGCGTTCGGGCGGATGCCGGCCATGCGGCACTTGATGTCGAGGAACTTCTCAGCGCCGAGGTCAGCGCCGAAGCCGGCTTCGGTCACGGTGTAGTCGCCGAGCTTCATGGCCATGCGGGTAGCGGTGACGCTGTTGCAGCCATGGGCTATGTTGGCGAACGGACCGCCGTGTACGAACGCGGGGGTGCCTTCGAGGGTCTGAACGAGGTTGGGCTTGAGAGCATCCTTAAGGAGAGCGGCCATAGCGCCCTGAGCCTTGAGGTCGCCGGCGGTTACCGGCTTCTGATCGTAGGTATAGCCGACGATTATGCGGCTGAGACGTTCCTTAAGATCGGTGATGCTGGAGGAGAGGCAGAGAACAGCCATGATCTCGGAAGCGACCGTGATATCGTAGCCGTCTTCACGGGGAGAGCCGTTGGTCCTGCCGCCGAGGCCGTCGACCACGAAGCGGAGCTGACGGTCGTTCATATCGACGCAGCGGCGCCAGGTGATACGTCTCGGATCTATGCCGAGGGCGTTGCCCTGATAGATGTGGTTATCGAGCATTGCAGCGAGGAGGTTGTTTGCAGCGCCGATAGCGTGGAAGTCGCCGGTGAAATGGAGGTTGATGTCTTCCATCGGTATGACCTGCGCATAGCCGCCGCCCGCAGCACCGCCCTTTACGCCGAAAACGGGGCCGAGGGAGGGCTCGCGGAGAGCGACCATAACATTCTTGCCGATCTTGCGCAGACCGTCTGCCAGGCCGACCGTAGTGGTGGTCTTGCCTTCGCCTGCGGGGGTCGGAGTGATGGCCGTAACAAGGATAAGCTTGCCATCGGGTTTCTCAGCCATGTCGGTGAGAAGGGAGAGATCGATCTTTGCCTTATTGCTTCCGTAAGGCTCAACATACTTAGCGTCAATGCCGGCTCTTTCGGCTATTTTGCTTATGTGCTCGGCTTTGACGGATTGCGCGATTTCGATATCGCTCTTAAACATAGGGCGCCTCCTTAGAAATTTTGGTTTTTTATGCATGTTTTCCAAATGCTATTAAACAGATTATATACAAGTACCAACGAAAAGTCAACTGGTATTATCAAGTCAAAGCCGATGATTTGGGTTGATATATGAAGAGAAATAATATAGAATCATTATAAAGGAGTTGATCAGCTGTGCTTATGCAGGAAATAACTACAAAAAAGCTTGCCGGCGAGGCTTTGACACCGGAGGAGATAGAGTTCGCAGTAGGCGGCTTTACGGAGGGCTCGGTGCCGGATTATCAGATGTCGGCGCTGCTCGCCGCGATATGCGCCAAGGGAATGACCGCTGAAGAGACATACGTCCTTACCGAATGCATGAAAAGCTCGGGCCAGGTGCTGGATCTCTCGTTTATAAGGGGAGTAAAGCTCGATAAACACAGCACCGGCGGCGTGGGAGACAAGACCTCTCTTGTGCTAGTGCCGCTTATTGCCGCAAGCCGCGGCAAGGTGGTAAAGATGAGCGGACGCTCACTGGGCTATACCGGCGGGACCATAGACAAGCTCGAGTCCATCCCCGGGTTCAGGACGGATCTGACGCGCGAGGAGATGATAGCCGTTGCCGATAAGGTCGGCTGCGTCATATCCGGGCAGACGGCGGAGATAGCCCCGGCTGATAAGAAGATGTACGCCCTGCGCGACGTGACAGGCACCGTAAGCAGCATCCCGCTCATAGCTTCGTCCATAATGAGCAAGAAGCTGGCCTCCGGAGCGGATATAATACTGCTTGACGTAAAGGTCGGCTCCGGCGCGTTCATGAAAACGCGCGAGCAGGCGCTCGAGCTTGCGCAGACCATGGTGGATATAGGCAAAAGGGCAGGCAAAAAGGTAGCCGCCATACTCACGAGCATGGACGTGCCGCTCGGCAACGCCGTAGGCAATTCGCTCGAGGTCATAGAGGCTGTGGAGACGCTTTCCGGACGCGGCCCCGGCGACTTCGCGGACATCTGTGTCATGCTGGCGGCTTACATGGTGGCCATGAAGGACGGAAGAGAGCCCGGCAAATGCATCTATGAAATAATGGACAGACTCTATGACGGCACGGCCAAGGCAAAGCTCAGAGCCATGGTGGAAGCCCAGGGCGGCGATCCGACTTATATAGACGATACGAGCAAATTCCCGAAGGCAAAGTACAGAGTGCCGGTAAAGGCGCCGCAGGACGGCTACCTCGGGCAGATAGATACTCATCTCGTAGGCCTTGCAGCGCAGGCGGCGGGCGCAGGCAGAAAAACAAAGGACGAGCCGATAGACCATTCCGCGGGAATAGTTCTTGAAAACGACGGTGAAAAACGCTTCAAGAAGGGAGACGTCATCGCCACCGTCCACGCCTCCAGCCCGGAAAAGGCAAAAGAAGCGGAGGAGATCCTTCTCTCGGCGCTGAGCTTTTCTCCGAACGAATACGAGAGGATGCCGCTGCTGATGGACGCCATTTTTGAGCAGGAGGAAACGAAAGGACCGGAGATAAAGTTTACCTGCAAATAATTTTGCTGAATGAAATGAAAAAAGGAGGCGCAGCCCGGCTGCGCCTCCTTTTTAGTACACGTCTTATACTATTTTGTTCGTAAGCTCGCCGAGACCGTCTATGCTGACAGTGACAACATCGCCCGCCTTCATCCAGACTCTGGTTCCCTTAGGCTTGCCGAGGATAACGCCCGAGGGAGTGCCGGTGTAGATAAGATCGCCCGGATAAAAACGCATGTATTTTGAGGCGAAGGAGAATATCTCCGCCGGAGTGAAGATCATCTTTTCCGTGTTGGAGCTCTGCACTACCTTGCCGTTGAGCCGGCAGGTTATGTTGAGATGTCCCGCGTCGACCTCGTCCTTCGTTACGAGCAGCGGCCCGAGAGGGGCGAAGGCGGGGAAGGTCTTTCCTATGAGCCACTGGTTTGAAAGAAACTGCGAGTCGCGCGCGGAAAGGTCGTTGCCGCAGGCATAGCCGAATATGCACTCCTCGGCCTCCTCAACGGAAACGTTATACGCTTCTTTGCCGACGATGGCCACGAGCTCGGCCTCATAGTCGAGGCAGCGGACGGTTTCCGGAGCGGGAACATCCTGCATGTGGGCCGCAAGCGAGTCGGTGAGCTTGTCGAAAATAACAGGCTGCTTCGGGGCCTCTCCGCCTGTCTCCTCGGCGTGGTCTTTATAATTGAGACCCGCGCAGATTATCTTGTCAGGGTAGGCGACGGCCGGAGCGAAGCGGATTGAATCGGGCAGCGCGGCGCCGGGCTTTATGTCCGCGGGGGAGAGCGCGCCGGCGATAACGTCGTCCGTGACTGCGGAGGAGAGGGGAGTTTCGGCAACGTAGTATTTGCCGTCTATCGAGACGCCAAGGCAGGGCCCGGCCGCGGAGATATAGTTAAAAAGCTTCACTTGGAAACACCTCCAATGGTTTTTACGTATTCTATCACATTTTTACGGAAATTTCCATAACTAAATAAAAACGCGGAGGCGCAAACGTACGTCTCCGCGTTTCAGTTCCTTCAGCGGCCGAGGGCTTCGCTTATTCCGTCAATGACTTCGCCTGCGGATTTGAGCGCCTTTCCGACGGCGCTCTTCGCCGCCTTCTTCTTTGGCATGATCACGATCGCGGCCGCTGCGCCCATTGCCATTCCGGCGCCGACTCCTTTAAAAAAGCTTCCTGCGTTCATTTCTTCCTCCGTAGCGGCGGCAAATTTTAAAATGCCGCTCTATGTTTAATATGCCCCGCGCAGGAGCATATTTGCTTGCCAAAAACTGCTTTTGCAAATATAATGAAAAAAACAAAAAGGAAGGGGCGCGGGAATGTTCGCTGTAAAAAATGCCATCCTGAACGGCGAGAGAGTTGATATCGCCATAGAAAACGGGAAAATAGTCTCCATAGGAGGCGAATGCCGCGGCGGCGAAGTGTTCGATGCCCGGGGTCTGAGCGTCTGCGCCGGACTTGTGGATATGCACGTGCACATGCGCGAGCCGGGTTTTGAATACAAGGAAGACATAGAGAGCGCTTCACGTGCGGCGGCGGCGGGCGGAGTTACCTCCGCGGCATGCATGCCGAACACTAAGCCTGTTATTGAAGATTCGCGGGGCGTGGAATACGTTCTCGAGCGGGCGAAGAAGGCTGCGGTCAACGTTTTTCCGATAGCCGCGGTCACATTCGGGCAGAAGGGCGAAAAGATAACGGATTTTTCCGCGCTCAAGGCTGCCGGCGCCGTGGCTCTTTCGGACGACGGCTCGCCCGTGCAGAACGCGGAGATCGCGAGGCAGGCGTTCATAGAAGCAAAAAAACAGGATATGCTCATAATAAGCCACTGCGAGGATGCAAACATGGTGGCCGGCGGGGTCTTCAACGCCGGCGAGATTTCAAAAAGGCTCGGCCTGAAGGGCCGCCCCGCCTCGGCGGAGGAGGTAATGGTCGCGCGTGACGTTCTGCTCGCGCTCGAGACCGGAGCGAGAGTGCATATAGCGCACGTGAGCACGGCGCGCTCGGCCGAGATAATAAGGCTCGGGAAGAAGGCGGGAGCGGCCGTCAGCTGCGAGACATGCCCGCAGTATTTCTGGCTCACGGAGGAAGCGGCGCTTGAAAAGGGCTCTCTCGCGAGAGTGAACCCGCCGCTGCGGACTCAAAGAGATGTGGAGGGCATAATAGAAGCGATCTGCGACGGCACCATCGATGCCATAGCCACAGACCACGCGCCGCACTCCGCGCAGGAGAAGGCACAGCCGCCGGAGAAGGCGCCGAGCGGAATGATAGGGCTGGAGACTCTCTTCGCGCTGAGCATGACGGGGCTCGGCAGATACATGCCGGCCGGAGAAATAATAAAGCGCATGAGCGCCGCGCCGGCCGCCCTTCTGCTGATAGACAAGGGCGAACTGAGGCCGGGAGCCGACGCCGATATAATACTCTTTTCTCCGGACGAGGAATGGAAGATAGACCCCGATAAGTTTTTCTCAAAGGCCAGGAACACGCCGTTCGGAGGAACAAAGGTAAAGGGCCGCGTGAAATACACCTTCGTGCGCGGAGAAAAAGTATATGAGGATAAATAACCGAAAGGAGCAGCGACATGTCAGTTGACCACCTGCAGAAGCTTATAATAGAGAAGAAGAACCCCACCGTAGTCGGGCTCGACCCGCGCCCGGACTACGTTCCCGGGCATATAGTGAAAAAGTACGTTTCAAAATACGGCGAAACCTGCCGCGCGCTTGCCGAGGCCTATCTTGAATTCAATAAGGGCCTTATTGACGCGCTGTGCGATATCGTCCCGGCGGTAAAGCCGCAGTCCGCCTGCTATGAGCAGCTCGGCTGGGAGGGTGTGCGCGCGCTGGCGGAGACGGCGGCTTATGCCCGCGAGAAGGGCATGTATACCATAGCCGACGTAAAGCGCGGAGATATAGGCTCCACGGCTGAAGCATATGCCGAAGCTTATCTCGGCACGGTGAAGGTTGGGGAGAGCAGTGTAGAACCCTTCGCCTTCGACGCTGCGACCGTCAGCCCCTACCTGGGGTCGGACGGGATAAAGCCCTTTATGAACGTATGCCGCGAGCGCGGAAGGATGATATTCGTGCTGGCGAAGACCTCGAACGCCTCATCCTCGGAGCTGCAGGACCTTGAGTTCGGTGGCACGCCGCTTTACGAGCTCATGGGAGAAAAGATAGCGCAGCTCGGCAGCGGAACGGAAGGGGAATACGGCTTCGGCGCGGCCGGAGCGGTAGTTGGAGCAACGCACCCGCAGCAGCTTAAAATACTGCGCGCCGCCCTGCCCACGGTATTCTTCCTCGTTCCCGGCTACGGGGCGCAGGGAGGCACGGCGCAGGACGTAAAGGCCGCCTTCAACGAGAAAGGGCACGGCGCCGTAATAAACTCATCGCGCGGGATAATCTGCGCCTGGAAGAAGACCGGCAGAAACGGAGAGGATTACGCCGAGGCGGCCAGAAACGAAGCGATAGCAATGCAGAGGGCGATAACGGAGTTTGTGAAAATAGAAGAGTGAAAATCCAAATAATATGTTGACAAATTAGTTGAAGTTTGGTATTATACCCTTCGCTGGCTTTAACGATGCTGGTGTAGCTCAGTCGGTAGAGCAGCTGATTTGTAATCAGCAGGTCGGGGGTTCGAGTCCGTCCACCAGCTCCACCGCCAAGCTGAACACAGCGCAGCGGCCAATTGAATAAGGAGGAGTTCCCGAGTGGCCAAAGGGGGCAGACTGTAAATCTGTTGTCAGTGACTTCGGTGGTTCGAATCCACCCTCCTCCACCAAATAAAGAGCCCATCCGAAAGGATGGGCTCTTTATTTGGGTATTGAAAAAAGGGTGGATTCGAAGCCGAGCGGGAGTGAATGGCGTGCCGGCGGCACGCCAGAGCCGCGAGGGGGCCCGCCCGCAGGCGGGCGAATCAACCCGAGAGCAAAGAGCTTCCTTGATTACTTTCCTGCCGTATGGTATAATAACCGTCAACGTAGCAGCAGAGCATCCGGATCTGCTGCCGGCTGCTGTGGGCAGGGGAAAAAGTCAATGTGAGAGGAGATGTTTTATGCCTCCGAAAAAGAATAGATCTCTCCGAGGAAAAATATCTCTGACCATTATCGTTGTCGTGGGGCTGGTTCTGATCATCGTCGGGATTCTTTCCGCTTTCAACGCCAGCGGGCTCACAAAGACCCTGAGCCAGTCGAACATAGAGATGACGCAGACCTCCAGCTCTCGCTCCTCCGAATCTATGATCAAGCTGACGCAGACCCGGCTGCAGGAGCTTGCTTACGGCAAGGCCGAATTGGCCGACAGGCTGTTTTACGAGTTCGAGGAGGCAGTCTGCAACGCTGCGCAGGCCGCTGAGATCCTTTATGCCAATGCGGATTCCTATTCTCCGCGGGACGTTCCGCTGCCCAGTATGGAAAACGACGGGAAGCTGGCCCTCCAGGTGCTTTACGCTACAGGCGTGGACCCGGACGACGAAAAGATCAAAGAGGAAGTACGGCTGCTCGGAAATCTTCAGGATACGCTGTACGTCATTAACAGCAATGCCCCGAGCATCGTATCAAACTATATCGCAACGGAGAGCGGCATTATGGTACAGGCCGACTATATCTCCGCCATGAAATTTGACGAAGCCGGCAATATCATGCCGCTTGACGCCAAGGATCGCCCCTGGTATCAGGGCGCGGCGGACAGCGGCGTGCTCTACCTTACGCCGGTGGTAGAGGACCTGCATACCCGGCGGCCAACCGTCATGTGCGGCGTGCCGATATACTGCGGCGGTGTGCTTAAGGGCGTTGCCGGCGCAGGGATGTATCTGGATAACGTAGAGGCCATCATTCAGAATATGGAGCTGGGCGAGACAGGCGAGGCCTGCATAGTAAACCAGTTCGGGCAGGTCCTTTTCTCCAGCGATCAGGACGATGAAGCTTCGCCCTTTTCCCCCGGGAAATATCTGCTCAGTCCCAATGATGAAACCCTGAAAACACTGGCGACGAAGGCGGTAAACCGTGAAAGCGGCGTGATGCTGCTGGAGCTTAACAATGCCTCCCGTTACGTGGCCTATGCGCCGATGACGACTACGGGCTGGTCTGTTTTCGTGATCCTCGCGCAGGAAGAGGTGGACGCTCCCACTGAGCAGCTGCAGGCCGATCTTGACCGGATCTCCAAGGAGGCTGCAGCAAAAGCCGACCGGCGGGCAAAAGCATCCATGCTCCTGCTGCCGCTGGTCCTCGCAATAGCGCTGATCGCGGCCCTTATAGCGTCACTGGTGCTTTCCAAGCGCATCGTCAACCCGATAGTGAAGCTTACGGAAAAAGTCCGGCAGGTCGAAGGCGACAATCTCGATTTCCACTGGGACCTTGAGACCGGGGACGAGACCCAGACGCTGGCCGGCTCTTTTGAGTCTCTGACGGAGCGCATGAAATCATATATCAACGACATCCAGTCTATTACCGCGGAGAAGGAACGCATAGGGGCGGAGATGGCTCTCGCCACCCGCATACAGACAGATATGCTGCCCAATATTTTTCCTGCCTTTCCGGACCGGTGCGACTTTGATATCTACGCCTCCATGGACCCGGCAAAGGAGGTCGGCGGCGACTTTTACGACTTCTTCCTGGTCGATGACGACCATCTTGCTTTGGTCATTGCGGACGTATCCGACAAGGGCGTTCCGGCGGCCCTGTTTATGATGGTCTCCAAGATTCTGATCAAGAATCAGCTAATGAATAAGCTAACGCCTGCAAAAGCGCTCGAGAGAGTAAACGATCAGATATGCTCCAACAATCGGTCGGATATGTTTGTCACAGCCTGGCTCGGGGTCCTCGATCTTAAGTCCGGCAAGCTGACCGCCGCCAACGCGGGCCACGAGTATCCCGCGCTGAAAAAAGCGGACGGCCATTTTGAGCTGATAAAAGACAGGCATGGCTTCGTTATGGGCGGTATGACTGGCATAAAATACACCGAATATGAGATGCAGCTTGAGCCCGGCGCCAAGGTGTTTGTCTATACGGACGGCCTTACGGAGGCCGGCAACAGCCGCAATGATCAATTCGGCATGGAGCGCATGCTTCAGGCACTGCGTAAAGCAGAGGACGGTACTCCGAAACAGATCCTGAGCTCGGTGGATCGTGCGGTCGCCTCCTTTGTGAAGGACGCGCCGCAGTTTGACGATCTCACTATGCTCTGCGTGGAGTATTGCGGGCCGCAGGAAGAGGGCGGCTCTGCCGAAGACGAGAGTGAGAACGGGGAGACGACAGAATGAATCGCTGCCTGCCGGGACAGCAAACGGCAGATGCACGGCATAGCTTTATGAGTTCTTTAATAAATTCCCAGGACCGCAGATGCGGTCCCGGGAATTTTTTGCGCGGGAACAGAAAGGCGGCGCAGTCATTATGACTGCGCCGCCTTTATTTGTTTTGCCGTTTAACGGACCGCCTCGGTTACCTGGGCAGTACGCTCCGGATGTACCTTACGACCACTGCGGCCATCTGAGCTCTGGTGGCGTAGCTCTTGGGAGCGAAGCTGCCGTCGGCGTTGCCGGTTATCATGCCGGCGCCAACGCAGTAGGATACGCTGTCCCTTGCCCAGGAGGAGATCTTTTCGTTATCGGTGAACGCAAGTTCCGCTCTCTGTGCCGTGCTTTCCTTCATGAACTCCGCGAACCTGAAGAGTATCGCTGCCATCTGCTCGCGGGTCACGTTGTCGTTCGGGCCGAAGGTGCCGTCGCCGTAGCCGTTGATTATGCCGTTGTTTGCGGCCCAGTCGACGTACTTTCCGTACCAGGAATCGTAGTCGCAATCGGTGAAGCTGTGGGTCGAGCCCATCGTGATGGGTCCGAAGCTGTTCTCATACAGCCTTCCGATGACCGTTACGTACATGGCGCGAGTGACCTCGCCGTCAGGGTCGAACCTGGTCTGCGTAACGCCCTGGAATATCTGCCTGTCTCCGACGAACTGGATGTACTCGTCGGCCCAGTTGCCGGGCATATCCTCGAAGTACTTCCTGTTCTCGTTGAAGACGATATTCACTCCGTCGGGAGCTATGTATTCGTTGGCGGAGTACTTGCCGTCGCCGTCGGCGTCGTAGGAGAAGCCGATGAATACGGTGTTACCGGAAGCGTCGACATAGCTCGGCAGGCCGGTCTGGGCCGTTTCGGGCTCGAATACCGCAAGGATCATCGTGTTGGCGTATACGACGTAGTCGCCGCCGTTTACGTGGCTTACGGAGTTTACGGTGAGGGTGGAGAGCTTGTAGCCCTTGTCAGGCGTAGCTTCAATCGTAAGCGTGCTGCCGAGGGAGACCTGGCTTCCGCTTTCGATCTCTTCGCCTCTGCTCGTTACGGTCAGAGTACCGTTGCCTACGGTATCCATCATCACGGCGAAGGCAGCTGCGGGCGGGGTGGGAGGAACGACGGGTCCGCCGCCGCTCTTCGGGTTGCAGACGGCCGTTACGTGGACCGCTTCATCGGTCACCACGTACCAGTCGCCGCTGAGCTCTGCGCCTACCACGCTGAAGGACGCCTGTACGTAGTTGCTGCCTGCGGGAACGACCGTGAACTTGAGCTTCGTTCCGAGAGGCACCCTGCTGCCGTTCGCGACCTGCGTGCCGTCCTCAAGCTCGACTTTGACCGTGCAGTTGGTGGTGATGAGGACTATCTGCGAATCGGTGGAAGAAGGAACGTCTCCGCTGTATACGTAAACAGCGTCGGCGATTATGGGATCCTGTCCCGCGGTGTACCAGCCGGAATCATTGAGACGCGCGCCGGTGACCGTGAAGGATTCCTGAGAATAATTCTCGTTCTTCGCAGTTACGATGAACTTTATCTCCGAGCCGGTCGGTACGTACTGCCCGTTGCTGATGCTGTCGCTGGCGGGCATGAGCACCGCCTGGACAGTGCTGTTCACGGCTGTCCAGCTGACGCTCACCTCATATGCGGTGAAGCTGCAGCTTACGTGGTTGTTGCGTACAGCGTCGACAACGAAGTAGTTGGTGGCAAGATCGACGCCGCCTACCTTGAGGGTCTCAATCTCGTAGTGCGGATCGGGTACCGCGACCACGAACACCTTGGTGCCGATCTTAACCGCACTGCCGCTCTCTATGTTGTTTCCGTCGGAGTCGATTACCTTGAGAGTGCCGTTGGAGGGCACGTCGTAAGTTACTGTGCTAGAGGCGTTGACGAAGGATACGATGATGGATACGTCAGCGGACTCTATCGAGATGGCCGCGGCTCCTTCGGCGGTGTAATCTTCGCCGTTGATCTGCAGAGCGTTCAGCGCGCACGCTTCCTCTGCCACAGCCTCTATCTCGAGATCGGAGCCGTCAGCGAACCAGTAAGTTCCCGGCGCGGTGATCTCGCCGTTGATGATGACGGAGCCGGCTGCGCCGCGGAGCATATCCACGCTTACCTTGAAGTCCGCCTGGTAGAACTCAGCCGCGATCTCGGTATCCTCGGATATAGTTGCGGTACCTTCATACGGGACGAGCGAGTCGCTGATGCTCTCTTCCGCATCGTTTACCTTGACGGAGTCTACAGCGAAGTGTTCGTCAGCCGCTGCGGTGAAGATTATCACCGTGCCGGGCTTTACATGAGCGCCGCTTTCAATCTCAATGCCGCTTTCGTCGATAGCGGTAAGAGTACCGTTATTGCCGGCAGAGAGGGTGACGGTGAACATCTCATCGTCGGGATCAAGCTTCGCGAACGGATTCTCCATTCCGGAGAAGTCAAGGTCTTTGTCGATGCTTTCAATCCTTACAACGATACCGTATGCATTCTGCTTGAGGAAGAAGGTCGCTTCGGACTCGGCTTCCTGCAGGACGCTCACTATCTCGCTGTTGACGATGTCGGGATTGACGGTATAACCGTCTTCGGGCTTGAACGCGAGCTCAGCCCAGCCGCCTTCGGCGACGCAGACGATCAGGTCGTCGGGATCGACATCGAGGTTGACGCCGTTGTCCTCGCAGCTGATGGAGACCGTACCCATGGTCACCGTTACAGTTGTGACAGCCGGTTCATCAGGATCGGTGGTCGGGTCTGTTGTCGGGTCTGTGGTCGGATCGGTCGTCGGATCGGTCGTAGGATCGGTGGTCGGATCGGTCGTAGGATCGGTGGTCGGGTCGGTCGTCGGATCGGTCGTAGGATCTGTGGTCGGGTCGGTCGTCGGATCGGTCGTCGGATCGGTCGTCGGATCGGTCGTCGGATCCGTGGTTGGATCAGTTGTCGGATCTGTTGTCGGGTCGGGCTCAACGGGAACTTCTACTTCTTCGGTGAACGCGCCGGGCGCTGTTACGACGTAGCGGGTCAGCTCGTCGAATACGACCTTGACGGTCGTGTCTTCGGTCAGCGCGTCGAGAACGAAGACGTAGTCGTTTCCGTTGCGCGTGTAGTCGACAGGCTCGCCGTTGACGGTGAATTCAGCCACGTAAGACACGCTGGGCTCAGCCACTGCTGCGGGGGTCGCGGTCACGGTCACGCCGGAGCCGCCGTGTATCGTTTCTTCGGCGGGCGCCGTAAGAGTGCCGCTGACTTCTATGTCGGTTCCGGCAAGCGCCAGCGAGTAGTCCGCCGTGAGGGTGCCTTCGCCTTCAGATTCAAGGACGAGGTCGAAATCAAGTCTTCTGAACGTTGCGGCAACCGTTATCTCGCTGCTTATCTCGAGGAGAGTCAGCGTGTCGCCCTGCGCGAGGTAGTCCTCGGTCCCGGTGACCTGCCAGGACTTCAGAATGCATCCGGGATCCGGAAGGGCCGTAAGCGTCAGTGTCTTGCCTTCAGATACGGTCACGTCTGCGGAGTCGGGGATGGCCACCTGAGAGGCGTCACCCTCGCCCCAGGAGACGGAGCCGGTGCCGTTGAGTTCGCTTCTGGTGTGTACCGTGACGTCGTACGTCGGGAGCGCCTCGAATACTACCGTCGCAGAGGCGTCTTCGAGTCCGGGCATGACGGTGCAGATCGCGTCGGAAATGACGGCGTTTTCAGCGTCTGTCCAGACCGGCGTGTAGCCTTCGTCGGCCACGGCGAGGATCGTTACCGTGTCGGTCGAGGTGACCGCAAGGACGTTGCCCTCAGCCTCGACGGTCTCACCGTTCTTGAGGAAGCTGACGGAGCCGTTCTCGCCCGCAGTGACGGTGACGGTGCGTTCGGGTATCTCGAATACGACTTCGATCGTAATGTTTTCGCCGAGAGATTTGATCGTGTAAGTGTCGGATATGGTGTCGTCCTCAACTTCGTTGACGGTCCAGCTCACGATCCTTGCGAGGGTCTCGGGGACCGCAGTGAAGACGACTTCCGCGCCCTTCGGCACGTAGGAGCCGCTTTCGACCGTGCCGCCGTCGGTCTCAGCCGTAAGAGTACCGGGGCCTTCGAAGGAGAAGGTGACCAGATACGCCTCGGTGTTTCCAAAGGAGGCCCAGACGTTGTAGCGTCCCATAGCCGCGGCCGTGAAGGTGAGAGTGCCGGCCTCATAGTCTATCTGGTATTCGTCGCCGTCGGATACTTCAGCGCCGTTCACATACCACTTTTCAACTGCAAAGTTCTCTTCGGGCTCGGAAGTGAACGTTACTACCGTTCCGGCGGGTACCGGGGTGCCGACCGCGCCTTCGAGTATGCCTTCAGCGGCGATGGAGCCGTGCTCGATTTCCGGCTGGTAGCCGACTATGGCGTCGTCGGAGAGATAGATCGTAACGGTCTTTTGCTTGCGGGTGCCGTCGGCGTTCTTGTGCTCCGCCTTGAGAAGCAGGTATCCGTTGTTGCTAAGACCTGTCTCATCCGGGTCGATCGTCAGGACTCCGGTTTCGGTATCCACTTTTGTCCTGCGCATCGTTCCGCCCCAGAGCGTCCAGGTGACGTCGTTATTAGTCGAGCCGTCATCCATGAAGACGGTGGCGTTGAACTGCCAGCTCTTGGGCATTCCGTCGAGAGTGTTGTGGTAGAGCGTGTAGCTCTCGTCGCTGGAGGGCGTTTCTCCCACGCAGCTGATACCCACGGATACCGCCTTGGGAACTACTGTGATATCAACATGTGCCCTGCCAAGCTCTGCGTTCATGGCTATGTCCGCGTAGGATATCACGCGTACCCGGAAGCTTCCGATGTCCGCGTTGTCACCCACGGTAACTGATGCCTTGTCGCCGTTGGCGTTCAGGGCAATGCCGGTGAGTTGATCGCTGATGTCAACGTCGTTCGCGTCCACCAGCGCCCAGCTGTAAGCCTTTGGAGGCGCCCCTATGGCTTCCGTACTGATATTTGCTATGCTGCCTCTGGTGAGGACGCTGGGTGTGGCCTTGGCTTCCAGCTTGTCGTCGGAGTGCTCCACATCGCTGACTATCAGCCCGAGATCAAGCCAGTAGCCGGAGTCGACGCCGTTCGCGACGCTGGCGGGGTCTGCAAAGACCATCTTAAGCGCGTAGCTGCCCACATCCAGCCCGCTTAGGAAAGACGCATCGCCGGTGAGCAGGGCCAGGCTGAAGTGTACGCCGTCGCTGGAGGGCGTGACAGTGTAGTCGGTATCCTTCGTCAGGAGCCGGTTCTGATTTCCGCTGACCAGGTACAGAGCGCTGCCGTCATCGGGATCGGATCCGGGAGTAAAGCCGTGAATCTTACCGACCTCGGTGGGCGGCGTAACGGTCGTGCTGAGAACGCTGGCGCTGTCGGAGACCTTATCAAATATGAGATTGTTTGGATCTGCCGCGGCGTCGGTGGACGTGACGTAGAACTTGGCATAAGCGCCGCCGGTCAGCGACGTAAGGCTGCCGGTATTCAGCGCATCCTGCCTGGAGGAGGTGGCCGCGCTGGTTCCGATATCCTCAGCCCAGCCGGTGCCGTAAGGCAGGCTTATTCCGTCCGCGTTGGCCCAGGTGACCGAGTTGACGGTCGTGTCGCACAGACCGTTATCGCCGATCAGGACCAGGGACTGGACGTTGTGGAGATTCAGCTCAGTCAAGCCGAACACGGTCCACTGATATCCTCCGATGGTCGCCACTGTCAGAGTGTCGTTTCCGCTTTCGCTGTAAAGATTCAACTCTTCGTCAGAAACGTACAGCGTAAAGCCGTCGCCCTTGCCCAGCAGGCTGTTGTCGCCGACCAGGTAGATGGGATAGTCGCCCACGGACAGGTAGCGCTGAGTCAGGTTGTCCAGGGTAAGCGTATTAACGTTGTCCGTGCGGCCCTCATAGTCGCCGAAAATGAAGTCGTTGAGAGGATCGAAGGCGCTGCCGTCCGCGTAGATGTCTGCGGTAACGGTGCTTATGTTCGAGCCGTCAGTGATGCTCAGAGAGCCGGTGATGCTATAGTCGAACTTGTCATCGATAAGAATCGGCTCGTATGCGTAAGCGGCGTCTTCGATATGTACAGTCGAGGGATTCTCTCCTTCCGCGTCGAGACTGTCGACCAGAAGCGCCTCTAAATACTGGAACTTCATGGCGTTGGTGAAGATATTGAGCTGGTTGTCCAGGTTGTTCCAATAAGCTTCAGCCACGACGATCCAGTTTTCACCGATCTCGGAGCAGAACGAGGGTTCTGTGAGGCTATGTCCCTGCAGGAATGCGATATTCCGGCCGTTGTCCAGATATCCTTGGTGCAGATAGTCGATCAACGTGTCGAGATCGACCTCCTCATCTTCGTTAGGCGTTGCATAGACGTCATGGTAACAAATGCTCTTCAGTTCTCCTGAGCTCGTACTGTCGGGATCGATGTAATACAGGTAGGTGTTATCATGATCGGTCACAGCCTCGGCGAAGGAGGTGGACAGCTTCGTGTTGTTATAATCCACGCTCAGTGTAACGGGGCTGTCCTGCAATCCGCCGGAGGCCGGGCTGGTCCTGATGTACTTGTAGGTTTTCCCGCCGAGCCAGAAGGAATCCAGAATAAGGTCGTAATTAGAACTGTAATACTGCTCCTTCATGACGGTATCGGTGGTGTTGACTGTATTATTATTTAAAGAGTCTATGTAGCTGGTGCGGATCATATACCCCGGGTCATAATACAGGTACACGAAGCCCAAACCCCAAATGCCGCCGGCGATCACGCTGCCGTTTTCGCTGGTTATGCTGGCTTCAAAAATACCGTCGTACAAATCGAGGTAATTGCCCAGATAGATGGCAGAGAAATAGCCGATGAAGCTGGCTTCTCCGCCGTAGAGGATGAGGCGTCTGAGGTCCGCGCCAATGCCTTCCGAGGAAGAAACACGCAAGGTCGGCGAGACGGATTCGGTATCCTTAACGCCCACGGTCAGCGTGTTATAGACGCTTAAGGCGACGCTCGAGCCCTGATTGCTGACGATCAGCGTCGAGGTGCCGAGCTGCGTAAGATCGTTGCCGACACTGAAAATGCTGGTGGCATAACCATCCACGTGCAGACTGCCGTTGCCGCGAATAGTCAGATCGTTATCAGCATGCATGATCCAGCTTCTGTGTATCTCGCTGCCGGTGAGGACGTTCTCGCCCACAAGGGTCAAGGTGACGTCTTCCGCCTGGAAATCCAGCAGCGCCTGAGCGCCGGCGGTGCTGACGTTCAGAGAGCTCAGGGTAAGAGAGCCCAGGGTTTCGGAAGCAACTATGTGCAGATTGGGGGCAATGGAGGGATCGTTGCTGCCGCTGAGCGTCAGGTTGGTGCGGGTCAGCGTCAGAGTCTGGGTGTCGGTGTCGTAGTTCCAGCCGACGCCGCTCATCTCGCTGATGTCCACGCCGTTCACGGTGACTCCGATCTGCTTCATGGAGACGGAGATCTCCTGGTTTTCGATGATGTTTCCGATAGTATAGACGCCGTCGGAGGAATAGACGTAGTAGGTGCCGCTATCAGGGATGCCGTTCTCCTCCGGCGTGAACTCTACGCCGTTGCCGAAGACCTTATCCACCATGGGCAGGGCACTGCCGGAGAGCCTGAACTTGAAGTCAGCTCCGGAGGAAACGCTGCTGATATAGCCGCTCATCGGGGAGAGCGTCAGGTGATTCTGACTCTCGCTGATGGTTGGCCAGGACACGTTGTTATAGGTCGTGGTAGAGAAGATGGGCCTGAAATGATAGTTGCCGTGGATCTGAGGGATGGTGTAGCGCAGGGAGGTTGCCGCCATCTTTACAGGTGTGCCTCCCTCAGGGGTGGTCTCCCAGTAGGAGACGGTCTTGCCCTGCTCCGGCGTTACCAGAACCACCATGTCGTCGCCGTCGTGCACCACGGGGTTGCCGTCGGCGTCTTCAAAGCCTCCCTCGGGAAGGGTGACGGTGTAGGTGCCGTCGCCGGTGATATCCTCAAAGGTGACAGTGAAGATATCCTTTTCGGTCATGTGGATGATAAGCTCGGTATCTTCCGCCAGCTCGGGGATGGTGTAGCGGATGGCAGAGGAGTAGGCGGTGACTTCGACGGTATCGACAGCGGTATCCTGATCCTCATAGCTGACGGTACCGTTTACCGGAGATACGAAGTAATAGGTCCGGCCGTTGGAACAGGTGAAGTAGTAGGAACTGCCCTTTATCACTTCGCTTCCGTTTTCGATCGCAGTGGCAAGCATGTCACGCTCTGTGGTGGCGGGGAGGAAGCATTCGTTTCCGGTCCAGCCCCTGCGAATCAGCCAGTCGGGAGCGTCGATCTCCACGGAGACGGAGCTGCCGCCGGGAACTGCCTCAATCAGCATGCTGGGCTCGTCGGGATCGTATGAGAAGCTGCGTTCCCGGTCGCCGATGATGTAGTTGATCGCAGCGTCAGGCAGCACCTCACTGGTACGTGTCATGTCGTAGCCAAGAGTCAGGTTGTAGCGGTTCTGGATGGTCCAGCCGAAAACGGTCGTATCCTGATCCAGAGTGAGGGTGTAGGTGCCGGCGGCATAGTCCGCCGTGCCCTGACTGCCCTGGGAGACAAACTGACGATTGGGATCCAGGCTGAAGCCCGCGGCGGGAGCCACGGTGACCACACTGTCGCCGGGGACCAGTTCGCCGGACTTGGCAGTCTTGAGCTCGCCCTCTTCGGTATAGGTGGCCGTAAGGCCGTTGGAGTTGTTGCCGTCAATGTAGTTGAGGACGTAGCCGTTTCTCTCGAATACGGCGTACAGAGAACAGCTTACGCCGGGCATGACGAAATAGAATTCACTTGTGTTCTTTCCCTTGTCCTCATCGTCATACGCGGTGCCCTTGCCCTGCTCGGTGTAGCGCCACTCCTTGAAGTGGAAGCCTTCGTTTGCCTGAGCGGTAAAGGTGAAGACGGAGTTGCGGCGCACCACGCTGTTGCTGCGCAGAGAACTGTCGCTGCAGCTCAGCGTGCCGCCGTTCTGGGGTTCGGCCACGCCGAAGACCAGAGTGTTCTGGCTGATGGCGAACTGCACTTCGACGGTGGTGTGTTCGGCCAGCAGGTTGTAGGACAGGGTGTTGGTCTTGGTGTTCTGAGCTACGCCGTTGATATACCAGTCGTAGATCTCGTAGCCCTCGTCCGGCACGGCGCTGAACACCAGTCGGGTACCAGCCTGGATTTCAGTCTGGAAGTGGCTGGGGTCGGAGAGATCCACGCTGGAGCTGCCAATCTCCGGCAAAACCATGTAGACCGTGCCCACGTTCAAACCGTCAAAGGGTCGGGAGCCGATCTCGACGGTATTGGTGGCGCCCAGGACCACCAGTTTGCCGACGTAATAGGTGACGTTGTAGTTGTCAATGTCCGCGCTTCCTTCGATAGTGTAAGTACCGCAGGTGCTCAGAACGTTGCTGATATTGTCTCCGTAGTACCTGACGCCGGCCGTATTGTAGTAGGCAGGGTCAATACCGAGGGAGCTGATGCTATTCTTCAGCTGGCCGTTTGTCATATCACAGTCAGCCCAGCTGCCGGCCACGAGGCCCAGGTCACCGACCGTGAGGACGGGAAGACCGTTCGCATCGTTCTCGCCGCGCTTCAGATCCGTGGGGATCTGCAATACGACGTCTCTGGCCAGTACGCTGATGGTGCCGTAGCCCGGCGCCTTGCCGTCCATCTTCATGGTTATGAGATAGAAGCCCACCGGGGTATCGTCAGACAGGATGTAGCTGCCGTTCTCCAGGCCGCGGCTGATCTTGTTCGTGTAATTGCTGAACAGAACGTAGCCGCTCTCCCCGTTGATGGTAGGTGTGCCGCTCTCGGGAGCGGTGAAGTAGTAGATCATGCCGTCCGTATCGACATATTTGTAGCTCTTACCCTTCTCCACCGCGGGATTCGCGGCCGTGGGGTCATAAGCAAGTGCGCCGGAAACGGAAGCCATGCTCAAAGGAGCGGCAAGATTCATGGTCACGGTGTCGGCGAAGAGCTCCGTGGTGGAGGTAATGCCGGAGGCCTTGCTGACCTCGCGGAAGACGATTTCCGCCTCGTTGCCGTAGGTGTTGGTCGTCGGGACGTCTACGTCGTAGCCGCTGGTACGCTGGGACAGATACAGCGTTTCGCCCGTGCAGTCCTTGAAGATGAAGGAGCCGCCGTAGTAAACCGTCACGGAGTACATACCCTCGGGCAGGCTCTCTTCAATGACGCTAACCACATTGCCTGCAGCGCTCAGCGGAGCGAGGAACTGGAACTGCTGGCCGGTGGCGTTGTTCGTCAGGTTGAAGGTGACGGAGCCGCCGGGAATGCTGGCGCTGTCGGGATGGGCGTTGGCCACCTCGGCATAGAGCTGCACGCCGCCGCCTGCCACGTCTGTGACGCTGAGCTCCTTTATGTAACTGCTTCGCTTGGCGGTGGTCAGAGTGACGGAATCGGAGTAGGCTGTGATCGCCGCGTTTTCCGCCTTGGTGATGACGTTTACTCTGCAGCGGTATTCACCTGCCGCGGACAGCCCTGAGGAGATGAAGGACAGGGTCACGCCGGTCTCGTTCACAAGATCGGTCCAGGCGCCTTTTTCCTTCTTCTGCCACTGGTACTGCACCACCTGGTAGTAGTTGGAGGCGTTCTCGCCTTCGGGTCCGGAGACGCCCGCCGTCAGGTAGGCGTTCTTATCAGGGTAGACCAGCAGGGTGCCGTCCTGCTCGTCGTCGGATTCCATGATATTGATCCTGGGATAGCCGTCGCCCGCCTTCGTCCGCGCCGTCAGGAGAGACGAAGGAGTTGACAGCGGCGGCGTCGGCAGCGTCCTGTATACCTGTATCGCGTATTGATACTCCGTATAAGACGCCAGATTCTCATCTGTATAGTAGAATTCCTTATAGGGCTCGCCGTCCTTATACTTGATGGTATAGTTGGAGCTGTCCCCCGGATAGACTCTCGAGATCTCCTGCAGGCCGCCGCCCACGGGGAAATCGAAATACTTGTAGATAATGAAGCAGGTGCAGGGATCGTCATAGGTCCAGGTCAGCACGTTGCTGTCGCTGGTAGTGCGGTCGTAGTCCTGCTGGAAATCAGTGGGGAGCGTCGGGGGAACAGTCACATCGTTGACGATGTAGGTGATGACCGGTGCGCTGTTCTTCGAGCCGGGGAAGGTATACTTATAGCTGAAAAGCTTCCAGTTGAAGTAGTAGCCGTAGTCCTGGAACTCCACGGGCATGTTGGCCACCTCGGCGGCGATCGTGGTGCCCGAGACGTCGATCGTGCTCCAGCAGTCCTGCGGGTTCAGAGTGAAGTGTGCGCCGCCCGCATGATGTGCGTGAGCCTGCGCCAGGTCTGACTGCGCGTCGATACCGCCGCCGATCTCAAAGCCGACCTCAGCGCCCATACTGTAGGAAGTCTCCGTCTCCTTGCTGAAGGAGATCTCCTGCTCGATGCTGCCGTTTCCGAAGCCTACGCCGGCCGGGTCGCGGTTCCACTCAAGGATGACGTCGTAGCCGCTGCTGGAACTGGGGTAGGAAGCAGGGTCGCCGGGAGTGGACTTGATGGCTTCTCCGGCCAGCTTGGGCAGCCCCAGACTGCCGAAATTCTCACGGACGGTCTCATAGTAATCCAAAGTCAGCACCTGATAGACCGGCTGGAAGGAGTTGGAGATAGTAACCGTCTCCACGTCATAGCCGCCCTTTTCATTTGGGACGCTGACCAGGTATTCGTAGTTCTCGATCGGGTGGGAATAGAATGCCACGGCGTCCTGATCTCCGTAGGTGCCGAAGGTCATGGTGTATTCAGTGGTCTTGGTGGTGGTCTTCTCCCAGCTGAGGGTATAGTTTACCTCCCAGTTGATGAACAGAGCGCCGCCGCCGACTGCAATCTCGTGCTCGAACCAGGCGCCGACGGAGAAGTCAACGGAAACGCCGTCGCTGCTGCCGTCACCTTTGGTATCGCCCCAGGAGGTGGTGTTGTTGCCGGCGAATTCATAGCCGGTGGCCTCGTCCACGTCACGGAAATACGGCGCCGCGGCGATGATGGCCAGTACCTTCGGGTCGGTGTAGCTGAGGTAATGCACACCGGTGTACTCCATGAGGACCGTGTCGATATCGCAGTCAATGAAGGTTCCGCAGACGCCCTGGAAATCCTCGGAGCCGGACGACAAATCCGGGTGGAAGACCTTGGCGGCCATTTTCCCGTCGGGGAGACCGACGCAGAGGTTATACTGGGTCCGGTGAGTGGCTTTGTCCGAAGCGCTCGAGGATCCCTCAGACCAGTTTTTGAACGTCATTGCCAGGGAAGAGACGGAAAGGACTTGATAACCGTTCCCGTTGATGTCCTGGGCGGATGCGCCGTACTCCGCATAACCGGACTGCAGAAGCGCAGCGCTTGTGCTGTAGGTCGCGCCCCAGTAATCCGTGGGGGCGCTGATGCCGACGGCTCCTATATTCAGGGCGTTCTGTCCGTCGTATTTCTCATCCAGCTCGCCGTACAGGCTCAGGGTTCCCTGGTTGGCCCGGTAGAGGCAGCTGTCAAGATAGAGGTAGGGGTACTCCGCTCCCTCTGCGATGAAAACGGTGGCGTTGGTGCGCATGATGGGAAGAGAATAATAGTTCTCATCAAAACCGTTTGCGCTCTGCCAGCTGTTAACGTTGCCGCTGTCGCCGGCAGACGCGCTTACTCTTTCACCTCCAACAGGCTGCAGCAGATCGGAGGTAGCGATGATAAGACCAAGCGTTTCGTCATAAATATAGGTGGTCGCTGTACGCTCCCGGTTGCCGATGGAATCACTGCCGATAACTAATCCATCGAACTCAAACTTATTGATGTCGCTGAGCGGCTGTCCGGTCGCGATAAGCTCCTTCGCGCCGTCCTGGTCCAGGTCGCCGCATGTCAAGCTGACGCGGGCCTGCTCGCCAAGCCCGGTCTCGTTCAGATCAAGAGCCGTGCTGTTCTGGAGCATGGACTTGCGGGCGCCCCAGAGGACAACGGCCTGGCTGGCCGTCACCTTGTGGAAGGAGTTGACTCCTCCAAGCTCGTTTGTCCAAATGGCGCTGCCGAAGGAGATGCCCAGGTCATCCACGCCGTCCCGGTTGAAGTCGCCGGAGCAGAGAGAGACCATGTTGGGAACATAACCGCCGGCTTGCCCGTTCAGAGGGCGGCTCCAGGCGCGGGCCCACTTGCTGAGATCCATCCAGTCTCCTTCGGAGGAGCCGGAGGTCTTCTGGTATTTATAGATGTCCACGCGGGAGTTGCCGTTTTCGCCGACATAGACCGCGATCTCGCTCATACCGTCGCCGTCGTAGTCGCCGGCGGTAACCTGCAGCAGGTTCTGCCACTGGAAGTCTGCACGCACAAGATCGCATCTGACGCTGTCAAGCATGCCTGACGATACGTCATTCGCAGAGAGCGTGTAGACAGGGGAGACGGACCCGATGGTGCGGGTGCTGCCGTAGCTCCCGTTCTTGCCGTCATAGACCTGCAGCTGCAGGTTAGAAAGCGAGCTTGCGGGGTCGGGCCAGCCGGTTTCGTCATTCGTCATGTAGCTGTGGATCTGATCAAAGCCCACATAGACGATCTCGCCTATAAGACCGTCGCCGTCAAAATCCGCGGCGGCGGAGGCGTACATCTCCATGCCGATAGACGCGCCGCCTGAAACGCCGTTTATGTTGTTCAGGCTCAGCGAGTTGTTTCCTTTGCCGTAAACCGAGCTGCCCCTGGAAGAGGCCATTGCCAGCTCAAAGACTTGATTGCCCGGTATCTTTTCTCTTCCGTAAGGGTTATCTGTCGTATCGGGATCGAAGCCCTCCGGAAGGACTGAGGTATCGAAGCCAAGGGCGGTGAAAACGTCCGAATCCATGCCTTCGAAACCGTTGTCAAGGTTTGTGGCTGCCTTTGCGCGCGGCGTTATGGCCGGGACCATCCCGACTATCAGCGCCAGCGCCAGCAATAAGCCAAGCAGCCGCTTACTTTTCTTTTTCATCTTTCTCCTCCTCAATTGCTTGTTTTTCTTCCTCTTTCATTATTCCCTCAGTCCGTTTTCGATATCTGAGGCAGACCAATGTCACTGTTGCCCCCAAAGAGAAGGCTATGACTCCGGCAAGGATATATCCCCCCGCCGTATCCGGAAGGACGAAGGCGCCGAAAACAGAGATCTCATCTCCGGTACCAAGCTGCCTCGCCATAGTCTTTACTGTGGAGACAAGCCCTGCGAACAGGAGCAGCGAAGCGGCTGAAAGGATGCTGAGAGCCTTCTTTTTTCGCTTCCTGCAGAGGCGGCGGCATCTTGCCGAGAGCTCCTGCAGGGATTCTTCAAGGGTGTATTTCAAGATCACCACCTCTTTCTCGAAAGAGCATTTACTATTTAGTCGCACGTTCGCCGGTTTTTTCTCACACTTTTTATAAAAAAACAAAAAAACCTGCCGCCCTGAAGGACGGCAGGCATGAGCTGGATTCTTTACTTTTTATCATCCGTAAGCTGCCGGAAGATGATGTACATTACCCCGGCAGTGGCAAGGGGGAGGGCGTAGCCGATATAGGAAAAAACTCCCGGCTGGGACACCATGAGATTGTAGAGCGCATGGAAGGTCATCGAGAGGGAAAGGGCCCCCATAACGCCCGCCAGCGATACTACTCTGAAGCGCCTTATGAGCACCAGCCCGAGAGCCAGCACCAGCATACTGACTACGTGCATAACGCCGACGGCAAGACCGCGGATGAGCGTATAGTACAGGCTTTCCACTCCGGCGGTGAGTATATAGCAGCAGTTTTCAAAGGTGGCGAAGCCGGCTCCGAGGGCTACCGCGCAGAGGAAGACTGTGTCGTCCGCGGGATTGAAAACGTACAGGACGAACAGCAGAGGCAGCAGCTTCATCAGCTCCTCAACCACGGGAGAAAGGTATATCGAAACGTCTTCCGATGAAAGATTCGATATAAGGCTGAGGTAGCCGGTTATATATGCCGATATAAGGCACAGCCCCATGCCCAGAAGAAACGATATTACCAGCCGCCGGGCGGAGCTTTTCAAAAAGCCCAGCGTGACTACAAGGGGAACGGCAATGCACAGCAGGATGTTTTCTGCATATATCATTCCTGCGTCACCACCCTCTCCAAGGCGATATACATCAGCACGGCCATTGCGGTGCTGCTGCAGAAACTGGCAAAATACATCGGCTCCGAGCTCATATACATGGAAAGAAGCGACCACGTGAAGCCGGCGTAGGCCAGGCAGAGGCTTCGCAGCGGCGTGTCGCCGCGCCTGAGGTTATACAGGATCTTTGCGTACAGAAACAGCAGTATGCTGAACATGAAAACGAAGTTGCCAATATCTATAGTAAGCTGCAGAGATTCCGGAACAAAGGTCCAAAGAGCTTCTCCTGTTATCAGTATCGTCCCGCCTATCACCAGGCAGACCCATTCTCTCCGGCGGAAGGCGCCTGTGCGGCAGAGAGAGCGGGTGACCACGCAGAGATAATACATGAAGATGATACCGTCGAAAATATCCTTGAACCACTCTCCGGACCATAGTATCCACAGGGCTATGTTTACCAGCGTAAACGCTATTGCCCCGAGTGTAGCCAGAGTAAGCTTTTCTCTGCTTCTGCCGAGAAGGGCTACCAGTGCGGCGGCAAGCAAAAGCAATCCGCCATCCTGGCTGACCTCTGACGAGGAATAGGGAAAGCGGAAATCCGGGCGTATCAGCCCGTGCACCAGCCAGTACAGCTCGCTGAGCATCAGAGCTATCATACCGAACAGGAAAAGGATAGTCGGCAGATACTTTTTGCCGCGTTCTATGAGACGGTAGGTCTTGATGCATATCACTATAAGAGCAGCGATCTGGAGCAGATTGCAGATCACAGCCACCCACTTGTAAGTCATTTATCCCACCCGCTTTTGTCGCCCCGCAGGCGGACGCACAGCAGCGTTACGCAGATGCCGAGCAGAAACGCCAGTATCCCTATGACGACATAACCGAGATGCGGGGTCGAGATAACCAGACTGCCGTATTTCACCGAGTGAGTGGCGGCGGATGTCTTAAAAGAAGGCAGCGAGAGGGACGCTGCCACTATCATAGCTATACAGGCGCAAATCGAGATACAGCCAGTAGCTACGGCCTTGCGGTCCTTTTGCTTTTGTTTAAGCTTCTCAGAGCGCATCCTTATCTCTCTGAGCTGCTCCTCAGTATTCCGCATATTCAAAGCCCATCCTTTCGAGAGTATCACGCAGCGCCAGGCGGCCCCGGTGGGCCAGATTATAGATCTGCCGGAGGCTCTTGCCCATAACACGGGCGGCCTCCTCGTGGCTCATTTCCTCAAAGTAGAGGAGGTAAAGCGCCTGCCTGTAATCATCGTTCAGACGAGACAGCGCGAGGTACAGGCTTTTATTCCGCTCCTTGCGCAGCAGCTCAAGTTCCTGCGCGAGCGCCGCCTCGTCGGCCCGATCTTCCGGAAAATCGGCCGAGAGCCTGCGCCGCCGAACGCGGCTGAGCGCGAGCTTTCGGGCAATGGCGAAGAGCCATGTGCGGAAGGAGCTTTTCCCGCTGAAGCGGCTTGTTCCGGATGCGGCCACGGCGAAGGCGTCCAGCATGAGCTCCTCGGCGTCATCCAGGTTGTGAACAATGCCGTTGATAAACAGAGTCAGGCTCTCGCGGTGGTGTTCCAAAAGAAGGCGCAGATCGTCCTCGCTTCTCCGCTCGAGAAAGCGGCGGTATATGGTTTCGTCTTTTTCCTGCATGTCTGCGGCCTCAAAAAAGTTCTGTGGAGAGAACAGGCTTCTCTCACCGTTAATTTTTATTATTATATAAGAATCGTTCCGGCTTTGCAATACGCTCCGCGCGCTCCAAAGAGAGCAGCTTCATCTTCCTGTCAATGCCGCCGGCATAGCCGGTCAGGCTGCCGTCGGCGCCGACCACCCGGTGGCAGGGGATGATCAGAGATATGGGGTTTCGGCCTACGGCTCCTCCGACTGCCCGCGCGGACATCTGCGCGCAGCCTTTTTGCCTGGCTATTATGCCGGCGATATCGCCGTAGGTAACAGTCCGGCCGTAAGGAATGGAAAGCAAAAGCTCCCATACGGCTTTGCGGAACGCGGTGCCATTTATATTTAGTTTCGGTGTGAAGTCCGGGGCGTTTCCTAAGAAATATCTATCCAGCCATTCGTCTGTCTGCGTAAAGACGGGGAGGCTTCCTTCCTCAAGCCGGCTTAAAAGAGAAGAGGGGAAATACTTCTGCCCGTCGAACCACAAGCCGGAAAGACCGTCTGCGCCGCCGGCCATCGTGATGCCGCCGAGCGGAGAAGAATAGTGATGTCTGAATTCCATAAGCAAGCTCCTTGAAGCCTTAATCATCTAACTGTATTATAGCTGAGACTCCGGCGGCGGGGAATACTTTTTGCCGCAAATGGAGAGAGAATAAATACTTTTTATAAAAAGCATTATATGCTACAATAAAAAACAGAGAAACAATTTTTCGGAGGCATGCATATGGCACAGGCACTTTTTTTCAATATAAGCGGAGAAAAGAGGAAGAAGCTTCATTTCCTGCTTCTCAAGCTGGGTATCGCCGGCAGGGAGATACCGGAAGCGGATTTCGGACGGACTCTGGGCGAGCTTTCCGGAAGGGAGGGCTTTTCCGGTGAAGCGGAAGATGTCGGCGAGACCTTTACCGGCGAGATGCTTGTTATGGACGGGCTGAATGCCCGCCAGTTCAACGCTCTGCTTGACGGCCTGCGCCAGGCGCGGGCGCAAGTGGCGCTCAAGGCCGTTATAACGGAGGAAAACCTCGGCTGGAGCGCGGCGCGCCTTTACAGAGAGCTTTCCGCCGAGCACGAGGCCATGCAGAAGTACAAGGGCAAGAAGAGTGTGCACGGGGAATGAGTCCTGCAAATAATATCGGGCTCAGCGCAACTATTTGGGGCTTTAGTTCGTCTATAACAGTAGAGGACAGAAAACCGCAGAGGAAAGAGGTGGCGGGAATATGAAAAAAGCGGTTGTTTTTGCAGTTACCGCCTTTGTGCTTTTGACCCTCGGCGCCTGCGGAGAGAAAAAAGCGGAGGAGGAGGCGAGAACAGGCGGATTATCTTCTTCCATAATTGCCGTTGGCGATTGGACGCGCGCGGAGTCCCCGGAGATTACGGAAGAGGCCGGAGCGCTGCTGAAAAAGGCGACGAGCGCGATCGTCGGCAACAAGTACACGCCGGTTGCATATCTGGGGAGCCGGAAGGCGTATTTTGACGGCCAAAAGGAGGAAGATGCAGGTATAATCCACGCGCTGCTCTGCAGGAAAGCGATCGTGCCGCCCGACCCCGCAGAGAAGGAGATATACGCGATATTATATATCCACGAAAGCCTTGAGGGCAATGCGGTAATAACGGATATAGAGAACTCTGAAGTTAATACGAATATCGCGGAGATGCCGGCCGGAACTGTCATGGGCAGCTGGAATCAGGCAAAGTCACCGGTGATAACAGAGAAGGTCAAGGTCGTGTTTGACAAAGCGACAGAAGGCCTGGCGGGCGTGGATTACAGCCCCGTGGCGCTGCTTGCCACGCAGGTAGTTTCCGGCACGAACTACTGCATACTCTGCCAGTCCACGGCAGTATATCCGGGTGCAGAGAGCGGCTACGCCCTCGTATACGTCTATGAAGCGCTTGACGGCAGCGCGGAGCTGCTCAATATAGCAGGCTTTGTCAGGCAGATCTAAGGGTGAAATAATAACGAAAGCTTCCGGCGATAAGTACGCGCCGGAAGCTTTTTTATGCCCGGAGAAAAGATTCACAAAATATAGAATGTTTGTTCACAGTCTGTTCACACAAATTAGCACTCTCGCCTTGACAGTGCTAAAAACGGTGCTATAATGATAATCGAACAAAGGAACAGAGATCAAATGAAAGACCTCCGCTCCCGATGCTCAGGTAACAGGAATATGGAACATATCAAAGGAGGTATGACTTATGTTGCCGAGTATTTTTGGAGAGAATTTGTTTGATGACTGGTTTGATTTTCCGACGTTCAGAGAACTTCAGAACATCGACCGGAAGCTGTACGGCAGACACGCCGCCCACGAAATGAGGACAGACGTGCACGAGAGCGAAGACCACTACGAAGTGGATATCGATATGCCGGGCTTCAAAAAAGACGAGATAGCGCTTGACCTTGAAAACGGGTATCTCACCGTGAAGGGCGCAAAGGGGCTCGACAAGGAAGAGACCAACAAGAAGGGCAAGGTCATCCGCAAGGAGCGTTATGCCGGCGCTCTGCAGAGGAGCTTCTACGTAGGCGAAGAGCTTACCGCCGAGGACATAACCGCCAAGTTCGAAAACGGCGTGCTGAGCCTCGCGATCCCGAAGAAGGAAACAAAGAAGCTGCCCGAGCACAAAAGGATACAGATAGAAGGATAACGGCTCAAAGGCCCCGCTTTTGCGGGGCCTTTTCTTTTGGAAAAACGGAGGCGGGACTTTTCGTCCTGCCCCCGTTTTTGTTTTGAAAAGCCTTTATTCCCGCTGCAGTATGCCGAGGCTATCGGCGGCTTCTATCAGGTCCCGTATCCGCCGGTTGCTTTCCCCGAGGGGAACTCCGGTGCATATAACGGACTTGCATTTTTTCATAAGCTCGAGCGCGCGGTCGTACGCGGCGTCGCTTATAGGCATGAACGGCGCTTCGGTTACTGTTTCAGCAGCCAGAGTGCGGGCGACCTGGCAGTCGATATCGTTCTCATAGAGGATGCCGGCGTAGAAGGGGCGGTTTTCCTTCTGCAGGCGGCGGAAGGTATTTATCCCGCTGCCGCAGCCGGAAATAACGAATATCTCGGGCTCGCCCTCGGGGCGGGGAAGCTCCACGCTGCCGAAAGCTATATTGAATGTGCCGGCGGTTATGCCGTAAAGCTCGTTTATTATATCCTCGTGGAATATTTCGTCCGGAGTGCCAAAATGGGAGATTATATCCCCGTGTACGCACATTATTTTATCGGATATCTTCTGCGCGAGATCGATTTCGTGCAGAGACATGATAACGGTTATGCCCTTTTCCTTTGCCATGGAGCGCAGTATGCTCAGAAGCTCGAGCTTATGCCTTATGTCGAGGAAGGAGGTCGGCTCGTCCAGCACTATTATCTCCGGCTCCTGGCATATGGCGCGGGCCAGCAGCACACGCTGGCGCTGGCCGTCGCTTATGGCGGTAAAATCCTTTTCCGCAAGCTCGTCCGCGTGCACTCGCCTCATCGCGGCGTAGACCTTCTCTCGATCCTCAGGGCCCAGAAGGCCGAGCGTGTTTGTGTAGGGATAGCGGCCGGTCGCGACTACGTCGTAGCAGGTGAGCAGCTCGCCTTTAATGCGCTCCGTGAGCACAACGGCAAGCTTTTGGGAGAGCTCCTTGAAGCTCATGGAATTGACCGAGGCGTCGGCAATGAAGCTGTCGCCCCGGATAACGGAGAGATGCTTCGTTATGCTCTTGAGGATCGTGGATTTTCCGGAACCGTTCGGGCCGATGAGAGTAAGTATCTCGCCGGCGCGTATGTTTATTTCAATATCGTGAATTAGAGTTTTGCCGTTGTAGCCAACGGAAAGGTCCGAGGTGCGGAAATAATATTCGCTCATGGTCCCCCCCCTTATGCCTTGGCGCTGTGCCGGCGTATGAGCATTATGATAACTACCGGCGCGCCGAAAAGGGCGGTCACCGTGCTTATCGACAGCTCCACCGGCGCAAAGGCCGTTCGGGCGATATAATCGCAGAACATGCAGAATACTCCGCCGCCGAGGAAGCAGGCGGGGATCACGAGGATAGGCTTTGCCGTTTTAAGAAGCATCTTTATAAGATGCGGCACAGCGATACCGACGAAGGAGATCGGGCCGGCGTAGGCCGTAACGCAGCCGGCTATGAGGCTGGACATGAAGATGAGTACGACGCGGAAGCGCTTTACGTTCACACCCATGCTCTGAGCATAGGATTCGCCCATCTGATAGGCGCCTATGGGCTTGGCCATAAGGAAGACCACGATGAGGGAGATGATGATTATGGCCGAGGAGACGCGCACGCCGCTCCACTTTATGCCCGAAAAGCTGCCGAGGGACCAGTTGTGAAGGTTGACGATATCCGAATCCTGGGCGAAAGTGATCATGAACTCCGTTATGGCGGAGCATATATAGTTTATCATTATACCGGCCACGAGCAGCATGGACATCTGCTTGATCGACTTGGCGGCAAGCAGGACGAAGCCCATTGCGATCAGCGCGCCGACAAAGGCCGCAAGTATCATCATCCATGAGCTCACGTAGGAGACAAAGCGGAGGGCGAGGATCATGGTGAGCGCTACGAAAAGCTTGGAGCCGGAGGAAATGCCCAGCACGAACGGGCCGGCTATGGGGTTGCCGAAAAAGGTCTGCATCAGGAAGCCGGCGAGGGCAAGCCCGCCGCCGAGGACGGCGGAGGTTATAATGCGCGGCATGCGAAGAGTCCAGATTATATCGATCTCCGTATCATTCCCCTGGCGCAGAAAGATTATGCGCGCAATCTTTGAAACGGAGATATTGACGCTGCCGGAATTTATATTCCAGACCGTAAGCACGGCAAAGGCGGCGATGAGGCAGATAAATACGGCGAGATATCTTGCCCTGCGCGCGCCGGTATGATTTGTTGCGAGTTCATTCATAGGAAATTACCCCTCGTTACTGCAGCTTGAATATGTATTCCAGGTCGCTGCCGTCCGTCTGGCCGGTGAAAATCTTGTTCATTTCCTGTATTATGCTGCCCATTTTATCGGTCTGCTGGAACATGCTCCGGCTGGTGCACCATACGTTGCCCTCGGAAACTGCCTTGAAGTTTTCCAGAACGGGACTCTGGTCGAAGAAATCCTGGAGAGTGTGCAGTTGGGAGGCAATGCTGCAGTTATAAATTACCACGTCGGCGTCTTTTGCCGTGTAATAGAATTCTTCCATATTCATGTTTATTGTGCTGAGCTTGCTGTCGTTGCTGCCGAGGTCGGTAAAAATATACTCCCCGCCTGCGATGCGTATCATGGTGGGCAGGTATCCGCCCGACTTATAAGTGACCACGTTGCCGCTGGAGCTCACGTAGAAGAAAGCCACGGTCTTTCCCGTGCTCTCCAGAGCCTCCAGGTCCTTTACTTTTTCCGCTTCGGCTTCAAAGGCTGCGTTCGCCTCGTCTTCGAGACCAAGCAGAGCGCCGAAGAACTTTACCCACTCCGTGCGGCCGAGAGGATGGTTTTCGTAGCTGGAGCGTTCGACAATGGCCTTTATTCCGAGCTCGATCAGCTTTTCCTTAACCTCGGGAGTGTGAAGTATCATCGTGTTTTCGATTGCGAGCTGGCAGCCATTGTGAATGAGCATCTCGTAATCGGGGGCGCTGTACTTGCCGGCATAGAGGAATTTCCCGTCCTTCATGGCCTGCTCGGCATTCTCTATGTACCAGTGCTGAGTACCAACGAAGGCGATGCGGTCAAGTGCGTCTATAGTATCGAAAAGGGCCATGCAGTCCGAGGCAACGAGATATATGTCGTTCAGCGGCTGCTGCACTACCACGACGTCGGAGTCCAGTCCCTCGGGAACTTCTTTGCCTTCGGGGACAACAAGTATGCGGTCGCTGTCGACCATTTCGATAAAGGAGTACCCGCCCTCATATTTATAAATGGCGAACTGGTCGGCATATTCCAGAGGAACGGTGCTCTCATACTTGAGATCGCCTACAATGGGATGCTCGCCCGTCGGCTCAGGCTTTTTTGCACATGCAGCTGCCGGGAGCAGAAAGCACAGCACAAGGAGCAGCAGAAAGAATTTCTTTATCTTCATGTGTTAAACCTCTTGCAGCTTATTTTTTCTTTTTCTTCACTATAAGCACCACAGCCGCGGCAACTGCGACCGCAGCGGCCGCGATGCCGATCACAGCGCCGGTGCTGAGACCGGAGGAGCCTTTTTCGACCGCTTCCGCGGCAGCCGCCTGCGCGCCGGTAGTCAGGACGGCGCCCGTCTCGGCGGACGGTGCCGTGTCGCTGCCTGTTTCGGAGGAAGAGGCCTTTTCGTCGTTAGCGTCAGAGGTCTCAGGCTCCGCGGCTGTTGAGGTTTCGGAGGCGGACTCTTCAGCAGACTCAGATTCTTCAGCGGGCTCGGATTCTTCAGCAGGCTCGGACTCTTCAGCAGGCTCGGACTCTTCAGCGGGGGCGGGGTCCTCGGTGGGTGCGGGATCTTCAGCGGGCGCGGGATCCTCAGCGGGTGCGGGATCTTCAACGGGCGCGGGATCCTCGGCGGGTGCGGGATCCTCAGCGGGCGCGGGATCCTCAGCGGGCGCGGGATCTTCGGCGGGCGCGGGATCCTCAGCAGGCGCGGGATCTTCGGCGGGAGCAGGATCCTCAGCGGGCGCGGGAGGCTCGTCAGCCTTAAGCGGTATCACGCTGGGATCGATGAATACTGCGTAATCAACGCTGTAGGGCATGGACATAGCTTCGGTAACCGCTGAAAAGGGGATCTCGCCGAGCGCTTCTATCTGCACGTGGTAGAAGGCGCAGGTATAATTCGTTTCGTCTATAACAGGATTATTATATGTGCCGTATGCGGTGGTAATGGAAGCGTATGAAGGCGCGTGCAGCGGCGGGGAGACGCGCTTGAATATTATATCTGTATAGATATTGCCGTTTTCAATATATACGTTTGTAGGAGAGACTATGGAGTTGTGCCAGCCCTCTCCCTGCGTGCGTATTTCCGCAGTGTAAACGCCGTCAGCATACTCCTCGGCGGAGGCGCAGGGAAGAAGGAATGTCATACCTGCGCACAGTATAAATGCCGAGAGGACGGCGCAGAGGATACGTTTTGTTTTTTTCATTTTTTGGTTCTCCTTTATTCGCTGTGATATAAAAGCGTGCAAGCAAAAAGCCCGCTTCCCCTGAAGCGGGCATAACTGAAAGACCTTACACTATTTGCAGCGCAGGGCCAGGACCGGTCGTGCCTTCTTCGGAGGTGCCAGTTCGGCTTTCAGCAGGTTTCCTGGCTTGCGGATCAAAGCGGAAACGGCGCCTTCTCATGCCGCATGCGGCATAATGGCATACAGCCGTTTTGCTCCCCGCTTACAGTGACCGGATCGCTCAGGCTTTTCACCTGATTCCCTCTTTCAACCGGATACTTAGGCAGAGAGCCCAAATACCCGGAAGCACTGAAAGCTTAGATACTCATTATATCAGCACATAGCGATTATTACAATAGCAATGCGTTAAAAATGTGGGTGACGCGTTATGAAAGCCGTTATTTAAAAAGATGTTTTTCAATGCATGCGGCAAGCCTTTTCAAGCCGGCTTCATCCTCGGACGAAAATCTCGCGAGCAGAGGACTGTCTATATCCAGTACGCCGGCGACTCTGCCGCCCTCGTGAATCGGGACGACGATCTCAGAGCGGGAGGCGCTGTCGCAAGCTATGTGCCCCTTGAAAAGGTGCACGTCGTCAACTCGAAGAGTGCGGTCTTCCGCAGCGGCCGTGCCGCAGACGCCCTTCCCGTAAGGTATCTCTATGCAGGCGGGCCTGCCCTGAAACGGACCGAGCACGAGCTTTTCGCCCTCGGAAAGATAAAAGCCGGCCCAGTTTATATCCGCAAGCGAAAAATATATAAGAGAAGAGACGTTTGCCAGATTTGCTGTAAGATGCGGGACGTTTTCAACAAGCGCCTCCGCCTGCTTTACGAGCTCGTCGTAATTTGTGTTGTACAAAGTCAGGCTCCTTTCAGCGCGTTCTGCGCTTTTGCAGATATTCGTTTGCCTCCGATAATATCCTTTTCGGGCCTTCAAACTGAAAGAGCTTCATAGCGTCATCGTATGTGCAGAGAGAAAGGCCCGACAATTCCTCCTCCTGGCAGGAGGGAGTCTGGTTTTCAAAGTATCCGATAAAATAAACTACCTGCTTCATCGTATCGGCTTTTTGAGGGAGGGCGAAAAGATCGGTCGATCTGAAATCCGGAAGCAGCTCGATGTCCAGCCCAACTTCTTCCTTTACTTCACGCAGGGCTGTTTCAAGCTCGGTTTCGCCGTTCTCCATATGGCCCTTTGGGAAGCCGTAGACTCCGGCTTTGCTTCGTATTATCAGATACATTATCCCGCCGTCCGCTTCCGTGTAGACGACGGCGCCGCAGCTTTTTTCAGTAACCATTCCAAGCTCTCCAATACGAGTGCGTATCCGCCGACGGATACTCTGCCCCAATAATAGCATAAAAACAGGAGCGCGGCAATTCCGCAGAATTGCCGCGCCTGAGCGTGGAATATGCCGCTATAGTTTTACCTTAAACAGCCCGTGGTGATTGCAGTAAGCATAGAGATACTTTACCCGCTCTCTCTTGAATCTCGCCTCCGCGCCGCCCTCCGGGTACAGCTTGATAAACTGCACCCCCTGGTCTGACGCCGCGGCGAGGAAGGAAATATAGTGCTCTTTAGTCATCGGGTGCTCGATGCTGACGTAATACTCATCCTCTATTTTTTCAACCCGTATTTCATGCTCGCCGTCCGGAGCCTCCGGCTCCAGCGGCGGGAGAGTTATGCCGCAGCAGCTTATGATCGCCTCTCCGACAGACCAGACCGCGTTGCCGCAGATAGGGCAGACGTAAAACCTGCTTTTCAGCATGTTGGAGGTTTGATTCCTGTTTTGAATGTACTCGCCGGAGAGGAGTTCGATCACTGAGATATCGAGCGCCTTTGCCACCGGCTCAAGCAGACTGATATCAGGGAAGCCCTGGCCTGTCTCCCATTTGCTCACAGCCTTGCCGCTTACGTGAATCCTCTCGGCCAGCTCATCCTGCGTCATCCCTTTGCCTTCGCGAAGGGCGCGTATAACGCCGCCCGTAACATATCTGTCCATCGCGTCTTCCTCCTTTGCGGAAAAAGTTTATCATATGCGCGGATAGAAAGCTACCTACGTATCGTAGAGCGGGAAAGGGAAGGCGCGGTGATTCTGCCAAATCACCGCGCCTATACGATCGTGTTCGATATGCGAATCCTCCGGCTCGACCGGGGACCCGCTGTTTCGCTCTACGGATTACGGATTTTCATACTTCGCGATATCGTAGACGTAATCCACAGCGTTGCTGGTCCAGGTCTCGTCGGGACGGGCGCCGTTATACTCATGGTCGTTAGTCGCTTCGATGACCTCGTAGTAGTACCACTTGCCTGCGTCGCGGTTGTCCGGGAAAGTGACGTAATCGCCCAGCTCGCTGGTCTCGTTCACGCCGCGGTGCAGAACGGTGTTGATGATCTTCATGGCTTCGGCGCGGGTGATCGGCGTATCGGGCTTGAAGGTGCCGTCGGGATAGCCGTCGACCCAGCCGGCCGCCACAGCCGCGGTGATATAATCCTCCGCCCAGTGACCGGAAACGTCGCTGAAGGGATTATCGGCGGTCTCGGGAGCGTCCAGGAAGCGGACCATGACAGTCACGAACTCCGCGCGGGTGATGCTCTTGTCGCCCATGAAGGTGCCGTCCGGATAGCCAAGGATAAACTCTCCGTTTGCCATGGAGGAGACGGCCTTGTTGAACCAGGCTGTCTTCGCTACGTCGGAGAAGTCGTTGCTGCTGGTAAAGACTCTGTCTCTATACTCGGGAGTCAGCAGACGATAGAACATCGTAGCAGTCTCCGCGCGGGTGATGTTGTTTTCGGGTCTGACGGTCCCGTCGGGATAGCCCTTGACGAACGCGAAGTGATCCTCGCCGTTGAGCTGGATCGGTATCACGTTCAGGGGCGCCCACTGGGCCGTATAGGTCACGCTCTTCTTTACCGTTGCGGAGACCTCGGGATCCCAGCCCGTAAAGACGTAGCCCGTACGGGTCGGGTCGTCGATCACAGGCGTATCTTCGCCGTAGGACAGTCCGGGGAAGCGCTCAAGAGTGTTGCCCAGACCGTCAACGTAAGTTACGGTGTAAGTCGTGGGAGTGGGGGGAGCGGGCACGGAATAGGTTACTACGGGGATCTCAAACGGATACTCGCCTTTGTCGCCGTCGGAGGTAATATACTTCAGTACGGCGGATACGTTGGTATCAAAATCCTTCGACGAGCCCTGGCTCACAGTTGCCTTCGCCTCGTCGGTGAGCTTCAGGTCATAGGACAGCGTGACCGGCTTCAGATTCTCGACCGGGACGTTAAGGGTCCATGTAATGGTCTGTGTATCGGCGTTATAGCTGATGACGTACGGAAATACACCTTCATTGAGCACGCCGAAGCCCCACGTACCATCGGCTTCCACATATTCCACATCAAGGGCTTCCCCATTCAGGGTCATTCTGAAGCCGTCGGCGTTATCAGCGTTTTCCAGAGTAAAATCGGCGGGGATCACGTCGGTCACGACGCCTTCGGAAACCATATAACGGATGTTGTTGTCAATGCCGGTGAACATTTCAGCGACCGCTGTAGCGTTTGTATTTATGGCGCTGTAATCGCTGTTATCTCTGAGCCATTCCTTGAAAGGTTCTACCAGTTCAAGGCCGCCTCCTGTACCTGAACCATGGGTAACGACAGCAAGATTATATTTTCCGCCCATATCCGTCCAAAGGTGTCCGGCTTTATAAAGTCCCTTCTGCAGACAGTCAAAGTGATACTGGTAGTAATAGGGGTTTATTGTTTCTGTATCGAAGGTAGCTTTTCCCGCTTCATCGATGACAGGTTCTCCTTCTTCATTTTTGACGAGATCATATGGATTGATCTGAAGGTAAGGGACATCTTCCCATGCTTCATCCGGAATCCACTCATACCAGTACTGATAGTTCTTATTACCGAAAAGTTCAACACCGTTCGTAGTGGGATGTTTATTAACATTACCGGTCGGAGTGGTGGTGTCAAGGGCATAAGTGCATTTCTGATCCCACTCATTCACTCCGGTAAGCTCATTCGCGAGCGATTGCTCCCTTTCCGTAAGATCGTCTCTGTCAGGAAAAGCATACAGCTCTTCATAACTGCTGAAAAAGACGATATTGCTTTTATTTGCAGGATCAAGGACGTCAAGGCTGTAGCTCCCCTTATTATAGCCCGCGGTCTGACTTAAGCTCATTTTACCGCCATTTGCTACATTGTCAGCCCCGACTCCCGACTTCCACTGATAGTACTGAGAATAAATAGTCGTCGGCACGTTCTCTTCATCATTCCAGATATAGCCTTTGCCGTCGGTAAACAAAACGACATATTTGTGATTGTCTTCCACTTCCGTGTCCGCTGCCAGCCATTCATCTGCCATATCAAGTCCGCCATGAGGGCTGGAGCCTCTTCCGAAAGTAGCTCGGAAGGTCTCTTTTTCCATGGTATCACTTATTCTCAGCGCTTGATCAAAGAAATCCTTAGTATCATCGTTATAAGGAGTAAGCTCTTCGTATGCTCCTCCGGAAACGTAGCTGACTGCGTCGTTACCGCGTCCGGTAAACAGAACCACACCCACTTTTAAATCAACGTTGGGGTTGTTTTCTATAATGCTGCTAAACAGGCCGGTTACCGAATTAATAAACACAGTACCCAGATCTGTTGAACTGGAGCTGTCGATAGCCAGAACGATATCGATCTTGTTCTGATACTCCCCGGAGGGCAGCTGCAAAGTTACCGTGGTGACGTCGTTTTGTGCGGTCAGCATCGTGGGAGACGCCGTTTTTGATCCGGATACGTCGTAGACGGGCTCTTCATTTTCAGCCGCGAACGAGCAGACCGCCATCAGACTCAGGCACATTACAAGTGCCAGGATCAGCGCAAAGGTCTTTTTCATCCTGTTTTTCATGCTTTTTCCTCGCTTTCTAAAAAACTCATAGTGGCGTTGGAAAGAGACTGCCTTCCGAAGTAACGGTCAGCGCAGGCAGTTACGGACGCTGCAATAAACCCAGCTCGCGATATCCTGCATTTACGATTTCAGCTGCAGGGCATTTGCCGAACTTCGGTTTGGCTTTTCTTCCGTGATTATTGGAGTATTATACTTTAACATAACATATTTAACGTGGAAAATCAAGGATGTGCCTGCTGTATTTGGTGCATAAAAAGAGACTGAGCCCGGATGTGACGCCGGACTCAACCGTATTACTCTTTAAGATAAGGCGACAGCCTCACAAGTCATGGCGGACTTATGAATAAAAACTGACGGCGGATATGGAGCGATTCGAAGTGCCGCACGGCTGACAATGAGTTCGAGTCTCTCCCGACCGTAAAAACAAAAATGAACCCCGTCCTTATGGACGGGGTTCATTTTTGGCGGAGATGGAGAGATTCGAAGTGCCGCGAGCGGCACTTCGTGCGCACGAATGTCCCCACTCGCTCCCGCCGCTCTGCGGCGGAACCGCTCGGGGATGACAAAGAGTTCGAATCTCTCACCGCAATAAAAAAGACATACCCCGTCATTAAGACGGGGTATGTCTTTTGGCGGAGATGGAGAGATTCGAACTCTCGAGACGCTTTTGACGCCTACACGATTTCCAATCGTGCGCCCTCGACCAAACTAGGCGACATCTCCAAATGTCGGTTCGCTCAAGCCCGATTAGTATACCTTGTTTGAAAACAAAAGTCAATACGCTTTTTCAGTTTTTCACACACTTGTAAGCAGCGGAATAATATGGGGCGAAGGAGGTATCAGCTTGAAAAACAAAATGCGCTTCGCCGTTATAGGCGGCGATATGCGCCAGCTCAGACTTGCCGAGCTGCTCGCGGCGGACGGACACGAGGTGAAGTGCTTCGCTATGGAGAGGGAGGAGCCTGCGGGAGTTAAGCCGTGTTCCACCGCGGCGGAGGCCGCGAGCGGAGCGCAGTGCGTTATCTTGCCGCTGCCCGTTCGCGGACGCGACGGCTGCCTGAACGCGCCGCTTTCGGATTCGCGGCATTTCATAGAGAGCGTATTTGCCGCTCTTTCGCCGGGGCAGCTCGTATGCGCCGGGCGCGTTACGCAGGCGGATGCGGAGACAGCCGGCACGCTGGGGCTTACAATAACGGATTATTTCGCTCGCGAGGAGCTGGCCGTTCTGAATGCCGCGGCCACCGCGGAGGGGGCGATACAGATAGCCATGGAGGAAACGCCTGACACGCTCTGCGGCAGCGAGTGCCTCGTTATAGGTTACGGCAGGATCGGAAAAATGCTGGCGCACCGGCTCAAAATGCTCGGAGCGGAGGTAACGGTCTCAGCGAGAAAGCAGGCGGATAAGGCGTGGATCCGCAGCTTCGGACTCAAGGCGGCGGATACCGGCAGGCTTGAAATAGTACTGGGCAGGGCCGATATAATCTTCAACACCGTTCCGGCCTGCGTGCTTCCGAGAGAGAGGCTGGCTCTGATAAGACCGGGATGTATATGTATAGATCTTGCGTCAAAGCCCGGCGGAATGGATTTTACCGCCGCCTCCGAGCTCGGAATAAAGGCCGTATGGGCGCTTTCACTGCCCGGCAGGGTGGCCCCGCTGAGCGCGGGCAAGGCGATACGCGATACGCTCTACAACATACTCGAGGAGAGGGAAAAGGAAAATGAATGAAAAAAGCCGGCTACGCATAGGCTTCGCCATGTGCGGCTCGTACTGTACATACGAAAAGGCGATCTCGGCGCTCGAAAGGCTTCATGAGAAGTATCCCGACATACAGCCCATAATGTCCGAGAGAGCGAGAAATACGGATACACGCTTCGGCGCTGCGGACGATTTCGCAGCGAGAGTCGAGGCGATATGCGGGAAGAAGATAATAGCCACGATAGCCGACGCGGAGCCCATAGGCCCGAAAAAGCTATTTGATATACTCGTTATCGCGCCGTGCACGGGGAATACGCTTTCGAAAATAGCCTCGGCCGTGACGGACAGCGCCGTTACCATGGCCTGCAAGGCGCATTTGAGAAACGGCCGCCCGGTGCTCATAGCCGTATCGACGAATGATGCGCTTTCAGGCTCTGCAAAGGCGATAGGCGAGCTGCTGGCACGGAAAAACGTATTTTTTGTGCCGTTTTATCAGGACGATCCCTTCGGCAAGCCGACGTCGCTCGCGGCGGATTACGGAAGACTGGAGGCAGCTATCGAGGCGGCGCTGCGCTCGGAGCAGCTGCAGCCGCTGATCAGCTCAGAAGCGACCTGACGCTGTAGAAGAGATCGAGTATCCAGAAGCGGATCTCGGGCTCAGACGTTACGGCGTTTATCGCCGATGAGCCCATCCCCGCCGCGGCAAGGGCGCCTTCCGCGTCCGCGGCGGCGGGGATGCACAGCCCGGGGAAGATCACGCACCACCAGTTGCGGCCTTCTCCGGAGCCTACCGTTACGCGCAGGGCGAGGTAATCTCCCGCCGGAAGGGAAAAAGAGCCGTAATCCTTTCGCGGGAACAGATCGCGGACAAGCTCGGCCCGGGCGCCGCTCTGCCCGAGGCGCGAGGCTTCTCTGTCGGCGCAGACCGCTATGTCGCCGAGGCGGGAAGAGAGTACTGCCTCCGCCGCGGAAGCGTCCGCGCAGTTTTCGAGAAGAGGGGATACGTACTCAAGAACGGCGTCGCGCACGGCGAGCTTCGCCTGCTGATCCTCTTCAAAATCGGAGTTCGCGACGACGTGCAGGCGCAGTACGCTCCGCGATATATCCCGCTGAAGACGCAGGGAGGATAAACAAAGACCAAACGCCAGAAGAAAGACAAGGCAGCCGAAGACACCCAATATTCTTTTTTCAGATACTATGTACCTCATGGCATTATGGTTTCCGGTATGGACGCGGATTATTCAGAGAATAAATAGTTTTTTTCTATTCTATAGACAAACGCTATTGTATGTGATATTATCTATAGATAGTGAAAAGCATAATCAATGCTTTCGGAGGGAGAGAATGGAAAAGCAGCAGCTGCGCTATTTCGTAGAAGTGGCGCGATTGGAGCACATTACAAAAGCGGCCGAGAAGCTGCATATTTCGCAGCCTTCCGTGAGCCTGGCGATAAGAAGGCTCGAGGAAGAGGTGGGCGTGCCTCTCTTTAACAGAGAAGGGCGAAATATAAAGATCAATAATTACGGCAAGCTTTTTCTGGAAACGGCTGTAAAGGTACTTAATATTATAGATGAGGGGCAGCATAAGCTCGATACTCTCAAATTCTCTGAAAACAATCACATAAGCATTTCGGCGCCGCCGTGGTATATCTTCCCAAGTCTTCTCAAAATGATAATGGACAGATTTCCGGGCGTGACCATAGGCAGCGTGGACTATAACCACAGCGACGTAGTCGAGCTTTTCAACAGGCACGTTCTGGATTTCTGCATATCCACCCAGAAGCTTGAATCGGACAGCCTTAACTGCATCAGCCTGCGTAAGGACGAGATGGTGCTGGTCGTTTCCAAAAACAATCTTCTCGCAGCGAGAGATACCATCGCCCTGGCTGACTGCTCCGAGCTTGCCTTTGCCACATCCTTCAAGGGCGTGCGCCAGCAGGAGCTGCTCGTTGAGCTTTGCCATGAAAGGGGCTTTACGCCGAACATTCTGCTTGAAGTGCACAATGTGCGCGATTCCATCTCGATGATAGAGCACAGCGATAATATAGTGGCGCTTGTGCCTTATAATCTTCTTATGGCGAGAGCGGATAATTCGCACGTCCATTATCTCAGACTCACGGATATAAAGGCCGAAATGGAGCTCTGGATGTACTGGCCGAAGGATTATCCCGAAAAGGCGGTGGCGCACGATATCCGCATAGCCATGAAGAACTATTTCATAAACCACGAAGAGGAGCTCCCGCAGAAGAAAGAAGAGAGCTGAGCGTTAAAACAATAAAGCCTGCCGCAAAACTGCGGCAGGCTTTTTGATTTTCTTTTATCTGCAGAGCTCTGCAGCCATGGCTTCGAGCTGAGCGATGTTCTCGGGGGTCATTGCCGATTTTATGGTTACGGTGGTCTCAAGCAAGGAAATATCCTTGCTCTTGGCGAATTTTTCGCGCATAATCTTTGCCGCGGCCGGCGCCCACGAGCCGTTTTCTATAAGGCCTACCGTGCGGCTGCGGAAGCCGCGCTCGGTAAGGTGGTCTATAAACTGGCGCATAAAGGGGAAAATCTCGGCGTTGTAGGTAGTGGTGGCGAGAACGAGCTTGCCGTAGCGGAAGGCGTCCTCCACGCACTCGGCCCAGTCCTCTCTGGCAAGATCGGCGATGGCGACCTTCGGGCAGCCCTTCGCCTCAAGCTTTTCGGCAAGAAGCTCCGCGGCAGCCTTCGTGTGACCGTAAACGGAGGTGTATGCTATGAAAACGCCTTCGTCCTCCACCGCGTAGGAGGACCAGATATCGTACTTGCCGAGGTAATGGCCGAGGTCCTCCGTGAGTACGGGGCCGTGCAGCGGGCATATGATGCGGATATCGAGCGCCGAGGCCTTTTTCAGGAGCGCCTGCACCTGCGCGCCGTATTTACCGACTATGCCGAAATAGTACCTGCGCGCCTCGCAGTCCCAGCCCTCGGGATCAACAACGTCGTTCGCGCCGAATTTTCCGAAGCCGTCCGCCGAGAAAAGTATCTTGTCGCAGCTGTCGTAAGTGACCATGACCTCTGGCCAGTGCACCATAGGAGCGAAAACGAAGGTAAGCTCATGTTTTCCGAGGGAGAAGGTCTCGCCGTCTTTTACGGATATCCTGCGGCCCTCGAGATCGAGAGCGAAGTAGTTCTTGATCATTGTGAAGATTTTGTCGTTTGCGATGACGACGCTTTCGGGATACGCCTCAAGAAAACGCTGAATATTAGCCGAATGGTCGGGCTCCATGTGCTGGACTATAAGATAATCGGGCTTGCCGCCGGAAAGAGCGGCGTCTATGTTTTTGAGCCACTCGTCACCGAAGCGCGCGTCCACGGTATCGAATACGGCGGTTTTTTCATCTTTTATTATATATGAGTTATAAGCCATGCCGTTAGGCACGATATACTGGCCCTCGAAAAGGTCTATTTCGTGGTCGTTCACGCCGACATATATTACGTCTTCGGTTATTTTCATATAAGCGCCTCCCTGAAATTTTCTTTCATGTAATGTTAACACAGAAAACGCAGCTTTTCAACAGCGAGAGCTGTGATTATTGCGGGAGGACGAACTTTAATTGAGCTGAAGAATGGGTATTGACAAATCAAAAATGCTGCGGTACAATACTACAGCTGTCGGAAAGACATGCGCCGTTAGCTCAGCTGGATAGAGCGTCTGGCTACGGACCAGAAGGCCAGGGGTTCGAATCCCTTACGGCGTGCCAAAAGCTGTTCCCCGCATAAGCGGGGGGCAGTTTTTGTTTTTTATCAGGCTGATGATTCGAAACCCTGGCCCAAAATGCGAAGCATTTTTTGAGCGAAGCGGATCAAGAGGCGAAGCAAGCTGCGGAGCAGCGGCTTCGCAGGGGTTCGAATCCCTTACGGCGTGTCAAAAATCAGGGACCCGCCACAGCCGGGGTCCTGCTTTTTGTTATGTTGAATAAGGGATTCGAAAGGCGGCTCTTGGCGGCGTGCCGGTGGCACGCCGCAACCGCCGCGGCATTTCCGCAGAAAAGAGAATCCCTTACGACTGGTATTATTACATAAAGGAACAAAGATATGACTCTTGCATGTTACGATAGTAAAGGTTAGAATTATTAGTAATCAGCAACACACTATTCGCAGAAACAAAGAAGGGGCATCTATGTTTTTTGCATTAGATGAAAATAAAAACAGAGTATATGCTGAAGATGGGGTGTTTAGTAATTGTATTTGCCCTGGCTGTGGAAAGCCCGTTATTCAGAGACGTGGAGATATAAACAGACACCATTTTGCGCATGTTAAAAAAGAAGCGGCTTGCCCTTATGAAAATAACGCTGACTATAAAAATATGTCAGATTGGCATATTAGGATGCAAGAGTATTTTCCCAAAGAGGAGCGGGAACACATTTTTATTGACAACAAAACGGGGGAAAAACATATCGCAGACGTTTATATTGAAGAAGCAAATACCGTATTGGAGTTTCAATATAGCCCAATTAAAGAAAAAGAGTTTTTAGATAGAACCAATTTCCATATAGCTGAAGGACGAAGAATAGTCTGGCTGTTTGAAGAAAGCTGGAAAGATGCAGACGAACAATCATACAACAAGCAACAATACAAGAATGGCAAATTAGCGAACGAGTATAATTCTCGAGCCAAAGGACCATATTCAACGAAAAGTTTCAGATGGCTATATAGAAGGAAATGCGTCGAAAATGGCCCCACAGTTTATAGGCCAAACTATAGTGTATGTGTATATACAGGAGCAGAAGGAGATGTTTTTCATAGGATTATTAGCTTATATGGGGATAGTATTATTGTTTCGTTGCACGATATTACCATGTCAGATAAGCTAAATAGTGAAGAGTTTTTTTTACTTGAAACACATTGGCAAGACCAGGAACCTTGGAAGAGTTACTTTGATGGAATGGAAGAATTCAAACCTTTTAGCCAGTATGAATCTCCTCAGAAACGGTATGCTTACGAGGAATTTATTATTTTAAAGAAGAATCGTAAAGAAATAGAAAGAAATCATAAGCAGGCAATTTTAAAAGAGAAAGAAAGACTTGACAGAGAGGACTATTGGACCGCTTTGTTGGAAGACACTGAAAGAAAAAACCGCATGTAGAGCAATGCTTTTTGTTGCGTTTTTCATTCGATTATATTATAATAATCTATGTATAGACTTAATGCCCGGGGAAAAGTTCAGCCGCCGGGCCGCAAAAGCGAACAAACAGTTTTTCATATTTTATACAAGTATGGAGGATTCATTATGGAACCTAACAGACCGAAAGGCCGGGATAAAAACGTTACCGGCCAGGGGAAAAGCGTATACAGAAGAGGAGAAGGGCTTGGAACCGGCAAGGTCGGCAGCCAGAAAACAGAAGGAGCTCAGGGCGCAGGCGGCACAGGCCCGCACAAGCAGCAGTATTCCTCGGGCTCAAACGTTACCAGAGCCGGCCTGAAAATCTCCCCGGTCATAATTATCATAGTACTGGCTATTTTATTTGGCCCCAAGCTGCTTAAAGGATGCGGCGGCGCAGGCCAGCAGCTCGGCAGCACCGGCACAGAGCAGACCTCCAGCTACAGCGGAGGCTCTTCCGCTCTCGGCGGTCTGGGAAGCCTTATCACAGGCGGCTCCGGCGGCGGCAGCTCCTCCGGCCTCGGCGGCCTTGCGGGAGCTCTCCTCGGCTCCTCCTCCGGCAGCAGCAGCGGCAGCATAGCGAGCGTGCCCGGCAGCGACATAATGTCGGGCCTCGGCGGGTTGCTCGGCTCTTTCTCCGGCAATACCGGAAGCGTATCAACCGGCTGGCTCAAGGAGGACAATACCGGAGTGCTCGACAGGTCCGTCGCCTCCGGGTCGCGCTCGAAGCGCACGGAGATAATAGGCGGCGGCCGCGATACCGTTACGATAATGGTATATATGTGCGGCACTGACCTTGAATCCAAAAACGGCATGGCCACCTCCGATCTCAACGAGATGATCTCCGCCACCATAGGCAGCAACGTAAACATCATCGTATATACCGGCGGCTGCAGGCAGTGGAAAAACAGCACCATAAGCAGCACCAAGAACCAGGTATACAAAATCAGCAGCGGCAATATCACCTGCCTTGAGAGCGACGCGGGTTCTCCTTCGATGACGGATCCGGCTACCCTCACAAGCTTTATCAGATATGCGGCCAGCAGATATCCCGCCAACCGCGTGGATCTCATCTTCTGGGATCACGGCGGGGGCTCTCTCAGCGGCTACGGCTACGACGAAAAGAATTCCGCTGCGGGCTCCATGAGCCTCAACGGCATAAACAAGGCTCTGAAGGACGCGGGAGTAAAGTTCGATTTCATCGGCTTTGACGCCTGCCTTATGGCGACGGTTGAAAACGCTCTCATGCTCGCCCCGTATGCCGACTATCTCATAGCCTCCGAGGAAACAGAGCCCGGCGTGGGCTGGTATTACACCAACTGGCTCACCAAGCTCTCCGCAAACACCTCTATGCCGACCATTGAGATTGGCAAGAATATAGCGGACGACTTTGTGGACGTATGCGCGCAGAAGTGCGCCGGCCAGAAGACCACTCTTTCCGTGGTAGACCTCGCGGAGCTTGAGAACACCGTTCCGCAGGAGCTCAAGGATTTTGCCGCGTCCGCCACGAAGCTCATGAGCGAGAAGCAGTATAAGACGGTCTCCGATGCGCGCAGCAGCACCCGCGAATTTGCCACCTCCAGCAGGATAGACCAGGTAGACCTCATCCACTTTGCCTACAACATGGGTACGCAGGAGGGCGAGGATCTCGCCAAGGCCCTGCTCGGAGCGGTAAAATACAACCGCACCTCCTCGAATATGGCCAACTCCTACGGCCTTTCCATCTACTTCCCGTATAAGAACGGCTCCAAGGTAAGCAAGGCTGTGTCCACTTATGAGGCCATAGGCATGGACAGCGAATATGCGCGCTGTATCCAGCAGTTTGCGAGCCTTGAGCTCGGCGGCCAGTCCGTTTCTGCCGGCTCCGCCTCTCCGGCAAGCTCGCTGCTCGGTGCTCTCGGCGGCAGCAACGGCCTCGGCAGCCTGATGGGCGGCGCCGATATGACCAGCCTGCTCTCCGGCATCCTCGGCGGCAGATCGATAGATATCGACAGCGCGGCAGAGTATTACTCTGAAAACCGCTTCGACCCCGAGCAGCTCGTATGGACGCGCGGCGCCGACGGCGGATATGAGATGACCATGAGCCCGGATCAGTGGAGCCTCGTGCACGACCTTGAGCTCAACGTCCTTATAGACGACGGCGAGGGCTACATAGACCTCGGCCTTGACAACGTATTCGACTTCACGTCCGCCGGAGCCCTCAAGGGCGAGTATGACGGCACATGGATCGCGATCAACGATCAGCCCGTTGCTTATTACCACACCGACACCATAGTCAGCGGCGATTCATACACTATAACCGGCAGGGTGCCCGTGCTGCTTAATGGCGACAGGGCGGAGCTCATAATAGTCTTCGACAGCGCGAATCCCTACGGCTACATAGCCGGCGCCCGCAGCGACTATCGCGACGGCGAGACGGAAACCATAGCCAAGGGTATGACCGAGATCAACGTCGGCGACGTGATAGACTTCGTAGCTGATTACTACACCTACGAAGGCGACTATGAGGACAGCTACATGATCGGCGAGCAGCTCATAGTCGACGGCGAGCTCACGGTGAGCAACGTTTATCTTAAGGAGGACGACGCCGTCTGCGCGACGTATCTCTTCACGGATATCTACTGCCAGACCTACTGGACTCCCGCAATCCCCACGGACTGAAAAACCAAATAAAACGAATGCCGCGTCCGGAATTCCCGGACGCGGCATTTTTATATTTAAGATGATTTATAAAAGCAGATCGGTGAAGTTGAAGGTGCGGCAGTCCACAAGACCGCGGTTCGTGAGCCGCAGCTCGGGCAGGCACGCGAGCGCCAGCAGGGACATGGTCATGAACGGAGAGGGGAGAGTGCAGCCGATTTTCACCCAGGCCTGTGTCAGCTTTTCTATGAGCTTTACCATCTCGGAGCAGGGGAGTGTGCTCATGAGCCCCGCCACGGGGAGCGGTACGCGCGCGAGCACTTTGCCGCCGGAAGCAACGGCTATGCCGCCTCCGCACTCGACCAGCGCGTTTGCGGCCGTGCTCATATCGCCGTCGTTATCGCCGACGACGAGGAGATTGTGCGCGTCGTGCGCCACTGTGGAGGCCATGGCGCCGCCGCGTATTCCAAAGCCCTTTACGAAGCCAAAGCCGGCCGTGCCGGTTTCGTGGTGGCGCTCGAAAACGGCCGCCTTGAGCACGTCGTCTGCGCTGCTCGCTTCGACGAAGCCGTTGACCACCGGTAGGGCTATCTGCCGCTCATAGGTGCCGACGCGGGCGGGGATTATCTCGATAACGCGAGCGAGGGCGCTGCCCTCGCGGCCGCCGGCCGATATTTTGAACGAGTCGGGAGTAATGGCGTTTTTGACGTGCATGGTATGCACGGCCCAGTCTGGATAATCGTACGCGGGCAGCTCGACGCACAGCCTGCCGTTTTCGGCGACTATATCGCCGTCTATCATCACGCGCTCGACCTTAAGCTCCTCAAGGTTATTGATGAAGACGATATCCGCGCATTTTCCGGGCGTTATGGAGCCGAGCTCATGGTCCATCTGGAAGCACTGCGCGCAGTTTATGGTGACCATCTGGATGGCGGTGATCGGATCGAGCCCCTCCACCACGGCGCGGCGTACTATATGATCCATATGGCCGCTGGCGATGAGCGTTTCGGGATGGGTATCGTCCGATATCATGACGGCGAAGCGGGAGTCGATATCGTGCCGCGTGACCGCCTTAATTACCTCGCGCAGGTCGTGCCAGGCAGAGCCCTCGCGCAGCATGGCGTACATGCCGAGCCGCATCTTGGCAAGCGAATCTATCTCGCGGGTGGATTCATGGCAGCATCGCACGCCGGAGGCTATATAAGCGTTGAGTCCAGGGCCTGTTTCCGGCATGGAATAATGGCCGGTGACAGTTTTCCCGGCCTTCAGAGTCTCGCCGACTATGGCGTGAGTGCGCTCGTCAGCGGAGATTATTCCGGGGAAATTCATCATTTCGCCGAGCCCCACGCAACTGTCCCACTTCATGACCTCGGCTATATCCTCCGGACCTATGGACGCGCCGGTATCTTCAAAGCCGGGCACGGCGGGCACGCAGGACGGCGCGGTGAGCATGGCCTTGAGTGGAGTTTTTTCGGCTTCCTCCAGCATGCATTTTACTCCCGGCAGGCCGAGTACATTGCATATCTCGTGCGGATCCATGTATATGCCGGTGGTGCCGTGCGGAATGACCGCGCGGGCGTATTCGCGGACGGTCATCATGGAGGACTCTATGTGTATATGTCCGTCAAGAAAGCCGGGCGCGATATAGCGCCCTTCGGCGTCGATGACCTTCGTATTCTCGCCTATGCAAGCCGAAGCGTCGCCGACGAGGGCTATGCGCCCCTCGGAAACGGCTACCTGGATATCAGGTATTATCTCGCGGGTGCAGACGTTTATGAGCCTGGCGTTTTTGATCACCGTATCCGCACTCTCGGCTCCTGAAGCTACCTTTGCGAGCTTCCTTGAAACCTCCCATAGAGGCTTCTTGCAATAATAGTTTATCACGGCTTCCTCCAGCAAATCATAAGTAATAAAAGTATAAACGAACCCCGGAAACCTTTGAGAGCTTCCGGGGATATTGGGCTTACAGGGTCTCACCCTCTATTTCCATGAGGGTGTTGCAGCACGCGGGGATTGGATCGCCCTTCTGGATGAACTGCACTCTGCCGCATATGGGGCAGCGCACCTTTGCGGCGAAAGGAGCTATCACTACGGGGATATCCTTTATCTCGGAGTCGGTAAGGCCTTCTATAGTGAAGGAGGCGGACTCATCCGTTTTGGGGTTGTATTCGCCGGCGGGAATAAGATTCTTTCCGGCCTCGGCGCCCTTGCCCATTTTTATCCACAGGGCCTGGAGCTGAGCCTTTTCGGCGGGAGATTCGGGAATGATCTCAACGTCTTTTTTTACTATCCTGATTTTCATATGCGTTTCTCCGGTCCTTTCAGATATTTATAAGATTCGGGTTTACTCGCTGACTTCAAATTCATCCTTGCCGGCGCCGCACAGCTCGCAGACAAAATCCTCGGGGAGATCCTCCCATTTCGTTCCGGCCTCTTCTTCGTCATAGATCCAGCCGCAGAGCTTGCAAATGTACTTCATATTCGATCCTCCTGATAATTATTCCGGCGCCTGACAGCGCCGCGTTTCTATGCAGTTATTATAGACTAAGAGATATAGGAAATCAAGCCGGTTGTTTTAACGCGCATGATAAAAAAACAGCGGCCGGCGCTGATTTTGCGCCGGCCGCAGAGTTATTATTTGGATTCAGATGTCAGCTTCTGTCAGTCTATGCCGTTGTGGAAGCCCTGCATTTCTTCCGACTGTATGCTCTGGTTCCAGGAGAGCATGGGGGTGACGTCCTTCCCGTGGAAGATCCTGTCCTTGTAATTCTTGACTATGGCCATTACCGTACCGGAGCAGGCAAGCACGCCGATAAGGTTCGGCAGCGCCATAAGGCCGTTGAAGGTGTCGGAGATATCCCAGGCGAGGCTGGAGGTCATCTGAGCGCCGAGCATGATGCAGAGGATGAAGAAAACGCGGTAGACTATAGTGCTCCTGGTGCCGAGCAGATATTCCCAGCTCTTCTTGCCGTAATGGCTCCAGCCGAGACAGGTGGAGAAAGCGAAGAGTATGAGAGCTACAGTAATGAACACGCTGCCGGCCTTGCCGAACACAGAGGAGAAGCAGGCGCTGGTGAGCGCGCTGGCGGTGATGGAAGAATCAACGAGCTGGCCGGTAGCAAAGTCTACCTTGCCGCTGGTGAGTATGCAGAGCGCGGTGAGGGTGCAGATGATGATGGTGTCCGCAAAAACCTCGAAGATGCCCCAGATGCCCTGAGTCACAGGCTCGCGGGCGTTGGAGTTGGAGTGGACCATAACGGAGGAGCCGAGGCCCGCTTCATTCGAGAACACGCCTCTCTTGAGGCCCCATTTGATGACCGTGCCGAGCGTGCCGCCGGCAATCGCGCGGCCGGAGAATGCGAACTTGAAGATGGAACCGAAGGCGGGGAGTATCATCTTCGGGCTCCAGAAGATAAGCACGAGCGCGCCGAGTATATAGAGGATGGACATGAACGGCACGAGCTTTTCCGCGGTCTGCGCGATGCGCTTAAGGCCGCCTACGATTACAAGGCCTGCAAGTATCATAAGCACGAGGCCGGTAACGAGGTTGATCACAGAGAAGCTGCCGATGGTGCTGTCGGCAACGCCGAAGCTGGTGATCGTGTTGTTGACGTTGGTGACTATGGAGTTGACCTGGCTCATGTTGCCTATGCCGAAGGAGGCGAGAACAGCGAAGATGGCAAAGAGCACCGCGAGGATCTTGCCGATGGTCTTAAGGCCCTTCTTTCCGCCGAGGCCGTCCTTGAGGTAGTACATGGCGCCGCCGGACCACTCGCCGTCCTTATTGCGGCGGCGGTAGAAGATACCCAGCACGTTTTCGGAGAAGTTGGTCATCAGGCCGAGGATCGCGGCGATCCACATCCAGAAGATCGCGCCCGGGCCGCCGGCCACTATTGCGGTGGCGACGCCGACTATATTGCCGGTGCCGACAGTAGCAGCCATAGCGGTGCAGAGGCTCTGGAACTGAGAAATAGACTTCCTGTCGTCGGAATGAAGCACGTCGCGGCGCTTGAAAACGCTGCCTATGGAGTGCTTCCACCAGTATCTGAAGTGAGTGAACTGGAAGCCGCCGGTTATGATCGTGGTTATGAGGCCGACGCCCAGTATGGCAAAGAGCATGATGGTCCAAACGAAAGAGTTGATGCTGTCATTGACGCTCGCGACAGTGACGGGCTTGGCCCCTTCCTCGGCAGCAAACGCCGGCACGGATATGGCGGCGATAAGCACTGCTATCAGGATGAGCGTTACCAGCAATTTTTTCTTCATAATTTATCCCCCAATGCCAAGCATATAAGATTTGAGTAATATTTTAACATATTTTGAATAAAATGCAAGTTCAAAAATCGATTTGTGCAGAAAAAACAGACGGCCTGCCAATATAGCCGTCTGTTATGTTCATTTATGCCGGATTATGCTTTCGCGGGGTGCGCAAGCTTTGAAAGACGCGACCTTACACGCTTGAAGAGAATTTAACTCCTTACGCTCAGTCGATACGCTCCAGAGTACGGTTGATGGTCTCCCAGCAGTCTTCGGCATAGCCGCTGGCAACGACGCCGTATTCGAGCATTATGGCGAATACCTGCTCGTCGTTCCAGTCATAAGCGCTCATGATTACGGTCGCCGGGCTTCCTGCCGCTCCCCTGGTATTGATCAGCATAAAGCGGTTGTCAAGGCCGCTGGCGGTTTCGTAAGCCTTGTCGGCGTACAGCGTGTATGCCCACGAGCCCTTATCGTATTCATTCAGGAGCTTCACGAACTCCTCCGGGAAGGCGTCGTCCTTTACCTTGATGCCCTCCGTCATCGAATAGCCGCCGGTCGTGAAGGGAAAAGCGTAGAAGGAGATGATAACGCTTCCGCCCACTGCACTGTACGACCCGTTTTCCTGCTCTTCCCAGTCTGACGGTACCGTAAAGCGGAAGGCGCCTCCCACTATACGCTCTTTTTCAGCTTCAGGGTCGGGGGAGGTCTGTACTTCCTCGGGCGTTTCGGCAGCGGAGGACTCGGCAGGAGCTTCCCCGGGCGTTTCGGCAGCAGAGGATTCGGCAGGAGCTTCTGCGGATTTTTCAGCCTGTGTTCCGGTTTTTGCCAGCGCTCCGGCCGGCCCGGGCGATACCGCGCAGCCTGCCGCGCTAAGCACTATAAGAATACACAAAACAGCAGCCGTCCACTTTTTCATGGTCTTGTCCTTCCTCCGCCCGCAGGCGGATAATGCAGCCGAACGAACGGTTTATTTTATGATCCCCGGCAAGTGAGCCTGCCGGGGATCATACGGTTTCCTTATTAAGCCTTCAGATTACTTGAAATACCTCTCCAGCAGGCCCTTCAGCGCCTTGCCGTGGCGGGCCTCGTCGCGGGCCATCTCATGGACGGTGTCATGGATGGCGTCAAGGCCGTTTTTCTTGGCGCAGGCGGCCAGATCAAACTTGCCCTGCGTGGCACCGAATTCGCACTCTACACGCCACTTAAGGTTGGACTTCGTGCAGTCCTTCATGTTGGGCTCGAGGACGGAGCCGAGAAGCTCGGCGAACTTTGCGGCGTGCTCCGCCTCTTCATAAGCGGCTTTTTCCCAGTAGAGGCCGATCTCGGGATAACCCTCGCGGTGAGCTATGCGGGCCATGCAGAGATACATGCCGACCTCGCTGCACTCGCCGGTAAAGTTGGCCTTGAGCTGCTCAAGGATGTATTCCTTATCCTCGGCGGAGACCTTGTCGTTATCGCGCACGGTCTTTTCGTATACGCCGAACTCATGCTCGGCGGCGAGCTTCATTTCTCCGACGACTTCTTCGAACATATTGGACTTGGCATGGCATACCGGGCACTCGGCAGGAGGGGTTTCGCCTTCATAGACATAACCGCAGACTTTGCATACAAACTTTTTCATTTTATTTCCTCCATAAGATTTTATTAGGTCGTTTGCACTATTATAACAGCGAAGACTTGTATTTGCAAGGAATTTTGCGAATATTGAACGCGGCCTGCACGGCGGAAGATTGACAAAAAATGCCGACGAATCTATAATTATCAAGAACAGCTTTCAGAAAGAAGGAAAAGTATGAAACGTATAATCGCAGTGCTGCTGGCGCTGCTTGTGCTGTTGTCTCTCGTGGGCTGCGGAAAGATGGAGAAGGCGGCCGGTCAAGCGGCGGAAAAGGCCTCGGAAATACTGCAGGAGGCGAACACGGCCGCAGAGACGATCACAGGCGGCGAGGATAAAAACACGGCTGCGGCAGGCACGGAAAGCCCGGATAAACCGGAAGAGCCGGGCGCGCAGGCGGAAGAAGAGCCGGAAAAGCAGGAAGAGGAAGAGCCGTACCGCCCGGATGAGGACGGGTACTACTACGACCTTGAAAACGTTGTATTGTATATAGACTGCTACGGCTGCCTGCCGGATAACTTCATTACCAAAAAAGAAGCCGAGGCTCTCGGCTGGTCGGGCGGGAGCGTACAGAAATACCGCGAAGGAGCCGCGATCGGAGGAGACTATTTCGGCAACAGAGAGGGCCTTTTGCCGAAGGCATCCGGCAGAAAATACACAGAGTGCGATCTGAATACCGACGGCAAGAGTTCCAGAGGCGCGGAGCGCCTGGTCTTCTCGAACGACGGGCTGTACTTCTATACGGGCGATCATTACGAAAGCTTCCAGCAGGTGATCATAACGGATTCCGGAGAGGTGGCGTTTAAATGAGAATAGTCAAGCTTGACTGCAAAAAGATGCAGGATAAAAAGGCCGCTCACGAATACATAGCCGGGGCGCTCGGTTTCCCGGAATACTACGGGCATAATCTCGACGCGCTTTACGACTGCCTGCACGAGACCGGCGAGTGCCGCATAATCCTGCAGGATACCTGCGCGCTCGATTCCGAATACGGCAGTGCGCTGCTCGGGACCTTCAGGGACGCGGCCGCATCCTCGCGATGGCTAGACCTTGAGGAGATAAAGGATACTTCGAAGTTTGAAAAGACGTTTTACGTAGTGCCCAGCATCTGCGACATAGACGCGAGAATGGGCATGGCGGACGCCTTCGCGCTGTTCATGGACATCGCCACGGAGCACGCCGAGCAGCTCGGCATAGGCAACAGGGAAATGGCCGCCAGAGGCCTTTTCTGGACTACGGTAAGAACGCGCGTTCGCTTTATAAAGCGGCCGGCTATGATGAGCAAGGTAACGGCGGCGACCTGGCCCGGCCCGCCGCACAAGGCCAGGTGCGACAGGTTCTATTCGCTTTCAAAGGACGGCGAGACAGCCATAGAGGGAAGGACCGAATGGGCGGTCGTCGGGCTTAAAGACGGGAAAGCCCACAGCATGGAGGACGTTTATCCCGAGGGACTGAGAATACTTGACGATACGCTCTGCATGGAGCCCTTTACCCGCTTTGGCAAGAACTTTGACGAAGCGGAAGAAATAGGCGAATATACTGTGCGCTCAACGGACATAGACCTCGGAAAGCACATGAACAACGTTGCCTATGTGAGAACGGCGCTCGGCGCCTTCTCAAACGCGGAGCTCAAAGAGATGGCATTGAGTGAGATAGAGGTCTGCTTCAGAAAGCCGTGTTATGAGGGAGAAAGGCTCAGAATAATGCGCCGCGAAAAGGACATAGTTTTCATTAAGGAAAACGGTGAAGCGGCCTTCTTTGCAAGGTTTATCTGAACACTTTTGAGAATATAAAAAAGCGGCATGAGATATCATGCCGCTTTTTATCTGATCACAGAGGTATTTGTCAGAAAGCATTCTTAAGGCCTTATCAGATTGTTTACCATCCTCACGGCTATCAGAAGAGCCTGCTCGCGGGTGGCCTGCGCGTAGCCCATGGCGGTCTCCGCGTCGGTCGTCGCTCTCGGGGCGAAGGTATTGTTTCCTACGCCGTTAATGATCCCCATTGCCGCCATGAAGTATACGCTCGGCTTTGCCCAGCTTGAGATCTTCGCGTCGTCCGCAAAGGGCTCCGGCATGGTAAACATGCCGTTGAAGTGATCGGCATAATCGGCGTCTTTGCTCATTTCCCAGCCGACTATCGCTATTTTCTTGAATACTCGTGTCAGCATAGTTGCCGCCTGTTCTCTGTTCAGCAGCTTTTCGGGGGCGAACGTTGTGGTGCTCTCGCCGGTGGTGATGCCGACGTTGTAGGCCTTAAGCACCTCGATATCCTCAGTATCGGTGAAGGGGTTGACAGCCGCAGGGGCGGCCGTCCCGCCTGAAAGGGCCTCATAGACCTTTACACTCACCGCGGCAAATTCCGCGCGGGTAATGGGCTTCGTGAGGTCGGCGCCCTTCAAGGCGTCGGGGATCAGGTCGAGTGCCGCCGCAGCCGCGAGCTCTTCCTGCGCCCAGTCGTGGGCGTTGAAGTCAGCCTTTTCGTTGAGCGTCAGCATATTCGACCAGTCGCTGTATCTGAGATTGCCGTAGGCGTCCGCGCCGTCGTATCTTGCCTGCGCCCTGACTTCCGAATCCACGTGCAGCTCGTCAAGATATAAGGTTTCGAAAATGCCGTTCCAGTTATCGTCGTCCTGCTCATAGTTGGGAGAATAGTTCAGGCTGCTCTCCTGCCATTCGCCGTCGTCAATGGAGAATTGCAGGTCGATCTGACCAATGTATCCGGCCTGGTTGTAGCCGAGCTCATGGTTTTCAAAGTAGTCGATCGCATTGAGTACGTTTGCGGGGGTCTGCACGGTCACTTCAAGCCAGACGTTGCCGATCCCGTCGTCATGGATCTCAAGATTGGAGATAACGGGCGGGGTTTTAAGGTCAGCTTCCGTAGGCGCGGCTGCCGCTAAAGCCGTTACCGAGAACAGGGACAGCGCCATCATAAGGACAAGGACTGCTGCTAAAAAACGCTTTTTCATACTGCCGGACCTCCTGATTATTAGATAAGTCGTATGCCTGCCGTATAATTACACGCCTATTATATAACGGCACGCATATCCAGAACAAGCTTTTTTTGCAGGATACAAAAAGTCCCCGAAGCCTGAGCTTCGGGGACTTTGTTTCGATTGTAGCTTATGCTTCGGCCTGAGCCTTATCGAGAGACTCGATGAGAGCCGGGATGACTTTGTAGAGGTCGCCTACGATGCCGTAGTCGGCAACTTCAAAGATAGGAGCCTTATCGTTCTTGTTGATAGCTACTATGTAGCCGGAGTTCTGCATGCCGGCGAGGTGCTGGATGGCGCCGGAAATGCCGCAGGCGATGTAGAGCTTGGGCTTAACGGTGGTGCCAGTCTGGCCGACCTGATGGCTGTGATCGATCCAGCCGGCGTCGACCGCCGCACGGGAGGCGCCGACAACGCCGCCGAGCCTCTTGGCGAGCTGGCCGATGAGCTCGAAGCCTTCGGGATTGCCGAGGCCCGCGCCGCCGGATACGATGACATCGGCATCGGTAAGGGAGACGATCTCGGTGATGCTCTTGACTACTTCGAGAACTTCGGTACGGATATCGTTTTCGCCGAACTTGACCTCGAGGTCAATGAACTCGGCGGTATGGGAAGCATCGTAAACAGCCTTGTCCATAACGCCCGGGCGGACGGTGGACATCTGCGGACGGTGATTCGGGCAGGCGATGGTAGCCATGAGGTTGCCGCCGAAAGCCGGACGGGTCTGCAGGATCTTCTTATCGGTCGGGTCTATCTCGAGCTTCGTGCAGTCAGCCGTAAGGCCGGTGCCGCACTTAACGGCGAGGCAGGGGCCGAGGTCGCGGCCGATGTGGGTAGCGCCGAGGAGAACGATCTCGGGCTTATACTTGGAAATGGCCTCGTAGATGACCTTGGTGTAAGCGTCGGTATTGTAGCCGGCGAGTTCGGGAGCGTTGGCATAGTAGACCTTGTCGGCGCCATAGGCGGCGAGATCGGCCTTGAGGGAATCAACGTTGCTGCCGCAGAGGACTGCGCAGAGCTTGCAGCCGATCTGATCGGCCAGCTTGCGGCCTTCGCCGAGAAGCTCTATAGCAACGCCCATGAGCTTGCCGTCGCGCTGCTCGGCAAATACCCATACGTCATGATAGGAGCCGATGTCCATCGTCTTGCGGGGCTCGTCGGTCTTTTCAATGGCGTTGAACGGACATACGGGAACGCACGCGCCGCAGCTTGTGCAGCTCGGGCCGATAACGGCGATCTTGTTTTCCATAGTGATCGCGTTGAACGGGCAGTTTTTAAGGCACTTGGTGCAGCCTTTACATTTATCAGTTAAAACATTAACAGCCATTTATGTTCACATCCCTTCGCAAATCAAAGCACATGCTTTGCCGTGAGCTTGGAGACCAGAGCATCCGTCATTTCGGGGATGGTGCCGGTCAGCATTTCGCCCTTGCCCTTGGGAGGCGGGGTGAAGCTCTTCTGTACCTGAGTGGGGCTGGCCATAAGGCCGCAGCTCTCCGGAAGCAGAGCGACGTCCTTTTCGTCCCATACGGTTATCTCAGCCTTGTAAGCGTCCTCGACGCCCTTTATCGTCATGTAACGCGGAGTGTTGAGCTCCTTGACGCAGGTGAGCATGCAGGGGGTCTTCGCCTTGATGACTTCATAGCCGTCCTCAAGCTGACGCTCTACGATGACGTAATCCTCGGTGAGCTCGCGGACCTTCTGGACGTAGGTGATAACGGGGATGCCGAGACGCATGGCTATCTGCGGGCCGACCTGAGCGGTATCGCCGTCGATGGCCTGGCGGCCGCCGAAGATGATATCGAACTTGCCGAACTTGCGGATGCCGGCCGCGATCGTGGTGGAGGTGGCGCAGGTATCGGCGCCGCCGAAAGCGCGGCTGGAGAGAAGGTAAGTGTCGTCAGCGCCCATCGCGAGGCACTCGCGGAGCATGAACATAGCCTGGGGCGGGCCCATGGAAATGACGCTTACGGTAGTTCCGGGGAAGGAATCCTTAACGGTGAGCGCGGCCTCGAGGGCGTTGGCGTCGTCAGGATTGAGTATGGACGGCACGCCGTCACGGATCAGAGTACCCTTTACCGGGTCGATGCGGACCTCGTTGGTATTGGGGACCTGCTTTGCACAAACGATAATTCTCATTGTTTATTCGTCCTCCTTACTTCAGCAGTCCGGCAGAGATGACCATCTGCTGCACCTGAGAGGTGCCTTCGTAGATGGTGGTTATGCGGGCGTCGCGATACAGACGCTCGATCTTATAGTCTTTAACGAAGCCGTAGCCGCCGTGGATCTGCAGAGCCTTGGCAGCAACGCGGTTGCACATTTCGGAAGCATAGTACTTGGCCATGTAGATAGCCTGGGGAGCGCCGGGATCCTTCTTATCCTTGAGGACCGCGGCATTGTAGGTGAGCTCGCGGGCTGCGGCGACTTCGGTGGCCATATCGGCGAGCATGAAGCTGATGGCCTGGAAATCGGCTATGCGGCGTCCGAACTGCTTTCTGTCCTTCGCGAACTTGATGGCTTCCTCGAGGCAGGCCTGGCCGATGCCGACGGACTGCGCGGCAACGCCGAGACGGCCGCCGTCAAGAGTGACCATGGCCTGGGCAAAGCCCTTGTGCAGATCGCCCAGCAGGCAATCGCCGGGAACGCGAACGTCTTCCATGATGATATCGCCGGTAGGATAGCCGCGGATACCCATCTTGTCCTCGTCCTTGCCGAGAGAGATGCCGGGCAGCTTCATATCGACTATGAAGCAGGAGATGCCGCGGGAGCCCTTGGCTTCGAGATCGGTCTTTGCGAAGATGATAGCGTAGTCTGCGATGGGAGCGCCGGAGATGAAGCACTTACGGCCGTTGAGGATGAAATAGTCGCCATCCTGTATAGCGGTAGTGGTGGTTCCGCCTGCATCGGAGCCGGCGCCCGGCTCTGTGATGGCGAAGCAGATGATCTTTTCGCCCTTGGCAGAAGGAATGAGGTACTTCTTGCACTGCTCTTCCGTGCCGACCTGGAGTATAGGACCGGCGCCGAGAGAGTTCGGGGTGTTTGCGTACAGTGCAAGAACGGGGCTGACGCGGCTGAGTTCCTCGATCATGAGAACATAAGCGAGGTTGTCGCTGCCCTGTCCGCCGTACTCTACCGGGATCTTGCAGCCCATAAGGCCGGCCTGGATCATCTTGTGGTGGATGTCCCAATTGTAGGAATTGGTCGCGTCGAGCTCATCAAGAATGTCCGAAGTGAATTCGGTCTCCGCAAAATTGCGGAAGAGATTCTTGAGGAGTTCATGTTTTTCAGATAAAACCATTTTGTCGTCCTCCTAATATATTTCACAAAACAGATTAACTATATCAGCAGCTTTTAAAGGTTCAGCTTTCGAAGACCTTGCCCAGACCGCCCCAGGTCTCGCTGAAGATGCCGGGATCCATCAGCTTGAGGTTCGGGGAAACGGCGGGAGTGAAGTCCATATGGGGGAGAATGTCCTTTTCAAGATCAATGCCCGGAGCGATCTCGACGATAGTCATCTTGCCGTCGATAAGCTCAAAGACGCATCTCTCGGTAACGTAAAGGACGTCCTGAGTGGGCTTCTTGTACTTGCCGGAGAAGGATATCTGCTCAACGTTCTTAACGAACTTCTTTATGGTGCCCTCCTGGAGGATCTGCATCTTGCCGTCGCCGAAGGCGAGCTTTGCCTTGCCCATGAAGGTGCCGCAGAATACGACCTTGGAGGTGGCGCTTGTTATATCGATGAAGCCGCCGGGGCCAGTAAGGCGGGGGCCGAACTTGCTGACGTTTACGTTGCCGTCCTCGTCGCATTCGCCGAGACCGAGGCAGGTCATATCAAGTGCGCCGGAATGCAGGTAATCGAAAATCTCGCCGTGCGCCAGAGTGCACTCGGGGTTGAACGCACTGCCGAAGTTGGGCAGGGGCTGCGGAACGCCGCCTATCATACCCGACTCGCATACGGTGGTAACGTGATCTATAAAGCCTTCCTCGTTGAGGATGTTGGCGACGTCGGCGGCCATGCCCACGCCGAGGTTTACGGCGTAGCCGTCTCTTACTTCCATGGCGCAGCGCCTTGCCACTACCTTGCGCTCGTCGAGAGCGAGGCGGGGGATGGCGTCTACCGGGCGGCGGATCTGACCGGAGAAGGCCGGCTCAAAGTATACGCCCTCGGCCTGCCAGCAGGCGGCGGGGTCCGTGGCCTGGACGACGTAGTCTACCAGGATGCCGGGGATCTTAACGCTCTTCGGGGGGAGCGTGCCTTCCTTGGTTATGTATTCTACCTGGACGATGACCGTACCGCCGCAGGCCTTGGTGGCCTGAGCGACTGCGAGGCCTTCGTTGATTATGCTTTCGCGATCGAAGGAGATGTTGCCTCTCTCGTCGGCTATGGAGCCGCGGAGCAGGCAGACGTCGGGCTTGAAAGCGGGATAGAAGAGGTACTCGTCTCCCATGAACTCAATGACTTCGGAGACGGCACCCTGCGCCTTGGCGTTCATTCTGCCGCCTTCGACGCGGGGATCTACAAAGGTGCCGAGGCCGACCTTCGTCATCAGGCCGGGACGGCCGGCAGCGATCTCGCGCCAGAGATTGACGGCGACGCCCTGCGGCAGGCAGTAGCACTCAATTTCGTTCTTGTTCGCAAGGTCGAGGAGGCAGTAAGCGGATGCGACGTAAGCCGAATACCAGGTCTTTACGAGGCCGGGGCCGGCTTCGCCGAAGCGGGAAGTGCCGCGCACCTTTCTGCTCTTGGGGTCGAGGTCGGGGTTCTTTACCTTGGAACGATCCCAGCCTCCGAGGAACTGGTTGCCGTAGCCCCAGTCGCCGAGGGCGCTGCCCTGACGGAGAGTTATGTTGTTCGGATGACCGGTCTCAGCGAAGCGGTCTCTTATTGCGCACGCGACTTCTTCGGGCCATCCGGAAAGGCCCATGCCGGCAACGCCCAAAGTGCATTCATCAGGTATAAGCTGAGCCGCTTCCTTGGCGGTGATGAATTTTGCCATGTTTACTTGCCTCCAAATATTATTGATTTTTACACCGGCGCTTCCCGGGTACAGGGGTTGGGGTCAAACGAAAAATAATAAACGAACTTGTTCAGACTAAAGTGTAGCACATTTAAATTATGTATTCAACGGCAGACAATTGGTATACATATAAAATCATAAATGTGGCATAAAAAATGAGGGTTTTAATGTAAAATTTTCACGAAGAAGTCATAATAAAAACGTTGAATGTAAAAGAAAAAATTAATGGGAGGAGAAAACACGGGCGGCCTGTGCCGGTTGTTCCGTGATGCGAGGAAAAACACGGGCAAAGCGGGAACAGCCGACTTGCGCAAATTGCACATACCGGGCGGCAGCGGCGCGGCGGAAAGAATTGCCGGAGCATGTATAAAGATAGTTTGCGGCAGAGAGAAGAAAATAAAAAGATTCGAACGGCGGATATTGTTTCGGTATTGACAAAATAATATATATAAACGAAAATATAATAAAAGGAGGCGAAGCCTATGGTGTGGATATGGTTGGCGGCTTTTGCGGTGTTCCTGCTGGTAGAAGCGGCAACGATGGGCCTTACGTCTATATGGTTTGCCCTGGGAGCGGGAGCGGCCCTCGTTACGGCGCTGCTCGGCGGCTCGCTTGCCATGCAGCTCGTGTTCTTTGCGGTGATATCTCTGGCGGCCCTTATCGCTACGAGACCTCTGGCAAGGAAATTCATCGGCAAAAAGAAGCCCACAAACGCCGACCGCGTTGTCGGCGCCGAGGGAGTCGTGCTCGAGCGTATAGACAATATCGCCGGAGAAGGCTCGGTGATAGTCGGCGGAAGAGTGTGGACTGCGCGGGCGGAAAACGGTGAAGGCATAGAAAAAGACGCGCAGGTAAAGGTTTTGCGAATAGACGGAGTTAAGCTGATAGTAGAACCGTACAGAGAGGAGAAAGAATAATGGACGGAAACGTAGGATTGGTAGTAGGCATAATCGCTGTTTTGTTGATCCTCTTCATAATAATAAAAAATGTGCGCGTGGTGCAGCAGGCGAGGGCTTTCGTTATAGAGCGGCTCGGCGCGTACAGCACTACGTGGAATGTTGGCCTGCATTTTAAAATACCTCTTTTTGAGCGTGTGGCCAAGGTGGTCTCCCTCAAGGAGCAGGTGGCGGATTTTCCTCCGCAGCCGGTCATCACGAAGGATAACGTTACCATGCAGATAGACACCGTGGTATATTTCGAGATAACCGACCCGAAACTCTATACCTACGGCATAGAGCACCCGATGCAGGCAATAGAAAACCTTACGGCTACTACGCTCAGAAACATCATAGGCGATCTTGAGCTCGACCAGACGCTCACCTCGCGCGACATAATAAACACCAAGATGCGCACAATACTCGATGAGGCGACGGACCCTTGGGGAATAAAGATAAACCGCGTTGAGCTGCGCAACATAATGCCGCCTAAGGAAATCCAGAACGCAATGGAGAAGCAGATGAAGGCGGAGCGCGAACGCCGCGAGGCCATACTCCGTGCAGAGGGCGAAAAGAAGGCCGCGATCCTCTCCGCCGAAGGCGAGAAAGAATCCGCCATACTCCGGGCAGACGCCAAGAAGCAGGCCGCGATACTTGAGGCCGAGGGTCAGGCGGAAGCGATAGTAAAGGTTCAGGAGGCTATGGCAGAGGGCATAAGGCGCATAAACGCGGCGAGCCCCTCCGAGGCGGTATTGAGGATAAAATCCCTCGAGGCTTTCACCGCCGCGGCGAACGGCCACGCGACGAAGATAATAATCCCCTCTGAGATACAGGGGATAGCGGGCCTGGCAACAGCCGTTAAGGAGCTTGTAAAGGAATAAAAAAGCGCATAATAAAATGCGGAGCGGATAAAAATCCGCTCCGCATTTTGCTTATTCAGAAGTCAGGGCGCAAAATACAGCGCCACGAAAATCGCCCAAAGAAGGCCGTACATATAACGTTTTGAAGTGACGTGTACGCGTGGGATAAGGTATACCGGCGCTATGACCGCGCCTATGTACATCCAGGGCCTAAAGAATCCGATGCCGTGCGATTCGACTTCCTGCCTGTCTTTCACGAGTGAAAGCAGGCCGAGGCCGACGTAGAGGACGAGGCATATTATGTGCCACCAGAACTGCCCCGTGGCGAACCACCGGCGGACAAGTATGCTGACGAAGCAGGGAAGCGCCATCAGGGAAAGCGCCCAGCTTTCTTTTATCTTTTTCGTTTCGGCGGGCTTTATTTCTTTTTCAAACTCGGCGGCAAACACAGAAGAGCCGGCCTGCGCCGAGCAGGAGCTGCCCTCGACGAAGACGAGAGTATCGCGGGTGATAGTGGCGTTGGCTATAAGCTCCTTTATACGTTCCGGAGTATAGGGTCCGCGGTAGGAGCTGCGCCAGGCATAGCACCACTCCTCCTTGTTTGGGGTATACTGCCAGGAGCACTTTTCACATTTTGAGCCCGCGGAGGCGAGCGGCGCGCCGCAGTTGGGGCAGAGCAGAGCCATTATTCGCCGCCTCCGGCCTTGCTGCTGAGGTAGGCGTTTATGAAGCCGTCTATATCGCCGTCCATAACGGCAGTAATGTTGCCGTTTTCAAAGCCGGTCCTGTGGTCCTTGGCGAGAGTATAGGGCATGAAAACGTAGGAGCGGATCTGGCTGCCCCATTCTATCTTCATCTGAACGCCCTTTATATCCTCTATCTTTTCAAGGTGCTCACGTTCCTTTATCTCGGCGAGTCGGGCGCGCAGCATCTCGCGGCAGTTTTCAAGGTTCTGGAAGTGGCTGCGCTCAACCTGGCTGGAGACTACTATGCCCGTAGGAATGTGCGTGAGGCGCACGGCGGAAGAGGTCTTGTTGACCTTCTGCCCGCCGGCTCCGGAGGAGCGGTAGACGTCCATTTTGATATCCTCGTCGCGCAGCTCTATCTCGCCCGTATCAGTGATCTCGGGCATGACCTCGAGCGCCGCGAAGGAGGTGTGCCTGCGGCCGGAGGCGTCGAACGGGGAGATGCGCACGAGGCGGTGCACTCCGTGCTCGCTCTTGAGGTAGCCGTAGGCGTTGTCGCCCTCGATTTTTATCGTGGCGGATTTTATGCCGGCCTCTTCGCCGTCGAGATAGTCAAGTATTTTATAGGTATAGCCGTGGCGCTCGGCCCAGCGGGTATACATGCGGTAGAGCATCTGGGCCCAGTCCTGTGCTTCGGTGCCGCCGGCGCCCGCGTGGATTGAAAGAATGGCGTTGGACGAATCGTATTCGCCGGTAAGCAGGGCCGCGAGGCGCGCCGTTTCAAGCTCGCTTTCGAGCTTGGTGTAGCCTTCCACAAGCTCCGGGAGCATGGATTCGTCGTTTTCCTCAAGGGCCATTTCGCAGATAGTCCAGAGATCGTCCCAGCTTGCCTGCAGCTTATCGTATCCGGCGCATTTGTTCTTCAGCCTCTTTATGCGCTGGAGGACCTTTTGGGAGTTCTCAAGGTCGTTCCAGAAGCCTTCGGCGCTGCTCTCTTCCTCGAGTCGGGCTATCTCGGCGCGGGCGTCATCCAGCTTCAGGGCAGCTTTGAGGCCTTCAAGATTGGGTTTTATTGAGTTTAGTTTTACCTTGTATTCTTCAAATTCAAGCATTTTTATCGCTCCGTACAAAAAGATCAAAGATACTATATTATATACAAGAATAGGCCGCCTGTAAAGAGAAGGCAAAAGCGGACTTTATCTTTCGCTCGGCACGGTCTCCGCGCTGCCGAAAATGAATTCGTCTATATCCCTGTCGTCTTTCATCATTCTACCTCCCGAAGATCATATATAAGGCATTATATGCGTCAGGAGGAGGCTTGAGCACGAAGAGTTATTACCGGCAGGTGGGGACGGTTGAAAAGACGCGGCACCTTTACACTGCTGCCCAGGCCGCGCGATACGAAAAGGATCATATCCTCCAGCCGGTACGGGCCGTTGGTATAACTCGGGAAAAGCTCGCGCGAGGCGTTTATCAGGCCGTCCGTAAACGGGAGGCGGATGATGCCGCCGTGAGCGTGGCCGCTGAGCACGAGCTCGGCGCCGAGAGGCAGGTAATACTCCGGGGTATAGTTGCGGTGAGAAAGCAGGACCGTGAAGCACTCGCCCTCCCACGCCTGCAGCTGGGCCATGAACTCGGAAGGAGTTAACATATCGGCGTAGCCGTTGGGATCTTCAAGCCCGGCTATGACGATCTTCTCTTCACCGCGGTAAAGAACGTCGTAAGAGTTGCTCAACGATATTACCCCGCACTCGGAGAGCACCTTCCGCAGAGCCGGCAGCTCGCCGCAGCTCCATTCGTGGTTTCCGGCGACATAGTAGACCGGGGCAATGGCGGCAAGCCCTGAAAAGAGTGCGCGCGCCATATCGAGCTGGCCTTTATCGTCTATAATATCGCCGGTAACGGCTATGATATCCGGCTGGGCTGCGGCCGTTTTCTCCAGGAGCCTGGAATTGCCGCTGCCAAATTCCTTTGCGTGAAGGTCGGATATCTGAACTATCCTGAAGCTGTCGAACGAGGCGGGAAGCGAGGAAAAAGCAAGAGAGTATTCGGCCGAGTCTATATTTTCGGCGCTGTCTCTGCAGGCCAGCGCAAAAAGGGCCGCTATTATCAAAAGCGCGATGATGAGGCGGCGCACTTTTCTCTTTTTCCTGCGCCTTAAGATCAATTCATATCGTCCTTTCCGGTGAGCTTGTCGCGTACATAGATGTGCTTTATGTGCGGATCCGCCGTGAGGCGGACGTCTATCTCAAAGCGGGGAAGGGAGCGGATGAGCGGCGTGAGCTTTGAAAAACCGAAGTTGCGCGGGTCGAAATCCGGCTGCTTTTTGAGGATGAGATTGCCCAGCTCGCCGAGGAAAGCATAGCCTTCGTCGTCGGCTATATCGCTTACAGAGGCCGCGATGAGCTTTACGGTATCCTTGTCGACGCCGGATTGCGCGGGCTTTTCGGGAGCGGCGGGCTTATTATCGCTCTTTTTCTGCTTTGACGTTTTTATTTCCGGCAGAGCAGAGGCGGCGGCGTTTTGCATGATGACTTCGATATATATGAATTTGTCGCAGGTGGCGACAAAAGGCTTTGGAGTTTTTTTCTCTCCTATACCGATAACTCTCATGCCGGCCTCGCGCAGACGGATGGCGAGGCGGGTAAAATCACTGTCGCTCGAAACTATACAGAAGCCGTCCACATTGCCGGTATAAAGAATATCCATCGCGTCTATTATCATGGCGGAGTCGGTGGAGTTTTTTCCAGTGGTATAGCTGTACTGCTGCACGGGGGTTATGGCGTTTTCGAGCAGAGCGGCCTTCCAGTTTCCTACCACGGGAGAAGTCCAGTCGCCGTAAATGCGCTTTATGGTGGGCGTGCCGTAGATGGCTATTTCCTCCATAACATTTTTTATACTGCGGCGGGGAATGTTTTCAGCGTCTATAAGAACGGCGAGACGCAGATCGTTTGCCTGCATTTTTTCACCTCCTTGATATTATTCTATGAGATTTTAGCATACAAAAACCGCAAAGACAAGGGAAGAAAAAGGCGGCTGGAAAACCAGCCGCCTTTTTACAGGTATGTAAGTTATGCCACTCTGAACAGGGCTATCAGGACGCCGGCGGATATCGCCGAGCCTATTACGCCCGCAACGTTCGGGCCCATGGCGTGCATGAGCAGGAAGTTCGAGGGGTTTTCCTTCTGCCCCACGACCTGGGAAACTCGCGCGGCCATCGGAACGGCGGAAACGCCTGCCGAGCCTATCAGCGGGTTCACCTTTTCCTTTACGAACAGATTCATCAGCTTGGCGAGGAGAACGCCGCCGGCGCTGCCGCATGCAAAAGCAACGACGCCGAGAACGATGATCTTTATGGTCGCCCAGGTGAGGAAGGTGCCGGCGGACGCCGATGCGCCCACGGAAAGGCCGAGGAGTATTGTAACTACGTTTGTCATCGCGTTCTGCGCGGTATCGGAGAGGCGGTCGGTAAGGCCGCTTTCCTTGAAGAGGTTGCCGAGCATCAGCATGCCGATAAGAGGGATCGCCGTAGGCACTATCAGACCGCAGACTATAGTGGAAATGATGGGGAAGAGCTTCTTCTCCGTCTTTGAGACGGGGCGCAGCTGCTTCATTACCATGCAGCGTTCCTCTTTCGAGGTAAGAGCCTTCATTATAGGCGGCTGTATCAGCGGGACGAGAGCCATGTAGGAATACGCGGCAACGGCTATCGAGGCGAGCAGGTGCGGAGCAAGGATGCTCGTTACGAGAATGGCCGTCGGGCCGTCCGCGCCGCCGATTATGCCGATGGAGCCGGCTTCCTGGGCGTTAAAGCCGAGGCAGATGGCGCCGATGAAGGTGATGAAGATGCCGAGCTGGGCGGCAGCGCCGAGCAGAAGGGATTTGGGGTTTGCTATCAGTGGCCCAAAGTCCGTCATCGAGCCGATGCCGAGGAAAATGAGCGGCGGGAAAATACCCATGCGGGAAAGCCTGTAGAATATATGGAGCAGGCCTTCTCCGCCGCCTGATTCGGCGGCCTGTTCGGCTGTGAAAAACATCTCGGAAAGGGGCAGATTGGACAGCAGCATGCCCATGGCTATAGGGATGAGCAGAAGCGGCTCAAACTGCTTTACCAGCGCGAGATAAAGAAGCACACAGGCTATGATACACATTACAAGGAACTTCCACTGAGTTCCTATGTTGAGTATGCTGCCTCCGATGCCTGACGCTTGGAACCATGTGGATATGGCGTCTAACATTGGCGGAACTCCTTTCTGGCAAGAGTCACATGACTATGAGGACATCTCCGGTATTGACAGATGCGCCCTTGGTCACGCTTACCTGGGAGACGACGCCGTCAGCGGGAGCCATGATCTCGTTTTCCATTTTCATTGCCTCGAGAACGAGCAGAACGTCACCTTTCTTGACGGCGGTGCCGGGCTGAACGTTGATGCGCAGAATAGTTCCGGGCATCGGGCAGGTTACGGTCGCTCCGCTTGAAGCGGGAGCGGCGGCAGGAGCGGCAGGCGCCGCAGCGGGGGCTGCCGCAGGAGCAGCAGGAGCCGCAGGAGCGGCGGGAGCGGCAGGTGCGGAGGGGGCGGAAACACCGCCGACCTCATCGACTTCGACGACATAGGTCTTGCCGTTTACGGTAATATTGTATTTCTTCATAGAAGGTTAGCTCCTCTTCTTGAGTGTGGGTTTGCGGCTGTCAAAAGCCTCGTTCATAGCGCTGGTATTCCAGCCGGTGCTCATAGGCGCGCGGTATACATTCTTCAAAACGAAGGATGAATTGCCGCGCATGGCGGCAACTGCCGCAGTGATCACGGCTATGAGTTCCTCTTCGTCTTCAGATTCGGAAGAAGACTGAGCGGGGGCGACAGCGGGAGCAGCGGGAACGGGAACGGCTGCGGAAGCGGCCCTGGAGGCTTTTTTGCGCTCTGCCCTCGTAAGGATGGCGCCCATTGCTTTGATGGAGAACATGAGAACTACCAGGCCTAAGAAGGTGATGCCGAGCCCGAGCACTATCGTTACGCCGCATCCGGCAAGTTTGGTGCTGAACGGTTGACTCATAAAAGTTTCGGAATCGCGCATTATCTCAACAATATTCATTAGGATACCTCTTTTAATGCAAGCGGATCAGAGAGGAATATTGCCGTGCTTCTTGGCAGGCAGAGATTCACGCTTGCCTGCGCACACCTCAAGAGCATTGATCACGCGGACTCTGGTTTCGGAAGGAAGGATAACGTCGTCCACATAGCCCATCTGAGCGGCTCTGTAAGGACCGGAGAACTTCTCCTCGTATTCCGCTATCCTGGCTGCGCGGGTGGCTTCGGGATCTGCCGAGCTGTCGATCTCCTTCTTGAAGATGATGTTGCAGGCGCCTGCGGCACCCATAACAGCTATCTCGGAAGAAGGCCATGCGAAGGCAAGATCCGCGCCGAGCGCGCGGCAGCACATGCCTATATAGGCGCCGCCGTAAGCCTTGCGGGTAACTACTGTAATCTTGGGAACGGTAGCTTCGCTGTAGGCATAGAGCATCTTGGCGCCATGGCGGATTATGCCGCTATGCTCCTGGCCGGTGCCGGGAAGGAAGCCCGGAACGTCGACTATGGTGAGCATCGGGATATTAAAAGCGTCGCAGCGGCGAATGAAGCGGGCCGCCTTATCGGAAGCGTCAACATCCAGGCAGCCGGCAAGGACCTTCGGCTGGTTCGCGATGATGCCGACGGTCTGGCCGCCGATGCGGCCGAAGCAGGTTATCATGTTTTTGGCATAGAGGGCCTGGACGTCGAGTATCTCGCCGTTGTCCACTATGCTTCTGATAACGGTGTACATATCGTACGCCTTGTTGGGATTGTCGGGAACGATAGTATCGAGCTCGGGGCACAGACGGTTGAGGTCGTCCGACGGGGCATATGCCGGAGCGGATTCGGCGTTGTTGGACGGCAGGTAGGAAAGAAGATTCCTTATCTGAGCTATGCAGTCTCTGTCGTCGGCAGCTACGAAATGCGCAACGCCGCTCTTGGTATTGTGAGCGACAGCGCCGCCGAGGTCTTCCTGAGTTACGATCTCGCCGGTGACGGATTTTATTACGTCCGGGCCGGTGATGAACATATTTGAAGTTTTATCCACCATGTAGATAAAGTCCGTAATCGCCGGAGAATATACGGCGCCGCCGGCGCAGGGGCCCATGATCGCGGAGATCTGCGGGATGACGCCGGAGGAGATGGTATTGCGATAGAATATCTTGCCGAAGCCGTACAGAGAGTTGATGCCCTCCTGGATGCGGGCTCCGCCGGAGTCCCACAGGCCGACTATCGGGCAGCCGTTTTTAAGAGCATAATCCTGGACCTTGGCTATCTTTTCAGCGTGATATTCGCCGAGAGAGCCGCCGATAACTGTAAAGTCCTGCGCAAAGGCATAGACCATTCTGCCGCCGATACGGCCGTAGCCGGTAACGACGCCGTCGCCCGGGGCGACTTTCTTTTCCATGCCGAAATCGGTGCATCTGTGCTGGACAAAGGTATCGATCTCAACAAAGCTGTCAGCGTCAAAGAGAAGGGTGAGACGCTCGCGCGCTGTCAGCTTGCCCTTGGCATGCTGGCTGGCGATGCTCTTCTCGCCGCCGCCGAGAGCTATCTTATCGCGGAGCTGCTGCAGTTGTTCATTTTTGTTCATGTAGCCATTCTCCTAAAATTGAATGCTCCTGTGCCCGCATAAAGCGGGCACAGGCAGGAATTCAATCAAAATTAAAATCGGTTTTCCGAAATCAGTCGAGGAAGTACTCGCCGAAGAGCTCTTCGTCGGACGGAACGACCTCTTCGATCGGGAAGGAGACCCAAGTGGTGTTCATGTAGTGCTTGTAGGTGATGTTCTCGGAAGCGCTGTTGCCGCCCCAGGTGCCGCAGCCAAGGCTGAGGGTGAAGGGCATGCCGTTGTTCCAGTTGCCGCTGTTGGCCTGGGAAGTAGCCTGGTTGACCATTACGCGGGAGGTATAGGTCTTGCGGGCGAGGGTAAGAGCGTTGTCCATGTTGGTGGTGTGGATGCCGCAGCTGTGGCCCTTGCCGGCGACTTCGTGGATCTTGTTGCAGCAATCGATCATCTCGTCGAGAGTATCGCGCTTGTAAACGGCGAGGACGATGGAGAGCTTCTCGTAGGACAGCGGATGCTCGACTCTGCCGAAGCCGTCATACGGAGCAATGATGAAGGTGCGGTCGGCCGGGATCTCGAAGCCGGCCATCTGAGCGATCTCCTGAGCCGGACGAGCGGTGACCTTGGTGTTGAACTTGCCGCCCGGGAACATGGTCTCTTCAAGAGCCTTGACCTGAGCTTCGTTGCAGAGATAGCCGCCCTCAGCGACGAGCATCGGGATGAACTTGTCGTAGATGCTGGACTGCACGACGAGGGAGTTATCGGAGGAGCAGGAAGTTGCCCAGTCGAATATCTTGGAGATGCGGATGAGCTCGGCAGCCTTCGGGAGGTCGGCGGTCTCATCGACGAGGACGACAGCGTTGCCGGCGCCTACGCCGTAAGCCGGAGTGCCGGAGGAGTAAGCAGCCTGTACGAGGCCGGCGCCGCCGGTAGCGATAACGAGGTCGCACTGAGCCATGAGGGCAGCGGAGCCTTCCATGGTCGGCTCTTCGATGGTGAGGATGAGGTCTTCGGGAGCGCCGTACTTCTTCAGGACTGCACGCATGCATTCGCAGATCTCATAGTTGGTCTTCTTGGTGCGGGGATGCGGGCTGTAAACGATAGCGTTGCGGCACTTGATGGCGTTAAGAGCCTTGATGACCGGGGTAGCTTCCGGGTTGGTGCAGGGGATGATAGCGCCGATTACGCCGACAGGCTTCGCGAACTTTACGATGCCCTTCTCGGTGTTGGTCTCGATGATGCCGACAGACTTGGCGTCCTTGATGTCTCTCCAAACGCCTCTGATCTTCTTGCGGAGCTTGCCGCACTTGGAAGCTTCGTTGCCGAGCTGGGATTCTTCGTAAGCGAGCTTGCCGAGACGGAGAACGTTCTCTTCTCTGGTGATCTCGTAGGCAATGGCTGCGCAGAGCTTATCGACCTGGCCCTGGCTGAAACCTTCAGCTATCTTCTGGGCAGCGCGGGCTCTTGCAATAAGTTCAGCGACTTCTTCGGTAGGGGTCTTTACCTGATCAGACATGGTGGTTTTTCTCCTTTCAAATATTGCTTTGTTGGATAGGATTATATCAGTAACTATTGTTATAGTTGCTTACGATAAAAGAGTTTCAAAACGCCCGGCCGCTCCTGCCCGATATTCCGGGCAGGAGCGTGCGGGAAATGATGCGGATTACTTCTTGAGGCAGGCGGGATCGAGAGTACGATAGTAGCTGCCGCAGAGGTCCTTCGGGTTGAAGGCCTTCTTTATCAGGAACTGATAAGTGAAGAGGTAGGGCTGCGGTGCGCCGGCGAACATCTCGTTCTGCTCTTCCTGAGTGTAGTAGTAGCCGGTGTCCGGGTGACGCGCGGTGTTGTTCCAGTTGCCCATATCGGTGCCGAAGCCGTACTTGTCGCAGAGCTTCTGGCTGTAGTTCTGGATGAAGTCGCGGCAGTCGTCGATGGAGCTTCTGTCGTGACGGTCGAACCACTGGAAGAACTCGTAGCCGGTTATGCCGCCGCCGCCGAGGGTGGACAGAGCGCCCATTTCGGAGTCGCCGCCGGTGGCTGCCAGGCCGTTGTGAGTCTTATCGAACTCTTCACGCAGCTGATGGTATTCTTCCATGACCTGGGAGGTGACGAACACGTTGTTGGACAGGCCGCCGGAGCCCTCGTAGGAGGAGCAGAGCGTGTAGTTGAGGTTCTTGTGGCCGAGACGGAGCAGGTACAGAGCGACCCAATCCTGGACCTCGGGCTGGAGCATGAACTCGTTCTTCCAGCCGTTTACGCGGCGGAGGATCTCGTCTATAGCTTTTTCCTTCCACTCCATGTCGCGCTTGGTCATGCCGACGATGACGACCTGGAGGTCTATGCGGCACTTCTCGGTCTGTTCCTTGATGAACGGATCTTCCATGTACTTCGGGACGTCGGCAAGCTGGCCGTCCGGATCAAGAAGCATCTTGATCATGGCGAGCTTGATGTAGCGGCCCCACATGTTGTACTGTCTGTGGCCGAGGTAAGCGATATCCTGGTTCTGGGAGAGGTAGTTGATGGTGTTTGCGTAGCCGTCCCAATCCGGGAAGTTGAGAGTGTAGGTCTTGATGTTCCACTGGGGAACGAGCTTATAGGCCGGGATCGTGCCGTAGGAAGGCAGGACCGTCGGGCCGGGCCACGGATGCAGACGAACGGCAAGTCTTGTGCAGACGCCGAAGGAGCCCGCAGTGCCCTGGGTGCCACGCAGGATAGCTCTGGTGGACGGGCCGGGGCCTTCGCCGCAGAACCAGTCGCCGCCGGAGCCGAGGGAACCGGTGCGGAGGATTTCGCCGTTGGGCAGGACCCATTCAACAGCGAGGAAGTTTTCGGAGGCGACGCCCATGAAGCAGGAGGACGGACCGAAAGCGACCCAGCTGGACGCGCCGGCGAGGGTGGAGCTCGAGCAGCCGACGCCGGCCATGTTCACGTTGAAGCCGCGCTTCATGGCTTCGACCTGGACGACAGCGCCGATGCAGTAGGGCTCTACGATGACGTACTGATCTCTCTCGTGGAACTCCATCTTCTTCATGCGCTTCATATCGATCTGCAGGGAGTCTTCGTCGCCGACGAAGCCCATGACGGACCAGAAAGTGGTGCATGCCTTGAAGTGGATGTCATACTTGTTGCAGACCTTGACTATGGCCTGGACTTCCTCAGTGCTGCCGGGAAGGATGACGGCGCCGGGGATAGGAGTTTCTCCGTCGAAGGGGCCGGAGTGTGCGGAGGACTCGGCCATGATGGAGCGGTAGCACTCGCGTTCGGCGATATCCTGAGTCACATATCTCTTGCCGACTATGAGTTCAAGTTCTTTATAAGCTTCCTGATTAAATGCCATCTTTCTCGCCTCCTTTTTTAAAGTGCGCGGGCGACGAGGTCGATAATATCGATGACGTCGATCTTGTTACCATTCTCGTCAACAGCGTTTTTGAAGTTGGCCTCGCACCACGGGCATGCGGTAACGAGAGCGTCAGCGCCGGTGGTGTTCGCTTCGGTGACACGCTCGCTGGCGGTAGCCGCGGAGAATTCGGGGAAGTTGACCTGAGTGTTCGCGCCTGCGCCGCAGCACAGAGCATACTCGCGGATTCTTTCCATCTCAACGAGCTTCACGCCGGGGATGCTCTTTATTACATCACGCGGAGCGTCGTAGATGCCGTGTGCGCCGTTGTAACGGGGGCGCGGGGGATCCCAGGTATGGACCTGATGCATGATCTTCTTTTCAGTGCCGTTCCATGCGACGTACGGCTCGCCCTGGCGGCCGAGGTGGCAGGGATCGTGATAAGTGACGACCATATCGACGTTCTTGGTGAACTTCAGATCGCCGCTCTTGATGAGCTCGTCGAGGTACTCTACGAGGTGCAGGACCTTGACGTTCAGGCCGCGGGCGGCATACAGACGCTTGAAGGCGTGGTAGCAGTCCGCGCAGGGGGTGACGATGGTCTTAACGCCCTTGGCCTGGAAAGCCTTGATGTTGGCGTCGGCTCTGGCGTTGAATTCATCATAGAAGCCCTGCTGATAAGCTCTGCCTGCGCAGCACATATCGGCGTCGCCCATGAAGCCGAGCTTTACGCCGGCGTTGATGAGGGTCTCGGCGGCCTTGCGCGCATAGGCCTGGAGCTCGGGATCGTAGCTGTATTTGCAGCCCGGGAAGAAGACGGTCTCGGCGTCGGCGGCAAAGTTGATGCCCTTCGCCCATGCCTGACGGTCGGCCTTCTTTACGCCGGTGATGAGGGTCTGCTCTTTCTTGAGGGCCTCTATGGCTTCCTTCTGCTGGGGAAGCACAAAGCCCCTGAGGATGGCTTCGTTCTTGAGCTCGATATTGAAAGCGAGCGGCTCAAGGTTGAAGCGGCAAACCTTGCAGGATACGTCGCAGGAGCCGCAGGTCGTGCAGCTCTGGACCGACTCGAGGAAGTCAGGAGACGAATTGAAGTCGTAGCCGTACTGCTTGATGAGCGGGTCCTTGCCGAGAGTGCCTTCCTGGGTGTCCAGGTAGGTCTGAGCGGCCTGCCACTTGCCGCGGACGGAATACAGATGGAACTGATAGTACAGGTTGGTCGGGCAGTTCTCAGCAAAACGCTGTGATCTGATCTTATCGTACGGGATCCATTTGCAGCTGTTGCAATAGGAGTCACGTTCCATCATGGCTCTGAAATCTTTTAATGCCATTGTTCTTGCTCCTCCTTCCTTATATTGAAAGCTTGCCGGGATTCATGATGCCGTTCGGATCAAAAATGCCCTTCAGGGTAGTAAGAGTCTTGGTGTTCATCGCGTCCTTGTTGAGCTGGATGTGCGCCCAAGGGCCGTACGGTCTGGCATAGAACGCGCCGGCAGCGGAGAGAGCCTCGCTGGCCTTGATAAAGAGCTCCTTGGCGAGCTCGGTTTCCTTCTTGCTCGTGGGGTCGTAAGGAATGGTGAACTCAACATGGTACTCGGTGCCCATATGTATCGGCTGTACGTAAACGCCGATGTCGGATGCGGGATAGCCGAGAGACGTCGCGATGGCGTTCATCTTGTCTATGAACATCGCGCTGTCGTCGAGCTTGCTGAGGAAGAAGATATCCTGGAAAGCGCCCTTGTAGGTTTCCTTCCAATACTTCTCGGCCGGGCATACGGAGATGGCCTTTTTGTAGAAATCGTTTGCAGAGACTCCGCCGATGGAACGAACGAGCGTGAGCTTGTTCTTCTGGGCGAACTCTTCAATGTCGGCCGCCTGCTGAGCGCAGCGTTCCTTGGGCAGGAGCTCTCTGCCGCCCACGCCAACGAATACGACCCATGCGGGAAGCGCGGTCTTGAGAGCGGCGATCTCGGCTGCGTCCTTGCCCATGAGGTAGGCGATCTGGTTCTTGTTCATGATGAACAGCTCTTCGCTGAAGCGGACGTGGTTTACGTCCCACACGAAGTTGAGCAGATCCTTTTCCTCTTTCGCGGTGAGGAAGAAGCACTCGTGCGCCTGGAGCGCGAGCTCGCAGCGTACGGAAGCCCATGTGGCTATGCCCATGGTGCCCTGGGACTGAGTGATGAGGCGGTGGAAGTCGGTCATCATCGGGCCGAGCGGGCTGACCTGCCACTTTTCCTGCTTGAACTGAGTTTCGAGGCTGCCGACAGGGCCGCCGGCAGCGGCGTCGCCGGTGTACATACGGTTGCCGTCGCCCCAGGTTATCTCGAGGCAGCGGAGCGGCTCGGTGTAGCTCCAGCCGTGCATTGCGTTAAGACGCGGCTCGATCTCCATGATGCTGGCCATAACGGACTTGGTGTCTCTCGGAGCAAGGGTGTATGCAAAATGCATATCTTCCTTTGCAAGCGCCTCCTGCAGTTCGCCGTAGGTGACGCCCGGCTCGATAACGGCCATTCTGTGAAGCTTGTTGATGCTGATGATCTTTTTCATTCCCGAAAGGTCTACGATGACTGCGCCGGGAACGGAGGGAACGGTGTCGCCTCTGTAATGGGGGCCCTTGGAGCTTACGGGAATCAGGGGGATCTTCTTCTCGTTGGCGAGCTTCACGAGAGCTTCGACCTGGTCACCGTTTTCCACCTTGACGACACAGAGCGGTGAAATTGCGCGAGCGAAGCTCTTATCGGAAGCGTATTCGGCGAGAACTTTTTCATCGTCGGATACGTTCGCCGCGCCAAGCAAGTTCACCAATGCAGCTTTGATACCATCCACACTATAATCTCCTTTATATTAAATTTATTTGGAACGAGAACAGGGCCTGATCGCCTTTTGGTATAAGTTATCCTTCCGAATGCTGTCTGTCTTCCGGCCGGCGGAAAAGGGCCGGTCAAAAAGCGCGCAGCACTCGGGTGACGAACTTAACCAGTTCGGCTTCGAGGTCATATTCTCCATTCAAAATACACCAGTTGTAGCAGAAGCCGCGGACCGAAATGAAGAAGAAATCCACAGCTTCGGAAGGAGAGATATCTCCTTCTAGCTCGCCGGACGCCATACCGTCCGACACGATTTTTTCAAGAACCTGCTGCATGGGGCGTGTACGGGAGAACCACGAGTTGTCCGGGTTGTACAGGATGCGCACAAGCTCTATCCCGGAATCGATATTGAGCCGGGCGTAGAAGCGGAAGAAATCGATTATTTTTTCCTTGGCCGTATGGCCGGTTATATTTACGGAGACCGTATCGGTAAAGTAATCGTCGGCCTCGCCGTAGATATCAAGAAACAGATCGTTCTTGGAGGGAAAATAGCTGTAGAACGTGCCGATAGAAACGTTCGCCTCCGCGCAGATATCGCGCACGGTGGTATTCTGGTAGCCGTTTTTCTCCATGAGCTTGAGCGACGTACGCAGCAGGTGCTCGCGGGTTTTTTGCGCTTTTCCGTTCTTTTTGGGTTCGTTCAAAAGACCGCTCCTCCTTTTCTTCTGCGTGAGAAAAGTATAACACGTTCAGTTTTTTATTTAAAGCTTTTTTTTAAACTATCCGTGTAGATTTTTTTTACATGAATATAGACAAAATAAACAATTTCCGGGCGCCTCCGAAGGACAACTTAAGAATACAAGTTGTTGCAAATTGGAAACAATAAAAAACCCCTGCCGCAACCGTTGCCGCGGCAGGGGTTTGATGCCAGTTTTTTCAAAATTTATGCGTCAGCGAATAGCCGGATTCTGCGGTCACCGGGCCGAATTCCCTGGTCAGGAAATTGCGCCCGAATCCGTAGGGGACTCCGTCTCTGTTGCGCAGGAAGCGCCGCATAACGAGCATGGGCTTATCGGGCGGGACGTCGAGAGCCTTTGCGACGTAATCGGGCGGGACTGCAATGTCTATTTCAATAGAGCCCTTGAGAAGAAAGGGAGAATGGCGCGCAGAGAGCAGCTCCGGAAACTCCGCGTATTTTATCTCGATCTCCACCGTGGGCATCCCGCGCTCATACGGGACGAACTTTTCATCGTAGGCAACAGGGGTCCAGGCCCTTTCCTGCACTCTGTGAAATGCCACGACTCTGCGGTCTGCAGATATATTGAGCGCTGCCATGGTCTCCGCATCAGGATATATTATTTCAACTTTTTGAAAATGAGAAAAATCAACGCCGGTGTTGCTGTCAAAATTAAACGAATAGCGGTTGTGCTGAGGAGGCTTTATGAAATAGCCTTTGCCGTGCATTGCGGTGATAAGGCCGTTGTTCTTCAGGATATCGAGGCTCTTTCTTATGGTTACGCGTGATACGTTGAAACGCGCGGCGAGGGTATTCTCCGAGGGGAGCATATCAGAAGGGCCGTACATGCCGCTCAATATGTCCTGCTCGAGACGGCGGACTATCTGCATATAAAGATGATCTTCCATACGCTTCGCCCTCCTTTCAGCAGTGCACCCAGCCGAGGCATACGCTCAGGCCGTCAAGCGGGTCATGGGAGAAATAATCAACTCCGATATTGCGGCATATGGGTTCGTGAATCAGGGAGCCGCCGGCAAGGATCTTCAGGCCTTCGCGCAGGCCGGTGGCCTCAAGCAGCTCCACGGTATTTTTCATGAAGATCCCGGCAGAGGAGATGACTCCGCTCATGGAGAGGATATCCGGCTTGTATTTTGCGACGGCTCCGACAAAACGCTCGGGAGAAACGGAGATGCCGAGATCTATGACTTCAAATCCGCTGGCGGCCAAAAGCCCGGCTATCGTGTTCTTTCCGAGGTCGTGGATATCTTCGGAAACGGTGCCCATGACTATGCGGCCGATATAAGGGGACTGACCGTCCGTATGCATGCCCGGGAGGGCCATGGCGCTGCGGAAGATCGTCCCTGACATTATGAGATCGGCTATATAGTATTCGCCCGCCGCGTAGCGCTGCTCTACTTCCTTCATGCCCTGACGAAGAAGCGCGAACACGTCCTTCTTCCCATAGCCCTGGGAAAGAAGCGCGGTCGTTTCAGCCACTACCTTCTGCTCGTCAAGCTCGCCATAGGCGAGGATGAGGCGCTGTTTACTCTCGTCCAAAAGCTTCGCCCCCAACTGAGAATACTTGTATTATAACTTGTATGCAGTATAGCATCGAAGCGGGCGGCTGTCAAGGAATTAAATACAAGTTGAATGTAGGAAAACGATAAAAAACGCAGGAAAAATAAAACAAACGGCGCGACAAAAGCAGCGCCGTTTGAAATAACTTGTATTTATAGGAAGAGCGTTCAATCTCTGAAGTCTGTATCGAAATACTCGCGCAGGATCTTTGACTGCTCCTCGCGCGTCTCGCAGGGGATCTCCTCGACCTTGTCGCCGCGGAAGGTGCGCAGGCGGCCGTCGGAAAGGAGAGTGCAGGAGTCTCTGCCGAGCAGGGATACGCGCACGCCGGCGCGGAAGTTGGAGGTCGGGTGAGCCTCGCAGTAGTAGCAGGGAGTGATAAAGTCCTGGGGCATCTGCGGGATATCCATGAAATGATATTTGCTCGTAAATTCGCCCTCGCCGGAGCCGGGGCGCTGCAGATAACGCCAGCCCTCGCCCTCGTGATAGAGGAGCTTATAGGAATTCACTCCGTCATACTGCACGGTGTTTGCCTCGAGCAGGAGCGGGTTGCGGGGCATATCGCCCATGAGCCCTACGTCTACCATCCAGCGCGCGCCGTCCGCCTTCACGGTGGTCACGCGGTGCAGGCGGGGGCGGACGAGCCCGGGCTTCGTAGTCATGCGGCAGAGGTGGTCGCGGCACTCGTAGCCGAGGGAACGGAGCAGGTGGCTGAAGGCGCCGTTCATCTCAAAGCAGAAGCCGCCCTTGCGGTTTTTTACTATCTTTTGGAAGAGATACTGCGGGTCTACCGACAGGGGAATGCCGGCCAGGATATCGAGATTCTCGAACGGAACGTGGGAAAGATGGCAGAAGAGGATCTCTCTGAGATTTTCCAGAGTAGGCCTGCCGTCGCCCTTATAACCTATACGGTCGAAATAATCCGCTATCATCTCCGGGGTATACATGGAAAGATCGAACATCGGCGATAGTATCCTTTCGCTTTATTTTATGACTGCCGCGAGCGCGGTCGAACTGGAATTATTATACTCCTCGATATAGTCATAATCAAGCGTTTCGAGCATTTCCGCGGGAACGAGGTAACAGACGGTGGTTTCGGTCTCTTCTATTATTTCCAGCTCCGCGAAAGCTTCGGGAACTTCGCCGTATATTTCGATATAGGCGCAGTATTTTTCGGATATGCTCTCATCGCGTGTATTGGATGCGGCAGCGCACGCGCCGGGGGCGGACATGCCGTTTCCCTGCGGTTCCTCGGCCGCCGATACAGACATTGAATCGACCGCGGTTTCGGATTCGCAGAGCGCTTCGGAATCCAAAGAAGCGGATTCGGCGGATTTCTGCGAAGCGAAGGGCGCGGAGCTGCCTAAACCGGAAGAGGCCGAACGCGCGTCGGACTGGGTGGCGCCGCCTTCGGCTGTGATTGAGAAGCCCGTCGTGCCCGTTGCAAAAACGGCGCTTTCGGCAAAGCCGTTGGTCTCTGTGGAATAATCTTCGGCTGCAGCTGATTGTTTTTTGTCCGATACCGTCAGCCGCGAGGCTCCGAAGAACACCAGCGCGACAACAGCCGCCGCCGCGACGGCAAGGCTGACCGTGCGCCGGAGCGGGAAGGGCTTTTTGGCTTTTGCGGAAGCCTCCGCGCGGACCTTATCCATTACGGACTCGGAGAATCCCTCCGGGACCTCTGCGGAGAGGGAGGAGAGGGCTTCAGACATGCCGAGAGCCGAATCGAAGAGAGCCTGACATTCCGGATGCTCCGCCATATGGGCGAAGAGGCGTTCGGTCTGCTCTTCGTCGAGTGTGCCTTCTATGCACGCGCTTATATATTTTGCGTATTCGCACTGCTCAGTCATGTGTTCATCCCTCCTTCCGTTTTGTTTGACGAATCAAAAGGAGAAAAGTTCCCGCTTTTTTCAAGCTCTCTGCGAAGGGCGAGCTTGGCGCGGTTTATGCGCGATTTTACGGTACCCTCGTTTATATTGAGCTGCTCTGCTATCTCGGCGTAGTTCAGCCCGTCGACCTCGCGGAGCATGAGTATTTCCCTGTGCTCGGGGGAGAGGCTTTTCATCGCCGCGCGCACGCATTCTATGTTTTCCTGCCTTTCGGCGCTCTCCTCGGGGAGAGGGGCGGTATCGGGCAGATCAAGCATGCGGCCCTCGTCATCATCGTCCGGGTAGAGGGAGACCACCTTGCCTGCGCGCTTTGATTTTCTCAGCGCGTCGAGGCAGATGTTGCTCGTGAGCCGGTAGAGCCAGACGGAGAAGGAGCTTTCGCCGCGGAACTTAGAAAGTGAGCGAAAGGCCCTCAGAAAAGCATCCTGCGCGGCGTCCTGTGCGTTTTGAGGATTTCTGAGCATGCGCAGCGCGAGGTTGTATACCATGCGCTGATGCTCCTCAACGAGAGGAGCAAAGGCTTCGGTGTCGCCGCTGAGTACCCTGTCTATAAGGATGCGTTCGGCGGAAATATCCACGGGGATTCACTCCTTCCTTTTAGCTGCGGGGGCGTCTTTCAGTTCCCGCTTTATGATCCTGGTGACCTTATATATATCTTCAAGGGTGTTCACGGAGGTAACCAGCTCCTTGTAGGGAGCGGCGCCGGGCACGCCGGAGAGGTACCATGCGTAGTGTTTTCTGGCTTCAAGGCAGCCTATCTTTTCGCCGCGGTCGGCGCAGGCCATCTCAAACTGGCGCACGGCCGTATCGCAGCGCTCGGCGAGAGGCGGCCTTTTCGGGATCGGCCGGCCCTCGAGAGCGGCCAGCGCGCGAGGGAAAAGCCACGGGTCTCCCATGGCGCCGCGGCCGAGCATAAGCATGTCGGCGCCGGTGAGATTTTTTATTCTCGGTGCGTCCTCCGGCTCGAAAATATCGCCGCTGGCGATTACGGGTATTTTCACGGCCTGCTTTACTTCTGCTATTATCATTGGATCTGAGCGGCCGGAATAGAGCTGTGTGCGCGTTCTGCCGTGCACGCATACGGCAGAGGCGCCGGAGCTTTCCGCCATTTTGGCGAACTCAACGGCGTTGACGTGCCCCTTGTCCCAGCCCTTGCGGAATTTAACGGTAACGGGCACGGGCACGGCTTTAACTACGGCATCTATTATCTTAGCCGCGAGCGGAAGATTGCGCATGAGCGCGCTGCCCTCGCCGTTGCGGACTATTTTCCCTATCGGGCAGCCCATGTTTATATCTATGACGTCCGCGCCGGATATTTCGAGCGCGAGCCTGGCCCCCTCGGCCATCACGTCCGGCTCGGAGCCGAATATCTGCGCGGCGAAGGGGGTCTCGCCTTCTCCGCGGCGGAGCAGCGCGGCGGATTTTTTATCGCGGAAGGTGAGCGCCTTGGCGCTTACCATCTCGGAATATGTATAAGCGGCTCCGAGCTCGCGGCAAACGGCCCTGAAGGCCATATCCGTCACGCCCGCCATGGGCGCGAGCGCAAGAGGGCCGTTTATTTCAACGTTTCCTATTTTCAAAGCGTTATCTCCAGCCCGACGGGGCAGTGATCGGAGCCGAGTATCTCCTGGCAGATATAAGCCTTCGAGACCTTCGGCATGAGCCGCTCGGAGACGAGGAAATAGTCTATTCTCCAGCCAACGTTCCTTTCCCTTGCCGCCGCGCGATAGGACCACCAGGAGTATGCGTCCCTGAGGTCGGGATACAGGCGGCGGAAGGTATCGGCGAAGCCGGAGGAGAGAAGAGAGGAGAATTTGCCGCGCTCCTCGTCGGTGAAGCCGGGGTTGAAGCGGTTCTCCTTTGGGTTTTTAAGGTCTATCTCCTCGTGGGCGACGTTCATGTCGCCGCAGACGATGACGGGCTTTTTCGCGTCGAGCCCGAGCAGGTATTCGCGGAAGGCGTCCTCCCAGCTCATGCGGTAATCCAGGCGGCGCAGCCCGTCCTGAGAGTTGGGGGTATAGACGGTGACGAGGAAAAAATCTTCTGTTTCGGCGGTTATGACGCGGCCCTCGGTATCGTGCTCGGGGATGTCTATCCCGCGCGTTACGCTCAGGAGCGGACGGCGGGTAAAAAGTGCGGTGCCGGAGTAGCCCTTTTTTTCGGCGCTGTTCCAGTACTGCTCGTAGCCGGGGAGGTCCAGCGAAATCTGCCCCTCCTGGAGCTTGGTCTCCTGCAGGCAGAAAAAGTCCGCCTCGGAGGCGAGCATGAATTCGGTAAAGCCCTTCTTTACGCAGGCTCGCAGCCCGTTCACGTTCCAGGATATGAATTTCATTTCGAAAGCTCCTTTCTGGCAACGCAGCGGCATATGGGCTTGCCCTCGGCGTAGAATTTCGCCTCGTAGTCCGTCATCACGCCGACGGGGCCGCCGGCGTGCAGATCGCGCGTTTCCTCGTGTATGCTGAAGCCCTTGGCGGCGAACTGCTCGAGAGAATACTCAAAGAGGGGCAGCCCGTCCGTTTTAAAATGAATTTCGCCTCCCGGAGCGAGGACGGCGAGGTAAGTATCGAGGAAGAGGGGAGATGTAAGGCGCCTTTTTGCGTGGCGCTTGCTGGGCCAGGGATCGCAGAAGTTTATGTAGATGCGCTCCACTTCGCCGGGGGCGAAGATATTTTCAAGAAGCGCCGCGTCCGAGCGGACGAAGCGCACGTTTTCAAGCCCCGCCGCGCAAACTCTCTCCATTGCCACGACCATGGCCTCCGGCACGCGCTCTACGGCGACGAGCAGAGTGCCGCTTTCAAGCAGCTTTGCCGTTTCGGCCGTAAAGCGGCCCTTGCCGCAGCCGAGCTCTACGAAAAGCGAGGCTGCGCCGGTGATATTTCGCCAGGAACCCTTTAGGTCCTCCGGAGCGGAAACGAGCACTCTCTCACAGGCCTCCATGCGCGGGATAAGGTTGGGCTTTTTTCTCATTCTCATGGTATCGACTTCCGATCTATGGTGAAATCGCCGCGGCCGCGGCCTTTTACTTTACGCGAGCACCATACTATCATAAAAAAAGAAAAAAATCTATTGCATGCGCAAATTCTTTAGGTTATAATCTTTTATAGTCATAATCTGGGCGGCTGGCAGGGGAAATTCGTTTCCCCTGTTTTCTCGGGGCGTGGCGCAGTTTGGTAGCGCGCGTGCTTTGGGAGCATGAGGCCGCAGGTTCGAATCCTGTCGCCCCGGCCATACAGAGCCAGGAACGCCGCTCGGATGTTCGGACACAGCTCTTAAAGGAGGACTTGCTATCATGCAAAAGCAAAAGGTAAACTTTACAGAAACCATCCTCAGAGACGCCAACCAGTCCCTTATCGCGACAAGGATGCCCTTCGATAAGTTCGAGCCCATCCTCGATAAGATCGACCAGGCCGGCTACTATTCCATCGAGTGCTGGGGCGGAGCTACTTTCGACTCCTGCCTGCGCTATCTCGACGAAGATCCGTGGGAGAGGCTCAGAAAGATCAAGGCCAGAATGAAAAATACGAAGCTGCAAATGCTCCTTCGCGGCCAGAATCTCCTCGGCTACAAGCATTATCCGGACGACGTGGTTCGCCGTTTCGTTCGCCGCTCCGTTGAAAACGGCATCGATATCATCCGTATATTCGACGCGCTCAACGACCTGCGCAACCTCGAAGTCTCCATCGACGAGACTCTGAAGGCCGGCGCGCATGCTTCCGGCGCCATCTCCTATACCACCAGCCCGGTGCACACTCTCGCGAAGTACGCCGAGATCTGCAAGAGCCTGCAGAAGATGGGCTCTCAGTCCATCTGCATAAAGGACATGGCCGGAGTTATGAGCCCCGCCGAAGCTTATGATCTTGTAAGCGCGATAAAAGACAGCGTCGATCTGCCGGTAGTTCTTCATACTCACTGCACCACCGGCCTTGCATATATGACCATCCTCAAGGCGGTCGAGGCCGGCGCCGACGTTATCGATACCGCTATTTCCTGCTTCTCCGGCGGAACCTCTCAGCCCGCCACCGAGACTCTTGCCTACGCGCTCGATCAGCTCGGCTACCCGGTAGACGTAAAGCCCGCGGTACTCAAGGAGATCAACGATTACTTCAAGCCCTACAGAGACGAATGCCTCAAGTCCGGACTTCTGGAGCCGACCGTTATGGGCACCTCTACCGACGCTCTTAACTACAAGATCCCCGGCGGCATGCTCTCCAACCTCGTCGCTCAGCTCAAGGCGCAGAACGCGCTCGATAAGCTCGACGCGGTGCTCGAGGAGACTCCGAGAGTCCGCGAGGATATGGGCTATCCTCCTCTCGTAACCCCGCTGAGCCAGATGGTAGGCGTGCAGGCCGTTACGAACGTTCTTCTCGGCGAGCGCTACAAGATGATAGGCAAGGAGATAAAGGCCTATCTGCGCGGCGAATACGGCGCGGCCCCCGGCGAGATAAATCCGGACGTGCTCGAAAAGGGACTTGCCGGAGACACAAGGATAACCGAGCGCTACGCGGCTACTCTTGCTCCGCAGCTTGAGTCCGCAAAGGAAGAGATCGGCGATCTTGCCCGCAATGAGGACGATGTTCTCTCCTACATCGCGTTCCCGCAGCAGGCCGAGGCGTTCCTCAAGGAGCGCAAGGCCGAGGCCGAAAACAAGGCGAAGTATACCATCGAGTGCATCGACTAAGGAGGCGCTGTGATGCTCAACAACTATAAGGATCCCAACGCGGCTGCCGGCGTGCTGCCCGAGCCCAAGAATAAGCCGGCCCCCGGCTCTTGCGGTGAAGTCAAGTGCTTCGACGTGCCCGATAAGACCGCCGCTATGCTCATGGCTATAGTGGCCGATCAGATAGATACTCCGCTCAACGAGCTGCGTTTCATTTCCATAAAAGAGATAGGCTGAGGAGGAAAGCACGATGAAGTACAAAATAACTCTTAATAATAAAGTATACGAAGTAGTTGTCGAAAAGGGCGAGGCTATACTCGCGGCCGAATACGAAGCGGCTTCTCCCGCTCCCGCGGCTGCCGCTCCTGCGGCGCCCGCTCCCGCAGCCGCCCCCGCTCCCGCGGCCGCAGCTCCGAAGGCTGCCGCTCCCGCCGCTCCCGCGGCTTCCGGAGGCGCCGCCCCCGCCGCTGCCGACGGCACTATCCCGTCCCCGCTGCCCGGCACCGTTACCCGCGTTGACGTAAACGTCGGCGATACCGTAAAGAAGGGCCAGCTGCTGCTCATCATCGAAGCTATGAAGATGGAAAACGAAATAGCTTCCCCGGTGGACGGCACCGTTCAGGCCATCCCCGCTCCCGCAGGCAGCCACGTGGAGACCGGCAGCCCGCTGATAACCATAAAGTAAGAGCCTTATAAAAACGTAAGCCCGCGGCTTTGAGCCGCGGGCTTATTTTCGTTATATGAAGCGCGGAGCGTTATTTCAGGCTCTCGCAGAAGGCGTTTATCTTCGCGCCGGTATCGGGCGAAGGCTTGGCTTTCGGGTCGATGAGGACGAGCTCGGCGTCGAACGCCGGGACTCCGAGGAAGTCCCGGAGCTTCTTTACGGCCTTGCCCTCGCCGCCGCTGCAGCAGAAAAAGGCGGCAAAGCGCTTTCCCGCGAGGCCGGCGGAGTTTTCTTTAATAAACGTGCGCAGAGGCGGAGCGAAGCTTCCCGCCCACACGGGAGTGCCGAAAACTATGCGTTCGTAGTTTTCCGCGTTGAAGGAGTAAGGCTCCAGCGCGGGAGTATCTCCCATGACGGCGCTTTTGCCGCCCCAGAGAAATTTTTTGAAGCCGGAATCGGGATAGGCCTTCTGAGGGCTGATGCGGATGAGGTCTGCGCCGAGCCTTTCGGCAATCATCTGCGCTGCCATTTCCGTATTGCCGGACATTGAATAGTAAACAACTGCGGTTTTCATTTCGTTCCTCCTGTTCGGGATTATTATGGCCGAACGACGGCCTGAGTAAACATGGGGCCGCGCCAGGCGGCGCAGCCCCATGCCGGGAAACTCTTATTCAAACGGAAAGCGGTACTTCATGAGCCCGAAATTATTGCGCACCTCAATAAGCTCGCGCTGTATCGAGGGATCGTCGATAACAAGGCCGGTGTCCTTCTGGCGCTGCCAGGCGAGATATTCCTTTTCGCCGGCGGTATAGATGCGGTCAAACCCGGGCGCGAGGCGCGAAGCGCGAAGCGAGCGGAGAATATCTCCCGTGGTCTTTTTAAAAGCGTCGAGGCCCATAAAGGCTTCGGGATCTATGAAAATAAAGAAATGGCCGAGATGATGCGGCACCTTTTCACCGTTCGGGCCGATGCCGCTGAGCATCTTCATATAAGAGCCCTGCTGCAGAGCGGAGGAAAGGATCTCCACGACAGTAGCGTAGCCATAGCCCTTGTAGGCGGCGGAGAGGTTGCCGGAGGAGCTGCCTATCGGGCAGAGAGCGGCGCGGCCATCGAGCAGAGCCTTGAGGATCTCGGCCGAGTCCGTCATTTCAGAGCCGTCGGCCGCGATCACCGTGCCGGGAGGCGTGGGCTCACCGCGGCGGGCGTATGCCTCTATCGTGGCGCGCTGAACTATGGACGTGGCGCAGTCGAGCAGGAAGGGGAAGGGCTCATCCGTCGGCAGGCCGAAGGTGAGGGGGTTGGTGCCCATCATGCCCTCCGAGCCGTGCGCCGGAGCGATGGCGGGGCGGGCGTTCGTGCCCGTGATGCCGATGAGTCCGGCCTTGGTCGCCATGGTCGCGTAATAGCCAGCTATGCCGTAATGGCATGAATTGCGCACGGCGACCATACCCATGCCGTATTTTTTGGCCTTTTCTATGCCGAGGGTCGCGGAGCGGTAGCCTATGACCTGGCCCATGCCGTCGTGTCCGTCGATAACGGCGGTGGTGGGGGTCTCGCGAACGATTTCAAAATGAGTTACTGGGTTCTGGATGCCGTCTTTTATGCGGTCAAGATATATCGGTTTGAAGCGGTTTACTCCGTGGGAGCTGATCCCGCGGCGGTCTGCCTCGAGCAGAACGTCGGCGCAGATCGCGGCGTCATCTCTCGGGACCCCGGCGCATTCAAAGGCGTCGGTTATAAAATCCGAGAGAAAGTCCCATGATACACAGCAGTTTTCAGAAGACAAGTGAATTCTTCCTTTCGGGGAATAAATGATGATCTTTGGTTTTTACGGAAGTATAAATCAGTCCAGATCGGCAAAATCAGCGAGCTCTTCATCTTCCTCGGCGGCAGCCTGGAGCGCAAGGCGCTTTTCGGTTATCTTATCCTTGACGGTGGAGATGAAGGCTTCGATTTTATCTCTATATAAATAGATAACGGTGGCGACGGCGGCTATGCTTACAAGCAGAGCGACTATCTTGAGGATCGTTGATGTACGCTTATCCATTATATATACCTCCTTGATATAATTATTCCAGCATACAATTTTAAACATTCTACATCAAAAGAGCTTAAAAAGCAATATCCTTTTCCGGGACGGACAGTGAAATAAAGGTTGACAAAAGCGCTAATTATTCTACAATATCAGCAGAGACAATGCTTCGAAGGGAGGCGGTAAAGCTGAAAAGGATAAAAAACATTGCGGCGGCGCTCCTCGCGCTGGCGATGATGCTCGTGCTCGTGCCGTATTCCTCGGCGGACGACGATATATACTTTACCGCCGTGAACGACGTGCTCAATACGCTGTCGGCGGATACCATGCCCGTATATCTGTACGGGGGGTACTACGTTCCCTCCAGCGTTTTCAGCAACTCTACGCTTCTTGTAAACCAGCAGTACGACCGCGCGGCGCAGACGCTCATTATGTATAGAGACGAAGTCTCGGTTACCTTCAGCATAGCGGAGGGAAAGGCGGTAGACAATAACGACTATGTCTTCAACGCCCACGTTATTTACCGCAACTCGCGTACATACGTTCCGCTTGCGTTCGTATGCGGGATATTCGGCTTCAGCTATTCGGTGATAAACGCGAAGCCCGGGAAGCTTATAAGGATAAAGAATGAAAACGTCTATCTTGAGGACGATATTTTTGCAAACGCCGCAACCTCGCTGATGCAGTTGAGGCTTAACGAGTATCTTGCCTCCATCGCGCCTGTTCCGGAGGACCCGGTAACGCCGCCGGCGCCGCAGGACGATCCGCCGAATACGGGAACGACGCCCAAGCCCCCCAGCATTGAAAATGTTGCGACGACCGTATTCGTCCTCGGGCTTTCGGAGGAAACGGACAAAGTGCTGGACGTGCTGGCCGCCGATTCGCAGAAGGTCACGTTCTTCGTTTCGGTCGACGATATCCGGGCCTATCCTGACACCGTAAGGCGCATAGCGGGCCTGGGGCATTCTCTCGGGATATTCTGCGAGGCTTCGCTCGCGGAATACGCGCAGGGGGCCGCGCTGCTGAAAAAATCGGCGCGAAGGGCGACTATAATGACCTCCTGCCCCGAAGAGGACGAGGCGGAGGCGAGGCGAGCGGGGCTCATTCCGGTAAGCGTGCCGGAGGTCACGGCGCTTGAAAACTCCTATCAGACCGAAGAGATATTCAAAGAGAAAACTCAAAACGGCGCCTGCGTGATAACGCTCGACGGCAGGGAGGACGCGGAAAACTCCATGCGCCTGGCTCTGCAGTGGTGCCGGCTGAATTCATATACGATAAGCGCCGTGAGAGAAACGGACGCGGCGCGGAACGGAGCTTGAAATGAGCAGTATAAAAGCTATGGTACTTGCCGCGGGAAAGGGTACGCGCCTGCATTCGGAGCAGTTCGATATGCCGAAGGTGATGCGGCAGGTACTCGGAAAGCCGCTGCTGAAGTGGGTGCTCGAGGCGCTTGATTTTATCGCCCCGGAGGACACGGTGATAGTCGTGGGCTATAAGCGCGAAAAGGTAGAGGAAGCCTTCGCCCCAGCAGGCTATAAGTTTGCCCTTCAGGAGCAGCAGCTCGGCACGGGCCATGCCGTGCAGTGCGCTGCGGGCGAGATAGAGGGTTTTGACGGCGCGGTGCTCGTATGCTGCGGCGATATGCCGCTCGTGCGCAGGGAGACCTACACTGCCCTGGCTGAGGAGCATTTTAAGGCCGGCAACGCCTGCACGCTGCTTTCCGGCACGTCGGAAAGCCCGCTGCCTTACGGCAGAGTGCTGCGCGATGAAAACGGCGGCTTTGCCGCCATAGTAGAGGAGAAGGACTGCACCCCCGAGCAGAAAGAGATACGCGAGCTCAACAGCGGAGTTTATATGTTCGCTGCGAAAAGCCTGCTCTCGGCGCTCGGTGAGCTGCGGGCGGATAACGCGCAGAAGGAATATTATCTCACGGACGTACCGGCCATACTGCGCGAGAGAGGCGAGAAGGTAGGAGTTTTCACGCGCGACATGAACGAGGAGCTTATCGGCGTGAATACCGTTGAACAGCTCGAGCAGGTGGGAAGACTGCTCTCAGAAAGATAAGACGAAAACGAACGGGCCTCGGATGGATAACATCCGAGGCCCGCTTTTATATTATTTCTTTATATCTTTGCTCCTTTTGCGCCCTTCGCGCCGGACTTGAAGCCGCGCTGGCCCTTGAGGATATCGGTCTTGAAGGAGAAGGAGAGCTCGTCGCGCATGCGTTCGCGCTTGAGAGCGAGCTCTATCATCTTGCTGAGCATTGCAGTGTAGCTCACTCCGAGCGGCCTGAAAAGATAGAACGAGAGAGATCCGGGGATGGTGTTCAGCTCGTTTACCCACACCTCGCCCGTATCCTTATCCATGAGGAAATCTATGCGCGCCACGCCGCTGCAGCCTATGGCCATAAACGCGGCCACGGCGAGAGAGCGTATTTTGTCGCGCTGCTCGTCGGATATCGGAGCGGGGAGAAGGCGGGAAGCGCCGGACATTCCCTTTTGCCCGCCGGCGCCGTATTTATCGCTGTAGCTGAGGATATCGCCGGCGGTTACCGGCTCCTCGCATTCGGAGGGGGAGGCACCGTCGCTGTCGCCGAGAACGGCGCAGTTTATCTCACGCAGATTCGTTACCGCGCGCTCGGCTATTATCACCTGCGCGAAGGAGAAAGCCTCATCCGCGGCGGCAAAGAATTCTTCCTTGCTGCGGGCAAAGCCGATGCCGACGCTTGAGCCGAGATCTACCGGCTTTATTATCATCGGGTATCCGAACTCTTCGGCTGCCTGCCGCTCCACCTCCTCGCGGTGAGCGCTGTAATGCTTTATATTAATCTTCAGCGCGGGGAGAACGGGTATGCCGGCGTCGCGAAGGATTATTTTCGCTGCGTATTTATCCATGCCGAGCGCGGAGGCCATTACGTCGCAGCCGACGAAGGGCACGCGCAGCGTGCGGAAAAAGCCCTGCAGAGCGCCGTCCTCGACGTTCGTGCCGTGAACGGCCGGGAAAGCGACGTCCAGCACGGCGACTACGTTCGAGCCGAAGCGCTTCGGATTGCGGCGTATAAGCGCGAGCCTGCCGTCGGAGCAGACGGGGATCACCTGCACAGCGCCCTTGAGAAGGGCGGGAATATCGCCGTATTTTGTTATATCTCCTATATCGCCGCCGGTATAGAATTCGTTTTCGTGAGTTATATAAACGGGCACTACGTCGTATTTTTCGCGGTCGAAATTCTCATAAGCCTGCAGAGCCGTTATTACCGAAACCTCGTGCTCGACGCTCCTGCCGCCGAAAAACAACCCCACTGTTACTTTCATATAGCAAGCCTCCAATATAAACTGCTCACAGCGCAGAGATATTATTCTCAGAGATAATTATCCGGAAGATCGTTTTCGAGCAGATAAACTGCGCGTCCGCCTCCGGCCCTAAGGCCGGCCGCGTTCATGCCGGCAATAAGGTCCTCCGTGACGATGATATTGTTTTCGTCGAAGCCGGCGGCGAGAAGGCCCTCGCGGATGGGCTGCGTGTGCCTTGCGCCGACGAGCACGGCCGTATCGCAGCGGGAGGCCGCGTATTCGCCGAGCGCGCGGTTTTCGCTATCTTCCTTTTCACCGAGCTCTACCATACCGGGAGTTACCAGCACGCGCAGGCCGTAAAAGCCGGCGAGAACGTCCAGCGCGGCGCGGGCGCCGGCAGGGTTGGAATTATAAGCGTCGTCTATAACTATCCCGCGGGAATTTTTTATCAGCTGCAGCCTGTGCGGCACTGCCTCGAGCCGAGCGGCGGCGGAGCTGACTCCCAGCGGCTCCACGCCCATTTCAAGCGCGACGGCGGCCGCGCCAGCTATGTTCACCACGTTGTGCCGCCCGAGAAGGCGCGTGTTCATTTCAAGCTCGCCATCAGGAGTGCGCAGGAAGAAATGGCTGCCCGCGTCGGAAACGGTTATATCGTGAGCGAAATAGCGGCATACCGAGCCGTCCAGCGTGCCGTAGCCTATGAAGCCGGGGTACTTTGCCTGCGCGCGATCGAGAGCTCCGGGGCTGTCGGTATTCACAAAAAGCTTACCGCCCGCCGGCAGGGAATCGGCCAGCTCGAATTTGGTGTCCTTAATAGCTTCTATGCTGCCGAAGCTCTCTAAATGCTGCTCGCCTATGGCGGTTATTACGCCGTGCTTCGGGCGGACGAGCTCGCAGATCTCTTTTATGTCTCCGCGGTTGCGCGCGCCCATTTCGCAGACGAAATATTCGTGCGTCGCGCGCATTTTCTCGCGTATAGTACGCACCACGCCGAGAGTGGTGTTATAGCTCTCGGGGGTTATGAGAGTTCCGTATTTGGCAGAGAGCATCTTGCCGAGAATGAACTTGACGCTCGTCTTGCCGAAGCTTCCCGTAACGCCTATCACGGTGAGCTCGGGGGAGGAGGCGATCATATCCCTCGCCTCGTTTATAAAGCCGAGGTTTATTGATTTTTCTATCGGCCTGTTTATAAGGTCTGCAAGCAGAACTATAAGAGGCGAGAGAAGAGGTATTATTGCCGTAAGGAAAGAAACGCCGCGGCAGAGGATGAGCGGCAGGAAGCACAAAGCTGCCGTTATTATCCCGGAGGTCACGAGCAGGCGCTTTACGCGCGAGGTATAGACCAGCGGCTTTTTAACGTTTTTGGGCGGCATACACAGAAGCAGGGCGATAACGGCTATCGCCGCCGAAAGCCAGCGCCAGCGTCCGCCTATGATGAGACCGGGGACGGCGAGAAGAGCGACGGCGGGGCGCAGAAGCCAGGAGAGCTGCACAGTGAACGTGCGCTTGAGGTGTACACGCGGCTTATAGGAATTGAGCTGGAACATATGCTCCTGCCGCAGAATGGCCGCGGCGGAAGCGAGGAAGATGAAGAGAGTGTAAACTACGAGCGAAAGCATTTTCACTGCCTCCCGAAGAAGGAATCGAGTATGCGGTATATGAGCTGAGGCTGCTCGAGGAAACAATAGTGGCCGGCGCCGCGCACGGGAACGAGGCCTGAATCTTTAATAAGCTCAGACATGAGCTTGACGTCGGCAAGCGGAGTGGCGGTATCGTTCTCTCCGCAGATGAGCAGAACAGAGCTCTTTATATCGGGGAGGGAAGCGCGAAGATCCTCGTTGACGAGGCGGACCAGAGTCTCCCGCATCACGGGAGAGGCCTTGCGGTAATCTTCGGAGCCGGACCTCTGGCGGAGATTTTCGAGCGCCTCGGGGAAAAGCGCCTTTAAGGGAGCCGAGCCGAGGACCTTTTTGCCGGCCTTGAATACGCCGGAACGGAGCTTCTGCTTTGCGCTCTTTTCATGAATTATGCCCGCGGGGCCGATGAGCGCGGCACGTTCTATCATAACAGGAAGCTCCGGGCGGGAAAGCAGCTTGAGCGCCGTGCGCCCGCCGTTCGAATGGCCTATGACGTCGGCCTTTTCAACGCCGAGCGTCTTCAAAAGCGAAAGGATAAAGTCGGCGTAATCGTCAGCGCACATGGAGCTATTCGGCTCCTGCGTGCCGCCTACGCCGGGCATATCCGGTATGATCACCCGCCGGTACTGAGACATATGTGCGCAGAGAGGCGCATAGACGGAAATGGGCGCGCCCCATCCCTCGAGAACGAGCAGGTTTTCGCCTTCGCCGAAAACCTCGCAGTTTACGGCCAGGCCGTTAACTTCAAGCTTCATTTGCCGCCTCCCGGACAATGTTTCGAGTTTGATTATCAATTTATTATTATAGCATATTAGAATCATGCATGCAATATTTCAAATAAGGCTTGACAAAGCGATAGCTGATGCTGTATAATGCACTTCGCTCACTGAAAAACGGGGATAAAAAACGACATGGCGGCATAGCTCAGCTGGCTAGAGCATTCGGTTCATACCCGGAGTGTCGTTGGTTCAAATCCAACTGCCGCTACCATTTACTTTTCTTTATTCCCGCAAAATAGCGGACAAGTACGAGGCCCGTTGGTCAAGCGGTTAAGACACCGCCCTTTCACGGCGGTAACATGGGTTCGAGTCCCGTACGGGTCACCATTTCCGCGGCTTCAAAGGAGCCGCGGAAACTGTATGGAGGCATAGCTCAGCCGGTAGAGCGCTTGCTTCACACGCAAGAGGTCACAGATTCGAGTTCTGTTGTCTCCACCAAAGGCACCTTCTGCTAAGGCAGAAGGTGCTTTTTTGGCGTTTCGGCATCTGAAACGGGGAAGAGCCTGTGCGGAGGGAGTAATGTAGTGCATCCGTAGAACCTGAATGCACAAAGATAAATTTAAAAAGGAAAAATCGGATTGATTTAAGCGCTCTGAAATGATAAAGAATAAGTAGAAAAAGAAAAAATTGTGCAATCGAAGGAGGAGACACATGGATCAGAAAATGCTGGACAGGATCGAACGCATAAAAAAGCGTGTCTGCGTTGACACATATCCTATATGCATCGAAAAATACAGGATAGCGATGGACGTCATGAAGGAATGCAGAAATGATCCCACAGTAATCCGCAGAGCGAAAATGCTCAAGGCATACGTCGAAAGAATGCCCATTGCCATCGCCGACGACGAGCTTATAGTAGGCATCGGCGCATCAAAGCACATGGGTCTTGAGATCGACCCGGATTACGGCCTCTGGCCGCAGAACGAGATAGACGCCCTCAAAGCCGACGGCTTCATCATCGACCCGCAGGACGAGATAGACCTGCAGGAGATGAACGAGAAAAACGAGTTCCCGAGCTATACCGAGGCGCAGGCAGACTTGGTTTACAATTACGACAGGCTCCTTCGTATGAAGAGAGCAGGCCTGCCCTTCCCGCCATGGCGCGACAGGAAGAAGGGCGATACGCCCATGGGCGGAGGCTACGCGCAGTCCGGCTTGGGGCTCGGCCCGTCGCTGATCCTCTGCTGCGTGGATTATACGATGCTCATAAACGAGGGCGCTGAGTCCATGATAGAGCGGTGCCGCGAAAAGCTCTCCGAGGTAAGGTTCGACGGGGACCCGAACGCGGCGAAGCGTCAGAGATTCTACCGCGCGGCGATAATGTCCCTTGAGGCGGCCTGCACGCTCGGCAAGAGGTATTCGGAGCTTGCCTCGAAGATGGCGGCAGAGGAAAAGGATCCCGAGCGCAGGAAGGAGCTTGAGCTCATCTCGGAGACCTGCGCGAGAGTGCCGGCGAAGCCCGCGAGGACGTTCCGGGAGGCTCTGCAGTGCTTCTGGTTCCAGTTTTTGCTTCTGAGCCCGTCGACCACGCTTCCCGGGGGAAGATTTGACCAGTACATGAATCCGTTCTACGAGGAGGATATAGCGGCCGGGCGCATCACGCGCGACGAGGCGCTTGAGCTTCTGTGCCTGCTGAGGCTGAAGGACATGGAGCTCAACAGGACCTCGGGCGTACAGAACCGGAAGAAGAACTCCGGTATGGCGAAGTGGCACAACTTCATCATCGGCGGAGTAAAGCCGGACGGGACGGACGCGACGAATGAAGTGAGCTATCTGCTGCTTGAGGCTGCGGCGACAACGAAGACGCCGCACCACACGCTTACGGTGCGCGTATACGAGGGGACACCCGACAAGCTGATGCTCGAGGCGCTGAAGGTAGTGCGTATGGGTCTCGGCATGCCGGCCTTCATGGGCGACAAATCGTATATGAATACGTTTATGTCGCACGGCGTGCCGATAGAGGACGCGCGCGACTACGTTGTAGCCGGGTGCATGGACGGAAACATCCCCGGTCGTTCGAGAGTGGGTCCGGTGCCGATGGTGGCCATTCCGATAATGTTTGATATATTCCGCCATCAGGGCATAGACAGGAACACGGGAACGATGTCGGGCATAGACTGCGGGAAGTTCACGGAATTTAAGAGCTTTGACGAGCTGTATGAGGCGTTCCTGAAGGAAATGAGATACTTTGTTGAGCTGACTGCCGAGGACGGCAACAAGACCCTCCATGTGCTTCCGGACGTAACGCCCGATCCTCTGCGCTCCGTACTCATGCGCGGCGGCATAGACGTGGGTCTCGACTTGTTCGACCGCAAAATGCTGTTTGAAAACGGCGCCGTTATAAACCCGATAGGCATGGTAAACGCCGCCGACTCTCTCACGGCCATAAAGAAGCTGGTATTTGAAGATAAAAAATACACGCTCCAGGAACTCGAGGACGCTCTTGAGAACGACTGGGAAGGCCGCGAGGACATGCGTAAGGATTTTGCCTCCGCCCCAAAGTACGGCAACAACGACGACTATGCGGACAGCATGATAGCTGATATCTACGCCAGATTCTACGCAATGGTCCTTGAAAACAAGACACCGCTCGGCGGAGTGCAGATACCGACCGGCATTTCCATCACAACGCACCAGCCGACGGGGGCTCTCACCGGAGCGACTCCGGATGGAAGACACGCCGGCGATATCCTGGCCGACGGCTGCGTTTCACCGATGCACGGAATGGATACCTGCGGAGTTACCTCCGTATTCCAGAGCGCGCTGCGCATAAACCAGGATCCGGCCATGGCGGACCTGTTCAACGTGAAGTTCCATCCGACGGCATTGAAGACGGATGAGGACCTCATGAAGCTGGCGGCGCTGATAAAAGTCTATATGTGCAACGGCGGCAAGCATGTTCAGTTCAACGTAGTGGACAAGGAAACGCTCAGAGCAGCGCAGAACGAACCTGATAAATACCGCGACCTCGTAGTCCGTATAGCGGGCTACAGCGCGTACTTCCTGCAGCTAACCAAGCCCATGCAGGAGGAAGTAATAGCGAGAAATGAGCACACTCTTTAAAATCTAAAAGCTATTAAATGGCCCGGCGGAGCAGATCTCCGCCGGGCCATTTTTGTAAAAAAAGTGTTGCAAATATTTTAAAAAGTGCATACTGCACAATATCAAGACCCGACTTACCCCAAATGCACAATAATAAGAAATATGCCGCAAAACCAACTTGATTCAACAAAAAATATGCTGTTATATATAAATATATAGTCATTCTGATTAATAGTAGTGAGACAGTTAAAGCATGATATATTAATTAAGAATTATTAATATTATTGTGCAATATGCAACTTAGGACAAGGCTATTAAAGGAGGAGACACATGGATCAGAAAATGCTGGACAGGATCGAACGCATAAAAAAGCGTGTTTGTGTCGACAGATATCCCATCTGTATTGAAAGATACAAGATAGCTGTTGATGTAATGGCGGAGAGCAAGAATGATCCCGTCGTTATCCGCAGAGCAAAGACGCTTAAGGCATATGTTGAAAGAATGCCGATCGAGATCGCCGACGACGAGCTCATAGTAGGCATAGGCTCTTCCAAGCATATGGGAATAGAGATAGATCCGGACTTCGGCCTCTGGCCGCAGAACGAGATCGACGCTCTCAAGGAAGACGGCTTCCTCATTGACCCGCAGGACGAGGTAGACCTTCAGATACTTAACGAAAAGTTCAATCCGCCCAACTTTACCGAAAACATTGCCGACCTTACATTCAATAACGACAGGCTTCTTCGCATGAAGAGAGCGGGTCTTCCTTTCCCGCCATGGCGCGACAGGAAGAAGGGCGATACTCCGATGGGCGGCGGCTACGCGCAGTCCGGCCTCGGCCTCGGCCCGTCGCTCATACTTTGCTGCGTGGATTATACGATGCTCATAAACGAGGGCGCGGAGTCCATGATAGAGCGCTGCAGGGAAAAGCTCTCCGAAGTGAGATTCGACGGCGATCCCAACGCCGCTAAGCGGCAGAGATTCTACCGGGCGGCGATAATGTCGCTCGAGGCGGCGTGCACGCTTGGGAAAAGGTATTCCGAGCTTGCCGCGAAGATGGCCGCGGAGGAAAAGGATCCCGAGCGAAAGAAGGAGCTCGAGCTTATCTCCGAGACCTGCGCGAGAGTTCCGGCGAAGCCCGCGAGGACGTTCCGCGAGGCGCTGCAGTGCTTCTGGTTCCAGTTTTTGCTTCTGAGCCCGTCGACGACGCTTCCCGGGGGAAGATTTGACCAGTACATGAATCCGTTCTACGAGGCGGATATAGCGGCCGGGCGCATCACGCGCGACGAGGCGCTTGAGCTTCTGTGCCTGCTGAGGCTGAAGGATATGGAGCTGAACCGTACCTCGGGCGTACAGAACCGGAAGAAGAACTCCGGCATGGCGAAGTGGCACAACTTCATCATAGGCGGAGTAAAGCCGGACGGCACGGACGCGACGAACGAAGTGAGCTACCTGCTGCTTGAGGCTGCGGCGACCACGAAGACGCCGCACCACACGCTGACGGTGCGCGTATACGAGGGAACGCCCGACAAGCTGATGCTCGAGGCGCTGAAGGTAGTGCGTATGGGTCTCGGCATGCCGGCCTTCATGGGCGACAAATCGTATATGAATACGTTCATGTCCCACGGCGTTCCCATTGAGGACGCGCGCGACTATGTTGTAGCCGGGTGCATGGACGGCAACATCCCCGGGCGCTCGAGAGTGGGCCCGGTGCCGATGGTGGCCATCCCGATAATGTTTGATATCTTCCGCCATCAGGGCATAGACAGGAACACGGGAACGATGTCGGGCATAGACTGCGGCAAGTTCACGGAGTTTAAGAGCTTCGACGAGCTGTATGAAGCCTTCCTCAAGGAAATGCATTATTTCGTGGAGCTCGCCGCGGAGGACGGAAACATCATGCTGCATGTTCTGCCCGAGATAACGCCCGATCCTCTGCGTTCCGTGCTCATGCGCGGCGGCATAGATGTGGGGCTCGACCTCTTCGACCGCAAGATGCTGTTTGAAAACGGCGCCGTAATAAACCCGATAGGCATGGTAAACGCCGCCGACTCGCTCACGGCTATAAAGAAGCTGGTATTTGAAGATAAAAAATACACGCTCCAGGAGCTCGAGGACGCTCTCGAGAACGACTGGGAAGGCCGCGAGGAGATGCGCAAGGACTTTGCAGCAGCCCCGAAATACGGCAATAATGACGATTATGCCGACAGTATGATAGCCGATATCTACGCAAAGTTCTATGCGATGGTCCTTGAAAACAAGACCCCGCTCGGCGGAGTCCAGATACCGACCGGTATTTCCATCACGACGCACCAGCCGACAGGCGCTCTCACCGGAGCTACTCCGGACGGAAGACACGCCGGCGACATCCTGGCTGACGGCTGCGTATCGCCGATGCACGGAATGGATACCTGCGGAGTCACCTCTGTGTTCCAGAGCGCGCTGCGCATAAACCAGGATCCGGCCATGGCCGAGCTGTTCAACGTGAAGTTCCATCCCTCTGCGCTTAAGACGGACGAGGACCTCATGAAGCTTGCGGCGCTGATAAAGGTCTATATGTGCAACGGAGGCAAGCACGTTCAGTTCAACGTAGTGGATAAGGAAACTCTCAGAGCGGCGCAGAATGAACCCGACAAATATCGCGACCTGGTAGTCCGCATAGCGGGTTACAGTGCGTATTTCCTGCAGCTCTCGAAACCGATGCAGGAGGAAGTAATAGCGAGAAACGAACATACCTTGTAAGCAAAAGCAGATACCGCGTAACGGCAAGCCCTCTTTCTGAGTAAAAAATTGATCATAATAAAGACCATATTATCAAGAAAGGAAAGGACAAAAATGAAAAAAACCGTAGCATTGGTACTCGCGCTTCTTATGGTTTTCTGCTTCTTCGCTGCGTGCGGAGAGAAGAAGGCCGCTGACGGCAAGGGCGGAAAGACCGACACTCAAGTTGCCGGCAACTACGCGCCCAACACCCTCAGAGAGATGACCACCCATCCCTCCGACGATGCGAAGATCAGAGTCTGTTATGGCTTCACTATGGTCTCGCTCACCCAGCTCGGTCATCAGCTCGACCAGTCCGGCTGCTTCACCTACGCGAATTTCGAGCCCCTTATGCAGTGGGACAGCATAAACAACCGCATTGCTCCCTCCCTCGCAGAGTCCTGGGAGTGGCTGGATGACACCACCCTCCGTGTGCACCTCTACGAGGGCATCAAGTCGATCGCGGGCGATCCATTTACCGCGAACGACGTACTCTGGACCTATAAGTTCTATCAGGAATCGGGCCTCATGGGCTCCTATTTCAACGTTCTTGACCTTGAAAAGACCAAGGTCGTCGATGACCTGACGATCGACATAGTAACCACCGGCCCATATCCGTATCTTACTCTTGATATGTGCGCCAACCACTGGACCCTCGGCTGCGAAAAGACCGCCAAGGACATAGCTTATAACGAAGCTACGGGTACCTGGGATCAGGATAAGCTCGACTGGGATCCCTCCTTCGGCACCGGCCCGTATAAGATCGTCAAGCTCGACCCGCAGCACACCTGGATCGAGTACGAGCGCAACGAGGACTACTGGAACGCGACCAAGCCCTACTACAAGTACATGAACGTCTACTCCGTAACCGACCCGGAGACCCGCGCCATGGGCATCGAAGCCGGCGATTATGACTTCGTCATCAGAATCAACGCCGCGTCCGGCAACGCTCTTAAGGATAACGACAACTTCAACGTTTACACTCTTTCGAGCCTCGGCCAGGTAGTGAGCTTCCGCTTCAATACCAACAATGAAAAGCTCAAGAACAAAGAGCTCCGTCAGGCAATAGTCCTCTCCATAGACTATGATTCCCTCTGCGAGATAGTTTATGACGGCGCTTCCGTCCCGGCTTATGACTTCATCCCGAACACGAGCGAATATTACACCGAGCCTGACGACGCCACGAACTTCATCCGTTACGATCCGGACCTCGCCAAGCAGAAGATCGCCGAGGCTGGTTATCCGAACGGCGAAGGAATAGAGATAGACTTCATCTATTCCACCGGCACGCAGACCTCCTCCAAGATAGCCGAATGCCTCCAGTACATGATCAAGGACGGCTGCGGCGTCAAGGTCAACGTCAAGCCGACCGACAACTCCACCTACTTCGACTTCCTGCGCGCGGGCGACTGGGAGATGACCATGGGCGACGCTTCCAACCCGAATCCGAGAAACCACGTAACCAAGCTCGATCCGTCTCTCAACTTCGGAGCTACTCTCGGATGGGTCGGCACCGGCTGGTATGACGACCTTGACAAGATCCAGGACCTCTGCGACAGATGCAGCTACTCCGTCGACGACGCCGACCGTATGCAGGCTTATGCCGATCTGCAGGCTATCGTACGCGAGTATGTCCCGATGATCATCATGATACAGCCGCAGAACACCCACGCTACCATTAAGGACATTATCGGCTTCACTCTTACGAGCTACGGCAACCCAAACATGGCATGGTTCTATCCGGCTGAATACATCACCGGCTGATAAAAACAAGGTTTGAGTATACGGGCACGCTTTTAAAGTGTGCCCGTATACTATAGTCAGGCAAAGCTTAACAATTTTTATTATCAGTTGACACATTAATTATCTAAATATACCATATCGCAAGAGGAAGGAGCGTACACATGAATTATCCTCATCTGTTCTCACCGTACCGCATAAGGAACCGCGTATACCGCAACCGCATTCTTTCAGCGCCGAACGGCACAAAGCATAAAACGCTCGACGGTTTTCCGAATGAATTTGAAGTAACGATTTTTGAATCGCGCGCAAAAGGCGGAGCTGCGCAGGTGACCACGGGCGACGTAAGAGTAAGCGATAAGTACGGAGAGATAGAGGATTGGAAGATCCTCCGTTTTAAAAACGGAGCTCAGCCGAGCATTACCGAGATAGCCATGGCTATAAAGCGCCACGGCGCGCTAGCATCCGTGGAACTCAATCATCCCGGCTGCGACGCAAAGCCGCAGTTCTCCGGCGGACGCCTGCCCATAGCTCCGAGCGGATATATCCGTGAGGACGGGATAGAGGTGCTGGAGATGACTGAGGAGCAGATAGAAGACACAATAGAAGAATACGCGAACGCCGCGCTCTTCGCCAAGAACTGCCAGTTTGATATGTGCACCATACATGCCGGACACGGCTGGCTGATAAACCAGTTCCTTTCTCCGGCGACAAACAGAAGAACAGACAAATGGGGCGGGAGCCGCGAAAACAGAGTACGCTTCCTGCTTGAGATAATAGACCGCATCCGCAAAAAATGCGGCCCGGAATTCCTTATAGAAACGCGCATGAGCGTATGCGATTTCGTGCCGGGTGGCATAACGCTCGAGGAGGGCGTTGAAATAGCAAAGCTCATAGACGGTAAGGCCGATCTCATACAGGCCTCCGGCTCCAACAGGCTGATACCGCAGCTGCAGGAATTCGGCCCGATACCGTTCGTTTCGCAGCCGCTGGGCTTTTACGTGCCGTTTGCAGAGGCTATCAAAAAGGCCGGAGTGAAGACTCCGGTAGCCGCCATAGGCGCCATAACCTCGCCCGAGCAGGCAGAGGATATAATTGCCTCCGGCAAGGCCGATTTTGTTTATCTCGGCCGCGCCCTGATAGCGGATCCCGATTTCCCGAACAAGGCAAAGCGCGGCCAGCGGGACGATATAATTCCGTGCTTCCGCTGCGAAAAATGCCGCGACCAGCATTTTACCCGCCAGTGTGCCATAAACCCGAAGCAGGGCCGCTTCATGCGCATGCAGTATATGAACTTCCATCCCACGCCGCGCAAGGTCGCCGTTATCGGCGGCGGGCCGGCGGGCATGCAGGCGGCCGTTACTGCCGCGGAGCAGGGGCACGACGTTACGCTCTACGAGAAGGAAAGTGAGCTCGGAGGACTCGTAAACGTCCTCGAAAAGGAGTTCCTCAAGAGGGAGATACGCGAATATAAGAAATACATCATCCGCAAGGTCAACAAACTCGCGAAGGTCGTACTCAATACCGCGCCCACTCCCGAGCAGTTAAAAGCCGAGAAGTACGACGTCATAATTGCCGCCGTCGGCGCCCATCCCATTGTGCCGCCGATCCCGGGCATAGATAAGAAGCACGTCGCTTCCATAGTCAACGTGCACGACGACGGCTTCAAAATAGGGGAGCGCGTGGCGATAATAGGCGGCGGCGTTTCCGGCTGCGAGCTGGCCTACGAGCTTGCCGATAAAGACGGCAAGGAAGTGATACTTATAGAGGGAACTCCCAATCTCTTCGTGGAAACGGACAGAGTGAGCATAAGCTACTCGACTCCGCTGAAGTATCATATACTTGATAACCCGAAGATAGATATACGTAGGAATACCCTCTGTACGGCCATAGAGGACGGCAGCGTTACCGTTAAAAACAGCGACGGTACGACGGAGAGCATAAAGGCGGACACCGTCGTGTACGCGGTGGGCCTGAAGTCGAATTCCGATACGGTAGACGCACTCTGGGACTGCGCTCCGGAGTTCGTTCCCGTAGGCGACTGCAATCTGCCGCGCCAGCTACCGGACGCCACGGGCGAGGCGTTTTTCGCCGCAATGGATATTTGCTGATACGATGAAAAAAGCGTCTCTGCGGGTTTTCCCGCAGGGACGCGCAAGGTTAAGCGCTGGGAGGGAAAGAGCATGATCACCTTTTCGAAACTCATTTCTGCTGTCTCAGAGCATATAGTAGGCCAGTTCATAGGCTGCGAAAACATAAAGACGCCGGTGAAGATACTGCTCGCCGAGCAGGGGATACCGCCGGAGGAAGGCAACATATACATAGCCGAGAGCAGCGATATCGCAGACTTTTTCTTGTCTGGCGAGAGGGTAGACGCCATAAGCATATTTACGGCGAACGCCGGAGAGGGCGATATAAAAGAATATGAGAAATATCTCTACCGGAGAAGCATAAACCTCGTTCTGACGGATATGAGCATGAGCCGGCTCCACAACGCGCTTTCTGCAATAGTTACCATGCAGAATTCCTTTGATATCCTTTTTGAATGCTCGCAGGTGAGCCCTCGCGAGGAGGATAAATTCCTCCAGTTCGTGCTTGATATGCTCGATGCCCCCGCAATACTTACTGACGCCGATTCCAACGTGCTTTTTACCGCCGGCAGGGAGGAGCAGACCGGAGAAAAGAAATATGAGCCCCTGAACAGGAGCGGAGAATACGGGGAATTCATCAGCCGTGAGCTCCCGTATATGAGAGTTTTCAAGGACGGCGCAGGAAGGAATTTCTATGCGTACAAGCTATATGAAAAGCAGCACCTTGTAGGGCTGCTGTTCGCTTTCCCGAAAGAGGACGAAGAGGACTTCAGCATAAGGTTCAGATGCGTGGGGGAGTATGTGCGCACATCCCTCGTGGCCTATGATTCCTCTCTCTTCGATTACATGAATTCCCTCGGCAAGCTTATCAGGGAAATAATGAGCAACCAGATAAGCGATCCCGACAGGATGGAGGCGCGCTTTTTCTCGCTGGATTATCCGGTGGATAAATACTTCAACACCATCGTGATCGAATTCGACCAGATGAGAAAATCCATACCGACCAAGTACCTTATAAAAAGGCTCTGGCAGCTGTTCCCGAAGCAGAACATAGGCCGCTATGAGAATAAGCTTATAATCCTTTTGTCTACGGACAAATTCACCATAAAGCCCGATATAGACTATGAAAAGTTCTCAGACCTGCTTGCGGGCTTTGACGCCTACGCCGGCATAGCGAACTGCGTTTCAAGCCGGCAGAATATAAAAATGTCATACTTGTTTGCCTGCCAGACCATAAAGACGGCGCGCGTTTTTGCCCGGGACCCGCAGGACCATATTTTCTTCCAGACTGACTATATGACCTATCTCGCCTTCGATATCTGCAACAAGGCGTTCGAGGACTGTTACGGCAACGACAACACCTGCTATCTGTCCAACCCTGGGATAGTGGCGCTCGTGGAGTATGACAGAAAGGCCGGGGATGATCTCACAAAGACCCTGCGCATCTATCTCAGAAACGAATGCCATGTTTCCCAAACGGCGGCTGCCCTGCACATGCACCGCAATACGCTCACTGCCAAGCTCAAGAAGATATGCGAGGTTCTCGGAGACGACCTCAATAACGGGGAAAAGATTTTCCAGTATAATCTGTCCTTCCGTCTGCTTGATTTTTACGAGAAGATACAGGAGCAGGGAACGGTAAAACAGCTGCTTTTCGGCAGCAGCGAATGACTGGCTCAAACTTGAAGCCCTTGAATTCATTACGAATTCAAGGGCTTTTGATTATTTGTGAGATAATGCGGACCTTTTAAGAAGACGCACAGTCTTTGCTCTGCCTATACATATCTACAGGTTGTCCGTCTGCATTTTTCCATTCAGTCCACCCGTTGTTTGATTGATTCATTACAATTGTGCCAGCATAAGATGGAGAACATTCTCCGAGTTCGACATCCTCTAACAGAGTTCCATTGCTGTCTATTGGCAAAGTAGCTCTTGTAGCTCTTGCTTTTTGGGAAACACCCATATCCTCATTCATTCCCAGAACGCTTCCTTTAAGAAGAGTCCATCTTCCGTTGTCCACAACAGCTCTTGCGAGGACGGTTTTATTGTCTGATTTCTTCTTCCTCTGAAACACATAGGTGCCATTAGGAATAAGTTTACTCTTGGTGCTTTCAGTAGCATCACCAAATATTTCTTGCTTGGTTTCCGTCTTAGGATATACAACAGTTCCATCAAAAGAAGACAGCAGCTGAATTGCGATGTTTATATCCAGCGCGAAAAGTTCGGTATCAGACAGTCTGCTCTTTTCAAATATTTTATGGATCATGGATTCTTTTTCATCGTAATCATCCACTTCAATAGCAAAGGTTCGTTTTAAAGCCGTGACATTGCGGTATCCGTCATGCTCAAGGTTATACATTCTTTGCTCGTAATTAGTTGTCCCGGTTTTGCCAATTTTAATAAGGCCAGGTACAGCAGTAGTCATTAAGTAGATAATACCTTTTGCCATGTTAAACACCTTCCTTATAAAAGGGTTGAAAGAGGTCATTCCCACTCTATTGCATTATCGGAAATTTCAGCAGATGATTTTTTTCAGATCCTCGAGATAGGGGACGTCGGCGTATTCCGGAGTGAGGCAGACGGGCGCGCCCTCGGTGGACATCCATGTGTTGCCGTAAAGCAGGCCGTCCTCGTCGCTCATCACGCTCGGGTGCAGAGTGAGTATCATATTCGGGACTATCTTCATCTTGTTGGACGTGCCGATATCAACGCAGTCGCCGAGGTCGGCGCCCATGCCGTGGCCGCTCCAGACGCCCATTTTGAGGCCGTTTTTGAAAACTACCTCTTCTATGGCCGCCGCCACGTCGCACACACGGTTGCCCGGCACGAACTGGGCCGCGCCCGCGGCCTCGGCCTCGCGGATGATGCCGAGTATGCGGAAGGCCTCGGGCTGCGCGCCGCGCTTCATGAATATCGGGCGCACGCACTGAGTCCAGTAGCCGCCGGGGCCGGCCATTTCAACGGAGTAGACGAAGACGCCGTCCTCGGCTATGGGCCTGTCGGAAGCGCGGGAGATGAAGGTATGCGGCTTCTGCGCGCGGATGAGGATAAGGCTGTCCTCGCCGCCGTTTGCGCGCACAAAGCCCTCGGCGAGTCCTACTATCTCGCGCTCGCTCTTGCCGGGCGCTATGTTCTTGACCACCCATTCGACAGACTTTACGGCTATCTTCGAGGCGGCTTTTATGCACTCAAGCTCGTATTCGGACTTGCACTGGCGCTCCTCGGTGAGCTCGGCGGTAATGTCGGTGAATTCGGCCTTTACGGAGTTGAGAGCGTTCAGTATGGAGGCCGGTATCTCGTTCGGCTCATAGAGCCCTACGCGCGGGCAGGGGGAGGGCAGAGAGCGCATGAATTTTTCGGTCGCGGCGGGCAGCTCGTCCGAAAGGATATGATCGGGCGGCAGCCAGCTTACCTTCTGCGCACTCGACTGCTGGCCTATGGTGGGAACTACCAGATAGGGAAGCGAGCCGGGGGTGACGTAGCCTATATCGCGGCGGGAGGAAAGGGCATAGCCGCTGAGATATTTGCAGCCCATCTGATACGCCTGCTGCGCGGTAGAGGTGAAAAAAAGGCCGTCAAGGCCGTTGCGCTCCATAACCTTATGGAAAATAGCCGTGCGCCGCTCGAGCTCGGCGGCGAGTACTTCGCGTGAAAACTCCATGATGAATCCTCCGTTTCGTTGGAAATGTTTTCTTTATAAAGCCTGACACTATTCTAATCTTTTTCAGCAGGTTTATCAATAGAAGAGTGCAGAAATAGCGCATACGCTTGAGCCGAGTCGAGCTGCGTGCTATAATTGCAGGAAAAGGTTTAAATCTGTTTTTTCGGAGGGAAAGCCATGGTATCCTTTGAGAGCGACTATATCGCGGGCGCGCACCCGAAAATACTTGAGAGGCTCGCCGAAACGAATCTCGAGCCCCTGCCCGGCTACGGTAGCGACAAATACTGCGCGAGTGCGAAGGAGAAGATAAAGAAGGCCTGCGCCTGCCCGGAGGCGGAGGTGGAGTTCATAGCCGGAGGCACGCAGACGAACGCGATCGTCATTTCCACCATGCTGAGAGATCACGAGGGCGTCGTCGCCGCGAAAACCGGCCACGTCAGCGCGCACGAGGCCGGCGCGATAGAGTACACCGGGCACAAGGTGCTCGAGCTGCCGCAGAAAGAGGGCAAGATAGCCGCAGGCGACCTCAAAAAACTCATCGAGGGCTTCTACGGCGACGAAAACCATGAGCATATGGTCTTCCCGGGGATGGTGTATATCTCGCACCCGACGGAATACGGAACGCTCTACACCAAAAGTGAGCTGGAGCAAATTGCGGCGGTCTGCCGGGAGTATTCCATCCCGCTGTTTATGGACGGCGCACGCCTGGGCTACGGGCTCATGAGCAAAAGCGCGGACCTCACGCTGGCGGATATCGCCCGCATATGCGACGTTTTCTATATCGGCGGCACGAAGGTCGGCGCGCTTTGCGGCGAGGCGATAGTCTTTACAAAAGGCAATAAGCCGGCGCATTTTCTCAACGCCGTAAAAAAGCGTGGGGCGCTGCTTGCCAAGGGGAGGCTTCTCGGCGTGCAGTTCGACACGCTTTTCACGGACGGGCTGTACTTCGAAATCGGCCGCCACGCGATAGAAATGGCCGAGCGGCTCAAGCGGATCTTCGCGGACAGGGGCTATGAGTTTTTTATCGACTCGCCCACGAACCAGCAGTTCATAGTTTTGGAAAATGGCGAGCTGGAGCGGCTGAAAAAGCTCGTTTCCTTCGGCTTCTGGGAGAAGAAGGACGAGGCGCATACCGTCGTGCGCTTCGCCACGAGCTGGTCTACTACGCAGGAAGACCTGCATGCGCTGGAAAAGGCGCTGGGCTGAAAAAAGGAGAGAGATATGAGCAGATTTGAAGAGCGGGCGAGAGCTTTGCGCGCCCGGACAGATATACATGTAAACTGCGCGCAGACGGTTTTCAGCTCGTTCGCGCCGGAGCTAGGGTTTGAAGAGGAAAAGGCTATGCAGATAGGCCGGTATTTCGGCGGAGGCGTCCTGCATATGGGCGACGCCTGCGGCGCTTACACCGGCGCTCTGATGGCGCTCGGGCTTGCGGGAGCCGACGAGGAGACCGTGGAGCGGTTCACGGCCCGTTTCCGCGAGCTGCAGGGCGGGCGGCTCGAATGCCGCGATCTGCTTTCCTTCAACGAGGACAACGGCGGGGAGAAAAAACCGTTTTGCGACGCGCTGGTGCTCGCGGGCGTCGGCCTGCTGGAGGAGTTCCTGCGCGAGCTCGGAGCAATAGAATAGTATCGCAAATAAAAGCGCCATGCCGACAGGAATGGCGCTTTTGGCGCTCATAGGGGGATTCATCCCTCCGACATGCCGCCCCGGAGAAAGCCGGCGGGGCGATCCGGGCGCTGAAGCACAGGAATACTTTCATAATTTTAGCATTTTCACTTTGAAAAATTGGCGATTTATGGTATTATATGTCCGGCGGCAACAGCAGAGCCAAAAGCCAAGGAAGAAGCCGCCGGCTGTATCATGTGAAAGGAGAATGGGATCATGATCAAGGTCGTCGCGCGGACGCTGGTCCGCGAAGATGGCATCGAAGCGTATCACGCCCTGGCTAAGGAGATAGTGGAGAAAACACGGCAGGAAGAGGGAAACATCTTCTACACCTTGAATCAGAGTGTGGAGAACAAGAAGCTGCATGCCATGATCGAAGCGTGGGAGAGCATGGAGGCGCTGAAGGCTCATATGGCCTCGGAGCATTTCAAGCGGATCGTGCCGCAGATGGCGCAGTACGCGGAGGAGAAATACCCTACGGAGCTGTATTTTGAAGTATAAAGGGAAAGCAACAGAGTCAGCAGCTGGAAAACCTTACTTAAAGGAGGAGTTACTATGAACACATTGGATGCAATTAAAGCCAGGCATTCTTCACGCGGGTTTACCGACAGACAGATCGGCGACGCCGAGCTGGAAGCCATTCTCTTTGCCGGCGGCCAGGCCGCAGTCGGCGGCGGGGATTTCAAAAGCATGAAGCTTTACGCCGTGCAGGATCCGGAGCTTCTTAAGGCAATCGAAGAATCGTCTGCCAAGCGCCGCCCCGGCTCCCATCCGCTGTACGGAGCGCCGACGCTGGTGGTGCTGGCCTCAAAGAAGAGCATCCTGCCGTATATCGAGTATACCAATGCGGGCTGCGTTATAGAAAATATGATGCTTGCGGCGACCGACCTCGGGATCGACAATATCTATCTCTGGATGTGCATGTACGGGATCAACGAAAATCCGGACCTCATCGAGCGTCTCGGATTCCCGGAGGGCTACACCTGCGTAGGCACCATGGCGCTGGGCTATGAGGCAAAGGCATTCCCCAAGGTCAAGGCTGATGAGCAGCGCATAGAGGTAACTTACATCAAGTAAAAAACACAGAGCAAAAAGGAGACACTACAATGAAAATTGCTGTTTTTAACGGAAGCCCGAGGAAAGAGAACACCTCCGCTATGGTCCAGGCGTTTCGCGAGGGCGCTGAGGCCGCAGGGCACGAGGTGGAAGAGTACCACGTCGGCAAAATGAAGATCGCCGGATGCCTCGGCTGCATGTATTGCAAAACGAAGGGCGAGGGGGCCTGCATCCAGAAGGATGATCTTGAAAAGATCATGCCGGCCTACAAAGAGGCGGATATGATAGTGTTCGCATCGCCGATCTACTACTTCACGATGACGGCCCAGATCGAGGCCGCTATCCAGAGAGTCTTCTGCATCGGGAAGCCTGCTAAAGCCAAGAAGGCTGCGCTGCTGCTGAGCTCCGGCTCTCCTGGAGTCTATGATGCCGCTGTCGCACAGTTCAAGGGCTATACTGCATATACCGGGATAGAAGCCGTCGGCGTTATTACAGCCAACGGCGCTGAAAACAAATCTGAAGCGAAGCTGAACGAGATAAGAGAGTTCGCTAAGTCACTCTGATTAAAAAGCACCGAAAACGATTGTTTTCGGTGCTTTTTTATCGTCGGTTACGCAGCAGGATTCGAGTCTCCGCGCGCCTTCGGGCGCTGCGCTTCGCGAATGTCCCCGCTCGCTCCCGCCGCGGAGCGGCGGAACCGCTCGGGGATGACAAAGGTCGGAGATTCTCATCTGCGGTATTTAGTAAAAAAGGCACCCATAGGGGGATTCGAACTTACGACCTACCGTTTAGGAGAGCCACCGGATAGCGTTAAACTGACGGTAAGCAAGTGCCAAAAATGCCGAGTTTGTAAGGGATTAGCCATCATACACTGTCAGGTTTTAATCAACGAAAAACAGCTAAAATCAAGCGAGAACAGTGGTGTTTATTGGCTCTTGATTGGCAGGCTTCTCAATCTGCGGGTAATAATACCATATCCGGTTTTCGTTATGGAACGACAGAATAATTCATCAATAGAAACAAAGACGCCCTCGTTATCGAGAGCGCCTTTGTTTCGTTGCATTGTTACTATCCTCTTTCTTTTAAGTACGCAGAGCATTATCTTGTATTGAATGATTTAACTGCCTATATGTCGAAATAATAATTATTGCGCTGATAATCGCAGTCAAAAAGTCGGAAACAGGCATTGAATACAGAACACCATCGAGTTCAAAAATGATTGGTAACAGCAAGGCAAAACCAACACCGAAGACCACTTCTCGAACCATTGACAAAAGTGTAGATGACAGTGCTTTTCCCATTGCTTGCAAAAAGATAAATGTGGCTTTGTTGACGCAAGCAAGGACCATCATACAGAGGTATATTCGAAACGCTTTTATCGCAAAATCTGTATAGTAGGTACTCTCGTTTGATGCTCCGAATATGCCTATGATCGCATTTGGAAAAACTTCAACAATGATTAGCGCAACAAGTCCGACAATTGCCTCGCAAACCAGTAAAAGTGTAAATAGTCTTTTTACTCGTTTAGGACGTTTTGCGCCCATATTGTATCCGACAATCGGAATACACCCTGCCGCCATTCCTACAACGATAGAGATAACAATTTGGAAGAACTTCATAACGATGCCAACAACAGCCATGGGTATCTGAGCGTATTCTCCTATTCCAAATACGGGATCAAGAGCACCGTATTTTCGGATCATGTTGTTGATGGCTGCCATTGCCGCAACAAGAGAAATCTGAGAAAGAAAGCTGCATAGACCGAGAGAGACCATTCTCCTTACTACTTTTCTCTTCAAAACGAAAGAGCCTCTGTCAAGCTTTACGCTTTTGAGATGAAGCAAATACCAAACAGCGAGGATTGCCGTAACAATCTGTCCTAAGACAGTCGCAACCGCAGCACCCATCATCCCCCATTTGAAAACAAAAATGAAGATCGGGTCAAGAATCATGTTCAGGATTGCGCCGGCGAGCGTAGATACCATCGCAAATTTCGGACTGCCGTCAGCTCTGATCACAGGGTTCATTGATTGCCCAAACATATAGAACGGGATTCCGAGTGAAATCCAGAAGAAGTATTCTCTCGACAGATCATGAGTCTCTCTGTTGACACGAGCTCCAAATAATGTGACAAGCGAATCCGCAAAAATCAGATAGACTGCAGTAACAATAATGCTTGAAATGATAGTCATTAAAATCGCATTGCCGAAAGAACGACGTGCTTTATCCGGTTTACCTTCGCCAAGTAAGCCGCTTACCATAGCACAGCAGCCATCTCCGATACACACAGCGATAGCCAAAGCTATTACCGTCAAGGGAAACACGACCGTGTTTGCAGCATTCCCGTAAGAACCAAGATAGTCCGCATTGGCAATAAAGATTTGATCAACGATATTATATAGAGCGCCGACTAAAAGAGATATAATACATGGGATTGAGTATTTGCTCATAAGCTTGCCAAGTTTTTCTTCGGCAAGGTAGTTTTGTGATTGATTCATATATACCTCCGAGGCAAAAAAATAATGCGTAAACCCTGTTCGGACTTACGCATTTCTGCCACTCAACTTTATAAAATATAGCACTTTTCAAGGCAAAAATCAAAGGGCTTTTTTCACAAAAATAGCACGAATCGAAGGATAAAACTGCGGGACAAAAGACCATAAAAGCATTATAACTTGAAAAAATGAGCATAAAAATCGAAGTAAAACACAAGTGCGGCAATTGCCACCCTGAGAGTGCGTCCAGCCGATACATGACGACAGCTGTGTAGGAAAGATCATAATTTCAGTATGTAATTTATGTTACTATACTTACTATGTGACAATCGCCTTGCACGATTAGCAAGGTTTTTCGGGCTTGGATTCTGTAATTAGCAGCAAAAATGGTGTTTTTCTGCTTGTTTTCATTAGCAAGTCGAAAGCCCAACTATGACAGTTAGTCGCTTCACTATTTACAGACTGTCTACCATTTCGAAAGGAAGGAGAAGTAAGATTGGGCGAAAACCAAAAAAGCCGAAAACCCTTGTAAACAAAGGCTTTCGGCGCTGTTTCTGGCACCTATAGGGGGATTCGAACCTCCGCGCGTCTTCGGGCGCTGCGCTTCGCAAATGTCCCCGCTCGCTCCCGCCGCGGAGCGGCGGAACCGCTCGGGGATGACAAAGGTCGGAGGTTCTGATTTTCTGCTTGAAAACAAAAACTGCCGTACCAACTTGGGGGTACGGCAGCTTTGGCACCCATAGGGGGATTCGAACCTCCGACCTACCGCTTAGGAGGCGGTCGCTCTATCCTGCTGAGCTATATGGGCGCGTTATGGTATCAGGCGATTGCCGGATACCATATAAATTTATAACATACTTTCCGACGTGTCAAGAGGAAAAAGTCACGATACACGCTCGAAAACCGTCTTTCCGGCGAGGAGGACTCTCTCAACGCGCCGGACGGCGGAGATGCTTTCCAGCGGGTCCGCGCCGAGAAGGACGATATCGGCGCGCTTGCCCGGAGCGATGACGCCGGCGTCGTCAAGCCCGAGCAGGCGGGCGTTAACGGACGTGGCGGAAAGCAGCGCCTCCATGGGCGAAAGCCCGCAGGAGACCAGAAGCTCAAGCTCCGATTGAAGTGAGCTGCCGAAGGGGACGAAGGGTATGCCGGAGTCGCAGCCGGCGGCTATCGGCACCCCGGCCTCGTGAAGGCGCTTTACCGCCCGGGAAAGCTGCGGCCAGACGGGCACGGCGCCCGGAAGCGAGCAGCCCTTTATGGAAACGAGAGTAGGAACGGCGAAGACTCCCGCGGCAGCGGCTTTTTTCACGAGCGGCTCCGGTATCTCCTCCGGAACGGCTCCGGCGCCGAGAAGATGCTCCACGGAGCGGGCGCCGCAGTCCACGGCGTCGGAAAACTCCCCGAAATCGTCCACGTGAACCGCCAGCGGCAAACCCTCGCGCGCGGCGGCCTCGCCTATAAGGGCAAGCGTCTTTTTCGGCATGCGCACGGAGGGCGCGGGATAGGCCATTTTGTTGAGATGGGCGTAAAACGCCTTTATAAAGCGGGCTCCGGAATCCCTGAGGCGCTTTACGCTGTCCGAAATATCGGCTGAGTCCGTTATGACGCAGGCATGCTTTTCTATTCTCTCGCTCGAGCCGAAAACTGTGTAGCACGGGTGGCCGCCGTAGGGCTGGAACATGCGCCCGCAGGCGGAAACGCGCGGAGAGACCGTCTGCGCGCCGAAGCTGAGGGCGGAAAACTCAAGTATGTCGGGGCAGATATCTCCGCAGGTCCTTGCAGCCGTTACTCCGCAGCGCAGAAAGCCCTCGCGCGCCTCGGCGTAATCATACGTTTCCTCGCGCGCGCCGAGAGGCGGGCGGGAAAGAAGGCTGCTGCCGGAGAAGTGAGTATGCGCGTCTATAAGGCCGGGGATCGCAGTGAGCCCGGCGGCGTTGATTATGTCGCAGCCCGCGGGGACGGGAAGGGAAGGGCCGACGGCGGAGATCAGACCGTTTTCGATAAGCACCGCGCAGTTATCGCGGGCGGGGGCTCCGGAGCCGTCTATCAGGCGGACGTTTATTACAGCAAGCATTTGCGTTCCTCCGTAAACGAAAAGCGGCGCGGCATTGAAAGCCGCGCCGCAGACAGGACATATGTTTAAGCGTTCGGTATAAGATACTTCGCGATGCCCTCGCAGACGCCTTCCTTGGCGGCGCTGAGGGTAAGAGTGAAGTTTATATTTTCAGCCTGACCGAACCTGTCGAGCCAGGCAAGGAGCTCGCTTATAGTTTCGTCGGATTTATCGTCTACCATTTTATAAAGGTTATCTATGAAAACTTCAGTGATATCGTAGTTGCCGGAATGAAGGCCGCTTATAAAGCCTTTAAAGAATTCGATGCTTCCGAAATCATACTGATTGGCGAATATCAGCCGGGCTCTGTGGGGGATATCATAGGTAAGATTCTGATTCTTCTCCAGACATACAACATCGCCGTGTTCCGCATTCACGGCAGCGCGGACCATTTCTATGAGCTGCTTCGTCTTGCCGGTACCCTTGACGCCCATGATTACCTTAACCATGTTGACCACTCCTTTATATCATTTGATCAGTTTTTTCTTCTGTTTATATTCTACCTTATAACGGCTGATAATTCAACCGGCTTTTGCGTTTTTCCGCAAATTAATCTTCGACGTTCTTCGCCGGGGACTTCGGCTACATCTCTCCCCGCAGGAGCATGCGCATAAATTCGCGGAAAATGCCGGTCCAGCCAAGCCGCGGGATATCCTCGTTAACGGCGAGTGGGAGCTCGGCTATGACCTTATCGCCGGATTTTATCCTCAGCGTTCCTATCCTCTCTCCGCTTTTCAGCGGAGCGGCAATCGAGGAGGGCAGCTCGAGAGATTTTGAGGCGTCAGCAGCCGCGGAGCGCTCCACAAGGATACTCTCGGGGCCGACTATTACAGGCACGGTCTGTCCGGAAGCGCCGAGAGTAACCGGGACGGACGGGATAGGAAAATCAGGGGCTACGGGCAGCAGGCAGTAATTCGCAAAGGCATAATCCAGCAGGGCCTTTGCCGCGGCAAAGCGCTTTTCGGAGCTTTCGCAGCCCATTACGACGGCTATGTACTCCACGCCGTCTCTTTCGGCGGAGGCTGAAAGACAGTAGAGAGCCTCGGCCGTGTATCCGGTTTTGAGCCCGGTGGCGCCGGGATAATAGTAAATCATTTTGTTGGTGTTTGCCAGGCCGAAGGAGCCGTCGCGTACGGTATCCATCCAGATGGTGGAGTATTCCTTTATGATATCGTGCTTTAAAAGCTCTCGCGACATGACGGAGATATCGCGCGCGGTAGTCAGATGCTCGCCTTCGACTGGCAGGCCGGTGCAGTTTGAAAAAACCGTTTTGCTCATGCCGAGAGCCTTGGCGCGGGAGTTCATCTTTTCAACGAAGGCCGCCTCAGAGCCGGCGAGCCGGCAGGCGAGAGCCGCCGCGGCGTCGTTCGCGGAGGAAACGGCGACGGACTTTATAAGCTCGTGCACGCTCATTTCTTCCCCCGGCTCGAGGAATATCTGCGAGCCGCCCTTTTCGGCGGCCTCGTCCGACACGCAGACCATCTCGTCCGGAGAGAGCTCTCCGCGCTCGAGCGCCTCCACCGTGAGAAGGAGGGTCATAATTTTCGTAACGCTTGCCGGCGCGCGGCGCTCGTCAGCGTTTTTTTCGAATATCACGGCGCCGGTGCTTTTTTCTATGAGTATGGCGCACGGGGCGTCGACGTCTATACTTCCGGCGAGCGCGGCTGTCTCGGCCGCCGCATCCGAGAGCGAAGCGAAAGCTTCCGCCTCAGCATCGGAGTAAACGGCAGGCTCGTCTTCCTCGCCGGCGGCAAGGGCGCTCAGCCAGGGAATATAAAGGAATCCGGCCGCACAGGAAAAAATCACGGCGAGAGCGAGCAGCAGAGCGGAGGTCTTTTTCATGGATCACCATTCCTTTCGGGGGGATGGTAACAATCTATGAGGGGCAGACAGACCTTATTACAGCAAAAAGGAACGGTCTGCAAAGCAGGCCGTTCCTGTGTTTGTCGGTTTTTGCCGGGTTCAGCCCTCGGCGGGCGTTTCCTCAGGGGAGGGCTCTTCGACAGGAGCCTCTTCAGAAGCGGGCGCGGGCTCTTCCGCAGCCGGATCGGAGGGCTCTTCGGGAGCCTCAGATTCGGATCCCTCGGCCGGCTCGGCAGGCGCGGGCTCCTCAGCGGGCGCTTCGGTTTCAGGTGCTTCTTCGGCAGGAGCTTCCTGCTCGGGAGCGGCTTCGCCCTCTGCGGGGCTATCTTCAGCCGCGGGAGCGGCTTCCACGGTCTCTTCGGTCTTGAGATCGGCGGCCTCGGTCACGGTTTCCTCTGCAGCCGGAGCCGCGGCGGGAACTGCGGCAGAAGGCGCGGGCTGCTGGAGATACTCGGGAGGAGTGCAGCCGAGATACTCATAGTATTTAGCCATTACGGCTCTGCTGTAGCCGGTGCTCGTTATGCCGGAGCGGGCGGAGGAGAGCGCGCTTCCTACTCCCTGGTTGTAGCACATGAGCACGAACTCATAGTCGTTGTAATTCGAGAAAAGCTCGGCGAGCATATATACGCCGCAGAGTATGTTGCTCTTCGCGTCGAGAAAATCGGTAACACCGAGCGCATTTCTGAGGCGGGGATGATTGATCGCGTTTATCTGCATGAGGCCGTAGTTCCCATAGGATACGACGGAGGGCACGAAGCGGCTTTCAACATACATCACGCCCAGCACCAGCTGATACGGCACGCCGTAGTCCACGCAGGCGGTGTAGGTGAAATCCTGCAGCTCCTGGGAGAGCGAAACGCCCGTAGCGGGGGCCGAGAGAAGAGAAGCGTAAAAAGCGGGAGCCGTGCCGGATACGTAATTATATGCGGTGTAGGTGGAATACGAATAGGAAGATACGTTTTCATCCTTCGTGGCGGCGATGATAGCCGCTTCCTCAGCTTTTTCGGCCTCTTCCTCGCGCACCTGCTCCGCTATGATAAGAGCCGCGCCGGAGCGCAGAGTATTGCTCTCGGTGAAAAGGTTTTCTGCGAGGGCCTCCTCGATGACCGTTTCATCAGCGGGCTCTTCGGGTGCCTCGGCGACTATATTGGCCGCGCCGGAACGCACGGTTTCCTCCTCGGTTACAAGCTCCTCCGAGGGCGCCTGCTGAACAGAGATATCTTCTGCTGCGACAGCCTCAAGCTCATTCGCCGCCGCAGCCCTTTCCGCGGGAGCGGAAGGATTGCAGGAGATGAGCACAAAGGAACATACGGCCGCCGCTGCAAAGCAGGCGATGGAGAACGGTTTTGAACGACATATGGCGGAAATCTTCTTACCCATAAGTCATCCTCCTTTCGTGGGGGGAATAACAGCATAACAAAAAAAGCACGTTAAAATTGTCGCAAACGGTTTACAAGAAAACCTGACGACGATATACTCATAATCAAAGGAAAGCTGTGAAAGGGGCGCGCGAAAATGACATATCTCTCCGCGGCTCAGGCCGCGTCCGAAATGATTGAAGCGGGCAGGCGCCTTTGGCTTCGCGGGCTCGTTTCGGGGACAGACGGCAATATCAGCTGCCGCATAGGCCCGGACAGGGTGCTCAGCACGCCGACAGGCGTTTCAAAGGCCTCGCTCAGCGAGGAGCTTTTCGTGATCACGGATCTTGACGGAAACGTGATAGAAGGGAAGCTTGCCCCCAGTACGGAGCTGAAGCTCCATCTTGCCGCTTATCGCGAGCGGGAGGATATAGCCGCCGTGATACATGCGCATCCTCCGGCGGCAACGGCTTTCGCCTCTGCCGGGATAGAGCCGGACGTTTCGACCACGGCCGAGGCTGCGCTGCTCTTTCCAAACGGGATACCCATTGCTCCGTATTCTTTGCCGGGAGGGAAGCAGCTCGCCGAAGCGGCGAGAAAATGCTTCGCGGGGCATAAGGCCGTCCTCCTCGAGCGGCACGGAGCGGTTACACTTGGAAACAAAATCTCCGATGCGCTTGCCGCCATGGAGGCGGTGGAGAACGCAGCGCTTACAGAACTGTATATCAGGGCCCTCGGTGGGGCGAAAGCGCTGGATAAAGCCGAGATTGAAAAGCTGAGGGAATTATCAGCCGAACGCGGGCTCTGATTTAAAAGAGAAAAATACAAGGGTACGAAGGAAATTATAACCCTAAAAGAAACAAAAAATCAAGAGATTTTTCACAAAAAGTGAAAAATTAAGCTAAAAAGTTACGAAAAGATACAAAAAATAGGAAATAAAAGGCAATGATCATTCAAGTCCGGCGGTCGCGCGCCGGAGAAAAAGGAAGGGATTACCGGTGGATATTGCATCCGAAATTAAAGGATATGCCCTGAAAAGAGGAGCACAGCTGGCGGGCATAGCGCCGGCGGAGAGGTTCGCGGAAGCTGTTCCGGAAAAGCGGCCGGAGGCTCTGCTGCCGGGAGCAAGGAGCGTTGTAGTGGTCGGCATACGCCTGCCGGACGGCGCCGTGCAGGCGATAATCAGGCGGCGGGAGGACGGCATGTCCCACATTCACGGGCTATACGGGACCTACGGTTCTATGATCGCCCCGAACATACAGCTCGGCGATATAGCCGACGACGTCGCCAGGTATATAGAGGAGCTTACCGGCGAGCCTGCCGTGGCCACGACGCAGGGACCGTTCCAACAGGACAGCGCCTTTTCCCAGCGCAGGGCGGCGGTGGCCGCGGGTCTCGCGGAATACAGCTTTTCAGGCTACGCCGTGACTCCGCAGTACGGGCCGCGGGTGCGCTTCTGCGCCGTTATAACGAGGGCAGAGCTTGAGCCGGACGATATGTATTCCGGGCCGCGTCTGTGCGACCCGGGAAAATGCCGCGTGTGCAGGGAGGTTTGTCCCACGAAGGCCCTTCCCGACGAAACGGAGCGCGTTTGCGTGGCCGGAAGAAAGTACGAATACTCCAAAAAGGACATGAACCGCTGCCGCCTGGCCTGCTACGGGCTCATAAAGGAGACTGCGACGACAGCCTCGATCTGGAGCGACGAGCCCATATGCGTAGAGCACGATATGGATAATCTCACGGAGGAGTACGTTGACAGCGCCATCAGGCATATGCCGCCTTCGCTCGCGTCGCTGCAGATACTCCCGAACTGGCGCTGCGATATCTGCCTTGCATACTGCCCGATAGGCGGCTGGGAAAAGAGACTGGGCAGAGTTTCAAGGGAGGGAAAAAGATGAGCGGTTACAAGCAGGAGCTTATGGAATACGCTTTTTCTCTCGGTGCGGATAAATTCCGCGTGGCGCCGGTAGAACGCTTCGCCGAGGCAAGACCGGGGCACAAGCCTGAGGAGATACTGCCGGGGGCGAAGAGCGTTATAGTTATGTGTACGCGCCTTCTCAACGGCGCGCTCAGCGCGACCTATCGCAAGTATCTCGACGGGATGAACGACGTGCACGGCATATACGGGACCTACGGCTACACGCTCGGCCCCACGTTCCACCTTGCGGGATTAGTTTATGCGCTCTCTCAGAAAATAGAACAGGAGACCGACGCCATAGCCGTGCCGATGTTCACGGGCGGGCCTCTCGTTAACGGCTCCGCCTTCAGCCTGCGGCACGCCGCGTATGCGGCGGGACTCGGCGAATTCGGCTGGAACGGCATAATGCTCACGCCGGAGTTCGGCCCGAGAAACCGCTTCTGCGCGGTGATAACCGATCTCGAACTCGAGCCGGACGAGATGTACAGCGGGCCGAGCCTCTGCAACCGCTGCGGGGAGTGCGTGCGCGGCTGCCCGACTCAGGCGATACCCGCCCCGGGAGAGGCGCCGCCGAAGGTTGTTCACTGCGGAGGGAAGGCCATAGAATACAACGACCTGAAGTACTGGCGCTGCCAGGTGGCCTGCCACATGATAACGAAAAAGACGGGCGGCGATACGGACTGGGTGGGAGAAGACCCCACGCTCGAGGAGGTAAACGCCGCCATGCATGTTAAGCCGCTGGAGACCGTAGGCCTGCAGGGCAACCCGACCTGGAAATGCGGGCTGTGCATGATAAACTGTCCGGCAGGAGGCTGGAAGGAAAAATTCGGAGACACCGGTCTTGCCGAGAAGGAGGAAGAGGAATGAACGCGCAGGACGTAAAAAGCTTCCTCCATGAAAGGGGAATAAAGCTCGCGGGCATAGCGCCTGCTTCGAGATTGAGAAATGTGCCCGACGGGCGCAGCCCGGAAAAGGTACTGCCCGGGGCAAAGAGTGTGATAGCCTTCGGCCTGCCGATGAGTGTCGGCGCCGTGCAGGCGAAGTTCCGTGCTTTGGAGGACGGGCTCGAGGCGGCGGATTCCGTATACGGGCGCTACGGCAGGAACACAGTTCCAGCCGAAAAGCTGATGGCGGCTTCTTACGCGCTCTGCCACTTTATTGAGCGCGGCTGCGGGGCGATAGCGATGCCGATGATGTCCGGACCCTGGTCCATGGGAAGGCCGCTGAGCCTGCGGCACGCCGCTGTGGCGGCAGGACTCGGGGAGTTCGGGCTCAGCAAGGCGGTTATAACGCCGGAGTACGGCCCGAGAGTGCGCTGGGGAGCCGTTATAACCCAGCTCGAGCTGGAGCCGGACGAAATGTATTCCGGGCCCCGGCTCTGCGAGCCGGAAAAGTGCTGCGTTTGCAGGGAGATATGCCCCGCGCAGGTGATCCCGGCGGAGCCGGACGTGAGCGTCGATATGGCCGGCAGGGAAGTCCGTTACGGGAAACTGGATTTCAACCGCTGCAGAGTGGAGTGCTACGGGTTGAAGAATATGCCCGAGCACCCGACTGACGAGGAGATAGAGCAGGGCGTGCAGGAGCTCGGTTTTGCCCCGGGAGGGACGCTTCGCCCGCCGACCTGGAAATGCGACAGGTGCATAGTCTACTGCCCTGCCGGCGGCTGGAAGGAAAAATACTCGGATACGGGGCTTTCAAAATTCGGAAAATGAAACAATAAAGCAGCCCGGAACGCATGTTCCGGGCTGCTTTGCTTTATTATATCAATTAATTATGATAGATATAATTATTATTCATTATTTTTATATTTAAGTCTGGGTTATAATGAAAAAAACGCTTAAGGAGTTTTTTCAATGGAGCTCAGAGACGGAGAATTTCGCTGCGCCTGCAGAGGCTGTCACGGCGGCTGCGTACATATTTTGACTGTAAAGAACGGCAGGCTTGTCGGCGTAAGACCCGATCCCGACGCGCCGCTCAGCCGGGGGCATATCTGCGGCAAGGGGCTTTCCGTGATAGAGCAGATGTACCATCCGGAGCGGCTGCTTCATCCTCTCCGCCGCCGCGGCGAACGCGGAAGCGGACAGTGGGACAGGATATCCTGGGACGAGGCGCTGGACGAGATAGCGGGCAGGCTCGGGGAGCTTAAGGAACGTTACGGCGCAGAGTGCATATCGGCGATAACGGGCACGGGGAGGCACCTTGTTCCGTATCTCTGGCGCTTCTGCAGGGCAATAGGCACGCCGAACATAACCTCCGCGGGTGCTCTGATATGTATGGGGCCGCGCAAAAACGCGGGCTTTTCCACCGCGGGAACGTACAACTGCGTGGATTACTACGGGGAGACAGACCCGGGCTGCATTGTGGTATGGGGAGCAAATCCCATAGTCAGCGGGGCGGACGGAGAGCTCTCCTGGCACTGCAAAAGGTGTGTTGAAAAGGGATCGAAGCTGATAGTGATAGACCCTGTCAAAACCGAGCTTGCCGAAACGGCGGATCTCTGGCTGCGCATAAGGCCGGGAACAGACGGTGCGCTCGCCCTGGGGATGATAAACGTAATAATAAGCGAAAAGCTCTATGACGCCGATTTCGTGGAGAACTGGACCTTCGGCTTTGATAAGCTCAGGGAGCGCTGCGTGCAGTACAGCCTCGAGCGGGTAGAGCAGATAACCGATATAAGGAAAGAGGACATAATCCTTGCGGCCCGCATGATGGCGGAGAATCATCCGATGGCCCTCGAGTGGGGCTGCGCGATAGAGCACAGCTTCAATTCCACGCAGACCACGCGCGCCGTATATATGATCCCGGCGCTTCTCGGCAGCTATGACGTGCCTGGAGGCTTTGTTGAGAGCAAGAACATAGTGCCCACAAAGCGGGACCCGGCGGAGCCGGATCCGCGATTGCTCAACAGCTATCCTTACCGGAAGCTCAAGCCCTACGCGAACCCGCACCAGGTGATCGACGCCATAAGAACCGGCGAGAGATATAAAATACGGGCCATGCTCTCCTTCGCGAACAATTCTCTTATATCCCTGCCGGACAGCGCGCGAGTGCGCGAGTGTCTGAAGGAGCTTGATTTTTTCGTCTGCTCGGATATCTTCATGACCCCCACGGCAGCAATGGCGGACATAGTGCTGCCGGCGGCGCTCTGGCCGGAGCTGGACTGCGTGTTTTGCATGCCAGAATTCAGCGAGCACACGATACTATGCCAGAAAAAAGCGGTGCAGGTCGGGGAGTGCAGGCCGGACGAGGACGTTTTTATAGATATCTGCCGGCGCATGGGCGTGGATTACGGCGCAGAGAGCCAGCGCGAGCTGCTGGAGCAGGAGCTTGCCGGCATGGCGGAAAGATTCCCCGAGCTTAAGGGAATGACCTTCGGGGAGCTGGCGAAAAAGGGCTATTATACTCCCGCGCGGAGCTACAGGAACTATGAGCGCAGGGGAGGCTTCAACACGCCGTCGGGAAAATTCGAATTCTTCTCGCAGGAAATAAGAGACGTCGGCGGCGACCCTCTGCCGTACTGGACAGAGCCGCCGGTAACGCCCGTGAGCCGGCCGGACCTTTCGCGGGATTTTCCGTATATCCTGAGCACGGGCGGCAGGAGGATGCAGTATTTCATATCGAACAACCGCCAGATCCGCTCGCTCCGCAGGCAGTATCCGTTCCCGCTCGTGCGCATGCATCCAAGCACTGCAGCGGAAAACGGTATAGCGGAAGGGGACTGGGTATGGATACGCACCTTCAGAGGCAGGATAACGCAGAAGGCCGTGCTCGATCCTTCGCTCGACCCGCGTGTTATAAACGCTGACTTCGGCTGGTGGTATCCGGAGGCTGGAGCGCCGGATTACGGCTGGAACGAATCGAACGTCAACGTGCTCACGAGCTGCGACGACGGCTGCGACCCCTATATGGGCTCCTATCAGCTGCGCAGTCTGCTCTGCAAGATATATAAGAACGAATCGCGCGCAATAGAAGAGAGGTACTATTCCTCGCCTCTGTATGAGAGCGCGCTGAAAGAGAAGCTCACGCCATACGTGGAGATAGATCACGGGAAGTGCGTTCTCTGCGGAGAGTGCGTGAGCGCATGCCGGAAAACGCGCAGGGAGGCGCTCGCCGTGCATATGGGAAGCGACGGCACCTGCATAGCGCCGGCCGTTGAGAAGATCGAAAGCTCGCCCTGCACGGGCTGCGGGCTGTGCGCGAAAAAGTGCCCGCAGGGGGCGCTGAAAGTGACAAAATAAAAGACATGGAGAGGCCCGCCGAAAGGCGGGCCTCTCCATGCTTCAAGGTATTAAAGAAAGGAAAACGGGAATACCGCAGAGTTTTTACACAGTGCGGTTTTCTTTCATGTATTCCGGGTCGAGCGTTGCGTAATAGCTGCCGTTCAGCCTGTTGGGGTTGAAGGCGTCGCGCATCTTGAACTGATAGATGAACGGCAGCGGGTTGGGGTTGTTTACGAACATCTTGTCGTGCTCTTCCGGAGTGTAGTAGTAGCCGGTGCTCTTGCGGAATATCTCCGCGGTGTTGCAGAAGTCCACGTCAAGCCCGTGCTCGAGCTGCCACTTGTTAGAAACATTGTCGAAGTATTCCTGGCAGCCGCGGACGGAATCATAATCGTGGCCGTCGAAATGGCAGAAGAACTCCCAGAGCATCGGTCCGCCGCCGCCGCCCATGGTGCCTATGGCGCCCATGCTCGTATCGCCGCCGACGGCCGCCATGAACGTACCCTTCTGCTCCCACTCCTTCTTGATGGCGAAGGCTTCCTCGCAGATGGAGGCGGAGTAGACAAGGTTGGACTGCAAGAGGCCGAAATGGCCCTCGTAGGAGCCGCACATGGTGTAGTTGAGGTTCTTGTGGCCGAGACGGATGAAATAGGTCTTGTAATAATCGGCCATGTCGGGCTCAAGGCCGCGTTTATCCTTCCAGCCGCCGCACTGGCGCAGTATCTCGTCCAGCGCCTTTTCCTTCCATTCGGTATCGGCGGGGGACATGCCGGCCATGATGATATAGATCTCTATCTTAAGAGAATCGTTTGTCTCCTTGACCTTCGGGTCGGACATGAGCGCGGGGAGATCGCAGAGCTCGCGGTCAGGGTCGGTTATTATTTCGAGCATAGCGGCCTTGAGGTCGCGCCCGAACATTGAAAACTGCCTGTGGCCGGCGAAGACTATCTCCGCGTCGCACAGCATCATCAGCGCCTTTGCCCACATTTCCCAGCTCGGGAAGCAGATGGCATAGGCGGAGATGTTTTCGGGCAGGTCAGCTCTGTATGCAGGAGGCGGGCCGACGGTCTTCATTACCTGCGGGCCGGGCCACGGAGCGAGCTTTATGGACATCTTCGTGCACACGCCCATCTCGCCCTTTGCGCCGAGGCCGCCGCGGAATATGGCGCGCTGGCTCGGGCCGGGGCCCTCTTCGGAGAACCAGCTGTCTTCAAAATCTCCGGAGCCCATGACGGCTATCTCGCCGCTGGGGAGCACGAACTCGGCGGAGAGCAGGTTATCTCCTGCGCCGCCGGTATAGATGGTGGAGGGGCCGCCGCCCGCCCAGCCGGAGGTGCTGGCTATTATGGAGCTCGAGCAGCCGCAGCCGGGGATATTGCAGGTGAGCCCGTAATGCATGGCCTCGGCCTGAGCGTCGGCTGCGAGAATGTTGGGCTCTATGGTCATTATCATGTTCTTAGGGTCAATGCTGAATTTGTTCATGCGGCGCATATCCATCTGGAGCGAATAATCGTCGCCTATATAGCCGTGAGCCGACCAGAAGGTGGTGGAGGCCTTGAACTTTATGCCGTACTTGTTGCAGATCTTTACGACCTTCTGAACTTCCTCCGTGGTCTCCGGCAGGACTACGGCCTGCGGCATCGGAGTGCGGCTCACGTAAGGGCCGTAATGACACGAGGACTGATGAGTTGCGCAGCGGTAGCTTTCAAGCACGCAGGGCTCTTGCGATACGTTTTCCGCACCGACGGCTGCTTCCAGCTCGGCGTAGATCTCTTTTGAAAATGCCATTTTATTTCCCCCTTTCCGATCATTCCAGGGCGTCCCAGTTGCTGAGACGTCCGGGAGCCAAAACGTTATTCGGATCGAAGATGTTCTTGAGCCTCTTGAGGCGGCTCATGCTGCCGCTGTCGGGCGTGAGCTGCATCTTTGCCCAGCGGCCGTAGGGCCTGGAGAAATACGCTCCGGCCTCGAGCAGCTTTTTGCTTGCCTCGTCGAAAAGCTTTTCGGCGGCGGCCTTTGTGCTCTCGTCATAGGGTATCGAGAACTCGAGCCTGCTGCTTACGCCCTGGTGCTTCGGTTGCAGGTAAACGCCTATCTTATCGGCGTCGAAGCCGAGCTCATCGGCCGCGGCGCGCATTACGGAGACGAACTTTTCCGCCTTGTCCATAGTGGTCAGGAAGATTATGCTTGCCTCGGAGCCGGCGTACATATCCTGCCAGTACTTTCCCTTTTCGCAGGGAGCGAAGGCTCTTTCCATCACGCTCTCGGCGGTGACGCCGGCTATCTCGCGCGAAAGCCTGATGCCGGCCTTCATGGCGCTCTGCTCCATGCACTCGCGCTGGCCCTTTACTCTGAGCTCGGGCAGGGGAGGACGGCTCGCCAGAACGGCCACGGTTATCCATGTGGGCAGCTTTTCCATCAGCGCGTCGGCCTGAGCCTTATCGGAGGACATGAGAGCCGCGAAGTCGAATCTGTTGAGAAGGAAGAGCCCGTCGCCGCAGCGCAGGTGCTCCATGTTGTACATGAATTCAACGCAGGTCTTCATATCGTCGGACGCGGCGAAATAGGCTTCGCGGATATCGGGAAGCAGGGCGCATTTTATTGACGCCCAGGTGACCACGCCCATAGTGCCCTGAGAGCCGGCGATGAGGCGATAATAGTCTATCGTGTCGGGGCCGTTCGGGCTGATGAAGTATTTATGCTTCACGTTGTGCATGTGCTCCACCATTTCCTCGCCGTTGAGGTTGAGCGGAGCGGCGGCGCCTTCGCCGGTGCGCATCCTGTTGCCGTCGCCCCAGACGACCTCGGTGCTTCTGAGAGGATCGAGAACGTTCCACTGCATGTTCGGGTTGAGGCGGGGCTCGGTCTCAATTAGGCTCGCGATAACGGATTTATCAGCCTTCGGAGCGAGAGGCATATCTATCATCAGGCCCTTTTCCCTGAGATAGGGCAGCAGCTCTCCGTATGTTACGCCGGGCTCGATAACCGTCATGCGGAAGAGCCTGTCGGCGTCGTAGATCTTTTTCATGCCGCTCAGGTCAAGGATGACGGTGTCGTCCTTCGCCGGCACGGTGCCGCCGTGCAGATGCTCGTCCGCCGAGCTTGCCGGGACGATATTGAACTTTTTTTCATTTGCCAGCTGTATTATCTTTTCTACCTGCCCTGCCTCTGAAACGCGCGCGACGCATACGGGGGCATGCCCTGTGACGAAACCGGAAGCGGAGGCATAGCCGCCGAGAACGGAGGGATCTGTGATCACGTTTTCCGCGCCGACGATCATGGCAAGATCATTGATCTGTATGCTCATATTGCAGTTCCTTTCTACGAATAATTGTTCCGGCCCTTACAGAGCTTCGCAGGCAAGATCGAGGATATCCTTGACCTCCATACCGCCGGCCTTTTTGAAGTTGGTCCGGCACCAGGGGCACGCGGTGATGAGGCAGGCGGCGCCGGAGGCCTTGGCCTCTTCTATGCGCTCGTTCGCCGCAAAATCGGAAAGCTTGACGTCCACCTCGGAGCAGCCGCCGCCGGCGCCGCAGCACCAGCTGTACTCGCGGATGCGCTCCATCTCGAGCAGTTTCGCACCGGTCGCTTCTATGAGGGCGCGCGGAGCGTCGTACACGCCGTGTGCGCCGTTGTAGCGCGGGCGCCTTGGCTCCCAGGTATGCACCTGGTTGAATATCTTCTTTTCGTGTCCTTCCCAGGCCACGTACGGCTCGCCCAGGCGGCCGAGATGGCAGGGATCGTGGTAAGTAACGTTGCATTTTACGGGGTGAGTGAACTTAAGCTCGCCCTTTTCGGCGGCCTCGGCCAGGTACTCGGTAATGTGCTTTACCTTTATATCGAGGCCGAATCTGCCGTAGAGCCTCGTGAGCGTATGGAAGCAGTCGGCGCAGGGGGTGACTATGACCTTGGCGCCCGTGGATTTGAGCAGCCTTACGTTATCGGCGGCCTTTTTTTCAAATTCGTCTATAAAGCCCATCTGATAGGCGCGGCCGGCGCAGCATACGTCCGCGCTGCCGAGAACGCCCACGTCGGCTCCGCAGGCCTTGAGCAGCTTTGCGGCGGCCTTGAGAGTATCGCTCAGGCTCTCGTCGTAGCTGTAGCGGCAGCCGGGGAAGAAAAGCACCTCGCACTGCTCTTTTACGGCGTCCTTGAAGCCGAGGGCGCCGACTATGGAGCCTCTGTCGGCCTTTTTCATGCCGGGCATCATAGTCTGCTCGGCGGCGAGAGAATCCATCAGCTTTTTCTGTTCCGGACTTACTTTTCCGGCAAGGATGGCGTCGTGCTTGAGCTCGATGTTGTGCTCGAGCGGCTCGAGGTTGTAGCGGCATATCTTGCAGCTTATGTCGCAGCTGCCGCAGCTGAGGCATGAGCGGGTGATCTCGGCGGCTTTGTCCGTATATTCCTGCTCTCCGTTTACTATTGCCAGACCCATCTGGAAACGGCCTCTGGCGGAATAGGTGTTGAAGCCGTACAGGACCACGGCGGGACAGTTCTGCGCGAAGCGGATGCTCTGCATCTTGTCGTAGGGTATCCACTTGCAGAACGAGCAGTTTGAGCAGCGTTCCTGCATGGGTTTGAAATCGGCTAAACTCATAATTCGGTATCCCTCCTGTTTGGTTGATGAAGCCTTCATGTGCGGCTGATGTTCATCGCTTGACTTAATTATACAATTCATAGTAAACTATTCGTAATAGATGATAGAGCAAGTTGATAGAAAAAATCTATCAGTATTTGATGATAACGAACGATCACGAAACGGAAGTGCGTTTATGGAACTCCAGCAGCTCAAATATTTCAGGGACCTGGCCGAAACTCAGAATATGCGCCGGACCTCTGAGAATCTCCACGTCACGCAGTCGACTGTCAGCGTGGCGATAAAAAAGCTCGAGGAGGAACTCGGAGCCGAGCTCTTTACCCGGAGCAACCGCCGGCTCGCCCTGAGCGAATACGGGCGGATATTCCTGCAGAGCGTGGACCTTGCGCTCTATCAGCTCGAGCGCGGGGTAGAGGAGATAAAGACTGCCCGCGAAGAGAGCGACAGACACGTGCGCATAAGCTGCCCGCCGTATTTCCTCACTACGGATTTCGTAGGCTATATCTACCGCGAGGTGCCGGACGCGCTCCTTGAGCTGAAAAAGCTCGACAGCACGGAGATATATGACGCCATAGTAGACGGCCGGCTCGACCTCTCCATAGACGGCGTGACGGACGGCAAGGGAGACAAAGTAGAGGCCGTGCAGCTCAAAAGGAGCAGGATGTGCATAGCCGTGGCGAAGGAGCACCCGCTCGCCATGTGCCGCACGGTGCTCATGTCAGAGCTGCGGGATACTCCGTTTTCCGCTTACGGAAGGCAGATGGGCCCGCGCAGCGCGCTTGAAAGGATATGCCGCAAGAACGGCTTTGCCCCGAAGGTGGTCTTCGAGGCCTCCGCGATGACGGACATACTCCAGCCGGTAAAGAGCGGCAACTGCGTGGCCTATATCACGAAATCGGCTATCGGGATGTACGATACGGCGGGGCTGGAGTTCGTTGACGTGACGGATACGGACGCGTACGTGGACGTGCAGCTGTGCCGGGCGAAGAACGTACCCATGCGCGAGGCGGTGGAGAAGATATGGAACGCGATAATCGGCTATTACCGCGGCCGCGGGGAATAAAAAAAGAAGGAGCTCCCTTAGCAGGGGAGCCCCTTTTTTTCAGTTATTCAAGTACGCTGCAGGAAGAGAATGAAAAAGACTACGGCGAAGGCAAGGCAGCCTATGGCGCCGATTATCGAGCGGGAATACTGCTTCCATTCGGAGATGACGGCCTCGTGTATGCAGAACACAAGACCTGCGACGCAGAGGATTGAAAGGAAAAGATAGACCATATCGTAACTCCTTCCACAGAACGCAAATGATTAATCTTCGGATCTGCTTTTTTCGACATCGGCAAGGATTTTCGCGATTTTCCTGCGGTTTTCTTCTATTTTGGCCTGGATTTCACGGATCTGCTTTTCTGCGGCTTCGATACGCGCGAGACGCTCTTGCTCTGCGCGGCGTCTGGCTTTTTCTCTGTTTGAATAATACACGTACAAAACCTCAAAAGGAGGTTCTCCGCACATGCTGAGCTCGGTTGCGAAAGGATCGTCGGGGAAATAAAAGATTTCTTCAGATTCATCAGACATAATGAACGCTCCCTTCTGATATATTATACAAAAAAATCCATCAGAGGTCAATGCCGGAGTCGGGACGCGGTTCGCCGGTTCCCGGCGACCGGCAACAGAACTTGACTCTTTATCTCCGCGATATATCGTGTTATACTTATCTTACAAGCGGAAAAACAAAGGATCAAATACAGAGAAGGTGACAAAAGAGGATGCTTAAACGAGCCGATCTGCATGAGATCGTTGCCATCAGCAGCGAGCTGACCACGGAAAAGGACAAAAATCTTCTGCTGGAAAAGCTTCTGTCGGAGGCAATGAAAATATCGGCCTGCGACGCGGGCACGCTGTACGTTTTCGAAAAAGGCAAGCTGGCCTTTCATACCATGAAGACCATTTCCCAGAAAGTTAACCGGACAAGGAAGAAAATCGACCTGCCGCCGGTCGAGCTGCGGGAGGAAAACGTCTGCGCGTACGCTGCCATCCACCGCGAGATGATAAACGTCCCGGACGTTTACGACAGCGACCGCTTCGATTTCTCCGGCCCCATGCGTTACGACGAGATGACCGGCTATCATACGCGCTCTATGCTGGTCGTCCCGCTCGAGGACTCCGAGCAGAAGCTCATCGGAGTGCTCCAGCTTATAAACAAGCTGGATGGCAGGGGAGGGGTCATCCCGTTTACCGAGGACGATGAGTTCAGCCTGCAGTCCCTGGGCTCCATGACGGCCGTTTCGCTTTCGAACATGATATACTCCGAGCTTGTAAAGGACTCTTCAAAGACTTTTTCTGCGTTTATTTTTGTCTTCTGTGTCTGGATGGTCATATATGCCCTCTGGCAGTATCTGGGCCAGCCGGTCTCTACCGACGTGATGACGCACGGCGTGGAGCTCATGGGCTTCCTGATGTTTTTCTACATCCTGGCCAAAACGAGCCTTAGCTGGAAAGACCTTGGCATCAAGACGGAGCATCCGTGGAAGATAGCGCGCGTCGGTTTGCTGATAGCGGTCTGCGCGATAGCCGCCATGTGCGGCATAAAGGCGATCATCCGCAGCTTTGCCCCAGATGCTTTCGGTCCCGAATACCCCTTCTTCGATATCCGCGCCTTCGGCGTGAGGCAGATCATTTATATCGCAACGGCGGGAGTTCAGGAGTTCCTTGCCCGAAGCGTCATCCAGGGCAACCTGCGGAGAATCATGGTCGGCAGGCACGTCGGAATTGCGGCCATAGTGATATCGTCCCTGTCCTTTGCGACGCTGCACATTCATCTCGGCCTCGTGTTCATGCTCGGCGCTGCGCTGCTGGCGGGGCTCGAGGGCATCCTCTACGAGAAGCAGCAGTCGATCTACGGCGTGTGGATAGTGCACTGGGCCCTGGGCGTGACGGCAACGCTGCTGCATTTCATCGACCATTGATAAAGAGAAACCTCTTTTGCCCGACAGGCAAAAGAGGTTTCTTTTATGTAAAAGTCTGCGCAAAAGAAACAAAACCATAGAAAGTCCGCCTAAAAGGTACGTGTTGAACATCTCGCCAAACGGGTATTTATCGCTCTGGCCCGAGGCCGATTGTTTCCAGCCAAGCGTCGGCTTCAGCCCGGGTATGGAAAACCAGGACCCGCTTTTCCGGGTATTGCTCCAGCAGGGACAACAGCTTGGGTCGTTTTTCCTGTCGGTAGCTGTAGACGATATCCACCAGCTCCTGCTCCAGCCTCCGCTCCACCCAAGGGATGTCCGATCGCTTCTGTCCCACACGCTGACGGAGTCCCTCCATACAGGTTTCCTCGTCGTAGTCCAGAAAGATCAGCGTATTACAGGCCCGGAGCCGAACTTCATAGGTCCGGCTGTAATCGCCCTCGATGATCCAATGCCCCCCCAACGTCAGCTCCGTCAGGATTCTATCGAAGTCCTCCTGGGGGATGTGGCTCTCGTCTGGCCGCCACCAGATCATATCCAGATGGAACAGTGGCAGCCCCGTGCAATCTGCCAGTTTGCGGGACAGTGTGCTCTTCCCGCTGCCGCAGCATCCGGTAATCATGATCTTGGTTCCGATGTCTTCTATCTTCATCGCTTCCCGCCCTCTGTCCTCGCACCATAAAATCCCGAGTTGTTGAAATGATTATACTTTATTTGACCCCGCTATACAACAAGAAAACCTCTTCTGCCTTTGGTAGACAAAAGAGGTTTCTTGGATGGTGGACGATACAGGACTTGAACCTGTGACCCTCCGCACGTCAAGCGGATGCTCATACCAGCTGAGCTAATCGTCCGTCAGCAAAGGGCATTTTACAACAGGCGAAGGGCGTTTGTCAACAGTTTTTTTGAAAAAGGCAAAATACGCTCAGGGGCTTGAAGAAGAAAAGGAAAAAGGGTATAATAATTGCGCTGCAATTATTATATTCGATCGCCGTTTTGCTCCCGCCTGACGGCGGAACCGCAAAACATGGCTAAATACCATGCCCTGCGGATGTGGAATAATATAAGAAAAGCTATTTAAGGAGGTCACCTTGAAATGGAAAAGACTATGAAGATAAGCGGCATGAGCTGCGCGCACTGCAAGGCCATGGTGGAAAAGTTCCTCAACGCGCTGCCCGGCGTGGAGGCCACGGCGGTAGTCGAGGACGCGGCCGCGTATATAAAGACAGACGGCAAAGTCACCGACGAGCAGCTCATCGCAGCGGTAAGAGACAATACCGCGTTCGAGGTAAAGGGAATAGAATAAAAGAGCGGTTACGAAAAAAGAACGGCTGAGCTGAGCTCAGCCGTTTCTGTTTTTCCGTTTATCTCTCGGTCGTATAGCCCTTCATGGTGCGCGGCTTGCCGAAGTAGAAGGCCGCCATGAGGCCGGGCCCGCAGTTGGAGCCGATGATAGTGCCTATATAGGTGTAATATGTATCCTTGAAGCCGAACTCCTCCTTGAGTGATTCGCCGAACTCCTTTGCCTTTTCCTCTATATCGGAGTGGCAGATGTAGAGAGTCTGCTCGGAGACGCTTTCGTCAAGCGTGGAGCCGATTATCTCGTGGATGCGGGCGATGGTCTTTTTAAGGCCGCGCACGCGCTCCTGGACGATGAGATGGCCTTCGGAGTCGAGGTTGAGGATGGGGCAGATGTTGAGCGCGGTGCCTATGATGGCGCTCGCGCGGCTGCATCTTCCGCTGCGGCGCAGATAGAGCAGCTCGTCCGTGGTATACCAGGTGTTTACGTTTATCTTGTGCTCGTTGAGCCACTCGACACACTCCTCGGCGGAACAGCCGGCGTCGCGCATTTCGGCGGCGCGGAGGGCCAGCATGCCGTAGCCCGTGGAGCAGAGTGTGGAGTCGATAACGAATATCTTTGAGCCGGGGTATTCCTCCATGAGAGCCTCGGCTGCTATAACGCCGTTGCTGTAGGTGCTCGATACTCCGCTGCCGAGAGCGATGTGGACGATCGGTTCTCCCTTTTCAAGCATGGGGCGCCAGAAATCCTCGTATTCATAGGGGTTGATCTGGCTCGTTTTCGCTATCTGCCCGGCGCGCATGCACTCATAGAACTCGTGGTAGTTTTCCATGGTGTCGCGGTGATCTTTACCGTCGAGCGTGTAGACGAACATTATCGGCGCGATCTCGCGTTCCTGCAGAAGAGACAGCGGAAGATCGCAGCCGGAATCTGTAGTAACGATAAAGGACATTATTTATTCTCCTCCATATCTTCCGGCTGAAGAGTGTGGATGCCGGCGGCTTCCAGAGCTTCGAGTGCCGGAGTGTTATCGGAAGTGCGGATAATGGCGTAGGGCTTGTTGTCGGGAGCGAAGAAGGCGTAGCTGTATTCTATGGATATTCCGGCGTTTGTCAGAGCGGAGACCACGCGGTGGAAGGAGCCGGGGCTGTCGTCCAGCCGGGCGGCTATGACCTTGTTGATCTTGGCCAGAAAGCCGCGGGAAACAAGCTCGGAAAGAGCGCGTTCCTCATCATCCGCCAGGATCATGCGGGCAATGCCGAAATCTGTGGTATCCGCTATTGAAAAAGCTCGCATGTTTATGTTTGCCTCTGCAAGCGCGGCGGTAAGCTCCGTTATGGAGCCGCTGCGGTTTTCAAGAAAAACAGATATCTGTTTCAGCTTCATTTCGTCAATCCCTCCTTTAGTAATTCACCTGTGTGCGTTTGTCTATTACACGTACTGCTTTGCCTTCAAAGCGCTCTATGGTGTGCGGGCTGACCAGGCGGACGTGCACGGATATGCCGAGCGTGGACTCAATGGCGCTGGTTATGTTCTTGCGCATTTCCTCGAGCTTCCTTACCTCGTCCGTAAAGGTCTCTTCTGTGAGCTCGACGAGGACAGTGAGGTTATCGAGGTTCTTTTCTCTGGAGACTATGAGCTGATAATAGGGAGATACGCCGTCGAGCGTGGTGAGCACGGATTCCACCTGCGAGGGGAATACGTTGACGCCGCGGATTATGAGCATATCGTCGGAGCGGCCTACCGGCTTGGACATTCTTATGAACGTGCGGCCGCATTCGCATTTGCCGGGTATGCGCATGGCTATGTCGTGCGTGCGGTAGCGGATGAGCGGCAGGGCCTCCTTGGCTATGCAGGTGAAGACTATTTCGCCCATCTGGCCGTCCGGCACAGGCTCGCCGGTATCGGGATTGATGATCTCGAGTATGAAGCAGTCCTCGTTCACATGCAGGCCGTTGTGGCATTCGCATTCGTAGCTCACGCCGGGGCCCATCGCTTCGGAAAGACCGTAGATATCAAAAGCCTCAAGGCCGAGCCGGCGCTCTATCTCCTTGCGCATGCCGTCTGTCCAGGGTTCGGCTCCGAAGTAGCCTTTTTTGAGGCTGAGCTTATCGAGACCTATGCCCTCGGTTTCAAGGTATTCCGCGATAGTCAGGGCGTAGGAGGGAGTGCAGAGGATGAACGTGGGCTTGAAATCCTGCAGCAGCATAGCCTGGCGTTGGGTATTGCCGGTGCCGACGGGGATGGTGGTGCAGCCGAGCGTCTCGGAGCCGAGATGCGCGCCGAGGCCGCCGGTAAAGAGACCGTAGCCGTAGCTGATATGGCCTATATCCTCCGCGGTGATTCCGCCGGCGCCGATTGTCCTGGCCATCAGATCGCCCCAGACCTTGAGGTCGTTGCGCGTATAGCCTACCACCTTCTGCTTGCCGGTGGTTCCGGAAGAGGCGTGGATGCGTACTACCTCTTTCAGGGGAACTGCAAACAGACCGTAAGGATAATTATCACGAAAATCCTGCTTATACGTAAACGGGAACTTTCGCAGATCGTCAAGCGAGCGGATATCCTCCGGTTTGACGCCCGCGGCGTCAAACTTCGCCTTGTAGGCGGGGACGTTTTTGTAGACCCTTGCGGCCGTCGCCTGCAGACGCTCAAGCTGCAGAGCGCGCAGCTGCTCGATCGGCATGCATTCGGCTTCGGGCTGATAGATATGATACATCTGAAATCACCTCTTTGTTTCTATAAAAGTATTATATCGAATATGGAAAAAAAAGCAAGGGCAATAGACAAAAAAGGAGCGTGATGCTATAATGCTGGTGCCGATATCTTCGCACAGGGGGGTGAGCGCAGTGAAGAGAGCTCTTATTACCGGAGCGTCGCGCGGGATAGGCGCGGCAACAGCCAGGGAGCTGGCGGCGAGGGGCTGGCAGGTAGTGATAAACTACTGCAGATCGAAAGAAAAAGCGGAGGCTCTTGCCCGCGAAACCGGAGGCACGGCCATCTGCGCAGACGTTTCCGATGAGGCGCAGGTGAAGGCCATGTTCGCCGAGGCAGGAGAGGTAGACGCGCTCGTGTGCTGCGCGGGGACAGCGCATTTCGGCCTTTTGAGCGATATGAGCGCCGATGAGTGGCGAAGAATCTTTGCCGTGAATACAGACGGCGTGTTTTACTGCTGCCGCGAGGCCATACCGCACATGGTGCGCCAAAAGAGCGGGAGCATAGTAATAGTCTCCTCCATGTGGGGGCAGACAGGAGGCTCCTGTGAGGCGGCGTATTCTGCCTCAAAGGGAGCGGTGATAGCGCTGACGAAGGCGCTGGCAAAGGAGCTCGGGCCATCTAACGTAAGAGTGAACTGCATTGCCCCCGGAGTTATAGATACAGACATGAACGCGCATCTTTCAGCCTCGGATATGGCTGCGCTGCGCGATGAAACTCCGCTCGGCCGCATAGGGCTGCCGGAGGAAACAGCAAAGGCGGCGGCCTTTCTCGTCTCCGAGGAGGCGGGCTTCATAACCGGGCAGGTGCTCGGAGTGAACGGCGGACTTGTGATATGAACAAGAAGATGATCATAGCCCTTCCAATTGGAGCGGCGGAAATAATAAAGAGGCTGGAAAGCGCCGGCTATGAGGCCTATGCCGTGGGCGGCTGCGTGAGAGACAGCCTGCTCGGAAGACAGGTCTCCGACTGGGACATAACCACCTCCGCCGGGCCGGAGGAGGTAAAAGAGGTTTTTTCCGGAGAGAGGATAATTGACAGCGGCATAAAGCACGGTACGCTGACAGTGCGCCTTAGGGAGGCCGATTACGAGATAACGACCTTCCGGACTGACGGAGAATACAGCGATCTAAGAAGGCCGGACAGCGTAACGTTCGTAAAAAGCCTTGAGGAGGACCTCGCGCGCCGGGATTTTACGGTGAACGCCATGGCCTGGTCGGAGAGGACCGGGCTGGTGGATATGTTCGGCGGCGTGCGCGATCTGAAGCGAGGCGTTATACGCTGCGTGGGCGAGCCGGAGCGCCGCTTCAGAGAGGACGCGCTGCGCATAATGCGCGCGGTGCGCTTTGCATCAGTTCTGGATTTCAGGCTGGATTTTGATACGGCGCAGACGGCCGTTTTCGAGCGGGAAAGGCTCAGATTCATTTCCGCCGAGCGCTTTTCCGAGGAGCTTTTGAAGCTGCTGTGCGGCAAGGCCGCGCGCAGGATACTGCTGGATTATCTGGATATACCGGCGGTTTGGATACCGGAGCTTATTCCGATGCGCGGCTTCGGGCAGCACCACCCATGCCATATGTACGATATACTCGGGCATACCGCCGCCGTAGTGGAGGCGATACCCGCGAGAGAGGACCTGCGCCTCGCGGCGCTGCTGCACGATATAGGAAAGCCGAAGTGCTTCACCCGGGACGACGACGGGAGAGGGACCGGCCATTTCAAATTCCACGCTGCGAAGGGAGCGGAAATGGCGGAGGAGATATGCTGCCGCCTGAAGCTCAGCCGCGCCTTAACGCAAAAGGTGAAGACTCTCATATTCTGGCACAACTACCGCGGCGCCATCTCCGACAAGGGCATACGCCGGCGGCTGAACGAGCTTACGCCGGATGATTTCTTCGATATCCTCGAGCTTGCCCAGGCCGACATGTACGGCAAAACAGAGCTCGGAAGGGTAGAGGAGAGCTCGCTCGAGGATACGCGGGCGCGTGCGAGAGAGATAATAGAGCGCGGAGAGTGCATAACGAAAACTCAGCTTGCCATAGACGGCTCCGATCTTCTCGCGCTCGGGCTCAAGCCGAGCAGAAAGGTCGGGCAGATACTCGACGAGCTGTTTTCCGACGTGCTTGACGACGTTATACCGAACGAAAGAGCTGCGCTGCTGGAAAAGGCGAAGCGGCTCATAGACGAATGATAAAAGCTCCGGATCGTGAGATCCGGAGCTTTTTTACTGCTGACAACCAGTCTTTAAGCGCAGATTTCCCGCTCCTCTGCCTGAAAAATGGCAGGGGAGCGTTTTTAAATTCCGCAGCAACGGCATATCTCATAAAAGTTTGTCCCAATAATCGTGCAAAAGCTTCAAAAAAGCGAAAAACGTTGAAATGATTATAAAAATATGTTACATTAATATTAATAAATAACCGGCTTACGCCTGGCGTTTGTAATTTGTTTGTAACAATTCCGCCGTCCATGATTTTCACACATAATACTTTGTCGATTGCCCAGGGCGATTTTACGCGTCCATTTACCATCTTGAGGAGAGGAAACACACAACGACTTTTGATGAGAGAAAGGTGAGATTATGCAAAGACCCATCTTCAAGCGTGTTCTTTCCATCGTGCTGGCGGCGGCTTTGATATTTGCGCTTGGCGAGCAATGTCTGGCTGTCGGCAGCGAAAGCACGGGGCAGGCAGGCAACGCCCCGGTACTTATCTCAGCGAAAAGTGAAGCTCCGCCACTGCGCTACTACGTTACCAACGTAGGCTGGCGCTATGCAGAGGCCGTCCCTCTCTATAACGAAACGAGAGAGACGTTCTATCTTGACAAGGACGGCTCCGAAAACGCTGTTGTGGCCGCCGAAGCAAGAATCAGCGGTTCCCCCAACAACGGGATACTGTCCCAGTTTGCACCCGAAAGCTCGGAAGTAAAGCTCTCCGGCGCAAAGACGCTGGATTTCAGCTCAGCAAAGCTCTTCTATTTCTTCCCCAACGAGATCACAGGCTACATCAACGCAGAGCTGTTCGTTAAGGCCGACAGGGTCGGCTCTGTGAAGATGACGGTAGAGATTGTGCTTGAAGACGGCTCCGCCGTCACTCTCGCTGAGGCTTCGGCCGAGGCGGTCGCCGGCGAGCAAAAGCTCTCGCTCGCTCTCAAGCGCGCCTACGACAACGAGAAGGACGATTTCGACTTCGTCGCCTACCAGCTTCCGAGCCGTAAGGGAGGCACAGTGCGCGCGCTCATCAGCGGCGACGCCGGAATGGGGCTGACGGTCTATACCGGCGGGAGCAAGGCTTCCTCGGTCTCCGTCCCGTTTACAGATGATGACGAAACAGGCTACAACGGCAAGCTTACCGTGGACGGCGGCACATACAACGCCACCATGTACTGGCTGCCGAACACGCTGTATATCAATTACAGCAAAAGCGCGATGAACGACTCGTGGCTGAGCGTTCCGGCAAGCAGCAGCTACACTGTTGACAAAAACGGCGCCGCTGTGTTTGACGGTTTTACCTTCATTGCCGAAAGCAACGGCCTGAAAAACGGCATTGAGCAGGAATATGACGGCAGCGGCAAGCACACGCAGCCATTCCCCACCGTACGTCATGTGATAGTTGACACTGTTCCCGTTGAAGAGGTGCCAGACCTGCTTTACATGCCCGCGGAGAAAACTCTGCACTACGATCTGTTCATGCCGACCGGAGGATGGGACGGCACTCCGCCTCCCGTCATCATCTTCCTGCACGGGTACAGCGGCTCGTACGCAACGCTTGAGCAGTTCATGATCGAAATGCTCAATTCCGGCTACGCCGTCGCGGGCGTTGATTTCAGGCGCTCGCCCTCAAACTTCTCCCCGGATTTTGACCACGATATCAAGGGTACGATCCGCAACCTGCGCGCCAACGCCGCAAAGCTCGGAATAGACGGCGACAGGATAGGCGTTTATGGCGCGTCCAACGGCGGCTTTACATCGCTCATGATGCTGCTTACTAATGAAAACGACGAGTTTATGGAAGGCACCGTGGGCGGCAATCTCGGCGTTTCCAGCCGCGTTCAGGCCGGCCTTGTGGGATACGGTGCGAGCGATTATCTTTACTTCGGCGCCGATCAGCGCACAGACAACGCCAACAACGAGGATCTGCTTCGCGGCATGATTACCGGCGGCGACGGTGAAATGGCTCCCTGCGCGCAGATGACCGGCTGGTACGGCGTCGGCAAGGGCCTTCTCATGCTTCGCAACTATAAGGAAGCGCGCGAGGCAGCCGAGGCAGAAGGCAGGCTCAGCGAGTTCCTTTCCACTGACTATGTGTATGTTGTGGACGAAGAGTATCTGCAGAAGTGGTTTCCGTGGAATCTCGGCGGAGGCCTGTTCCAGGCAACGCTCCCCGCGACCATAGGCACATATACCTACACGCACGCTGAGCTTGAAAAGGCGCTGGAGGACACGGCGCTTGCAAGCCCGATAACATGGGTTTCGCCTGACGATTCCCCCGTCGGCATGTTCGCCGGCTACGGCGGCACTCAGAACATCACCCACACCCAGAGCACACGCACGCTTCAGGCGCTCAGCGAGGCCGGAGTGGAGGGCTTCCTCTATTCCAACACTCTCGGCAACTACGGCAGGGAGGACATAGTCAAGGCCGCAATGAAAAACTTCCTTGACGAGTATCTTATGCTCGGTACGCCCGGCGCAAAGATAGTTCTCACTCTTGATAAGGAAACAGCGGCGGTCAACTACCGCTCTGTAAAAACAGCCGCAACGCTCAAGAAGGTCGACGGCAGGTACATGATTCCGCTCGACTTTGTTCTCACGCAGCTCGGCATGACGCCCGTGCCCGGAAGCAGCGAGGGCGTCAGAAGCATAGGTGGCGCGCTCTACGCAGACGCCGACACCGTGAAGAAGCTCACCGGCGCGACAGTCACCGAGTGGCCCGATTTCGACATGGTATCCATAAGCAAGGCAAGCGCGACTGTGCCGGCCAAATCCCCGGTCGTGAAGCCCGGCAAGGTTTCAACCTACGGGCAGTACAGCGGATACAGCGGAACCGAGTATCCCGGCTATGTAAGAAAGAGCTGTTATGTTGAGGTGCCCGCGTTCTACGAGGGAGCCTACGCCTCCGACCCGGAGCACAAGTACTGGCAGGACGGAGATATGATAAAGCTTGCCGTTGACTATGTGCTCCCGGCTGACGGCAGCGGCAACGCGATAGAGGGCCGGTTCCCGGTCGTACTCATGTGCAGCCGCGACAACCGCTTCCAGGAGTCCAACGGCAACGGCAACGGCGCCGTGGCGATCAATCTCGTAAAGCACGGCTACGCGTATATGTGTATTTCAATGCGCGGCTGCGGCGCTTCCGAGGGTATCAACAACAGCTTCTCATCGCTCGAAAACCGCTTCGATATCAAGTACATCATGGAAAACTGGGCCCCGCAGCAGAGCTGGTACAACGGCTCGTTCGCCATGATGGGCGGCTCAAACCGCGGCCTTATCCAGGGCGCGGCGGCGGCAGCCGATATCAAGGGCCTCAAGGCGATAACTCCCGTAGTGTGCGATATGGACTTCTATTATCAGAATTTCCCCAACGGAGTTTCCGCCGCGCTTACGGGTATGAACGGTGTTGCCAATACCACCGGCCTTTCCGGCACGAACAAGGACACAGAAGTAAAGAGCTATGAGGATTGGCTCAGCTCCACCAAGGTGCAGTTTGTTGACGAGGACCTTGAGGGCAGGATAGCTTACGGGGCCTATGTGATACAGACAAAGGAAAACATGTCCTTCAGCACATACCTCATTCTCCCGAACATGTGCCGCGATACCGAAAACAAATTCCTCTACAACGAAAAGGTTGAGCAGACTATCGCTCCTATGGAGTATACCGCCGCGATAAAGGACATGGGCATCAAAACCCACCAGCTCGCCGGCTACTATGACTCCAACGCAACGCTGCAGCTTGCCCTTGCCAACACCTGGGACGAGAGCGGCACGATAGTTATGGGTCCATGGAACCACAGCGGCGCGATAGTCGGCTCGTTCGACGAGGGGCGCTTCCCAAACAGCACCTTCAATGTGGCCGAGGACTATCTGAGATGGTTCGATTACGCTCTAAAGGGCATTGACAACGGCTACGATCAGGCGCCGAGATACTACTATTATGTTGTAGGCGCTGCAAAGGGCAGCGAATGGCGCTATGCTGACGCCATGCAGCCCGACGACGCCATATATTCAACACTCTATCTTGCCCCTGAAAGCGCCGATATCGACGTTGCCTCCGCGCTGAGACTCAGCGGCAGCCAGAGCAACAACGGCAAGCTCACGCTTGACCTGCCCGAAACTTCTGCCGCCCAGGATTACAGAGTGGATACCGATGTTGTATTGCCCGACGATTTCAACGCTTTCCACATCAATTCCTTCAAGGATATGCGCGAGACTGTCGACTCCCATGCGTTGACCTACACCTCCGCGCCCGTGGGCAGAGCGTTTGAAATAGTCGGTATCCCGACGATAGACCTCTGGGTTTCTTCAAACGACACGAACGACTGCGACTTCCTCGCATATCTCGAGCTGGTAGACGCCGACGGCACGTCCCACTATCTCTCCCGCTCGTTCATGCGTGCATCTCACCGTGAAACGGGCGCAAACCTCATGTGGGACTCCACCCCCGGCCTTGCCGGACGCTTCCATCCCAGCACCACCGACTCAATGGCAAATGGCCTCGAGGCCGGAATGAGCAGCCCGGTGCACCTTGAGTTTGTGTTCGACTTTGTTTCCGTTAACGTCAAGGCAGGCCAGAGCCTGCGCGTTTCCGTGACCTGCGCGAACACCGCGCTCGACCAGCACTACATGCTCTATGATTACGACGAAGCGAAGGGTGAATACATCCTCAAAACAGGCGACGCGCTGCCCGTCATCAGCCTCTACACCGGAGGCGACAAGGCCTCGCACATCAGCCTGCCCGTCGTGCAGAAGAACACAAATGTGTTCAACGGTACCGTTTCGCTGTTTGACGGCAGCTACACCGGCCCCGGTACGATGTATCTGTTCAAGGACAACTGGTATCTCAACTACAACGGCTGCTGGAAGAAGCTGCCTGTAAGCTCGGAGCTTTGCCGCTACAGCGTCAAGAAGAACAAAGCGGTGTTTGCAAACGCAGGCTTCAGCTTCATAATCGAAGGCAGCCTTGTCAACAACTCCGTTGCTCAGAGCTATACAGGCGGCGCGGCCAACGCCCAGCCCTTCCCCACGAAATACCATCTCTTCGTTGACAAGCAGAAGGTCACAGGCGTGCATGATATGCTCTACCTCCCGGCCGAAATGAACCTGTATATAGACCTCTTCAGCCCCGATTACAGCACGGGCAAGGATCCGCTGATCGTTTTCGTGCACGGCTTCGGCGGCACGACCACGGTTATTGACGACTTCCTCAACGAAGCCGTTATGAGAGGTTACGCCGTCGCCGGCATAGACCTTCGCACCTCGCCCCCTAACTTCAGCCCCGATTTCTACCATGATATCAAGGGCGATGTGCGCTACCTGCGCGCCAACGCATCCGCGCTCGGCGTCGACCCAGACAAGTTCTGCTCCTACGGGCAGTCCATGGGCGGCTACACGGCCATGATACTTGCCATATCCGATGGCAGCGATTTCCTTGAAGGCACCGTTGGCGGCAATGCGGGTGTTGCAAGCGGCACGCAGGGAGGTATAATCGGCTACGCTGCGAGCGACTATCTCTACTTCGGTTTCGATCAGCGCAGAGACAACGCCGGCAACCTGCCGCTGCTCGCCTCCATGATTACCGGTGGAGACGGCGAGAATGCACCCTGCGCACAGACGGTCGACTGGTACGGCCCCGGCAAGGGCTTCCTTATGCTCCGCAACTACATAGCCGCGCGCGAGGAAGCCGAGGCAAACGGCACGCTCAGCGCCTTCCTTGCCAGGGACTATACTTTCACTATCGATGATGCCTATATCAAGTACTGGTTCCCCAGCGTGACCGACGGCCTGTTTGCCAGCGGCGCCGCGGCAACGCCAGGAACTTACACCTTCTCTCATGCCGAGCTTGAGGCCGCCATAGAGCGCGCACAGCGTGTAAGTCCCTATTATTACATTGATGCGGACGACGTTCCCCTGGTGTTCTACGGCGGTTTCGGAGGCAGGCAGAATATCACCAACAGCCAGTCCATCCGATCGCTTTCGAGATATCAGGATGTTGGCGCCAAGGCATTCTATGTGGGCAACTCCCTGAACAACTACGGCCGCGAGGAGAGCAACCGCGCCATGTTCTGGAAGTATCTTGCCACATACTTCCCCGCGTACGGCAACCCAGGCGTGGCATTCTCCGATGTGCGTTACGGCGAGTATTATTACAACGCTGTGCAGTGGGCTGTAGACAACGGCGTTACAAAGGGCACTGGCCTGCTGACCTTCAGCCCGGATCTTACCTGCACGAGAGCGCAGGCTATGACGATGATCTGGCGCGCGGCAGGCTGCCCGAAGGCTGCAAGTTCCACAACCCCGTTTACAGATGTTGCACAGGGCGAATACTACTATGAGGCGGTGCTCTGGGCCGTTGAGCAGGGTATAACTAACGGCACCTCCGCCACCACCTTTTCGCCTGCCGATTACTGCACACGCGCGCAGGTTGTAACCTTCATGCACCGCTTCGAAAAGACGCCGTCCTCTGAAGGCGCGTCAAACCCGTTTGCGGACGTGTCGCAAAGCGACTACTTCTATAACGCCGTCCTCTGGGCGGTCAAGGCGGGCGTTACGACCGGCACATCGGCCACAGCCTTTTCGCCTGGCGGCGTTTGCACCAGAGCGCAGATTATAACCTTCCTCTTCCGCGATCTGGCCTGATAACGCAAAACACACGCAAGCATAAAGAGGGACTGTGAAAAGTCCCTGAAAAAGAAGAACGCATCCAAGCATTTTGCTTGGATGCGTTCTCTTTTTTGGCGTGATTTTTGTGTGAAGAATAATGCGAAATAATCAAAAGCAGGGAAAATCACCGGCGTTTATTGCAGAAAGTTTGAAAATCTGCGATCCGGTATTGGTATATTACAAGGTTGTGGAAGAAATCGGAATCGAAAGGAGAATCAGTATTCAACGCCGATGTCGCGCGCCGTAATGAAGGCTTCGCTCGTGGCGGCGCGTATAGTGCGCGCGGAGAGACAGTCGCCTATCTGGTAGAACTCCGGAGCGGCAAAGCGCAATTCGTCAGCCGCTTCGTAAAGCGGGCGCTGGCCGACCGCGTAGATTACGGTATCGGCCGGGAAGAAGACCTTTCCGTCCGGCCCTTCGGCCTCGACGCCGCTTTCCGTAACGGCGAGAGCTTTGGTGGAGAGAACGAGCTTCACGCCGTCGGCCTTCAGCTGGAAGCCGAGGCCTCTTACGTGCAGCATATTCTCGCCGGGATCGGGGGCGTCCTGCATCTCAAGTATAGTGACTTCGCGGCCGTTCTGCCTCAGATAGAGGCCGAGCTCCTGGCCTACGAGGCCGCCGCCGAGGATGACGACGTTTTTGCCGGTATCTTCGGCGTTGAGATAGGCGTATTCGGCGCTCAGTACGTTTTTGCCGTCTATGCCCGGGATGGCGGGCTTTACCGGCCTTGCGCCGAGCGCGGCGATAATAACGTCCGGCGCATACTTTGCAGCGGTTTCGGTGTTGGCCTCTGTATTGAGAAGAAGGGTTATGTTCGGGTCCTTCTCTATCTTCGCGGCCTGCTGTGCGAGATAGCGGCCGAGGCGCTTTTTGAAGGGGACCTTCTCCTCGCACAGGAGAGTCCCGCCGAGGCGGCCGGTCTTTTCGCAGAGGATGACCTCATGCCCGCGGGCGGAGCACTCAAGCGCGGCCTGCATGCCGCCGACGCCGCCTCCGGCTACGAGGACCTTTTTCTTCTGTGCAACCGGACGCTCGAACCTTACCTCGAGCTCCGCGCCGATGGTCGGGTTTATGGCGCAGGCATAGTGGCCCATAGTGACGTGGCGGGAGAAGCAGGCAAAGCAGCGCATGCACTGGCGTATCTCGTCGTCGCGTCCCTCGCGCGCCTTGCGCGGCAAAAACGGGTCGCATATAACGGCGCGGCCGAGGTTTACTATATCGGCCTGGCCGGAGGCGATTATCTCCTCCATCTGGGCGGGGTCCGTCATCGCGCCGACGCAGCCCACGGGAGTCTTAACGTGCTTTTTGATCTCGGCGGCGTACTTTACGTTCATCGCGTCGGGCGAGAACATGGTGGGATGCGTTACGTAGAACACCTCCGGCAGCTCATGGTTGCCGGCGGAAACGTGGATTATGTCAACCTTGCCGTCTATGGCCTTCGCTATCCTTACGCCCTCGTCTATATCGTAGCCGTCGGGGTTGCACTCCGAGCCGCTCATGCGGAACTCTATCGGGAAGTCCTTTCCGCAGCGGCGGCGTATCTCGTCTATTACGGCGTAGGTCATGCGCATGCGGTTTTCAAAGCTGCCGCCCCATTCGTCCCTGCGCTTGTTTATAGTGGGCGAGAGGAACTGCGAGAGCAGCCAGCCGTGCCCGCCGTGGATCATTACCATGCCGAAGCCGCAGCGCTTGGCCCGCTCCGCGGCGTCTCCGAAGGATTTTATGACCTCGTAAATAACGCTTTCCGGCATTTCGTGCACAACTCTTCCGTCGCTCAGCTCCATATCGACGGGGCCGTAGAAGGGCTCGGGGGAGAAGACGGAGTACATTCCGCCGTGCTGCAGCTCAACGGAGGCGATCGCCCCGTGCCGCGAGATGGAGCGGGACATATGTACCAGCGGGCCGCGACCGTCCGGATGGAAGAGATTGACCATGCGCTGGTGGCAAAGGCCGTACTTAGGGTCTATCCCGCAGTCGCCGACAGTCACAGCCGCGGCGCCGCCTATGGCCTTGAGCTCATAGTAGGCAGCGCCCTCGGGGGTGGGGAGATTATCCTCCGTCATATCGAGAGAGCCTGTGGGGGAGGCGAAGATACGGTTTCTGAAAACGGTTTTGCCGATGGTTATCGGCTGGAAAAGATGAGGATATTTTATATCTGCCATGTTTTTTCGCGGCAGAGCCGCGCCCTCCTTTCGGTTTAATATACCTGCATGAGTAGATTCTAACATATCATATTTGCCTTGGCAATGGAGCAGCTTGAATGAAAAAACGCCAGAGCGGGGAAAGGGGGCCGGGGGCGGTATTGCAATTTATATAATGTGTTGATATAATTTTCTAAAACAAGAAAGTCAAAGGAATCTGCTGCATAATGAAACAGTTTTTGAAAAAATTTATCGGCTCGCGCAGCTTTTACGGCATGGTGCTCATGGTGGCCATGCCGATGCTGCTGCAAAACGGGATAACAAATTTTGTAAATCTGCTTGATAATATTATGGTAGGCAGGGTCGGTACGGAGCAGATGTCCGGCGTTTCAATCTCGAACCAGCTTACTTTTATCCACAACCTCTGCATCTTCGGCGGCCTTGCCGGCGCGTCTATTTATTCGGCGCAGTTTTTCGGGCGCGGAGACCACGACGGCGTGCGCAACGCCTTCAGAATGAAGCTGATAGTGGCTTTTATAATAGAAGTGATCTTCATCACGGGTTTTGCCGTATTCGGGGATAAATTCATTTCGCTTTATCTTACCGAGGGCGATACAACCGGCGATACCGCGGCCACGCTGATGTACGGCAGAAGATATCTGAACATAATGCTCTTCGGGCTGCTGCCCTTTGCCGTCTCGCAGTGCTATGCGACGTCGCTCCGCGAAACGGGGCAGACGATGCTGCCCATGAAGGCGGGCATCGCTGCCGTGTGCGTGAATCTCGTGGGCAACTGGATACTCATCTACGGCAAGCTCGGCGCTCCCGCGCTCGGTGCTGCAGGCGCCGCCGTGGCGACGGCTTTCTCCCGCGTGGTGGAGGCGGCCATAGTAGTTATCTGGACGCACAGGCATTCCGTCCAGCACCCCTTCATAAAGAACGCCTACAGGCATTTCAGAGTGCCGAAGAAGCTGGTTTTGATGATCTGCAAAAAGGGCGCGCCCATGCTCGCCAACGAAACGCTCTGGTCCACCGGCCTTGCGGTAATGAACCAGTGCTATTCCGTGCGCGGGCTCGTAGCCGTGGCGGCGCTCAACATAAACAGCACTATATATAACCTTTTCAACGTGGTATTCCTCGCCTTCGGCAGCGCGATATCCATAATCTCCGGAAACCTCCTCGGAGCGGAGAAGTTCGACGAAGCCAGAGATACCGTAAGGAAGATAACGGCCTTTTCCTTTGCCCTGTGCATAGTTGTAGGCGGGATAATGGCGCTGACTTCTCTCTTCGTTCCCAAGCTTTACAACACGACGCACGAGGTGCGCGCCCTTGCGCGCGGACTCATCCTCGTTTCGGCGATCTGGGTGCCGATGCACGGGCTTTCCACCGCGAGCTATTTCACTCTGCGCTCGGGAGGGCGCACGTTTATAACCTTCCTTTTCGACTGCGGCACCGTCTGGGTGCTGAGCATACCGCTGGCCTTTTGCCTCTCGCGCTTTACGGACCTGCCAATGCTCTCCATGTTCACTATCTGCCAGGTGGTGGAGGTGCCGAAGGTCATACTCGGCATAGTGCTTGTGGTAAAAGGCATATGGGTGAGGAATATCGTCAAGACGCTCGACTGATAAACATCAAAAGCGTTGTAGCACCTTGGCCTCAGCTCTGATATAATTAACTGTAGACAGGAACAGATTCTTTCAAAAAGGAGGAATAAAAATGTATAAGCTCAAGCCGATATCCGATCGTGTTGCGGCCATGCGCGAAAAATACCGCACGACGCAGCCGGAGCTTTGCATAGCCAGATATCGCCTTATAACGGAATTCTATATGGCTCATCCCGAGCTCGAGGGCGTGCTTCGCCGCGCCAAGAACTTCCGCAACATCTGCGAAAACATCCCCGTCAGGATAGACGACGGCGAGGTCATAGTCGGCGCGCAGACGGCGAAATACCGCGCGGCAGCCATTTATCCGGAAAACTCCGTCGACTGGCTGAAGACCGAAGTGGAGAGCCGCTATATAAGCACACGCGACCTTGACCCCTATATCCTCGCCGAGGAGGACAGAGCGTATATCCTCGACACCATAGATTACTGGATGAAGGAATGCCAGAGCGCAAAGACCGACGCCCAGATAATAGACGAATACTTCGAGCACGCCGGAAACGGCGTTCTGATGTTCGGCGCGAGCGGCCATTCGCCGTATCCGGTGGGCCATTTCGCCGCCGGCTACGCCACTGCCATGAGGCGCGGCTTTGCCGACATAAAGGCCGAGGCCGACCGCAAGAAGAAGGAGCTCGTCGAGCAGACGATGCCCGGCAACACCATAGAGCAGTATAATTTCTACCGCGCGGTGAGCATAGTCTGCGAGGGAATGATAACGCTCACAAAGCGCTATGCCGCGCTCGCCCGCGAAAAGATGGAAGCGGAGAAGAACGAGGCGCGCCGCGCCGAGCTCGCCGAGATGGTCGAAACGCTCGAAAGATGCATGGATAAGCCCTGCGAGACCTTCCACGACGCAGTGCAGGTGCTGTTCATGTACCAGACCTGCATGTGCCTTGATTCCTGCATGCACGGCATAAGCTTCGGCAGGGTGGACCAGTATCTCTACCCGTACTACAAGGCCGATCTGGAGGCCGGCAGGATCACTCCGGAGTACGCGCAGGAGCTCATGGACCTGTTCTACCTCAAGGTAGCCGAGATGAACAAGCCCTGGGGCTACGGCCCGACGCAGGCAAACCCCGGCTACACCAGCGGCATGCTCATGACCATGGGCGGAGTCGACAAAGACGGGAACGACGCCACGAACGACGTCACCTATATGATGCTCCAGGCCTCCGGCAGGCTCATACTCCACGATCCTCCTCAGGCCCTGCGCATACACAAGAACACTCCGAAGGAGCTCTGGGAGGCCGCTATAGAGACCACCAAGATAGCCGGCGGCGTGCCTACCTTCGAGAGCGACGACGCGATAATCCCCGCGCTCATGAGCCGCGGCATGCCCATAGAGCGCGCGAGGGACTATACTCTCATCGGCTGCGTTGAGCCCTCCGGCTGCGGATTTGACTGGCCGGCCTGCGGCGGCACCGGCACCGAGAGCTATATAAACCTCGCCAACGCCATGTGGATGGGCCTGAACAACGGCTATATGCCGATGCCGCTCGGCTCCTGGGGCGTTCCGAAGAAGGGCCACGCGGAGGCAAAGCATCTTGAGCCCGACAGGCAGGTTGGCCTGGCGACGGGTTATCTCTATGAGTTCAAGAGCTTCGACGAGGTGCTTGAGTCCGTGAAGAAGCAGATAGAGTACTTCACAAAGTGGCACATAATGAACGTAAACTCCTTCGAGTACGTTGCAAAGCGCAACCTGCCGCTGCCGGTGGTCTCCTGCACCATAGAGGGCTGCATGGACAAGGGCAAGGACGTTATGGACGGCGGCGCGCTTTATAACTCAACGGGCGTTTCCGGCGTCGGCATCGGCAACGTGGCCGACAGCCTCGGAATAATCCGCCAGCTCTGCTTCGACGAGGAGACGAAGAGGTGCACTCCGAAGGAGCTGTACGACGCGCTCATGGCCAACTGGGAGGGCTACGAGGACCTGCGCCACTACGTAAAATCCGAGCTGCGCCATTACGGCAACGGCTTTGACGATCTCGATCAGTATGCGCAGTGGGCCTCCAAAGTCTTCAGCGACACTATAAACGTCTGCACCGGTCCGAGAGGCCGCTTCGCGGCGGGTCTCTACCCGGTGACGACGAACGTTATGTTCGGCCGCATGACGGCCGCCACTCCGGACGGCCGCCTGAAGGGCGAGCCTCTGGCCGACGGCATATCTCCCGTTCAGCAGATGGATACCCACGGACCTACGGCGATACTCAGGTCCGTTGCGGAGATAAAGCAGTGCGAATTCCCGAACGGCACGCTGCTCAACATGAAGTTCAGCCCCAACAGCGTAAAGGGGGAGGACGGCGTTGAAAAGCTTGCGAATCTGATGAAATCCTATTTCGCCATGGGCGGCATGGAGATGCAGATAAACGTGATTTCGGCCGAAGACCTCAAGGCCGCGCAGCGCGAGCCGGAGAACTACAAGAACCTTGTAGTCCGCGTGGCGGGCTTCTCCGCATACTTCGTGGAGCTGCATATAACCGGCCAGAACGACCTTATAAGCAGAACAGAGCTTGAGATGTAAGCATTGATAAAAACGGCCCCGGATAATCCGGGGCCGTTTTTTACGGGGAAAATAAAACCGGCCGCGGTTTCGCGGCCGGTCCTTTTAATTTTATCAGCAGTGAGTCTTGTACCAGGTGCGGCCGTAGGAATCGTATTCCTCGGTCATCCAGCGGGCGCGGTTCTTGGTATCCTCGGCGTCTATCGGGCCGTAAACGCTGCCCCAGAAGCAGAAGTTGCCGTTGGGAGCGAAGGTATCGATAACTCTGCGGACCTCGCTGCGCACGAGCTCTTCGCTCGCGCCTGTCCAGCCGGCGGGGCCGGAGGAATCCCAGCAGCCGATGAGGGTGAGCCTGCCGGCGTATTTTTTCTTTATGCCGACAAGGTCGTTCATGACCTGGGCGGGGTTCCACATATTCACGCCGAAATCGAGCCAGTCGTCTATGAAGTCCTCGCAGCGGCCGCAGTCGTGCATATCAACGAATTCGATGCCGTAATGCTGAGCTATGGCGCCGAGACGGGCGTGGAAGGGCTTTATCATCTCGCGGTAAAGCTCGACAGAGATGAACGGGTTTATTGCAGTTGCGGTATCATCGGTAATGCCGAGGATATCGGGCTTATAGTACTCGCAGGCCTTGCGGGTGACTTCATCATAGAAATTGGCGAGGTAGTCCATCAGAGCGACGCACTCCTCGGGCTCTTCCATCATGGCGCACATGCCTTCCTCGAAACCCATAAAGTTCATGAGGTTCTGGAAATAGCCGACGTGAGTGCCGAGCTTTACGGCCGTCTGCGTGCGGTCGATATTGGCGAGATCCTTCCTGGCCATGGCTTCCCAGTCGACGCCTTCGAGGCTCGGGGCATGGATGACGTCGCGCCATTTGGTGATATCGGTTATAAGATATTTGTTAGGTACGGGCAGGGCCTGGCCGCCTGTAGACTCTGTAGCAACAAACTCAACGCCCCAGATATCGAAGCCGCCGGCGCCTGTGCCGCGCGTTCCGCGGGTAAGGGAGGGAGTGACATCCAAAACTGCGGGAGGATGCTTGGAATTGGGGTCGGCAACGATTCCGTAACGCGGGAGCCATTCGGGGATCTCACCGCGAAGAGTCATAAGTAAATTTTCTTTCTCAGTCATTTTTAAAGCCTCCGAGTTCGTATTTGACTTAGTAAATAAAATGATAGCATATCATTATTATTTTGGCAAGCAGATTCTGTAAATGAAAAACCGGAGCCTCCTGAGAGGCTCCGGTTTGAAAAAATCGATTAAGCGTAGCCGAGGATCCCGGTCATAAGAGGAATTGCGATCGCGACGAATACGATCAGGATAACAGAGGGTATCCAGCCGTTCTTGAGCATATCCTTGATGGAGTAGTAACCATAAGCATATGTAAACATCGGAACTGCGTCGGTCGGGAGCATAAACGTTACGCCGCTCCAGAACGCAGCTATGATAGCCATACCGGTTATGGAGACGCCGGCCTGCTGAGCAAGAAGGATCATCGGAGCTACGATGATGCCGGCGACGGCCGGACCGGACGGATTGAGTACGTGCATGCCGCAGGAAACGGCGGAAACAGCGATCGCGACTACCAGCGGAGACCAGCTGGAAGCGCCGCCGAGAACGGTGCCTATCAGCCAGGCAGCGGCTCCGGTTGCGCCGGCAGCAAAGGCAAGGGCGCCGACGCCGCCGATGAGGAACAGAGCATCCCAGCTGGAGTTTTCAACGTAATCCTTCCAGGTGATGACCTGAATACCGGGCAGGAACATAACGCACATGCCGAGCAGGGCCACGAGAGTGGTATCGAACAGGGGGACCCAGGTGCTGAGTATCCAGAGAACGAACATCGCGATGACTATCAGGAGAGCCTTGATCTCGCGGGAGGTGAGCTTGCCGGCGCCGGAGATCATGATCTTGGCGTTGGCGATGGCTTCGTCGGTTATAGGCTCGCTCTTGAAAACGAGACTTACGATGAGAGCGAAAATTATGCAGCAGATGATGCCTACCGGGTAGCCGACTATCATCCAGTCGAGGAAGGTCACGCGGATGCCCACAGCCTCAAGGGCCTGTATGGCGATAAGGTTGGTCGGGCCGCCGGCGGGAGTCATGAAGCCGCCGATAACGGAGCCGGCCGGAATAGCGATCATAAGGGCCTTGCCGAGATTGGAGGTGCCGGGCTTCGGGTCGCCGTTGGCCTTGAGAATGGAGATGCCGAGCGTGGCGAACAGGGCGCAGGTCGGCACGTTGGACATGATGGAGGAGAGTACGGCCGTTCCGAGAGTAAAGCCCAGTACGAGCTTAATCGGGCTCTTGCCGGCGACTTTAAGTATAAAGCCGGCGATCCTGGTAGGGATCGAGGTGGTCGCGAGGGCGGCCGTTATGGAGAAGGTACCTACCATAAAGAAGAATACCTTGCTGCCGAAGTTGGAGTACATTTGCGGGCCGGTGATGCAGCCGGTGAACACCAGCATGACGCAGACCAGGATGGTAGTTACTGCCATGTTCACAACTTCCGTTACCCACATGAGAAGCGCGGCGAGCATGAGCCCGAGGACTATCATGCCATGCTGATCGAGGCCTTCGGGGGGAGATATGAGCGAGAAGGCGACGACGATAGCAATTGCCACTAACAGAATTATGATGTTTTTAGTGCTGTATTTTGTTTTTTGCATATTTCTGCCTCTTTTCATACTAACAATTACTAACAATCTATCACAGGTATTAACAACTGTCAAGAAATAAGGCTAAGTGTAATCCATATAAAAATGTAATAAACGGATGCGGAAAAAGCCTTTTATCGTGTGCGGAGGTCTGCTCGGTCGGGAGGAAGAGGAAGCGAAACTGCGCGGCGGTCTGCGGAGAGGGAAATTTGAAAGATCGAAGCGAAGATTCTTTACTACTGGAGATAAATGTGGTACCATAGCTGTAAATGAAATGGCGAAAAGGGGGTACATGCTTGGAAGCCGGAAGCTATAAATGCCCAAATTGCGGGGCTCCGCTGAGATTTGACAGCGCGACGCAGAAGATGGCCTGCGATTCCTGCGGAAGCAGCTTTGATATCGAAACGCTTGAAAAGCTTGAATGCGCCCAGACCGATACGTCTACCGGTACATGGGAGGCATACGGCAGCGAAAGCGGCAGCGGGGACTGGAGCGCCGGAGAAACGGAAAACATGCGGGTGTACTCCTGCTCCTCATGCGGAGCGGAAATAGTGGCCGACGCCGTTACGGCGGCTACGCGCTGCCCCTACTGCGACAACGAAGTGATATTTACCTCGCAGCTGTCGGGAATGTTCCGACCCGACTACGTCATCCCGTTCAAGATAAGCGCAGAGCAGGCGAAGGAGGCTCTAAAGGAGCAGTGCAGAGGCAAAAGGCTCCTTCCGAAGAATTTTTTAAGCGAGCACAGGATACAGGAGATAAAAGGGGTTTACGTGCCATTCTGGCTGTTCGACTGCGATGTGTACGGCAGCGTGGACTATAACGCCACGAGGGTCCGCGCCTGGAGCGACAGCAAGTACAACTACACCGAAACCTCTCATTTTCTCATAGAGCGCGAGGGATATATGACCTTCGATAAGCTCCCGGTAGACGGCAGCACCCACATGGACGATACATATATGGAAGCCGTGGAGCCGTACGACTACAGAGAGATTGAAGATTTCTCGACTCCGTATCTATCGGGTTATCTCGCGGAGAAATACGACGTTACCGCCGAGCAGGCGGCGCCGCGCGCCGACCAGCGCGTGAAAACGAGCACTCTCGACGCCATATCCTCAACGGTAAACGGCTACGCTACCGTAACGAAAAGACGCAGCGCGCTGAAAATGGAAAACGGCAAGGCTCATTACGCGCTTATGCCGGTGTGGATGCTCAGCACGCAGTACGAAGGCAAGAATTATATGTTCGCCATGAACGGCCAGACGGGCAAGTTCATAGGCAGGCTCCCGGTATCGAAGAGCCGGAGCTGGCTGTGGCGGCTCGGCATTACGGCGGGGCTGACGGCGATCATATATCTGATCCTTTCTCTTTTCTGAAGGAGGGAGGTAAGACTATGAAAAAGATTGTTTGTTTGCTTCTTTTCGCAGTAATGCTTATCGTCCTTTCCGCCGGAGCGCTCGCGGCGCAGCCGAGAGTGAACGACGAAGCCGGACTTCTGGAGGACGGCGAAATAGAAAAACTCGAAAGGAAGCTTGAAAAGGTCTTTGAGGACTATGATTTTGAGCTCGCGATACTCACAGCGGAGAGTACTCGCGGAAAGAGCGTAGAGGCCTTTGCCGACGATTACTACGAGGAAAACGGCTATGGTTACGGCCTTGAGCGCGACGGCGCGCTGATAGTAGTGAGTATGGCCGAGAGAGACGTTTATATCTCCACAGCCGGCAGCGGCCAGCGGATTTTCACCGATTACGGCATAGATTACGTTCTGGACGACGTTGCAGGATACCTTTCCGACGGGGATTATTACAGGGCCTTCAATGCCTTTATAGAGGATTCCGAGGAGCTGCTCGAGCAGGCGGGGAAGGGCGAAGCCTACGATATAGACAACCCCATAGACGGATACGAGCAGGAAGAATACTACAGCGGCAGTTATCAGGAAAGGAGCAAGGGCTCAAGAGTTGCCGGAAAGCTGATCCCGGCGGCGATAGTATCGTTTCTCATATCTCTCCTGGTGGTAGGAGGAATGAAGCGGAAAATGAATACCGCGGTAAAGCATGAGGACGCGCGCGACTACGTTCGCCCGGGAAGCTTCGTTCTCACGCGGCAGCGCGACACTTTCCTCTATTGCAACGTTACGAGGGTCCGGCGGCAGACCGATAACGACCGCGGCGGCCGCGGCGGTCACGGAGGCTCCTCGATACACTTCAGCAGCAGCGGCATGAGCCACGGCGGCGGCGGAAGAAAGTTCTGATGCGAAAGCGCGTATAAAGCTTGAATATAAAATAAAATCAATTATACAGGAGGAAAACAAAATGGGTCTTATCAAAGCAATAGTCGGCGCGGCGGGCGGAGTGCTTGCCGATCAGTGGCGCGAGTATTTCTACTGCGACTCCATGCCTGAAAACGTCCTCGTGACGAAGGGCGAGCACCGCACCTCCAAGCGTTCCTCAAACACCAAAGGAAACGACAACATAATCTCCAACGGTTCCATCATCGCCGTAAACGACGGCCAGTGCATGATGATAGTCGAGCAGGGCAAGGTTGTCGATCTCTGCGCAGAGCCCGGAGAATTCGTTTACGATATGTCCACGGAGCCGAGCCTTTTCTACGGCAAGCTCAGCGAGAATATCGGCGCAGTGTTTGCTGCCATCGGCCGCCGCTTCACCTTCGGCGGTGACACCGGCAAGGACCAGAGAGTCTACTTCGTAAACACGAAGGAGATCATTGGCAACAAGTACGGCACGCCCAACGCCGTGCCCTTCCGCGTGGTAGACAGGAACATCAACCTCGACGTCGATATAGCCATCAAGTGCTTTGGCGAATACAGCTACCGCATCACGAACCCGATACTGTTCTATACAAACGTCACCGGCAACGTGACCGACAAGTACACCCGTGACCAGATAGACGGCCAGCTCAAGAGCGAGCTTATGACAGCCCTGCAGCCGGCGTTTGCCAAGATCTCCGATATGGGCATCCGCTACAGCGCCCTTCCCGGCCACACCGCCGAGCTTGCCGACGCGCTCAACGAAGTGCTTTCCCAGAAGTGGGGCGAGCTGCGCGGCATAGAAGTGGTTTCCTTCGGCGTTTCCTCCGTAAAGGCATCGGAGGAGGACGAGAAGATGATTAAGGAGCTGCAGCGCAGCGCCGCTCTCCGCGATCCTACCCTCGCTGCCGGACATATGGCCGGCGCCACGGCGGCCGCTATGCAGTCTGCCGCGCAGAACGAAAGCGGCGCGATGATGGGCTTTGCCGGTATCGGTATGGCCGCGAACGTCGGCGGAATGAATATGCAGAACCTCTACGCCATGGGCCAGCAGCAGGCAGCAGCGGCTCCGGCGGCCGCTCCGGCAGGCTGGAACTGCACCTGCGGCGCTGTGGGCAACACCGGCAACTTCTGCGCTCAGTGCGGCGCGAAAAAGCCCGAGCCCGTACAGGCCGCCGGCTGGAAGTGCGCCTGCGGCGCTGTTAACAAGGGCAAGTTCTGCCCGGAATGCGGCGCCAAGAAGCCGGACGATGCTCCGCTTTATAAGTGCGACAAGTGCGGCTGGGAGCCGGCCGACCCCGCCAACCCGCCGAAGTTCTGCCCGGAATGCGGCGATCCATTCGACGAGAGCGACAAGAAGTAAGCCAGCAAATCTTAAGGAGGCGCCTGAGGGCGCCTCCTTTTTTGCGCAAATAAAGAGCCGGAGGCAACACGCCTCCGGCTCTTGGCTTTTTCAGATTATATCTCGGTCTGCTCTGTTCTGCTTATGAAATCGTCCTGCATTACCTTCGGCATGTCTACGAAGTATACCGAGAAGCCCGCTATGCGGACTATCAGGCTGCGGTAGTCGCTCGGTGTTTCCTGCGCCTTGTGCAGCGTTTCACCGCCGACCACGTTGAACTGCACCTGCATGCCGCCGCCGTTGAAATAGGCTTGGAAGAGATCTCGCATCTTGCGCGTGCCTTCCTCGTTTTTGACTACAGCCGGGGAGAAGCGGATGTTGAGCTGGTCGCCGTTCATCATGTTCACGTGCGGCAGCTTCATCGCGCTGGAAAGGTAAGCCGTCGGGCCGTTTCTGTCGTAGCCCTGGCGGGGGGAGATGGCGTCTGCCATCGGGTCGCCGCTGTGACGGCCGTCCGGAGTGGCGCCGGTGCGCCTGCCGTAATCGAGGTGGACCGTCATCGTGAAGGTGCCGCCGCGCCAGTTGCCGCGCACGCCCTGAACTTCGTCGTTGAGATAATCGGCAAAGACGCTCATTGCCCAGCCGGCGAGATCGTCGACCTCGGGCTCGTTGTTGCCGTAGTGAGGCATCTCGTGGTTGAGAGCCTGGAACATTTCATCGTAGCCCTCGTAGTCGTTGAGAAGCGCGTCGTACATCTCTCTGGTGCTCCAGCGCTTGGTATCGAAGCAGTAGTGCTTGATGGCGTAGAGCGAATCGGCGACGTTTCCGATGCCGCAGGCCGTCATGCCGGTGGAATTGTATTTAGCGCCGCCCCAGGTGACGTCCTTTCCGCTCTCCATGCAGCCCTCCATCGTGGTGGAGGCGACTATGGAGCAGAAGTTTTCAGAATACATGAGCTCGTAGAAGTTCATGCCCGTAACCGTCCAGTCTATCGAGTGGCGGACGTACGCCGCGAAGGATTCTTTGAACTCATCGAAGCTCTTCATTTCGTAGAGCGGCGGGCGCTTGAGATCGGACTCAAAACCGGTCTTCGGGTTTTTGCCGCCGTTTACGGCGAGGACTATGCAGCCGAGCAGGTTGAAGAAGCTCTCCTTGCCCGTGCAGCCGCAGGCGGACCACTCGGAGCCGCCGATGACCGGCTCAACGCAGCCGACGATGGTGTAGTTGTTCGCGTCCTCGAGCGATATCCCGCGCTTCATGAGACCGGGGATTATAACGTCGTCGTTTTCGAGAGTAGGTATGCCGCCGGCCTTCTTGGAGGACTCTATGGCGAGAGTCCAGACCTCGTCGGGAGTATTCTGATGTATGCGGCAGGAGATGGAGGGGTCGGCCAGGTTCAGACGGCCGGCTGACTCGAGCAGGCAGAGAGTGAGGGAATTCGTGGCGTCGCTGCCGTCCTTTTTCTTGCCGCCGACGGTGTAGTGCTGGCCGTTCGTGGCATAAGAGAAGCCGCCGCGGTTCTCGGAGGAGACCTGCGAGAGGACGTTGCCCTCCTCGGGCATGCGGCTGAGCGCGAGGTTATCCTGCAGCTTGAGGATGAAAGCGTCGGTCATTTCCTGCGCCTGCTCCTGAGTGAGCGCGCCGGAGGCAAGCTCGGCGTCCATATAGCAGCCGGCGTACTGGTCTATGCGGCCGAGAGTGAGGCCGTGCTGCTGGGCGTCCGTTATGAGCATGATCTGGTAGAAAAGGATTATCTGCAGAGCCTCCCAAGTATTGCGGGCCGGGTTTTCCATTATCCAGTTGAGGGAGTCTGCCATTTTGAGATACTTTTCGCGCAGCGCGCCCTCGCTCTTTTCAGCCTTTTCGGCCGCGAGAGCGGCATAGCGCTTGGAGAGGGTTATGGCGGCGTCGCAGACTATGGAAACGGCTCTGTAGAAGGTATATTTTTTCGCGTCCGCTCCGAATACGCGGCCGCGCATCTCGCGCATCTTCTCCTGCGCCTGGCGCCTTATCTCGCCGAAGCCGACCTTTACGGCCTTGTCGAAATCGGCTACAAAATGGCCCATCGGCATATCGGAAAGAACGCTTGAGCGGGTGTAGAAGTCGGTCACGCCGTCGAGCGCGATGCTCTTGAAATCCTCAGGGACGTTCGCGCCCATGCGCGCGGAAATAGAGCGGTCCTTCCAGTATTCGGCGGCCTCGCGGAAGTTCTGCCTGTCCTCGTCGGTGAGCCGCGCCTGGGAGTTGCCGCTCTTCCAGAGGCGCTCGAAGGTCTCGTCGTCGGTGTTGACGAGCTTGTCTATCCAGGAGGCGCTCCACTCAATGTACATATGAAGCGAGCGGTAGCTCCTGCCGACGCTGCCGGCGAAGATATCGTCGTCATCTATCCAGATGATGCGTTTTTTCGCCCAGTCGAGCAGGCAGTTGGCGCGCTTGGTTATGGTAGTTTCGGCCTCGTGGGCCTTGTAATAGTCGGTATAAATTTTCGTTCTCTCGGAATCGAGGATCACGCTGTGGCCGCCGGCCTTATCCGAGGCCTCGCGCTTGGCCATGAGGCCTTTTATATTTTCACTTATGGGAGCCCACTGGAACATATTAGTACCCTCCAAACGTTTATTCCTTTATACATACATTCTAATAAAATAATGAATCACTGTCTATAAGTACAACAATTTTATTGTTAATATTTGTTTAAAAATCGCCTCCGCCCGGGGACGGAGGCGATTTACAGCGGCTTATTTCCGCGCGAGCGGGATGTCTCCGAGATTCAGGCTTTCGTCGGTGCGAAGATGCTTGAAGTACTTCGGCTCGAAGCCCTTGGCCTCTATTGAAACGTCGAAGGAGCCGACGGCGAGATCGCTGAACCAGAAGTCGCCGAAGTCGTCCGTAAAGGTCTCGTAGACCTTGCCGCCCGTCACGGCGAGGCATCTCGCGCCGATGATCACTTCTTTTTCGACTGGGTCGTAAACCGTGCCTCCTATGAAGCGGCCGGGGAGGTTGCGGTAGTATACGTGCGGGAAAAGGCCCTCCTCGGGCTTTAGGACGCTCGCGCCGGTTATCTCCTCGCGCAGCTCTTCCTCCTCGCCGAAGCGCAGAGCGTCGGTCGGGCAGGCGTCCACGCAGCGAGGGAGGGAGTGGCCGTTGTCGAGCAGGTGGGCGCAGCCCGTGCATTTCTGGAAAATGCCGAGCTTTTCGTTTTTATAGATAACGTCGTACGGGCAGGCCTTCGCGCACTCGCCGCAGCCGGTGCACTTTGCGGGGTCTATGAGCACGAGACCGTCCTCCCGGCGGTATATGGCGCCAGCGGGGCAGGCGGGGATGCACGCGGCCTTGCCGCAGTGGTTGCACAGGCGGGGGATATAGTGTATGCGCACCTTCGGGATCGTGCCCTCGACGTGCTCGTCCACCTTCATCCAGAAGTGGCCCGTGGCGGGCTGGGAGAGGGAATAGGGAGGCCAGTCGTTGCCGGCGTGCTCATCCTTGCAGGCGAGCTGACAGTTATAGCAGCCGGAGCATTTTGATATATCTATGGTAAAGACCTTGGACATTTCAGACCCTCCGTGAGTTCGGGAAAATGATTCTCAAAAGTAATAATTATAATAACAAAAGAGAATGTGAAAGGCAAGCCCCGCCCGGGAACGACTTTTTACAATATATTATATGTTAATACTGCTTACACTGTTGATTAAACCGCGGAAGCAATATATAATGCTATCGGAAAGAAAAGGGAAAACAGTTTATATACATTTTTCGGAGGGAGAGCAAATGGCAACCGATTACAAAAACATCCCCAATACTCCGGAGCGCATCCTGCGCATACGCCAGAGAGTGCGCGACAGAGTGATAAGAGTAGACTCCGAGCGTTCCATGCTTGTTACGGAGGCATACAAGGCGAACGAGAACGTGGTGCCGATAATCAAGCATCCGCTTTCCACGCTGCACGTCTGCCAGAACATGACCTGCCGCGTTGAGGACGAGGAATTTTTCGTGGCGAACACCGGCAAGCATTTTCTCGGCAGCGGCATAAGCTCCGCCTGGGAGGGCGCGGGCTGGATACCGGAAATGATAGAGAGCGGCAGATGGACCATCCGCGAGGACGGCCTCTACCACAACCCCGACAATGAAGAAGTCAAGCTCTGCATCTCGCAGGAGGACTATGAAAACCTCGCCTCCATCCAGGAATACTGGAAGGACAGGACTCTCGGCGCCGTTGCCGAGGCCTGGAAGCCCGACGGCTTCGATGAGATAAAGTCCCTTTTCATATGCAGCTATGCCTATACCCCGATGATGACCCTGCCCTGCGGTCACCTTACGCCGGGCTTCGACAGGATCATAAACACGGGCTACGGCGCCATACGCAAGAGAGCGCAGGACTGGATGGACGCCCGCCGCGGCAATCTCATGGGCGAGGATATGGACAAGTACATGTTCTACAAGTCCGTGACCATAGTCTGCGACGCCGCGACTACCATGATAAAGCGCTACGCCAAGGTCTGCTTTGAGAAAGCCGCCCAGACGGTAGACGTAAAGCGCAAGCAGGAGCTCGAGCAGATGGGCGCCGGCCTTGAATGGATATCCGAAAACCCGGCGCGCACATTCTGGGAGGCGCTGCAGGGCGTTCTGATGTACAGAGTGTTCCTCACGATAGACGCCAAGTATCCCGCCATCGCTCTCGGCCGCCTCGACCAGTACACCTGGCCGTATCTCGAGGCCGATCTTGCGGCCGGCAGGCTCACCATGGAGCAGGCGCAGACCCTGCTCGACGGCTTCTTCCTCAAGGCAAACTGCATGTACTTCCCGCCGAGGCCCGAGGTCGCGCAGACGATAGGCATAGGCAATACTTACCAGCACACCACCATCGGCGGCGTGAACGTAGATACAGGCGAGGACGCCACGAACCCCGTTACCTACATGGTGCTCGATACCATGGGCCGCCTCAAGCTGCATGACCCGACGATATCCCTCAGAATAAACAAGAACACCCCGGAAAAGCTCTGGATGAAGGCCATAGAGACCTCCAAGGCCGTGGGCGGCCTGCCGCTTTTCCAGAACGACGACGTTATAATCCCCGGCCTGCAGAAGGAGCTCGGCTTCGAGCTGCGCGACGCGAGAAACTACAGCATCATCGGCTGCCAGGAGATAGTGGGCTCCGGCTGCGACTATCCGGCGCCGAACGGCGTGCACGCAACGCACACGGGCATCCTCTTCGCCGCCGTGATGGCCATGGCGCTCAATAACGGCAAGAACCCGCTCAACGGCGCCCAGTGCTCCATCAAGACCGGCTACCTCTACGAGATGAAGGATATCGAAGAGGTTAAGGAGGCCGTCAGAAAGCTCTCCGAATACCTGCTCAAGTGGGTGGTAACTCTCAATAACTACACGGAATACATATCCATGTATACCGCCCCGCACGCGGCGCTCTCCATCTCCATAGAGGGCTGCATGGAAAAGGGAATGGACTGCACGCGCGGCGGCGCGAAGTACAATTCCTACGGCGGCACGGCCACGGGCCTGGCCACGGTTGCCGATTCCATGGCCGCTATAAAGTACATGTGCTTCGATAAGAAGCTCTGCACCACGAGAGAGCTTTACGATGCCATAATGGACAACTGGCAGGGCCATGAGGAGCTCAGAAAGACCATAATCGAAAAGGTGCCGCACTACGGCAACGACGATCCGTACGCGGATGAGTTCATGAACTGGATCTGCGGCGTCTACCGCGATATCTGCGGCGAGTGCCATTCCGTGCGCTCCAAGGTCTACAAGGCCGGTCTGTACGGCTCCTCCGACCACGTAGTACAGGGCAAGCTCACTTGGGCCACGGCGGACGGCAGGCATACCGGCGAGCCGATAGCGGACGCCGCTTCCCCCTCGCAGAGCCGCGATTTCAACGGCCCGACGGCGATATTCCTCTCCTCCACCTGCTTCGACCATTCCTGCTATATGGACGGCATGGCGCTCAATATCCGCATCCATCCCACGTCCGTGGGCACGGAGTCCGATATGAAGAAGCTCTATATGATGACCAAGGCTTACTTCGACAACGGCGGCATGGAGGTGCAGTACAATATCGTCAGCACGGATACCATGCGCGCCGCGCAGGAGACTCCGGACGATTACCGCGATCTCGTGGTCCGCATAGCGGGCTACTCGGCGTACTTCGTGGAGCTCTCCAAGGACCTGCAGGACGATATAATCTCCAGAAACGAAAACGTTCTGTAAAAAGAAAAACAAATAAAAAGGACGGGACCCGAGGTCCCGTCCTTTTTTATGCTGTATTGAATTATTCGGCGAAGAAGAGCTCGGAGAGAGTCATGGGCTGGATGTACTCGCCGTTCTTGTAGACTCTCATGTTGCCGGAGGCGATCTCGTCGATGAGGATGACCTCGTCGCCGGAGTAGCCGAACTCGAACTTGATGTCGTAAAGATCGAGGCCCTTTTCCTTGAGGTCGGCGGCGACTATGGCCGTGATCTTCTGGGTCATTTCCTTGATGGCGTCGTACTGCTCGCCGGACATGACTTTGAGGTCTATAAGGCCGTCGCGCGTGACGAGAGGATCGCCTCTGTCGTCATCCTTGAAGGTGGTCTCAACGTAGGCGGGGAGCTCCGCACCTTCCTCGATATAGTCGCCGTAGCGGCGGAAGAAGCTGCCGACGGCTCTGTAGCGGCAGATGACCTCGAGGCCCTTGCCGAAAACCTTGGCGGGGAGCACTTCCATGGTAGCCTCGTCGAGATTCGCGCTTACGTAATGCGTCTTTATCCCGGCGGCCTTGAGCTTTTCAAAGAAATAAACGGACATGCGAAGATTTACCTTGCCGACGCCCTCGATAGTAAGGCCGACGGAATTGGAGCCGGGATCGAATACGCCGTCGGCGCCCGTGCAGTCATCCTTGAACTTGAGCAGATAGTTGCCGTTATCGAGCGCGTAGACGTTTTTGGTCTTGCCGGTATAGACGAGTTTCATGATGTGACCTCCGCTTCAGTATTTTGGTTTGCCATATGATGCTGAGATTTTTTACGGATAGATTTTACCACGGCGAAAACCGCCGGTCAATTGATGATTCATACAAGATAAAGCTCGCACAGGCGCTGAATTTCGTCGTCTGTGAGCTTGAGGCCCTGGCGCAGAAAGCCGAGAGGAGAGCCGTAGTTTTTGTCCATGGCGTCGAAGGCGGCAAGCATGAATTCCTCCCGGGCTCCGGCAAGGGAGAGAGCGGCGTGCACCTTTTTTTCGCTGCCGGTCCTTACACGAACGACGCGCGCTATCTTTTTCAGCTTTTTCTTAAGCAGCTCATTTGTGAGCATGTATTCCTGCAGGACCGTCTCGCGCGAGGCACCCAGCGCAAAGAGGACTGAGGCAGCGGCTATGCCGGCCCTGTCCTTGCCCTGGGAGCAGTGCCAGTATACGGCGCCGCTCTCGCAGGAGAGCAGAACGTCGAAAAAGCGGCGGTAGGCCGCGAGAGAATCCGGGTGAGTCACAAGCCTGACGTAGAGGTCACAGAGAATAGCGTCTGCGTCGCCGTCAAAATTCATCATATTGCCGATGATGCGTTTTTCGCGCTCGTCTGATTCGGCGCTCTCCGGAAGGGCGGAGACAGCGTAGAGAGTCACGCCGGGCAGCTCAGGATCCGGCTTGTTCTCGCGCTCACGCGCGTGGCGCAGATCGAAAACAGTATTTATGCCGAGCTTTTTCACAAGAGTGTCGGCGTCCTTCGCGCTCATATCCCCGAGGTGGCCGCCGCGGTAGAGCCGGCCGGGAGCGACCTTGCGCCCGCGGCACTCCGTGCCGCCGAGCTCGCGCACGTTTTCAACGGTCTTGAGCTTTGTTTTCATACGGATCGCTGCTCCTTTTGTGATATTCCTTTTTATATACACATTAAAATTCCTGAACGGAATATTATAAACGAATCTACTTTTACTTTAATTGAAATATAAGGGAAATGAAAATGTATAAAAGACAGTGTCTATTTAATAAAAAGACATTGAATTCTAAAAAAGAAATGATAATATATAAAAAATGAATTGACTGGGAAGCGCAAATATCGGATAATTATATTAGTTAAGGTATATGCTCTCAGCCCGGGAAGACGAAGTATTCCCGCATGAATTTGATAAACTGTCTTGCAAGCGGGGAAAGCTCTCCGCGCGGGAATATCAGCGAGAGAGTTAGCGGGGCTACATCGGCTATTTCTATCAGTTTGAATCTCGGGTCTGAAAAGAAGGATTCGGCTGCGTCTTTCATCTGTATCGTGCAGCGCATGCCGGCGGAGATATAATTCTTCAGCGTTGAAAGGCGCACGTCGGAATGAGTGAGAAACGGGGCAAAGCCGTTTTTGGCGCAGTTGTTCAGATAATAGAGGAAAAGCTCCGGGTCCTCACGGGGAAAGCAGAAGCGCTCGTTTTTCACGTCGGCAAGGTTTATCCTTCCCGCCGCGGCGAGAGGATGCTCGCTGCCGACTACGAGAGCGAGAGGCTCCGCAGCGAGAGGCATTTCGTCAAACGCGTCGTCCGGCGCCAGGAATTCCCGGTAACCGATGAAGATTTCTGCGCCGCCGCTCTTCATGTATGAGCGCATCTGGGAATGGCTGCACTCGAGTATGTCTATGCGGAAATCGGGCCTGCGGGCCTCGAAAGCGGCAACGGCGCGGCCTGCGGCGCAGGCTCCCATATTGAAAAAAGCGGCCGCCTTAAGGCTCTCCTGCGTTTTTGAGAGAGAGGAGCCTTTTACAGAGGAAAGCATTTTCTCGTAAGCCGCGGTCATCTCTTCGGCGTAAGGAGCTATCTTCCGGCCGGCGGGAGTGAGCTGAGCGGCGTTCCTGCGGCGAAGAAAGAGCGGCTCGCCTATTTCTTCCTCAAGAGCTTTTATCTGCTTTGAAAGGGAAGACTGCGAAAGGAAAAGAGCGTCGGCAGCCTTTGAAAAGCTGTGCAGCTTTTTCACTTCGTTAAAGCATATCAGCTGTTCTATCCTCATATTTGCCTCCGGAAGCTTGCGTATATGAAAAGAATACTATCAAAGCGCCTATAAATCAAGAAAAAAAGAAGGCGCGGGAATGTTTATCTTGCCCGATGGGCTGCAAATAAAAACAAGGAAAGGAAATCTAACATGAACGGCTACGATGTACAGTATGACGTAATAGTCTGCGGCGGCGGTACTTCCGGCGTTGCAGCGGCTGTCAGCGCGGCGAGAGCCGGCGCGAAGGTACTCCTTATCGAGAAAATGGGCGCTCTCGGCGGCCAGATGAACGTTTCGGGACCTCCGGGCTTCTCCTACGCGCGTCTCTACAACTGCTTCGGCGAGCGCGATATCGGCGGCTTCCTTTGGGAAACCTATCAGAGGCTCTACAAGAGCGGACATGCGCTTCCGGGCTACAGACCCAAGCACAGAGCCACCTCCGGCTACACCTTTAACTATGTAGACCCCGACTGGTGGGGATTCCTCATGTTCGACATGATGGAAGAGAACGGCGTCACCCTCCTGCTCGACACGATGGTCGTCGGCGCGCTCAAGGACGGCGACAAGGTCACCGGCGTAACGGTTGAGGCCGTAGACGGACGCCACGATATAAAGGGCAAGGTAGTCATCGACTGCACCGGCGAAGCTTACGTTGCTTCCTTCGCTGGCTGCGAGACCGAGTGTGTCACGCGCGACGAGGTCCAGCCGCACACCATCGCCTTCACGGCCGACGGCATCGACTGGGACAAGCTCCTTGACTATATCCGCCGCAATCCCGATCAGTTCAACACCGCTTCTCTGCTGCATCCCGCTTCTCCCACCACCGTGGAAGACATCAAGCACGGCTGGGAGACTATGACCGACCCGCGTTATCTCGGCGAGATCATGGGCTTCTTTGATCTGCGTGATATAGCCCTTGCCAACGGCGACTGGCATCCTTACTCCGGCGTCGGCTTCTTCTGCATGCCGCGCGAAGGCAACAAGATCCAGATCCACTTCCAGCACTCCTCTCAGGTAGACAAGGCTCTGCCGACCGACGCGTGGGACGTTACCCGCTGCCACATCGAGTGCCGCAAGCAGATCCAGGTGGCTTGGCGCTTCTTCAAGAACTACGTCCCCGGCTTCGAAAACGCATATATCACCCGCGTCTGCACCGAGCTCCGCTTCCGCGAGGGCCCGAGGATAATAGGCGATTACCGCTACAGCAGAGAGGACGTAAGGAATCTCTCCAAGTTCGACGACGTCATCGGCATGTGCCACGATAACGCCGGCGGCTACCACGTAGCTTCCACCAGCACCCTCCAGGTAAACGACCCCGAGAACGAGCGCATTGCTCCCGCCGGCTCCTACAGCCTGCCGTACCGCATACTCGTTCCGAAGAAGATAGACAACCTCCTCGCAGCCGGCAAGTGCGTCTCCGCGGACCGCGCATCCTACCTGCGCTATGTCCATCAGACCATGGTCACCGGCCAGGCCGCAGGCGTTGCCGCAGCCCTCTGCGCGCGCGACGGCAAGACCCCGAGAGAGCTTGAGAAGGACGTTTCCGAGCTCCAGAAGATCCTTGTAGACCAGGGCGCGATCCTTTACCAGCCGGTAAAGGGCGAGCCTACTCTTTGACAAAAATCCATAACAAGCACAAAGAGCGCTACGGCGCTCTTTGTGCGATTCAAAAGAGGTGTTTAGTCTATGAAAATGCTTATTAACGGCAAGCATGTGGATTCCAGAGACGGAAAAGTCATCGAGATACGCAACCCGGCTACCGGCGTTCTCGTCGATACCGTTCCGGCCGCTACGGCCGAAGACGTCGACGAAGCTATCCGCGCCTCCAAAAACGGCCTTGCGAAGTGGAAAGCGATCCCTCTCATGGAGAAGGAGCGCATAATCAACAAATTCTGCAATTCCTTCGACGCGCACAAGCGCGAAATAGTTGAGCTGCATGTTATGGAGAGCGGCTTCGGCATGCGCAACTGCCTGCTGCAGTATCAGGGCGTGCCGGCGCTTTTCAAGGGCTATATCGAGAGCGCCAAGAGGCTCAACGGCTCCGTGCTCGTTCCCGGCACCGAGGCCGGCCACGACGGAAAGACCAAGGAAGACCTCCAGCTCGTTCTCACGGAGCCGGTAGGAACGGTTGTAACCATCCTTCCGTTCAACGCTCCGCTCATGCTCTTTGCGTATAAGGTAGCTTCCGCTCTTTCGGTAGGCAACTCCGTTATCGTAAAGCCCCCCTCCACGAACCCCCTCGGCGTTATAAAGCTTGCCGAGATGCTCTGGGAAGCCGGAGTTCCGGGCGATGCCCTGCAGGTGGTAACGGGCAACGGCGCGGTAGTCGGCAACATGCTGGCGAACGACCCGCGCGTAAACGCCGTTACGCTCACCGGCAGCACTGAGGTCGGCATCCAGATCGCCACGATGACGGCGAAGCGCCTCGCGCCCTGCGCCCTCGAGCTCGGCGGAAACGACCCCTTCATAGTCATGGGCGACTATGACCCCAGAGCAGCCGCCATGGAAGGCGCGCGCTGGAGAATGAATTCCTCCGGCCAGGTCTGCATCTCCCCGAAGCGCTTTATAGTGCACAACTCCATCAAGGAGGAGTTCACGAAGGTCGCTCTCGAATACGTTAAGACCCTTGAGCTCGGCATCGGCGTTGACCCGAAGGAGGAGATCGATAAATACATCGACTGTGACTTCAGCAGCATCCCCAACGCGAAGATGAGCTGCCTTATAACCGAAAGCGCCGCGAAGAAGGTTGAGGAGCAGGTAAACAAAACCGTAGCCGCCGGCGCGAAGATCCTCATCGGCGGCCATCGCCACGGCGCATTCTACGAGCCGACCATCCTTACCGACGTGACGAAGGATATGGACGTAGCCAAGGATATGGAGATCTTCGGCCCGGTAATGCCGATAATCGGCTTCGATACCGCCGAGGAAGCTATAGAGATAGCAAACTCCAGCTGCTACGGCCTCTCCGGCTGCGTTATGACGAAGGACTGGAAGCTCGGCATGAATATGGCCCGCCAGATACAGTCCGGCGGCGTCGTCGTAAACGGCAACGGCATGTACCGCAACATCATGCAGCCCTTCGGCGGCATGAAGAACAGCGGCATGGGCCGCGAGGGCCTGTATACTCTCGGCGAGCTCGTTGAGAAGAAGGTAATAGTCCTCAAGGGCTTCCTTAGCGACAATATAGCTGAATAATAAATACTTTGTGAGGTAATTGAAATGGCAAAGACTAAAAAGTATCTCCAGTTCGGCATCATGCAGAAGATATATCAGGGCTCCGGCGCCATCAGCACCATTCCCTCCATCCTCGAGACCGAGGGGTGGAAGCGCGTAATGCTCGTGGCCGACCCGGGCCTTTACAAGGCCGGCGTTATCGAGCCGATAGAGAAGCTCCTTCGCGAGACTCCGGGCGTCGAGTACACCGTATTCACCAACGTCCGCCCGAACCCCGAAGCCGTTACTATCGACAACGAAGCCATCCCGCAGTTCCGCGATTTCAAGGGCGAAGTGATGGTAGCGGTCGGCGGCGGCAGCACGCTCGATACCGCCAAGGGCGTTGCCCTCGTAGGCGACTCCGGCAAGAAGGTAATGGACTTCATCGGCATCGACCCGCATAAGCCCCTGCCGCAGAAGAACTATCCCATCATCGCCGTGCCCACCACCGCCGGCACCGGCAGCGAAGTCTGCCGCAACGCGGTTATCTGCGACGAGAACGGCTATAAGCTCGTTCCGTCCCATGAGTGCATACTCCCGACCTATGCCGTGCTCGACCCCGACCTTCTCGCGGGCCTGCCCTTCAGCATAGCGGCGGCTACTGCAATGGACACCTTCACCCATGCTCTCGAGAGCTACACCAACCCCAACGCGAACGACTTCACCATGCTCTTCTCCCTGCGTTCCCTCGAGCTCGTAGGCGAAGCGATCCGTCCCTTCGTCGCTAACCCCGCAGAGGACGAATCCGCCGAGAAGATGAGCCTTGCCTGCATGTATGCCGGCTTCTCGCTCGGCATCGCCAGCATCGGCCAGGACCACGTTATAACCCACCCGATGTCCGAGGATCCGTTCCATATGCCTCACGGCGACGCCTGCGGCATGGCTCTTCCCGCCACCATCGAGTACAACGCCATGGGCTGCAAGGAAAGATACCGCAAGGCCTACAACGCTCTTACGAAGAAGAACGTCAGCGAAGGCGATTTTGACGTCCAGATGCTCATCGACTGGGTCATGGACCTCAACTATGACCTCAATATTGCCCAGCGCAAGACCTTCGAGGAGTGGGGCTATAACGACAACGATGTTCTCGACCTTATGATGTCCCATCCGATATTCGACAATAAGGACGCCATGAAGAACGAGGACTGCTGGTTCCCGCGCGTAAGCCACAAGAAGGAGTTCCGCCAGCTCATCCAGCGCATCAACGAGTACACCAAGATAGCCAGGGAAAGAGACCTGAACAGAAAGTAAAAGCTATAAAAAAGGCGCCCCGCTGAGCGGGGCGCTTTTTTTAACCGAAAGCTTATATTATTACCGATACGCCGTTCGGGATAACGGTAACAGAGGCGTTTTCGCCCTTTATGGCCTGAGCCATGGAAAGCGCCTCGGTGGGAGAAGCGGCGTAGAGCATTTTCATGTCTTCTACGATCTGCTTCAACTCGGGGCGAGTTACGAAGATAACTGTATGCGCCGCCTGTATGCGGGCCTGTATCTGCGCCTGCCACTGGTCCTGGGGAGTTTTATCCTGAGGCGTGGCCATGCACTGCTCGTACAGAGCGGCAGGGGAAGCGCAGTCCTTGAGATAGCGGTAGAAGCCCTCGCCGCCGTGCCCGTCCGCGCACTCGGCGCAGATTATGATAACGGAACCGGGGTTCGCCGTGGCCTCCGCGGTGCTGAGCCCCTTCGTGCACTGGTACATATTCTGGTCCAGCGGCGCGCCGCCGTTGGTAGTGATCACGATATCGGCGGGGGCCTTTTCAACCTTGCACCAGCCGAGCAGGAAATCGCAGCCGGCGCGGTGCGCCTTGTCGAAATCGCCGGCGAAGGCGGCAACGGTCTCTTTGTTCTCGTCTATGACGACGTTTACTATATATGCCAGCTTCGCCATTTTGCCGGCGGCGAGCATATCTTCCTGGATGGGGTTGCCGTCAAGCACTCCGGCGCGGGCAAAGGGACTGTCTATAAAGCGGCTGCAGTGGTTGCCGAAAACGGTGACCTGGTCGCATACGCCGGGCAGAACGCTCTTTCTGCCGCCGGAAAAGCCGGCGAAGAAATGCGGCTCGATGAAGCCTTCGGCCACGAGAAGCTCGGTTTCGGCGGCCAGCCGGTCTATTACCAGCGGCGCGCCGGAGGGGAGAACGCCTATATTTACGTTTGAGGCGGCGTCGCGCGCGTCGTGCACCACTATCTTTTCGTTTTTGACTATATCCTCTCCGAGCTTGCCCACGAGCTCGCTGACATCCGTTCCGCGGTGGCAGCCGGTGGCGACGAGAAGAGTGATATCTATATCGGGGCTGCCCTCGCGCAGCTCACGCAGCATGTGAGGCACTATATCCTTCGAGGGCACGGGGCGGGTATGGTCGCTTATAATGAGCGTGGCTGTTTTTTTGCCGCGGGCAAGCTCGCGCAGGCGCGGCGACCCGATGGGGTTTTCCATGGCCTCGCGCACTATTTCCGAGCCCGGTCGGGTGCTTTTGAGCTCGTCTATTCGCGAGCGGAGCACGGCCGCGCTTTCCGGTACCTCGAGCTCGAGCTTTTTGCCGCCGTAGGGTAAATACACTTTTTTACTCATTTCGCTACCTCAGATATCGAACGGGCTTATGCCCGTTGCGGGGTCGAATTTGCGGTCTATAACGGAATCGAGAACGCTGACGAATATCTCGCAGTTGCCGTTGATGACGGCTTCGTTCAGGTGGCCGCCGCGCACGGCGCCGTCGGGGCCGGCGAGGGCGGCGTGAAGATGAGTGTGGATATTGCCGCTTTTTTTGGAGATATTTCCGAGCAGGGATACTATCTCGCACGGCTCGCTTATTGAAAAATCCGCATAAGAAGCGGTCTCGGCGCGGTAGCTCTGCAGCTCTGCGCTCAGAACGGAGCCTATGCCGCTTACGCTGCCGGTCTCCACGGAGTTTGCGGCGCAGGCGGCCTTGAGGCTTTCAACGAGCTTTTCGCCTCGGGAGAGAGTTACCACGAGGGTTTTTCCGAAAAGTTTTGCTTTCATGGCGCTCAGTCCATACGGAGGGTGATCTCTGTGAGACCGCCGTTTATGCTTACGCCTTGGCCGAATTCGAGGACCTTGTCGTTTCCGCCCTCGGGAGTGACCTTGCCGTCGGCGTCCACTCTGCACCAGCCGTCATGCCCGGGAAGTACGCGGCAGCCGGCAGCGAGTATGCGCTTTATGCTCTTGTTTGAGGCCTCGAGATTCTGGGACATCTGCACCTGGCCGGTGCTGAGCTCGCCGCGGTTTTTGGAGGCGTCGCCCGCGAGGACCCACTTTTCGCCGTTGCCCTGGTCGAGTATATAAGAGCAGCAGCCGGGAGTGTGGCCGGGAGTGAGCATCGCGGTTATGCCGGGGAGGATCTCGTCCCCGTCCTCAACGAACATGTGCTTTCCGTTTGCGATTACGGGGATGGCGCCCTTCTCAACGAAGAGATCGCGGCGCTCGAGATCGTTCGCGTATTCCCACTCGGCGCGTGAGAGAACGAACGTGGCGTTGGGGAACATATCCACGTTGCAGGCATGGTCAAAATGCATGTGCGTTATAAGAACGTAATCTATATCTTCGCAGGAAACGCCGTGCTCGGCAAGTATCTGCTTATAATTGAGGCGAAGACCGACATAGCCGGTATCGAGCATGATGTTGTGTTTGCCGTCGCGGATGAGGGCCCAGGTGCCCCAGCCGTGATAGCAGATATCGAGCTTGCCGGAGAAACCGCTGAAGAGAATATCAACCTTGAATGACATGAAAAAACCTCCCGTAGATGCTTTGCGTCAGACGAATCTGACTAAATTATAATATCGTTTTTTCCTTGAAAAGTCAAGGTTTTCACCCCTTTTCAAGGCTTGTAAAGGAGGGAGGTATGTGGTATTATTCTTGTGTCAAAAGGAGCTGATGTCCAATGTCTTTGAGAGACGACGCAAACGTTATAATACAGCGCGCGATAAGCGCTTCGCTGCCGGATGAGGCGGTCAAAAAGGCCCTTAAGGAGCTTGAAATGCCGCGGGGGAAGCTGGTTACCGTAGCCATAGGCAAGGCGGCCTGGCAGATGGCGCGCGCGGCGGCCGATATCCTGGGGGACAGGATCGCGGACGGAGTCGTGATTACGAAATACGGCCATACGAAGGGCGATATAGGAAATATGCGCATATTCGAGGCAGGGCATCCCGTGCCGGATGCAAACTCTTATGCTGCAACGGAATGTGCGATAGAGCTCGTAAAAGAACTCGGGGAACAGGATACTGTGCTTTTCCTCATCTCGGGCGGCGGCTCGGCCCTTTTCGAAAAGCCGCTGTGCTCAGAGGACACTTTGGATTCGGTAACGCGGCAGCTTCTCGCCTGCGGCGCGGACATAACCGAGATGAATATAATCCGCAAGCGGCTTTCGGCCGTAAAGGGAGGAAAGTTTGCTCGGCTTTGTGCGCCGGCGAAGGTTTTTTCGGTGGTGCTGTCAGACGTTCTGGGCGACAGGCTCGATACCATAGCCTCCGGCCCGGCGTATCCCGACGAATCGACGTGCGGGCAGGCGATTGAAATAGTGAAAAAATACTCTCTCGAGCTTCCGGAGCAAGCGCTTGCGCTGCTGAAGGAGGAGAGCCCGAAGGAGCTTTCAAATGTTGAGACTCATATAACAGGGAGCGTACGCGAGCTTTGCGCAGCCGCGCAGCGCGCTGCCGAGGAGCTGGGGTACGAGAGCGTTATAATAACGGACAGTCTCTGCTGCGAGGCAGCCGAGGCGGGCGGCTTCCTTGCCGCCATAGCGAGGTATTACCAGAACACCGAAAAGTCCTTTGCCTTCATAGCGGGAGGAGAGACGGTTGTCCATCTTAAGGGCAAGGGCCTCGGCGGCAGGAATCAGGAGATCGCCCTTTCGGCGGCGCTGGGGATAGACGGGCTTAAGGATACGGCCGTCTTTTCTGTTGGCTCCGACGGAACTGACGGCCCGACTGACGCGGCCGGCGGCTATGCGGACGGGGAGACGGCAAGCCTTTTGCGCAAAAAAGGGATCGACGCCGGTAAATACCTGGCGGAGAACGATTCATACCACGCGCTTGAAAAAAGCGGCGGCCTCATCGTAACGGGCGCCACAGGCACGAACGTAAACGACTTTGCGGCGATACTCATAAAACGCTGAAAACAAAACCTGCCGGAGCAATTTCCGGCAGGTGGGAAAAGAGATAATAAAAACAGGGCGCAGACCTTTCGGTCTGCGCCCTGTTCATTTTTAATTGTGCTGTTTTTCAGACAAGCTTACTTGCCGATGTAATCAGCCTCGTAGAGCCATGCGAGGTTGGCGGTGCCGAAGCTCTGACGGTTCAGGCCGACGATGTCGGACTTGGTAACGGTCATAACGGCCGGAAGAGCAACCATGATGAACGGTACGTATTCACGGCAGAGGTCCTGAGCTTCCTTGAAGGTCTTGACCTGCTCGTCGGGATCGGTGGTGTAGTAGCAGCGGTTGCAGAGATCCTGGATGTAGTCGGATCCGCCTTCGCCGTCATACCAGTCGAGGCCGGCCCAGCCGGTAGCGGACTTCGGGCCGATGCTCGGGTCGATCTTGTTGACGTAGGACTTCGGGTTCGGGTTGCCGGTCTGAGACATGGCTATCGGGGTGTTGCCTTCGCGGATACGGGTCATGAAGGTGGAGGCGTCGGTCGGAGCAAGGGTCATGTTGATGCCGACCTGCTTGTAGACGTTCTGCATGACCTCGGCGACCTTATCAAGGGTGCCGCCGGTCGGATACGGAAGGTCGCAATCGAAGCCGTCGGGATAGCCGGCCTTCGCAAGCAGTTCCTTAGCCTTGGCCTGATCGTAGTAGCAGTAGAAGGGCTTGCTCTCGTCAACAGGCTGATAGAGGTCCATCAGACGGTTGCAGAGAACGTCGCCGCCGGAGGTGCCTGCGGTGGAGGCGCGGCCGGAGAGAGCGATCTCAACGATAGCGTCGTAGTCAAGAGCAAGAGCGATGGCGCGGCGTACGTCCACGTTGTTGAACGGCTCGAAAGCGCTGTTGAGCCAGATGCAGACGATGGTGCCGGCCGTCGGGTCAGCCCAGATGTGGAAATCGTCGCTGGCGTCGAGGGCGGCCATCTGAGCGTCGGACATGTATTCGCCTTCGTCAAAGTCGCCGGACTCGATGCCCATGGCGCGGGTGTTCGCGTCAAGAACAGCGGTGAGTCTGATGGTCTTGTAGTAAGGAGCGAGTCCCCAGTAATCGTCGCGGCGCTCGTAAACTTCGTAGGTGGACTTGTCGGTATCAACGAGTTTGTACGGGCCGGTGCCGCATACGGCGTTCCAGTCGAGCTTAAGAGGATCAACGGTATCGTTGGCTTCGTCCCAGGCAACGGCTCTGACGGACTGCTCGTCATACATATTAAAGGAAGAAGAGCAGAGGTCAAGGAAGATGAAGGGATACGGATTCATGAGGCCGAGGTCGAGGGTCAGTTCGTCGACGACCTTGGAGTTCTCAATGTCGATAACGGAATAGTAAGCGTTGAGGAAGCCGAGCTCCTTCTGGGTCTTCATGGTCCAGAGGGCGTCGGAAGCGGTGAACTGGTCGCCGTTCGGAGTTATGACGCCGTCACGGATGTGGAGACGGAGGGTCTTTTCGCCGACCCACTCATAGGACTCAGCGAGGTAGGGAGTGGGCTTGTTGTTGATGGAGTCCCAGTCGAACAGCTGTTCGAAGGTGAAGAAACCAACGTAGGAACGGTCGGAGCCGTGGCCCATGCCGCCGACGCCCTTGAAGGTGACCTCATAGGTCAGGTTGACGGACTTGTCGGAGGGGTGGGTCTCCATCTGAGAGAGCTCGTAACGGGAGAAGTTGAGGCGGTTGCCTTGTTCGTCTACCGTAACGGTCATGCCGCCTTCGGTGATGGCGTTCTCATTGGTGCCCTTGCCGCCGACCTGTTCGGTGGAGGAAGAGCCCTGGGTGCCGGACTGAGCGGGCTGGGTAGTCTGCTCGGTGCCGCTCTTGCCTTCTTCAGCCTTCTTCTCGCCGCATGCAGCGAAGAGACAGAAGACCATCAGCAGAGCAAGAATGATTGCAAAGGTGCGTTTCATGCAGAAGTTCTCCTTTCTTTTTTTGTGCGAAAAATAAATTGACTTTTAAGCAACTGGAATATTTTCCAATCAATTGAAACAAAAATTAAATCCAGTTAATTAAGTCGTAATAAATTATATCCAGTTTCCTGCATTAGTCAATAGAAACGGAAAACTTTTTTTGAGAGGCGCTGTTATTTCCGTATAAAACGCACAAAAAGGCAAAGAAGAAAATATGAAAAATAAACATCTGCCCCTCAAGACATTGACTGCTTTGAGGGGCAGATGCATGGTTTTATTAAATTATAGGTCCAGAAAGATTATCTGGAAATACGAGGATTACTTGCCGATGTAGGCAGCCTCGTAGAGCCAAGGCAGGTTGGCGGTGCCGAAGCTCTGACGATACAGACCGACGATGTCGGACCTGGTAACGGTCATAACGGCCGGAAGAGCGACCATGATGAACGGTACGTATTCACGGCAGAGATCCTGAGCCTCTCTCCAAATAGCGGCCTGCTCGGTGGGATCGGTGGTGAAGTAGCACTTGTTGGCAAGATCCTGGATGTAGTCCAGACCGCCCTCTCCGGTGTACCAGTCAAGGTTGGCCCAGCCGGTAGCGGACTTGAAGCCAATGCTCGGGTCGATCTTGTTGACGTAGGACTTCGGGTTCGGGTTGCCGGTCTGAGACATTGCAATGGCCATAGAGCCGTCGCGGATGGTGCTCATGAAGGTGGAGGCGTCATACGGGGTAAGAGTCATATCGATGCCGACTTCTCTGTAGATGTACTGCATGACCTCAGCGACCTTATCAAGGGTGCCGCCGGAGGGATACGGAAGCTCGCAGGTGAAGCCGTCGGGATAACCGGCCTGAGCAAGAAGCTGCTTAGCCTGCTCGACGTCGTAGTGGCAGTAGAAAGGCTTGCTCTCATCAACAGGCTGATAGAGGTCCATCAGGCGGTTGCAGAGGACGTCGCCGCCGGAGGTGCCGGCAGTGGAGCCGCGGCCCGCAAGACCAACTTCAACGATGGTATCATAGTCAAGCGCAAGAGCGACAGCGCGGCGTACGTCGACGTTGTTGAAGGGCTCTACGCCGCTGTTCATCCAGATGCAGATGATGGTGCCGGCGGTCGGGTCAGCCCAGATGTGGAAATCGTCGCTGGCGTCGAGGGCAGCCATCTGAGCGTCGGTCATGTATTCGCCTTCGTCGTACTGGCCGGACTCAATGCCCATAGCACGGGTGTTGGCGTCCAGAACAGCGTTGACATTAACGTATTTATAGTAGGGCTTGGTGTCGGCCCAGTAGTCGTCGCGGCGCTCGTACTTCTCAAATGTGGTCTTGTCGGTATCAACGAGCTTGTAGGGGCCGGTGCCGGCATCGGGAGCCCAGTCGAGCTTAAGGGGATCGATTGCCTGAGTGGCTTCATCCCATGCGATAGCCTTGCAGGACTGCTCGTCATACATATTGAACGGAGAAGCGCAGAGATCGAGGAATATGAACGGATAGGACTTGGTGAGAGCCAAGTCTACCGTCAAATCATCGACGACTTTGCAGTTGTCGATATCAATAACAGAATAGTAGGAGCCGAGGAAACCGAAATCCTTCTGAGTCTTCATGCTCCATATAACGTCGGAGGCAGTGAACTGATCGCCGTAAACGGTCATCATACCGTCGTTCAGCTTAATGCGGACGACCTGATCGCTGACCCATTCAGCAGATTCAGCCATCATGGGAACAGGCTTGTTGTTGATGGAGTCCCAATCAAACAGGTTCTCGTAGCAGAAGCCGCCGTAGTAAGAACGGTCGGACGGATGGCCGAGGCCGCCTACGCCCTTGAAGTTGACTTCCCAAGTAAGCTCAAGGGTTGCATCCTCAGAGGGGAAGGTCTCCATCTGAGTGAGCTCGTAACGGCAGTAGTTGAGGCGGTTGCCTTCAGCGTCGACAGCAACGGTCGTGCCGCCTTCAGTAACAGCGTTTTCATTGGTGCCCTTACCGCCGACTTTTTCGCCGTCGGTCTGGGTACCGGTCTGAGTGGTGGTGCCCTGCCCCTGCTCACCAGTTTCAGCCTTCTTCTCGCCGCAGGCGGCGAAGATGCAGAAGACCATGAGCAGAGCAAGAACGATTGCCAGGGTGCGTTTCATGCAGAAGTTCTCCTTTCTTTAGAGACCCATTTACAAAAAAATGGGTAATAGTTGCCTCGGTAAAATGATTGATTTTCCCATTACTATAAAGAAAAGGTTAAAAACCATTTACCGGACATTAATGATTATAAGTAATTTCCGTAAAAAGTCAATAGAAACGTAAAAAAAGTAGAAATCGGACGAGCCGCAAAATGGAAGGAGTGAGACGGAATGAATAAAAATATTACGAAATCGTGTAAAAAGCTTAATAATTATATAGCAATCGTGTGCCTCCCGATTAGTATTGCCCCTCCAATAAACGCGAGCGCGCGGAAGAAAAGGGGATGAGAGCGACACAAATATAAATGGAATTAAAAGGTAATTTTAACAATTAACTTGGAGAATCATCCTTCTGTATAGCGTGGGACAGGCGAATAAATTGTAAAATTTTATCAGTATAACTGACTAAAAGTAGGGAAGGTCTGCAAGGCCTGCTTGAACGAGATCGAACCACGCGGACGGGAGAAAAGAAGAAAGCGCGCTGCAGGGTGGAAAAGGGACATCAGATACGATTTTGAGACTAAGCAGAATAATAAAAAACCTCCTGCCGGAGCATTCCGGCAGGAGGTTTTTTTATGAGCTCAATCAAAAGCTGATTTACGGACAGCGCAATCAGCCGGTAATATAGTCGGCTTCATAGAACCAGCCATAGTTTGCGGAGCCGAAGCTCTGGCGGTAAAGGCCGACGACTGCGGAGCGAGTAACGTTTGTTACACAGGGCTGGAGGAGCTGGATGAAGGGAACATATTCGCGGCAGAGATCCTGAGCTTCCTTCCAAACTGCCTTCTGCTGCTCGGCGTCGGTGGTATAGTAGCATTTATCGCAAAGCTCTTGTATGTAATCCATGCCGCCGGGGCCATCGTACCATTCGGGGCCAGCCCAGCCTGTAGCGGACTTGGAGCCGATGCGCGGGTCGATCTTGTTTACATAGGATTTCGGGTTCGGGTTGCCTGTCTGAGACATGGCAATTGTAAATTGACCGTCGCGAATGTAGCTCATGAAGGTGGATCCGTCATACGGGTTTATATTAAGCGTTATGCCTACTTCCTTGAGCATAAACTGCAGGCTTTCGGCTACCTTCGGGCACTGGCCGCCGGTGGTGACTTCAAGGTCTACAGAAAAACCGTCCGCATAGCCGGCTTCGGCAAGCAGAGCCTTGGCGTTTTCAATATCGTACTTGATATAATTGGGTTTGCTTTCATCAACGGGGCTGTAGGTATCCATGAACTGGTTGCAGAGGCTGTCGCCGCAGGGATAGGCGAGGCCGGCGTATACAACGTCACAAATGGTCTCGTAGTCGATTGCGGAGGCAATAGCGCGGCGCACGCGCACGTCGTTCATGGGCTCTTTTTGAGAGTTCATCCACAGGCAGACCTGTGTGCCGGCCGTCGGATTGGCCCAGATGGTGTAGTCAGGATTGTTCTGGAAAGCTGCAAGCTGAGCATCGCTCATGCTTTCGCCTTCGTCATAGTCGCCGGACTCGATGCCCATGGAGCGGGTGTTGGGGTCCTCAACGGAGGTAATGGTAACATATTTATAGTAGGGCTTTGCGGAGAACCAGTAGTCCTCGCGGCGCTCAAACTTTTCGTATGTGCTCTGATCTGTCTCAACGAGCTTGTAGGGGCCGGTGCCGGCACTGGGGTTCCAGGCGAGCTTGAGAATGTCAACTTCCTCGCCGGCAATCTCTTTGGAGACCTTTTCAGAGGCGATGGAGAAGTTGGAGGAGCAGAAATCAAGCAGCATGAAGGGGTACGGATTCTTTACAGCGATATCGACGGTAAGCTCGTCCACAACTTTGCACTTGTCATAGTCGATAACGGAGAAGTAGGAGGCGGCAAAGCCGGCGTCGATCTGAAGCTTGAAGGACCAGAGAACGTCGGAAGCAACGAGCTTCTCACCGGAGATAGTGGTGATGTTGTCGTAAAGCTTTATGCGGAGGGTAGTATCGTCAACCCACTCGTAGGTTTCGGCAAGATAAGGAACAACACAGTTGTCTATGGAGTTCCAGTCGAACAAACCTTCGAAGCAGAGCCCGCCGTAATAGGAGCGGTCGGAGGGATTGCCGAGCTGGCCTATACCCTTGAAGCCTACATCCCATGTGAGCTTAATGGTGGCATCTTCTGAGGGATGTACATCCATCTGGCCGAGGTCATAGCGGCAGTAGTTAAGGCGTGTGCCGTCGGCAGTAGTCGTTACGGCGCTCGAGGTAGAGGCCGGAGACTGAGAGGTCGTACCTGCGCCGCCGGAGGAAGCTGTTCCTTCGCCGGAGGCGGAAGTTTGAGTGCCGGAGGTAGAGGCCGTCTTTTCGCCGCAGGCGGCAAGTATGCAGAAAGCCATCAGCAGCGCAAGGACGATTGCTAGGGTGCGTTTCATTGGGGTTCTCCTTTCTTGTTAAAACATGGTTTCGAGAGTACAAACAAAAATGAAACTTTGTCTGTAACGATACCATTATATAACAAAGAAAGCAGAAAACAATAGTTGATCTTAATTAAAACATAGCAATTAGCTATAGAACAAAAGGAAGATGTCATTTAAAAGCGAAAAATGACCGGCGGCACACAAGTGCCGCCGGTATATCAGAGTTTCGAAAAATCAGCCGGTAATATATTCGGCTTCATAGAACCAGCCATAGTTTGCAGAGCCGAAGCTCTGACGGTACAGGCCGACTACCGAGGAGCGGGTAACGTTAGTAACGGCTGGCTGGAGGAGCTGAATGAAGGGGACATATTCGCGGCAGAGATCCTGGGCTTCCTTCCAGACGGCCTTTTGCTGCTCGACGTCGGTTGTGTAGTAGCACTTGTCGCAGAGTTCCTGCATATAGTCCATGCCGCCGGGGCCGTCATACCACTCGGGGCCGGCCCAGCCGGTAGCAGATTTCGGCCCGATGCGCGGGTCGATCTTGTTTACATAAGACTTGGGATTCGGGTTGCCTGTCTGGGACAGAGCAATTGTAAACTGACCGTCGCGGATATAACTCATGAAGGTGGAGCCGTCATACGGGTTTATATTAAGAGTTATGCCGACTTCCTTGAGCATGAACTGCATTGTTTCGGCAACCTTCGGAACCTGGCCGCCGGTGGTGATCTCGAGGTCTACGGCAAAACCGTCCGCAAAACCGGCCTCAGCCAGCAGAGAACGGGCAGTATCAATGTCGTACTTGATATAGTTGGGCTTGCTTTCGTCGATTGCGCTATATGTATCCATAAACTGGTTACAGAGGCTATCGCCGCAGGGGTAGGCAAGACCTGCATAAACGACTTCGCAGATGGTTTTATAATCGATTGCGGAGGCAATGGCACGGCGCACGCGAACGTCGTTCATGGGCTCGTTCAAGGTGTTCATCCACAGGCAGACCTGAGTGCCGGCCGTCGGATTGGCCCAGATGGTGTAGTCCGGGTTGTTCTGGAAAGCGGCGAGCTGAGCGTCGCTCATGCTCTCGCCTTCATCGTAGTCGCCGGACTCTATGCCCATGGCACGCGTATTGGGATCCTCCACAGAGGTGATAGTAACGTATTTATAGTAGGGCTTTGCAGAGAACCAGTAGTCCTCGCGGCGTTCAAACTTTTCATACGTGCTCTGATCGGTCTCGACGAGCTTGTAGGGGCCGGTGCCTGCACTGGGATTCCAGGCAAGCTTGAGAATATCCAGCTCTTCGCCGGCGATCTCCTTGGAGACCTTCTCAGAGGCGATGGAAAAGTTGGCGGAGCATAAATCAAGCATCATGAAAGGATAGGGGTTCTTTACGGCGATATCCACCGTGATATCGTCTACTACCTTGCATTTGTCATAGTCGATGACGGAAAAATAGGCGCCCACATAACCTGCGTCTATCTGCACCTTGAAGGACCAGAGGACGTCGGAAGCAACGAGCCTGTCGCCGGAGATGGTGGTTATGTTGTCGTAAAGCTTGAGGCGGAGAGTAGTGTCATCCACCCATTCGTAGCTCTCAGCAAGCATGGGAACGACGCAGTTGTCTATGGAGTTCCAGTCAAACAGACCCTCGAAGCAGAGACCGCCGTAATATGCGCGGTCGGACGGGCGGCCGAGCCCGCCGATGCCCTTGAATCCGACGTCCCAGGTGAGGTTGATGGTGGCGGTATCGGAGGGATGCACCTCCATCTGGCCGAGATCGTAGCGGCAATAGTTGAGGCGGGTGCCGTCGGATGTGGAGGTTATGTCGCTGGAAGTGGAGGCAGGGGGCTGAGCAGCAGTGCCTGAGCCGTCGGTGGAAGTGCCGGCTGTTGTCCCGGTGCCGGGTCCGGTGGCAGAGGAAGTAGTGCCGGAGGTGCTGCTTGTCTGCGATCCGGCGTCGGAGGAGTCTTTCTCCTTTTTATTGCAGGCTGAGAAAATGCATAGAATCATAAGAAGCGCAAGTACGATAGCCAAAATACGTTTCATAGTTTTTCTCCTTTCGGGAAATGAGGGTGATGAAATGATAACAAAATATTTAACCGCTGCAGATCATAACTTAATATAACAGCCGCAAACTGCTTGTTAACAAACAAAATCCGAAGAAAAATAATATTACAAAAATATTAAGAGCCCGCCGTTCTTAACGGCGGGCTCTGTTTTAAAAGGAGAAAAGGAAGTCTATGCTTCGGCTTCGAGAGACGCGATGTATTCGATGCGCCTTTTTATGCGCGGCCAGAAAATGGTGAAGACCACCACGCAGAAGGCCAGAGGTATCATGCAGCACATAAAGACCCTGGCGTATTTATCCGGCGAGTCGGCAAACCATTTTTCGACCACGCCCGCCATAAGCGGCCCGCAGAACTGCCCGAGGTCGACTCCGAGATAGCTGGTGTTGCTCGCAACGCCGCGCTGCAGCGGCGGGACAGTTTTGAAGCAGGTCGTCTGGAACATCGGGTATGCGGCGCCATAGCCGCAGGCGGAGAGGAAGGCGCAGACGTAGACCATGAATACCGAGTGCGCGCGCCAGAGAAGGAAGAAGCCGAGCATATACAGGAAAACGGAGGGGTAGAACACCGCGGGCGGGCCGTATTTATCCGTTATCCTTCCTGCCAGGGGCTTGGTTACAAGCATGGAAAAGGCGTAGACAGTGAAGAAGATGGAAATGCCGGAAAAGCCTTTTTCCTGGCCGTAGCTCACCATATTGCTGTTTATTACGGCGTAGCAGAAAGCAAAGAACATATTTACGAACGCGGCCGGGATGGCGTGCACGGCGATGATGTTCTTATACCACGCTCCGGTGGAGGCTATCTCCTCGCGGGTGCGCTTCTTCGGCTTCATGAGTATTACGGGGATGAGGGCTATGAGGATGATGCAGGCCGAAACGAAGAACACGGCCTTGTAGCCGCCGAGCTCGCCGCCTATGTGCGCCGTGCCCCATTTTCTGACCTCCAGGCCTATCGTCGGGCCTATGGCCGTGGAGAGAAGGCCCGAAAGGCCGAAAACGCCGAGGCCGGAGCCCATCTTCTCCTTTGGCAGGGAGTCGCTCGCAATGGTGGTCGTGAGCGCGCCGAGGATGCTGAACTGTATGCCGTGCAGCACTCTCGCGGCAATGAACAACGGAATGGAGTTGAACAGGCAGTAGCTTATGTTTACCACGATGCCCAAACCGTAGGCCGCGAGCGCAAGCTTCTTTTTATCGAGCTTTACGAGCGCCGGGCCGGCTATGGGGCGCATGGCGAAGGCCGTGCCGTTGTAAAGCCCGTACATGAGCCCGCTGAGCACAGCGCCCGCACCGAGATAGAGCGCGTAGGACTTTACCAGCGGGTTCACTATGTACTGCGAGAGGCTCACGCAGGCGAAGGCCAGCATGGCGCAGGTGAAGGTGCGGTTCCAGATCGTGTTTGAACTTTTCTTCATGGCGAAGACCTCCGCGATTCAGATTTTTACGGCTGGAACGGTTATCTCCTCGCATCTTTCGCCGAGAGACGCGGAGGTCTTTTCATTTTGGTATTCCTCGTCCGTCAAAAGGCGCAGGGCCTTTGTGGGGCAGATCTTTACGCAGGCGGGTTCCATGCCGAGCGAGACGCGAACATAGCAGCCGTCGCACTTTTCCATTTTGCCGGCTGAGTTGAAGGTTGGCGCGCCGAAGGGGCAGGCCATCGCGCAGCTGCGGCAGCCTATGCAGTTGGTGTTGTCGTAAACGGTGAAGCCGGTGCCGGGGTCCTTGCTTATGCAGCCGGCGGGGCAGGCGGTTATGCACGCGGCGTCGTCGCAGTGCATGCAGGCGATGGAGTAGTGCTCGAAGACGGGAGAGGAGCCGACCATGCGCTCGTTTTCAAATACCTTGCGGAAGGGGGGAAAGCCGCAGGAGACGTCGTAGTCGTTCTGGTCCATGCAGGCTATGGCGCAGGCGCCGCAGGAGGCGCACTTTTCAACGTCGAGATCAAAACGGTATTTCATATCATTTCGCCGCCTTTCTTACGCCGCATCTTGTGGAGCGGAAGCCCGGGAAGCCGGAATAGGGATCGAGATGGTCCTTGTCGAGAAGGAGGCTCGCGTCGGCCTCGCGGTCGCCGTGGTAAATGAAGACCTCGCCCTTCTTGACTCGCGAAGTCGGTCTCGCGCCGAGGGAGACGCAGCCGTCCTTGGTGAAGACCTCTATCATGTCGCCGCGCTTTACTCCGAGTTCCTCGGCATCCTCAAGGCTGATATCGGCGAGAGGATGCGGGCGGAGAGATCTCTCCCAGGGCACGTCGTGCAGCCTGGAATGGATAGCGTTGGGTATGCGCGCGCCGGTGCAGAGCGTGAAGGGATAGAGCCCGGGGTCAACGTTGTTGAGCGGCGGGCGGTATGTGGGCAGGGCGTCCAGCCCCCATTCGGGATGGTCCTCTATGAGCTTGGATTTCAGCTCGAATTTTCCGGTGGGCGTCTTCATGCCTTTTTCAGAGTATTCGCGCTCGACATACGGGCGGAAGTCCGGTATCTTTATCGGCCGCTCGGCGGCCTTTATCTCCTCCCAAGAGATCGAGAGATTGCGCGTTATGTAGCGCATGCAGTTATCCCAGCCGCCGCGGAGAAGTTCGTCGTCGAGATCCATGCGCTCGGCGAGCTCGAAGAGGATGTCAAGGTCTGATCTCGCCTCGCCCAGCGGCTCCACCGCGGGCCTGGGACACCAGGCAAGGCCGCCGCCGTAGGTCTTGAAATCGTGCCGCTCGAAGGACGAGCAGCAGGGGAGGACTATATCGGCGTACTTGGCGGTGTCCGTAAGGAAAAGGTCGGTATCGACGAAGAAATCCACCTTTTCAAGAGCCTTTATTACGTTCTGGACGTTCGGGAACATGCGCATGTTCATGCCGAGAGCGAATATCGCCCTCACGGGGTAGGGAGTGCCCTCAAGTATCTGGCGGGGAAGATCCATCGACTGCATCTCGCGCTCGAGATATCCCCAGAGCGGGAAGCGCTCCGCGCCTATCGGAGGCTTGGAATCGGGGCGCTTTTCCTCGATGAATTCGTGCGCCATAGTGCTGAAGCCGGCCGACTGGTGGCCGAAGGTGAACTCCGCCGGGCAGTTGCCGCCCTTGCGGTCAAAGCTGCCGGTTATAGCGGAAAGGGCCATCATCGCGCGGTAGTTCTGCATGCCGTTTATATGGTGCACCATCGGGGAGGCGCTCTGGTTGACGAAAACGGGCAGGTTTTCGGCGATCATTTCCGCCGCCTTTTCGGCCAGCGCCCAGGGAACCCCCGTGAGCCGCTCAAGGTTGCTTTCGTTGAAGCCGCGGCAGTATTCGGCGTATTCCTCGAAGCCGTAGACGTATTTTTCAATGTAGTCGCGGTCTATCGCGCCGCGCTGTATGAGTATGTTCGCCAGCGCCAGGGCAAGAGCGCCGTCCGTTCCGAGGCGCGGCTGGATGAACAGATCGGCCAGCTTTTCGACCGCCTGGGTGCGCCGCGCGTCTATTACAATTATCTTGCCGCCTCTTTCGCGGAATTTGCGCGCGCCCTCGGTGGTGTTGTATTTGGAATAGTAGTTGTTATACGGCCAGGCGAGATAGCAGCCCGCGCCGTTCATGCTGCCGCCGCTCGGAGCGCCCGTGGCGATCTTCCAGGCCATGAGGCCGGAGGTAAAGCAGCAGGAGGACTCGGTGCCGTAATTCTGGCAGCCGAAGGAATGTGTGAAGCGCTGGTATATGGGGCGGAACCACTTCGTGTAGCCCGCAAAGAAGGCAACGGCCTCGGGGCCGGATTCCTTCTTTATTTTGAGGAGTTTTTCGGAGACCTCGGAGAGGGCATCGTCCCAGGAGATGGGCTCGAACTTTCCCTCGCCGCGTTCGCCCACGCGGCGGAGCGGAGTCTTCACTCTGTCTGCCCGGTAGAGGAACTGGCGGTTGCCCGCGCCCTTTGTGCACAGGCGGCCGCGCCCGGCGGGATCGTCCGCCGCGCCTTCCATTTTTATTATCACGCCGTCTTTAACGTAGCAGTCCACCCCGCAGGGGCTCTGGGAGGCGCACAGGTCGCAGTAGCTCCGGCGTATCTCTATGCCGGTTTCGGGGCCGGGTATCTTGGCTTTTAAAAGCTGCTTTTCGGTAAACATCTCATCTGCCCCCTTTCAGAAGGTCTGTGAAGCCGTCCGGAATGCCCTCGCGGCGCAGAAGCTCCGCCTGGAATTCGGTTATGGGAGCGGAGCGCAGAAGACAGTTTTTGACTATGCCGCTTATCGGAGCGCAGCCGAGCAGGTTCGCGCCGGCGAGCGAGCCGCCTTTGGTAACGGCCTCAATGAAGTATTTTTCCGTTTCAAATACATGCCTTTCGCCGCTGATCGAGCAGTCGCCCAGGCCGACGAAATCCATATCCATGAAGTGGCTGATGTTGTGAAGGAAGCTGCCGGTGTTCTCGGCGCCTGCGCCAGCCATGGAGTATCCGGCGGCCTCGCCCTGCGCCCCGGCGTTTGCCCAGAGGGCGATAACGCGCTCGGAGCCGAGCTGGATGTCCTTCGCCTGGCAGCAGTCCCCGGCGGCGAAGACGCCGGGCGCGGAGGTCTGCATCGAGTCGTCCGAAATTATGCCTCTGTCCGTTTTCACCTGGCCGGCGAGAAGGGAGATATTTGCCCGCGTGCCTATGCACAAAACGGCGATATCGGCGGGCACGGAGCCGCCGTCAAAGACGACCTCAATGCCGTCTCCGGATTTCTTTATCGCCTTGAGCGCGGCGCCGAAGCGGAGCGCGAGCCCCTTTTCCGAAAGGGCTTTTTCTATACGCCGCGCCGTTTCCGGATAGGCGGCGAGGGGGAATATATGCTCCGCCATGTCCGCCAGCGTGACCGCGGCGCCGGCTTCCATGAGCAGCTCGGCGACCTTTATGCCCGTCATCGAGGCGCCGATAACGGCGGCGCGCTTTATCCTGCCGCCGTCCAGCGCGCGGCGAAGGGCAAAGGCGTCGTCCACGGTGCGCATGACGAAGGTCTTTTCCGGGCAGTCGTTTTCTATTTTGGGCACGAAGGCGGAGGCGCCCGTGGCCATGAGGACGGAATCGTATTTCTTCGTGCTGCCGTTTGCGTCCGTTACCTCGAGGGTCTTCGCGTCCACCGAAGAGACCTTTGTGCCGCTCAGGATGTTCGCGCGGAACTCCGCGGCTATTTCGGAAAGAGTGCCGAAGGGGAACATGGCCGCTTCGGAGATCTTTCCGGCAACGTAGTAAGTTGTGAGCATTGGATTATATGGGGCGTAGCCGTGCTCTGAATAAACGTCTATCTCCGCCTCGGGGTCCGATGCGCGAAGAGCCTTGAGAGCGTGGTATCCGGCGCAGCCGAAGCCGACGATGGCGAAGCGCCTTTTAGCATGATCCTGCATCTTAAGACCTCCAATACATACTTTTCTAATAATACTATAATATTTACGCAGGGGAAAGTCCATAGAAAACGAAAAAAAGCTTTTCAAGCGCGGCTGCGGCCTGTATAATAATGTCAAGAACAAAAGAAAGGGAGGCTATTCGAATGAAGATTCTTCTTATAAACGGAAGCCCGCACGAAAAGGGCTGCACCTATACCGCGCTTTGCGAGGTGGCCTCGGCTGCGCGTGAGGCAGGCGCTGAAACGGAAATATTCCATATAGGCAACGGCCCCCAGCGCGGCTGCATAGCCTGCGGCGCATGCCGCAGGTCCGGAAAGCCCGATATCTGCGCTTTCCCGGACGAGATATATACCGCGCTCGTAGAAAAGATGGAAGAGGCGGACGGCATAGTGATAGGCTCCCCGGTCTATTACGCCGGGCCGAACGGCTCGCTCTGCGCGCTTCTGGACAGGGTGTTTTTCTCCCACGGCAAGGCCTTTGCCGGCAAGCCCTCGGCCTGCGTCGTGAGCTGCCGCAGGGGCGGCGCGAGCTCCAGCTTCGACAGGCTCAACAAGTACTTCACCATAAACCGCATGCCGGTGGTCTCCTCCACTTACTGGAACTCTGTGCATGGCATGAAGCCGGAGGAGGTCCTGCAGGACCTCGAGGGCCTGCAGGTGATGCGTACGCTCGGGCGCAACATGGTATGGATGATAAAGAACCTCGAAAAGGGCGGGGAGGAGCTGCCTCACCGCGAGAAGGGCATAGCGACGAATTTCATAAGATAAAAAGCATAAAAAGAGCCGCTGCTTTTGCAGCGGCTCTCTTTTTTATCGGGAAATCACACTCTGTCCGTTATGCCCATGAAAAGGACGGATTGAGTTTCAAGGTCGAGCACGGCGTAAAAATACGGGCTGTCGAAGATCATTTCGCGCGGCTCGTTTACGGGCATGCTGGTGCCGGAGGCCATGGCGGCGGTTACGGCGGCAGCGCGGGTGCCTTCCTCGTCCACTATTATCTTTGCTTTCTGCAGCACGGTGCTAAGATAGATGTTGCCGCCCGGCACGCTGCCCATCGCGGAGAAATCGGCGGCGGAGATATCGAAGGCGTCTTCAAGGCCGAGGGCTATGAGGATTTCGTTGAGAGTCACGGTAAAATCAAGGTCGAGCTTGGGCATGGCGAAGTTCATATAGGTGTTTGCCTCGGCGTCGGCGACGGCGCGGAAAAGCTCCTCGGAGCCGAGCTTTTCGAGCATCGCGCGCACGTCCTTCCCCTCGTCCGGCCGGATGACGGCGAAGGCGGTCCTGCCGTCGTCATAAGGCAGAAGCACTCCCTCGTAGCCCTCACCGGAGAGGTAAGAGCGGTAGCTGCGGTAGCTGCGCACGAAGTCCGCGGAGCTGACCGTGCCGTCCGCGGCGGTAAAGTCCATCTTTCCGGTGGCCTCGTGCGTGAACGGATAGGCCCACTTGGCGTCCATATAAATGGCGTTCATCAAAACGAGCACGGTGAGCGGGTCGAGATTTTCGGAGAGAAGCTCGGGGATGAGGCCGTTCGTTTTTTCATCTACCCAGGCGTTTATATCTTTGCGGGTCTTGCCGGTATCGAGATCGGCGGAGAAGACCTCAGAATCGAAGCCGGAGACGATGGCCTTGAGGTATTCCTCCTTTATATCTGCGGAAACGTCCGCCCAGGCGGAATTCGCAATGGAAAGCTCCGTGCTGCCGGAGGTCTCCAGAAGGGAGGAGCTGAGCGCGGAGCAGTAGCTCACGAGCTCCTCGGCCGACATGCCGAAAAGACTTTCAAACTGCGCCTTGGTCTCTCCCTCGGCGCCCTGCGCGGCCATTGCCAGCGCAAAGAGCACGGAGACCGGGGAATACACGGGATTGGCGCCCGTTTCGCTCACGAGCTCGAAGCTTGCGAAGGCAAAGTCCTTCTGCGGCGCGGAGACTTCCCTGATATCATAATTGAGCTTTTCCGCCTTTATCCCGGCGGTCAGCTCACCGGCAGAGGTGTTGGTTTTCTCTTTGCTCTTTTCGGAGGGCGATTTCGCGCCGCCTGCGCAGCCGCAGAGAACGCACAGCGCGAGCAGCGCGGCTACAAGAGCGGTAAAACGTTTATGCTTCATTTCATATTCCTCCTTAAGGGATACATCTTGCCCGTATACCGGTTAGACGGAGCGGAGGGAGAAAAAGTTCCGCATCAAAAACGGCGCGCCGGAAGCGCGCCGTTTTTGCCATGTAAATCAGAGCGAGTCTATATATCTGCAGGCGGCGACTGCGGCGGCCGCGCCGTCTCCGGCGGCGGTGGCCACCTGGCGGATGGCTTTCGCGCGGCAGTCTCCTGCGGCGAAGACTCCGTCCGTGCCCGTCAGACAGTCCTCACCGGCGACTATGTAGCCGGCCTCGTTGAGAGAGCAGACGGAGGCGAACGGCTCGTTTTCCGGCTTCTGGCCTATGGCGACGAATACGCCGCCGACCTCGAGGAAGGAGGTCTCGCCGGTCTTTCTGTCGGTGAGCTCGAGCCCCTCGAGCGTATCGCCGTAAATGAGGCCGGTCACGGCGGAGCCGAAGATGGTCTTCACATTATCCTTTTCCTTCAGCTGCTCCACAAGCAGGGCCTCGCCCGTTAGAAAATCGAGATCCTGCACTATGGTGACGCTCTTGCAGGTCTCCGAGAGCAGCACCGCCTCCTGCAGAGCAGTGTTCCCGCCGCCTACGAGAGCCACGTCCTTCCCGGCGTAAAACGCGCCGTCGCACACGGCGCAGTAGGAAACGCCCTCGCCGATGAGCTCGTTTTCTCCATCGAGCCCGAGCTGCCGGTGCTTGGAGCCGGCCGCTATTATAACGGCCGCGGCCTCGTATTCGGAGCTCTCGCCGATGACCTTTATGACCTTGCCGCTTTTCTCTATGCCTGTGACGGTATCGAGCTCTATCTCGGCGCCGAGGGCCATCGCCTGGTCCATGAATTTTTCGGCAAGCTCGTTGCCGCTGGCGCTCTGGAAGCCGGGATAGTTTTCTACCTTCGGGGAATAGGTTATCTGCCCGCCGAAGGATTCCTTTTCCAGCACGAGCACGGATTTATTGGCGCGCCGCGCGTAGATGGCGGCGGTGAGGCCAGCCGGGCCCGAGCCGATGATGACTATATCGTACATTTTCAATATCCTTTCAATAAACAAAATGACCACCTTTCAGCGGTCATTTTGTATTTTCTTTAAGCTCAGCCGACGTTGGACTCTATATACTTGCGTATATTGGAGACGTTGACGATCTTTTCAACCTCGCCGTCCTTTACGGATACGAGTGTCGGCGCCTGGTGCACGCCGTAGCGCTCCACGGCCTCGGCGTCCTCGTCGGCGATTATGGTCTCATACGCGATGCCGGCCTTATCGAGGAAGGTCTTCGCCATGCGGCAGTTCGGGCAGGTCTTCGTGGCGAAGAGGATAAGCCTTTCGCCGTCCGGAGTGGACATTACCGCGCCCTCGCGCTTCTTGAGGGAATAGGGGATGTTGTAGGTCTTTCTGTCCTTGTATTCCTGGATCTTGCCGTCGTTCCAGTTCTTTACCGGGCGGTAGTAGCCGGTTATGCGGCTGTAGACCTCGGTCTGCTCGTGGCAGTGCGGGCACTCGAACTGCTCGCCGGGGAGATAGCCGTGGTTCTTGCATACGGAATACGTGGGCGACATGGTGTAGTACGGGAGCTTGTAGTTGTCCGCGATCTTGCGCACGAGAGAGGCCGCGCTCTGCCAGTCGGGCAGGCGCTCGCCGAGGAAGGCGTGGAAGACCGTGCCGGAGGTATAGAGAGTCTGCAGTTCGTCCTGGATATCGAGGGCGGAGAAGATATCCTCCGTGTAGCCCACGGGCAGGTGCGAGCTGTTGGTGTAGTAGGGGGTGCCGTTGTCGTTGGCGGTGATTATATCGGGGAAGCGGGCCTTGTCAAACTTGGCCAGGCGGTAGGTGGTGGACTCGGCCGGAGTGGCCTCGAGGTTGTAGAGGTCGCCGTACTGCTCCTGATAGTCGGACAGGCGCTCGCGCATGTGGTTGAGGACTTCCGCGGTGAATTTCTGAGTGCGCGGATCCGTCATATCGGCGCGGAGCCACTTGGCGTTCAGGCCGACTTCGTTCATGCCGATAAGGCCGATGGTGGAGAAGTGGTTGTCAAAGGTGCCGAGATAACGCTTCGTGTAGGGATAAAGGCCCTCGTCCATGAGGCGGGTGATGACTGTACGCTTTATCTTCAGCGAGCGGGCGGATATATCCATAAGGCGGTCGAGCCTGGAGTAGAACTCTTCCGGTGTGGCGGAAAGATAGGCTATGCGCGGCATGTTAATGGTGACCACGCCCACCGAGCCGGTGCTTTCGCCGCTGCCGAAGAAGCCGCCGGATTTCTTGCGCAGCTCGCGCAGATCGAGCCTTAGGCGGCAGCACATGCTGCGCACGTCGCTCGGCTCCATATCGCTGTTGACGTAATTGGAGAAATAGGGGGTGCCGTATTTCGCCGTCATCTCGAACAGGAGCTTGTTGTTTTCAGTGGCGGACCAGTCGAAGTCGCGCGTGATGGAGTAGGTGGGGATAGGATACTGGAAGCCGCGGCCGTCGGCGTCGCCCTCGATCATTGTCTCGATGAAGGCGCGGTTGATGATATCCATTTCCGCCTTGCAGTCTTTATATTTGAAGGGCATCTCCTTGCCGCCGACTATTGCGTTGAGCTCGGCCAGATCGTCAGGCACGGTCCAGTCCAGCGTGATATTGGAGAAGGGAGCCTGCGTGCCCCAGCGGGACGGGGTGTTCACGCCGAAGATGAAGCTCTCTATGCACTTTTTCACCTGGTCGTAGGTGAGGTTGTCCGTCTTTACAAACGGAGCAAGATAGGTATCAAAGGAGGAGAAGGCCTGAGCGCCGGCCCATTCGTTCTGCATTATGCCGAGGAAGTTTACCATCTGGTTGCAGAGGGTGGCCAGGTGCTTGGCGGGAGCGGAATTGATTTTTCCGGGCACTCCGCCGAGGCCCTCCTGGATAAGCTGCTTGAGCGACCAGCCCGCGCAGTAGCCCGTGAGCATGGAGAGATCGTGCAGGTGAAGGTCGGCGTTGCGGTGAGCGTTGGCGATCTCGTCGTCATACACCTCGCTCAGCCAGTAGTTGGCGGTGATGGCGCCGGAGTTGGAGAGAATAAGGCCGCCAACGGAATACGTGACGGTGGAATTCTCCTTTACGCGCCAGTCGTTTATCTTGAGGTAGTTGTCCACTATCTCCTTGTAGTCGAGTACGGTGGACTTAAGCTCGCGCAGCTTGGCGTGCTGGCGGCGGTAGAGGATATATGCCTTCGCCACGTCGGCATAGCCGGCCTGAACGAGAACGGCCTCCACGCTGTCCTGAATATCCTCGACGGATATAAGTCCGTCCTTTATTTTCGGCTCAAAGTTGGCCGTTACCTTCAGAGCGAGGAAATCTATAACGGCCGGATGGAAATTCTTCTCCTGCGCCTCGAAGGCAAGCTTTATCGCCGAAGATATTTTCTCAATGTTGAAGCCGACTATTTTGCCGTCTCTCTTAAGTACCTGATACATCTCTATTCCTCCATCTTTATAATAGAACGCCGCGTATCTCGGCATTTGGGACATACTGCCTTGTGATCTCGAGCCAGCGGAGCATATCCTCGTTTGAAGCGGCGCTCATGCCCTCGGCGATTATATCGCCCGAGTCCACGAAGCCCTGCAGGAAATACCGCTTCGCCCCGGCTATCCAGCCGCCTATTTCGTGAAAATCGCCGTCGCTGTGAAGCTCGCGCACGACGGTGGTGCGGAATTCGTAATCGACCCGGCCTTCCATCAGAAGCGCCGCGCTTTCCTTTACCTTCTCTACGAACGGAAGCGGAGCGCCGGAGCAGAGAACGTATTTCGACTGCGGGCCCTTTATATCCATGGCCACGTAATCCGCCAGATCGGCCTCGATTATTCTGCGCAGCTTTTCGGGAAGAGAACCGTTGGTATCGAGCTTTACCGCGACGCCGAGATCTTTTATCTCGCGCATGAAATCTTCGATATCCGGCTGCAGCAGCGGCTCTCCGCCGGTTATGCACACGCCCTCTATTATGCCCTTGCGCTTCTTGAGCAGCGCCAGCACCTCGCCGGAATCGCTCTCATCGTCTTCAAAAAGGACGAGCGAGGCGTTGTGGCAGAAGGGGCAGCGAAAATTGCAGCCGCCGGTGAACACCGTGCAGGCGACTTTTCCGGGATAATCGAGCAGCGTGAGCTTTTGCAAGCCTCTGATTTTCATGTGTTTTCTCCGAAATATAGTAGTTTACTGCCAAATCATAATACTATATGTTGTGTTTGGTGTCAATAGCGAATTCTATATATACATAAAAAACGTTGTCACAGAGCCGCAAGTTGTGATATACTGCCAATAGCAGAAAAAGATTTTTGTGCACTCTTTAAGCAGAACGGCCGAAAAGGCCGCGCGGAGGTATTTATGTTTGAAGGTTTCGTCCCCGCAACGGGGGAGTTTTTGCTCGGGCTGACATTTAATAACGACAGATCATGGTTCGAGGCCCACAGGGTCGATTATGAGAGCTTCCTCAAAAGGCCGTTCGACGCGCTTGCGGCCGATACCGTAAAATGCGCCGAGAAGGCGATGCCGGGCAGGAGCCTCCGCTGCCACATAGCCCGCATCTACCGCGACGCGCGTCGGCTCCACGGCCGCGGCCCGTATAAGGATCACCTCTGGTTTTCCCTATGGGACGATACCGGCAGCAACGACTCGACGATGTTCTGGTTTGAGATCGGCGCCGTGGACTACGGCTTCGGCATGGGCGAATATACCGCCTCGCCTTCGCAGATGGAGCTTTTCCGCCGCACGATAGACGAAAATCCCGCCCGCTTCGAGCGCCTGGCGCAGTATGTGAACGAGCTGGGCATATATGAGATAGAGGGAGAGGAATACAAGCGGCCGAAGGCCGAGAGGAACGAGCTCATCGCGCCCTGGTACAACCGCAAGCGCATAGGAGTTTCGGCCTTCAGAGGGCATGACGAGCTGCTTTATTCCGCGCAGTTGCCGGAATTTCTGGCGCAGAGATATGCCGAGCTTGCGCCGGTATATGATTATTTTGCAGATATATTCCGGCCGGAGGAATAAAAAAGGAACGCGGCCCCGCTTTCTGCGGGGCCGCGTATGATTTTAAGCGTTTACTGCATGTTGCCGGAGGTGCCCGTCTGCGAGGACGAGCCCTGGCCGCCGGAGGATGAGCTCTGGCCGCCGGAGGTGCCCGACGACACGCTTACGGGGGTAAGGGAGAGAAACTCCGTTTTCACCCAGCCGTAGCCGCTGCCGTAGGAAATGAGGGTCCATTCGCCGCTCTCCGCGGCGGCGCTGATCTGGTCGCCCTGCTTGACCGTCGCGAGCTTGTCGTAGGTGGCGGCGGGGCCGGAGCGTACGTTGAGCTCCGTGGCCTTTACGTAGCGGGTCTCAAAGCCGGAATAGAATTCGTTGTCTTTCGGCTTTACCTGGAGCTTGTTGTAAGGCGCGAGATTGAGCCATGACGAGCCGGAGGACGTGGAACCCGAGCCCGAGGTTGCGCCCGAGGGCGTGCCAGAGGTCGTGCCTGATGCTGTTCCCGAAGCAGTTCCGGAGGTCGTGCCGGAGGCGGTTCCCGAGCCCGAGCCCGAGGTTGCGCCGGAAGCCGGCTGCGCCGTGCTCCCGCCGACCGACTGAAGCTCGGCCTTGAGCTGGTCGTTCTCTGTCTTCACAGCGTCAAGCTGAGCGGTAAGGTCGGCTATTTTTGTCTCATACTCGGCTTTCTGCGTAATTGAAGTGCCGCCTTCGGCCGAGGCGAGGGCCTTGTTTGCCTTGCCGAGCTTTGATGCGGTCACTATAAGCACAATCACGAGGATGATGGATGCGGCAACAAGCGCCCAGAATATGATGTTGAACAGATCGCGCGGATTGTTCTCGCGCTTTCTCTGCTTCCTTTTCGAGCTTTGTTCGTCCATTTTTGTACCTCCTGTTGATATTACCAGAGATCTTATGTATTATTTAGTCTATAAAAAAAGAGGGTATATGTCAATAAGCCAAGAGTAAAAAAAGGGAAACAAAAGAGGGGGCGAAGCTTTGATAAAAACCGAACAATTCCGCGAAAAGGCTTCGTCGGTATATGTTTATCTTCTGCTCACGGCATACATCCTCTGCCCGCCTCCGGAGGGCTACCGCGCGATAGTGGAGTTCAAATACGCGCTTTTCATGGGGATGACAGCCTGCTATGCCGCCGCCATGCTGCTTTCGCTTTTCCTTGCCCGGAAAACGCTCGGAAGGCTGCGGCGCGAGGAGCTCCTCGCGCTCGCGTTCCTCGGCTTTACTGCGCTTTCGGCGCTCCTTTCGCCTTGGAGAGAGCATACTCTTATCGGCACGGACAGGAGGGACGGCCTGTTGACCGCGCTGGCGTATACGGCGATATTTTTCTTTCTTGCCCGGCATTTCAGACCGAAAAGAGAGCATCTTTACGCGTTCGCTTTTTCCGCAACGGCATACTGCGCCGTTGTTATACTGCAGATGTGCGGCAGAAATCCGTTCGGCATGTACCCGCGCGGGCTTACGTATTTCGACGCGAACGTGCGTTATTCCGGGGTATATATAGGAACTCTCGGCAACGCCGATATAGCTGCGGCCGTGCTCTGCATGGCCCCGCCGGCGTTCTTTACGGCGGCGGTCTTCAGAAGGAAGAGTCCCTTCGAGCTGCTGCTTCTCGTACCGGCGGCGCTCTGCCTTGCCGTGCTTATAGAAACGAACTGCGCCGGAGGCTCCTGCGCGGCCGTCGCCGCGACTATCCTGGCTGTTCCGGCCGCCTGCCGAAGCAAAAAGGTGAGGAGGATATCCGCCGCGGCGGCGTTAACGGCGGGGGCGCTCTTCATCGTATGGCTGCTTTGCTACAGGGGAAAGCAGTGGGGAGTTTTCCACCAGGCCTCGGAGCTGCTGCACGGCCGGGCGGAGGAGAGCTACGGCTCCGGGCGGATATATATATGGAAGAGAGTGCTCGAAAAGGTACCGGAGCGGCTGCTTTTCGGCGGCGGGCCGGATACTCTCCCGCTGCGCGGCATAGCGCCGTACGAATGGCTGCGGGCGGACGGGAAACTGATAAGCTCGGAGATAACGGCGGCTCACAGCGAGTATCTGAATATACTGGTGAACTGCGGAGCCTTCGCTCTGGCGGCATATCTGGCGCTGCTCGTTTCGGCGGCGGCGCGCTGGTACAGGCGGGGAGGCGGCGCGGCGCGGACCGTCTGCGGCGCGGCTGCCTGCGCCTATCTCGCGCAGGCGTTTTTCGGAGTGAGCATGTGCCTGAATACTCCGTTTTTGTGGCTCGCGCTCGCGTGCGTTTGTTCATTCAAAGAAGAAAAGAGGCCCGGCGGATGACCGCCGGGCCTGTTCTTTCAGTCCTTTTCCTTGTAGTAGAGCATGCAGTGGCAGTAGCCCTCGAACTCGGGGTCCGCCATCTGGGCGCGAAACTCGCTGCAGATGCACTTTGTGTCCTCCGTGCGCTCGCGCCTGCAGGGGCAGTAGCCGCCGGTGCGCTTGAGCCCCTCGCGCACGGTCTTTACGACTTCCTCATTGCTGTTGATACGGATCATAAAGCTCAAGCCTCCCAAGGTATTCTATTATTTCATCTTTGGTATAAACGCCCACTCCCTGGCCTATCTTCTGGCAGTCTCTGAAAAAGACCATGGTCGGCACGGCGCTTACCTGGAAAAGGTCGGCCAGGCGGGGATTTTCGTCTATATCCACCTTGCCGAGCGTGATATAGCCTTCGGCCTCGAGCTCGTCGAGAACGGGGCCGAGTATTTTGCACGGGCCGCACCACTCGGCGTGAAAGTCCACAAGAAGGATGCCCTTTGTGTTCTGAATGGTCTCGTCGAAATTGTCTAACGAAAGTTTGATGCTCATGTTTTTCTCCTTTTCAGTAAAATGGGGTTTCAGTCTTCCGCGGGTATATTCTTTGCCAGGGCGCTGTTTACGTATTCCTTTTCGGCGGAAACGTCGCGTATGAGTTCTATATAATCGGGCAGGGAGTATTCCTCCGCCTCGCTTTCAAGCTCTATCTCGCAGAAGGCCTGATCCTTCCAGAAGGGGAAGACGTCAACCTCCAGAGTGTGGCCATCCCAGGGGATGCGCCAGCGGGTCTTTTCTATGGTCCGGAGCGTTTCGTCACGCTTTTCGGAGAGAAGGATGCGGTATTCCTCCTCGCTTATGTGCTCCTCGCGCTCGACTCTCGTCATTGCGCTCAGAGCCTTCTTCTCGTTTTTGGTGAAAACGGCTTTGCCGTCGGGATAAACCGTCTTTCTCACGCGCACGGCGCTGTCTCCGCCGGTGCCGGTAAGATAGGTCTGCGATATTTCGAGCCTTTCGTCGCACTGCTCGTCCAGCACGGCGCTGTCCGGCATGCGGATGAGAAGCTTTCGCTCTATTTCGAGCGGCCGCATGAACCGGAGCCACCACTCGGCTATTTCCTTCATGCCGTCGTAATTCGGGTGCGCACCGTCTACGGAGTCGTACGGCAGGCCGAAGGAGGCTATATCCGCCACGCGGCAGGAGTTTGCCGCCGCGGCCTCGCGGATGGCGTCGTTAAAGGTCTCGAAGGGCATAACGGCGTCGGCGTTGAAAAACGAGCTGCCGGCGTAGTCTCCCTGCATGAGAGTGCCGCACCATATCTCGGCCTCGGGGTAGTTTTTGCGCAGGCGCGAGAGCATAAGCGAATAGTCCGCGGCGAAATCTCCAAGCGGCACGCCGTAGGCGGCGTCGTTCAGGCCCATGAAAACGAGTATCACGTCCGGCTCGCCGAGCGCGGCCGTGCGCGCCTCGGAGCAGCCGCAGAGAACGGCTCTGCCGGAGACTGTCGTGCCTGCCCAGGAATCGTTCATGCAGAATTCGCCGCCGAGTTCGTTTATTATGCGCATCCACCAGGTGTCGCGCACGCCGGCTATGCCTGCCTGGCGGCAGAGATAGCCGCTGTAGAAAACACCCTCCGTGGGGGTGTACATTACAAAGGTGCTTATGGAATCGCCGAGGATCGAGAATTTCTTTCCGCTGTAGTCAGTCATGATGGTTTCAGTCTTCTTTCAGTATTTCGTCCGCGAAGGCGCGCAGGGCGCCTTCGTATTTTTTGCTGTCTTTGTAGTGAGATTCCGTATGGTCCGCGCCCTCGAAGGAAACGAGTCTTATGCGCGCGGGGTCTATGGCATGCTCCTGAAGGGCGAAGGTATAATTAACGTAGGAATCCTTCGTGCCGTGCAGCAGAAGCACCGGCAGGGAGGAGCGCGAGAGCGAATCGAGCGCGGAACGGCCCTTGATGTCGTACCCGAGGAAGAGCCGGAAATGCAGGCGTATGAAATCCGCCGTGGGGTGCGCGGGCAGACGGTACAGGCGCTTGAGGGAATCCGTGCAGACGCTGTAGAGATTCGGCATGCCGCAGTCGGAGATGATGCCGCGCACATTTTCAAGCTCGGGCTCGTCCGCCAGAGTCATAACGGCGCAGCCGCCCATGGAGGAGCCGGCGAGGATTATGCGGCATTTGCCGCCGAAGCGGGAGTTTACGTATTTCACCCAGAGGAGGATATCGTCCCTGTCGAGCACGCCGTAGCCGATTTCCTCTCCGCCGCTCTCGCCGTGCGCGCGCATATCGGGCAGCAGCACGCTGAAGCCCAAGCCGAGCCAGAAGGGGAGAGTCTGCGCGTATTCGAGAAGGCCGCGGGAGGCAAGGCCATGGCAGCCGATGAAGATCTTGTCGCCTTCGGCGGGATAAAAGCGCGCGCGCAGCTCCGCGCCGTCCGGCGCGGTGACGCAGAGCTTTTCGCAGGGCCTGTCCGCCTCGCGCTTTTCGCATTCATGGATATATCCGCGGTAGCCGCCCTGACCGGGAGCGCCGGAATAATGCCCGCTGCGCTTTATGCCGCGCCGCGTGGCTTTGCGGCTGCACATCATGATGAACATCACAAGGCTTATTATCCAGAGAGCCGACAGAGCAAGCAGCGCGAGCGCCGCGATAACTATCAATACTATCAGGTACCAGGGCATGCTCTCAGTCTTCCGGTTTAGCTATCGATCTGTAGCCGGCGAAGATGGAGCGCGGGGCGCTCTTCGCTATTTCGTCGAAGGTCCAGGGCTCGGAGCCTGCCTTGAACATATTCCTGCATACTACGGGCTCTGCGTGAAGCGAGATGCTGTTTCCCGCGAGGGAGAACATGCTTCCGCTTATCTCGGCCGAGGCCTCGGAGGCAAGGTAGGTGAGGAAGGGGGTCATCAGCTCGGGCAGCGGAGTTATCTCCGTGGAGGGAGCCTTGGCCGAGCCTATCATTATGTTTGTGTCCCGCGTCATGTTCACGGCCTCGAGCTCATAGGCCGCGCGCGTGCGGGCAAAGGGGGAGAAGGCGTTGCAGGTGATGCCGTACTCCCAGAGCTCTATGGCGGCGGCGCGAGTGAGGCCCACAACTCCGGCGTTCGCCGCGCAGTATTCGGCGTGCTTTATCACGTCGCCCATGAAGGCGCGGGAGGAGCAGTTGATTATCCTGCCGTAATGCTGCTTCTTCATATAGGGTATGGCGAAGCGCATTACGTTGAAGTAGCCCTTGGGCTTCACGCTCGTGACGCGGTCCCAGAGCTCTTCGCTTATCTTGTCGATATCCGAGAAGCCGAAGGAGCCGGCGATATTTGCGACTATGTCTATCTTGCCGTAGGTCTTTACGGCGAACTCGACCAGCGCCTCGGCCTGGTCAAACTTCGAGATATCGGCGAAGAAGGCGGAGGCCTCGCCGCCGGCGAGCCTTATGGCCTGCGCGGTGGTCTCGGCGTCGCCGTTAACGTCGTTTATATGCTCGAGGTACCATTTTTTCTTTTCGTCGCTGAGCCTTTCGTACTCCTCGTCGGTTATCATCTGGCTGCCGGTGCTGCCCTTTTTGCGGTTGTTCGTTACTACCTTTGCGCCCTCGGCGGCGAAGGCCATAGCCAGCGCGCGGCCTATGCCCTGGCCGGAGCCTGTTACTATTGCTACTCTGCCCTTCAGAATATCGCCCATGATGCCATCCTCCGTAAAGTGTTTTTTTACATTTTTTTGCTTTTATTTATTCTATCACTCTTCTGTCGATTTAGCAATTAATAAGATGTAAAGATTGTGTTGCAATCATTATATTTAATCGCCGTTTCGCTCCCGCCTGACGGCGGAACCGCGAAAGATGACTATATATCATGTCCTACGGACATGATATAAACAAAACGCCGCGCTGTAAGCGCGGCGGAGGGGACTCAGAACAGTCCGGAAACGAGGGTGAACAGCGCGCAGACGGCGAAGCCCGCGGCCGTGGGAAGAGCGGCGGCGAGAAGAGTCCATCTGAAGCTGCCTGTCTCGCGGCGGACGGTGAGAAGAGAGGTGGCGCAGGGCCAGTGCATCAGAGTAAATAGCAGCATGCTCACGGCCCGCCGCCAGGTCCAGCCCTGCGCTATGAGCAGCGCCTTTGTCTGCGCGAGCGAGCCGAGCGCAGAGAGGCTGCCCGAGCAGGTATAGGCCATCACGGCTATCGGCAGGACTATCTCGTTTGCCGGGAGCCCGAGGATGAAGGCAAGAAGGATCACTCCGTCGAGCCCAATTATTTTTGCCGGTGCCTCGAGAAAAGAGGCGGCGCGGGCGAGCAGACTTACTCCGCCGACGCTCACGTTTGCCGCCAGCCAAATGAGGAGCCCTGCCGGAGCGGCGGCGGCCGCCGCGCGGCCGAGCACGAAGACCGTGCGGTCGAGCAGGGAGCGCACTATCACGCGCCCGAGCTGCGGAGCGCGGTAGGGCGGCATTTCCAGAGTGAAGGATGACGGCGCGCCGCGCAGGAAGGTGGCCGAAAGGAGCTTTGTGGCCGCGAAGGTCATAAGAACGGAAAAGGCTATCGCGGCTGTCAGCAGAAGCGCCGGCAGGATCGCCGAGCCGGAGGCAGGGAGGAAGAACATGGCTATGAGCGCCGTGAGAATGGGAAAGCGGCCGTTGCAGGGCACGAAGGAATTAGTCAGCACGGCGAGCAGCCTTTCGCGAGGCGAGTCTATTATGCGGCAGCCGGTTATTCCGGCGGCGTTGCAGCCGAAGCCCATGCACATAGTCAGCGCCTGCTTCCCGCAGGCGCGGCAGCACTTGAAGGGCCTGTCGAGATTATAGGCTACGCGCGGCAGAAAGCCGGCGTCCTCAAGCAGGGTGAAGAGGGGGAAGAATATTGCCATCGGAGGCAGCATCACGGCCACTACCCAGGCGAGCGTGCGGAAAACTCCGTTTATCAGCGCCTCGCGCAAAGGCAGCGGCGCGCTGACGAGCAGCGAAAACAGGAGCGCGCGCACCTTTTCGAAAAGCTCGGATAAAAGCTGAGAGGGCCAGTTCGCCGCCGTTATGGTTATGTATAAAACTCCGGCCAGCAGCGCCAGCATTATGGGCACGGCCGTTATCCTGCCGGTGATGACGCGGTCGAGCGTGCGGTCGAGCCGTGAATACCCGCCGTCCCCACCGGTCGAGACCACGGCGCCGCGGCATATTCCCTCCGCCGCGCGCACAACGGCGGCGGGATCGGCGAGCGCGGCCGTCTCGCGCAGGCGCGCCGGAGGCGAGGCCGGCCTTTCTCCGCGAACAACAGCCTCAAGCACGGCGGCAAGAGAGGCAAGAGTTTTCTTTTTATGCGCCGTTACGCCCACTACCGGCACTCCCAGCCGCTTTTCGATGAGCTCCAGATCGAGACTTATGCCCTTGCGCTTGGCCTCGTCCATGAGATTCACGCATATTATGACCCTTTCGGCCTTTTCCATGGTCTGTATCGCGAGTATCAGGCCGCGCTCGAGGCAGGTCGCGTCACAGACTGTCACAACTGCCTGAGCCTCGCCCGAGAGGATAAAATCCCGCGCCAGCTCCTCCTCGGCGGAGCGGGCCGAGAGGGAATATGTACCCGGCAGGTCGCAGAGCGTGAAGCGCGTGCTTTCGGTTTCAAATATTCCCCGCGCGCAGCCGACAGTCTTGCCGGCCCAGTTGCCGGTGTGCTGGCGCATGCCCGTAAGCGCGTTGAAAAGTGTGCTTTTCCCTACGTTGGGGTTGCCGGCGAGCGCTATGCAGGCAGACAGCTTAGCTCCGCTCATGGCTGCCCTCCGTGCGTACCGCTATCCCTGCGCAGTCCTCAAAGCGCAGGGCTATAACACTTCCGCGTATCAAAAACGCCTTTGGGTCGCCTAAGGGGGCGCGGCCGAGGCATTTGACTATTGTGCTTTCCACAAACCCGAGGTCGAGCAGCCGGCGCAGCATGGCCCCCTGCGAAGAGAGGGAGCATATTTCGGCGCACTCTCCGGGCCTGATATCGTTGAGAGTCATTCTACCGTAACCTTTCTCTGTGATTTGGGATATCCCTGTCACAGACTATTCAAAGCGACGCGCGGCTGACACAGATAATAAAAGGGGCTGCCTTTGGGGCACCCTCCGTAAGGAAGGTGCTTTGAGGCAGATAATAACCGGCTAAAAAGAAATGAAACAGGCGTGACTGCAACGGTCACGCCTGTTTTGCCGCTCTGCTCTGGATTTTGTGGGGCAAAATCCGATG